>JAABUK010000083.1_pt1 | contig 218054 bp, 197 predicted proteins | sample 5559141 | NCBI WGS metagenome assembly JAABUK01 (sample SAMN10711869, study PRJNA513367) | rock metagenome | isolation source: Antarctica rocks | place: Antarctica: Victoria Land, Pudding Butte nord | collected 2016-01-03 | reverse complement strand
TGCTTCGACAGCACCTTCGTGATCGCCGCCGTCAGCGTCGTCTTGCCGTGATCAATATGGCCGATCGTGCCGATGTTGACGTGCGGTTTGGATCGGTCAAACTTTTCCTTGCCCATGATGAATCTCCATCCTTATCAAATCTGGTTACAGAAAACCTCTACTGCAAACTCGAGCGCACAGGACTACCTGGTCGCAGCTTCCTTGCCCTGCACCTTTGCGATGATCTCTTCCGAGACCGAGCGCGGGGCCTCCTCGTACTGCTTGAACTCCATCGAGTAGTTCGCCCGACCCTGGGTTGACGAACGCATGTGAGTCGCGTAGCCGAACATCGTGCTGAGAGGAACCGTCGCCCTGATGGCCTGAACGGCGCCGACCATCTCCATTCCCTCGATGCGGCCTCGACGACTGTTGAGATCGCCGATGATTGTACCCATGTACTCGTCGGGAACCGTAACCTCGACCGACATTACCGGCTCCAACAGAACCGGCTTCGCTTTCCGCGCAGCTTCCTTGAAGGCCATCGAACCAGCGATTTTGAAAGCCATTTCGTTCGAATCGACGTCATGGTAACTGCCGTCGTAGAGCGAAACCTTCACGTCGACCATCTCGTATCCGGCCAGAACGCCGCGCTGCATGGCATCCTGAATCCCCTGGTCGATCGGCTTGATGAACTCTTTCGGGATCGAGCCTCCCTTGGTGTCGTTCGAGAACTCGTAGCCCTTGCCAGGCTCGTTCGGCGAGATGCGAATCTTCGCGTGGCCGTAGTTGCCTGAACCACCGGTCTGCCGGATGTATTTACCCTCAGCTTCGGCGTTCGACCGGATGGTTTCGCGGTAGTTGACCTGCGGCTTGCCGACGTTGGCTTCGACCTTGTACTCGCGCATCATGCGGTCGACGATGATCTCTAGGTGCAACTCGCCCATACCCGCGATGATGGTTTGGTTCGAATCGATGTCAGTGCGCACGCGGAACGTAGGATCTTCCTGAGCGAGCTTGGCCAGAGCCATGCCCATCTTCTCCTGGTCGGCCTTGGTCTTCGGTTCAACGGCGACCTCGATGACCGGCTTGGGGAAGTCGATCGACTCGAGCACGATTGGCGACTTCTCGGTGCAAATCGTGTCCCCCGTTACGAGATTCTTGAGACCCACCGCGGCACAGATGTCGCCTGCCATGATCTCTGTGATCTCTTCGCGCTTATTGGCGTGCATCTTCAAGAGTCGGCCGATACGCTCGGTCTTTCGGGTACGGGGATTCAACACCGAATCACCAGTCTTGAGAACGCCCGAGTAGACGCGAATGAAGATGAGCTGGCCAACAAATGGATCGCTCATGATCTTGAAGCCGAGCGCCGCGAATGGCTCGCTGTCGTCAGACTTACGGATCAGCTTGTCTTCCATGTTCTCGGGATCGGAGCCCTGGATCGGCGGAACATCAAGCGGGCTTGGAAGGTAGTCGACAACAGCGTCAAGCAACGTTTGTACGCCCTTATTCTTGAACGACGATCCGGCCAGCACTGGGAAGACGTTCATCCGGATGGTCGCTTTGCGCAACGCACGCTTCAATTGCTCGGTCGTAATCTCCTCGCCTTCAAGGAAGGCATTGAGAACCTCGTCATCTGAGTCCGCGACCGCCTCAATCAGCTGGCTGCGAAGCTCAACCGCCTTCTCCTTGAGGTCCGCGGGGATCTCTTCGACCGAGTACTTTGCCCCCATGGTCTCGTCATGCCAGAGGATCGCGCGCATCTCCACCAAGTCGACCACGCCTGCGAACTTCGCCTCCTGCCCGATCGGAATCTGGATGGGAACGGCCCTCGCTCCCAGACGATCGCGGATGGTCTGGGTCGAGTAGAAAAAGTCCGCGCCAGCTTTATCCATCTTGTTGATGAAACACACACGTGGGACACGGTACTTGTCAGCCTGCCGCCACACGGTCTCGGACTGGGGCTGTACACCGGCTACCGCATCAAAGCAGGCGACCGCGCCATCGAGCACGCGCAGCGAGCGCTCCACCTCGGCGGTAAAGTCCACGTGGCCGGGGGTGTCGATGATGTTGATGCGAATGCCATTCCAGGTGCATGTAGTTGCGGCGGAGGTGATGGTAATGCCGCGCTCCTGCTCCTGCTCCATCCAATCCATGGTCGCCGTGCCCTCATGCACCTCGCCGATACGGTGGGTGATGCCCGTATAGAACAGGATGCGCTCCGTCGTCGTCGTCTTGCCGGCGTCGATGTGCGCCATGATGCCGATGTTCCTGCAGCGATTGAGAGGTGTGATGCGTGCCACTGTCGTTATCTCTTCTGCGAGCGCGAAGCCCGCCGTAGTCTACGTTGTTCCTGCGACTGTTCGATCGTTACCGGGAGCTACCAGCGGTAGTGCGCGAAGGCCTTATTCGCTTCGGCCATGCGGTGGACGTCTTCCTTCTTCTTCATGGCCGCTCCACGTCCGTTGGCTGCATCGAGCAACTCAGCCGTCAACTTCTCGACCATACCCTTCTCTCCGCGCGCGCGGCCAAAGGTGACCAGCCAACGAATCGCAAGAGAGGTCCGACGCTCGGGGTTCACTTCGATCGGCACCTGATAGTTCGCGCCGCCAACCCGCCGGCTCTTCACTTCAAGCAGCGGCTTAACATTCTCGACTGCCTTCTTGAACAGCTTGAGAGCCTCGTCGCCGCCCTTCTGCTCGAGATTGGTCATCGCCTCATAGAAGATGCCCTGAGCGGTTGACTTCTTCCCACCCCACATCATCGAGTTGACGAACTTCGTGACCAGGGTCGAACTGTAGACCGGATCAGCTGCAACCTCACGCTTTGGGATAAAACCTTTTCTTGGCATCGCTCTCTCTTCTCGTCTTCCTTCAGGACCGTATACTCCTCAAGCCCTGAACCTGAACTTCATCAGCCCGCACTGGATACCCATGGACGGACTTACTTACCGGATTTGGCGGCAGCGCCCGCTTTGGGACGCTTAGCCCCGTACTTCGAACGGCTCTGCTTGCGGTTAACCACACCCACCGAGTCAAGCGTGCCTCGCACAACGTGATAACGAACGCCCGGCAGATCCTTCACACGGCCGCCGCGGATCAGGACGATCGAATGCTCCTGCAGATTGTGCCCGATGCCCGGGATGTAGGTCGTAACCTCGATTCCGTTCGTGAGGCGAACGCGTGCGACTTTGCGCAGAGCGGAATTCGGCTTCTTGGGGGTCTGGGTATAGACGCGGGTGCAGACACCACGGCGCTGAGGCGAACCCTGCAAAGCGGGGCTGGCAGTCTTATAACGAGTGGGCGTGCGGCCCTGCTTGACAAGTTGATGAAACGTAGGCACTCAAACTCCTTGGTCTTTCGCCGTATTTGAGGACCGAAGAGGACCGCCTCTTCGACCGCCCGCACCTTCAACGCGCAGGGTTGAGAACGCAATTACGCTCTCCGGTAAAGAGGGCAGATCTCTGATCCGCGATTCGACTTCATTTTGCTGCCACTTCATGAATAACAGTCGACGGTGGTCGAGCGCCTTTGGCTGGACTGCTGCCAGGCCGACTCCGTTTCGCTGCTCCGGCCCGCATAGCCCATCCAGGTGGAGGGTGTCGCAGGCACGATTGCGATAGGCCGCAGTGAGCCACCTCCGGGGTCAGACTGGAGGTCCTGCGGTAAATCTTGTATCCAGTATAGCGCAGGCAAAGTGACCGTCTGCGATGGGCGCGTCTGGCCACCCATGACTGCCACCCACAGGGGATAGCGCGTTCCGGATACTTGCGGAACCCTCTAACAATATCAAGACCAGCTTGCCGCGTCAATCGCAACCCGAAGACCCGGAGGACGCACGACTGTTTGGCGAACCCAGGCTCTTCGACTTGGCGAACCCAGGCTCTTCGACACATGCTAGCCTGGCCGGATGTTTCCGTTTAAGAACACACCTTTCCAGCCTGCCGCGGCGCAGGGCGCACTTGCACTCGCAGCCATCTTAGCCGCCCCCCTGTTTGCGATGGGGCAGAGCGGCAGCCCAGCGACTATCACGCCCTTGAAAAATCCCGACCCCCGTGTTGCGCCGATTCTCGAAACCATGCGCAAGGCTCGGAACCCGGGCGCCCTCGCTCTGTCCCCGGACGGATCTGTGTTGGCCTGGTCCCTGGGGCGCAGCGAAGGGAGCAGCAGGATTCACCTTACCGAGACGGCACATCCGGACGCCACCCAGGACCGGACGATCTCGCTTTCCCGTGGAGGTTCCAGCGCCGACGGTGACGACGCATCCGGGACAGCGGCGAAGGCTGGCGCGGGCTGTACGGCGATCGACCCGGCATGGTCTCCCGACGGCGGCACTCTAGCGTTTCTCTCAAGCTGCACCGGCAGCACCGATCAGCCGCAGCAGACGCAGATCTTTGTGTGGTCGCGCAAGTCGGGACAGGCGCGTCAACTCACTCACATAACGGGGGAGATCCAGGCGGTCTCCTGGGCTCCTGACGGCAGGTCGATTGGATTCTTGTTTGTGGAGAATGCCACTCGTAGCGCGGGTGCACTCGCCGCTATGAAGCCATGGTCGGGCGTAATCGGTGAGGATGGCGTCGAGATTCAGCGCGTTGCGGTCTCCCGCGCCACCACAGGCGAGGTCACGCAGGTCACACCGCCAAATCTCCATGTCTACGAGTTCGACTGGGCTCCCAACTCAAAGGAGCTCACCTATGTTGCGGCCAATCCCCCGGGCGAGAACAACTGGTGGGTGGCGCAACTTTATACCCAGGAGATCGGCGGAGCTGCTCAGCCGCGGTCGATCCTGAACACCTCAAAGGTGGCGGGTGAACTCCATGGTCTGCAGATTGCAAATCCGCGCTTCTCTCCCGACGGCAGGCGTATCGCGTTCATCGGGGGTCTGATGAGCGATCAGGGCTCGACTGGAGGGGACATCTACACGGTAAGCGCCAACGGAGGCGCTCCGAAAAATATCATGCCCGACAGAGACGTCAGCGCGGCATGGATCGAGTGGACGGGAAAGGCTAACATCCGCTATGTCGCTCGCAAGGCTGGCGGTAACCAGATCTCCATCTTCAACGCGGACACCGCCAAGACGCTGCCTGACGCGACTGAGATCTTTCAGCAATCGATCTCGGCCGGGGCCGACGCGGTCGCCTCAAGCCGCAGTGGGGCGTATGCCTTTGTCGCTTCGAGCTTCGATTCCCCGCCGGAGATTTTTCTCTCGCGCGGGTCCAGACAAGCCCTGCGGCAGCTGACCCATCTGAACGCCGGTTTGAAGCCGTCGTGGGGAAAGAGCGAGTCGATTGAGTGGGAGAACGACGGCTTCAAGGTTCAGGGATGGCTTCTCTACCCGGCCAATTATGATCCGGCGAAGAGGTACCCACTCATCGTCAATGTCCACGGTGGTCCCTCCGCCTCGATCGGATCGCACTGGGGACAGGGGGGAGCGCTATTCTCCGCGCTCGGATACTTCAGCTTCTCTCCTAATCCTCGCGGGAGCTATGGCCAGGGGGAGAAGTTCACCCAGGCGAACGTGAAGGACTTTGGGTATGGTGATCTGCGCGACATTCTCACCGGCATGGACATGCTCGAGAAGCGCTTTTCTATTGACAAGACTAGGGAAGGTCTCACGGGGTGGAGCTACGGTGGCTTCATGACCATGTTCGGCGTTACACAGACCAACCGGTTTCGCGCTGCTGTCGCCGGAGCGGGTATCAGCGACTGGAAGAGCTACTACGGCGAGAACTCCATCGACCAATGGATGATGCCCTTCTTTGGGGGGACCGTCTACGACGATGCGGAGGTGTATGCCAAGAGCTCGGCGATCGAGTACATCAAGAACGTCAGGACGCCCACTCTGGTGATTGTGGGTGACCGCGACGGTGAGTGCCCGGCGCCCCAGAGCTTTGAGTTCTGGCATGCTCTGCGGGCGCAAGGCGTGAAAACGCAGCTCGTCGTGTATCCCAACGAGGGCCACGGTTTCCGCAGTCCGGCGCACATTCTTGATCGCACGGAGCGTACCGTGCAATGGTTTGAGCAGCAGATGCCCGCAGGTTCCGAAAGTACAGGCCAGACTGCTCAGAGGTAAGCAAGCGAACAGCACATTGCGGATCGCGTCGGGGACGTGCGTCCGTCTAACTTCCTGAATGTTCCCGGCCCGCTGAGTTTCTCCGCGCCCGCCAGTCAGGTCGTCTGCCTAGACTGGCGACCTGCTTTGGATAGCCCGGCGACTTATTTGCCTAGCTGTCGAGCAGCTTCTAGACTAGAGCTTCTACATTTTCAGCGGTTGTGGTGTGACCGTCCAGCTTTGGTTCAGGCTGAACGGGGAAAATTCAAGAGGTTCAATGCGTCGGTTCGTCACCCTTACCTTTCTGCTTCTTTTCACCATTCCATTCGGTATCTCGATCTCGGGTTGCGGTAAAAAGACTGCGATCACCTTCTGCAATGGCGGAGACTCCGGTCCAATCGTAGGCCAACTTACCACGATTACGCTGCAGCCAAAGATCTTTGGCCTATCACTGAACGTGGGTCAATTCGGCCAGGTGCAGGCACCTACAGCAACGGATTGCAAGGGCAGCGCCGTCTCGACAGGGGCGTTTACGTATGGCAGCTCCGATCCGACGATGACCATTGTCGACGTCGTCCCCACGACCGGCAGGCTCTGTGCCGGAACCTGGAACCGAAACACCGGGGGCGGAATTCCCGACTACACCGTATGCAACGTCACTGGGAAGACAGGCACCGCCTTTCTGACGGCGAGCGCCAATGGCGCGACCAGCAATCCGATTCCCGTCTTCATCCATCCGATTGTGACCAGCGTTGTTCTAGGGAGTCCATCGACCGACTGCCTTGCTGATCCGGCTTCGAACTGCAGTCCCGCGGCGACGACTACGACGGCGAACTCGATCAGCTGCACGGTCAACCCAAGCACCGGCTGCTGCACGACACCGCCGATCTCTACAGCAGGCAGATTCACGCCGAACACCTGCTTATCCCAAGGAACCTCCGGTCAACTCGCCGCCCGCGTCTTTGCCGGGGCAGGCGGATCGCAGCAGAACATCAGCTGCCAAGTGGGACATCTGAGTTATGCGCCGCAGACGAGCAGCATCGTGACCATCGATGAGAACGGCATTGCTACTGCGCAGCAGCCCGGCTCCAGCATCATTACCTCCTCACTTTCGAACGCCGGTTCGACCGCGGGCTTCTTCTCAACCTGCCCGCCCGCGAGTATCGCGCTCACGGCGTCGAACAGCACACTCGACCCAAACGGAGTTCCTACTGTAACGGTCAACCAGAACAACACAATCCCAATCACCGCCGTAGTGACCGACACCAAGGGAGCTCAGCTAACGGGGCTGGCGCTTACTTACGTTTCGACCACGCCGACGACCCTTCCTGGCGGTGGCAACGGCACGGTCACACCGATCTTTCCCGGGTCTGGTTCGATTACCGCGATATGCCAGCCACCGACCTGCAACTCTTCGCCGTTAAACGAGATTGGCCTGTTCGGGAACGGTAAACCGGTCACTTCGAATAACATCGTCGTCAACACCCCTGGCTCTAACAGCTCCATCCTTTACACGGCGAGCACGAATTCGTTGTATCTCGTCTCGGTCGATTTCACGACCAATACGGTTGGCGCCCCAGTCCGCCTGCCTTACGTGCCGAACTCCATGGTGATCTCGAATGACGGGACATCGATCTATCTCGGCAGTTCGACCGAGTTGATTGCGGTCAGCGCCCTTAACAACGCTGTCAGCCGAGAGGATCTTAGTCTTCCGGGAACTGTTCTCGCGGTGTCGCCCGACAACGCGACCCTGGTGGTCACCGATCCCGTACGCCAGACTGTCTCTCTCGCAAACTCGACCGGTGGTGTGCAGACGACCTATGGGGGAGTTGGCACTCATGCTCAGTTCAGTCCCGACAGTACAACGGTTTACATCACCGCTGGGAGCCAGATCCTTGTTCACTCCACCTTCACTGGATGGAGCGCCCTTGATACCTCGCCTGCCGCGACTGACGTAGCCGTTGCAGTTCCTTCCGTAGGCGCCTTCTTCGCCGGAACCACGACCACCGCGCGCGGCTACTGCCCGGTGACAACCACGTCATCGGTGAATGGCCAGCCTGCGACCAGCAACGTTTCTTACCCCGATGCCGGAGTCGCCGCACCCAGGACCGACCGGCTGGCCGCCACCGACGATGGCGGCCACATCCTCGGAGCCACGGTAGCCGGGCCAACCCTTACCGACTTACGCCTTTCGCACCTCTCAAACGGCACGAAGCAATCCGGTCTTCCCACGGGCCAGTGCCCACCTGATGGCAGCGCCCTGACCTTTACCGCGACCCCTACACCGGTTGCGATTCCCGGGATCGCGCCGACAGCCATCACTGGCATCGATCCGACATCCGACTCGGCGTTCGCGTTTATCACGTACTCGGGAAGCGGAGGCGTTCTTCCGCTGTATCAACCGGCCGGTTCGGGAGCGCTTACAAGCATCAAGCTTTCGGGCTCGGCCACCGCACCCGTCAATGGGGTCTTCAGCTCGGATAATGCGACCTTTTTTGTCGGCACGTCGGGAGATAACCTCATCCACCTGGTTACCCGGACGTCGACCGGCTACACCGACTCAAGCACCATTGCCCCCAAGCTGCCCGACGCTGCCGGGAACCTTGCCACCCCCGACCTCATCGCCCAGAGGCCTCGCAAGACTACCTAGAACGAAGCGGCAACTGAGAGCCCTCTCGATCGAGAGGGCTTGTTCTTCCTTCGGGAGGGGGAAGCCATCAGGCCAGGCGCTGCTTCAGCAGATCCCGCGCAATCGCATCGAGCACGCCGTTCAGGAATTTGACCGACTCGGGCGCCGCGTACCGACGCGCCACTTCTAGGGCTTCGTTGATGATGATGGCTGCCGGAGTGTTCGGAAATCCGAGCATCTCGGCCACTGCCGCCCGCAGGAGATTACGGTCCACGACTGCCATGCGTTCGAGACGCCAGTTCTGCGCATGCTGCTCGAGCAGAGCGTCAATCTCGGGCTGGCGCGTCGTAGCCACACGATAGAGATCCTCGGTAAAGCCCCGGGTCTCCGCATCCACATCGTCGCGCGAGATCCAGAAAAGTTTGCGGACCTCTTGCGGTGACTGCTTGCCGAGATCGCCCTGAAACAGCATCTGCATGGTCAGCTCGCGGGACTTCCGCCGCGTCCCCATCAGATCTGCACCGGTTCGTGGGACGAGCCGGGAGACTTCGCGATCTGGCGCTGAATTGACGCCATCTCGATGGCCGCGATCGCGGCCTCGAAGCCCTTGTTGCCTGCCTTCAGTCCCGCACGATCCAGCGCCTGTTCCAGTGTCTCGCACGTCAGCACTCCAAAGGAGTGGGGGATGCCGGTCTCCTGCTGTGACTGCCCGATGCCGCGCGCCACTTCGGTATAGATCGCTTCGTAGTGGGCGGTCTCTCCACGCAGAAGAACACCCAGGGTCACGATGGCGTCGAATCGCTTCGTTTCAGCGAGCATTCGGGCTGCCGATGGAATCTCCCATGCGCCCGGGACACGCACGATCTCGACGTCGTCCTTTGCCGCTCCACTCCGAAAAAGAGCGTCCAGCGTTCCCTGCAGCAGACGATCCGTGATGACCGCGTTCCAGCGGGCTACGACCACGGCGAACCGCATCCCGGCCGCGCTTAGATCGCCCTCGATGGCAACCGGCTTGCCGTGCAGGGGGTTCTCCGACTGCCAGAAACCGATTCTCAGCTCTGGTGCCAGATGGGCTGAGAACAGCCGCGAATTCCAATGGGTCGCCTCAGGCGTCGTCAGATGCTCAGCGACCTCCTCGGATCGAAGCCGCGCCAGCATCCATTCGCGGACGGCCGCATGCACCTGATCCAGGTGCGTTACCTCGACCAGCAAGGACGGCACAGCCGGCGCTCGCCCGGTCACCAGCTCCAGGTTTGCCAAGGGAGCGAGAAATGCTGCACCCCTGCCCTGAGCATCCTTCCAACCGCGTCCCGACTCAAAACCCAAAGTGGCAAAGAGACTTGAGAGCTGATCGAAGGCATCTCCCGACGAGAGGCCGCTCACCAGCGTAATTCCTTTGATCATAGGTTCGATTGTATCGCCAGGAGATCCGTGCGCTTCGCTCGCCCGAATGGAGACCGACATGACCTATGAGACCTTGATTTGTGATGTACAGAATCATGTCGCGCTGCTTACGCTCAATCGCTCGAAGGTCCTCAATGCTCTCAACAGCAGGGTCTTTGACGACCTGGAGAACGCCTTCACCGCTCTAAGGGAGGATTCGTCCGTCCGCGTGATTTTAATTACCGGTGCTGGTGAGAAGGCCTTCGCGGCAGGCGCTGACATCGGCGAGTTGGTCGAGACCGATGCTGCTACCGGGGAGGCGAAATCGTATCGGGGCCAGGCCGTCTTCCGACTGATCGAAACCTGCGGGAAACCGGTCATCGCTCTCATTAACGGCTTCGCTCTTGGTGGCGGATGCGAACTAGCGCTGGCCTGCACCATGCGTCTCGCCAGCGAGACCGCTCGCCTCGGCCAGCCTGAGGTGAAGCTGGGCCTCATTCCCGGATACGGTGGTTCTCAGCGGCTGCCTCGAATGGCCGGCACCTCTGCCGCGCTTAAGCTGCTGCTCACGGGAGAGATGGTGGCGGCCTCTGAAGCGCTGCGCCTCGGCCTTGTGGACGAGGTTCACCCGCCCGAACGCCTGATCGGTCGAGGCATGGAGCTCGCAGGCAACATTGCCTCCATGGCGCCGCTCGCCGTCGCCGGTTGCATGGAAGCGGTGCGTTATGGGCATGAGCTAGATCTCGAGGAGGCAAGCGCGGTAGAGGCGGGTATTTTCGGCAGGCTTTGCGGCACTCTCGACAAGGCTGAAGGCACACGAGCGTTCCTTGAGAAACGTCCGCCTACCTGGTCTGGCAGATGAACAGCGGGCCGATGGCCTCCACCATTACTCGTCTTGCTATGCTGTTCGAAGCGCATATGCCCACCCACGACGTTCCAAAGGCTTCGCTTCACCTCCGCAAAGGCCTCCTGCCCGCGCTCCTGGCCGCCACTGGCATACTTTTTCCGACGTCGGGCTGCACGCGCTCCGCTCCTGCCAGCCTCTCGGATGGACGTGCCGTGGTCGCGCAGCAGCAGCAGGTGAATGACGAGATTCGAAAAGAACTCGAACTTATTCCACCGCCTTCGAAGACCCGCTACCTGGCCGTCAAGAGCCTTTCCAGCTGGGAAAACCCGTACATCACCGTTCAAGGTGGCATGGTGAGTCTCCACGTCACCCTTGCCGACGCGAACACCAGCACTCTAGGTCAAGGGAGCATGCTGCGGCCTGTAGGCGCCCGGCGGCAGAATCTCGATGTCCGTGCCGGTGAGCTTCCCGCAGCGCTCAATGCTGTCCCGCAAAGTGCGTGGCCGTATGGGCGCGTGATTGCTGTCGAAGAGGCGCATGATGCTCCTGTGAACGCCCGGCCGCAGATCCGCCGCAACATGGAGATAGTTATACGATCGCTGGGCGATCTTGGCGTGGTGGTTTATGAGTGGAATGAGGGCGGACCCGGTCTACGCTGAACAGCAATACCTGTTTCCGCTGCTCTCCACCAGTGCCGTTCGACTTGAAAGGTCAATGGATACTTGCCTCGTGAACTCGTAGGACGTGCGAAGCGACACTGAGTAGGAGATCTCTCGTTTGTATACAACGGCGCTGGCGGTCTTCTGCTTCTTCTTTCTGGTCGTTACGCTGGCTGGCTTCTGGGCGGCACGCTGGCGCCGGCCACCCGCCGGCATAGCCTCGCTTGAGGAGTGGGGACTTGCGGGCCGCAGCTTCGGCACGCTCATCACATGGTTCCTGATTGGCGGCGATCTTTACACCGCCTACACCGTGATCGCGGTCCCAGCGGCGCTGTATGGTGCTGGAGCCATGGGCTTTTTTGCTCTTCCCTACGCCATCGTTGCCTACCCCTACATGATGGTGGTCATGCCGCGTCTCTGGCGTGTCTGCCATCGCCACGGATATGTGACCCTGGCGGATTTTGTCGGCGGACGCTACAGTTTCCCACCACTTACGCTGGCTATCGCGGTCACCGGCATCCTGTCGCTCATGCCGTATATCGCGCTTCAGCTTGTCGGGATGCGTGTCGTCATCATGGCCCTGGGCGTTCGCGGCGAGTGGCCGCTGGCAGCAGCCTTCCTGATCCTTGCTGCCTACACCTATTCGAGCGGCCTGCGCGCGCCCGCCGTCATCGCGATCGTCAAGGACCTGATGCTTTACATCATGGTCCTCGCCGCCATCATCATCCTTCCGTTGAAGCTGGGGGGCTACGCTCACATCTTCGCCGTTGCGAACCGGGCGCTCTCGACGCACACACCGGCGTCCACCATCGCTCTCCGTCCCGGGCAGTTTCTCCCTTACACCACCCTTGCCTTCGGGTCGGCGATTGCGCTGATGTTGTACCCGCACACGGCTACAGCGGTCATGAGTGCAAAGAGCGCCAACACGGTTCGACGTAACGCCGCCCTGCTTCCGGCCTACAGTTTTCTACTCGGTCTCATTGCCCTTCTGGGCTATGTCGCTCTCGCGGCCGGAGTGCGTACGAAGGACACCAGCCTCGCCGTTCCGCTGCTCTTCCTGCAGCAATTTCCGGAGTGGTTCGCCGGCTTCTGCCTTTCCGCCATCGCGATTGGCGCTCTGGTTCCTGCAGCCATCATGTCTATCGCGGCCTCTAATCTCTTCACCCGTAATCTTTATGGCGCGTTCCGCCGATCCAAGATGACCCCGGAAGAAGAGTCGCGCGTGGCCAAGCTGGTTAGCCTCCTGGTTAAATTTGGGGCTCTCGTCTTCGTTCTGCGCCTGCCCGCTCCCTATGCCATCGAAATGCAGCTGCTCGGCGGCATATGGATCGCGCAGCTCTTCCCCTCAGTTGTCTGTGGAGTTTTTACCCGATGGTTTCACCCCTGGGCCTTGCTTTCGGGATGGGCTGCGGGGATGGCCAGTGGGTCTGCTATGGCGATTGCTCTTGGCCTGAAGAGCTCCGTGTACCCACTCCACTTCTTCGGCCAGATCTATGCGATGTATGCCGCCGTGCCAGCGCTGCTCCTCAACCTTCTCCTGGCAGGAGCCCTGACACCGCTCTGCCGCGCTCTTGCAATGCGTGATCAAGCGGACAGTACGGATGCTGCAGCCTATGTTGGCTGATCGCTTGCCGTGACTCGCCTAGAGCGCATCCAACGCTTCATAGCTTTACACTGCATGATCCCTGGGAGGGGACTTGAGGAGAGGAACCAGGCGATGGCAACGGGCGACGAGATCGTAGAAAAGGTTAGCGAATGGAAGCAGAAATTTGGCCTCACGCACAAAGAGGAGATCCCCCAGGATGAGCGCTCGCTTGCCAAAGGGATGCTGGCCGGCCTGGTGGGCGGGGTCGTCGCGACTGCCGCGAAGACCTTTGGAGAAAGATTGTTCCCGCCACGCACTCACGGCGAGCCCGAGCCCCCCGCCGTACTTGCGGAGAAGCTTGCTGGGCACACCCTTTCCACAACGCAGAAGGTAGTCGCAGCCGAGTCCATTCATTGGGCCTTCGGAGCTCTTGCTGGTGCCGCTTATGGTGGTCTTGCTGAGTACTTTCCGGCAGCAACCCAGAAGGAGGGCGCGAGCTTCGGCCTGGCACTCGCCACATTGGCGCATGAAAACGCCTTACCAGCGTTTGGCCTCTCGGCTGACCCGCAACACCAGACCCCAACCGAGCACACCAGCGAAATGGCTACTCACATCGTGTATGGAGTGGTGACTGAGATCGTTCGAAGTATTGTGAGACGGTCGCTCCGCTGATCCGGATCTTCGGAATCCCCGAGCGGTAGTGCCGAATAAGCTGCGACGCTAGTTGTCACATCGGCTCCGATGTATTTTTGCTATCTCATAAACTAAGCAGACTTCAATCTTGACCCGATTGAACTTGCGCGAAAGGAAGTCGGATCGTCTTCTTATAATGAGTCCTCTGAGACTAGCCAGAGCATCGAAAGCTCAAGAACGGGTTCACAGAGGTTACATCGGTTTCATGAGAAAAGATGCTAGAAAAGCTGTGATTGTGGGGGCAGGTCCAGGGGGATTAGCAGCAGCGATCCTGCTCGCCAAGTCGGGAGTTAAGGTCACAGTTGTCGAGAAGTGCGCAACCGTCGGTGGCCGCACCTCCACACTGCAGCAGGATGGCTTCCGTTTCGATATTGGTCCAACCTTCTTCCTGTATCCCCGGGTTCTCAAAGAGATCTTTTCGGTTGCAGGGTACGATCTTGATACCGAAGTTCCAATGGAACGGCTGGATCCTCAGTACCGATTAGTTTTCGGCGCAGGCGGCGAGTTGCTGGCTACCCCGAATGTCACGCAGATGGAACAGGCAATCGCTGCGATCTCTCCTGAAGATGCGAAGCGTTTTCATCATTTCCTCACGCACAATCGAAACAAGCTCTCCCGCTTCTTGCCATTCCTCCAATCTCCTTTCGATAGCTGGCGGGACTTGGCAAAGCCGGAGATGTTGAAACTCCTCCCGCTGCTCGCTCCTTGGCGTTCGCTCGACAGTGATTTGCAGACCCACTTCAAGGATGAGCGCATCCGACTGGGGTTCAGCTTTCAGTCGAAGTACCTGGGCATGTCGCCCTTCCGTTGCCCAAGTCTGTTTTCCATTCTCTCCTTCCTCGAGTATGAACACGGTATCTTTCATCCCATCGGTGGTTGCGGCGCTGTCACGAAGGCAATGGCACGAATCGCTGAAGCCATCGGGGTGGAGATCCTGCTCAACGAACCGGTGGAGCGCGTCCTTATCGACCAGGGTAAGGCGACTGGCGTCCTCACTGCCAATCGCTCGTTGTCGGCCGATGCAGTCGTTGTAAATGCCGACTTCGCTGGAGCCATGCGGCGCATGGTGCCTAACCACCTCCGCAACCGGTGGACCGACGAACGGCTGGCCAAGAAGCGATTCTCCTGCTCCACCTTCATGATGTATCTCGGAATTGACGGCCTCTACGACAAGGTCTCTCACCACACCATCTTTTTAGCCAAAGACTACAGACAGAATCTGCAGGATATTGAGCAGACTCACTGTCTCTCCGACGACCCCTCATTTTACGTGCAAAACGCCGGCATAACTGACACGACGCTTGCTCCGAAGGGGCAGAGTACGCTCTACGTTTTACTGCCGGTCACTCACCAGACAGGCAGTGTTGCCTGGGAGAAGGAGACGCCGCGGCTCCGGGAGATTGCTCTTCGCCAGCTGGAGAAGATCGGCATCAACAATGTCGAAAGCCGCATAAGAACCGAGCGGATTCTTACCCCCGCTGGCTGGGAGTCGGAGTTTGGCCTGTACAAGGGTGCGACTTTCAGCATGGCGCACTCCCTCGATCAGATGCTGCATCTCCGGCCGCATAACCGTTTCGAAGACATCGAGCAAATGTATCTGGTCGGCGGTGGAACACATCCCGGCAGCGGCCTGCCGGTTATCTTCGAGTCGGCTCGTATCACCTCGCGTCTGCTGCTTGAAGATCTTCAGATAGAGCCCCAGTGGCAAAACGACGTTCAGCGAAATACACCTCTCGAGAGGAATGAGTTGTTCGAGGTGGCCTCGTAGCCATGGCGACGGAGATGCTTCATCATGAGAGCGAAGATCAACTGGAGTTCTGCCAGAGTGCTTTTGATACTTCGCATCGGATCAACCCGGACTGCGGCACCGCGGTCTCTGCCAAACGCCGTAACCTGGTCTCTGCCCAGATTGCCTGGGCGGACACGCCAGTCGTTGCCAGGTTGCAGGTTCTGAAGCGCGCTCGCCACGAACTCGCGACTCTTGCTCGCGAGGTCGTAGCATCCCTTCCCCCGCGGCTCTTTCGAAGGGGCGCAGACACCCTGGTTTCGGAGCTTCTTCCCCTTCTTGATGCCATTCGTTTTCTTGAGCGGGAAGCACCTCGCCTGCTTCGCCTTCGGCATCTTGGCCGGAGCGGTCTGCCGTTCTGGCTCTCCGGATTAGACGCCGAAGTCCACCGCGTTGCGTTTGGCAGGATCCTGGTCATCGGACCGGCGAACTACCCTCTTTTTCTACCCGGGGTTCAGGTGTTCCAGGCGCTTGCCGCAGGCAACGCCGTGGTCTGGAAGCCGGGCCATGGTGGAGCGCCGGTAGCCTCGCTCGTCGCGGAGGTGCTCTACCGTGCAGGACTTCCCAGGGATCTTCTCGAAGTCACAGAGGACAGCGTCGAAGCAGCGCAGTCCACCATTGCTTCGGGAGTGGATAAAGTCTTCTTCACCGGTTCCGGGATCACCGGCAGGCTGCTCCTGCGACAGCTTGCAGAGAGCGCTACACCTTGTGTCGCAGAGCTCTCGGGAAATGACGCTGCGATCATTCTCCCGTCGGCCAATCTTGACCGGGTCATCGCCGCACTCGCCTTCGGCATGCGCCTTAATGGGTCGGCTACCTGCATGGCGCCGCGCCGCGTCCTTCTGGTTGATTTTCCAGCCTCTCTCCGAAGGCTTTTCCTGGACCGCTTGAACGGTGCAATGGCGCGCATTGACGCGGTAGCCTTACCCCCTACCGTGCGTCGTCATCTTGTGACACTCCTCTCCGAGGCGGAGAAGGATGGCGCAACGATCCTCGGCGATTTGACCTCCGAAGCGATCGGCCTGCTAATTCTGACCAACTGCACACCGCAGATGCGGATTACTCAAAGCGACATCTTCGCTCCGGTGCTGTCGGTGATCGACGTTGTAGGGGTAGAGGGGATTCTGGAAGCGCAGAACGCATGCCCACTCGCTCTCACGACCTCCATCTTCGGCGACGTTCGCGCCGCCGGGAGACTTGCCCGCCATCTAACCTGCGGCACGGTAACGATCAATGATCTTATCGTGCCTACTGCTGATGCACGGGTCCCCTTTGGAGGTCGAAAGCAGAGCGGATTCGGCGTTACCCGGGGTGCCGAAGGCTTGCTCGAGATGACGGCGGTCAAGGTGATCTCCACCCGGCGCGGCCGCAGCGTCAGACATTACGAACCTACCGGCGAGTCACACGCGGAACTCTTCAGCAGCATAATCACAGCCGCTCACACGGGCGGATTCGGGCAGCGATGGAATTCTCTGCAAAGAGCATTCCTCGTGGCCAAGAGGTTTAAAAAGAAGTGATCCCACACAGTACAAAAAATGAGAGTCTGCACGTTGGCGTCATCGGCTCAGGCCTGGCAGGATTGTCAGCGGCATGCACGCTTGCCGCTCGAGGACATAAGGTTGAGGTGTTTGAAAAGAATCCCTGGCTCGGCGGAAAGGCCGCACAGCTTAGGGAACACGGGTTCCGCTTTGACATGGGCCCCACTATCCTGATTCAGCCTTCAATGCTGCGGAAGATCTTCTCTGAGGCGAATCGTAACCTTGACGATTACATTCGGCTGGTTCGTCTCTCACCGCAATGGCGATGCTTCTTTGAGGATGGCCAGGTTCTTGATCTTAAGGATGATGCGCAGCAGATGTCGGCGGACCTCGAACGGGTCTGGCCTGGGATGGGCAAGGGCTATCTCAAGCTGCTGCAGACCTCCGAACGACTTCACTCCATCTCCGACCGCTTCTTTTTCTGGCGCTCCGTCGGTTCCATGCGGGACACCATGGACGTGGGCGGGGCCTTCGACATCAACGTGCTCCGGGATGTAATGCGAATGCGGCTTGGAAAGACCGTCGCGGGGACCATTCGCGAATTCATCCCTGACGCGAATACGGCGCAGATGCTCGACCATTTCGTGCAGTATGTGGGCAGTTCCCCCGACGCCTCCCCCGCAATTCTGTGCGCAATCGGGCACATGCAGATGGAGGAAGGAATCTGGTATCCGATCGGAGGAACCCGTGCGGTTCCTGAAGCCCTGGTCAAACTCGCCACGGAACTCGGCGTCGTCTTCCACACCGGTACCGACATCGAACAAATTGTAACGGACGCTCCATGGCACGGAGGACGATCGGCAAAATCTGTAACCGGTCTAGTTACGAGCAAAGGAGACACGTACAGCTTCGATGCAATCGTTTCGAACTCCGATGCGGTCCGCACCCATCGCGAGTTGCTTGGCGGGGCAGCTGCTAAGCACTTTGACGAGAAGCGCAAATACGAGCCCGCCTGCTCCGGAGTTGTGCTCTACCTAGGCCTGAATAAACGCTACGATCACCTCGCGCACCACGATTTTGTCTTTTCACGCGACCCGCATGAAGAGTTTCGCTTTATCTATGATCTTGGGGAACCCGCGCCTGATCCCACCTGTTATATCGCCTCGACGGCGCAGACCGACCCCGACTCCGCACCGGCAGGTGGCGACGCGCTCTATGTGCTGGTCCATACCCCTTATCTGCGTGCGCATCATGACTGGTCCAAGATGTTCCCCGCATATCGCCAGGTAATCCTCGACAAGCTGAAACGCACCGCGGGCCTACACGATATCGAAGACCGCATTGTCTTCGAGTCCGCTCTCACGCCGGTCGATATCCACAATCGCTATCGCGTTCTCAATGGAGCAATCTATGGGATTTCGAGCCACGGAATGCTTCACGGTGCCTTCAAACCTGCGAATCGCAGCCGCGAGATCCGGGGTCTTTATCTTGCGGGCGGAGCAGCTCATCCCGGTCCCGGTATGCCTATGGTGATGATGTCCGGATGGATTGCCGCGGACACCCTCGATCAAGACGCGCCCGGTCTTCGCGGCACTCGCGTCTCCGAAGTTTCGGTCGCCTAGTCGTTACTATGGGTTCGACGATCTGCAATTCCATGTAATACACCCGCCCTCGCATTACCTTAGGTTCCTACTCTGCCCCCGCAGGGGGTAGAGTAGGTCTGGACGCCATGCCGGATGCAGCGAACGATCGACGGGATGAGATACCTGCAATTTCGCGTCCGCTCCTTGCGCTGTTCCGTTATATTGTCGGGCGGTACTTCCGACGCCACTTTCACAGCGTCCGTCTTAGCGGCGCGAGTCGCCTCTCCTCCGTCTCAGGACCCCTGATCATCTATGCCAACCATTGCAGTTGGTGGGACCCGATGATTGCCTATTTTTTAGCCGCAAAACTGCTTCCCCATCGCAAACACTATGCTCCGATGGACGCGGCGGCTCTCACCCACTATGGCGTGCTCCGGCGCCTAGGCGTCTTCCCTGTCGAGATGCACACGCCTCGAGGGGCCGCGCAATTTCTCCGCACAGGCAGAGCCGTCCTCCGTTCGGACGCTGTACTCTGGGTGACGCCACAGGGCCAGTTTGCCGATCCGAGGGAGCGCCCGCTTCTCTTTAAGCCCGGTCTGGCCGCTCTGGCTGCGCGCCTTGGCCAGTGCACCCTGGTCCCGCTCGCCATTGAGTACACCTTCTGGAACGAACGATTCCCCGAAGCTCTCCTGCTGATGGGCGATCCCATTCACGTCTCAGGAAAGAGCGCCAATTCTCTTGAGCCGAAACTCATCGCCGCTCTTGAAGGCTCGATGGAAGCTTTGAAAGCGATGGTGGTTAATCGGGACCCCGCCTCCTTTGAGCGCACGCTCTCGTTCCGCGCCGCAGGCACTGGAGGAATCTATGCCATTGCGCAGCGACTGCGGGCCTTCGCCCTCCGCAGGCCCTATCAAGCAGAGCACGGCTCTTCGCACCGGAACGGAGCTGTATCGCAGTGACCGGCCTTTCCTTGGACCTCTTTGCCCTTGCGGTGATGCTTTGCGCCCTCTCTCCGGCGGTGCTCTTCTGCGTTAACCTGCGCCGATATGTTCCACCTCCACTGGCATCTCCCGAGAAACTTCCTTCCGTCTCTGTTTTGATCCCGGCCCGCAATGAGGAGCGTTCCATCCGGGCCGCAGTTGAGAGTATCTTGGCCTCGAGCGGGGTCGATTTCGAACTGATCGTGCTCGATGATGCCTCGACCGATCGCACCTCGAAGATCGTGACTGAAATGGTGGAAACGTGTGAGGGCAAGCTCCGCCTCGCTCAAGCCCCTTCTCTGCCACTCGGTTGGAACGGCAAGCAGCACGCCTGCTGGTCGCTTGCGCAGATCGCACAGCACGATACGTTTTGCTTCATCGATGCAGATGTGCGCCTGACGCCGGATGCGCTCGCTCGCATGATCACATTTCTCACCCGGGGTCAGACACAGTTAGTCAGCGGCTTTCCCCGGCAGGTTACCGAGACCTGGCTCGAGTGGCTGCTTCTTCCGCTCATCCACTTCGTTCTGCTCGGCTTCCTACCCATCTCACGAATGCGAAAGGGCGCCGACCCGTCCTTCGCCGCTGGTTGCGGCCAGTTCCTAATGGTGGATCGGCATGCGTACTTCGCCTCTGGAGGCCATGCCGCGATCCGCGAAACAATGCACGACGGTCTTCGCCTTCCCAAGCTCCTTCGGCAGCATGGCTTCCGCACCGATCTGGCCGACCTTACTGATCTCGCCCGCTGCCGCATGTACACAACTGCCGCCGAGGTCTGGCAGGGACTCGCGAAGAATGCAACCGAAGGCATCGCGGCGCCTGCCCGCATCCTTCCCATCAGTGTTCTCCTCTTACTCGGCCAGGTCATGCCATTTCTGCTTGTGGCTGTGCTGCTATTCCACCATAAGGGCTCACCAGAAACGATTGCTTATTCTCTCGCTACTGTGGCCGGTGCATGGCTGCCGCGCATGCTCGCAGTAAGTCGCTTTCGACAACCTCTCCACAGTGCCTTTGTGCATCCTCTGGGGATTCTCGCTCTGCTGGCCATTCAGTGGTACGCGCTGCTGCGGAAGACGCTCGGCGGCGCTGTTAGCTGGAAAGAGCGCTCTTACGTGGGCGAATAGCTTCGCTGTGCCATGCAAGAGAAGCTAAGCGGTCTATCCTCTTACCTTGGATTCTGCCTTGTCATGCATTGGTCTTCGCAGCCGTCTTCAGCGATGGAGCATTGGAATCCACCACACACAGAACACTCTTTAGCGTTGCTCCTCGCAACTAAGCGGGGCTCCTAGCAACGGTCTGGGGGATCCGTTCAACACGTAGTCGCGCTGAAATCTTGTTCCAGCTTGAGTCGAGTACGGGCGATTCCGCCCCGGATGTTTAACCTTCGGGGCCGTTCTGTGTCAACCGGGTGACTAGTGGTAGGACAGCTCCAAAGCCTAGAATCTTAGAGAGGGCGCTTCCGATGACGGTGATCCTGCAGGACGATCTGATACAGAGTGTGGCGGATGCGCTGCAGTACATCAGCTATTACCACCCCGAGGATTACATCGCGAACCTGGCGCGAGCTTATGAAATGGAGCAGTCGCCGGCGGCAAAGGATGCGATGAAGCAGATACTGGTGAATAGCCGGATGTGCTTTGAGGGGCATCGGCCGATCTGTCAGGACACGGGCATCGTGACTGTTTTCATCAAGTTGGGGATGGAAGTTCACTTTTCGCGTCCAGACGGCGGACCAGCGGCGATGGACTTGCAGGAGATGTGTGACGCCGGTGTGCGGATGGCCTGGCTCAATCCTGACAACAAGTTACGGGGAAGCATCCTGGCCGACCCGGCGTTTTCGCGCAGGAACACCGTGGACAATACGCCGTGCGTGGTGGAGGTTTCGCTGGTTAAAGGTGGTGCGGTGGACGTCACAGTTGCGGCGAAGGGAGGGGGATCCGAGGCGAAGTCGAAGTTCGTGATGCTGAACCCGTCGGACTCGGTGGTGGACTGGGTGATCAAGACGGTGCCGACGATGGGTGCGGGGTGGTGTCCGCCGGGGATACTTGGGATCGGGATCGGGGGCACGGCGGAGAAGGCGATGCTGATGGCGAAGCAGGCGCTGATGGACCCGATCGATATGCAGGAGCTCAAGGGCCGGGGGGCCAAGAGCAAGATTGAAGAGCTGCGGATCGAGCTGTACGACAAGGTGAACGCTCTCGGGATCGGGGCGCAGGGGCTGGGCGGTCTGACCACGGTGCTGGACGTGAAGATCCTAGACTGGCCGACGCATGCCGCGAACCTGCCGGTGGCGATGATTCCGAACTGCGCGGCCACGCGGCATGCACACTTCGTGCTCGACGGGACGGGGCCGGTGATGCTGGAGCCGCCGTCGATCGACGTGTGGCCGAAGCTCGAGTACGACGTACATGGGGCGCGACGGGTGGATCTCAAGACGGTGATGCGGGAGGATCTGCGGGATTGGAAGCCGGGCGAGGTGGTTCTGCTGACGGGCAAGCTGCTGACGGGGCGGGATGCGGCGCACAAGCGGATGACGGATATGCTGTCGCGCGGAGAGCGGCTACCGGTGGACTTCCGTGGGCGCTTCATCTACTACGTGGGGCCGGTGGAGGCGGTGCGGGATGAGGCGGTGGGGCCAGCGGGGCCGACGACGGCGACGCGCATGGACAAGTTCACACGGCAGATGCTCGAGGAGACGGGCCTGCTGGGGATGATCGGGAAGGCGGAGCGGGGGGTGGCGGCGATCGAGGCGATTCGGGAGTATGGCGCGGTGTACCTGATGGCGGTCGGCGGCGCGGCGTATCTGGTGTCGAAGGCGATCAAGCACTCGCGGCTGGTGGCGTTCGAGGACCTCGGGATGGAGGCTATCTATGAGTTCGATGTGGTGGCTATGCCGGTGACGGTGGCGGTGAGCGCGGACGGGACGAGCGTGCATGAGACCGGCCCGGCGGAGTGGCGGAAGAGGATCGCGGCGTCTCAGGAGCTGGGGGGCGTGGCTATTCTGGGGCAGTAGATGCCTGGTTAGCAGTCTGGGATAAGTGGTAGTGGTTAAGAGGATGCGGGTGGGTCCGTGGACCACCGACTGCGAAACCTGCTGGATCTCCACTATGGCACGGTGGTGATCGTGAACGAAGCGGGCAACCGGGCCTGAGCTTGAGGTTGAAGCAGGTGCAGCCTACGGCGGAGAGTCCGCACGGAGTCGACTCCTCTCTAACGCTGCAGGGCCAAATTAGCGAGCGGCTGGTCCACTGGCTATGGTTGTGCACGGAGCCTTAACGTACGAATTTCAGTTCGATGGAGTGACCCCAACCAAGCAATCGCGACAGCGTTTTGCAACATGAAAACGCTGGATTCAGGTGGGAGAGTGTTGACTGGAGAAAACGTTCGTTTGTGCAACGCGCTCGACGGGCACTGGATCAACACTTCCGGTTTGACCGTCATTCGGGAGGACCGAGAAGCTTAAAAGTCGGTCTGCGGATCACTTCCGCTATGACGACTTATCGGTACTCGGGCGTCGGTGAGTGCATTGGCGATTTATCGCTCGTTGAGAACTATGTACCTCCGGACTGTTCCGCCAGTGTGAACGGCGTTTGTAGACTCATCTCGCCTCGTTCGCAAAAAGACGAGAGCGCGCTTATTACAGTCATCGTGCTTTCACCACATGTGCCGTTTCATCTTGGAAAGTGAAGAGCTCGACGAGCGCCCTCACGCGCTCTTTCTGGCGGCTGCGCGGAAATCGCCTGGTTCTTGTGAGCTCGGCGATACCGTGAAGGCTTGCCCAAAACAGTTCCGATAGAACCTCCGACTTCGAGCCCTGCCCTTGAAACAACTCCAGGACTTGGGCAAACGCGAATCGCATCTCCGGAGGAGTAGCCGCGTCATCGAACGGTACGCTCAGGCTGAGCGAAAACATCACTTCATACAGCGCGGGGGAAGACGCGGCGAACTCCAGATATGCGACCGCGACTGATTCGACCGCGTTTCCACGCTTAACCGGTTTCCGTGCCTTCTCCAAAGCCAGGCCCATCTCCTGTAAACCCTCGATAGCAACCGCGGCGAGAATCCCTTCGCGGCTTGCAAAATGAGCGTACAGGACGGGTTGGCTGTATGAAATTTCGTCCGATAGCCGACGAACGGTTACGTTGGACCAGCCTTCAAGCTCCGCGATTCGTCGTGCGGCACCGATAATCTGTGCCCGGCGGGCTTGCTTGTCACGCAATTTTCGTTCCGCAATCCGGCCAGCTGCGAGTATTGGTGCCATTGATAGATATTATAGCTCCACTAGGATTATGCCTACCGGGCAGTGAACCCTTCCCGCGTGCGTCGCATCATATATAGCGTTGCTAGATTTTCTAAGAAAAAATACACTTTATGCCTGACGCTATACCGCTTTCTCTCGCTGCTCTCTTGGCTGTGGCGATCATGGTCATCGGTAGTTTCTACCTCATCTCACCTGAACGAATGACAGGATCATTTGGTCTGAAGCCGCCTGCATCCGATGCTGTCACTCGTGCCTGGCTGCGCCTTAAAGGAACTCGGGACGTCGTATCTGGATTGGTCGTCCTGACACTGATGCTGACCACGGACGCGCGGACAGTAGGCATAGCTCTACTCATTGAAGCCATCGTCCCTCTGGGCGACATGTCAAACGTCCTGGCGTCGGGCGGGTCGAAGTCGGCAGCGTTCTCAATTCATGGCGTAACCTGCGCCGTAATGGTTGTCGTCGGCCTCTTCTTGATCCATGCCATTTGAGAGAACTGCCTCTAACCGTTCTTGTCGACCGTGAATTAGTTAAATAACCAGTAAATTGTGAACCCGAGTCTATGCGATAGGAGACAACAATGCGAAGTTTTGAACTCCGCGTGTACAAACTGCGCACCAAAGAGGCGCTCGATTTCTATAAGGAGCAGATTTATCCCCGTCATCTCAACAGCTTTCCGCTGTTCGGGATTGAGGCCCACGGCTTCTGGACCGCCAAGGAGGATGTCGAGCCACGACTCTTCGTGCTGGCCTCCTATGCGGCGGGCGAAGAACCCGGAGAGGTCGCTCGGCGGTATATGCAAAGCACAGAATTCGCTGAGGACATCAGGAACTTTGATGTATCAGATCTCGTTGGCATTGAATCGACGATCCTCATACCTTCAACAAGCTCCCCTCTCCAGTGATGGGAAGAGGAAGCAGAGAGAACTAATGGGGAACAGCGCTGTACATGATGAAGCTGCCGTGTCTGTTCTTCGGTGGAAGAAACCTTAACTCACTCCAAGGGTGTTTTTTTATGGAGGAATCATGATGGAAGTTCTAAATGTCGTCGCAATTATCGTCGCTGGATTGATGGTTGGAAGTGAACTGGCCATCGCCGCGTTTGTTCATCCAACGCTCGATAAGCTCCCGGATGATGTTCATCTGCCAGCCGCAAGCGCCCTCGCTCGTGTGAGCGGGACAGTCATGCCCATTTGGTACATTCTTGTCTTTTTGCTTACTTTAGCTGAGGTTGTAATCCAATGGCACCAATTTGGCCGCGTACCGATCTGGATCGCTACATCGGCCGTTCTGTGGATGTTGGCGAGTTTGTATTCGGTCACCGCCCTTGTGCCGATCAACAACCGTCTTAAGTCCAATCCGCCTCCCGATTGGAAGACGTACCGGCGTAGATGGGATCTGCTTCACCGCTGGCGTGTTGTACTCCTCACGATAGCTTTCGCGTTTCTCATCGTGGGATTGGTTAGTAAGTAGTCATCTGTCGAAGCGTAAACATGAAAGTGGAGGATCCATTCTATGAAGGTTCTGGTTATTGGAGCTGCGGGGAAGAGCGGTAGGGCTGTTGTCGAGCAAGCCCTTGCTGCCGGTCATGATGTCACCGCCTTTGTCCACAAGACTGAGGGCTATTTACCAGACTCGAACGTGCGCGTTGTCGAGGGCGATGCTACGGACCGGTCCGCAATGGATTCGGCCATGCTCGGGCAAGATGCCGTGATCGACACGATAGGCGGCAAGAATCCGTTGAAGGCCACCACGCTTGAAGCAAGTGCCGCCGCGACCATCACTGCCTCTATGCAGTCAAGCGGAGTTCGCCGCCTCGTGGTCATTTCCATGATTGGCGAAGGAGAGAGCGTGGCGAATACGAACTGGTGGGAACGCCTGTTCCTGTCGACACTCCTGAGGGCCGAGATGAAGGACAAGGCAGCTATGGAAGCGATTGTGGATGCAAGTGGCCTCGACTGGATAATCGTTCGCCCACCGTTTCTCAACGATGATCCAGGTACGGGAGACATTCACGTCTTCTCTGTTGAAACTGGAGAGACTGCTCATAAGCTGACTCGTGCCGACCTCGCCGCTTTCATGGTCGCTCAACTTTCCAGCGATGAATATCTTCAGAAGGCCGTGGCCATTGCCAACACCTAGTAGGCCGACACGAACACCTGTGAACGTAACCTGCGCGGTGATGCTTGTCGTCGGCCTCTTGTTGATCCATGCCATTTGAGAGAAATGCCTCTGACCGTTCTTGTCGACCGTGAGGGTGGGATCGCGATCAGCGCTGCTTCGGTCGATATGGGAGCAAGAACTCTGACTGACATTGGTCAAAGCGGAGAGCAGGGTGAGACCTAGAAGTTGCGGTTGCGTCGCGGAGCGGATAGGTTGGTCGGATCAACTTAATCCAAGCAGGGATGGTGAGCCGATGCGTTTTGCCGCTGGAGTGATGGCGTTAGCAGTGTGTGTGGGAGTGGCGGGGGCGCAGGTTGCGGCGACGGCTGGGGATGCGGGTGCGCCTCCGGTGGCGAAGAGGGTGCATACCGAAAAAGCTGTGGCGGGCGGGACGCTGGTGGACGATTACGGATGGCTGCGGGAGCGCACGAGACCGGAGGTGAAGGCGTACCTGGAGCAGGAGAACGCGTATGCGGAGCGGATGCTGCTGCCGATACGGCCGCTGCAGAAGGCGCTCTACGACGAGACGTTGAGCCACATCAAGCAGACGGACGACTCGGTGCCGTACCGGAAGGGCGGGTTCTGGTATTACACGCGGACGGTAGAGGGAAAGCAGTACCGCGTGTATTGCCGGAGGAAGGGATCGATGACGGCGGCGGAGGAGGTGCTGCTGGATCTGAATCAGATGGCGGTGGGTGAGAAGTTCATGGCGGTGGGTGAGTTCGGGGTGAGCGACGACGGCAACCTGCTGGCGTATACGACGGACAACGTGGGTTTCCGGCAGTACACGATGCATGTGAAGGATCTGCGAACGGGGCGGGTGCTGCCGGATACGGCGGCGCGGGTGACCTCGGTGGCGTGGGCGGCGGATGGGAAGACGTTATTCTACGGGACCGAGGACGCGACGACCAAGCGGAGCGACACCATCTGGCGGCACGTGTTGGGGGGCGCGGCGGGCGCGGATGCGAAGGCGTATGAGGAGAAGGACGAGCGGTTCAACGTGGGCGTGGACCGGACCGGGATGGGCGGTATCTGCTGATGGAGATTGGGAGCCACATCACCAGCGAATGGAGGTATCTGGCGGCGGATGCGCCGGGTGGAACGTGGGCGGTGATTGAGCCGCGCAAGGACGGAGTCGAGTACAGGGTGGACGAGGGTGGGGGGTTGTTCTATGTAGTGGTGAATGATAAGGGCCGGACCTTCCGGATGGTGACGGCTCCGGTGGCGACGCCGGGAAGGGCGCACTGGACGGAGGTGATCGCGAGCCGGCCGGAGGTGCCGCTCGAGAAGGTCGATGTGTTCCGTGACTTCTACGCGGTGGAGGAGCGGGTGCGGGGATTGGCGACGGTGCGGGTTGCGGGCGTTGCGAGCGGGATCCTGTCGAAGGCGATCGATGTGCCGGAGCCGACGTATGCGCTTTCGGGAGCAAGGAACGCGGAGTTCGACACGGTGGAATTCCGGTATGGGTACACGTCGCTGGTGACGCCCCCGAGCACGTATGCGTACGACGTACGGAGCGGGACGTCGACGCTGCTGAAGCAGGTGGAGGTGCCGGGCGGTTACGACAAGAAGGGGTATACGACGGAGCGGGTGTTTGCGACGGCGAAGGACGGGACGATGGTGCCGATCTCGGTGGTGTACCGGAACGACAAGTTTGTGAAGGGGCAGAACGCGCTGTTTCAGACGGCGTATGGATCGTACGGATACCCGTATGAGGCGGGCTTCAACCCGGTGTGGCTGCCGCTGCTGGACCGCGGGGTGGTGGTTGCGATCGCGCATATTCGCGGCGGCGGAGAGATGGGGCTGCCGTGGCACGACGGCGGGAAGATGATGCGGAAGCGGAATACGTTTACCGACTTCACGGACTCGACCGAGTACCTGCTGCGCGAGGGCTACGGGGCGAAGGGGCGGGTGGGGATCGAGGGGGCGAGCGCGGGCGGCCTGCTGATGGGGGCGGTGACGAATATGCGTCCGGACCTCTACAAGGCGGTTCTGGCGGAGGTGCCGTTCGTCGACGTGATGAACACGATGCTGGATCGATCGCTGCCGTTGACGGTCTCGGAGTTTGAGGAGTGGGGAGACCCGAGCGGGGCGGAGGCTTTCAAGTACATGCGGACCTACTCGCCGTATGACAATCTGGAGCGGAAGGCGTACCCGGCGATTCTGGTGGAGACGAGCTTCGATGACAGCCAGGTGATGTATTGGGAGCCGGCGAAGTATGTGGCGAAGCTGCGGGCGACGAAGACGGACAAGGAGCCGCTGGTGTTTTTGATCAACATGCATGGGGGGCATGGCGGATCGAGCGGGCGGTACGACGCTCTGCATGAGCGCTGCCTGTACTACGCGTTTCTGCTGCATGAGCTGGGAGTGGAGAAGTAGGGGAGCCAGGCGGAAGGGATTGCGGCGACTCAGGAGGTTGAAGCCGTGGCTATCCGGTGACGCGGGGGCAGTTGCCGGGCCGACGATCCAGCTTAGGTGGCGGATCTCTTCAGAGGCGGGACGCGGTTCGCCGGCCCACGGGCAGGCGACGGCGGCGGCTCTGAAGGAAGCGGCTGCAGGGTGGGCAGACGATCTGGAGGAGAGGCACCCAGGCGAACATGGCGCCGATGAGGATGAGGGTGATGGCGGTAGCGAGAAGATCTTCAGACATGGCGTGCCTCTTGCTGGGGGACACTGGCCTAAGAGGTGGGTAGAGAGAAGGGAGTGACGCAGGGGAAAGATATCTCTGTTTTCCTGAGGTGACGTGATTCTGCCACAGCGTGGGTAACCAAGGCGAGAGATCTTTCGTAAGGGGGAGATTAATTTTTCCCTCGCCAGGATAGTTTTTACGTGCAGGGGGGGCGACCGCAGAAGGTCAGGAGAGGCGGGAGGGGTGTTCCGGGTGCGAGTTCGGCGGAGCGATGGGCTTGGACCTGCGGTTGAGGACGAAGGAGGGCTTGCGGCGGCGGCGGTCGTCGGAGGCGTGGTCGATCTGTTTCCAGAAGCCGATGAAGTAGTCGATGGCGGAGATGATGCTGACGACGGTCATCCAGTAGATGGAGGTGTAGGCGATGAGGCGGACGGCGACGATGAAGCCGAACCAGTTCCAGTAGTCCCAGCGGTGCGCGAGGATGGCGGCGACGACGGAGACGATCTGGATGACGGTCTTGAGCTTGCCGATGTCGCTGGCGGCGATGGTGAAGCCTTCGGCGGCGGCGATGGAGCGGAGGCCGGAGACGAGGAACTCGCGGCCGACGATGAGGACGGCGATCCAGGGTGGGACGATGCGGGGATTGTAGGCGACGAGGACGATGTAGGCGGCGGTGACGAAGAGCTTGTCGGCGAGGGGATCGAGAAGCATGCCGATGGTGGTGATCTGCTGGCGGCGGCGGGCGAAGTATCCGTCGAGACCGTCGGTGATGGCGGCGAGGATGAAGAGGGCGGCGGCGGCGAGTTCCTGGTGGCCGGGGGTCTGGATGGGGGAATGGGCGGAGAGCAGCCAGATGAAGACCGGGACGGCGGCGATGCGGGAGAGCGTAATGGAGTTGGGAAGGTTCATTGCGGCTTGTCCGCCGATACGCCCGCGTCGACAGCCTTTGGGGTGCCGAGCGGAACACACTCACATTCTGACATAGAGAGGGGCGCGGCCGCGTTGGCGCGCCCCTCTTCCCCTGGTGAGCGGCTAGGCGTAGATGCCGCGCTGCTTGGTGGTGTAGGCGACGCGGTCGATGGCGAGCATGTAGGCGGCGATGCGGTTGTTGACGTCGTGGCTGGTGGCGTAGGCGACGACATCGAGGAAGCTGTCGGCCATGATGCGGTCGAGGCGCTGGTTGACCTCGAGCTCGGTCCAGAAGTAGCCCATGCGGTCCTGGACCCACTCAAAGTAGCTGGTGGTGACGCCACCGGCGTTGGCGAGGATGTCAGGGATAACGAAGACGTTCTTGTCGGCGAGGATCTCGTCGGCGACGACGGTGGTGGGGCCGTTGGCGCCCTCGCAGAGGATGCGGCAGCGGAGGCTGGCGGCGTTGCGGCTGGTGATGACGTTCTCGGTGGCGGCGGGGATGAGGATCTCGCACTCGCGGGTGAGGAGCTCGTGCTTATCGACGGACTCGGCTTCGGTGAAGCCGATGATGGAGCCGGAGCGCTGGCGATGCGAGATGAGGTTGGGGATGTCGAGGCCGTTGGGGTTGAAGAGGGCGCCGTCGTACTCGGCGATTCCGATGATGGTGTAGCCCTTTTCGGCGAGGAGTTTGGCGGCGTTGGAGCCGACGTTGCCGAAGCCCTGGATGATGACGCGGCAGCCTTCGACGGTCATGTTGAGGTGTTTGAGGGCCTCATCACAGACGACGGAGATGCCACGTCCGGTGGCTTCGCGCCGGCCCCGGGAGCCGCCGATGTTGACGGGCTTTCCGGTGACGACGGAGGTGACGGTCTGGCGCATGTGCATGGAGTAGGTGTCCATGATCCAGGCCATGGTCTGCTCGTCGGTGCCCATGTCGGGGGCGGGGACGTCTTTTTCGGGGCCGATGAATTCGATGAGCTCGGCGGTGTAGCGGCGGGTCATGCGCTCGAGTTCGCCCTGGGACATCTTCTTCGGGTCGCAGATGACGCCGCCCTTTGCGCCGCCGAAGGGGATGTTGACGACGGCGCACTTCCAGGTCATCCAGGAGGCGAGGGCGCGGACCTCATCGAGGGTGACGTCGGGGGAGTAGCGGATGCCGCCCTTGCCGGGGCCGCGGGCGATGGAGTGCTGGACGCGGTAGCCGGTGAAGACCTCGATGGAGCCGTCGTCCATGGAGACGGGGATGTGGACGATTATCTCGCGGGTGGGGTAGCGGAGGACCTTCCAGATGCCCTGATCGAGGTTGAGCTTGCGGGCGGCGAAGTCGAAGCGGGAGGCCTGTGCCTCCCAGGGATTGGTCTCCTGCTCCATTGAGATCGTGGCGGAGGTTGTGATGGGGGCCTGGGCGGTAGCTATTTGCTGCATGGTTGAGACCTTCTTTGGTGTTGCTGGGATCAGTGATTCTCCGGCCATCTCGGCTCACCTCCTATGGGGGGAGCGACTTGCTGCCTGGGCCAGACCGGTCCGTGGCCAAACCCGTTGAGTTTAGGCCTCGTTGAGAAGAGTATGCAAGGTTGGGAGGAACCTGACTGTGCAACTTTCCGGTGACCTGTGGGCGTGCTGTTGTGACCGAGCTAAGGATTGCTTGCTGCCTCGTTTGGCGTGCGCTCCGATGTTCGGTCTGATGTCCGCGCTGTTGTCCGCTCCAGGGGGTTAGACGGCGAAAGTGGATCGTATGATTGAGGAAAGTGATGCGGGAATTGAAGACCAGATCGATGCCGTCGGCGGCGGAGTTTGCCCGGCTGAGCGAGAGCCATACGCTGATCCCGGTGTACCGGACACTGACGGCGGATCTGGAGACGCCGGTTAGCGCATTTTTACGGATCGCGGCGGGGGAGCCGGAGGCTTTTCTACTGGAGTCGGTGGAGGGCGGGGAGCGGGTCGGGCGGTACACGTTTATCGGGATTGAGCCGTATAAGCGGATTGTGGCGCGGGGGCGTGCGCTGACGGTGGTTGAGGGGCGGAGGCGGCGGGAGTTCGAGGGGGATGTGTTTGAGGAGTTGAAGCGGGCTCTGGGAGGGCATACGCCGGCTCGGCTGCCGGGGCTGCCTCCTTTCACGGCGGGAGCGGTGGGGTTTTTCAGCTACGACGTCGTGCGGTTGATCGAGAGGCTGCCGGAGATGGCGGTCGATGAGTTGGGCGTTCCGGATGCGTGCCTGATGTTTTTCGACCAGGTGCTGGCATTCGACCATGTGAAGAAGGAGATCCATCTGATCGCGACGGCGGACCTGACGCCGGGGAGCCGGGCGGGGGCGTACGAGCGCGCGGTGCGGCGGCTGGACGGGATGGAGCGGAGACTGGCGAGGGCGCTGCCGGTGATGCGAAAGCGGAAGAACATTGAAGCTGAGCTTGAGATCCGGCCGAGGACTTCGAAGGGCAAGTTTCTGGAGGCGGTCGAGCGGGTGAAGGAGTATGTGGCGAGCGGGGACGTGTTCCAGTGCGTGCTGTCGCAGAGGTTCGACTGCGAGCCGGGGGTGGATGCGTTTGAGGTGTACCGGGCGCTGCGGATCGTGAATCCTTCGCCTTATATGTATTTCCTGCGGTTTCAGATGGAGGGGGTTGCGGACGGGTTCGAGGGAGAGAAGCGGGACCTTCGCTTTGCTCGGGATGACAACAAAAAAAGCGAGATGCAGGTTCTTCGCTTCGCTCAGAATGGAAGAAAGAAGAGCGAGAGCGTGCGGACAGCGCACATTGTGGGATCGTCGCCGGAGCTGCTGGTGCGGGTGAGTGGGCGCAAGGTGGAGTACCGGCCGATCGCGGGGACACGCAAGCGGAGTTCGGATGAGGCCGAGGACAACCGGATGGAGGCGGAGCTTCGCAGCGATGCGAAGGAGCTGGCCGAGCACATCATGCTGGTGGACCTGGGGCGGAACGATGTGGGGCGGGTGAGCGAGTTCGGGTCGGTGAAGGTGAAGGACCTGATGTTTGTGGAGCGGTACTCGCACGTGATGCATCTGGTGAGTGCGCTTGAGGGAAGGCTGCGGGAGGGGCTGGAGGCGATCGATGCCTTTCGATCGTGCTTCCCGGCGGGGACGCTGAGCGGAGCGCCGAAGATCCGTGCAATGGAGGTGATCGAGGAGCTGGAGCCGGTGCGGCGCGGGGTGTACGGCGGGTCGATTCTGTATGCGGACTTCAGCGGCAATCTGGATAGCTGCATTGCGATTCGGACGCTGTATATGGACGGGGAGAAGGGGTACATCCAGGCAGGTGCGGGGATCGTGGCGGACTCGGTGCCGGAGAGTGAGTTTGAGGAGTGCCGGAGCAAGGCGCAGGCGGTGGTGAATGCCATTGAGAGGGCCAGGGGCGGGTAGGGAGCGGGGACGGTGGCGGGGCTGAGAAGCAGGTTCCTCACTTTGCTCGGAATGGAAGAAAGAAGGGCGTAAAGGCGATTGGGGCGGGCGAAGGGGACGGTGGCGGGGCTGAGAGGCAGGTTCGTCGCTTTGCTCGGAATGGAAGAAAGAAGGCCCAGGCAGGGCTTAGGATTGGGGGTGCGATGGTCTTTGTTCTGGATAATTACGATTCGTTCACCTACAACCTGGTGCAGTACATGGGGGAGCTGGGAGCGGAGATGGTGATCCGGCGGAACGATGAGGTAACGCCGGCGGAGGTGGAGCGGATGGGTCCGGAGCGGATCCTGATCTCGCCGGGACCGTGCACGCCTGAGGATGCGGGGATCTCGATTGAACTGATACGGCATTTTGCGCGGGTCGGTGCGGAGGATGACGCGAGGCGCATTCCGATTCTGGGAGTGTGCCTGGGGCACCAGGCGATCGGCGCCGCGTTTGGCGGGAACGTGGTGCGGGCCGCGAAGCTGATGCATGGAAAGACGAGCGAGGTAGAGCATGACGGGCGCACGATCTTCGAGGGGATTCCGTCGGCGATGACGTGCACGCGGTACCACTCGCTGATTGTGAGTGAGGACGGTCTGCCGGGGGAGCTGGAGGTGTCAGCTCGGACGGCGGAGGAGAGCGGGACTGGATCGGGATCGGTGATTATGGGGCTGCGGCATCGCGAGGTGCCGATCGAGGGGGTGCAGTTTCATCCGGAGAGCGTGCTGACGGTGCACGGGAAGCAGATGATCGCCAACTTTTTGAAGATGTAAGAGGCAGGCCGACGCGAGGATCACGGGAACGGATCAGGGGCGGCGGCACTCGATGCCGAGACAGTTTCGCCATCGGCCTATGTCCTCGACGGTGAGGAAGTAGGGGTCGGGGGAGTCGCCGAACTCAGCTCGGCGGATGGCCGTGAAGCCGGCTGCTCCGAGCTCGGCGCTCATGGCTTTGAAGTCCCACATCCAGAGGTGCTGGCTTCGACCGAAGGTATTCCGGGCGAGGCCGCGCAGGCCGCGGTGGAGGGACTTCTCGCCGAGGTGCGCTTCGACCATGAAGGTGGGAGCGGCGTTGGGGCTGGGGTCTTCGAGGTAGGTGCGGCAGAGGAACTCGAGGTCGGGGACGACGAGGCGGAAGATGCCGCCAGGCTTGAGGTAGCTGAAGACGTTGCGGAGGGTTCGGCGGCAGTCTTCGAGCGAGAGGTGCTCGAGCACGTGCGAGCAGTAGATGCCGCGTGCGGAGGCGAGGGGGACGGGGAGGCCTTTGATGACGTCGCCGTACTCGATGTGGCTGGGGTACTCGGGGAAGCCCTGCCGGACGAGGATGGACTTGAGAAAAGGAAAGCGTTTCTCGAGAAGAAAGGCTGGACCGGCGTCGAAGTTCCGCCAGGTATCCGGGGCGCAGGTCCCACACCCAAACTGCACATATTCGGCCTGCATTCGATGAAGTATACACATTCGAACCGGGCTGCTCGAACTGCAGACAGGGGTGACCTAGAGCAACGATGTAAGCTGGACGCGTGACTTCGACGCGACTTGCGCTCCGACTGACGACCCTGTGCGCTCTCCCTGCGATGGGGTGCGCGATGGCGCAGGCGCAGCAGCCGATAGGCCGGGTGGCGCTGCAGGATGCGATGGTGACGGGAACGCTCGAGGTGAATGACGGGCAGGTGACGCTGACGGGCGGGGCATCGATTGTTGCGAAGGATCATACGGCGGAGTTGGCGCTGGCGCGGGGAGGCCTGGTGGCGGTGTGTGCGACGAGCAGTCTCCACGTGACTTCGGGCGCGAGCACGGGGGATAAGGCGCCGCTGCTGTTCGCTCTTGACCGCGGGGCGATTGAGTTAAGGACCATTGTGGGCGTGCGGGATGCAGTGATCACACCGGATCTGCGCCTTACGGCACGTTCGCCAGGACGGCTGGACCTGCGCATCCGAGTGACACGGAACGGCGACACGTGTGTGGAGAGCCGGGGTGCGGCAGCGCCGGCGGTGGAGGTGGTGGAGCAGTTTGGGGACGGGCTGTATCAGATTGCGGCGGGACAGCATGTGCTGTTCGAGCATGGAAGCGTGCGGGAGGTGGTGGATCATGAGAGCTCGCCGTGCGGGTGCCCGCCGACGCCGGTGATGTCGCTGGCCGAGAGCGGTGTGACGGTGGCTCCGGGGAAGGCGGCGCAGGCGGGGAGCCAGGCGGCGCAGAAGCCGGAGGAGCATCCGTTTCCGGCAGCGCAGAGCCAGGGATTGACGCCGGAGGCGGCGACGGGTGTGCCAAAGGTTCCACAGGCTCCGCCGGGACAGGTGCATGCGCAGGTGACGGCGACGATGGCGTACAAGGCTGAAGGCGACGCGACCGATGCGGGGGCTGCGAGGTCGAATGCGTCTGCGGGATCCCCTGGTTCAGCGGGGTCGACGGGTCAGAGTGGGGGGAGGTCAGGGGGAATCTCCAAGCCGAATACGGGAATTACGCCGGCGGCTCCGCTAGCTGGGGGGGCAGGTCAGGGGGCGGTAGCTGGGTCGTCGGGGTCGTCGGGGTCGCTCGCGGCCAGCGGATCGAGTTCGGGGGCGGTAGGTTCGGGTTCCGGAGTGGATGGAAAGGCAACGGAAGCGCCGGTTGAGGTGCGGACTCCGGCAGCTCCGGCGCCTCCGGGGGCTAAGGATCTGGCTCACCGGATCGGGCGGTTCTTCAAGCACGTCTTCGGGGGGCGCTGAAGAGAGACGGGTATCTGCGCTGACGGGTGATGAGGCGCCGCAGCTAAGACCCGAATGTGTGTTTGAGGGCTTGTGTCCTGCCTGGTCTACAATCGCATGGGTGTGGTGGACGGGCTTCCGGCGGTGCTGACGCGCTCCGATCGCGACACCCAACATTTACTGGTAAGGGGTTTTCTCGTTATGTCGATTCCCGCAACACAGATGCGCCCGGGCATGGTTATCAAGTTTAAGGACGATCTCCACCTTGTGTTCTCGGTGGAGCACAGGACACCGGGAAATCTGCGTGCGTTTATACAGGCCAAGCTACGCAATATCCGGACAGGCGCAATGTATGTGGAGCGCTTCCGGTCGCCGGATCCGATCGACCGGGTGATGGTCGACGAGATCAAGATGGAGTTCCTGTATAACGACGGCGACGAGTACTACTTTATGGACGACAAGTTTGAGCAGACGATGCTGAAGCGCGACACGCTGGGCGACGCGGTCGACTTTCTGCTGCCCAATCTTTCGATCGGCGTGAGCTTCCATGACGGAAAAGCAGTCGGGATCGAGCTGCCCACGGTGGTCGAGATGACGGTGGTGCAGACGGAGCCGGGGATCAAATCGGCGACCGCCTCGAGCGTGAGCAAGCCGGCGAAGACCGAGACTGGGTTGGTGGTGCAGGTGCCGGCGTTTATTAATGAGGGCGAGAAGATCCGCGTTGACACGGCGGAAGGCGCTTACATGAGCCGGGCATAACGGGTGCGGATGCGAGGAAGGGGGGCTCAACGAGCCGGCCCCTCTCTTTGTCTGGAGCGGGAAAAGGTATGGAAGTGGCTTGGCCGGCCGGCCTGGGTTGCCGGGGTGTTGCTCGTCTGAGAGACTGAAGCGGCATGGTGGAACATTATCTGGTGAAAGGCCGGGTGCAGGGCGTCGGGTTTCGCTGGTTCGTGCATCGCGAGGCGGCGGAGCTGGGGCTGCGCGGATGGGTTCGCAATACCGACCAGGGGGATGTGGAGGTGTTGGCGGCGGGGGAGGAGAGCGAACTCGCGGAGCTGCGTTCGGCTCTGGCAAAGGGATCGCGCGGCAGCCGGGTGGATGCGGTGGAGCGGCATGAGCTGGAAGAGAAGGAAGGCGCCAATCTGGGCGCGTTTGAGATTGAAGGAGCCTGGTGAAGCCGATGTCGAAACTTATTAATTGCGAGTCGCTTAAGCCCTTGGTGCGGACCGTTCCGGATTTTCCCAAGCCCGGCATCCTGTTCTACGACATCACGACGCTGCTGAAGGACAAGACCGGATTCGCGCAGCTGATCGATGCCTTTGCGGCGTACTACATCGGCAAAGAGATTGATCTCGTTCTGGGGATCGAGGCGCGGGGGTTTATCTTCGGGCCGGCGCTGGCCTACCGTTTGAACGCGGGGTTTGTGCCGGTGCGCAAACCGAAGAAGCTGCCGGCGCCGACCGCCAAGGTGAGCTACGACCTGGAGTATGGGACGGACTCGCTCGAGATTCACCTGGACGCGATCGAACCGGGGCAGAGGGTGATTATCGTGGATGATCTGCTGGCGACGGGTGGGACGATGCAGGCGACGGTGCAGCTGGTGAGGCAGATGGGGGGCGAGATCGTGGGTCTGGGATTTGCGATCGAGCTGGACTTTCTGAAGGGTCGGGCGAAGTTCGGGGAGTACGACGTCCTAAGCCTGCTCCACTACGACGACTAGCCAAGAGACCGGCAAGTGAAACAGTAAAGGCCGTTCTTGCTGCAGGCTTTGATGAAGCTGCAGCCTTCGACGAAGCTGTCGTGGGTCGGGGCGGAATCGTGTCTGTCCTTTCGGAGTGGAACTGCTGCTTTGATTTTCTGGAGAGCCGTTGTAAGTTGCAGGTTTCTGCCTAATGCCATCTCCTCTGCGCAAGAGTGGATGCAGGATTCATTTTCGGGTTGTATTACGGAAGTGTTTATACAGCAACACTTCGAGGCATCTGCGAGGGGAGTTTCGAGGAATATGAAAGTCCTTTTCTGACTATGCAATCTTTTGCCTAAATCAGGTCAGCTCGGCAAGTCTGCCACAGATTCGGTGCTTGGCCAAGCCACTCAATCGAGGGGGGTTTCAGCTCATTTCAAGGCTAACTCCATCTTGGCCACCTACCTGCATTAGTACCGTGCGTAAGAGAGCTTCAAGAGTTCCAATCATCCCCGGGAGATCCACCACAATGAACCTCAGAAATATTGCAGCAGTTTTTGTCCTTGGCATCACCTCCGCGGTTGCAGCACATGCAACCCCTATTAGTGGTCAGTTTTCGATCACAGGCAGTTCCGTATCCGATAACGGCAGCATGCTGGTTTTTTCGCCGAACACCATCAACGTGGGTGCAGCGAACACCCTTTACGGGTCCTTCCAGACTCTCCTCACTGCTGGTGAGAGCGGGACGATCACATCGCCCATCAACTATGCCAGCTTCGTTCCGGGCAGCTCGTCGCTGAACTTCAGCAACGGCACCTCGTCGTTGACCTTCAATCTCAGCTCGATCACTGAGGTGACGAATGGCATCTTCGGCAACTTCACTGGAATCGGCACGATCAGCACCAGCGTTGCCGGCTTCGATCCCACCATGGGCACTCTGCTGTTCACGACCCAGGGGAACGGCGTTACCACTTTCTCGGCGACGGCACTAACACCCTCTGCTGTTCCGGAGCCTTCCACGCTGACGCTTTTCGGCACGGGCGTTCTTGGCCTGGCTGGATTGGTGAAGCGTCGCTTGATGGCGTAACTCTAACAACCCGCTTGTTGAGTTTTGTTTAGAAGATGGAGTGGGAGGGGCGGAAGTTCGCCTGTCCCCACTCCATCTTTCGTTTAACCCTGGAACGTGGAGTGTGCGAAGCTGCGGCGAAGCGACCGAGGTGGATACGACGATCACGGTGAACTACAACATCACTCCATAGCCCTCCGGCTGCATCACATAGCTACCGTTGTTGATGGAGGAGAGAGAAGAGATGATTCAGACGAAGGGTTATGCCGCGCAGCACGTTCACTCGCCACTCACACCGTTTTCGTTTGAGCGGCGGGATCCGGGTCCTAGCGATGTGGTGGTCGAGATTGCATATTGCGGGATCTGTCACTCGGATGTGCATCAGGTGCGGGATGAGTGGGGAGGGTCGATCTATCCGATGGTGCCGGGGCATGAGATTGTCGGGAAGGTAACGGCGGTCGGCTCCGAGGTGAAGAAGTTCAAGGTAGGGGACACGGTGGGTGTGGGGGTGACGGTCGAGACCTGCATGGAGTGCGAGAACTGCAAGGCCGGCGCGGAACCCTACTGCCTGAAGGGCATGGTGGGAACGTACAACGCGAAGACGTACGAGGGCGAGGTAACCTACGGCGGGTATTCGAATAATATTGTGTCTCCTGAGCACTACGTCTACTCGATCTCGTCGAAGCTGGAGCTCCCGGCGGTGGCTCCGTTACTGTGTGCGGGCATCACGACCTGGAGTCCGCTGCGTCACTGGGGTGTCACCAAGGGCAAAAAGGTCGGAATCGTGGGTCTGGGCGGATTAGGGCACATGGGGCTGAAGTTCGCGCACTCTCTGGGAGCGGAGACGGCGCTGTTCACCACCAGCGAGAGCAAGGCCGCTGATGCGAAGCGTCTAGGAGCGGACGAGGTGGTGATCTCGAAGGATAAGGACGCAATGGGCAAGCACGCGGGCAAGTTCGATTTCATTCTGGACTGTGTTTCTGCGCCGCACGACCTGAACGAGTACATGAGCCTGTTGCGGCTCGATGGAACGCTGTGCCAGGTGGGTCTTCCGGATCAACCGCTGCCGGTGGCGGCGTTCTCGCTGGTAACCAACCGGAGGTCCCTGTCAGGGTCGATGATTGGCGGCATGCGCGAGACGCAGGAGATGCTGGACTACTGCGCGGAGAAGAGTATCGTCTCCGATATCGAGCTGACCTCGGTCGACAAGTTGGATGAGGCTTACGAGCGATTGCTGAAGGGTGACGTGAAGTACCGATTCGTGATCGATCTGGGGACGTTGAAATAGAAGCAACTCAGAAGCGGGCGTCATCAGCGGCGAGCCTACTTCAGGAGACCTTTGAGGAGGGAGGCTCTGCCGCTGATGCGTATGTCCTTGCTGGGAGGGTGGCGGCCGCGTTCCAACGCGACCATGCTGTCGTAGAAGTGCATGGACAGGGTTGAGCAGGTGAACTCCGTCGCCGGCAGGGCGTCTCTGCTGAGGTCAGCGTTGAGTTCATCGATGAGGCTCTTGCAGAGTTCGATGAAGGTTCCTTCGCGACGAAGGCCGCCTCCGAACTCGTCCCAATAGGCTGTGTGAAGATCTTCGACCAGGTATACGCCGTCGGCTGCGGTACGCGGGTAGAGGAAGCGGAAGGTCTCGACGATGTCGTGCATGCGATGGCTGCCATCATCGAGAACGATGGCAGGTGTTCCGAACTCATCGAGGACCGTCTGGAGAAAGGGGAGGTCAGATTGACTGCCGATGCGGACCTCGATCTGATCTTCTTCGAAGGTCTTCGACTCGGGGTTGATATCGATGCCGACGATCCGGGCGTAGGGACCGAAGTAGCGCTTCCACATCTGCAGGGATCCACCACGCCCGCAGCCGATCTCCAGGAACAATATTGGACGGTTCACGAAGCGGCTAAAGTGTGCCTCGTACGCCGGGAAGTAATGCTTCCACTTGTGGATGGTCCGTTGCTTGTTGTTCAGGAACTCAGACCAGAGGGTCAATGGGTTCTCTCTTTCTGCTGCCGGTGAAAGTGGGTTCGTTTCGGTTGCTGGACAACAGACGCAAGGGCTAAAAAGCAGGTTTCTCGACTTCGCTCGGAGTGGAATAGAGGCGGGAGACGGCTTCATCCATTGCGCGGGATGGAAGGTGCGGAAGAGGATGCCGGTCAGGCGAAGAGGGTGAAGAGGGGGGTATCGACGGGCAGGCTCGCGGTGGGTCCGGAGAGTTGACCGGTGGCGGGATCGCGGCGGAATACGGCGACGGTGCCGGAATCCTGGTTGCCGCAGAGAAGCCAGCTGCCGGTGGGGTCGAGGGTGAATTGGCGAGGGGCTTTGCCGCCGCAGCTGATGCGCTGGATGAGCTTGAGCGAGCCGGAGCTTTGATCGATGGCAAAGACGACGAGTGAATCCTCGCCGCGGTTGCTGGCGTAGAGGTAGAAACCGTTCGAGGAGACGGCGATCTCGGCGGCGGCGTTTTTCGCGACGGGGAAGTTGTCGGCGATGGTCTTGACTGGCGGGCCGGCGACGACGAGCAGGGCCTGCGGGGACTGCTGGGAGTGGGTGGTGGTCAGGAGGTAGTGGTCGATGGTTGAGTCGAGCTCGTTGACGCCGTAGAGCCAGCGCGCATTGGGATGGAAGGCGACATGGCGAGGGCCGGAGCCGGGGCGGTTGTTGGAGAACAGAAACGGATCGGAGGTGGAGAGGCGCGCGGTGGCGGGATCGATCGAGAAGATGGCGATGTGGTCGTTGCCGAGGTCGCAGACGACGAGAAAGCGATTGTCAGGAGAGATGGTGGCCGAGTGGGGGTGGGGGGCGTCCTGCCGCTCGTGATCGGGGCCGGGGTGGCCAAACCTGGCCTGGTCCTTGAAGTCGATGCGATCGACGGGTTCGCTGAGGGTTCCGTCGGGGAGGATGCGGAAGGAGGCGACGCCGCTGCCGGCGTAGTCGGCGACGAAGACGGCGTGGCCGGTTGAGTCGATGGAGACATAGCAGGGTCCGGGGAAGCCGGAGGAGACCTTGCCGATGGGATGGAGGGCACCGGGTGTACTGCTGGTGGACGAGTCCACGAGAAAAGAACTGACGCTCGACGAGGAGTCGGAGGTCTCATTGCCCGCGTAGAGGACGCGGCGGCCGGCGCCGGCGGGGGAGATGGCGAAGAAGGAGGGGTTCACTGTCTGAGCGGCGAGAGTGGGCGGTGTGAGATGTCCGGTGAGGGCGTCGAAGGTCGAGAGATAGATCCCCTTGCCGCTGCCCTTGGAGGTGCTGACGCCGATATAAACGGGGTAAAGGTGGTTGGGGACGGGGGGCTTGCGACGGCGAGCAAGATGGGGGAATTGCAGACCGAAGGCTTGTCCATGCGCGGCGAAGGCGGAGAGTGTGAGGAGCAGTCTGCGGCGTGTGATCATGCCTGGAGTTCCCTTTGAGGGCCTGACGGGTGAGTGCGATCTGCCTGGTCTGGGCTTTGGGTCTGGCTTTGGGTCTGGTTCTGGGCTTTGGGGCCCAGGTTTAGATTTGCGCTTAGAGCTTTAGTTTGTCGTTCTGGCTGGGCTGGGGTGCGCCGGTGTAGGTGGCGCTACCGGGATCCCCGGGGAGTTCGCCAAGGAAGGACTCGGGCTTGATGTCGTCGGAGATGACGGGAAGTGAGGGCAGATTGTCGGTGCGTCCTGCCTCCTTGACGACGGCGGCGGCATGCTCGAGGACTTCATCGACGGTCATGGTGTAAAGATCGCGGCCGTTGTCGTAGCCAGACTCGATGGCGAGCTTCAGGTAGCGGCCAGCGGTTTGTGCGGCGAGGTAGTCGGTGATGACATGTCCGGTGCGGCGCTTCTGCTCGATCCAGGCCATGTTTGGCATGGCGATGTAGAGGCTGCGGCCGTTGACGGCGAAGCGGATATCGGTGGCATCGGCGTGCCGGGTGGCGATGGCGACGATGGTTCCCTTCCAGGTGATGTGGAGGGACTCGCCAGTCCAACGGTCGGTCACCGTAAAGTCTTCATACATGGGATCAGCTTAGCGGATGGGTGGGGGCCGAGCAAGGCAGGTCGATCGCAAGCGATTGGCCGAGGATGAGCGCTAAAGAGTTTTTTGCGGATTCCTGTTCAGGATGGATAATGGCATCCTACAAAGTGCGAGTGACCATGCTGCATGCTCGACACGTAGAAGCGGCTGCTAGTTCGGTAAGGAGAGATCATGTTAATCGTTCTGCTTGTATTGCTTTTGGTGTTTGGTTTCGGCGGATACCGTATGGGGCCCGGGCTTGGCTACTATGGCGGCGGAGGCATCAGTCTTATTCTGCTTATTGTCATTATCCTTCTGGTCATGCATGTGATCTAGCAAGGGGTGGCGAGGTAACAACACAGAAAGGGGCCGGCGAGGATGCCGGCCCCTTTCTGTGTCTGTTTCGTTTGCCGCGGGCCTGTGAGAGGGTGTTTCAGCGGTCATTGCCCTGCGAGGTTGGAGGTGAGATTGGTGATCTTGTAATGCTGAGTGGCCGGTGACGTTGCAACCTGTGTCGAGGCGATCTGGGCAGGGAGTGCGAGACCGGCCGCCAGGGTGAGCAAAGACATGGCAGAGAGCTGGCTTCCAGACGACAGAACTTCGTGCCGGCATGACACATCCTCCTGAGATAGTCGCGGCGGAGAGGGTCCTGTTATGGCCCCGGTTGGTGCTCCCCATCGACAGAAGCAAACGTAATCTTTGGCGATGGTGGCTGATGTCACACGATTGTCTCTGGATGTCATTTACGGGGGGCGGCAGAGGACTTCATGGGGTGCAAAGCTGGTTCGACGGCGTGAAGGAGCCGCAATGCGTACGACATCTTCACGGCGGGGAGGCAGCATCGGACTCCTAGTGGTCCATGAGCCGCCGGCTTGGTGTTTCCCTTCACCGGTGTGGATGAGACGAGGAGATGCGTATGCAAGTTCTAACGGGTGTAGTGATTTTCCTGTCGATGTCGGTGCCGGCGATGGCGCAAAGAACGGTGGTTTGTTCTTCGAGCGGCAACGGTCGCCGGGTGTGTCCTGCGAATACGCGAAACGGCGTGGTGCTGGTTCGGGAGCGGAGCGATGGGGTCTGCGAGCAGGGATCGACCTGGGGCTACGATTCGCGCGGCATCTTTGTCAGTGGAGGCTGCAGCGCGGAGTTTCAGGTAGGCGGCAGCGGGAACAACGGCGGGAATACCAATGGCTCCGGAAACAATAATCGAAGCGACAACGACGACCAGAACCGGAACCAAAACGGATATGGAAACAGCGGCAACTCCAATGGGTCCGGGAACAACGGCAACAACGGGAATGGGTACGGGAACAACAATCGGCAGCGTAGCAACGGGAACGGTCAGAACGATAACGGGGATGACAGCTACGGCAATGGCCAGCGGCGTGGCGGGGCCATTCCTGCAGGGACGCGGATGGATGTAAAGCTCGAGCAGACCGTGAGCCCCAACAGCGCGAAGCAGGGTGACGTGGTTCCGGGAAGGCTTGTGAACGACGTGGTGGTGAATGGGACGACGGTGGCGGCGTCCGGATCGCAGGTGCAGATGAAGGTGACATCGGTGCAGTCGGGTAACCCGGGATCGCTGTCTCTGCAGCTGGACAGCATGTCCGCGAACGGTCGCGATTACAGGTTGTCGTCCAACTCGATCCACAATGCTCGGGACAGCCAGACGGCTCAGAACGGGGGCAACGACAGCGGCAGCGGGAACATCTTGGGGTCGGTGCTGGGAGCTATCTCGAATGCGCGGCAGACGGGCGAGTTGCCTTCGGGATCGGTGTATACGTTTCGGCTGACGAGTTCGGCGCGAACGGGAGGATCGAGCAACCGCAACGATCAGTAGCTGTTTAGACATCAGTGGAAGAGCCTGGCGCTTGGCTGGGGCTAGGCGCCGATCTCCTGGCGGATGGCGTTGGCGATGTTTTCGGCGTGGGTGCGCATGGCAAGTTCGCTGTCGGCCTCGATCATGACACGGGCGAGGGTTTCTGTGCCGGAGTAGCGGATGACGACGCGGCCGGACTCGGCAAGCTCCAGTTCCGCAGCACGGATGGCCTCGGCAACGGGCGGGATGCCTTCGAGGGGTCGGCGCTCGCGGACCTTGACGTTGACGATGATCTGCGGGAAGACCTTGAGGTCGGAGACGAGTTCGGCGAGGGACTTCCCGGACCGGTGGATGATGTCGAGGACGAGAAGTGCGGTCAGGAGGCCGTCGCCGGTGGTGGAGCGGCCGGAGAAGATGATGTGACCGGACTGCTCGCCGCCGAGGGCTGCGCCGCAACGCTGCATTTCTTCGAGGACGTATTTGTCGCCGACGGGCGCGCGCAGCATGGCGATGCCAGAGCGTTTGAGCGCGGCCTCCAGACCCATGTTGGACATCGTGGTGGCGACGACTGTATCTCCTGTAAGGAGGCCGCGGGCCTTTAGATCCCGGGCCGCGAGAAGGAGGACGGCGTCTCCGTTGACGACATGGCCGTGCTCGTCCGCGAGGAGGCAGCGGTCGGCGTCGCCATCGAGAGTGATCCCGAGGGAGGCGCGCTGCTCGACGACTTCGGCGGCGACAACCTGTGGGTAGAGGGCGCCGCAATCCTCATTGATATTGCGACCATTGGGAGAGGCGTGAGTGATGACGACCTCGCCGGCGAGATCGGCAAAGAGTTGCGGGGCGACGGCGCTGGCCGCACCGTTGGCGCAGTCGATGACGATGGTGCGGTTATCGAGCGAAAGACCGGGGACGGCGGCGAGGAGGAAGCGGACGTATTCGGCGCGGTCGCTCTCCTTAACGGCGGGAGCGACGAGTTGAGCCGGGGCCGAAGCAGGTTGCCGGGTGCCGTTGGAGCGGGCCTTCTCGAGCGCGCGGAAGATCTCCTGCTCGATGGCGATCTCGGTTGCGTCAGGGAGCTTGTAGCCGTCCGGGCCGAAGAGCTTGATGCCGTTATCTTCCCAAGGATTGTGGGAGGCGGAGATGACGACACCGGCAGCGAATTTGTGATGGCGAGTGAGGAAGGCGACGGCGGGCGTGGTGATGACGCCGGCGTTTTCGACCGATCCGCCACCCTCATCGAGACCAGCGGTGAGCGCGGCTGCGATCCAGTCGGAGGACTCGCGGGTGTCCATGCCGAGAAGGACTTTGGGGACGGGAGAGCTTGTCTTGAGGGAGTGGGCGAGGGCGACGCCGATGGCGCGGACGGTGACGGGGTCGAGGGGGAACTGGCCGGCGATGCCGCGGATGCCGTCGGTGCCGAAGAGCTTCTTCATTTCTGTTGTGTCTCCATAGGGGTGTCCGGAAGTTCATCCGGAATGAGAGCGAGGACCTGGGCTGCGATCGAACCATGGCCCACGCGGGCGCGAATGCGGTCTCCGAGGGCGATATTGCGAGTGTCGCGCAGAAGTGTGCCGGCGGCGACACCGCTTTCGATGTAGACGAGGGCGTATCCACGGGAGAGGACGGCCACGGGCGAGAGCGCGTGGAGTCGGGCAGTGGCGCGATCGAGGCGGGTGCGGCGGCTGCCCACGATCTGTTTCGCGGCATGGTCGAGGCACTGGCGCGATTGCCCGAGGCGATGGCGCCCACTCAGGAGGCGGGTGGCTGGATCCTGCTGGCGGAGGCGAACGGAAAGGGATTCGAGGCGCTGTGTCTGCGTGCGCAGACGGCGGGCGGAGGCCTTTTCGAGACGTCTGCGGAGGTCGTCGACGCGCTGCTGACGCCGGGCGATGGAATCGTAGACGCGAGCGAGGACGTGTGCGGAGGAGAGCCGGGCGAAGCGCTGACGGGCCTGCAAGAGATGGAAGCGACCGGCGCGGTGGACGGAGCGGCGGAGGTGTTCCAGTCGCTCTTCGATGCGGTGCTGGGAGGCGGTGACGATTTCGGCGGCGGCGGAGGGGGTGGGAGCGCGGAGGTCTGAGACGAAGTCAGCGATGGTGGAGTCGGTCTCGTGCCCGATGGCGGAGACGACGGGGAGCACGGAGGCGGCGATGGCGCGGGCGAGGAACTCGTTGTTGAAGCCGGCGAGGTCTTCTAGAGAGCCGCCGCCGCGGGCGAGGACGATGAGATCAACCTTTTCCGGATGTGCGTTGAACCAGCGGATGGCGCGGGCGACCGATCCGGGACAGTTCACGCCTTGCATGGTGGCGGGGTGGATGAGGATGTTGAGGCGGGCGTGGCGGCGACGGACGACGTTGAGGATGTCGCGGATGACGGCGCCGCCGGGGGAGGTGACGATTCCGAGGCAGGTGGGATAGGGCGGGAGCGGGCGCTTGCGGGCAGGGTCGAAGAGGCCCTCGGCGCGGAGGCGGTCGGCGAGCTGCTTGAAGGCGAGCTGGAGGGCGCCGTCGCCGCGTGGCTCCATGGTCTCGGCGATGAGCTGGAGCTGGCCGCGAGTGTCGTAGACGGAGATGCGGCCGCGGACCAGGACGGCGAGGCCGTCGGCGGGACGGAAACGGAGGAGCTGCGCTTGGCGGCGGAAGAGGACGACCGGGAGCTGGGCCTCGCCATCCTTGAGCGTGAGATAGATGTGGCCGGAGGGCGCGGGGCGGCAGTTGGAGATCTCGCCTTCGACCCAGAGGTCGGTGTAACCGAGCTCGATGCGCTGGCGGATGTCGGCGACGAGGGAGCGTACGCTCCAGACACGGCGTTCCTGCAACGGAGAGGATGCGGGGCTGCGAGACTGCGGGAGCGGAACCGGGAGGCTGCTGTTGCCGGGTGCGGTAGGTGTGAGGACGTGTGCTGCGACCGGGGTTGCTACGCGGGGGGGCGTGTCGAAGTGTAGGCCGAGTTGAGGCTCCTGACTCGTAAGAGGCGGACGTGATGCGCGGAAACGCCGACCCTGCGAACGCAGATCTGCAAGGGTGGCCGGTGTTTCATCGCGCTCCGCCATACCGCCTGAGTCTAGCACCGCGGTTGGGCAGCGGGGATACAGGAGAGAGGGCGGCTGATCGCCGTGAGATGCCGGACTTTCGCGCTGCCGCTAGATCGGTGTGATGATGCCCCCGACGGGAAGGCTGGTAGGGAGTTTGGGGCCGGAGCCGGGGCGCTTAAGGTGCATGGCTTCGGCGGTCATGTCGGTGTATTTGAGGCCGGCTCCTGTGTTGAAGAGGACGACCTTGTCGGTCGGTTCAAGATCGCCTGAGGCGATTAGCTGGTCGTAGGCAGCGGTGGCTGCGGCACCCTCGGGGGAGAGAAAGATGCCCTCGTGTTTGGCCCAGTCGAGGATGCTGGCGAGGATGGTGGCGTCGTCGACGGCAATGGCTTTGCCGCCGGAGCGGGCGACGATATCGAGGATGATGTAGTCGGCGTAGGGCTTGGGGACGCGGAGGCCGGCGGCAAAGGTGTCGGCGTTCTGGAAAAATTCGCTAGCGGGTTTGTGCTCGTCGAAGGCTTTAACAATGGGGGCGCAACCGGAAGATTGGAGGGCATACATTCTGGGACGCTTGCTTCCCCCCTCGATCCATCCGAGGGCTTCCATCTCCTCGAAGGCCTTCCACATGCCGATAAGGCCGACACCGCCGCCGGTGGGGTAGAAGACTGCGTCGGGGTAGCGCCAGCCGAGCTGCTCGGCGAGTTCGTAGCCCATGGTCTTTTTCCCTTCGACGCGGAAGGGTTCCTTGAGGGTGGAGATGTCGAACCAGGTGTCGGCGGTGGGGGTATTGGCATCGCGCTGCTGCTTTATGCGATCGCCGACGAGACGGGCGCAGTCGGAGATGAGGCCATCGACCATGGTGACATCCGCGCCGTAGACGATGCCTTCCAGGTAGTTGGCGAAGGGCACGTCCTGCGGCATGAAGATATGGGCGGAGATACCGGCGGCGGCGGCGTAGGCGGCCAAGGCTCCGGCCGCGTTTCCAGCGGAGGGGACAGCCAGGTGCTTGAGGCCATAGTGCTTCGCCATGGTCACTGCCATGCCGAGGCCGCGGGCTTTGAAGGTGCCGGTGGGATTGGCGCCCTCCTCCTTGATGTAGAGGCCGGGGTAGCGTCTGGACTGAATCATGGGGGTCCAGCCCTCGCCCAGGGTCACGGGGGCTACGTCGGGAAGGACATCCTTGTAGCGCCACATGCCGATCGAGGCAGGGCTCTCCGCGGCGTAGCGGGCGGGATTGTCGCGGTGCGCGGTGCGCTTGAGTTCGGCAAGGTCATAGCGGACATAGAGCGAGCTGCCGTCCGGGGCGAGGGTTTGGGGAGTATCGGCGGAGAGACGGACGCTGGAGTCGCGGGTGGACTCGAGAAAGGCGATCGGGGGCATGGATCGATGCTACCGAAGATTGCTCTTCCCTGGGCGTGCGTGACGCAATGGGGCGAGGCCGCGGAGACGGCTGAAGTCAGAGACACGCTGTCTGGGGTCTGGGTGCGCTAATGAGTGCGGAGCCAGCGGCGGGCGGAGATGTCCGTGGCGATGCTGGCGGCGAGCAGGCCGAACGCGATGGCAAAGGCGCCGGAGATCCATCGGAGCTCGATGCGGTTTGAGGCGAGGAACCGATCCAGGATGCCGAGCACGAGAACCAGGACGGCGGCCTCCGCGAAGAAGGCGGAGCACCGATGGGCGGTCGACGAGAGCACGTCGAAGAAGAGAGGAGGTCGGCCAAGCCGGGTAAGGGCGGCCTCGGTTCCCCATCCTGATTCAGAATCGATTCTGGAGTTTGGCGAGGGGAGGAGGGTGAGGCGGTTGGATCCGGTCTGAAATGGCGACTGCTGTGAAGACTTCTCACGGAAGGACACCGTTGTTGACAGACTGGCTACGGGCGATGGACCGACGGTGGAGAAGTGATCCCGAATATCAGAGATGATGCGTTGGTGAAGCATACAAACGACCCTTCCTGCAGCTGATTCCAGTGTGCCCTCCGGGGTGTCGCAAGTCCAGTTAATTTGCGGTAAATGCCTCATTGCCAGCAGCTTAGCAAGTGGTGCGCGCCGTTAGATGAGAGAATAGTCAGGTGAGCAAACATGAGATCAGGAACGCCCCGGTCCGGATGATCGCGGTCGATATGGATGGCACGTTGATTGGGCAGGACGGCCGGGTGAGTGCGCGTGGCGTGGAGGCGATCCAGGCGGCGGAGGCTGCGGGGATTCGGGTGGTCGTGGCGACGGGACGGCGGCATAGCTACGCGATGAAGCTGCTGCGCGGGCTGGGGATGCGGGATTCTGCGGTGCTGGTGAGCTCGAATGGGGCGGTGACGCGGACGGTGGGGGCGGAGCTGATGGATCGGTCGCACATGTCGCGGACGACAGCGGAGTGGCTGTGCGGCTGGGTGGCGGAGTTCCGCGATGCGCTGGTGATGACCTTCGACCGGGTTGGGGCAGACGGAGACGACACCCGAGGCGCGCTGGTGGTTGAGGATCTGGACGAGCTGCAGGGCAGCATCGGCCGATGGATACTGGCGAATGAAGCGTATATCGAGCAGGTGAGGCCCATCGAGCGGGCTCTCGACGCGGGGGATCCGATTCAGATGATGCTGTGCGGAACGGTGGAGCGGATGCGGCGGGCGGAGGCTCGGCTGACCGAGGATGCACGCGTGCTGGCAGTGGGCGAGGAGATGCGGGAGGGGGTCGAGATCGCCTTGAGCCGGACCGAGTACCCGGAGCGGGATCTGTCCATTCTGGACATACTTCCGGCCGGCTGCAGCAAAGGCATGGCTCTGCTGCAGCTGGCGACGCGGTGGGGGATGCGGGCAGAAGAGATGATGGCGATCGGAGATAACTGGAATGACCTATCGATGCTGGAGCTGGCGGGGTGGCCGGTGCTGATGGCGAATGCGCCGAAGGAGTTGAAGGAGATCGCAGCGGAACGGGGGTGGGAGATTACGGAACGGAACGACGATGAGGGTGTGGCGAAGGCGATAGAGCGTCTGCTGGATACGGTAGAGATCGGGAGGACGGCTCTCGAATCGGTGGCGGGATCGTCTGTTCGGTAGAGCTCGCTTGCGTTCCCGCCAGACCCGAGTACCGTGACGCTTTGGCGGGATCGGGCTGCAGGCGCGTGAGTGATAGGCTGTGTTTGCCGATGGGACTGCTGCTCTCAATGCGAGCTTTGGCGACCTTCTGCGTGCTCTTCGGAGTGGGCGGGGGCCTGCGTGCGATGGAACATGTGACGCTTCGGAACGGGTTTGAGCTGGATTGCGAGCGGCGCGAGATGGTTGGGGAGCGGGTGCGGATCTATCTTGTGCCTCAGGCCGCAGCGGCTAGTGACGGCACCGGAGCGAACTACTTTGAGGTCGCCGCGGATGCGATTGTGCGGGTGGAGGCTATCGAACGAACACCTGTGGCGATCGTTAATGCGCCGGTCGAGAAGCGGCTCGTTTCCCTTCCGAAGCTCGAGGGCCAGGATGACAAAAGGAGCGGCGGCCGACCGAGCGCGCCGGAGATGCGGGCCATGCTGGCGCATGCGGGCGGGCAGCATCGGGTCGATGCGGATCTGCTGGCGAGCGTGGTCCGGGCAGAGAGTGGAGGGCGGGTCGAGGCGGTCTCGCGGGTGGGTGCGCGTGGGCTGATGCAGCTGATGCCCTCGACTGCGCTGGCGATGGGCGTGAAGGACGCATTTGTGGCGGAGCAGAACATCGACGGTGGATCGGCCTATCTGGACTGGCTGCTGACGCGGTATCACGACGACATGGCGCTGGCGCTGGCGGCCTATAACGCGGGCCCGGCGGCGATCGATCGATGGCATGGGATTCCGCCGTACCGGGAGACGCGCGCCTATGTGGCGAAGGTGATTCGGGAGTTCAACCGGCTGAAGCTGGCGGAGAGGTAACCGGCCGCTCCGGGGTGGACTTCGACTGGAGAACCGAGAACGGTCCAGGTGAGCCGGTAGACTGGCTGGGTGACCAAGCGGAAGAGCGTACTGGGTTTGCTGGGTGTGGCTGCGCTGGTGGCGGTGGGCCTTTTACTCCGGCGAGTGCGGTTTGACTGGGGGATGTTCTGGCAGCAGCTTCGGCATGTGAGCTGGGGTCACATTGCCGCGGCGCTCGCGCTGATCTGGGCGACTTACTGGCTGCGCGCGTTGCGTTGGGCGGAGTTTTGTCGAGCGACCAAATCGTTGCGCGCCCGCGACCTGGTGGGACCGCAGTTCGTCGGATTCACTGCGGTCGCCCTGTTTGGCCGGCTCGCGGACCTGGTCCGGCCGTACCTGCTGGCGCGACGAACGGGGCTGCCGGTGAGCTCACAGGTGGCGGTGTATACGGTCGAGCGGATGTTCGATCTGGGTGCGGCGGCGGTGGTTTTTTCGAGCGCCCTGGCGCTCTCTCCAGCAAACCTCGAGCATCGCGACCGGTTTGTGCGCGTGGGCGTTGGGAGCCTGGCGGCGACACTGTTGATCGCGGTCTTTGCGGGGCTGGTGCGAACGAAGGGCGATGTGCTGGCGGCGTGGGCTGGACGGCAGATGGAGAGGATCTCGCCGAAGCTCGCGGGTGGCGTGGTGGAGAAGATTCTCGGCTTTCGCGAGGGTCTGCGGGCGGTCTCGTCGGTGCGCGAGTTTGCCGTGGCGCTGGTGCTGTCGCTGGCGATGTGGGCAATGATCGGGGTGGCGTACCTCGAGACAGCGCACGCGTTTGCCACGACTCCGGAGCTGGCGGGGCTGAGCTTCTCGCGGACGATGCTGCTGATGGCGGCGAGCCTGGGAGGATCGCTGGTGCAGCTGCCGGTGCTGGGATGGTTTACGCAGATTGCCGTGATGGCGACCGCGATGCACGAGTTTTATGGTGCGCCGATCGAGGCGGCGTCGGCCTGCGGAGCGATGATCCTGGTGGTCACGACACTGAGCATTGTGCCGGTGGGGCTGGTGTTTGCGCGGATCGAGGGTGTGAGTGTGCGGGGCATGGCGGGGGAGAGTGCGGAGACGGTGCCGGATGTCTGACGTAGCCGGAGGTCCAAGGACCGAGCCTCGGACGAGTGGAAGAGGCGGGGCCCTTCGATCGAAACCTCCCGCTCCCCTCAGTGCTTCGTCTCTCCTGTGCCTGCCGCGGCAATGGGAAGATCGCCCTGGCTGAGGCGGCGGTGGAAGAAGTCGAAGACCAGGCTGTAGAGCTGGAGGGCGAGCTCGGGATCGTAGCGAGCGCCCTCGTCGCGCAGGAAGGCGTGGGCGCCGTTGACCTCGTGCCAGCTGAACTTTGCGTTGACCTCGTTGAGGCGGGAGAGAACCTTCATGCGGCCTTCCAGGGGAATGTGCGGGTCCTGGCGGCCCCACATCATGAGGAGTTCGCCGCGGATGTCCTGGGCGCGTTCGAGCGAGTCGTCGTGTGCGCCCTTGCCAAGACCGCCCTTGTGGATGTCGGTGGCGTAGAAGCAGGCGGCGCCGAGGACGTCGGGATTCATGGCGGCGCGAAAGGCGAGGTGGCCGCCGATGCAGATGCCCATGGCGCCGAGCTGGCCGGTGCAGTCGGGGCGCGCGGCGAGGTGATCGAGGACGGCGCGGGCGTCGGCATCGTAGCTGGCGAGCTCCTTTGCCGTCTTCCACTGGTTGCCACGGTCGGAGCCGGCCTGGTCGTAGGCGAGGACGGTGCCGGGGGCTTCGAACTCGTGGTAGATCTCTGGGACGGCGACGATGTATCCGTGACCGGCGAGCATGGCGGCGGTGCGGCGGATGGGGCCAGTGATCTGAAAGATCTCGGAGAAGAAGACGATGCCGGGGTACTTGCCGGGGGCTGCCGGGCGGAGGATCTGGGTGCGCATGGGGCCGAAGGGAGTGGCGAGTTCTACCTGCTCGTTGTCGAGAATGATCATGGGTTTGCTCCGGTGGCTATTCTAGCTGCGGGGGTGGTGTGTGCGGCGGTTGGCGATCTATGGCGGGCTGATGGTGGTGACACTGGTGTTGGGATTGATGCTGCGGTTTGCGCCGTTGGGGCTGCCGGCTTTCGTGGTGAAGTATGCCGGATCGACGATGTGGGCGTTGATGATCTATTGGGTGCTGGCATTCGGGCTGCGCAGGTGGGGGCCGGGGCGGGTGATGGTTTTGGCTGGGGTGATTGCGACGGCGGTGGAGTTTTTAAAGCTGTATCGGGTGGGGTGGCTGGATTGCATTTCGTGAGACGTTGCCGGGGATTCTGCTGCTGGGGAAGTACTTTGTATGGTGGGATATTTTGGCGTACTGTGTGGCGATCGCGTGTGGGGCGTTGGTGGACCAGTTTGTGGTACACGGAGAGGTTCGCGGAGCTTCACCGAGCCCGTAGCCTCGCGGTACCGCCTTTTACTGGATGTGTATACTCAGCTGCCTTCAGGTTCACTCTCATGCAAAGAAGAGCTTTGTTTCTGTTGATACTAGGTCTGAGCTGCATATGCGCGGCCAGGAGCCAGGTGCTACCGAGATGCAGCAATGTAGTGACCTCTCGGACCAATCCGCCGGAGCTTGCGGCAAAGATTCATGTGCGGCAATCAAAGCTGGCGACATTTAAGGGCGGATCTGCGAAGAGGGAGCTTACTGCTCAGGCGACACGATGGTTTATCACAGCAGATGCGGACTACATGAAGACGGGGCCTTGGAGCACGACGTTCTATGTGGGCGGTGCAGCGAGTGAGCGACCGACGCTTGCGCTGCAAATTGACGATCACGGGAACACGATCTCCGCGAAGTGGATTAACGAGAAGCTGCTCTTTGTTGAAGTCTGGTGGGGGAGGTTTGCGGCGACAGACCTGATTCTCGATGTGGCAACAGGCAAGTTCCTGTACTCCGAGCTCGCGCACTACGGAGATCTTGGGCAGCCTTGTCGGGACGATTGAGCGATTCAGCTGTCCTCTGCAAGGTTCGGAGTGTGACTAGTTCTAGCTGTGATGGCGCTGCTAGAATCGGTTTACCCGATGAAGTGTCCGTACTGTGGTTTCGCCCAGGATCGAGTGGTGGATTCGCGTGAGAGCAAGGACGCGGACTCGATCCGGCGGCGGCGGGAGTGCGAGGGCTGCAACAAGCGGTTTACGACGTACGAGCGGATTGACGAGATCCCGTACATGGTGGTGAAGAAGGATGGGCGGCGGGAGAAGTTTGATCGGCAGAAGGTGTTGAATGGCCTGCTGCACGCCTGCTCGCGGCGACCGGTGCCGGCGTCGCGACTGGGCGAGATCGTGGATGAGACCGAGGCGTTTGTTGTCGATTCAGCAGAGCGGGAGCGGTCGACCAGCGAGGTAGGCGAGCTGATTATGGCGCGGCTTAAAGATATCGATACGGTGGCGTATATCCGGTTTGCGAGTGTGTATCGCGATTTCAAGGATGTGCGGGAGTTCAAGGCGGAGCTGGAAGAGCTGCTGAGCGGCAAGGATCACAAGAAGAAGTGAAGGCGGCCTATGGCGGAGATGACAGCGGCGAAGGTGCAGGCGGCGACGATGCAGACGGCAGGGGAGGGGCGGACGCACACGATCACGCTGGTTCCGGGGGATGGGATCGGTCCGGAGGTCTCGGGCGCGGTGGTCGAGATCCTGGAGGCCGCTGGCAAAGCGACGGGGGTGAGCTTTGACTGGCACCGCTTTGACGCGGGCGCGGACTCCTATGAGAAAACGCGGGAGTACATCCCAAAGGCGCTGTACGAGTCGATCGAGCAGAATCGGGTGGCGCTGAAGGGGCCGGTGGCGACGCCGGTGGCGGGCGGGTTCTCGTCGATCAACGTGACGCTGCGGAAGAAGTTTGATCTGTATGCGAACTTCCGGCCGGTGAAGAATCTGCCAGGGCTGCAGACGAAGTATCCGGGCATTGACCTGGTGATTGTGCGTGAGAATACAGAGGGGCTGTACGTGGGTCTCGAGCAGGAGATTGTGCCAGGGGTGGCGACGGCGTTGAAGGTGACGACTGAGAAGGGGTCGACACGGATTGCGCGGTTTGCGTTCGAGTATGCGCGCAAGATCGGGCGTAAGAAGATTCACGCCATTCACAAGGCCAACATCATGAAGAAGACGGATGGCCTGTTTCTGGCATGCGCGCGCAAGGTGGCGGAGGAGTATCCGGAGATTCAGTATGCCGAGCACATCGTGGACAACACGTGCATGCAGCTGGTGATGAATCCTTGGCAGTACGACGTTCTGCTGACCGAGAATCTGTATGGGGACATTCTGTCGGATCTGTGCAGCGGCCTGGTGGGGGGGCTGGGCCTGGTTCCGGGGGCGAATCTCGGGGTGGAGTGCGCGATCTTCGAGGCGGTGCATGGATCGGCTCCAGACATTGCCGGGAAGGGCGTGGCGAATCCGACCGCCCTGCTGCAGAGCGCGGTGCTGATGCTGCGGCATCTCAACGAGATGGGGACGGCGGACCGGGTGCAGTTCGGGATGGAGCAGGTGTATCGCGCGGGCAAGACGCTGACGCGGGATGTGGGCGGAAAGTGCGGGACGGCGGAGTTCAAGGATGCGGTGGTAGCGGCGATGGAAGATCAGCCGGCATGATGGCTGCGAAAGGGAGATCAGGGATGAGATCTGGTTGGATTGGCATAGCGGCGGCGATGGTCCTGCTGCCGGCGCTGTCGGGGTGCAGGCCGGATGCGGCTGCGCGGAAGGCTGAGGATATTGATCGCGGCGTGGCGCCCGCGGGGGTGTCGAGGCGGCAGGCGATTGATCCCGCGGTCGCTGGGTCGGTGAGCGGGGTGGTGAAGTTTGCGGGCAAGGCTCCGGCTCGGGTGAAGATCGACATGACCATGGATCCGGTGTGCGAGATGAAGGCCGGGGACAACTTTTCCGAGCAATACCTGGTGAAGGATGGCAAGCTCGCGGACGTGTTTGTGTATGTGAAGAGCGGGCCGGCGGAGGCGATGGCAGCGGCACCGACGAGTATGGCGCCGGTGGTGATGGACCAGAAGGGCTGCCGGTACACGCCGCACGTGGTTGGCGTGATGGCGGGGGGGCAGGTGGAGTTTCGGAACTCGGACCCGACGATGCATAACATCCACACCATGCCGGTGGTGGCGGGTAACCAGGTGATCGATGTATCGCAGGGGCCGAACGGGGAGCCGCAGCGACGCGTGTTCGCGCAGCCGGAGGTGATGCTGCCGGTGCGATGCAACAATCATCCGTGGATGAACGCGTTCATCAATGTGGCGGCGACGCCGTTCTTTGCGGTCACGGGCGAGGACGGCCGGTTTGATCTTTCGGGGCTGCCGGCCGGCGCCTACACGCTGGCGGCGGTGCACGAGAAGCTGGGCGAGCAGACGATCCAGGTGACGGTGAAGCCGCATGAGGCGGGCACGGCGGAGTTCACTTTTGCGATGAAGTAGAATTTGGCGGTCGGATAAAGCCGCAGGGCGCGGCTTGCAGTGTTGAGGCGAAAGGCAGGCGGATCGGCGATGACGAGCAATTCTTTGACGTTTGTGATCCACGCTCTACCGCTGTGGTTCCTGGTGTTCTCGCTGTTTCTGCCGCGTGTGGCCCTGGCGGTCGGCTGGCTTCAGGGTGCGCTCGCGCCCTTTCATCTGCATGGTGTGGTTCCGCTGGTGGTTGCGGTGCTTCTGCCACGCGTGCTGATTCTCTACCTGATCTACACCGACCAGGGGCTGAGCCTGTGGTTTCTGATTCATCTTTTAGCGGCGCTGCTGGTTTGGGGCGGGACGGGCGGGTACAGGGCTCGGCGAAATCGGCGGCGGGGCGATTACTGAGGCGAGCTAGAGCGGAGCGCCAACGTCGCCCGGGAGCCCTTGCTATTCTTGAGGGATATGGAACGACGCAAGATCGGCATCCTTGGCGCGACCGGCATGGTCGGGCAGCGCTTCATCCAGTTGTTGCACAAGCACCCCTGGTTCGAGATCGCCTGGCTGGCAGCGAGCGACCGGAACGTCGGAAAGACCTATGGGGAGGCTTGCCGGTGGAAGCTCGACACTCCCCTGCCATCGCACATCGCGGCGATGACGATGCAACCGAATGTCCCGGAGCTGGCGGTGGGCGAGCTGCCGAAGATCATCTTCGCGGCGCTCGATGCGGAGATTGCGCGCGAGCTGGAGCCGAAGTTCGCGGCCGCCGGATGCGCGGTGATCTCGAACTCGAGCGCGTTCCGGATGACAGCCGACGTCCCGCTGGTGGTGCCGGAGGTCAATGCGGATCACCTGGCGCTGATCGAAACGCAGATTTGGAGGAAGGATTTTGAGGGGCGCGGCGGGTTCATCGTCACCAACCCGAACTGCTGCGCGATCGGTCTGGTGATGGCGCTGAAGCCGCTCGAGGAGCGCTTCGGAATTGAAAGCCTGTTTGTGTCGACGATGCAGGCGGTGAGTGGGGCCGGGTATCCGGGGGTGGCTTCGATGGACATTCTGGGTAACGTCGTTCCGTTTATCCAGAACGAGGAAGAGAAGCTGCAGGAGGAGTGCGGAAAGCTGCTAGGGCGATTTGCGGGAACGCACATCGAGATGCTGCCGGCGAAGGTGAGCGCGCACTGCAACCGGGTGCCGGTCGAGGATGGGCACACGGAGTGCGTGTCGATCAAGCTGCGAAAGAAGGCGTCAAGGGAGGAGATCCTGGCGGCGTGGAGAGAGTTCACGCCGCTGGCGGGAGAGCATCTGCCGAGCGCGCCGGATCTGCCGGTGGAGTTTGAGGACGGGATCGATCGGCCGCAGCCGCGCCTGGACAGGATGCGTGGGAATGGCATGACGGCGACGGTGGGGAGATTGCGGGAGTGCTCCCTGCTCGACTGGAAGTTCGTGGTGCTGTCGCACAATACGATTCGCGGAGCGGCGGGAACGGCAGTGCTGAACGCGGAGGTGTTGGCGCGGATGGGCAAGCTGGACAAGGTAGGTCTGGCGAAGGCGGCGGAATCGAGGCAGGCGCCGGTGGTGTCTGTGTGAGCGGGTCGCGCGAAGACGTAGTGGTGATGAAGTTCGGCGGCACGTCGGTTGAAGACGCGCCTGCAATGGAGCGCACGGCTTCGATCGTTGAAGGGCGTTTGAAGCTCGGCCGGCGTGCGGTGGTGGTTGTTTCAGCGATGGCGAAGGTGACGGACCATCTGCTGACGGCGGCGGCGGCGGCAGGACGCGGCGATAAGCTGAGTGCCATGGCGATCTCGGCGCGACTGCGAACGAGACATGTGGACACGGTGGCGCAGCTGCTGGATGGGGAGCGATTTGCGCGGATCCATGCGGCTCTGGGAGTCGAGTTCGACTCGCTCGACGATCTGCTGCGCGGGATCGCGGCGGTTGGCGAGCTTACGCCGCGAACCAACGACCTGGTGGTGAGCTTTGGGGAGCGAATGTCGAGCCGGATCATGGCCGAGGCGCTTACGCGACGGGGGCTCGACGGAGCGCATGTGGACGCGCGAACATGCATGATCACGGATGCGAACTACGGAAAGGCGGCGCCGCAGGAGGCTGCGATCGAGGCGAAGCTCACGGAGGTTGTTGTGCCGCTGCTGGAGGCGGGGAAGACGCCGGTGATGGCAGGATTTATCGGATCGACGGTGGACGGCGTGACGACGACGCTCGGACGCGGCGGAAGCGACTACACGGCGGCGCTGGTGGGCGGCGGTCTCCATGCGGGCGCGATTGAGATCTGGACGGATGTGAACGGAATCATGACCACCGACCCGCGGATCTGCCCGGATGCCCTGCGGGTGCGGTCGATCAGCTTTGAGGAGGCGGCGGAGCTGGCATACTTCGGGGCCAAGGTGCTCCATCCCGCGACGATTCTGCCGGCGGTGCAGAAGAGCATACCGGTCTACGTGCTGAACAGCCGGGATGCCTCGAATGAAGGGACGAAGATCACGGCCACAGCGCCACCCTGCCGGAGTCCGTTCAAGAGCATTGCGGCGAAGAAGCGGCTCACGATTATCGACGTGGTTGCCAGCCGGATGCTGATGTCTCACGGATATCTGAAGGCGGTCTTCGACGTGTTCGACAGGTACAAGTGTGCGATCGATATGGTGTCGACGAGCGAGGTGAGCATCTCGGTGACGGTCGACTCGAACGAGAAGCTGCCGGAGATCTGCGAGGAGCTGGGCCGGATCGCGGATGTGAAATATGAGGGCCGGAAGGCGCTGATCTGCCTGGTGGGAGAGAATATCCGTGGACTCAATGGAGTTGCAGGGCAGGTATTCACGGCGGTAAGCCATGTGAATCTGCGAATGATCTCGCAAGGCGCGAGCGAGATCAACATGAGCTTCATGATCGACGAGGAGGACGTCGAGGAGGCGGTACGCAGTCTGCACCGCCACTTCTTTGCTGATCCGGATGAGACGGTGTTCGATGTGGCGGCGCGGGTAGCGGTGGAGAGCAAGGCTTAGAGAAAGGCTGGATGGACGATGCGAGTGCTGGTGCTTGGACACGGAAAGACGGGAAAGCTGGTGGCGGAGGTTGCAGCAGAGCACGGACACGGCGTGCATGTGCTGGACGCGAAGGAGAATCGGGATGCGTCGGCTCTGACGCCGCCGTTCGTGGCGGGATTTGACGTGGTGATCGACTTCACGACGCCCGAGGCGGTGCTGCAGAATATGCGGGCATGCCTCGCGACGGGAGCTCGGATGGTGATCGGGACGACGGGCTGGTATGACCGGCTGGCCGACATGCGAAGCCTGGCGGAGCGGAGGAATGCGGGGCTGCTGTACGGGACGAACTTCTCGGTGGGCGTGCAGTTGATGCTGCAGCTGGCGAAGCAGATGGGATCGGCCTTGAAGGGTGCTGGATACGAGTTTTCGATTGAGGAGACTCACCATGCAACCAAGCTGGATTCCCCGAGCGGAACGGCAGTGACGCTGCGTGATGTGGTGAAGGCGGCGACCGGAGGCAAGGAGGTGGCGATCACCTCCAAGCGCGAGGGCGATGCGGCTGGACTGCACGTGCTGCTGGCGAAGAGCGATGCGGAGCTCCTGTCCCTGACTCACCAGTCGATGTCACGGCGGGGGTTTGCCGAAGGTGCGATCCGTGCGGCGGAGTGGATGTCGACGCGCAGGGGATGCTACGACTTCAAGGATATTTACGCACAGATGTAGAGGTAGAGCGGCGATCACAGGAGGTCTGGGATGGGTACTGGAATGGGAATGACGGAGACGCTGATGCAGCGCGTCGAGATGATGCACGAGCGGGCGGAGACAAGCTTCAGCCGGCTGAGCTTTGACGAGAAGCTGGACCGGCTGGCCGAAGTTGCGGTGAAGGTGGGTCTGGGTCTGCGCGCCGGTCAGGAGATGTTGATGTCGGCGCCGATCGAGGCGTTGCCGCTGGTACGGCGGATCACGGAGCACGCTTATAAGGCGGGGGCTCTGCTGGTGACGACGTTCTATGGCGATGACCCGAGCATCGTGGCGCGCTACGCGCATGCGCCCGATGCCAGCTTCGACTACGCGCCGGTGTGGCTGCAGGAGGCGATCGCGACCGCGTTCAAGAGCGGAGCGGCGCGGCTGGCGATTGCCGGCGCCAACCCGGCGCTGCTTGCGGGGCAGGATCCGGTCAAGGTATCGCGGGCGAATGTGGCCATGTCGAAGGCGTCGAAGCCGGCAATGGAGCTGATTACCCGACACGAGATTAACTGGACGATCGTGGCGTGTGCGACGCCGGAGTGGGCGAAGCTGGTCTTTCCCGGGGAGCCGGTTGAGAGGGCTACCGAGAAGCTGTGGGATGCGATCTTCCGGGCCTCTCGCATCGACGGAGACGACCCTGTGGTGCAGTGGAAGGAGCATGGGGCACGGCTGAAGCAACGGGTGGACGTGCTGAACGCAAAGCGATACCACTCGCTTGATTTCAAGAATGCCGATGGAACTACGGATCTAAGGGTCGGACTGGCTGACGATCACCTATGGGCGGGCGGAGGGACGACGGCGGGCAACGGCGTGTACTGCCAGCCGAACATTCCGACAGAAGAGTGCTTTACGACGCCGCACAAGGATCGCGTGGACGGTGTAGTGCGCGCATCGAAGCCGCTCTCGCACCAGGGAACGCTGATCGAAAACATCTCCGTGCGCTTTGAGGGCGGAAGGATCGTTGAAGCCAGAGCGACTGCGGGAGAGGATGTGCTGAACCGGCTGATCTCGACCGACGATGGCGCGCGCAGGCTGGGCGAGGTGGCGCTGGTGCCGCACTCGTCGCCGATCGCGCAGAGTGGGGTGCTGTTCTGGAATACGCTGTTCGACGAGAACGCCGCGAGCCACATTGCGTTGGGGCAGGCTTACTCGACGTGCCTGATTGGCGGAGAGAAGATGGACGAGGTAGAGCTTTCGAAGCTGGGGGCAAACTCGAGTCTGATCCATGTCGACTGGATGATCGGGTCGGGTGCGATGGATGTGAACGGCGTGGCGCAGGATGGGACGAGTGAGCCGCTGATGCGGTCGGGGGAGTGGGTCTAGAGCCTGCCGTATGGAGACGGTAAGCGGGAGTAGAGTGCCGAAGCTATGGAACTGAGTGGATGTGGAACCGCGCTGGTGACGCCCTTCTGTCGAGACGGCTCGGTGGACGAGGCGGCGCTGCGGGCGCACGTGGAGTGGCAGGTGGAGAGTGGCGTCGAGCTGCTCATCCCGTGCGGGACCACGGGCGAGGCGAGCACGCTGTCACAGGCGGAGTGGCTGCGGGTTGTTGAGATCACGGTGGAGACGGCGGGAGCACGGGCGGCGGTCTTTGGGGGATGCACCCACAACTCGACGGCGGAGGCAGTTGCGCGGGCGAAGAAGTTGGCTGCGATCGCGGGGCTGACGGGTGTGCTGACCGCGAACCCTTACTACAATCGACCCTCGCAGGAGGGGCAGTATCAGCATTTCCGAGCGATCGCGGAGTCGGTGGATCTGCCGGTGCTGCTCTACAACATTCCGGGGCGAACGGGGGCGAATCTCGAGCCGGCGACGGTGTTGCGACTGGCGGCGGATGTGCCGAACATCGTCGGCATCAAGGAGTCCAGCGGGAACGTAGGGCAGATTACGGAGCTGCTGACCGGGCTGACGAACGCGGGGCGGGGAGGCTTCAAGGTATTTGCAGGCGATGACGGTATGGCTCTGCCGGTGCTGGCGCTCGGCGGCGTAGGTCTGATCTCGGTGGCTTCGAACGTGATTCCGGCGGAGATGTCGGAGATGGTGCGATCGGCGATGAGTGGAGATTGGGCGCGGGCGAGGGAGTTGAATGCGCGCTGGTTCCGTCTGATGCAGGCGCACTTCTGGGAGGCGAGTCCGGCTCCGGTGAAGGCGGTGCTGGCGATGATGGGCAGGGGTGAGGATGTGCTGCGGCTGCCGATGGTTCCGGTGGGCCCAGGGACCAGGGCGAGGTTGGAGGCGTTGGTGGGGGAGGTATTGGGGGCGGACGTTGCAGGTGGCAGAGACGAGCAGAAAAGCAAAACAGAAAGGCAAAACAGAAAGGATGAAGCAGAGAGGAAGACGGAAGGGCGAATACATGGCTGAGACGTTTCGAAACCTGCCGGTTTGGCAACGAGCAGTGCAGATGACAGTTCTTGTTTATCGCGCGACTGAGCAGTTCCCGAAGGCGGAGACGTTTGGATTGACGAGCCAACTCCGCCGGGCGAGTTTATCGGTGGCCAGCAATATCGCGGAAGGGTATGGACGTGGCTCCGCGGGAGAGTACAAACAGTTCCTCACGATCGCACGTGGGTCGAATTACGAGGTGCAGACACAGCTTGTCATCTCGAGCAGGCTTGCTTTCGGGTCATCTGACTTGATGCTTGAGGCGGAGCAGTGTTCGTTCGAAGTAGGGAGATTATTGCTGTCTGCAATCCGGAGCCTGCACAAACAAAACAAGAGCTAGCTCTTGAACCATGATTGGGAGGAGTTGCAGGTGGAGAAGTTAGAGCAGCAGATACAGAGATGGTTTGCGAAAGGGGCGGAGGCGATAGGGGATGCCGGAGCGCTCCGGGCATTTGAGGAGTTGCGGACGGCGCTGGAACGGGGCGAGGTGCGGGCCGCTGAGCCGGACGCGTCGCTGCCGCTGGGATGGCGGGTGAATGCGTGGGTGAAGCGGGGGATTCTGCTGGGATTTCGTCTAGGGGAGACGGTGGCGATTGACGGTGGGGAGGCGCTGGGGTTCGTGGACAAGTCGACGTTTCTGGCGCGGCGTTTCTCTGTCGCGGACGGGGTCCGCGTTGTGCCGGGCGGATCTTCGGTGCGTGGGGGTGCGTTTGTGGCGCGTGGGGTAATCCTTGCACCTCCGTCGTTCGTGAACATGGGAGCGTATGTGGATGAGGGGACGATGGTGGACTCGCACGCTCTGGTGGGAAGCTGTGCGCAGATTGGAAAGCGTGTGCATCTGAGTGCGGCGGCCCAGATCGGCGGCGTTCTGGAGCCGGTGAATGCGTCGCCGGTAGTGATCGAGGACGATGTACTGGTGGGTGGCAATACGGGAGTGTATGAGGGGACCATTGTGCGGCGGCGGGCGGTGCTGGCGGCGGGAACGATCCTGACGCGGGGCACGCCGGTATACGATCTGGCGCGTGGCGAGGTGTACCGGGCGATCGGAGATCTGCCGCTGATAATTCCTGAGGGTGCGGTGGTGGTGCCGGGGTCAAGGGCCATCACGAAAGGAAAGGGCGCGGAGTGGGGATTGAGTGTGGCGACGCCCGTGATTGTGAAGTATAGGGATGAGAAGACAGAGCTTTCTCTGGCGCTTGAAGACCTGCTGCGGTAGGCTTCTGGGCACGACCCATGAACAGGCTTAAGGCACACATTGCGAGCGATGGTTTTCGGCTGCGTGGGACTGCGATGTCGCGGGTGGACGGATTCAGCGATGTCGTCTTCGGATTTGCGCTGACGCTGCTGGTCGTATCGCTCGAGGTGCCGAAGACCTATGCCGAGCTGCACGAGATGGTGAGTGGCTTCTTTCCGTTTGCGATCAGCTTCCTGCTTCTGCTGATGATCTGGTACGCGCACTTCGAATTCTTCCGCAGATATGGCCTCGATGACTTTCGCACGATCGTTCTGAACTCCTGCCTGCTCTTCGTGGTGCTGTTCTATGTCTACCCACTGATGTTTCTCTTCAGCATGATGGTCGGCGGCCTGTCGGGAGCGGACCACGGGCCCAGGATCACCGAGTCGCAGACTCCAGAGCTGATGCTGCTTTATGGTGGCGGGTTCGCGGCGATCTATCTGCTGATTGCGGCGCTCTACTGGAATGCCTGGCGGGAACGTGAGGAGTTGGAGCTCAATCTGCTGGAGCGAGCGCTGACGAAGGGCTACATCATGGACGCGGCGGCACAGGCGGGGGTGGGACTGCTCTCTTGCGCTCTGGCGCTGGCTCTGCCTCCGAAGCAAGCTGGGCTATCAGGCTTCGCCTATTTCCTGATCGGTGTGACCAAGACGGCGACGGGGATGTACCTGGGCAAGCAGGGACGTGTCGCGCGAGCTCGCATGGAGGAGGCGCGGCTGTCAACTGCGGCAGAGTAGAAGGTCGCCACCGTGTAACATTGAAGGTCGATGGCTAACGAAAAATTGAAAATGATTCCGCTGGGCGGGCTAGGCGAGTTCGGCATGAACTGCATGGCAATTCAGTGGCAGGACGACATTGTCGTTGTCGACGCAGGATTGATGTTTCCGGAGGAGGAGTTGCTGGGGGTCGACATCGTCGTCCCGAATATCAGCTACCTGATCGAGAACCGGAGCAAGGTGCGGGCGATTCTGCTGACGCACGGGCATGAGGATCACATCGGCGGGCTTCCATGGATCCTCTCCGAGCTGAAGGTGCCTGTTTACGGCACCGAGTTTACGCTGGCGCTGGTAGAGGGAAAGCTTGAGGAGCATCGGCTGCTCGAAGCGGCGGACCTGATTGAGATGTTGCCGGGACGTCGATTCACGATCGGGCCATTCTCGGTGATGCCGATCCGGGTGACGCACTCCCTGGTGGACTGCGTGGCCCTTGCGATCCATACGCCAGTGGGGGTGGTGCTGCATACGGGCGACTTCAAGATCGATCTCTCTTCGCCGGATGGCAAGCCATTCGATCTCCAGAGCTTTGCGGAGCTGGGAAAACAAGGCGTTCTGGCGCTGCTGCAGGATTCGACCAACGTCGATCGCAAGGGGTACACGCCGGGCGAGACGGCGGTGCGGCCGGCGCTCGACGATGTGTTTTCGAGGACGAAGAAGAAGCTGTTCTTCAGTTGCTTCTCTTCGTCAATCCACCGGATACGGATTGCGATGGACCTGGCGCACAGGCATGGGCGCAAGGTGGCGATTGTGGGCCGGTCGATCGATAACTCGACCGAGATCGCACAGGATCTGGGCTACCTGGATCCGCCGCAGGGCCTGATCATTCAGCCGGGGCAGATGCGGGACTTCCCTGCCGAGAAACTGATGATCCTGATCAGCGGAACGCAGGGCGAGCCGATGAGCGCGCTGAGCCGGGCGGCGGTGAATACGCATAAGTTCGCAAAGATCGACCCCGGGGATACGGTGGTGCTGAGCTCGCGCATTATCCCGGGAAATGAAAAGGCGATCGGGCGCGTGATCGATCACCTGGAGCGGCGCGACGCGAAGGTGATCTACGATGACGGGACCTCTGGTCTGATTCATGTGAGCGGACACGGAAGCCAGGAGGAATTGCGGCTGATGATCAACCTGGTGCGGCCGAAGTTCTTCATTCCAATTCACGGAGACTATCGCCATCTGAAGCGGCACGCGGAGTTGGCAGGCTCCCTTGGGATCGTTGAAAAGACATTTCTGCTTGAAGACGGCGAGGTGCTTGAACTAGGGCGGGACAAGGCAGCGAAGACGGGCAAGGTCACCGTGGGCCGGGTGTGCATCGACTCGGGCGGATCGGCGAGCGATGTGGTCGAGGACCTGGTGATCAAGGATCGCAAGCACCTGAGCGAGGACGGATTTGTGATGCCGATCATCGCGATCGACAAACACTCCGGCAAGCTGGAGAGTCCACCGGAGATCGTGACGCGCGGGTTTGCGGTCGAGGATCCGGAGACGGTCGCTGACGTTCGTCTGGTGGTGCAGCGGGTGCTCGATCAGTCGAGTGCGGAAGAGCGAGCGGACTACGGCGTCGTGAAGGAGAAGATTCGCACGGAGCTGAAGCGTACGATCCAGAAGAACACGGGTCGTCGGCCGCTGATCATGCCCGTAATTCTGGAGCTGTAGAGTTTGGAGATGTTGGTTTCGGAGCTGTAGGGCATGAGTGAGTTTGTAACCCTGGAGGAAATTCGAGCGGCACAGCGGCGGATCGAGGGTGTGGCGGTGCGGACGCCGATGGTGCGGGTCGATCCGGAGCGGCTGCGGGCGGCGGGGATCGCGGCACCGGAGTTCGAGCTTTTCCTAAAGGCCGAGAGTGCGCAGCCGATTGGAAGCTTCAAGCTGCGCGGGGCTTACAACATGGTCGCGCAGCTGCCGGTTGCGGTGCGCGCTCGGGGCGTCATCACGTATTCGAGCGGCAACCATGCGCAGGGGGTAGCGTATGCGGCGCGCGCCGTGGGGGTCAAGGCTGTGATCGTGATGCCGGAGAACGCGCCCGAAGTGAAGAAGATTGCGACGGCGGCGCTGGGCGCAGAGATCGTGATGGTGGGCCCGGCCTCGTCCGAGCGGAAGGCGAAGGCGGAGGAGCTGTCGGAGCGGTTCGGGTATGCGGTGATTCCGCCGTATGACGACGCGCGGATCATCGCTGGACAGGCGACGTGTGGGCTCGAGATTGTCGAGCAGGTGTCTGATGTAGATCTGGTTCTGGCGCCGGTGAGTGGGGGCGGCCTGCTGAGCGGCATAGCGACGGCGGTGAAGCTAGCTGCCGGCGAGGGCCTAGCGAAGGCTCAGGTGAAGGTCTGGGGGTGCGAACCGGAGCTGGCCGCGGATGCGAAGGAGAGCTTCGAGACGAAGACGCTGGTGGAGTGGCCGGCTGCAAAGACAACGCGGACCATTGGCGACGGTCTGCGAACGCAGAGCCTCGGCAGGCTGAACTTCGAGCATGTGCTGCGGTACGTGAATGGGATCGTCACGGTCTCGGAAGACGAGATCTACGCCGCGATGCGAGCGGTGATGGGCGCGACGGATCTGGTGGCGGAGCCGAGCGGAGCGGTGACGGTCGCGGCGGCGCTGTTTGGAGCTGGCGGGCTGCCGAAAGCGAAGAAGGTCGTAGCGGTGGTGAGCGGTGGAAACATCGAGCCGTCGTTGAAGAGCATGTTGATGGAGACGATGTCGACGGTACGCTGAAGCTTCATCGCTAACCACGTAACGACTGGACCGGCTGCTTTCCGGCCCGGGACGAGTGGCGTCTAATGAGAACCTATGCTCGGTCCTGCCCCGCTTCTCTCCTCTCTTACTGCCCGTCCTCTCAGGCCGGCTTTGCTTCTCCTTGCTGCTGTGGCTGCCGCGGCTGTGACGGGTATCGGGCCGGGAGCTCTGCTCGCGCAGGCGAACGACGCGAAAGCAGGGTACGACAAGGCGGCGCGTGCGACCGTTCTGCATGAGGCGACGGTGTACCTTTCGGCCGACGCGGATTCGCAGAAGGTCTCGGCCGTGACTGCGGGACATGAGGTAGTGGTGACGGAGCGGAGTGGACCATGGGTGAAGGTGTTCGCGAATACCGACACGCAGGATGATGCGGAGGATCAGCCCGACTTCGGTGGGGATGAGAAGGTAACGCCGGCCTCGGGATGGATCCGCGACAAGGGTGTGATCTCGCCAACGACAGCTAACGGCGATGTGATCCTTTATGGGGCGGCGGCGAGCCTGGAGGATGAAGCGGCGCAGCCCCATGCGCCCAAGGGCGCGGCTGCGGCGGCGCATCTGCTGTACCGTCGGGTCGCGGAGTACTACCCGCAGTCACCGCTGGCGGCGGAGGCGGCGTGGAGGTCGGCCGATGTGCGCTGGCAGATGGAGCGCCGAGATGTGAGCTCGCTGCCGAGCGCGAAGGAGCAGGACGCGTACCTGAGGCCGCAGATCTTCGACGGCGAGATGAAGAAGGTTGTGAAGCGGTACCCGGGGACGAAGTACGCAGCGATGGCGGCATACGAGATGCTCGACAACAAGCTGTGCGGGGACTGGCAGGGGCTGCCGAAGTGTCCGGAGATGGAGGCGGGGCTGTACGAGAGGTATGCGAAGCAGTTTCCGGACGGGCCGAAGACGGCGGAGGCGCTCTACAACGCGGCCTATCGTGAGGGGGTCGCTGTGACCATGTACGCGGTTGACGGAAATCAGAAGAAGGCGGACGCGGCGGCGGCAAAGACCCTGGCTTTGGCGGCTGACGCCCGGGCCCGCTTCCCGCAGAGCGACTTCGGAGCAAGGGCGCAGAGTGTAGCGTATCGGGTGCAGCAGGGTATCGCGGTGTACGGGAGCGACCGCGATTAATCTTATCGGAAAGGATCGGCCGGTTAGGATAGGGCTATGCCGATTTTGAAGGTAATACTCCTTGCGATTGTGCAGGGACTAGCCGAGCTTCTGCCGGTCTCGAGCTCTGCGCACGTGGTGGTCGCGGAGAAGCTGATGGGCCTCGATCCCAGCTCTCCGCAGATGACTTTGCTGCTGGTGATGCTGCACACGGGAACGATGTTCGCGGTGATCGCCTACTTCTGGAAGACCTGGAGACGGTCGTACTTTGCGAGCGCGGATGCGTTCAAGCGGTTTGCCATCCGGGTCGTGTGGGCGACGCTGCTGACGGGCATCATCGGCGTGGGCCTGAAGTCGGTGATCGAGCACACGGTTCTTCGAGGTACACCGAAGGCGGAGATCGAAGACCTGTTTGGGCATCTCGAGTGGATCGCGCCTGCGCTGCTGGCGGCCGGCGTTTTGATTCTGATCGCAGGTCTGCGCGAGCGGCAGCGGGTCAAGGCGGTCACGGACGATCTGCGCAGCAGCGTGACCATGCGACAGGCCGGATGGATGGGCGCGGTTCAGGGGCTGGCGCTTCCATTTCGTGGATTTTCCCGTTCAGGGTCGACGATCTCGGTGGGCATGCTGACCGGTGCTAATCGTGAGCGGGCGGAGCGCTTCAGCTTTGCACTGGCTGTGGTGCTGACGCCGCCGGTGGTCGGACGAGAGCTTCTGCGCCTGGTCAAGGCGACGCATGCGGCAGCTGCGACCGGGAAGCCGATCGACCTGCATGGAACGATTGTGGTGAGTCTGCTTGGGGCAGTGTTTGCGTTTTTGGCTGGCCTGGTTGCGCTGCGGTGGCTGAGCAGCTGGCTTGAGGCGGGACGATGGTATCTGTTCGGGATCTACTGCGTGGTCGCCTCGGCAGGGGTGTTTTACCTGCATCACCTCGGCTACTGAGGAGAGAGCACGCGGTTGTCATCTCGGGTATAGAGCCAGGCCCAGTACAGCAGCGGAAGTTGAAGGGGCAGACGGAGCCATGCGGCCCAGAGCGGGACGAGTGGAAAACGTGAGTGCTCGGTGATCATGGTGACGTTTGCGGGGAAGACGGCGATCAGGAGAAGGATAATCCCCCAGGCGGCCGGCCGGCGGGTCGGAATCCAGCTTTCGGGCATGAGCACGCCGATGCCGCCGAGGATCTCGGCTGCGCCGCTGATGTAGACCAGCTCACGGTGAGCGGGAAGGTAGGCAGGCACGATGCTGGCGTAGGTTCGCGTGGCCAGAAAGTGCAGCGTTCCGGCACCCAGGTAAAGCACTCCCATGAGGAGTCGACCTCCGCGCATACCCTCAACTCACTCGCGGCAAAAAGGCGGCTGGGACTCAGCCGCCTTTTATTATTTCGGAATCGATCCTGTCAGCTCTTGCGTTCGTCGCGGGCGCGCTTCACGTAATCGTGAGAGGTGAGGATGTGAGCCTGCTGCTCGCTGGCAAGCTGGTGAACGGGAAGCGGAAGTTCTTGCGCGAGGGCATCCTTATAAGCCTTCTTGGCCTCGTCTTCGCCTTGCTCCGCAGTTTCGAGGAGGGTGTGATCGCCGCCTCCAAGCTTCGCCTTCAGGTCGCCCCAGGTGCGATGGATGGCACCCGCCGCGGTTCCTGACTCCTTCACATCGTGCTCGCCCTGGCGATGCAGTTCGTTCTCCAGCTCCGCGCGGAAGTTAGCCCGCTTGAGGGACTCCGCAAGGAAGTAGCGCTTTAGGGTGTCGTCTTTGAGATGCTCGCCAATATCCGCGAATCCCTTTTGACTGTCCTGAAGCGTACTGATCAAGGAGTGGAGGGCACGCTTCACTTCATTCTGCTTTGCTGAGTCGGATGACATAGATCCTCGTGTTTTCTCGGATTGTGATCGACAGGCAGGGTCCGCCGGCTGACAGCGATTCTCCTTCGCCGGCGGCAAGCAGGAGAAATCGCTAAAACCCCGCGCCCCTGCCCGCCGAACTTCTAAGGTCCGCCGGTTTGGCCCACCGGCGGCGAGTGTACACAGAGTAGATGCGGACTTGGGGAATGGGTTTGTATCCTGATTCCCGAGGGCGGTAGCTTTCACTGTGATGGCGCGGGCTCTGTGATAATCAAAGGTGCTCTGGTGAAGAATCCCGAACGTGCGACTGGCGCCCATTCCGGCGTTGCAGATCCGCGACGGATGACGCGATCCCCCTGGGATGAAATGAAGACGCTAAGACTGACTGCAGCGCCAACACGAAGCCGCCGGTTGAACGAGCTGCTTGGCCTGATGCTGCTGGTCGGCGGTTGCCTTCTGCTGCTGGCGCTATCGACCTACACGCGGACCGATCCCTCGTGGAACACCGTCGGTGGATACGCAAGCGGTCGACCTGCGCACAACTGGACGGGAGTGGTGGGCGCCTATCTTTCAGACGCTATCCTGCAGATGATCGGAGTCGCTGCGTTCTTTCTGCCGCTGCTTCTGGTCCGGCTCGGAATCTGCTGGATGCGATCCCGACCCGCAGGCTCTCCGACTGCCAAAACGATTGGCCTCGTGATGTGGGTGGTGTTCGCCCCGGCAGGGATATCGTTGCTGCCCGGACATCTCCTATGGCGGAGCGCACTGCCGATCGAGGGTGTGAGCGGACGTCTGCTGGGCGATGCCATGGTGGGGTATCTCAACCTGCCCGGTGCGTTGATTGTGCTGTCCCTCATGGTCGCGATCTCGCTCTACCTGGCGACGACTTTCACGTTCAACACGGCGCGGGAGTGGATGAGCACGCGCTTCGGATTCCTCCTGCGGATACAGGAACGGCTGGAGCAAAGGCGCCACAAACACCTGATCGCGAAGGCCGAAGCAGAGGCTGAATCGGAACGCAAAAAGGCGTACGACGGAAGCCTGCGGGCTGCGGATAAGGGAGAGCAGCAGACAAGACAGCATCCACAGGGAGCGGCCGGAGAGAGCACGACGTTGCTGGGTAGTCTGTTTGGGTGGTGGGGACGCAAGAGCAAGGCGGAGGTTGTGCCCGCAGAGGCAGCGCAGCAGGAGCCTTTCGGGGAGCCGGCGTCCATGTGGGAGGCGATGCCGAGAACGGTAGTGGACGCTCCGCCCGTGACCTCGCTGGGTACAGCGACAGCCGCCGCAGCGCCTTTCGCGGAGGCTCTGGTGAAAGCGGCCACGCCGCGGCGGGCACTTGATGATGGAGCGAACTTCGACGCTGAAAGCCCCTCTGTGCCAGACCCGCACTTCGACTTTGGCGCTCCAACGGGACTGGGGAGGGAAGCTGGGACGAGGGCGACGGAGATCTTTGAAGAGCAGCCGGCTGCGGCGGCGCTTCGACCGCCCGCGCGGGGCATGCAGCACGAGGTGGAGCTTCCGGTGTATGCGCCCATCCCGCAGCCGATGGAGCAGCCGGTCAGGCAGGCGATCTCCTTCGGCAAGCGAGCCGATATGGATATCAAACCAGTGGCGATTGTGCCGAAGAGCGTGCGCGGCTACAAGCTGCCACCCTCTTCCCTGCTCTTCCGCAGCGAGGAGCATGCGACTGTGCGCGAAGATGCTCTGCGCGAAGAGGCTCGGGTGCTGGTGGAGAAATGTGCCGAGTTCGACGTGGATGGGCAGGTGACGCAGATCAACCCGGGACCGGTGGTGACGACCTTTGAGTTCAAGCCGGATGCGGGCGTGAAGTACTCGCGAGTGACGGGGCTGGCGGACGATCTGTGCCTGGCGATGGCGGCCGAGTCGATCCTGATCGAGCGCATGGCGGGTAAGAGCACGGTTGGGATCCAGGTGCCGAATGCGGAGCGGGAGACGATCTGGCTGCGCGATGTGGTCGAGTGCGAGAGCTTTGCGCAGTCAAAGAGCCGGCTCGCAATCGCGCTTGGCAAGGACATCAACGGGCGGATCGTGACCGCGGACCTGGCCAGCATGCCGCACGTTCTGATCGCGGGATCGACAGGATCGGGCAAGTCGGTGGCGATCAACGCGATGATCATGAGCGTGCTGTTCAAGAGCACGCCGGAGCAGGTGCGCATGATCCTGGTCGATCCGAAGCGGGTCGAGCTGGGGATGTACGAGGGCATACCGCACCTGTTCACGCCGATCATCACCGAAGCGAAGCTGGCGGCGAACGCTCTGCGCAATGCCGTGCGCGAGATGGAACGGCGGCTGAAGCTGCTGGCGAGCCACCATGTGAGAAACATCGACCAGTACAACAAGATGGTCGAGAACGCGACGCCGGATATGTTCGAGGACCCAAGCGAAAGCGAGCCGCTGCCCTACATCATGATCATCATCGATGAACTGGCGGACCTGATGATGCTGGACCGGGCAAATGTGGAAGAGGCAATCACGCGGCTGGCGCAGATGGCGCGCGCAGTCGGGATTCACCTGGTGCTGGCGACGCAGCGGCCGTCGGTCGACGTGATCACGGGGCTGATCAAGGCGAATGTGCCGACTCGCATGAGCTTCCGCCTGGCGACCAAGGTGGACTCGCGGACAATCATCGATTCGAACGGCGCCGAGAGTCTGCTCGGCAAGGGTGACATGCTGTACCTGCCGCCGGGAACCAGCCGCGTGCAGCGGGTCCATGCGCCATTTGTAACTGAAAAGGAAATCTCCGCGGTCACGGCGTTCTGGAAGGCTCAGGGTGAGGCGGAATATGTGCAGGGCTTCCTCGAAGGTCCGAAGGATGAGAAAGCCGATGGTGCCGACGGGGATCCGAACGGAGACGAGAACGACGCGCTCTACGATGACGCTGTGCGGCTCGTCTATGAGTTTGGGAAGGCGAGCACATCCCTTCTTCAACGACGGCTGCGCATCGGGTACGGGCGGGCGGCCCATCTGATCGACCTGATGCATCGGGACGGCCTGGTGGGACCTGCGGACGGATCGAAGCCTCGCGAGATCCTGAAGCCAGCGAACTGGATCAACGAGGTGGATGCCGCTCTGCGCTAGATGCGCGTTCCGGTCCAGGCGGGTCTCAGTGCAGGCGCGTCCCGGGGTGGTGGAACGCGACGAAGGCGAGCGATCCGACGACGAGCAGAAGAGCGATCCAGAGCAGGTGCGGATGGCGTTCCGTGTACGGACGGGTATCAGGGCGTGGATGCCATGCGGGGTTCAGCTCTTCCGGGCCAAGTCGAGCGGCGGCGGAGTGGGCGGACGGCGTGTAGATTCGGGCGAGGTCGTACACGGGAGCGGAGATCTGGCTGTCCCCGTAGAAGAGTGTGATCCGCTCGCCAGCGATGGCCTGAAAGCAAAGATCCCGCTGCCGCATCTCAAGCTCGACGGAGCCTATCTTAAGCGGCGGATCATCGCCATTGTTGACGGCGACTTCGATCTCTGCCGCGTCCTGCAAGTTAGCGCCCAGGGTTGCGGCGACGCTGAGCTGCTGCTCGCTGATTTCGTGGTCACCCCTGGTCATTTTGACGCGCTGAATGGTTCCGCTGATCGAATCCTCCGTGGTGGACGGAGTTCCGGGTGCGTGGCTGGAGACGAGGACATCACGGCTGAAGTTGGCGGTGAACTTCGGATCGAGGACGAAGGAGACGCGCTCGATTGGAATGCGCTCTGGAAGGTGGAAATGGGCGACGGTCTGACGGCCGCGGTGCTCGATCCTAGAGGTCTGGGCGGCGACGGTGAAGAGCGTCTGCGCCTCGCGGCTGGGAGGCACGGTGGCGCCGCGCACCATGTGCGGTGTGCTGGCGAAGCTCTCCCTGTTCGTCGAGGAAGCTGTGAGAACGACATGCAGGACAGGGAAGCTCGACTCCTGAAAGTGTAGAGCCGTGCTTCGGGAGAGGTGTTGCGAGGTGAGGTCGAAGAGGTTGAAATCGCCGAGACGGGTCCCCTGAGAGGAACCCGAGGCGCTCATCCCGGTGACGGCTGCGGTTGCGATGAAGTTCTGGCCCGCGAGATCGAGATCGACTTCGGTGTAGGGACGGTTGGGCATGGCGAGATCGAACTCCACGGCGTGGCCGCGCATGCCCAGGTTCAGGATGCGAGCGGGTTCGCTCTCGGCCTGCTGCGCCTCGCTGAGCGTGAGGACATACGGGATCTCGCGGCTGCCGCCGGCACTGCTTCCGTAGAGGCGGAGATCCTTAAGGAAGGGCGCGGCGTGCGAGAGCGTCGCGGCGTCGAGCACGGTGCAGGCCTGCCCGCCAGCTACCGGACTGATCTGTCGCCTGTATCGGGAGAAGGTGCTCTTGCCGGGGTTTGTGGCATCGGGAACTTGCAGGAGCATCAGGGCGAGCAGGACGAATCGAATCACGCTGAAAGTCACTCTGGGGATCCCTTGCGCGCGTGGGCAACCGTGGCCGGATCGCGCAGGGCCAGCCAGTCCTTCTGGTAGGCGAAGCTGACCGCCATCAACAGCGCGCCCAGGCCAAGGAAGCTGAGGACGCGATATCCCTGGCTGAGATTACGCATGTCGTAGAGAAAGGTTTTGGCGATGGTGAAGATGAGGAGGATGAGTGCCTGCCAGCGAATGAAGGCGATGCGCCGCCAGAAGCCGATCGTGAGCAGGAGGGCTCCGTAGAGCATAAGAAACGCGGAGACGGCGAGGGCGCGATCGAGCGCCGCATCGGCGCCCTGGGAGCCGGAGATGCCTAGCGAGTTGATCTGTACCACGCCAGCAAGGACGGCGATGAGATTGAAGGCGATGAGGCTGCCTGCGGCGACCTGCGCGAAGCTGGGATGTTCGATCTCGCAAAAGTTGCGGGAGCGGCGTGCCATCGCCATGGCCAGAGCGAACGATACGGTACCGGCGAGGGCGGTGGAGAAGGCGCGATTGAAGAAGCCGGGGCGGGCATAGAAGCTCTGGGAACCGAGTTCGGTGAGAACTCCGCCAAAGCCGAGGAGCAGCGCCGCTGAGGCGAGGATGAGAAGGACGCGGCCGGGTGTGGCCGCCGCCCCAATGGTGAGATGGGGGACGATGCGGGTCGAGACCCAGAGCAGGGCGACGCCCTCCACCAACCAGCCGTCCGTGATCCACGATCCGTTTGCCTTCAGCGGGATGGCAATGGTGAGGAAGACAATCGCGAGCGACAGGTGGACGGCGGCGGTGACGGGCGCCTGCCGAAGGCGCATAAGACCGAGGTAGACCGCCGATAAGGTGACCATAAGCCAGGGAAGAAGATCGTGATGGCCGGAGTCCTGCAAGATCGAATAGAGCGCGAGCGCGACAAAGGCCGCGTTGGCAACTGGAAGGAGGATCGGAGCGATGAGGTGATTTTGGTCTCGGGACGATTCTGAGGTGACAATCTTGTCTCCCCTGTGATCGAAGACGGCGACGGTGAAGGTCACGAAGAACAGAACGATGAAGAGGCTGGTCACGCCCAGTTCGGACGGGGCGTAGGAGCTCGAGAACCAGCCGATAAAGTAGGCGACGGTGGCGGGCAGCGCGGCTGCAAGGAGGCGCGGCCAGGATTTCGTGAAGGAGAGCATCACGCAGGCGAGATCAATCGCGAGAAGATAGGTAAAGAGAAAGATCTCGTGATTTTCGCCGGTTGAAAGCAGGAGCGGCGTGGCGAGACCGCCGGCCAGAGCGTACGCGGCCAGCAGTTCCGCATTCTGTGACCATGCCATGTAGGCGTTCCAGGCGGTGACGAGCAGCATCGCACCGAGCGCGACCGCCGCGGGAAGCAGATGGTAGAGCTGGAACGAGGCCCACAGCGCGAGGTAGAGGACGCCGCTGCCGATGGCTTTGAGCGAATACGAGAAGGCGGGAAAGCCCGACCGGCGGAAGCGCTCGGACCACAGAACGAGGCCGGCCCCGGCGAGCAGACCGGTGAGGACGCGGCCAGTGGTGCCGATCCACTGATTATTAACCGCAAGCTTCAGAAACCAGGTGGCGCCGATCAGGAGAGCGACGATGCCCACCCGGTTGAACACCTGCGAGCCGAGCCGGCTCTCGAGGGAGACTCGGGGGGGGCGTGGAGAGGCCAGAACATCCGTATGGGCAAGGGTGGAAGCGAGTCTGGGTGGCGGCGGGGGTTCGACGGGGAGCGGGATGGGGAGCGGGATGGGGAGCGCCGGGTTTAGCGCTGAGGAGATCTGTCGTTCCAGCGCGCTGAGCTTCGAGGCGAGCTCCGCGACCTGCCGCTCTAAGCTGTCCTGCCGGGCTGCCAGATCGGCGGGAGCGTGGCCTGGACTGGATTCCGGATCCATGGGACCTACTCTACTGCTTCAAGTTACGTGTAGCACGCGAATCCACTCGTTGGTACTCTTTGCACGTGAGCGAGCGAACGGAACGACGAGTCCTGGTGATCGATGACGATGAACTCAGCCGCCAGGTGCTGGGCGTCTTGCTGGCTGGCGAGGGCTATTCGGTGGACGTGAAGAGTTCCGGCGACGAGGCCTTGCTTTCGCTGGCCAATGCCGCCGCACCGGATGTTGTGCTCATGGACATGCAGATGCCCGGGATCTCTGGCGAGGAGTTGGGGCGAAGGCTACGCAAGCTGTGTGGCGCGTCCATGCAGCTGATTGTCATGAGTGGGAGCCGATCCGAGGAGGGCGAATCGCGCAGCTTCGACGCTTTTCTGCTCAAACCATTCTCTATGGCGGAGTTCGCCAAAATACTGGATAAAATTCACGGAAGATCGTCTCAGGAGCTTTCAGAAGCGGCGCTGGACGCAGTTTCGCCGGAGGAAGTTCTGGATCTCCGCATCTTCAAGGCTTTTGAAGCGATGATGGGCAAGGAGCCGCTGCGGGAGCTCTACGGGCTTTGCCTTCGCGATGTGGGGGAGCAGCTTGCGCTTATGAGAGCGGCCGCCGCGGCGAGCGACGAGGATGGGTTCCGAAAGAGCGCGCACGTCATCAAAGGCAGCCTGGGCATGTTGGGAGCGCGGGAGTTGCAGAGGATGTGCGGTCTGCTGGAAGAGATTGGCCTGACTGATGCTTATGCGGCTACTCTCGCCGACTTTCCGGCTGCTTTGGAGCGGTTGCGGGGTATGCTGATCGCGCTTGGAGTACAACTGTAGAGGTAACCTCCAGAGGTAACATCTGGATGGACACGAGGTGCAGTCGGATGAATGAGACGTTGAAGCGATCCACGGGCGTGGGGAATGGGTTGGCGCAGATTCGGGTGGTGATTGCGGATGATCATTCGGTCGTGCGTCTCGGGGTCAAGGCGATGTTGACGGCCGAGTCCGGTTTCGAGGTAGTGGGCGAGGCGGAGGACGGCGATGACGCGATCACGCAGACGCTGGAGCTCGACCCGGACATCCTTCTGTTGGATCTGGCGATGCCGCGCCTTCCGGGCCTCGAGGCTATGCGGGCCATCATGGGACGCTCGCCCCGGGTGAAGATTATTCTGCTTACGTCGACGATCTCGACGCAGCAGATTATCGAGGCGCTGCAGATCGGGGCGCGGGGCATTGTTGAGAAGGGATCGGTGGCGGGTGAACTGACGAAGGCGCTTCGGACAGTGCTCTCGGGGGACTACTGGATCGGCGGACAGCGGGTGGCGAACCTGCTGCAGGCGCTGCGTGAGCTGATGGCGAAGGCGGCGGCGGTGCCGGAGCGGAAGACCTACGGTCTGACACCGCGGGAGCTCGAGGTGGTGAACTCGATCGTCGAAGGATGCAGCAATAAGGACATTGCCAAGGAATTTACCATCAGCGAGGAGACGGTAAAGCGACATCTTTCGAACATCTTCGATAAGACTGGCGTCTCAACCCGGCTGGAGCTGGCATTGTTTGCGATTGCCCACAAGCTGGTAGTGTTCGAGACCTAATGCTTACCATGAGAGCGTAGGCAACGGCTCCGGCAAGACTCGCCGACTCCCGTCCTTCAGTAGAATGGGATGATGAGCGACGGGGGCGTGACCACCTATGATGTGTTGGTGATCGGAGCGGGACCGACCGGTCTGGCGTGTGCCATCGAGGCGCAGCGAGCAGGCTTCCGGGCGGTTCTGGTCGACAAGGGCTGCCTGTGCAACTCGCTCTTCCACTACCCGGCGCACATGACCTTTTTCACCACGCCGGAGCTGCTTGAGATCGGAGATATGCCGTTCTCCAGTCCCAATCAGAAGCCGACCCGAAGCGAGGCGCTCGAGTACTACCGCAAGGTCACCGAACATTACAATCTTGACGTGCGGCAGTATGAGACGGTGGAGTCGGTTGTCGGACACGACGATGATTTTACCGTGCAAACGAAAGACCGTTTTGGCCGGAGCAACTTCCATCGCGCGCGCAAGCTGGTGGTCGCAACGGGCTACTACGATCTGCCGAACTATCTCGGCATACCGGGCGAGGGCCTGAATAAGGTAAAGCACTACTACCATGAGCCGCATCCGTTTTTTGGTCTCGACGTGGTGGTGATTGGCGGCAAGAATTCGGCAGCGATAGCCGCTCTCGATCTCTGGCGGCACGGCGCGCGCGTGACGCTGGTCCACCGGGGTGAGGCGATGCATCGGCATGTGAAGTATTGGATCCTGCCGGACATCAACAATCGCGTCAAGAATGGCGAGATCACGGCGTACTTCAACAGCACGGTCCGGGAGATCTCGGAGGATGAAGTCGTGGTAACGACGCCGACTGGGGATCTTCGGCTGCCGAATCAGTTCGTCTTCGCGCTGACTGGGTATCACCCGGACTTCTCGTTTATCGAGCGTCTTGGGGTGCAGCTCGATGACGCAAACGACCGCTGCCCGGTGTGCGATCCGCGAACGCTCGAGAGCAATGTGCCGGGGATCTATGTGGCTGGCGTGATCGTAGCGGGCGAACGGACGAATGAGATCTTTATTGAGAACGGACGGTTCCACGGACGGCTGATCGCGGATCATCTGAGCGGTCGCGGGGGCGAACACGAAGACAAGGAGCTTGTTGGAGCAGCGCATATCCCGCTCAGGAATGTCGAGTAACTCGACTCCCTGATCCTGTTGCCTCGACATTCTCGTCAGCCGATAACGCGGCGGAGGAAGCCCCTGATTCCGAGCCAGGTGAGCAGCACCAGAAAGAACAGGAGCATGCTGACCGTGAGCGCCTGGGGCATGTGCGGCAGGCCTGAGGTAAGAGCGGACCGCAGGCCTTCACTCATGTAAACGATAGGATTTAGAAGCACGGCGATCTGGAGCCAGCGCATATTGGAGAGCGCGGCCCAGGGATAGTACACGCAGCCGAGAAACGTAATCGGCATGACCACGACGCCAAAGATAAGGCCGATCTGCTGCGGTTTGACGCTGGTTCCGATGGTGAGGCCGAGCGCACCGGCGGTGAGGCTCGCGAGGATGAGCACAAGGATCAGAAATGGCCAGCTGCTGACGTGCGCGACCACCGGCGTCGACGGGATGTAGTACGCCATGGGAAAGACGATCGCTGCTGCGATGATGCTTTGGAGAGCGGAAAAGCAGATCTTCTCGATCGCAACGGCGGCGACAGGCAGCGGACACATGACGCGGTCGTCTATCTCGCGGGTGATGCCGAACTCCTGCGAAAGGGGAAGGGCGACCGCGGCGATGCCGCTGAACATGATGGCGACGGCCATCAGGCCAGGGAGAAGCACGGTCGAGAAGTTGATGCCTGCCGACGTCATAGACGCGGTCGGGTTCATGGCGGCGCCGCTGCTCATGTGAGGCATGATCACGGTAAAGACGAAAAGGAACAGCAGCGGATTCATGCAGACCCGGATGACGAAGGGCAGAAGCTCGCGACGGAGCACAAAGAGATCCCGGAGGAAGAGGCCCAGGAAGGCTCGTGCATATTGCACGGTATGCGATGTGTCCGTGTTGGTTCTGTCGGTGGCGATTGCGACTGTTGTCATGTTTTTCTACTCGCGCAGGTCTCTGCCGGTGAGGCGGATGAAGACGGTCTCGAGACTGGTCTCGGTAATGGTGAGGTCCCGCAATCCGAGTGGATCAGAGAGACGAACGATCTCGGTCAACAATCCCTCGGCTGGATGGGCCAGAATGCGGACGCCCTTGGGGATGACCTCAACCCCTGTGACGCCTTCGAGCGCTCCCAGGGGAGTTACAAGCGTCTCGGCGCTCGTGGCGTCGCGCAGATCGAGTTCGTAGACCTTCTGTGCTCCGACCGAGCCCTTCAGCGATGCGGGTGTGTCCTCGACCAGGATCCGGCCGTGATCGATGATGGCGACCCGATCGCAGAGCTCATCCGCCTCTTCCATGTAGTGGGTGGTGAGGACGACGGTGATGCCCTCTTTTCGGAGATCGCGAACGGCCTCCCACATGGCCAGGCGGCTCTGCGGATCAAGGCCGGCGCTGGGCTCGTCAAGGAAGAGCACCTTGGGCCGATGAGCGATGGCCCGCGCGATCTGAACGCGCTGCGCGAGGCCCCCGGAGAGCTGCGCTGGATAAGCTCCGGCCCGCTCCGAGAGGTGAAACTGCGCCAGCAGCTGTTCGGTGCGATGACGCGCCTCGGCCCGTGAGAAGCCGAAGTACAGGCAATGGAAGCTGATGTTTTCGAAGATGGTGCACGCGCGGTCGAGGGTGTTGTATTGCGGAACGACACCGATCGACCGACGGGCAATAGCGGGAGCAGCGACGACGTCGACGCCTGCGATCCTCACACGGCCGGAGGTAGGGAGGGCCCGTGTTGTGCAAATGCTGATGGTCGTGGTCTTTCCCGCGCCATTCGGACCAAGCAGGCCGAAGAGTTCGCCCTCTCGAACGTTCAGATGAATGCCGTCGACCGCGACGACTCTCTGCTTTCCCTCGAATACCTTTTGAAGAGCTTCAATCTCTACGATCACAGACGAATCCTGGGAGAAGTATGGCCATCAACGATTATAGGTGCCGTCCCAGGCATCATGAGCGAGGCGAAATGGACTTATCGTTGCCTAATACTTAACCCCGTCCACAAGGAGCGGCGTAGAATATTGTTCATGTCTCGTGGATGGGAAAGTAAATCCGTTGAGCAACAGCAGGCAGAGGCTTCCGCTCCCAAGCCTGTTGTCGAGCACAGCAAGCTTCAAGATGCGGAAAAGAAGCGCCGTCAACAGGCGCTTGAGATGCAGCGGGAACGAATCCTCTCTGAGCGAACCTCGAGCCCCCATCGACGTTCCGCGCTGGAGCTGGCGCTTGCCGACATTGAGGAAAAGCTCGCGGAGCTGGGGTGGACGCTCCACCTGTAGGCGTAGCTGGGAAAGGTCCTCCCTGCGGAGGTCCTTACTTCTTGTGGCGATGCAAAACGGTTGAGTTTGCCTGGTCGATGCTCGTCATCAGGATGGAATGGATGTTGACGTGAGCGGGCCGGGTCGCCGTCCAGACAATTGCCTCGGCTACATCTTCGGGGCGTAACGGCGTGATGTCCTGGTAGACCTTCGCGGCACGTTCCCCGTCGCCTCGAAACCTGACCGTGCTGAATTCAGTCTCCACCATGCCTGGGTCAACGGAGGTCACGCGAACCGGTGTTCCGATGAGGTCGATTTTGAGGCCCTCGCTGATGACTCTTTCGGCCGCCTTCGAGGCGCAGTAGACCGCACCGTTGGCATACGTCTGGTGCCCCGCAGTGGACCCTATGCTGATGACGTGTCCGCGACCGCGCTCTAGCATTCCCGGAACGACCGCCCGCGTGACGTAGAGAAGACCCTTAACGTTGGTGTCGATCATCTCTTCCCAGTTATCAGGATCGTCCTCCTGCAACTTCGAGAGGCCGCGGCTCAGGCCGGCATTGTTGACGAGAACGTCGATGCTCTTCCATGCCTCAGGAAGCGCGCTGATCGACGCCTCGACAGCGGATCGGACCTGGACATCGAGAGCAAAGGTGTGAACTTCTGCCGCACCGGTTGCCTGTGCCTCCTGACGAAGTGCGTCCAGACGATCGAGGCGCCGCGCGCAGAGCAGGAGACGTGCGCCCTCGGCTGCAAAGGCCAGAGCGGTGGCACGGCCGATGCCCGAGCTCGCTCCGGTGATCAAGACGACGTGATTCTTAACGGAAGCCATAACCGATCCTTTCACAAAGCAAAGGCCGCCAGCATGGGCGGCCTTTGCATGCTGCGATCGAGTCTACTGCGGGTTAGGAGACGGCGCAGAGTCTGGGTTGCTCTGGTGAACGCCGATCGCGTCGCCTGAAACGACCAGCTGCACACGGCGGTTCTGAGCACGGCCCTGGGCGGTGCTGTTGTCGGCTACGGGGTTGTTCTTGCCGTATCCCGTAGCGGAAATGTTGTCCATCGAGACTCCCTGCGAGACCAGGAAGTCGCGAACGGCACCGGCCCGGTTCTCCGAAAGCTTCTGGTTGTACTCGTCTCCGCCGACGCTGTCTGTGTAGCCCTCGACCTGAAGCTTCAGGCCGGGATACGCCTGCAGGATTCCCGAGACCTTTGCCAGCGAGACCTTGGTATCGGGCTTCAGGGTGTACTTGCCGGTGTCAAACAGGACATCCGACATGTTTACGATCAGACCGCGTGCGGTCTCGCTGGTGGCGAGGACGCTGTTGAGCTGGCTCCTTAGCCTTTCGCGGATCGCGTTCGCGTCTTCGGCACTTTTGTTCGCCGCTGCTGCACGGGCCTGGGCCTCTGCCGCCTGAGCTTCAGCGCGCGCGCGTTCCGCGTCTGCCTGGGCCTTGGCAACTGCCGCGCGTTCCGCCTCCAGTTGAGCCTGCTGAGCCTGAAGCTGCGATTGCGCGGCCTGCTGCTGGGCGGCACGCCGTCCGTCTTCCGCGTTCTGCTGGCGCTCAGCCGCCTGCTTGCGCAGGGTCACGATCCGCGCATCTTCAGCTCTCTGAACGGCCTGGCGCGCGAACGTAATCTCCATCTTGCGATCGCCTTTTTTGTTGCGATCGATGTCGGAGGCGTTCGTCAGGTCCTGCTTCGCCTGCGCCATGATGTCGGCGGCATACTTGTCGGCCCCGGTGTTCTGTGCAATGCGAAGGGCGTTAAAAGCCTGGTAGAGCTCCAGTGGAGAGCGCTCGTCGCGAGTAATGGGATTGGCGATCGACTTCGATCCATCGGTATCGGCGTAGGCGCCGCGGGGAAGAAGCGAATAATGCGCGTTCACCTTCTCGAGCACGCCCTGCGTTCGGTCCTCAAGGACGACATTCTGCAGGACGACAACGTCGCTGGGCTGGCTCACCGAAAAGTACGGCTCCGCGGTGACGATCATGCCAAAGGACTGGAGCGAGGTGGTGACGGTGATATTGTTCTTCTTCCCTGAAGGCAAAATCTCCCCGAGGTTTGAGGGGCGGCCATCCGGCGTGATTGCCCAGAGAACGTAGGTCAGGTACTCGGGCCCAAACCCATTGGCTGGAGTAAGCCCTTCGAACTTCGCGTCAATTGTGATACCGCCACGCTCACTCGTTACCTTGGCCTCTCCTTTGGCCTGGGGAAGCAGGGTCGTTCCCTTGAAACCTATCCGGGTCGATCCGCTGCGGTGAAGGTAGTTGACCGCATCCAGATCACGCTGGACCACCTTAACCCGATAGATATAAATCCCGTCCTTTTGGGTAACATCCTGGCTCGCCTGAGCGGGATTGCCGCCAGAGGTCGGGTTAGGCTCCTGTGCGGTAAGCATGGAACCGCTGGCCGCCAACAAACCACACACAAAGAGCGAAGGGCCAGCTTCAATTAAAAGGCGTTTCACACGAAACATTCACGTTCTCCTGGCGCCGTAATACCGCGTTGCCCAGAGATTTACTCTCCGGATCAAGCAGCCTGGCAGGGTTGCGATGCGTGGGGTGGAAGGGAAAGGTGGTGCGAAATCGCAGAAAAACAGGTGTGGAAATACCGAGCAGCACTTCCCCTATTATAGCGAGGCAATGAGCCGGTCCGACGCAAACGTACTCGCCAGCCCACCCAGACACCTACAGTGTCCGATGGGCGCGCTTTCTTTATGCGGAGTGCTGATGAGCGTTCGACTTCTGTACGAAATGGTAGGGCGGCCAGGGACCGGAGAGCTGCATCCGGCACTCCTTGAGCTGCTGAGTCGCCGTGGAGTATTTGTTCTGATAACGCTCCACTGTCTTGTTATCGATCAGGTGCGCAATATCCAGAAGCATCTTGCCGGAGTCCATGCGTTTGCAGGTAATCTCCTCGGCCAGCGGAAGGAACATGCGATGCATCTGCACGGAGAGCGCGCGGGCTTTGGACTGGCGTTCCCTCTGGCGGCTTGCGCTCTCGCGCAGGCTGATCAAGTACTGCTGGCCAACTGTCATGTTTCGAGCAGAATTTCCAGGGCAGGTGTCGTCGACGAGAACTTTAAGGTGCATCTCGGCCTTGCCTCGGAGACGCTCCACGTTGGCCTGAAACTGACGCTGGTTGGATCGAACGGAGCGCCTCAGAGCGTCATCATCCTGGAAGGTCGTGCCGAAGCGAAACGGAAGGACGGTCGAGTGCTGAAAGCAATCGGCAATCACTCTGGCATGGTCCCGTGCCGCCTGCTGATCCATTCGCTGCGCATCTTCTGCATTGTGCTCGGACACGATGACGGCCAGATCACTGGCCGGAAAGAGAAAGGTCTGATTTCCGAAGAGGCCGGATATTCCGGCTAACGGGGTAGGTCGGCGATGTTGGCTAAGTTCTGGAAAAGACTGTCTTTCAGCGATGCAGTAGGCGTACCACGACATGTTCTCGACCTTCCGGAGTAACTCGTTGGGCTCAGGGCCCGCGGAGACATTAGTTCGTTCTACGACATCCTCACGTGCTGCTGCCCCTGGATTTTGACCGGAAATGATTTCTGCTCTAGGGCGAGACGGATACTATGCCTCCTAGAAGAGAATTGGCAATCAATTCTTTGCTGCCTTCGGTTTCTGGGCTATTCCCGCAGGCAAATGCGAGGCAAAACCGACAAATCGCACATTAGGCTAGCCTTACTCCTGGGGAGGAGTCAAACCAAAGCGTGAACAGAGGGTGATAATTTCTAGGAATGCCAACACTCCTGAGTTCTTCCCGCAGGCTTCGCCGGAGTTCTTTTCCTGCATTGTTCTTGCTCGTATTTTGCGCAACCAATTCTGTCGTCCCTGCGCAAGCGCAGGGAAAAGTTGGGAAGGCAGCGGACGTGCTCGTCTTCCTGAACGGAGACCAGTTGACCGGCACACTCCTTGGTTCGGTTGGCGATAAAGTCACCTTCAAAAGCGACATGGCGGGCGAGATTATCGTTCCGCTTGCGAAGATCAAGCAGCTCCGGTCGGGAGGCGAATTTGCGGTACTCCGCAAAGACCAGCACCCAACCAAGGTTCCCGCCAAGATGGGAACGGTTGAGGTCACGGAAGGAAGTCTCTCGGTGACGCGGGCTCCGGATCAGGCGGAGGTCATTCCAACGGAGCAGCTCGCCTATGTCGTCGACGAGCCGAGTTATACCAAGGCGATCGGCAACAAGGGATCCTTCCTGTCGGGGTGGAACGGAGCCGTGACCGCGGGGGCTACCCTCATTCGAGCCACAGAGAACAGCACCACTCTAACCGCCGGGGCCGCCCTCGCCCGAGAGGTGCCCGGTGTGGCCTTCCTTCCTCCGCACAACCGCACCCTGTTCAATCTGTCCCAGGCCTATAGCAAGCTCACCAACCCGGTCATTCCGCAAACGGTGCCACCCTCGCCAGTGAGCATTGCAAAGACCAACATCTTCCATGCCGACGCGGAGTTTGACCGTTACGTCTCGCCTCGGCTATACGCGCTCGCCGATACGGCCTTCGATCACAACTTCGCGCAGGGCTTACAGCTGCAGCAGATCTACGGCGGCGGCATCGGTTTTACGGCGATCAAGCAGCCGGTGCAGCAGCTCGATCTCAAAGCGGAGGTCCACTACGAGAAGCAGAGGTTTATCGGAAACGCAGGCAATCAGAATCTGATCGGAGCGCTCTTTGGCGAGTCCTACCGAAGAATCCTGCCATGGAAGCTGGTGTTTACGGAGTCCGGAACGGTGGACCCGGCTTTCAACAATACCAACGCCTACTCCGCGCACGCCCAGGCAGCGCTTGCGATTCCGGCTTATAGACGGCTCGGATTTTCCGTCAGCGGCGTGGAGGACTACCTCCACAATCCGCCTTCCGGGTACAAGAACAACAGCGTTCAGTTCATCACCGGAATCACCTACTCGCTGCGTTAGAACCTCGGTGCTGGTTGAGGAGATCGATCACCGGATCGGGCAGGTCGCCATCGGCGTTCTTCAACAGAAGCGCGATCTGCCAGATCTGCGTGTCGGTGAGAGCGGAGGCGTAGGCGGGCATGCCCTTTTCCGGAGCTCCGGCGGCGATCTTTGTATAAAGATCACCCGGAGCCTGCCTCGACGTGGCGCGACGCGCCTCACGCCACATCTGGGGTGCAGGTGGTGTGCTGGCCGCATCGCTCTTCGGCGTTCCATGGCAACTCGCGCAGCGGCCGGAGTACAGGCGTGCCCCGGCCTCGAAGACATCTTCGCTGATGCCGAAGGGAGCAGCCAGCCGTGACTTGGGGGTCGCGGGCTGAGCTGGTCTGGCGCGGCTTGCTGGCAAAGGTGGGGACACTGCCGAGGTCGGAGCGGCAGGCTTCTGGGAGGCCGAGTGGAGGTAGAGGTATCCAGCGCAGGCGGCGGCTCCAGCCCCGAGAACAAAAGCAAGAACCGTCTTGCCTGCCGCCCCGGCATTGCTGCTGGGGCCCGAGATTCCGCGTCCTCCGCGCTTTGTGGGCATACTGCGATCTCCTTGTTATCTTTGGCCGAGGTCTGGTGACCTGCCGACGATCTGGTGAAGAGCGGTCCGCACAGGGAGTAGGCTGCGGTGTTCTAATGAAAGAAGGCCCGCGGTGGACTCCTCTTGCCTGAGGCTCCACCTTAGCAAAGTGACGGGCAATCAGGAGTGAGAGTTGATGTTCGGTTTCAGGTTAGGTGTGACCCGGCTGTTAGTCGTAGGCGCTGTTTTGGGGATGGGCGCGATCACCCGCGCAGAAGCGCAGTCGGTGCACCGCACACGGCGCGAGTCGAGCGCAAACCGCAAGGCGCGGATCCAACGGACCATCGAGGAGACGTACAGTCACCGGAACGAAATTGCGGGTGGCGGCGGATTCCTGCGCTTCAGGGCCGGACAGCTGATCAAGAAAAATAACGAAGTCATGTTCTACCTCAACGACACGTACTTCCTGAACCCGAAACTGGGCATCGTGGGCGACATCCATGGCGCGTATGGGCGGGCAAAGATTGGGAACACATTCGTCAACATTCCCAACCCGCAGATCTCCGAGTACACCTTTACGGCAGGACCGTCGTACCGGTTCTATGCCCGGCAGAATATGGCGGCGAGCGTCTTCGGGACCGGCGGCATCGCCTACGGGAAATTCAGCGACGGCTCTAAAGGAATTCCGTCGACCGACATCGGCATCTGGGCAGATGCGTGGCGTCCCGCCTTTACGGCAGGTGTGAATTTCGATTACAACTTCTACCCCAACCTGGCCGCTCGGTTTACGCCCACCTATATCGGAACCACCTTTACCAGTCCACAAGGCGGAACCATCCAGAACAATGTCGGCTTCAATATCGGCCTGGTCTACCGTTTGGGGAAACGGTAGCGTCGACAAGGAACCTGCACCTCACCGACGCTCCACGGAGTGTTGAATCAGGCCGAACTCAGTCCCCGGACATTGCCTCTGAGCCGACCGTAAGCTGCGTAAGCTGCGATCGTCCCTTTACCCTCGGTTCCCACTTCGGATAGCTCAGCTCTGGCATCGGCTTGGCCTGGAAGATCTTGCGCGTCTGTTTCGCGATCCATCGCGCAGACGTCTTCGCCTTCTTCCTCCGGGCACTGTCCGTCGAGATCCCCGTACCCGCATACATCTGCCGATACAGCTTCGACAACAAAACAAACGCCACGCGCGACTTCAGCGTCGGTGTGCACGCGGACCTCTTCCAGACCGAGCTCAGATCGTAGAACCGGTCCCAGACCTTTTGCGTCCGATCCCGGATCTCATCCGAACTCATGATCGGATGCGGTGTAAACATCTTTGGCCGGATCGCTGTCGGAATCAGCCAGTAACGGGTGATCGGCGTTCCCTCCACCAGCATGGGATCCGCGGCCTGCTCCTTCTCCCATCGGCCAAAGTCCACCGTTCCTGGAAACGGCGTCATCATCACAAACTGCGCGAAGGTCACACCAGCCCTAAGGGCCACCTCGACGGTCGCGTTAAAGGTACTCGGCTTATCGGTCGGGAGGCCGAAGATGAACGAGCCTAGAACGTGCACGCCATGCTCACGGAACTTCTGCAGCTGCTCGACCAGTCTGTCCCCTGAGTAGTTGAAGTCCTTGTATACCGCCTTCAGACCCTCCGGAGTCACCGCCTCTACGCCCACAAGCGCGCCCTTGATGTTTGCGCGCCGCATTGCGTCCAGGTACTCCCCGTCCTCGGCAGATTCCATGGTGATCTGCGTGAAGAACACCATGTCCTTCGGCAGCTTTGCCAGCTCCGCCATCAATGAGAAGCGCTCATTGCGAATCTGCATGAGCGAGTCCACCTTCTCCTGATTGTTCTGCTCCCGCGCGAGCCGCAGGTCCGTCAACGTCACCGGGTAAAAGTTGTCGTCTGCAAGCGCAATGAATCGGAAGCCCAGGCGCCTGAGGTCGATAATCTCGTCGATCACCTTCTCGAATGATCTCTGTCTTGGCTTCTGCCCATCGGTCCTCCAGACGGAGCAGAACGAGCAATGCTTCGGGCACCCGCGAATCGTCTGCACCGAGGCCCACATGTACTTTTCTTTCGGCATCAGGTCCCAACGCGCCGCCAGAAACTCGTCACCCTCGATTTTGCCGCCGTCGTAGACCCGCTGCGCGCATCCGGCCTCGAGGTCTCGCAACACCCTGCCCCACGCAACATCCCCGTCGCCCTTAACCACAGCATCCGCCGCTCCGCGCTCGAACGGCTCCTCCGGAAACAGCGTTGCGTGGATGCCCCCGTATACGACCGTGGCGCCCCGCTCCTTCGCCAACCTCCCCACCTCATACCCTCGCAGCGCATTTCCCGTATGGACACTGATTCCAACCACGTCCCCAGCCTGGATCGTGTCAGGGTCCAGCTGCTCCAGAGACTCGTCCACCAAGATCGGGTCACCCATGGATTTCGGCGTCGCTGCTGCCAAGACAAATAACCATCGCGGCGTGATCACCGCAGTTCCAAAAGAGTTGTCGCTGGGATTTACCAGGTGAACGGCCATGCGCGCGGATGCTCCTGAATCGTACGTTGTCTTTGGGCCCCAAAGGCCGGGCGATCTCCCAAAGAGATGCAAACAGCGTCTGTGCAGCCCATGTTGAGCTATCGTTTCACAGAAGCACCCCAATTCTAGATGATTTCAACTTAACTGGGTCAACCAGCGTCACTTAAAAGACACGCCCCAACGACGCGCCTTCAGGTTGGCTGAAGGAGTAGGCGACCTCTGGACGGCTCCGTCCCGTACGGTCCTGATCCACCTGGACACGCTTTCCGCAGAAAGCAGCTGCCTCACGCCGCCTGAAGAAACGGCGCTGTTCCAAACCAAAGGAGGAATTGACGTTGACACGCTTATGGGGCGGGTGTACCACGTTTCTCGCATCCTCCCGGGCCAAAATCTCTCTCCAGACAAGGATAGGACTATGCCCAACGACGCCTCCCCCACCGGATCTTCCTCGTCTTCAAAGTCAGGCAAAGGGTCAGGGCGAAGGCAGTCGAGGGCCGGTGTTCCCGTCCTTTCGCAATCGACCGCTGCCTCCGGTGTCTTGGCGCCAGCTGCGCTCAGCAATCTCCAGCGGATCCCGCTCACCTCAGATCCAATCTCCACCACTGCGAACGCGACGATCGATCCGCAGATGCTGCAACTCCGCCAGAATGCCGTAAGCAAGGTCTTCCTTGGCCTGCAGAACGTGCAGGCGACCATGGGATTGCTTGCAGGCGTGCTGGCGAACCCGCTGCTGCCAACGCAGCTTGTCGGCACACTCGCTCAGCCTGACGGAACGCCTGCCGGCTCGGTGCAGATTCAGTTTCTGCCCTCAAGTGTGGGAAGCAAGGCGCCTCCCGTGTCGGTGTTGACGGACACCTTCGGCCACTTCACGCTTCCCCTGCCGCGGGGGCTGAGCGCGACCGGCGATTCGATCGCCCTGCAGGTGCACGGCGCCAGCGCAAACGCGACCGTGCAGGTTGCCGTCAAGGATATCGCCGCGAATGGTCTGCTGCCGACTATCCCGTTGCGCGATCACATGAACCCGTTGCAGCAGAGCATCTTGGCCAGCCTGGCCTCTCTTCTCAGCTCGAGTGGAGCTACAGGATCGGCGCAGCAGCAGGCGCCGAGCACAACCACAATGCCAACGGTAACCCTTGGTGAAGAAGGCGATTGCCAGCTATCGTTCGCAGGAAATACCTCGGTCGACCGCTACCCGTACTCCGTCTTCTACAGGCTGGTTGAGCCGCAGGTCAGCATTGCCAGCGTGGTCCACCGCTTCCCCTTCGATAACGGCCTCTTCGGCTTCCTCCCGGTCTATCTGAATCAGGGCGGCGCTCCGGGTGGCACCGTCAGCAGCTTTGTGGATCGCGTGCCGATCGAGCAGCCCATCAGTGTCGATGGATTTCGCGATCAGATCATGGGTCTCCAACCGAACGGGACCATCACCGCGGCCGAGACCGTGCCGATGGCGGGAACGCTTGGTCTCGGCTACATCGTCAAGCTAGCGCAGCAGTGGACGATGAAAGGTATTGCGCTCGGTGACCTTGTGTACTCGCTGCCGCTGGCGCCCGGTGAGCAGCAGCAGGTGGCTGTCTTCGAGCGGCGCGATACCAGCGGCGTCTTCGAGTCCGAATTCTTCTCCGAGTCCGAGGCCAGGCAGGAGAGCGCGCTCGCCGACACCTCCACCAATGCCACCTTCAACTCGGCGTTCAGCGAGGTGGCAGACGGATCGAGCAGCTTCCAGACACACGGCAGTTCAAGCAGCGTCGGCGGAAGCTTCTTTGGATTGATCTCAGGCGGGGGCGGCTCCTCCTCCTCCAGCGGGAACTCCTCCGAACATCTGTCCGGCAACCGGCAGTCCACTCAATCCGCCTCCGAGCGCACTCACTCGGCGGCGCAGAATCAGGCGTCGGCCCGAAGATCGGCAGCGCGCACCGGTATGCGTCTAGCCCACGGCAAGCGAGTCGGCAAGCGTGACGACCAAGACCGTCACCAACCACAATCACACGCGAGCTCTCACCATGCAGTACTGGGAGGTGCAGCGGCTCTATCACGTGTCGACAACCCTCGGAGGCGTGACGCTTACGTGCTTGGTTCCGTTACAAATAGTTCGCTTTTTCCCACCCGGACAGCCCTTCACCCTGGCGGATACGACCGTGATGCAGACCCGGGCGGGTGTGTTGGCGCGCTACGACTCCCTGCTGCGCCATGCGGATGCGATCGAGCGATTTCTTCCGCGTACGTACAAGCACGGTCTGCAGCTTCTGCGGCACTTCGCCTCGGACCCAACCGCGGAGGTCGAAGCCGCGGGGGGCCCGGCTGAAGACATCATCAACTTTCTCGTGGGCGGGACGTTTCTCCAGGGCGAAACGATCACCGTAACAGCGGTGACACGGAGAAACACCAGAGTGGGGCCGGTGACTTTGACCGGCACAGTCGCCCAAGTTCCGGCTGAAACCTTCACCAGCCAGGACGACCTGATGGGATCTCTACGGCATCAGCGGAACCATGGCCTCAGCTTTCTTATGGGGGCGATGGCGCTGCCCTCTACGATGAACCGCAGCGACATCGTAGGCTTCGAGCTGCGCCGGTACTTTCAGCAGATTGACTACCGCCTCATCTCTCCACAGACGCAGCTCGCACGGTCCTTGCAGGCACTAGGAGCGGCGCTCGGAGACTCTACAACGGGTGCTCTGGCGCAGCATCCCACGCCAACGGTCACGGTGACTCTGACCCCGAGCGTGCTGGAGGCTCAGCTCGGTGGACCGCAGATCTCGACCTTCCTTGCCTCGACCAAAGAGGAGCTGGTGGGGACCGGACCGAAGGGGCCGACCGGAGGTCCGCACGCTGGAGCGGGGACCTATGCCAGCCTGGGTTTTCTCGGGATCCTTCCGCCGGAGCCGTTCCCTGTGCCGGCGCAGCAGATCGCCCCGATCCTGCGCTACAACGAGATCCTCGAGATTGAGAAGATGGCGCAGCACGTCGTTCGAAGTACGGTGCGTTACTCCCAGGCGGTCTGGATCTCGCTTACAGCGGAGGAACGGACGATCATGCTCGAGGGCTACACGATCGGTGTCCCGCCGAATGGAATCGCCGACGCAACGCAGATGGTCCCTCTGCTGAACTCGGTCGAAAATCGCGTGCTCGGATTCTTTGGCAATTCTATGATCATGCCGTTCACTCTTCCGTCCGTCCTTGGCAACAACGATCAGCCTGGCCTAAGCACCGGCGAAATCGAAGCGGCGCTGGCAAACTTCCACCAGATCGGCTTCAATCCTCCGCAGTCAACAGTCGCTCTGCCGACGCGCGGTGTTCTCGGGGAGGCGGTGCTGGGTCATTGCGCTTCGGCCGAGAAGATCGATCTCACACGTTTCTGGAACTGGCAGGACTCGCCGTCCGACACAGCGCCGGCCATCAGTCCGGTTACTCTGCCCACGACCTCCGGATCCATCTCGGCGCCGCTCACCGCACCCAACTCTCTGACGACCCTGACCCCCTTGATCAACAACATCCTCTCCGCGCCCTCGCCTGATTCCGCCCTCCTCCAGGCGCTCGCGAAAACGTCGATCCAACCGGACTTCAGCACTGGCTCACCGGTGCCGCTCAGCTCGCGCCGCTCATTGGCCAGACCCTGTCGACTGCGGAGTCGGCGCGGGCCGACGCGCTCAAGACGTCGAAGGACCTGCAGGCACAGGCGCAGGCGACCGCCGGCAACATCGTCGGCGGAATCTACGGCGGGAACCCTACCGCCGGTTCCAGTGCGCTGGCCGCGCAAAACGGAAAGGCGCCGGACGAGGGCAGCGCGAAGAAGGACGCTGGCTCAGGGGCAAAGCCCGGCGGCTCGTCCGGCTCTGGTGCGGGCAACGGAGATGCGGGAGGGGGAGGCGGCACAGAAACGGGAACCGGCAGCACCGGAACAGGAACCGGCGGGACAGGTGGCGGAGGATAGCTCCGTCGCACCGTTGCACCAGCCACAGGGACGCGGGTGTTCGGTTCGCGCCTCTCGGAACACGGGAATCACAGAAGCACAAGAGAAGCATCTCAGAGGAGCGGAAATGGCTGACAAGACAATGGGCGGCACAGCGGCCGGAGGGGGCGCGGATGTGTCAGCGCTAGGACCCCAGATGGTGGCCTCGCTGTTGGCATACTCCAGGGCGCAACGTCTCCGGACGCCATGGAGGCGCAAAACATTCTCCTCCGGCGCCTCGCCCTGCAAGGAGACGTGGTGCCTTCACGGGTTCCGGCGCCGCGGAACATCACAGAGATCGGCGGCTACTTCAACCTGCTGCAAACGCTTCAGCAGCCTGACATGCTGTCGCAGGTGCTGGCAGCAATTCTTGGCGTGGCAGGGCCTACGCCCGCTCTGGGCTGGATCAGCAACAACCAGCCGCTGGCCTTTCTGCAGATGACGAATGACCGCCCCGCCGGCCACGCCCCGGGCCACGCTATCCTTGACCGTGCCGGTGCGCAGCGACCTCTTCGGTCCACTGCAGGCAGCGATCAAGACCCTGCACGATCAGGGAGGCACACTGCCCCTGACGTCTACACCATCAGCTCTGCCTCCTGCGGGGCCTGGCGCAACAGCTCCGGCTGACGTGCTGCCGTACCTCGGCCGAACGCTTGATCTTGCGGCTGGCGCTGCCCTGGTCGATCCCGCAACCGATGCCGTGGCTCTGGTACGACCCAAGGGCTCCGCTACACCGTTCCAAGCAGCGGCCAGAGTTATCACTCCAGCAACCGTGGCCGTGACCCCGGCGGACTACGACGCACTCCAGTGCGACGCCACCAGCTGCACTCCGAAGGTCATGGCCGCGGCGGGCTTCGTGCTGCTGGCGCCGGTGCTCGCGGCAGCCGGATTCTACCCTGCCTCTCCCTGCCTCAGCCCTCCAATAGCAAGCCGGGCAGCGGTTGGAACCACTACACCAATGTCACCGGCCTGGTTACCGGAGTGACAAAGTTGGGGGATGAGCTCTCCCTCCTGTATACCCCGAGCGCGGTAAATGGCAGCGTTTTCGGTACTTTGCAGAGCTGGCTCTGGAATGGAAAGAACTTCGCCAAGAGCTAGAAGTTCGGCCGTTTGCACGCAACAATCATTGGCGGCGGGTGTCTATTTAGAAGCGAGGCGCAGCCTCTCCAGCAGGCCGCGCCTTAATCCGACATAATCGGACATCCCGCGCAACAAGCTTCAGCGGGCGATCGGTCTCAGGAAACAGGGTAGGAACGCAGGGAAACAGGGTAGGAACGAAATGAATATACCTCGTCGCATCAAGCATTCCGTCAGCTCCACCCTCCTCGCGGGGCGCTGCTCGTCGCCTCCTCCACGGCACATGCCAGCGTCTTCGTCTCAGTCGGCATCGCTCCGCCGGCGATTCCCGTCTATGTCCAACCGATCTGCCCGGCAGAAGGATATATCTGGACCCCCGGCTACTGGGCCTACGGCGAAGAAGGCTACTACTGGGTAGACGGAGCATGGGTCTCCCCACCCTATGTCGGCGCGCTTTGGACACCCGGCTATTGGGGATGGGGCAACAACGCCTACCTCTGGAATGTCGGCTACTGGGGACCAAGCATCGGCTACTACGGCGGCATCAACTACGGCTACGGATACTTCGGGAGCGGCTTCTATGGCGGCTTCTGGGGCGGCGGCCGGTACTTCTACAACCGCGCCTACAACAACATCAACATCTACAACATCCGCAATGTCTACAACCGTCCCTGGGGAGGCGTAAACGTTCACCCCGGCGGCATCGGCTACGCTCGCGGCGGCTACGACCGTGACGGCTTCCGCGGATCCAACATCGGCGGACGCGGCTATAACAGCTACAACGGCAGCCGTCGCAACTTCGCCGGCAACAACCAGGCCTTCGCAAACGGCAGCCGGGGCAACTTCGGCGAGAGAATCGCGGCATCTACCGAGGCAGCGAACGTCCCGAAGGCAATGGCGCCTATGCCAATCGCGGCAACTTCGGCGGCAACGGCTATCCGGGCAATCGATCCAGCTACGGCGGCAATCCCTACAGCGGCGGCGGTCAACGCAGCTTCGCACAGCCCAGCCAGGGACGCGCCCTCTACGGAGGTGGTGGGAACTTCGGCGGAAGCAGCAGTGCCCAGCGCAGCTTCGCACAGCCCAGCCAGGGACGCGCCCTCTACGGAGGTGGTGGGAACTTCGGCGGAAGCAGCGCTCGCAGCTACGCAGCGCCGAGCGGCGGCGGCTTTCACGGCGGAGGCGGCAACTTCGGCGGCGGTGTTGCAATGGGTGGTGGCGGCTTCCACGGCGGCAGCGGAGGTGGCGGCGGGTTCCACAGCGGTGGCGGCGGTCGACGCTAGTACCACTCCAAGAGGGGCTGAGAGATCTCAGCCCCCAAAATTTTATAGCTCAGCCAGCTTCCGCACCATCTCTCCAATCCGCTTCAGCGCATCCGGTCTCGCCAGGGATCGCGCCCTCTCTGACATCGCCCGCAAGCCCTCCTCATCCTGCAGCATCGCCCCTAACTCCTCCCGCAGCCTCTCCGGTGTCATCTCCGCCTCGCGCAGCATCGCGGCTGCTCCCACCCGCGCAAATACCTCCGCATTCTTCCGCTGATGGTCGTCCGCCGCCTGTGGAAACGGCACCAGCAGCGAAGGCTTCCCTGCCGCCGCAAGCTCCGCCACCGAACTCCCGCTGCGGCATAGGATCAGACTGGCCTCCGCGAATCGCGCCGGCATATCGTTGAGAAAATCTTCGACCCGCCACCGACCCGGATCCGCCTCAGTCGCCGCATAGGCCTCCCTTGTCGCGTCCGCGTGCCGCGCTCCCGCCTGGTGCAGCACCGTCAAACCCGGAACCCTCGCCAGCAGATCCACGATCACCTTGGGCATCGCCATATTCAGTGCCCGAGCCCCCTGGCTCCCACCAAACACCAGCAGCCGGGGAGCAGACCCCGCCGCCCTCCGCGGTAGCGAAAAGAACTCCTTGCGCACCGGCACGCCGGTCACCTCGGCATTCCGGAAGAACCTCCGGCTCTCCTCAAAGTTCACCGCCGCCGCACTCACCAAGCGACCCACGATCCTGTTCGCCAGCCCGGGTGCCGCATTCGGCTCGTACGCCAGAGTGGGCACCCGCATCAGCACGGCTGCCATCATCGCCGGCCCGGACGCGTACCCGCCCACACCTACTACCACGTGCGGCCGCAGAGCCCGCAGCAGCTTCATGCACCTGCGAATCCCCACCGGCAGATCCGCCACCGTCCGCGCCCGTGTAGCCATCGACACATTCTTGAGCTGCCCCACCTCGATCAGCTCCAACCCGAATCCCGCCTCCGGCACCAGCCGAGTCTCCAGTCCGCGCGCCGTTCCCACAAACCGCACCTCGGCCCCGTACCGGTCGCGCAGCTCCCGCGCAATCGCCAGCCCCGGAATCACGTGGCCGCCCGTCCCCCCACCCGCAATCAAAATCCTCAGCCGATTCGTCTCTATAGCTCCCGTCCGCCGTCCCCTGCTCCCTGCAGCGTCAATCAATCTCTCGCGTCACATTCAGCAGCACGCCCATGCTCGCCAGCGTGATAAACACGCTCGTCCCTCCCGACGAGATAAACGGCAGCGGAATACCCTTCGTCGGCAGCAGCGCCAGCACCACACTCATGTTGAAGAACGCCTGGATCAGCACCGCCGAGGTCAGACCGAACGCCAGAAACCGTGCAAATGGATCCGTCGACAGAAAGGCCGCCCGTAACCCGCGATACCCGAGCACACAAAACAGAGCCACGATGCACAGCGCGCCGATGAGCCCAAGCTCCTCGCAGATGTTCGCGAAGATGAAGTCCGTGTGCGGCTCCGGCAGGTAGAACAGCTTCTGCCGTCCTTCCATCAGGCCCAGCCCGCGAAGGCCGCCAGTGCCCACCGCAATCAGCGATTGCAGGATGTGAAACCCGGCTCCTTTCGGATCCGCCTCAGGATTAAGAAACACCATCATGCGAGCCCTCCGCCACTTCACGAAGAACAACATGAAATACAGCACCGGCGCAGCCACGGCCGCAGCCACCGCGAAAAACTTCTTCTGCGCCCCCGCCAGGTACAGCATCAGCATCATCACCGACGCGCACACCAGACCCGTCCCCAGATCCGGCTCCTTCAGGATCAGCGCCACAAACAGCAGCGGCGGAGCCACCGCCCGCAGAATCGTTCCCTTCCAGTCGTCCATCGCGTGCATACGCGTCTGCAGGAAGTACGCCAGAAACAGCACCACCACCGGCTTCGCGATCTCCGACGGTTGAAACGTGAACAGACCACCGAACCGGATCCATCGGTGCGTCGCATGCGAATCGTGCATCGCAAACACCACCACCAGCAGAAAGATCGTGATCGCGACCGCCGGGAACACCACCTTCGGGTTGTTATAAAGCCGGTAGTCGACCTTCATCAGAACCGCCAGCGCAAGCATCCCCAGCAGCGCCCATAGCGCCTGCTTCCCTACATAGCTGTACGGCGATCCCAGCGTCTCCTTCGCCATCACCGCGGACGCCGAGAAGACCTCCACCAGCCCAAACAGCACCAGCAGCAGCACCGTCCCGAAGAGCCACTTGTCTACCCCAACCCTCTTCGCCATCTCCGCCCGCCTCTGCCGATCTTCGCCCTTCTCTTTGTGATCCTGACCCTCGAGCTTGCGAAGGGGAAGAACCCGCGTCTCTACCCTGAATATTTGTTCCTCTACAACGCTGCAACCAGCTCCCGAAACCTCCGGCCCCGATGCTCATAGCTCTCAAACTGATCGAAGCTCGAGCACGCCGGCGATAGCAGAACCACATCGCCCGGACCCGCCGCCTTCGCGGCTTCAGCGACCGCCACCTCCAGCGTTCCCGCCTCCACCATCTTCACGACCCCCGCAAGCTCCCGTCCAATCTTTTCCGCCGCTGAACCAATGGTGTAAACAACCTTGACCCGCGCCCGCAGAAGCCCAGCCATCTGGCGGTAGTCCGAGTCCTTATCCTTGCCTCCAAGAATGAGGTGCACACCGCCCTGAAACGACGCAACCGCCTTCATGGCGGCATCCACATTCGTCGCCTTCGAATCGTTATAGAACTCCACCCCGTCCCTGACTCGCACCAACTCCAGCCGGTGCTCGACCGCCTTGAACTCCCGCACCCCCACCCGGATCAAATCACTCGGCACACCGGCCAGCCGCGCGATCGTAACCGCCGCCAGCACATTCTCCACGTTATGCGCCCCGCGCAGGCTGATCTCGCTCACCGGCATCACCGGCTCCGCCTTCCCACCCTCCTTGGCCAGAAACACAACACTCTCCCCATGCACAAACGTGCCCTGCTTGATCGGCCTCCGCACCGAAAACCAGAACACTTGCGCTCGTGTGCGCGCGGCCACCATCTGCGCGTCCTTGTTCTCGCCGTTCAGCACCAGGAAGTCTTCCGCATCCTGCCGCTCTGTGATCCGTGCCTTGGCCGCCGCATAGTTCGCGAACGTCCTGTGCCGATCCAGATGATCCGGCGTAATGTTAAGCACCGCCGCGATCCTCGGCCGAAACTCCACGACCGTCTCCAGCTGAAAGCTCGAGACCTCCAGCACATTCCACGTCCCCGGCCTGCTCTCCGCGATCAGGTCGATCACCGGCAGGCCGATATTCCCGCCCACCAGCGTCTCCATTCCACCACGTTTCAAAATCTCCCCAACCAGCGTCGTCGTAGTCGTCTTCCCATTCGATCCCGTGATCGCAATCACCTGGCCCTTGAGAAACCGCGACGCCAGCTCCAGCTCCCCAATCACCGGCATCCCCAACGCCACCACCTGTCGCACCTCGGGCGTTTCCATCGGAACACCCGGGCTTACCACGATCAGATCCTGCCGCCGAAACGTCAGCAGCCCATGCCCCCCGGCCTCGACCATGATCCCCGCATCCATCAGCGCCGGGATCTCCCCCGCCAGCGCCGCCGCACTGCGCGCATCGCTGATCGTCACCTTCGCCCCCTGCTCCCGCAAAAACCGCGCAGCCGAGATCCCCGACCTCCCCGCACCCACCACCAGCACCCGCTTATTCTTCAGCTCCATTGTTCCTCTCACCGCAGCTTCAACGTCGTCAGCGCAAACAGCGCAAACACCAGCGCCAGAATCCAGAACCGCGCAATCACCTTACTCTCGCTCCATCCGATCAGCTCAAAGTGGTGGTGCAGCGGAGCCATCTTGAAGATCCTCTTCCCTCCGCGCAGCTTATAGCTCCCCACCTGCAGCATCACGCTCACCGCCTCGAGGATGAACACCCCGCCGATAAACGGCAGCAGCAGCTCCTGCTTGATCACCACCGCCACCGTCCCGATCGCGCCCCCCAGAGCCAGCGACCCCACGTCGCCCATAAACACCTCCGCCGGATGGGCATTGTACCAGAGAAATCCGATTGAAGCCCCGACCATCGAACCGCAGAAGACCGTCAGCTCGCTCACCATCGGCATCCTCGGAATCTCGAGATAGTCCGCGAACACCACGTGCCCACTCACATACGTCAGCACCGTCAGCGCCCCCGCCGCGATGATCGTGCATCCGATCGCGAGCCCGTCCAGCCCGTCCGTCAGATTCACCGCATTCGACGCACCCGTAATCACCAGCATCACGAACACCGCGAACGGCAGAAATGCCAGCCAGTACAGGTGTGGGATATGCATCATCCATCCGACGATCAGGTCCGGCCGAAACCGCTTCACAAACGGCACCACCAGCCGCGTCGAATAGCTCCCACGCGTCTGCATCCAGACCAGCACCCCCGCTACCACCGCACTTGCCGCGAACTGCAGTCCCAGCTTCGCCCGCGCCGACAGCCCCTTGTTCCGCTTGTGCACCACCTTGATATAGTCGTCCGCGAATCCAATCGCCCCGAACACCACCGTCGACGTCACCACCAGCCAGACGAATGCGTTCGACAGATCGCTCCACAGCAGCGTTGGAACCACGATCGAGATCAGAATGAGGATCCCGCCCATCGTCGGCGTCCCCTTCTTCTTCTGGTGGCTCTGCGGACCCTCTTCGCGGATGTACTGCCCAATCTGAAACTCACGCAGCCGCTCAATCACAAACGGCCCGATCAGCAGCCCGATCAGCAACGCCGTCAGACTCGCAAACACCGTCCGAAACGTGAGATACCGGAAGATGCGAAATACACGAAAATAGGGAAACAGCTTCTGGTAAAGCAGCCAGTAGAGCAAAACAGATCCGCCTTCGCGTCAACGGCCAGTGCCTCTCAAGCCGCGGGTCACCGCTATCTTACAAGTCAACACCTTGGTTACTTGCTCCTAAATCCGCGCAAGGAACCTTCGGAGGCGCATAGAGCGGTTGGATGTTCACGGCGCAAGGACGCTCAGCGCCCGCTCCAGCTGCACCCCACGCGAGGCCTTCAGAAGCACCGCATCCCCCGCCCGAACATGCTCCCGCATCCAGGCCCCCACCTCCTCCGGCGTCTCGAAAAACAGCGCCTCCGTCCCACCCTCCCGCGCCGAGTTCACCAGCTTCGCCGCCAGCCCGCGCACGCCCACCACCATATCGACGCCACGCTCCGCCATCCGCGCTCCACAGTCTGCATGGAGCGCCTCCCCCTCTGCGCCCAACTCCAGCATCTCTCCAGCGATAACAATGTGGCGCGACGCCTCTATCGCGAGCAGCCCATCCACCATGGAATCGAGCGCACTCGGATTCGAGTTATAGCAGTCGTTCACCAGTCGCGCGCCCCTCCATTCCAGCACCTCGCCCCGTTTTTTCGAAGCCCGCAAATCTTCAATCGCCCGTGCACAGACTTCAAGCGGGATCCCGCTCCGCAACCCCACCGCAACCGCTGCCAGCGCATTCAACACATTGTGCCGCCCCAGCATTCGCAGCCGAACCTCCGCCCCTCCTCCGCCTGCCGAAACTTGGAAGCGCACCCCCTCGGCTCCCATCTCCTTTACCTCATCAGCCCGCACATCCGCTCCCTTGCGCGTTCCGTAGAACACCACCCGCTCCCCCCGCTCGCGCGCAAACGCCGCAACGTAATCATCATCAAAGTTCAGCACCGCAAGTCCATCCTTCGGCAGCGCCTCCACCAACTCCCGCTTCGCCGCCGCGATCCCCGCAATTCCTTCCTCAAAGAACTCGAGATGCACCGCCGCGACATTTGTCACCACCGCCCAGTCCGGCTTCGCGATCTTTGCCAGCGCCGCGATCTCGCCCGCATGATTCATCCCCATCTCCAGCACCGCAACCTCATGCTCCGGCTCCAGCTTCAGCAGCTGCAGCGGCAGACCGAAATGATTATTCAGATTTCCCTCGCTCTTCAGCACCCGGAACTTCGTCGCCAGCACCGCCGCGACCGCCTCCTTGGTCGTCGTCTTGCCCGCGGACCCGGTTACCCCAATGACGCGCCCGCCCCACCTCTGTCGCACCCGCAGAGCCAGCGTCTGCATCGCCCGTAGAACGCAATCCTCGCTCTCCGGAACCCGCAGCAGACGACACGAATCCATCTCATCGGGAGCCAGCCAGTGCTGACTCACCACCGCCCCAACCGCTCCATTCGCGAGCGCCGCGGCCACGTAGTCGTGCCCGTCCAAACGCTCGCCCTTGACCGCAAAAAAGAGCTCTCCCGCTCCAATCGTCCGCGAATCGATCGAGTACCCCACCGCCTCCCGATCCGTCGTGAAGTCCCCCTCCGCATGGATCCAGTCCGCAATTTGCCCCAAGGTCAGCTTCAACGTTTCACCTCTCCCAGCATCATCCTTTGCCTCTCAATCTCCTACCATCACAAGCCCTTCAGCGCCTCGGCTGCCACTGCCACATCATCGAACGGCACCGATCCGTCCGCGAAGATCTGAACCTTCTCATGTCCTTTGCCAGCAAGTAAAACCACATCTCCCGCACGCGCTGACCGAATCGCAATCTCGATCGCCCCCGCGCGGTCCTCTTCCACCACACACTCCGCGCCAGTCTCCCGAACTCCCTCCATCACCTCGTCGATAATCGTCCCCGGCTCCTCGGTTCGCGGATTGTCACTCGTCACTACCACGAGGTCGCTGCCAATCCCTGCCACTTTGCCCATCTTCGCCCGCTTCGTCCTGTCACGATCCCCACCGCAACCAAACATCGTAATCACCCGTCCCCCGCGCTCCTTGACTAACTCACGCGCCAGCCCTGTCAGGTTCCGAAGCGCGTCCTCCGTATGCGCGTAGTCGACCACCACCGTAAAATCCGTAACCGTCGAAGGCACAATCTCAAATCTGCCCGGCACCTGGCGCAGTCCACTCACCGCCCGCGCGATCTCTCCCAGCGCCAACCCTCGCTCCAGCGCCGCGCAGGTCGCCGCCAGCACGTTGTACACATTGACCCGTCCGGTCAGCGGAGATCGCAAGTCCACAACCCCGCGCGGCGTCGTCAACCGAAACTCCGTTGCTCCAGCCCGCAGCGCTACCGTCTCGGCCCGGTACTCCCCAGCCTCGATCCCGTAAGTTAAAACCTCAGACCGCAGCTCCCGCTTCAGCAACGTCTGCCCCCACGCATCGTCCGCATTCACCACCGCAACCCGCGGCGGCATCGTTCCCAAGCCCGCAAACAGCCGCGCCTTCGATGCGAAGTAAGCCTCCATCGTTCCGTGGTAGTCCATGTGATCCTGCGTCAAATTCGTCCAGATCGCCACGTCCACCGGCAAACCCCAAACCCGCTCCTGCTCGAGCGCATGCGAGCTCGCCTCGATCACCGCCTCCGTGCATCCCGCCCGCACACCATCCGCGAACGTCGCCAGCAGATCCCGGATCTCCGGCGTGGTATGCGGAGAATCCCGCACCTCCCCTCCAACATGCGTCTCGATCGTTCCCACCAGAACGCATCCGCGCCCCACACTTCGCAGCATCTGCTCCAGCACAAACGCCGTCGTTGTCTTTCCGTTTGTTCCCGTCACGGCACACAGCGCCAGGTGCCGCTCCGGCCGCCCGAACACAATCGAGCTCACCTCGCTCAGCGCCCTTCGTCCACGCTCCACCAACGCCGCGCCTAGAGGAGTGTGCTCCCGCCCCAGGCGCGCAAACTCCTCAGCCGAGTCCGTCACCACCGCCACCGCACCCCGCCCAACGGCCCCCTCTATAAACCGGTTTCCATCCGCCACCCCACCCCGCATGGCCACAAAAACGTCGCCAGCGCTCACTCTCCGCGAATCGTACTGCACCCCCCGCACCTCGGCATCGGCGTCCCTCCATCCATCTGCCCCGACGCGCTCCCGCAGCTCACTCCACCGCATAGAGATTGATTCTAAGCGAGCCGCCGCGCCATCCATCTCAACCCTCCACTCATCGGGAGCGCGATCTCGAGCCCGCATGCGAACTGGTAGCTCGATGCGATCGGCCGCTCGGCTTTCGCTGCGTTCCCTTACCCGCCGCCGCCGCATGAGTCTCCGGCAGCGTCAGCGCGACCAGCTTCGTAGGATCCAGGTACGCTCCATTCCACCGCACACCCATGTGCAGATGCGGCCCCGTCACCCGCCCAGTCGCCCCGGAAAGACCAACCCGTTGCTCCTTCTCGACCCGGTCGCCAACCTTCACCTCGATCTTCGAAAGATGCATGTAGATCGTCATGAAATGTTGCCCATGATCGATGATCACGCAGTTCCCCTCATAAAAAAGCTCCCTCGCCAGAACCACAGTTCCCGCATTCGACGCGACCACCGCCGCTCCCTCTTTCACCGGAAAATCCGTCCCCCGATGCTGGCTCGTCAGCTCCTCGTTGTAGACCCGCGTCATCCCAAACGAGTCCGTCGCTGGAGCCGCTACCGGCTTGATGAACTCACCCGACCACTGCGGCGTCGCGATCCCATGCGCGTACGCTCGGTTTTTCAGCAACTGGTCCTCCGCAATCTGCCTCTTCGCGGCGTCATCCGGAGTCACAAAGTTCTGCGCAACCTCGACCGTCCCCTCTTTGAAGTTCCCCGATCCCACATCGACCTTCTTGATCGTCCGCGACACCCGGCCATTTGCCGAAACGACCTTCACCACCAGGTCATAACTCCCCGGAGCGGCCTCCATGTCCACCCCACCCAGCGCGTACCAGACCTCCGGCTTTGCCCCGCGAAAAAATGATATCTCCTTCCCCAGCAGTGTCCCGCTTACCTTCCTGGCCGGCTTCTCTAACTCCACCGTGAAGAACATCACCGACCCCTGCTGCAACTCGTTCGGCTGCCAGAACACGTTCTTGAAGACACCTTCGCCCTCCCCCAGCGCAGAGCCAAGGGAACACAGAAGAAGCGCAAGGACGGCCATCGACCGCTTCCTTGGAAATCGGCGAACGTCGGCCGTCGAAACATGGAAGTACACCTCAGGGGTGGGCTCAACCCGCCATGGTGTGGTGCTCTGCGTTCGCCAAGGGTTGCATATCGACCGCGAGTGTCATGGAATCATGCAGCAACACGGTTGAGATCGCCCCCGCATCCTTCTTCAATCTTCACCGTGCCTCTACCGCAGGAAGCGCACCACGACCTCGGTTCCCGCACGCACCATCGTTCCCGCTGCAGGCACCTGCTCCCGTGCCAGACCGCTCCCGACCGGCTGCACTCGCAGCCCCGCCGCGCCCGCCTTCTCTACCACCGCCCGAAGTCCTTCCCCGTCGAAGGCCGGCACCGCGACCCGCCTGCTCGCATCCACAATCACATCGCTGCCGCTGGTCTCAACCTCCGGCTGCAATCTCGGGGAGATCAGCTTTGCGGTGGCACCCGCAAGCGCATCCGGCATCGTACTCGTCGTCCCGCCGTTCGCTCGAAACATCTCCAGTACCTTCGGCGGCAGCAGCCGCAAGACTCCCGGGCTCTTCCGCGTGTTCGCCACCGACACCGGCGCATTCACTGCAGCCGCCGCCGTCTCTTCCGGCAGCGCCAGCAGCTGTGGCGTCCGCAGCGGATCGTCCGCAGGCAGGCTGTTCACATCCGCGAACATCGCGTTCAGGTCCGCGATCTCGTCCTGCGGATGATCATCAAGTTCGCCCGTGCCTGCAGCCGCCAGCATCTCCGTCTTCGACTTCACCGGCTGGTCGTGTGGCACCCCCAGGTACTCGAGCACCTGCTGCGCCACTTCGGCAAACACCGGCGCACTGGCTGCTCCGCCGTACCGCTGTGCCTCAGTACCATGCGGCGTATCGATGACCACCGCGATCGCAATCGCCGGATTACTCACCGGCGCAAATCCCGCAAAGCTCGCCACCAGCTTCGTATGCGAGTACGTGTGCGTCGCCACATCGATCTTCTGTGCCGTCCCCGTCTTGCCCGCCGAACTGTACCCGTTCAACGCGGCGTTCTTACCCGTTCCGGTCACTACAATTCCCTGCATCATCATCCGCATCTTCGCCGACGTCATCTCCGAGATCACCCGGTGCGCTCCGTCCGGCAACATCGTCGGCAGCTGGTTCGACGGCCGGAACCCCGCCGGCTTCAACCGCGGATCACCCTTCATCGCATCCGCGCTCGCCAGCAGCACGTGCGGCGGCATGTACACCCCTCCATTCGCGAGCGCACTCACCATCGTCACCAACTGCACCGGAGTCACGCCAATCTCCTGCCCGATCGCCATCGACAGAATGCTGGTCGACCCCCACTTGCGCGGCGCCCGCAGCAGACCGCGCGTCTCACTCGGCAGCTCGATGCCCGACCGTTCCCCAAATCCGAAGCCCCGCATATAGCTGTAGAACTTGTTCGATCCAAGCTTCAGCGCCATCTTCGCCGCACCCACATCGCTCGAGTGCTCGAGCGCATACTGCACCGTCACCACGCCGAAACGATCGCTATGGTCATCATGGAGGGTCCGGCCGTACATCGTCATTGCTCCACCCTGGCAGTCGACCATGTCCGTCGGCTTCACGCCCGCTCCATCGAGCGCCGCCGCGTAGGTCACCAGCTTGAACGTCGACCCCGGCTCATACACATCGCTCACCGCCAGGTTCGTCAGCACGCTCGCGTCCATGTGCTTCTGATCGTTCGGGTTGAAGCGGGGCGCAATCGCCAGTGCCAGAATTTGCCCCGTATGCGGATCCTGCACCACCACCGTCCCGTGCAGCGCCTTTGTCTTCGCCATCTGCGCATCCAGCGCCCGCTCCGCCATGTATTGGATATTCGCGTCGACCGTCAGCACCAGGTTCTCGCCCGGCATCGGCTGCTGCTCATCGCTTCCCAGCACGTGCCGCTTCGCATCCACCGCCGTCAGCATGTGCCCCGGCGCTCCATGCATCTCGTCGTCGAACTCCCGCTCGAGCCCGCCCAGACCCGCGTCATCCGTCCCGACATACCCGAGCACCTGCGCCGCCAGATCATTGTTCGGATAAAAGCGCTTGAACTCTTTCTGCAGATACACGCCCTTTAGATTCATCTCGCGAACTCGCTTCGCCGTGTCCGCATCCACCTTGCGCGCAACCCATGCGAAGTTCTTCGAGGCATTAAACCGCGCCAGCATCTGCGCATAACTGGTGAACCGGTCCTGAGGATCACCGTGCACCAGCTTCGCCAGCATTCCCGCCGCCTGCTCGCGATTCTCCCCCAGCTCGCTCGGCACCGCATACACGCTGTCCACCAGCACCGTCATCGCAAGCTCGCGCAGATTGCGGTCGTACAGCACACCCCGCCGCGGAGCCACCTCAAACGTCCTCTGCTGCTGCATCGCCGCCCGATGGACAAATTCTCCGTGCCTCACCACCTGCAGCCACACCAGGCGCAGCCCAATCAGACCCGTCCACAGACAAAAAAATAGCGCCACATACGCAAACCGGACCCTCCGTATCGGAGCGGTCATCGTCTGCCGTGGCGCCTGCTTCATCCCCATCTCGCTTCCACCAGCCAGCTAAGCTTTCCTTGAACCACTTGGTCGTCCTGAGCGCCTTTAGTTGTCATCCTGAGCGCAGCGAAGGACCCGCTTCTCTACCCAACCCTACTGCAGCACCATCTGCGGCGACCCAGCCCGCGCCATCACCGGAGCATTCGGATCCGCAACCCCCAGACCGTCCGGCCGAACCACCTGGCCCGGCTGCGGCACGTTCAGACCTAGCTGCTTCGCTAAAACATCGATCCGCTCCGGATCCGTCAGCTGCGCCTCGCTCAAGCGAAGCTGCCGGTTCTCCTCGCGCATCTGCTCCACCTGCGTCTTCTGCGCCTCCACCCGGTACCCCACTTCGATTGCGGAAAAATGCTGCCACACATACACCATCACCAGGCAGAACAGAACGCTCATCACCACCGTGAACTGCCGCATCTCTTTGCGACGCACTGGATCATCCGCCTTCACGATACGGCTGTTGTCAAGGTGCTTCGAAAAGAAAACCTCGGGCGTCGGTCCACGACGCGCACGCCGCTGCGCCTCGAACCTCACCAGATTATGCTGTGCCATTGTCTGCGCCGGGCTCCGCCGCGTTCTCTGCGCCGCGCCCATCCCCTCAATCGCCTGCCCTGCCATCGCCGCCGGTGCCATCGCCCTTACCTCGTCCGATCCATCGCCTGGGCCGCCCGCCCAGGCACTTCAAAACTCTTCGCCACATCCTCAACACAACCGGGCCGGGGTTGCTAAGGAGGATGGGATTGGTAGTACGAAGTTGTCTTTCGCCTGAAAGCACGGTAGGACAACCCCAGCCCGATCTCGTATCGCCTCTGTCTCCGCACCATAATCAGTGCACCGAAATCCACAGAAACGGGTAAACCTAAATCTTCTCTGCCGCTCGCAGCTTCGCACTGCGCGATCGCGGATTCCTCAACTGCTCCTGCTCCTCTGCCACGACCGGCTTCTTCGTCAGCATCGTCAAACTCTTCTCCCGGCCAGCATCTCGAAACGCATCCTTCACCAGCCTGTCCTCGAGCGAGTGAAAGCTGATCATCACCACTCGCCCGCCCGGCTTCAGCAGAGACCCCGCGCTCTTCAGCAGCGTCTGGATCTCGCCCAGCTCGTCATTCACTCGAATCCGGATTGCCTGGAAGGTCTTGGTCGCCGGATGAATCTTCTCGCCCTTCATTGGGTGGGCCGCGGCCGATATCACCTGCGCTAAATGCGCTGTGCTTGATATCGGCCGGGCCCTCACAATGGCTCTGGCGATTCTCCGCGACCTCCTTTCCTCTCCGAATTCGTAAATGAGATCGGCAAGTTCGTCCTCGCCAGCCTCATTTACCACCTGCTCGGCCGTCTCTCCGCTGCGCGGATCCATCCGCATATCAAGCGGCCCATCGGCTCGAAAACTAAATCCTCTGTGCGCCTCGTCCAGCTGCAGGCTGCTCACTCCAAAATCCGCCAGCAACCCATCCAGGCTGCCCGGCTTCAACTCGCTCGCCGCCTCTGAAAACGCCTTCGCTACAAACTCAACCGCCGGCATCTCCACGCCTAGCTCTCCTCGCAACTCCTCGAGCCTCGCCTTGCCCAGTTCCATCGCCTGTGGGTCCCGATCAAAGCAGATCAGCCTGCCCCGACCGCCCAGCCCTCGCGCAATTGCCGCGGAGTGTCCGCCCAGCCCCAGCGTCGTATCCGCAATCACGCCGCCAGGCCGCACATGGAGGTACCTCATAACCTCATCTAAAAGAACCGGCACATGCTGCGGTCTCTGCATCCCGTCCCGCCTTCTGTGCTCCCCACTGAGGGGCTCCGTCCCAAACTCGTTACAAATCTCTCGCGCCGGCTCTTCTGAAGCCGGGTGTCTCTACAACCCCAGGTCGGCAAGCGCCGCCTGATCCTCAACCGTCAACGGTGGAACCTGAGCCTCGAAGTCCACACGGTTCGCCACGGCCAGAAACGTCTGCATGCCCAGAACCACGACATCTCCCGTCACCTTCGCCGAGTCGCGCAGAATCTGCGGCAGCAGCAGCCGGCCCTGCGGATCCATCTCCGCCATCTGGCCGTAGTAGTTCGTCACGTCCAGAAATCTCTGCTTCACCGGGTTCATGTTCGGGATCGCGGCTAGCTTCGCCTCGATCACCTCCCACTCCTTCAACGGCCAGATCTCCGCCCGCTTCCCGTCCTTGCTCGTGATGTAAAACTTCTCGCCATATTCCTTGTCCACCTTGCGCTTTACGTCGGCCGGCAGCTTCAGCCGGCCTTTCTCGTCCACGCGCGTTGGGTGATTGCCTCGGAACATTGATCGCTACCCTCTGAATCTCAACTGCGGAGGTACACTCTCCGTGAAACTTGTCTCAGTTGGTCCCTTCTACTCCCTTTTGGACCACTTCGATCCACATCTTGATCCCTCTGAGCAGAGGAAGCAAGAGGCAAATTGCTTCACTGTGTGAAAATTTCATTGGAAATCTTGTGAAATCTACCCTGCAAAATTCTGCACTACTGCGTCTAGCCCAGTTCCCTCCAGGCAACCCCACCCCTTGGGTTAACGACAAAGGTTCCGCATGGGTGAGGACCTTGCGCTTCTCCGGTGCAATCTGGTAGGCGAAATAAAAGCGAATACCCGGCTCACGCTCGCAGGCTCAGCCCTGGAGACTGCCCACACCAGATCGCCGAGCCCTACCCTCGCACCGTTCGAGCCTCGGCCCCACCCGCCCCCACAAGACGCTTTCGCTTCAGCAGCCACACCAGGTACCAGAGCACCGCGAGGTTGATCACCAGCAGTCCCAGCCGGAACCAGTTCGGGCGGCGCACCAGCTCATACAGCTCCCACGGAAGAAACGAGATCGTCAGAACCAGAGTCAGGTACTCCGCCCAGACCTTCGCCATCAGCAGTCCAACACCCTCCGTCAACGCCAGCGCCGAGTAGGCAAAGGTAGCAAACCCGATCTCCCGCAGCCGGTGCGCATCGATCAGGTCCACCTTATCCAAAAGCAGCGAAACCACACGGCTCTCCGGGTCGAAACGCAGGGCCGTCGCCACACGCATCACTTCGTCGCTCAGATCCTTGTGCAAGAGGTGCATGGCGCCGATGCCAACACAGAAGAAAAACACCGCCTTCACCAGCTTGAATAGGCCGATCAGAACGAGGCCGTTGTGGTGGACGCTGGCGCGCTCCCCATCCCCAGTCGCCGCCCCCGGCATCTCCGCCCCCTCAGACCTCGCCTCAGTTCGCATGCAGGTCTTCAGTTGACGGCTCCACCACACAAAAGTCAACGAGGGCTGGCTCCTTCAAAGCTCCCACCTGTCTTACTCCCGGATAAACATTCCAATCGGTATCGCGAATGCTTCCGCACAGACCGTCGCAAAACTCTATCCTCCGTCTCGGAAACGAATTGTTTTCAATCCACTTATTCCAAAGGGGCGTAGATGGTAGTGAGTCCCATGAGTAGGGGCACAGATTTCAAAAGTTCAGAAGCATGCCTTGAAAGGATCACTATGAAGAAGACACTCCTCGCAACAATGGCCGCCGCGGCCCTCACCCTCACCACCCTCAGCGCCTCCGCCCAGATGAAGGACCCCGACGTCGGTGGAGCCCCGATGTACCCAACCAAGAACGTCGTCGTGAACGCCTCCGCCGCTCCCAACCTCTCCACCCTTGTCACCGCCGTCAAGGCCGCTGGCCTGGTCGATACCCTCTCCTGCCCCGGTCCCTTCACCGTCTTCGCTCCCGACAACGACGCCTTCAACAAGCTCCCCGCCGGCACCGTCGACACCCTGCTCAAGCCCGAGAGCAAGGACCAGCTCACCAAGATCCTCACCTACCACGTCGTCTCCGGCAAGATGGACTCCAAGGCCATCGCCAAGGCCATCAAAAAGGGTCACGGCACCGCGACCTTGAAGACCGTTCAGGGTGGCATGCTCACCGCCAAGATGGACGGCAGCAAGCTCGTCCTCACCGACGAGAAGGGCGGCACTTCCACCGTCACCACCGCGGACGTCTACCAGTCCAACGGCGTCGCGGACGTCATCGATACCGTCTTGATGCCCAACTAAGCTTCGCTCCACCATCCGCAAAACCAACTGCAAAGAAAACCGCAATACCAACTCTCCCCAAACGGAAGGCGCCCCCATAAAGGGCGCCTTCTCTCTTGAACCTCATTCCAGCGCCCGAGCCAGAGATCGCTGGCTGCACATCACCACCGCTATCCCGACAGACATCCGCGGCGGCGTAGTGTGTGCTCCACGCGTGCGTGCCACGCCGTAGCTTCTTCTTGCCTCTCTGGCTCTCTTATCAGCGGCCCCAACCTTCGCGAACGCTGAAGACATGCAGCTGCGTACCCGCGCCGTCCAGCTTCTCGATGCCGCCCGCGCCGCTAACGTGATTCGCGGTGGACCCTTCTTCATCCGCACCGAAGCCAGCTTCACCGCCACCGCTGACGACGGCTCCCTCAAGTCCGGCACCTACACCCGCATACGCGTCCCCGCGGGCAGCCTCCGGCAGGAGCTCCGCTTCGGCGATTGGCAGGCCACCAGCATCTTCGTCGACAGCACCATCAGCAACTCACCCTCGTGGAACTTCCCTCCCTTCGCGGTCCGCCGCCTCTTCCAGCTCGTACCCTTTCAGGTCGGGGCCTTTGACAATCAGGATGTCGTGCGCGCCATTCGCGACGGCTCCGCCGGCGGTCAGCAGGCCACCTGCGTCGACTACGACACCGTCCACGGCGAACACCGAAGCTCCAATGAACTCTGCGTCAGCAAGGCCGACGGCAACCTCCTCAGTGTCCGCGAAGGAGATCGCAGCTACGCGTACTCCCACTACGCAACCGTCGTCGGAGCCTCTTACCCGCAGCACATCGACTACCGCGAAGGCGCCAGCTTCAGCCTCGTCGTCGACTTCACCATGACCAGGCTCGACAGCGTTCCAGACGACGCCTTCAACGTTCCGGAAGGCATCCATACCGGCGCTCTTTGCAAGACCTTTGCCGCCCCCGTTCCCATCCGTGCACCGCAGCCCGAGGCTAAGGGCGGCTCCGATGCCCCCGTGATCAACGTCGTCATTCGCCTTTACGTCAATACCGACGGTACCGTGTCACAGGCGCAGGTGGCCCGCCCCATCCGCTCCGACCTCGACGCCGAAGCTCTCAAGCTCGTCCAAACCTGGGTGTTTCAGCCCGCCACCTGCAACGGCCAGCCGAACCACGTTCCCACCGATGTGGTCCTTCACTTCCAGGGCCGCTGACCACCGCGGTGCAAACGGAACATCTCCGCTTGCACTCAGCAACAATTCCCGGCTGAATCTCGATCCCTGGGCAGCTGCCTCACAAATCGAGCGTCTCCACCCTTCGTTCCCGCGTCTCATCGACATGCGCCACACCTTCAACGCCGAGCAGTGGCTCCCCTTCTCCCCCGAGCTCGTCTTCGCCTTCTTCGCCAATCCCGAAAACCTTCCGCGCCTCATGCCCCCTTGGCAGAAAGCCGGCATCGAAGAAGCGGCGTTCGCCCCACCTCCGCCTCGTCCGCCGACGTCCTTGCCGCAGCGTGGCATCGCCGCCGGCGCCGGAACCCGTCTCACCCTCTCCTTCCGTCCCTTCCCCCTCTCCCCCATCCGCGTCCCGTGGGAGGCGGAAATCTCGGAGTTCGCCTGGAACGATCACTTTTGCGACACCCAGCTGCGTGGACCATTCAAGTATTGGAAGCACTGCCATCACATCCGGCCCGAATCGCGCGAACTCCAGCCCGGAGCTCCGCCCACCCCCGGAAGCCTGCTCTCCGATCACGTCGACTACGAACTCCCGCTCGGAGCGATCGGCGACCTCGGCAACCTTGTCTTGATGCGCCGTCAACTCAAAAGCACCTTTGCCTATCGCCACCGCCGCACCGCCGATCTGCTTCCCATGGCCGCCTCCAGATAGCGCGTCCCGGCGCTATTCTTCCCTTTACCGCCCTCCGCCAGCGTGCTTTAATCAACCGCGCATCACCACCCCCCCCGACGGGCCCCGCTACAGTTCTGCTATCTCACTCAAGGAGACTTCGCCCCCATGCGAAAGCAACTGCTCGCCCTCGTCCTCTGCGCCCTTGCCCCCACCGCCGTCCTCGCCGCTGACAGCGACGTAAGCTGGTCCCCCGGTAAAGAATCGGAGAAGCAGACCGGCGTCTACGTCAAGCAGTAATCCACCGCGGCGCAAGCAGCAACGTGCTGCCAGAACAGATCATTGCTGCTCCAGAAAGCTGGATCAGTTTGGCGCCTACATTCGTGCCAGCCGATCTTCCATCATCTTTGCCACATACGGCCGCACGCGCCCCATCGCCGCCTCTGCCGTAAGACCATACTTCGCCCGCAGAGCCTCCACCTTGCCATGCTCGATAAATTCGTCCGGCCACCCCACCCGAACCACAGGCACACTCAATTCCATCTCGTTCAATGCTTCCAGCACCGCGCTCCCAAACCCGCCAGCCAGAACGTGATCCTCCATGGTTACAAATAATCGGCAGTGTCGTCCGAAGGTCTCGGCACACTCCCGGTCGATCGGCTTCGCAAACCTGGGATTGATCACCGCGACGTGCAGCCCTTCCGCTTCAAGCATCTCCGCCAGCCGCATCGCCTCCGGAAGCATCGCCCCCAGCCCCCATACCGCCACGTCGGCTCCATCCGCGGCCTCTCGCACCAGCTCGGCCTTCCCTATCTCCAGCCGCACCGGCGTCTCCTTCACCACCGCGCCCGGCCCGATCCCCCGCGGATATCGAACGGCCGCCGGCCCATCATGCAGCATCGCCGTATACATCATGTCCTGCAGCTCGTCCTCATCCTTCGGCACCATGTGGACCAGGTTCGGCACACTCCGCAGATAGCTGATGTCGAACAACCCATGGTGCGTCGGTCCGTCGTCTCCGCTCAATCCGCCGCGATCCATGCAGAACACCACCGGCAGATTCTGCAGGCACACATCATGCACAATCTGGTCGAACGCCCGCTGCAGAAACGTCGAGTAGATCGCGCAGAACGGCTTGTACCCCTTCGTCGCCATCCCGGCCGCGAAGATCACTGCGTGCTCCTCCGCGATGCCCACGTCGAAGTACCGCGACGGATGCTTCGGCCGGAACAGGTCGAGCGCCGTCCCGTTCGGCATCGCCGCCGTAATCGCGACCACCTTGTCGTTGCCGTCCGCCAGCTTCACCAGTGTCTCGGCAAACACCTCCGAATACGTCTTCTGCCCGATCGCCTTGGTCTCGCCGGTTTCAGGATCGTAAGGCCCCAGCCCATGAAACTTCTTCTGTCCCGCTAACGCCGGCTCGAACCCACGCCCCTTCTGCGTGATCGCGTGGAGCACCACCGGTCGATTCTGCTCCTTCAAAAACTTGAAGGTCTCGATAAGCATCTGTAGGTTGTGCCCGTCGATCGGCCCATAGTAGCTCAGACCGAACTCCTCGAAGATCATCCCCCGTCCGACAATCCCCTTCGCCGCCTCCTCCGCCTTGCGCGCTACATGCCGCGCCGCCTTTCCTCCAAACTTCTCGAGCAGCCCCGCCGCCCGGTCATGAAGGCTGTTATAGGTCGAGTTCGTCACGATCTTGTGGAAGTACTCCGCGATCGCACCCACATTCTTGTCGATCGACCACTCGTTGTCGTTCAGCACAATAATCAGCCGTTTGGTCTGCGCCGCAATATTGTTCAACGCCTCATAGCTGATCCCGTTCGTAAACGCCGCGTCTCCCGCCAGCGCGACCACATGCTCCGTCCCGCCCGACATATCCCGTGCCACCGCCATCCCCAGCGCCGCGCTCAACGCCGTCCCGGCATGCCCCGCCCCATAGCTGTCATGCTCGCTCTCGGTCCGCAGCATGAAGCCGTTCAAACCGTCCGCCTGTCGAATCGTATGGAAGCGGTTCTCCCTGCCCGTCAGCAACTTGTGCACGTACGCCTGGTGACTCACATCAAAGACAAAGTGGTCGGTTGGCGTGTCGAAGACATAATGCATCGCAATCGTCAGCTCGACCACACCCAGGTTCGGCCCGATGTGTCCGCCCGTCTTGGCCACACTCCGGATCAGCCGCGCGCGAATCTCCTCCGCCAGCCGCTCCAGCTCCACCATCCCGAGCCGCTTTACGTCCTCCGGCGACTGAATCCTGTTCAGATACTCTTCCATGCAAGCTCAACACATTCCGGGCGCAGGTAGATCACGCCCAAGCTCTTATAACACCCGCCACCTCTGCAGACCGCCTCTCACGTCATCACCCTACCGCTCCGCTGGCTCGCTGAACATCAACGCAAAAAGGGGTTGCATAATTAATCCATTGGGTAGTATAGTCTCGCCTTCCGATCAGACACGCCTCGATGAATCCACGAAGGCGGTCTCGGACCCGTCACAGGCCCTTCCTCTACTCTCCCAGACACCCGGTCAAGCTAAATAAACCAGCGGCCCGACTACCCGCCGCTCCATCGAACGAGCCGACCCGTGTCCCGGCCTCCCTTCAAGGGACTCCCATGCGTCACGCTCCCGGGCCCGCACCGCCGGCAGAGAAGCGCCGTCACCCCCTCCGCGCAGGGCACCTCATCCCGAAAGCAGGAAGTCTTATGACGACCTCAGCCACCATTCCCGTTCAGTCCCCCACCCGCGCCTCCGCCCGCAAGCTCGGCGGCGTCTCCCACAAACCCTCCGTCGCTCCCGCCGCTCCCACTAGTGGACAGCGCGCGCCCGACTTCATCTACAACGGCGGCGCCGTCATCCGCTGCCCTCAGGTCTACGGCGCCTTCTGGGGGCCGCAATGGTTCGATGTTCCGCACCTCGCCCGTGTAGCCCACCTCACCCAGTTCATGACCGACCTCCTCGCCAGCAAGTACATGAATGTCCTCAGCCAGTATGGCGTCGGCCTGGGAGCTGGGGGGGGCGGGTCGTACATCAAGACCACCTTCGTCTCGAATGTGCCCGCGCAACTCAACGAGGCCGGAATCCACGGGCTTATCCAGTCGTGCATCAACTCCGGCGCGCTCCCTGAACCACCCGCCGCCAACAACAACATCGTCCTCATGATCTTCCTCGACGAGACGATCGCGATCAACGACACCGGCCTCGGCATCGCCATGTGCGAGCCCATCGGAGACAACGCCTTCGGCTACCACTTCGACTTCAAAACCGCCGCCGGTAACGAGTTCTACTACGCCGTTATCCCTTCGCTCTCAGACGCCTGCCTCAAAAACACCTGCGGCACTGGCGGATGCTCCCTCTCACTCACTCAGCCGCAGGAGCAGCGCATCACCCAGGTCGCCAGCCACGAGTTCATGGAGATGTGTACCGACCCCAAATTCCGCGCCGGCTGGTTCGGACCCAGCAGCGACGAAAATGGCGATATCTGCAACGGACAGACCGCCAGCATCACCGTCGGGCCCAACACCTGGGCCGTCCAGCGTCAGTACAGCAAGGCAGACGACGTCAGCTCCAACGGGGCCACCTTCTGCATCGTCGACGCCCCCAGCCCCATGCCCAAGCTGGCCGGCGGCCCCGCCTCGGGAACTCAGATCGCCCGCCTGCAAATGCTTCAGCAGCTCGTTCCGCTCCTTCCCTTGCCTACCTCCACCTTCGACGCCAAGACGGGCAAGCTCACGACCGCCGACTCCGAATTCGAAGCCTTCGCCCACCGCCTCTTCGCGCCCCTCGATCCACACACCCTCATCCCCGGCCTGCCCGGCCTTCTTCGCAGCTTTGCTGACCACCTCGACAAGAAAAAGTAGCTGCGACTCCGGTGGAGTGGCCCCTGAACGACCGGGGCCATTCTGTTCCGGAGATAACTCCATCTCCCGCCAGTAAATCTTCCGCTACCATCATCGGCATGCGCGTCGCCTCTCTCCTCGCAGCTCTCCTCTTCAGTCCCCTCGCCATAGCCCAGCAGCAGACTCTCCCACTCTGGCCCAGCGGCCCCCCGGAGCCCGCGCACGTCACCGGGCCCGAGGTCGACACCACCAAGCCCTCCGACAACCTCACCGGTGGCCGACGTGTCTCCCGCCTCACCAACATCACAAAGCCCAGCCTTACCCTCTACCCGGCTACCCAGGATGCCAACGGAGCCGCCGTCCTCGTCTTCCCTGGCGGCGGCTACTCCATCCTCGCCTACGATCTCGAGGGCACCGAGGTCTGCACCTGGCTCAACTCCATCGGCGTCGCCTGCGTCCTCGTCAAGTACCGCGTCCCCGAAAAGGGCCACTTCCCGGCCAACGTGGAAGATCTCGAGGACGCCCAGCAGGCCATGCGCCTCACCCGCGCCCACGCCGCCGAGTGGCATCTCGACCGCAACCGCATCGGCGTACTCGGCTTCTCTGCAGGTGCCCACCTCGCCGTCGCTCTCTCCACCCACCCCACCTACACCAGCCCCGGCGCGTCCGCGATCCCGCAGGTCGACGCCTCCATCGACCCCACTCCCAACTTCGCCCTCGTCCTCTACCCCGGCTACCTGGCCAACACCCCGGCTCTCTATACCCTCGACCCAGCCCTCAAGCCAACCGCCTCCACCCCGCCTACCTTCCTCCTCCAGGCCGAGGACGATCCCGTCTACGTAGAAAACGTCGTCGTCTACTTCAACGCCCTCAAGCAGGCCAAGGTCCCGGCCGAACTCCACATCTTCGCCGCGGGCGGCCACGGATACGGCCTCCGCCCATCCGCCCTTCCCATCACCCACTGGCCCGTCCTGGCCGCAACCTGGCTCGATTCGATCCACATGCTCGCGCCCAAACCCTGAACCCACGCTCTGACCCTGGTTCCAGCCCTTTGCCCATAACCCCCCAGGCTCACAGCTCAAACACAAAAGAATCTAAGCCTGGCCACCTAGCCCGTAAGGTCCCCGAATGCCCAGACGACTCCGCAGCATCTGCACCCTCTCCGCCATCTCAGTCACCATGGCCTTCGCGCAGCAGCCCTCTATCCCCCAAGCCAACTCGAGCCACATCGACACAGACGGCACAGCACACATCACCCGCGTCGTCCCCGTCCCCAAGACCGTCAGCCCCCAAGCCCAGGCCAACCTCGCCCGGCCCGCCTCCGACGCCCCCACCCACGAGACCCTCGCCCAGCGCCGCTCCGGCACAGACACATGGCAGGCCCGCGCCGGCGAGGCCTCCGCCGACGCCTTTCCCGTCCACATCGAATCACGCGCCATCGCCGGCATCCCCATCCGCGACGTCACCCCCATCGATGCAACTCCCCTCCACCCCGCAAATGTTCTGATCTGTCTCCACGGCGGCGGCTTCAACTCCGACTCGGGATCGCTCACCGAAAGCATCCCCATCGCGAACCTCACCCACACCCGGGTCGTCTCCGTCCTCTACCGCCTCGCCCCCGAGCACCCCTTTCCTGCGGGCCTGGACGACGCCATCGCCGTCTACCGCGATCTGCTCAAAACCTACAAGCCCGCCCACATCGCCATCTACGGCACCTCCGCCGGAGCCATCCTCACCGCCGAGGTAGCCGTCCGCCTCAAGCAGCTCAACCTCCCACAGCCCGCTGCGCTCGGCATCTTCTCCGGCCTCGGCGACCTCTCGCTAGCCGGAGACTCCCAGGTCATGTACGCCCTCAACGGCCTCTCCGGGCATCTCGATCCACCCGATCCCACCCGCCACAACACCGAGTACATCGGCTCCAGCAACCCCCGCGACCCCGTCCTCTCGCCCCTCTACGCCGACCTCCACGGCCTCCCGCCAACCCTCTTCCTCACCAGCGGCCGCGACCTCCTGCTCAGCGGAACCACCATCCTTCACCGAGCCTTCCTCCGCCACAGCGTCGACGCCCGACTCATCGTCTTCGAAGCCCTTCCCCACGCCTTCTGGAACGACGTCAGCCTCCCCGAATCCCGCGAGGCCTACAAATACATGGCCGACTTCTTCAGCACCCATCTCAACCGCTGAGTTGCTCCGGCCACCTGGGTGAGAGCCTGGCCCGCCTGCTTGACCACCATCTCCCACCTGTATGGCTCTTTAGCGCACAAGGTGAACCTCAACGCCGACCCGCACGTTCTTCCACGCGCGGTCCGTCGTATAAACCGGCAAGCGCAACACGATCCCCAGCGCCAGACAGGCACGGTCGCCGAGAGACAAACCGTGCATCTTCGTCTGGCTGATCAACGATCCCGTCATCCTGGCATGCTCTTCGAAAAATGGAACGATCTCGTCGGCAAGGCTCGTTGCCTCTTGCCATCCCTGTTCCTCGCTCGCACCCTGGGAGATCAGCTTGGAATGGACCTCCGCTAAATTGATCGCGCTCACAACCGCCTCGGTGTCGGACGCCAGGAACTCGTCGGCATGAGGCTCTTCTCGGATAAAGGCAAGCAGGATCGAGGAGTCGACAACGACCCTACTCATCCGCCAACTCCCGACGTGCCTCTTCGCGACGTTCTGCAATCAGTTCGTCCTCAATCCGCACACCGGGTTTCAGGTAACGCGCCGCGCTCGCCTGCGCCGCTCGTAGCCGAGCCCGCCGCGTCATCAGCCGAAGCTCCTGCCCCTCCACCGTCAGCGTGAGTGGCTCGCCAGCCACCAGCCCCAGTTGTTTGCGGATCTCCGCCGGGATCAAGACTCTTCCATTCTCACTCATTCTGACTGATACATTCATATCTGACTACTCCTCCTCGATTCTGACAGAGATAAGCATCAGTGTCAGCCCTCCCTGATCTACCGCCCCACTCCCTCCAGCACCACCGGATCCACCATCTCCGTCTCAAACACCTCCTCCCACCTCGCCACCACCACACTCGCCAGGCAATTCCCCACCACATTCACCATGGTCCGCGCCATATCCATCAGCGCATCGATCCCCAGAATCACAAAGATCGGCTCCACCGGCAGCCGAAACGTTGCCGCCGTCGCCAGCAGCACCACCAGGGTCGCCCGCGGAACCCCCGCCACACCCTTGCTCGTCAGAACCAGCGTCCCCATCATCAGCAGCTGCTCCCCAATTGAGAGGTGAACCCCCGCCGCCTGCGCCACAAAGATCGACGCCACCGCCAGGTACAGCGTCGACCCATCCAGGTTGAAGCTGTATCCCGCCGGAATCACAAAGCTCACCACCCGCCGCGGAACCCCGAGCGCCTCCATCGCCTCCATAGCCCGCGGCAGCGCCGCCTCACTCGTCGAGGTCGCAAACGCAATCGTCGCCGGCTCCGCGACCGCCCTCAGGAATCGCCGCACCGGCACCCGGAACAGCAGCGCCGCCGGCAGCAGAACCAGCAGCGCAAACGCCAGCAGCGCCCCGTAGAGCGTCAGCAGCAGCTTGCCCAGATTCACCAGCACCCCCAGGCCCATATGCCCCACCGTGAACGCCATCGCCGCCCCCACACCCACCGGCGCGAAATACATCACCACGTTCGTAAACTTGAACATCACCTCGCTCAGGCTCTCCGTGAGCCTCAGCACCGGAGCCCGCTTCGCCTCCGGAACCGTCGCCAGCGCAATCCCGAAGAACACCGCAAACACCGCCACCTGCAGGATCTGCCCCTCGGCAATCGACTTCGCGATATTCTCCGGAAACACATGCAGCAGAAACTCATCCCACTTGGTCCCCGCAGGTGCCTGAGCAGCCACCGCCCCGGGTGCCCCAGGTGTCGCCCCTGAGACCTGGGTTCCCGCAGCCCCGCCCGGCGCTGGACCCTCAGCGGTCGACGCCCCCGCCCCCATCGCCAGACCCACCCCCGCCTTCGTCAGATTCGCCGCCACCAGCCCAATCACCAGCGCCAGCGTCGTCACCACCTCGAAGTACACCAGCGCCTTCACCCCCATGCGACCGACGCCCTTCAGGTCCCCGTGCCCCGCGATCCCCGTCACCAGCGTCGCCAGAATCAGCGGCGCCACAATCGTCTTGATCAACCGCAGAAATACATCGCTGAAGACCCGCAGCTCGACCGCAAACCGTGGCGCGTCAAACCCCAGCTCCGCTCCCGCCACCATCGCGCAGAAGATCCACGGGGTCAGCCTCCGCCGCAGCACGCACCACACCGCCAGCAGCGCAATCCCACTCCACCGCAGCACCTCCGCCCCAGTCCGCCCCTGGACGCTTGGCCACACCACAGGCAGCAGCGCCCCCGCCAGCAACAGCCCCGCTGCGCCAGCCAACACTGCCGTCCCGTTTCGATTCAGCCTCGTCGTGTTCACGCTTAGCCGAGAGCATACCAGCCGGCTGCACTCACGTCTTAAAAGAGGAGGGCGCGGCCCTGGAGCCACGCCCTCCTTGCATTCATCCCTTGCGTACCAGCGTCAAGCCTTGGCACCTGCTACCAATCGGCGAAGGAAGCCTGCACCGCTCAAAGCTCCTGTTCCGAGCAGCCATAGGGAAGAAGGCTCAGGTACCGCGGGCGGAGGCGTGGTGCCCGGCGTTCCCGGAAGAAACGTGTCGGGACCCGTCCCAAACGAGAAGGTCGCACCCGTAATCGTCGTGTCAGCCGTGATGCCCGAGAAGGCAAGGGTAAAGGTGGCTGGCCCGATGGTATAAGGGTCAAAGTTTTGGAATCCGTTGTTCACATTACTGTAGGTGCCACCATTGGCGATGGTCGGAGCGATCATCTGCGTTGGCTGTCCACCGCCGATCGCCTCCAACGTGATGGTGTTGCCGGAGTGGCTGAAGCTGCCTCCCCCGATCCCAAGGAACCGGGTCGGAGATCCGGAGACATACGTCACCACACCGGTTGAACTGACGTTCCCCAGCTGACCTGAAGCGGTCGCCGACCCGAGTGTACCCGGCGCATTGCTCAGCGTGAATGAGAGATCACTTACAGCTTGACCGGCGCTGCGAATCACACTTGCACTCAGGGTATCGCTCAACGTAACCGTGAGGAACCCGGCACTGGTTGTAAAGACAGCGCTCGCCGCCAGCGCGCCATCCGTTCCCGTGCCACTTGAGTTAAAGGTAATTGTTGATGCCTGTGCCGAGCCTGCAAGCACGGCCAAGGCTCCTGAAAGGACCACCGAACCGAGAGAAAACCTCTTGAACATTTGAGACTCCTGATGAGCGCAGAATTTCACTCCACACGAAAGATGAGTCTCAACAATCCTGAGTGGCGCGATCCATCGCTATTATGCAATTTGATCGCCAAAACGGCCCACATCTGCAAAATTCGTAAATACCAGAAACGATTGGGTTCAGAGACGTTCCGCACTGGGCATGGTGAGAGTGTCGGGATGCATTCTGCAACCCCTTGCAAGGGGGTGGGCAACTCATAGGACCTGCCAGGCATCCGCTCTTCCAATTCGAGCATCTCCGGGCCAGCAAGTCCGGCTCAATCGAGCTCACATCTGGAAAGATGAAGTCGAGGTGTCACCTGGTCCAGATCGCGGCCCCCTCCCACAGGGATTCCGCCCCCGTGTGCGTCTAAAGGCAGGGCCCGCATCCGGCAGGGGCAGGTCCTACGCCAAACGCCGGCTCGTCTCGCCAATCCGCAATGGAGAGCATCTCCCCCATGTCAACCCGAACACCCGTCCTGAGATCGAAACACCGCTCCCGGTGGATCGCCGCCCTGCTCCCCCTGGCCTTCGCCCCCATCCTCCCACAGACCCCCACCATCTCACCGCCCCGGTACACCATCGAACCCTTCGGCAAATCCAACGGAACGAACAGCCCGCTCAGCCAGCCGACCCTCTCCCCCGGCGTCCTCACCCTGCTCGAGCTCGAAGGCCGCTTCGCCCAGGACGTCGCCGCCGGCGGAGGCAAGGCCTTTGCCAAGTGGTTCGCCGACGACGCCGTTACCCTCAACAACGGTCTCGCTCCCGTCCTCGGTCGCGCCGCGATAGCCGCTCAGGCCAACTGGGATCCCAAGCGGTACCAGCTCACATGGGTCGCCCAGGGAGCCCAAATGGGCCCGTCGAACGACATGGGCTTCACCTGGGGACACTACCAGGGGCACTCCATCGATAAAGCGGGCCAGCCCGTCATCAAGACCGGCCGCTACATGACCATCTGGAAAAAACAGAACGGCGAGTGGAGGGTCACCATGGATGCCAGCGCCGACGAGCCTCCCGGTGCCGGCGAGTGCTGCACGCTGCCTAAGCCCTGACATGGCAAGGTCTAACCCGAAAGTGGCAGTGCGGCCGCCCGTCCTCCCCCCTAAGCTTAGGAAGCCGATGAACGCCCTGCTGGTCAAAGACGAAGCTCTCAGGATCGAAGCCCTCAGCCAGTATGAGGTGCTCAATCCTACGTCTGACCCCGTCCTCGACGACATCACACGGCTCGCCGCGCAGGTGTGTGACGCTCCCGTCGCCGCCATCTCGCTCATCGGCCCCGACCGCATCTGGCTCAAGTCCCGCTTCGGCATCCACGTCTCCGAACTCTCCCTCGCCAGCACCCCCTGCGAGACCACCATCCTCGGCGACACCCTCTACGAACTCACCGACGCCCGCCAGGATCCGGATTTCTCCCCCGATGGCATCCAGGTCGATGGCCGCGACATGCGCTTCTACGCGGGCGCCCCCCTCACCACTCCCGGCGGCGTCAGCATCGGCGCCCTCTTCGTTCTCGACACGCACCCCCGCCGCCTCACCATTCAGGAGTCCGACGCCCTCTGCGTTCTCAGCCGCCTCGTCATCAATCGCCTGGAGCTCAATGGCCGCGTCCGCCAGATCGATCGCTCCGCCCGCGCCCGACAACGCGTCGAAACCGCCCTCACCGTGGAGCGTAATTTCGTCTCCGCCGTGCTCGATACCGTCGGCGCCCTCGTCGTCGTCTTCGATACCGCCGGCCGCATCGTTCGCTTCAACCGCGCCTGTGAGATCGCCTCGGGATACGACTTCAACATCCTCGTCGGCCGATACGCCTGGGACAAACTCGTCCCCGAAGAGGATGTCACCGAAGCCATCGACACCTTCGAGCAGATCCGCGCCGGTGGATTCCCGGCAACCTTCGAAAATCACTGGCTCAACCGCGACGGCAGCCTTCGCCGTATCGCCTGGTCCGCCACCGCACTCGCCGATGGGCACGGACAGATCGCCTTCATCATCGCTACCGGCATCGACGTCACCGTGCAGCGAGCCGCCGAAGATACCCTCCGCGAGAGCGAGGCGCGCTACCGCCAGATCGTCGAGGGCTCGCTCGGCATGGTCTGCATGCACGATCTCGATGGCATCCTCCTCTCCGTCAACACGCACGGCGCCGAAAGTATCGGCAGGAACGTCGGCGAGATGGTGGGCCACCCGCTCTCCGACTTCATCCCCAACGATCGCAAAAAAGCTCTCAAACCCTACCTCAAGCAGATCACCTCCGCCGGAGAGGCACAGGGCCTTCTGCACCTCTCCCATAGCGACGGAGACGTCAGGGTCGTCGCCTATCGCAACAAGCTCATCGACGTTCCCGGCCGTGACAAATACGTCCTCGGCTTCGGAGTCGACATCAGCGAACAGATCCGCGCGGAAGGCCGTCTCCGCGCGCTCACCCGGCAGTCCGATTCCATCCTCGAATCCGTCGGTGATGGCATCCTCGGCACCGACCTCAACGGCCGCATCACCGTCGTCAACTCCGCCGCCCTGCAGATGCTCGGCTACAAGCGCTCCGAGGTCCTCGAGAAGAGAATGCACGAGCTCATCCACCACACCCGAAACGACGGCTCGCCTTACCCCGCAGCCGATTGCCCGATCGAGAACACCCTCGAGGAGCGCACCTCCGTCCGCGCCAGTGACGAGATCTTCTGGCGCAAGGACGGCTCCAGCTTCCCCGTCGAATACGTCGCTCGCCCCCAGATCGAAGCCGCCGCCGATGGCGATGCCGAGGGTGGCAAACCGATCGGTGTTGTCGTCGCCTTCACCGATACCACCGAACGCCGCGCACTCGACCGCATGAAGGACGAGTTCATCTCCACCGTCTCGCACGAGCTCCGCACCCCGCTCACCTCCCTTCGCGCAGCCCTCGGCCTCGTCACCGGCGGCGCCCTTCGCTCCCGTCCCGAAAAGATGCATCAGATGCTCGAAATCGCGCTCGGCAACACCGATCGTCTCGTCCGTCTGGTCAACGACATCCTCGACCTCGAGCGCATCTCCAGCGGCAAATCCGAGCTGCAGCTCACCCTCTGTAGCGCAGAAGATCTCCTCTCGCGAGCCGCCAGCCTCCAGCAGGCCGCCGCTGCCAAGGCGGATATCCGCATCTCCACAACCGCCAAAAATGTGCTCGTGTGGGCTGACTCGGATCGCATCCTCCAAACCATGACCAACCTCATCTCGAACGCCATCAAGTTTTCCCCCGCTGGCAGCGAAGTCGAACTGACCGCGAGGAATCTCGACGAGAACGAAGCTGTGATTGAAGTGCGGGATCAGGGCCGCGGCATCCCCGCCGACAAACTCGAAAACATCTTCGAACGTTTCCAGCAGGTCGACGCCTCCGACTCCCGCGCCATGGGCGGCACCGGCCTCGGCCTCGCCATCTGCCGCAGCATCATCACCCAGCACGGCGGCCGCATCTGGGCAACCAGCCAGCCCGGCGAAGGCACCACCTTCCACTTCACCCTCCCTACCAAACCCAGCGTCAAATTGCGCTAGTCGTCACTCCTCGTTCTCCCGCAGCTTCGCGATCACCCCAAAGTCCTCGAGCGTCGTCGTATCCCCCTTTACCTCGCCCGTAGTCGCCAACTCCCGCAGCAGCCGCCGCATGATCTTCCCCGACCGCGTCTTCGGCAGACCATCCGTAAATCGGACGTCGTCCGGCCGCGCCAGCGCCCCAATCTCCTTCGCCACCCACTGCCGCAGCTCCTGCCGCAGATCCTCGCTCGCCGCATGCCCTCCCTCAAGCGTCACAAACGCCGCGATTGCCTGCCCCTTCATCTCGTGCGGTCGACCCACCACCGCCGCCTCCGCCACCTTCGGGTGCGCCACCAGCGCCGACTCCACCTCCATCGTCCCCAGCCGGTGCCCGCTCACGTTAATCACGTCGTCCACCCGGCCCATCAGCCAGAAGTACCCGTCCGCATCCTTCCGCGCCCCGTCCCCGGTAAAGTAGCTGCCCGGCACCTCGCTCCAGTACGTCTCCCGGAATCGCGCATCGTCGCCATAGATCGTCCGCGCCATCGATGGCCAGGGCTTCCGGATCACCAGCAGTCCTCCATGACCAGCCGGCACCGGCTCCCCCTGTTTTGTCACCACTTCAGGCACAATTCCGAAGAACGGCCGCGTCGCCGATCCCGGCTTCGTCGCCACCGCGCCTGGCATCGGCGCAATCATGATCGCGCCCGTCTCCGTCTGCCACCACGTATCCACAATCGGGCATCGATCCTTCCCGATCTCCCGCCGGTACCACATCCACGACTCGGGATTGATCGGCTCCCCCACCGTTCCCAGCAGCCGCAGCGACTCGAGCGAATGCTTCCGTACCCACGCGTCGCCCCACTTGATAAACGCCCGAATCGCCGTCGGCGCCGTGTAAAAGACCGTCACCTTGTGCGCATCGATGATCTTCCAGAAGCGGTCGCACTCCGGCCAGTTCGGCGCCCCCTCATACATCAACACCGTCACCCCATTCTGCAGCGGTCCATACACCACATAGCTGTGCCCCGTCACCCACCCGATGTCGGCCGTGCACCAGTACACATCCCCCTCGCGAAGATCGAAGATGTACTTGCTCGTCAGGTACGTCTGCACCGAGTACCCGCCCGTCGTATGCACCAGCCCCTTCGGCTTCCCCGTCGTCCCCGACGTGTAAAGCAGGTACAGCGGATCCTCCGCCTCCATCCACTCCGGCGCGCACTCCGCCTCCACCCCCTCCACCGCGTCATGCCACCACACGTCCCGCCCAGCCTTCATCAAGACCTCGGTCCCCGAACGCCGATAGACCACCACCTTCTTCACCGTCGGACACTTCTCCAGCGCCTCATCCACAATCGCCTTCAGCAGCACCTCGCTTCCGCGCCTGTAGCTCGCATCCTGTGTCAGCACCGCGACGCATCCGGCATCGTTGATCCGGTCCACCAGAGCATGTGCCGCAAACCCCCCGAAGATCACCGAATGCACCGCCCCAATCCGTGCACACGCTAGCAGCGCGATCGCCAGCTCCGGGCACATCCCCATGTACACGGCAACACGGTCCCCGCGCCTCACCCCCATCCCTTTCAGCGCGTTCGCAAACCTCTGCACCTCAACATGCAACTCGCCATACGTCATCCGCCGCTCCTCCCCCGGCTCCCCCTCCCACAGCAACGCCACCTTGTCCCGGAGCGCACCCACCGCATGCCGGTCGACACAGTTGTGACAAAGATTCAGCTTCCCGCCGGTGAACCACTTCGCGTCCGCACCCGTTCCATCGAGCACCTTCTCCCACGGCTTGAACCAATCGAGCTCCCCAGCCGCCTCCGCCCAGAAGGCCTCTGGCTCCTCCACACTCCGGGCGTACATGCGCTCATACTCCTCCAGGCTCTTCACGTGCGCCTTCACCGCAAACTCTGCCGGCGGTGCGAACAGGCGTCTCTCCTGCAGACTCGAACTGAGGTTCTGGTTCTCTTTCAACGTCACCCTCCGGAAAACTTCATGCAGCACACCTTGCGCTCAAGAAAAACTACGCTACGCAAACGCCGGCGGCAACCTGAGCATCCCAGAAGTGATCTATCGCAGGCCGCAGAGATTGCGGTATGCTGGGCGGCGATCTGAACCCAGACTCAGACAACGCAGAAACCAAGTCTTCACGGGCCCTTCCGACAGGCTCCCAGGAGTACATATGGCCCTCAGCTTCCTCGATCGCGATCATTCCATCGCGCCAGCCGGATACAGCCGCTGGCTCGTTCCTCCTGCCGCTCTCGCCATCCATCTCTCCATCGGCCAGGTCTATGCCTTCTCCGTCTTCAAGAACCCCTTGCTCGCCCTCCATGCCGCCGACGGCAGCGCCTGGAACCTGAAGGAGATCGGCTACATCTTCTCCATCGCCATCGCCTTCCTCGGCATCTCGGCCGCTCTCTTCGGTGCGTGGCTCGAAAAGGCCGGCCCGCGTCGCGCCATGTTCTACGCCGCCCTCTGCTTCAGCGCAGGCTTCTTCGTCGCCTCCGTCGGCGTCAGCACCCACCAACTCGCCCTCATCTACCTCGGCTACGGTGTCCTCGGCGGCGTCGGTCTCGGCCTCGGCTACATCTCCCCCGTCTCCACCCTCATCAAGTGGTTTCCCGACCGCCCCGGCCTCGCCACCGGCCTCGCCATCATGGGCTTCGGCGGCGGTGCCATGATCGGCGGTCCCCTCGCCAACCAGCTCATGGCCTACTTCAAAGCTCACGGCCAGCCCTCCATTCCTTACACCATGATGACCATGGGAGCACTCTACTTCGCCTTCATGATGTTCGGCGTCTTCACCATCCGCGTCCCCCGCCAGGGCTGGAAGCCCGTCGGCTGGACCGCGCCCACAAAGCAGTCCGCGCTCATCTCCACCCACATCGTCGCCGTCTCCGAAGCCTGGCGGACACCGCAGTTCTGGCTGCTCTGGATCGTTCTCTTCACCAACGTCACCGCCGGCATCGGCATCCTCGAGCAGGCGTCCCCCATGATCCAGGACTTCTTCAAGGGCCACGTCACCGCCACCGCCGCCGTCGGCTTCGTCGGCCTGCTCAGCCTGCTCAATATGGCCGGCCGCTTCTTCTGGGCCTCGACCTCCGACTTCATCGGCCGCAAATCCACCTACGCCATCTTCTTCACCCTGGGCGCACTTCTCTTCTTCTTCCTCCCTCTCACCCGCGCCGCCCACCTCAACTCAGTCGCCCTCTTCGTCACCACCGCCGCCATCATCATCTCCATGTACGGCGGCGGCTTCGCCACCATCCCCGCCTACCTCAAAGACCTCTTCGGCGGCTTCAACGTCTCCGCCATCCATGGCCGTCTGCTCACCGCTTGGTCCGCCGCCGGCATCTTCGGCCCGCTCATCGTCAACGGCATCCTTGATCACTACGTCGCCAACAAAATGCCCAAGGAAGAGGCCTACCCGCTCATCCTCCATATCATGTGCGGTCTCCTGGTTGTCGGCTTCATCGCCAACCTCCTCGTACGCCCAGTCAGCGAACGCTTCTGGCTCAAAGGCTCAGAGCATCTCGAGCCCGTCGGTGCAGCCCACTAATTCATTCCACGCGTCATCGACCGCACAAGAGGAACAGAGATGGACCACACTGAAACCACCCAACGCACCTCGCCGCTCCTGATCGCCGCCGCCTGGATCGTCGTCATCCTTCCCGCAGGATGGGGTCTCCGCTACACCGTTCAGAACGCTCTCAAGATCTTCGCGAAGCCGGCTGCCGCAGCCACCACTCCGGCAGCCCCTGCCGAGCATTGATATCTGCCAAGTACCCCGAACCCACGCCGTGCCCTGACCCGGCGCTCAGGCCCTCGCGCAACCTCACCTGCTCAAGCCCGAACGGTAGACTCGGAACCTATGGGCTTCACCTGGTCCGCCGCTATCGGCTTCTTTCTCGGCTTCGCCTTCGGCGTCGGCTGCGCCCTGGCCGTCATGTACTCCATCTACATGGGTGGCTACCGCGCAGCGGTCAAAGACTCCGTCCTTCCCAGTCCCCCGGAGCGCTTCGTCACCGCCGTCCGCAAAGCTTCCGTAAAGTAGCCGCGCCGCCATCTGTCGGCAAACCCTAGGTCTGCTCCGCCAGCTTCGCCCGCAACTCCCGCACCTCGATCGTCAGCGCCCGCACCGCCTCCGCAATGTCGGCCCGCTGCCTGTCCTCCTCGCTCGGCTTGATCGCCTCCACGTAAAACGTCCCGTTCGGTTCGAGAACACATCGCTCCACCTCCGAGACCGTGTCCAGCCCCTGCTTGTGCAGCACCGACAGCAGTTCGCGCTCAGTAAGGCCCTCCTTCTTCATTGCCTGCTCATCCGCCCGTCCATGCTCGATCAGCACCGTCTTCGTTCCCTCGATCGCTTGGTTGACCCTGGGATACCGGTACAGAAATCGCATCAGCAGCCAGTTGATTGTCAGCAGCGAAAACGCCCCGATCACGCCTCCGCTCACCGAGGTATCGTCCCCAATGATCGCGTTCTGCACCGTATTCGAGAGGCTCAGCAGAACCACCAGGTCAAACGGATTCAGCTGCGCCAGCTCTCGCTTTCCAAACAGCCGTAGAAAGATAATCAGGCACAGGTAAACAAGGACCGGCCGAATAATCTTCTCCAGCAACGGCACATGCAGATGAAACATGCTCTCAGCTAAACCAGTCTCTACGTACACGCAGGTCTCCACGCAGTCGCCCAAAGCATCACGGCCGCTCCTCAGAGACTACAGGCGACTCCCAAGTCAACCTCGCGCGAGCAATCGCTCTACACGTAGCGTTGCTGATGCCACTTCCACGCGCTCGCGATGATCACGTCCAGATCGGCGAACTTCGGCCGCCACCCAAGCTCCGCCTTGATCTTCTCCGATCCCGCCACCAGCACCGCCGGATCTCCAGGCCTCGCCGGAAAGTCTTCCACCGTGATCGTCTTCCCCGTAACCCGCCTCACCGAGTCGATGACCTCGCGCACCGTAAATCCCTGCCCGTTGCCGATGTTGTAGATCAGACGTGGATGCTCCTCAAGCGCTCGCAGCGCAAGCAAATGCGCATCGGCAAGATCCTGCACGTGGATGTAGTCCCGCACACACGTCCCATCCTTCGTCGGATAGCTCTCCCCAAAAATCTTTATGCTCGCGCGACGTCCCAGAGCCACATCCAGAATCAACGGAATCAAATGCGACTCCGGCTCGTGAGCCTCCCCATATCCCTCAATCGCACCCGCAACATTGAAATAGCGCAGACTCGCATACCGAAGGCCGTGCGCCCTATGGATCCACAGCAGCATCTGCTCCACCAGCAGCTTGCTCGCTCCATAAGGATTCGTCGGTTCGAGAGGCGCATCCTCAAGAATCGGCACAGTTTTCGGCTCGCCATAAACAGCGGCGGTGGAACTAAAGACCAGCCGGTCGTGCCCGGTTGCCAGCATCGCCTCCAGTAACGTAAGCGTCGTCGCAGAGTTGTTACGAAAGTACACTTCGGGGCACTTCATACTCTCCCCCGCTTCAATCAGCGCCGCGAAGTGCATCACACCATCGAAGAGATTATTTCTTAGTGTCCCCTCAACCAAATCGCGATCCGCAAGCTCGCCCTTTACCAGCGTCGCGCCCTCCGGAACAGCTCTCTCTTTTGAGTGGCAGAAGTTGTCAAACACCGTTACATCATGGCCTTGCGCCAACAGCAGACGAGCCACCGTGCCGCCGATATACCCTGCCCCGCCCGTCACCAGAAGATTCATCTGTCCCCCCTCGCAAGCACCGCTACCACCAAAGTACCAGTGTCAAGCCGCTCCGCCTACGGCACACTGATTGCATAAAGGCGAGGACAGCAAGTCGCCAGGCAGGTGTGTAAACATCTGCAACATTCGCTCCCGCACCAACCTTTTTCGCAGCGATGCCCGTCTCTCTTCTATATCCTTTGGGATGAGTGGTCGCGTTGAGCTGTCTCGAACCAGTTTGAGTTGCGCGTTGCACCACTTCCAGGAGCTCCCCGTATCGGCTCCCTTTATCGCAGCACTCGTCCCCGCCTTTCCAGGAACAAGTGCAGATTCGCCTCCCCAAATTCGCCTCGGAGGAAGAGGCCACATCAAGGAATTCCCATTATGGCTAAGCCGCTTCGCAGTGAAGATCCCACCCCGCCAAAGAGTATGCAGTTCGCTCACTTCGGCGTTCTCAACGACGGCCAGCAAAGCAGGGCGTCTCTCTTCACCTCGATTTCCCTCAACGTCCTCCTCGCGCTCGTCGTCATCATCATCGGTGCGGCCGCCAAAAAGACCATGGATCACCGGCAGAAGCTCACCACCCTCACCGAGCCCATCCCCATCAAGAAGCTCGAGCCGGAGCCAAAGCCCAAAGTCATTCCGAAGCCTCTGCCTCCCACTCCCAAGATCAAAGTGGATCCGCCAAAGATCGTAGCCGAGGTAAAACTTCCCGACGTCCCTAAGCCACCTGTCGTCAAGATGGTTCAGCCGGTCCCGATCATTCAACCCGCGCCTCCCAAGCTCGTCACCCCTCCTCCCGCGCCCAAGGTCGTCAGCCTCGCCCGTGCGCAGCCCGCCTCCGTGATCAATAACTCTCCCCACCCCGCACCGGTCGCGCTCGGACAGGCGAATAACCCCATCGCTCCCTCGAACCGCCCGGCTACCAGCGCCGTCAATCTCGGCAATACCGGCATGGCCGGCATGCCGGCATCGAACACCGGCGCCGGTGCAGCCTCCAAGGTCGTCAATCTTGGTTCCGGATCGCCCGGCAGCCAGACCATGGCCGGCAACGGTGCCGTCGCCGTCAAGGGAATCAAACTCGGCGTCGCCGGTGGCACCGGCCCGCTCAACTCCACCGGAAAGGTCGCCGGTCCCGTCAACCTCGGGCAGAACCAGCCGCCTCCGATGCCGAAGCCTCAGGGTCCCTCCACCACCATCGCCCGCTCCGCCCCCAAGGTGCTCTTCAAACCCCATCCCCAGTACACCGAAGAGGCCATCAAGCTCCATGTTGAGGGCACCGTCTCCGTCCGTCTGCGGGTCTCCTCCTCCGGTGGCGTCCAGGTACTCGGCGTCACCAGTGGTCTCGGCCACGGACTCGACGAGTCCGCCCGAGCCGCCGTCCAGGCAACACGCTTCCAGCCCGCCACCGATGCCGCAGGCACACCGGTCGACTGGGAAGGTGTCGTCAACGTAGCCTTCCAGCTCGCCGGGTAGACCTTTGCCCCGGCGTCTCACATTGAACTAGCATCAGGACCAAATACGGTCTACCCAACAGGTCGACCGCAGGAGCCGCAATCATGATCTTCCGGAAACCCCATATCGCCGGTCTGGTGATGGCATCACTCGCTTTAGCTACCCTGCATGCAGGAGCGGCCAGCGTCCCATTCCTCGGCAAAAAGAAAAAGCCCGAAGACAGCATGCTCCCGTCCCGTAAGCTCACCGCAGCCCAGAATGCCCTTATCGACAAGTCCATCGGACGCGAAAAAGAGGTCGTCAAGACCGTCAAGGACAGGGCTCCGCTCGTCGAGACCTATATCCAGAACATGCGTCCCGATCCCCTGCTAAGCCAGGTGCCCGAGTCGGACCAGCACTTCCTCGGCCGCGTCGAATTCTCCAAGATCATCGGCGACAACGCCTACAAGGTCAACGAAGACACCGCCCACGGCACCAGCGGCAGTGGAAGCAAGTTCGGCTTCAGCCGTCTCAAGCATTCGGCCTCCTACCTGACCGGCCTCGGCGACAGACTTCACCTCAACTTCCATGAGTCGGGCTTCGTTCAAATGCTCCTGATGGACTCCAACAACTTCGATCGCCAGCACTACACCTTCAGCTACGTCCGCAACGACTTTCTCGGAAATACCCCTACCGCTGTCTTCGACGTAGCTCCGATTGCCACCAAGACAAAACTCTCCATCGGCGGAACCACGGTCGGCCGCTTCTTCGGTCGCATCTGGATCGAGACCCGCGGCGGCAACGTCGTCCGCTTCAACGGCGACTTCTCCGGCACCGAGGAGACCATCCGCGAGTACTACCACTTCGACAGCTGGCGCACCAACGTCCAGCCCAACCTCTGGCTGCCCACCTCCTTCTATGTGGAAGAGAGTGACCCCAAGAGCGTCTCCCGGACCCTCAAATTCAAAGCCATCAACCACGTCTGGGGATACGTCCTCAAGGTTCCGCCGCCCGAATCCGAGAACACTTCCATGGATGTCGTTGGCGCGACCGACGTCTCGAATGACGCCCAGGATGTCAGCCCGCTCGGAGCCCAGCGCGCCTGGGTCCAGCAGGCCGAGGACAACATCGTGGAACGGCTCTTCCAGGCCGGCCTCCTCGACGCTCCCAGCGAGTTCGATAAAACCCTCGAAGCCCTCGCCGGCAACATCCTCGCCTACAACAACATCACCGTCGCCAGGCCAATCCGCTGCCGCACCCTCCTTACCGAGCCCCTCGAGTCGATCGCCATCGGCAACACCATCATCATCTCGAAGAGCCTGCTCGACACCACCGGCGTCGTCACCCAGGATGGCGCGCAGCAGATGGGCAATCTGAACGCCGTTCTCGCCTTCCAGATCGCCCACGTCATCCTTGGTCATCGGCTCGACACCAAGTACGCCTTCAACGATCGCCTGCTCTTCCCCACCAACTCCGTCTTCAACCGCATCCCCATGCATCACACCGATGCCGATAACACGGCCGCCGCCAAAAAGGCGATCGAGTTGCTCAGCGCCAAGGAGCTCGAAGGCGGCCAGCAATACTTCGGCCTCTACCTCCAGCAGCTTCAGCAGCGGGTCAAATCGCTCAGGGCGCTCAACGAGCCCATGCTCGGCGATGGCCTGGTCAAGAGCGACGCCGACCCGACCTTCTGGATGCAGGCTCTCGTGGCAAAAAGTCCCAAGCTCGATATGAAGGATCTCAAGCAGCAGGCAGCCATGCCTCTCTCGAGCTTCCTTCGCTTCGATCCCTGGACCGACCAGGTCGTCACCTTGCACTCAGCCTTTGAGCCTCTCCTGACAGCCGCGGACAAGATGCCCTTCGAAGTCGAGCCCGTCTTCCTGAAGCTGAGCTACTACAAGCCTCCACCGGATCCCGCCGCCGCACCCGCAGGTGCAGCACCACCCGCGGCATCTGCACCCACCGGAACCGCCCCGGCCCAGACAGCACCCGATACATCCGCTCCAGCCGGCGGCACCGCCCCAACTCCGGCTACCCAGCCAGCCTCGGCCCCTCAGCCGCAGCCCACCACCACCCAGCCGCAACCCTGATTGATTCGGGTGAGCGGGCGGGTTCCCGCTCACCCCTCTCGGTAGCATCCAAGCTCCTGTCCGTAATCGCTTCTTATTCTCTCAAAGGAGGTCCACTCGTGAATGACTCCGTCACCCGTTCCGCGGCTTCCCCTTCTCGCGCGCCTCGGGTACGTCTCCGAAAGTCATTACCTCTCCTGCAACTTGGTCAGCTCTCCACCTTCCGTCATGAACACAGGTCCCAAGTATGATTTGCTCCTCCTTCACTCAGTTGAGCGATAATCAAGCTCTCGACCTCACTCTTCATCCACGGCTCACGGCCAGCCGAAACAGGATTCCAGCGGCCATCAGGGGGACGTTCGTGCTAACCAGGCTTCTCGTTGTACTCACACTTCTCGCCGGTGCACCTCGCCTCTTTGCCCAGGCGGCTCCAACGGCATCACGCCCCGGAGACCTCATCCTGGGCGCGGGCTACACCGCCGCCTCGTCGGACTACGGCGGGCGCTACTCGGGATTCGCCCTCTACGGCGATTTCGACATCACCCGCCACCTCGGTGTCGAGCTGAACTTCCACAAGGTCAATCGCGGTGGAAACTCCACCCTCTATGAGAAGACCTACGAGATCGGGCCCCGCTACTTCCGTACCTATGGTCCTTTCGTCCCCTATGTCAAATTCATGTTCGGTCGCGGTGTCTTCAATTTTCCTCCGAACCCTCCGCCCGCACCCCAGAATCAGGCCCGCGCCAATCTCGCCTACAACATGTATGCGGGAGGCATCGGCACCGACATTAAAATCCGTCACTACCTGTACGTTCGCGCGGACTACGAGTACCAGGAGTGGGGCAGCTTCCCACCTAGCGGCCTCTCGCCCCAGCTCTTCACCGTCGGCGCAGCCTACCATTTCCGATAAACCCGATCCGTCCTCTTCAGCTCCAACTTGAAAAAGCCTCGGCCATTGCCGAGGCTTTTTCTCTGCCCATCAAAGTTCTAAAAGTGGTACGCAACCCCGATCGTCGGCGACATGAAGACCGTATACCGGTTCGTCCTGATGATGTCGCCCGGCAAGCCAAAACTCGGAGTCTTCGTCACAAACCCACGATACTCAGCACGGATATCGAAGCTCGGGCTGAGTTCATACGCCACGCCAGCGCCGAACAGCCCGCCTAGATTCGTGTTTCGCTTCGTCGAAAATTCGTTTGTCTGGAAATCCCGCAGCGGCGAGAAGATCAGAGCTCCTACACCAGCCTCGGCGAACGGACTGAAATTCCTGAAGTTCAGGCTGTACACATACGCCAGAGAGATCTCCTGCTGTCGCGTGTGAATCCGGATATTCGGCTGAAAATTGGTGTTGTACTTCAGAATGTTCTGCGAAAACGTGTAGTTCGCCTCGAGCGCGCTTCGCGGCGTTAACATGTAGCGGTAACTGCCCAGGAAGCCGATCGCCTTCGTCGCATTGACCTGGATTCCATTGGAATTGACCTGCGGCATAAGTACGGTTGTCACGCTCATGCTCGCGTCCTGCCGGCTCTCCTGCGCCATGTCGGCGGCGGCTGAGGCCATCAGCACGCCCAAAACCATCGTCTTCATCATTCTTCAGTACACCCCTTCACGTCTATTCACGACTCCAGTTCCCGAACGACACGCCGGAATGATGGAGAGCAAAACACAAGACCGTTGCCTATATTGTACCCGCACCTTGACCGCGCCAACGTAGCCCTGGCCACGTAGAACAGGCCGGAGGTTATCTCCGGCCTGTCTCCTCTTAACCGTCTCGCAGCCCGTCTACGCGGGCGGTGGAGCAGGGGTAGCCATCTGCCCGTCGCCATGCTTCATGTGCTCATGATGGTGCGCCTGCATCGCATCGAACTTCGTCTTCTGCTCGTCATTCAACACCGCCCGGACCTTCGTCTGGGCCGCCTCGTGGATGCTCATCATCTTGCTGTGCCGGTCCGCCTGCGACATCGTCGTGTCCGACCGCAGACCCTGCGCCTGGGTCATGCTGTCAGCCTGAATCGCCTTCACCTGCGACGCCTGGTCCGGAGTCAGATTCAGACGCTTCGTCATCATCTCCATCCGTCGCCCCGGTCCGCCCTCCCCGTGCATCCCTCCATGCATCCCCTCGTGCATACCGGGCCCTTGCTGGGTTCCCTGCGGCGGCGCTGGAGGCGGCGCACTCGGATCCTGCGCCATCGCCATCACTCCGCCCATTGCCAGGCTTAGAACCGCCGCGGCGGCCACTCGTCTTCCACTCTTCGCAAACTGTGCAGCCATGTGAATCTCCTTCGTTCCCGGCTTGGCCGGCGACGTCTATCAGGTAAGACCGCAATCGCCAGAGAATGTTTCGCCAACCCTCGCCGCCTCCCGCAAACCCTCAACCGTCCCTCTCCCGCGAAAAGCAGAACGGATCTCCATGCCGAGCCGCATACGTCTCCACCACCTTTAAAAAAGCCACGGCCGCATGCGACAACGTCGCCTGCCTTCGGTACACCAGCCGCAGTCTCCGCGCCATCTGCAGCTCCGCAACCTCTACCCGCACCAGCGTCCCCGCCCTCAGCTCCGGCCCAACCGTCAGCCCCGGCACCAGCGCCACACCGTTCCCCATCTCCACAAAGCGCTTGATCGCCTCGATCGAAGGCAGTTCCACCCCCATGTTCAGCGGCGTCTTATGCCGTCGAAACGCCTGGATCACCTTCTGCCTCTGCGGCGACGGAATGTTGTGCGCCACGAAATTCTGCGCCCGCAACTGCCGTATCGAAACCTTCCCCGCACGCGCAAACGGATGCGCCGGGTTCACCACAAACGCCAGCTCGTCCCGGTACACCACCGTGGAGGCAAGCTGCGGATCCTCCGGCCGGAACGAGATCACGCCCAGCTCCACCGTATGCAGCAGCACCTCATCCGAGATCTTGCTCGCCAGCGCCCTCTGCACTGCAATCTTGATCCGCGGATGCTGCCGCCTGTACTCGTTCAGAAGCGGCAGCAGGTACAGGCACGTATACTCGTTGGCCGCCACGTTCAGCCGCCCCTGGTGCAGCTCCCGCAGCTCGCCCAGAGCCGTCGTCGCCTCCATCCGAAGGTTCAACAGCTTTACCGCATAATCCCGCAGCAGGGCACCCGCTGCCGTAAGCGAAGCGTCCCTCGTCGACCGTTCGATCAACACCTCGCCCACCTCAGCTTCGAGCTTCGCGATCGCTTGGCTGATTGCCGGCTGTGTCCGGTGCAGGCGCGAGGCCGCGCGTGAAAAACTCTTCTCCTCCGCTACCGCCAGGAACGTCTCCATCTGCACCAGCTCCAAAGCCATCACATTCCCCTACTCAACCGAATGCATCGATTAGTAAGAATAATAGTGGAGCTAGAGCACATAAGAGTGCGTTATCCTCTTTTCACCGAGGCGTACCCTTAATCCGATGGCTCTCCCAACCAATCAGATCGTCTTCTTCGACACCACCCTCCGCGACGGCGAGCAGTCCCCCGGCTGCACCATGCACCACCACGAGAAGCTCCGCATGGCCCAGCAACTTGCCGACCTCGGCGTCGACATCCTTGAAGCCGGCTTCGCCATCGCCTCCCCCGGAGACTCCGAATCCATTCGCGAGATCGCCCGCGAAGTTAGGGGGCCGCGCATCACCTCGCTCGCCCGTTGCAAACGGGAAGATATCGAGGCCGCCGCACGTTCCGTCGAGCCGGCCGCCAACTCCCGCATCCACGTCTTCCTCGCCTCCTCCGACCTCCACCTCTCCGCCAAGCTCAAAATCACCCGCGCCGAAGCCCTCGATCAAACCGCCTTTGCCGTCCGGCTCGCACGAACCTTCGTCGACGACGTCGAGTTCTCGACCGAGGACGGCACCCGCTCCGACCCCGCCTTCCTCATCGAGATGATCACCGCCGCCATCCAGGCCGGCGCCACCACCATCAACATTCCCGATACCGTCGGCTACACCACCCCCGACGAATACAAAGCCCTCTTCCAGATGGTTAAGCGCTCCGTTCCCGGCATCGACGAGGTCGTCCTCTCCACCCATTGCCACAACGACCTCGGCATGGCCGTCGCCAACTCCCTCGCCGGTGTCGAAGGCGGCGCCCGCCAGATCGAGTGCGCCATCAACGGCATCGGCGAGCGCGCCGGCAACGCCGCTCTTGAGGAGGTCGCCGCTGCCCTCATGGTCCGCTGCGACAAGTTCCCCTACGCCCACCACCTCAACATGGCCCTGCTCTACCCCACCAGCCAGCTCCTTGCCGAGTGCATCAGCTTCGGCTGCTCCCCAAACAAAGCCGTCGTCGGCGCCAACGCCTTCGCCCACGAGTCCGGTATCCACCAGCACGGCATGTTCGCCAACCCCCTCACCTACGAGATCATGACGCCCGCATCCGTCGGCGTCCCCGCAACCAACATCGTGCTCGGCAAACACAGTGGCCGCCGCGCCCTCGAGCACCGCCTCGCCGACCTCGGCCACACCCTCACCCGCGCCCAGCTCGACCAGGTCTACGAGCGCTTCACCGAACTCGCAGATCGAAAAAAACTCATCTACGACCAGGACCTCCTCGCCCTCCTCCAACCGGATCGATCCACCCTCACCACCACCGCCTGAAGCTCTGCTGCAGTCGCTCCGTGCTCTCCAAGCCCAAACCGACCTTCTGCACCCTGTTCCCTGTTTTCTGTTCCCTGTTCCCTGTTTTCTGTTCCCTGTTTTCTGTTTCCTGTTCCCTGTTCCCTGTTCCCTGTTCCCCGTTCCCCGTTCCCCGTTCCCCGTTCCCCGTTCCCCGTTCCCCGTTCCCCGAGGATTCTCATGCAACTCAACATCGCAGTCCTGCCCGGCGACGGCATCGGCCCCGAGGTCACCACCGAGGCCGTCAACATCCTCAAAGCTGTAAGCGAATTCGGCGGCCACACCTTCACCTTCACCGAAGCCCTCCTCGGCGGCGTCGCCATCACCGAGACCGGATCGCCCCTTCCGCAGGCCACGCTCAACCTCGCCCTCGCCTCCGATGCCGTCCTGCTCGGCGCCGTCGGTGATAACAAGTTCAACGCCCTTCCCCCCGAGAAGCGCCCCGAAGCCGGCCTCCTCGGGATCCGCCAGGCCCTCGGCGGCTTCGCCAACCTCCGCCCGTCGATCGCCTACAAGGCCCTCTCCGCCAGCTCCCCGCTTCGCCCAGAAGTCACCGACGGCGTTGACATCCTCTTCGTCCGCGAGCTCCTCGGCGGCCTCTACTTCGGCCAGCCCCGCTGGTGGAATCGCGAGTCCGACGAGGCCATCAACACCATGCGCTACACCAAGACCGAGATCGTCCGCGTCGCCCGCATCGCCTTCGAGCTCGCCGCCTCCCGCCGCGGCAAACTCACCTCCGTCGACAAGGCCAACGTCCTCGAAGTCTCCCAGCTCTGGCGCGCCACCGTCACCGATCTCGCGCGCGACTACCCCAACGTCACTCTCGAGCATCAGCTCGTCGATTCGATGGCTATGCACCTCATGAACATCCCGCGCAACTTCGACGTCGTCCTCACCGAAAATCTCTTCGGCGATATCCTCTCCGATGAGTCCGCCGTCATCACCGGATCCCTCGGCCTCCTCCCCTCCGCCACCATCGGCGGCGCCGTCAACCTCTACGAGCCCGTCCACGGATCCGCCCCCGATATCGCCGGAACCGGCAAAGCCAATCCCCTCGGAGCCATCCTCACCGCCGCCATGGTCCTCCGCCACTCCGCTAAACTCGAGGTCGACGCCCAGGCCATCGAAGCCGCCGTCGGCAAAGTCCTGGCCGCCGGCCACCGCACCGCCGACATAGCCCGCGGCGAAACCCAGCCCACCGTCACCACCAGGCAGATGGGCCGCCTCGTCCACCAGGCCCTCGCCGAATCCATCGATCGCCGCCAATCCATGCACGCTGTCTAAAACAAACACGTCCCACTCACAGCACCCTGTCACTCTGAGCGAAACAAAGAACCCCCGTATTGGTCGTTGCCGTCGCTGATGTCTTTTGAAATGGAATGTTGCCCTTGCCGCTGCCGTCGCACTTGCCGTACCGCCTTCGTCCTTCTTTCTTCCATTCCGAGCAAAGCGAGGAACCTGCTTCTCGACCCGCCACAACCTCAAACCATGCACCTCAAACTCCAACTCGCCGCCCTCTTCCTCTTCGCGCCAGCGGCCGCCACCGCGCAGATCCACTCGCCCCAGATCAACCTCCACCGCCACCACGCCCAAGACCTCTCCTGGCTCTGGCAGTACACCGAGCCCGCCCCCGACGGCAACGAGAACCAGCTCGCCCACGACCCTCGCCTCAAACTCCTCCTCCAGCAAAATCTCACCGCGCCCCAGTCCTTCTGGGGCCAAAATTCAGCACAGCCCAAGCCCCTCGCCGAGGTCGCCCTCGACTACCTCGGCGGTCCCCCCGGGCGCGTCTTCGCCGACGGGAATCGCTACCTCAACGCCGACGCCTGTGTCGCGCACTTCTGCCCCAACCGCGGCCTGCTCTGGATCGACGCCGCCCTCCCCCATCCGCTCGTCGTCTTCTCCGCCATCGACTGGATCAGCGACAATCGCGCCACCGGCGACAAGGGCTCCGCCTATACCATGTGGGTCTTCAGCAACCAGCCGCTTGACCCCACCCACATCCCCGCCGCGCTCACCCGCAGCATCGCCCGCTGGACCGCGCAGCCCTCCTCCGGCTCTACCGTTCTCCAGAACATCACCCGCGTCCTCCTCGTCGATCCCGACGGCACCCCCCACCCAATCTCTCCCCCGACCATCGGCGCCCACAACTCCCTCCCCTCTGAAACGTCGATCGAACCGGCCTCGACACCAACCGTAGTTCCAGAAAAAGCACCAAAGGCAAAGCCATGAACCCACACCCACTTGTCCCCGGCAGCACGCACGCACCCCGCACCATGTTCGAAAAAGTCTGGCACGCGCACCTCGTCGCCGAACCCGCCGGCGAACCCTCCATCCTCTACATCGACCTCCATCTCATCCACGAGGTCACCAGCCCCCAGGCCTTTGAAGGTCTCCGCCTCGCCGGCCGGGAGGTACGCCGCCCCGACCGCACCGTTGCCACCATCGACCACAACGTCCCCACCTCCAGCGTCGAAGACCGTCTCTTCATCGCCGACCAGATCGCCTCCAGGCAGGTCGACGCCCTTCGCCGTAATTGCAACGACTTCGGTATCGAACTCTATGACGTCCAGTCGCCCAACCAGGGCATCGTCCACATCATCGGCCCAGAGCTCGGCCTCACCAAGCCCGGCATGACCATCGTCTGCGGCGACTCCCACACCTCCACCCACGGAGCCTTCGGAGCCCTCGCCTTCGGTATCGGCACCAGCGAAGTCGAGCACGTCCTCGCCACCCAGACCCTCCCCCAGGACAAGCCAAAGACCTTCCGCATCAACGTCGAGGGCGACCTCCCTTACGGCGTCACCGCGAAGGACATCGTCCTCGACATCATCGGTCGCATCGGCACCGACGGCGCCACCGGCCACGTCGTCGAATACGCCGGCTCCGCCATCCGCGCCCTCTCCATGGAAGGCCGCATGACCGTCTGCAACATGAGCATCGAAGCCGGTGCCCGCGCCGGCATGATCGCCCCCGATACCACCACCTTCGCCTACCTCAAGGGCCGCCGCTTCTCCCCAACCGGCCCCCTCCACAACGCCGCCAGCGCCGCCGGTGCCTCCGTCCCCAGCGAAGCCCTCATCTCCCCCGGCGACATCCCGTCAGTCCAGACCCACGCCGACTCGGATGCCGCCTGGGAAAATGCCGTTCACCACTGGTCGCAACTTGGTTCCGACACAGGAGCAGTCTTCGATCGCGAGCTCACCATCGACGCCACCACCCTCGCCCCCCGCGTCACCTGGGGCACCTCCCCCGGCATGGTTACCGGCATCGACTCCCGAGTCCCCAGCCCCGACGACGCCCTCACCGAAGCCGACCGCAAGAGCTTCACCCGCGCCCTCGAATACATGGACCTCAAACCCGGTGTGCCCATCTCCGAAATAAAGATTGACGCCGTCTTCCTCGGCTCCTGCACCAACGCCCGCATCGAAGATCTCCGCGCCGCCGCCGAGGTCGTACGCGGCCACCACGTCGCCACCGCCGTCCGCGCCATGGTCGTCCCCGGCTCCCAACACGTCAAGGCACAGGCCGAAGAGGAAGGCCTCGACCTCATCTTCAAGACCGCCGGCTTCGACTGGCGCGAGCCCGGCTGCTCCATGTGCCTCGGCATGAACCCCGACATCCTCGCCCCCGGCGAGCGCTGCGCCTCCACCTCCAACCGCAACTTCGAAGGCCGCCAGGGCCGCGGCGGTCGCACCCACCTCGTCAGCCCCCAGATGGCCGCCGCCGCCGCCATCGCCGGCCACTTCACCGACATCCGCCAATGGAAGTTCAACCCTGAAGTCGCATCCTCGAACACCGAGCCCGACACCCACCAGATGCTCGTCGATGGAGGATCCCGCTAATGCAGCCCATCAACACCCTCACCAGCACCGCCGCCCCGCTCCCGCTCCCCAACATCGACACCGACCAGATCATCCCCAAACAGTTCCTCAAGCGCATCGAGCGTACCGGCTACGGCGAGTTCCTCTTCTTCGACTGGCGCCGCATCCAGGAAGGCCCCGACGTCCCCAAAGAAATGGTCGGCCAGCCCGATCCCGACTTCGTCCTCAACCGCCCCGAGTATCGCGACGGCCAGGCCCAGATCCTCATCACCGAACGCAACTTCGGCTGCGGCTCCTCCCGCGAACACGCCGCCTGGGCTATCAACCAGTTCGGCTTCCGCGCCGTCATCGCCCCCACCTTCGCCGACATCTTCTTCTCCAACGCCGGCAAGAACGGCATCATCCTCGCCCGCCTCACCGAGGAAGAAACCCAAATCCTCCTCGCCCGCTCCTCCGCCAACCCCCGGCACCAGATCACCATCAACCTCGAAGATCAAACCGTCACCGACACCGAAGGCTTCCACGCCCACTTCGACATCGACCCCTTCCGCAAATACTGCCTCCTCAACGGCCTCGACGACATCGGCCTCACCCTCCGCCACCAGCACGACCTCGACCAATACGAACACCACCACAACACCGAATACTGGCTGTCCCCACGCTCCGCAACCCCGTAGCTCCTTGCCCTCTTGCCCTTTACTTCTTTCTCCTCGTTTTTTTCGCCTTGTTTTCTGTGTCGCCTTTTTTTCTCTTTCTAGCCCTTGTCTTCCTTTCTCGCCCTTGTCTCTCTTTCTCTAGCCCTTGTCTTCCTTTCTCGCCCTTGTCTTTCTTTCTTCCATTCCGAGCAAAGCGAGGAACCTGCTTCTCACCCGCCACCAACTCATGACCAACCTCCGCCAACTCGCAGCCGTCCTCCTCGGAGCTCTCTTCCTTTACTACGAGGTCTTCCGCTGGCTCCCGCTCGGCCGCTGGAATTGGCAGTTCCACCTCCCCGTCAGCAACGACCAGTTCTACCCCGACCTCGTCATCGGCACGCTCCTGCTCTGGTTCACCTGGAGCTTCGCCCGCCAGTCCAGACCCGGAATGGTCGCCGCCTCCGTCCTCCTCTCGCTCTGGGTCGTCGTCCACTTCTTTGACTGGTGGCTCCCCTACCTGCGCGACCTCCCGGAGAACGCCGCTCGCTTCAGCTTCTACCAGCCCCACACCCAGCTTCTCCCCGTCGTCGGCCACCACTACCCTCCCGACGGAGCGCACACCATCCTCGACCTCATCCTCTATCCCACCTGCCTCGTAGCCCTGCTCGCTACGGCAACCCCCAGCAACCGTTCCCCCAAGGCCCACACCTGATGACCACACCCAGCACCCCCGGCAAAAAATACTCCATCCCCCTCACCGAAGGCCCCAGCCGGGCCGGCGCCCGCGCCATGCTCCGCAGCGTCGGTCTGTCGCGCGAAGACCTCCGCAAACCCATCATCGGCATCGCCAACACCTGGACCGAGATCGGCCCCTGCAACTTCCACCTCCGCGACGTCGCCGAAGCCGTCAAGCAGGGTATCCGCGAAGCCGGCGGAACCCCCATGGAGTTCAACACCGTCACCATCTCGGACGGCATCACCATGGGAACCCAGGGCATGAAAGCTAGCCTCATCTCTCGCGAGGTCATCGCCGATAGCATCGAACTCGTCGCCCGCGGCAACCTCTTCGACGGCCTCGTCTGCATCGCCGGCTGCGACAAGAACATGCCCGCCGCCATCATGGCCCTCGTCCGCCTCGACATCCCCGGCCTCATGCTCTACGGCGGATCCATCGCCCCCGGCCAGATCACCGTCGGCGAAGACGGCAAACCCCTGGTCTCCATCCAGAACCAGCTCGCTGAAGCGCACAGCGAGCGCGTAGGCCAGATGTCGCGAGACATTGGCCGTGAGCCCGGCCGGGAGCCGCATAGCGAAGGCCGAGTCGTAGACATCACCATCCAGAACGTCTTCGAGGCCATCGGCTCCCACGCCGCCGGCCGCATCTCCGACGAGCAGCTCGAAGCCGTCGAGGCCGCCGCCTGCCCCGGCGCCGGTGCCTGCGGTGGCCAGTTCACCGCCAACACCATGGCCATGGCCGCGGAATTCCTCGGCATCTCGCCCATGATGCTCACCGGCGTGCCCGCCCTCTCGCCCGATAAACACGAGGCCTCCCGCCAGGCCGGCCGCCTCGTCCTCTCGCTCGCCCGCCACGACGTCCGGCCCTCGCACCTCATCACCCGCGCCAGCATCGAAAACGCCATCGCCTCCGTCGCCGCATCCGGCGGCTCCACCAACGCCGTCCTCCACCTCCTCGCCATCGCCAACGAGGCCGGCATCCCCCTTTCTATCGAAGACTTCGACACCATCTCGAACCGCACCCCACTCCTCTGCGATCTCAAGCCCGGCGGCAACTACGTCGCCCGCGACTACCAGGACGCCGGCGGATCCCGCCTCCTCGCCAAGCTCCTCCTCGAAGCCAATCTCCTCGACGGCTCCATCCCCACCGTCTCCGGCAAGACCCTCGCCGAAGAGTCCCTCCTCGCCGAAGAGACCACCGGCCAGCACGTCATCCACCACCCCGCGAACGCCCTCAAACCCACCGGCGGCCTCGTCATCCTCAAGGGCAACCTCGCCCCCGAAGGCTGCGTCATCAAGGTCGCCGGACACGAGCGCCTCACCCACACCGGCCCCGCCCGCGTCTTCGAAGACGAAGAGTCCTGCATGCACGCCCTCGAGAATCCAACAGCAGCCGGCGCGATCCAGCCCAACGACGTCCTCGTCATCCGCTACGAAGGCCCCCGCGGAGGCCCCGGCATGCGCGAAATGCTCGGCGTCACCGCCGCCATCGCCGGCATCCCCGATCTCGCGCACACCGTAGCCCTCCTCACCGACGGCCGCTTCTCCGGAGCCACCCGCGGCCTCATGGCCGGCCACGTAGCCCCTGAAGCCCAACTCGGCGGCCCCATCGCCGCCGTCCACGAAGGCGACACCATCACCTTCGACATCCCCAACCGCCAACTCACCCTCCACGTCCCCGCCGAGGAAATCACCACCCGCCTCAAATCCTGGAAAGCCCCCACCCCACACTTCACCCGCGGCGTCTTCGCCAAATACACCAACTCCGTCACCAGCGCCTCGGAGGGCGCAGTGACAACCTAGCCTCAATCCCTCGCCCAGAGCTACGACTCTCCAAGGCCTGTCATTCTGAGCGAAGCGGAAGAACCCCCGTATTTGTCTTTGCACTTGCCGTTGCTTGTTCTCTTGCTTGTCATTGCGTAGGGATCTGCTTCTCGCTTTCGTCGTTGCTGTTGTTCTTGCCGTTGCACTTGCTTCTAGGTAGGCCCGGGCTTCAGCCGCGGGCATTCAAGCCAACCACAAACCGGGCTTTAGCCCCTGGGATAAGCATGACGATGATCGAGCAAACGCAAGCGCTCAATGCTTGGCACGAATACCGTGTGCTCAAGATGCGTCTCATCGTGATGTTCCTGGGTTGGATCCCATTCGGCGTAACACTTGGGATCGGTTCCCCGGTCATCTTTGGATCATACAAACCAGCGTTTTTTCTAGCTCTCGCTTACATGATTTTCTTCGCATACACATGGTTCATGTACGGCTTCTATCCCTGCCTCGTTGCGGCGATTCTCTTCGTGGCCGTCAACTCTTCAGATCGACCTGCAAACATTGCGGAACACAAATAAACCCGCACTTCTCAAGAGGTAGCGATGCCTAACAACACCCACCCCCAACTCACCGGAGCCGAAATCCTCTGGGCCACCCTTGCCGGCGAGTCCGTCACCACCGTCTTCGGCTACCCCGGCGGAGCCATCCTCCCCATCTACGACGCCCTCCGAAAATTCCCCTCCATCCACCACATCCTCGTCCGCCACGAGCAGGGCGCCGCCCACATGGCAGACGGATACGCCCGCGCCTCCGGCCGCACCGGCGTCTGCATGGCCACCTCCGGCCCTGGCGCCACCAACCTCGTCACCGGCCTCGCCACCGCCATGCTCGACAGCATCCCCGTCGTCGCCATCACCGGCCAGGTCTCCTCCAAAGTCCTCGGCTCCGACGCCTTCCAGGAGGTCGACATCACCGGCATCACCCTCCCCATCACCAAGCACAACTTCCTCATCACCCGCGCCGGGGACATCGCCCCCTCCGTCCGCCTCGCCTTCCAGATCGCCCGCTCCGGCCGCCCCGGCCCCGTCCTCATCGACATCACCAAGGACGCCCAGCAGGGCACCGCCCCCTTCTCCTTCGAGGCCGCCGCACCCGCCCCCGCCCGCCCCCACCCCATGCTCGCCGGCTCCAGCCTCAACGCCGATTCGCAGTCCATCCGCGACGCCGTAGCCCTCATCCAGGCCTCGCTGAAACCCGTCATCCTCGCCGGCCACGGCATCACCCAGGCTGATAACGGGCGCGGCGCCGAGCGCGAGGTCCTCGCCTTCGCCGAAGCCCACGGCATCCCCATCGCCTCCACCCTCCTCGGCCTCGGCGCCATCCCCGCCGCCCACCCCCTCTCGCTCGGCATGATGGGCATGCACGGCGAATCCTGGGTCAACAATGCCATCCAATCCGCCGACCTCCTCCTCGCCCTCGGCATGCGCTTCGACGACCGCGTCACCGGCAACCTCGCGCACTACGCTCCCAACGCCAAGAAGATCCACATCGATATCGACCCCTCCGAAATCAATAAAAACGTCCGCGTCGACATCGCCCTCATCGGCGACCTCAAAGCCGTCCTCCAAACTCTCACCCCCCTCCTCACTCCCTCCGCCCCTCCTCACTCCAGCCCTTCTTTCTTCCATTCCGAGCAGAGCGAGGAACCTGCTTCTCGAACCGCCCCGTCATCGCCCCATCAACCTCACACCTCCCCCTGGCTCCACGAGATCAACGCCAGCAAAGGCACCGCCGCCGTCCGCGACATCATCAACCTCCCCGACAACGGCCACCTCTACGCCGCCCACGTCATCAACGACATCTGGCGCGAAGCCGTCGCCGCCGGCCGCGAAAAAGAAACCATCATCGTTACAGATGTCGGACAGCACCAGATGTGGGAGGCCCAGTACTTCAAGCACGAGACCCCCCGCTCCCTCATCACCTCCGGTGGCCTCGGCACCATGGGCTTCGCTCTCCCCGCCGCCATCGGAGCAAAAGTCGCCTGCCCCGAAAAGGACGTCTGGGTCATCGCCGGCGACGGCGGCTTCCAGATGACCGCCGCCGAACTCTCCACCATCGTGCAAGAGAACCTCGCGATCAACATCGCCGTCATCAACAACGGCTTCCTCGGCATGGTCCGCCAGTGGCAGGAGGCCTTCTACGACAAAAACTACTCCGCCTCCCCCATCCTCTCCCCCGACTTCGTCCTCCTCGCCGCCGCCCACGGCATCGCCGGCGCCCACGTCTCCGAACGCAAACACGTAACCCCCACCGTCACAAAAGCCCGCACCTCCGGCCACGCCTTCCTCATCAACTTCCAGGTAGAAAAAGAAGACGGCGTCTACCCCATGATCGCCCCCGGCGCCGCCCTCCACGAGATGGTCCGCCGCCCCCAAGCCAACCCCATCCTCGAAACCGCCGAGGATAACTAAGTCAAGTTGCTACTCACCACGGATGCTAATAGGAATCGTCGATCTAAGGACATCAGATGAAAAGTAGCAGAGATTTCAACTTCGGCACCCTCATCAATCTCGTCACTCTAGTAATTGGGTTAGGTATCGGATTCTTATTCGGGAGCCTTTCTCACCTCAGCGTACATGCCCAAGCGGTCAACGCACCTACTCCACAGATCGAGGACGTGACCCCGGCTATGACTCTCGGCAGTGTGGGCACCAACCTTGTCCTTGCACATGAGGTAGATGCCGATAAAGTCGTCGTCAATGGAATCGATCTCCTCCTCTTCGATCAAAACGTTCTTAGCTATCTTTCACGCCGGCCAGGAGCCGAAAGCGCGGACATGGAGAACATCATCAATGGGTCTCGCGCAACGGTTCTTCACCGAATCGCTTCGCCCAAAACACCTATCCCTACACCGCCGGCCCAAGGGAAAAAATGATGCGGGTATTTGCACCAACACAATCTTTGAAGTACCTACCTATTTTTCTGCCGATGATAACGGTGAGCTTAGCCCTGCAATATAGGTTGCACGATAAGCCACTGACTGACATGACAGTCCCACAGGTATCGGCTCAGGTGGTATCGCCTGCTGTGTACGAGCAACTTGGAGGTCAAGATAAGGCGCTCCAAGAAGCCGAAAGAAGGTTCGCAGATGTGGACAGAAGGTTCAAGGACGTAGACACTGCCTTGACTGGCATAAAAGCTGACATCAAGCCATTGCAGGACACAAATCTAGAAGTTCACTTCATCATGAAGCTCGCTGGCTGGATCTTCGGCATTCTTGGGGGCTCAAGTCTCCTAGGCGTGATCCTCCACTATTTGCGGGAGCACTGGCCAGCTAAGCGCCGGATCGATTCACCAACTCGACCAACTTCATCCATCACCGAGGGTGTTCTCACGTCTGTATACGGGGATCAAGGGAAGCTAGACGAACATGAAGTGCAAGCAAGTAGTCCAGCACCTCCAAAGATCAGCTAGCAGCTAAGAGCCAAATCATGCCCGAAACCTCGATAGCCCAAATCCAGAGCAACTCCGCGATCTTCCCGCGAGCCGCCTCGCTCCTCCTCGCCCTGTCCCCCAACCTCGCCCCCGCGCAGGCACCCACGCCCCCGCACCCGGCCCCGCACGTCACCGTCCGCATCCTCAACGCCCGCACCAACAAGCCCATTACCGACGAAAGGCTCAACGTAGCCCTCCGCGCCGACGAACCCGGCGGAGGCACTCTACCCACCGATAAAAACGGCCTCATCCTGGTCGACATCGGCGCTGCCACCACCATCCGCATCCTCTCCAACAGGTATGCCGACTGCCGCTCCCGCGCCGAGCTCTACACCAACTACCCCATTGCCACCATCCGATCTACCGGCATCACCACCGGCAACCTCTGCAGCCATGTCAGCCCGCCACCGCGGCCCGGCGAGCTCCTCCTCTACGAAATCCCCAGAACTTACATTCCCACCTACGGCCACCCACCGGCCAGCAACCTTCCCCACTCCGACGAGAACCCCAACGTCCCCGGTCCCCCTTCCACGCACTGAGAACCCGCTAGAATCTAGTAGCTAAGAGCTAACCCACATGCTCCACACCTTCGTAGCCCTCGTCCACGACAAACCCGGCGTCCTCACCCGCGTCGCCTCGCTCTTCCGACGCCTCAACATCAACATCGTCTCCCTCACCGTCGGCGAATCCGAGCGCCCCGACACCTCCCGCATGACCATCGTCTGCGAGGCCCCCGACACCGCCGCCCATCGCATCCGCGCCTCCCTCTACAAGCTCGAGATCACCGAGGATGTCGACGAGGTCGGCCGCTCCGAAGCCGTCATCCGCGAGCTCTGCCTCATCAAGGTCGCCGCCGGCCCTCACCCCCCGCCCGAGCACCCCCACGCCCAGCACTCCCGCTCCCAGATCTTCGAACTCGCCAACGTCTTTCGCGCCCGCGTCGTCGACCTCGCCCCCGAGTCCATCATGCTCGAGATGACCGGGGCCGCCAGCAAAATCGAAGGCCTCGTCCAGGTCCTCCGCGAGTCGGGCTTCCACATCCTCGAGGTCTCCCGCACCGGCCGCATGGCCATGCGCCGAGGCCACCACACCAGCCGCGTCCTCAAAGCCCTCGGCACCTCCAACGAGCCGGGTGCCCCGGGCCCCGATCCAGGGACCTGGGATCCAACCAGCCAACCCGCCTTCCCCGACAAACCCGCCACTGAAGACTTCCTCGAGAACCAGTTCCCCGACGTCCACGAGGAAGAGGAATAATAACCTCGCGGAACAACCCCGGCCCTGGGGCACTCAAACATCCTCTCTTCGTCGAAAGCCGCCCATGGCTCTTCAGGAAGGAGAGATGCGGGGCTTTTAGCTTCCGGGGTATGCTGTCCTGTCCGTCCCCCCCGGTTCCTGTCCTGCCTTGGCGCAATCACCCTCTGCATCCGGGTAAACTGGAAACATACAGAAACATCACCAGACCCAACCGCAACAAATCTCCGGCGACGTTTGAAGTCCACAGCAAGTCCAGACCTAAACTCAGTCGTTCGAAGACTTTGAGACATAAGTACGGGGGTGGGGGGTACCCGCCCGAAACCGAAAGGAAAACCATGGCCAAGACCTACCACGATCAGGACGCCGACCTCTCGCTCATCCAGGCAAAGAAAGTCGCCATCATCGGCTACGGCTCCCAGGGCCACGCCCACGCCCTCAACCTCAAGGACTCCGGCGTCGACGTCCGCGTAGGCCTGCGCCACGGATCCCCCAGCGAGGCTAAGGCCCAGAACGCCGGCCTCGAAGTCCTCTCCGTCGCCGACGCCAGCAAGTGGGCTGACGTCATCATGAACCTCACCCCCGACCAGACCGCCGCCAAGGTCTACCACGCCGATATCGCCCCCAACATGAAGCCCGACGCCACCCTGATGTTCGCGCACGGCTTCAACATCCGCTTCCGCACCATCACCCCGCCCCCCACCGTCGACATCTCACTCGTCGCCCCCAAGGGCCCCGGTCACCGCGTCCGCGAGGTCTTCACCGAAGGCGGCGGCATCCCCGCCCTCGTCGCCGTCGAGCAGAACACCTCCGGCCACGCCCTCGAGCTCGCCCTCTCCTACGCCAAGGCCATCGGAGCCACCCGCGCCGGCGTTCTCGAAACCACCTTCACCGAGGAGACCGAAACCGACCTCTTCGGCGAGCAGGCCGTCCTCTGCGGCGGCACCTCCGCCCTCGTCAAGGCAGGCTTCGAAACCCTCGTCGAGGCCGGCTACCAGCCCGAACTCGCCTACTTCGAGGTCCTCCACGAACTCAAACTCATCGTCGACCTCATGTATCGCGGCGGTCTCGAATACATGCGCTACTCCATCTCCGACACCGCCGAGTGGGGAGACTACGTCGCCGGCCCGCGCATCGTCACCCCAGAGGTCAAGGCCGCCATGAAGTCCCTCCTCAACGAAATCCGCGACGGCTCCTTCGCCAAAAAATTCATCGAAGAAAACGAGACCGGCCGCAAGAACTTCACCCGCATCCGCAAAGAAGAGGCCGCCCACCCCATCGAAAAGGTAGGCGCCGACCTCCGCAAAGCCATGCCCTTCCTCAACCCCGTCCGCGTCGAAAACGGCACGGTCGTAAGAGCCTGACCGTTCCTTCCGCAGCCATCTCCTTCTCCGGTTTGAGGTGGTCTACATGCGCACCAAAATGTCGTCATAGCAGAGGACTCCTCATGCTGAACACTCAACGTTTTCTGGTCAGCTATTCAGCCGTTGTCACGATCGCCTTTGCCGTGACCCTTTACCTTGCAGGCGTTCGGCCGGTGCACGGCGCCTCTAACACAACAGACTTTGATCGCATCCGCGTTCATCGAATCGATGTCATTGAGCCGGACGGGACACAGCGACTCGTTGTCTCTAATCGCAACGACTTTCCCGGTGATTTCTTTCACGGCAAAGAGATCGCGCGGCCAGACCGTGGAGACGCCGCCGGTCTGATCTTCCTCAACGACGAGGGCACCGAAGACGGTGGTCTCATATACAGCGGCTCCGGTAAGGGCGGCAAACCCGTCAGTTCCGGCCACCTCAGCTTTGACCAGTACGACCAAGATCAGACACTGAGTCTCGACAGCGAACTGTCCGACGGTCAGAAGTCCACCGGCATCAGCATCAGCGACATGCCGGATACGCTCTGAGCCCGGAGGTCATGGCCGAATACCTCAAAGTGAAGGCGATGCCCCATGGAGCCGCGCGCGCTGCCGCATGGGCCGCTGTCCAGCGGAAGTATCCTTCCGGCCAGAACCGGGCCTCGCTCCGCCGCAACCGCGACGAATCAGTTGGCCTTACACTGAGTGATAAAGCTGGACATCCGAGGCTAACCCTCAGCGTCGCAGCTGATGGCAGTCCTCGCATCCAGTTACTTGATCCCAAGGGCCACGTCCTCCGCACTATCTCCGCTCCGTAGCCCTCCCGTATCCAAATGCCTATACACTTGCACTTCGCACTCGCTCTTGCTCTGCCCTTGGCCTTCCCAATGCCCGCCCAAACCTCGCCCTCCCAAACAACCCTGCCCCAGATGCGCGACCAGTACCGCCCACTCCTCATCTTCGCCCCCCAAGGAGACCCGCGCCTCAGCCAGCAGGTGGAGTCCCTCCGGCTCCATCGAAACGATCTCATCGACCGCCAGGTCAAGCTCGTCCCCTTCTTCCATAAGTACGCCGGAGCAGTCGACAGCGAGATCATCACCTTCCTGCCCGCCGAGGAGCCTTTCCTCCGCAAACGCTTCCACATCAGCGACAAAGACTTCGCCGTAATCCTCATCGGCAAGGACGGCGGCGAAAAGCTCCGCTCCTCAAAACCCCTCTCTTTCGACAAGCTTCGCGATGCCATCGACGCCATGCCCATGCGCCGGCAGGAGACCCGCAAGCGTGCCAGCCCCGGACTCCAACCCTAAGGCTGCTTCACCTCCGGCGCCTCCGGCAGCGTCCGCAGATACCGGATCACCTCCCAGCGCTGCTCCTCCGGCAAGCCCGACCACGACGGCATCCCGTACCGCAGCGCTCCGTTCTCCAGCAGCCACATCAGCTCGCCATCCGTAGCCCCTCGCACCCGCTCCGTCCGCAGACTCGGCCTCCGCCCGCGCCCCGCCCCAGCCAATCCGTGGCACGAGGCGCAACGCTCCCCGTACACCTTCGCACCCGCCCCCGCCGCATTCCCCGCCTCCGGATTCACCCGTGCCCGCGCCCGCTCCGGCACCTGCCCTCTCCACTCATGCACCGCCGCCGCCCCACCCCAGCCCGCCACCATCACCGCCCACATCACCCCTACCGCCCCCTTCACCTCTCCCCCCGATACCGACTCAGAATTTGCGGAACCTCGACCGACACCTTGAACCGCAGCAGCGCCCCGGCACTGTTCGAGTTCAGCCCAAACGCCGGCCCCACGCTAAACGTACTCCCCCGCAAAGACTCCCACTGCACCACCGGCGAGAGGTAATGCGAGGTGTCGTGCAGACCTGGCGCGCCCCGGTCGCCCAGCCCTCCATACATCTCCAGACCCCCCGCAAATCGCTCGGGACACGCCGCACACAAACCCGAACTCGCCTGCTGGCGCAGAGCCCGGCTCGTCCCCAGGGCGTATCCGAACTCCCACGGGCCACCCCCCAGGTTCTTCTCAAAGATCGTGTTCTCCGCCACATTCCATCCCCTCCAGTTGCGCGACAGCAGCAGCTTCAACTCAACCTCCCGCTTCTTCTCCCGCCGACCCTCGGCGTTGCTCCCGCCCAGGTCCCCAGCCACGTCGTGACCCACCACCTCCAGCAGGCTCCGATCCGCACCATTGATGTCCTCGAACTCTACGTACAGCACCGGATTCACCCAATGCTCACGCATCAGCGGACGCACCCGGTTCTCCCACCGGAAGCCGGTAAATACCGTACTGTCTCTCCTCGTCGTCTGGCCGGTAAGGTATAGCTCCGTCGTCCACCAACCCGTCGCTCCGTACTCCAACTCCAGCGCCCCACTTCCAAACGCACTCGCCCCCACTGGCGCACCCGCCACACCCTTCATCGCGACTTCAAGATTTCCCGGCTCCTCTAGCGAATGCGAGTACGTGACGAAGTAAGGTCGCTCCTGCGCGCCCAACACCCCACTTAGAGCCAGAACCATGCCCGCAATCAGCCTCCAACCTGCAGCCAACATCCGCATCTCCTCCATTCCCGATCCAATGCATCTCGGTACTCCTGCACCATAGGCATCCGGCCTCTGCTCTGAAACTACTTTCCAGGGAATCCCGCAGGATCGGGTGCGAGTTGCAAAGATCACGAGTCGAATGGCGACCAGAGTGGTCCGATATATAGTCAGTCATAGTGTCTCCTTCAAGGAGCACTCCCCATCTCGCGGTAGCATCACATGAAGGACAGAAGATCTATGACGCCACCTACGGAGAATCTGGATCTCGCACAGCCGTCGGCCTCCCCACCGCCTGCCCTGCCCCGCAGCTTTGAGCGCGCGTCCACCTCGGCCGATTCCTTTCCTGTCGCTGGCCCGCCTGCCGTGCCCTCACGTTGCGTGGAGATCGCCGCCGCCCTTCGCACCATCCCACTGCTCGATGGCCTCACGGATAACGAGTACCTCTGGCTGGTCGAGCACGGAAACGAGCGCATGGGCGTCGACGGCGCGCTGATCTTCCGCGAGGGCGAGCCCGCCTGCAACATGAACATCCTCCTCCACGGAGAGGTTCACGTCCGCCGTCGCCACTCCGGTCCCCTCGCCCTCTTCATCGGCCGTGCCGGACAAATTACAGGTAAGCTCCCTTATTCCCGCATGAAAACGTACGGTGGAGACGGCTTCGCCATCGGTCCAGTCTGGGCGCTTGACCTCCATCAGGACCTCTTCCCCGAGATGCTCCAGGCCATACCCTCCATGGGCCAGCGCTGCGTTTCCACCCTCCTCGACCGTGTTCGCGAGGTCACCCGCATGGAGCAGCAGGCCGAAAAACTCAATGCCGTCGGGAAACTCGCTGCCAATCTCGCCCACGAACTCAATAACCCAGCCTCCGCCGCTCAGCGTTCCGCTGCCTCCATCGCAACCGACCTCCTCTCCTACGGTGAACAGACCTTCAACATCGGTCGTCTCAGCCGTGACGCAGACGAGGACGCCGTCCTGCTCGATTGGGTCCAGCGCACCCGCAAACGCATCTCCGCCTTCGCCGGCCGCGCCGCCACAGGTCTAAGCCCCCTGGACCTCTCAGACCGCGAAGACGCCATCCTCTCCTGGCTTAAGGCTCACTCCATTCCCGACCCCTGGAGCATCGCCCCAATCTTCTCCGAGGCAGCCCTCCCCCTCGATCAACTCGATGAGCTCGCTGCCCTTGTCAGCCCCAGAATCCTTCCCCTCTTCCTCTCCGCCTTCGCCAAGTCGCTCAGCGTCGAGCGCATGGCCCAGACCGTCCTCGACTCGACCATCCGCATCTTCGACCTCATCAGCGCTATCAAGGACTACTCCTACATGGACCAGGCGCCCGTGCAGGACGTCGATCTCTCGCAATCCCTCACAAACACCCTCGCAATGTTTGGGTCGCGCCTTCAGGACATCCAGGTCGAAACCGAGTTCGATCCCGCGCTCCCACCCATCAGTGCCTACGGAAGTGAACTGAGCCAGGTGTGGACCGCCCTCATCGACAATGCCATCGAGGCCATGCAGGGTCGCGGAGTTCTACGCTTCACCACCCGCCTCACTGGCAACATGGCCACCGTCGAAATCACCGATAGCGGTCCGGGCATCGATCCCGCCGACCAATCGCGCATCTTCGAACCTTTTTTCACCACGAAAGCGCCCGGCAGCGGTCTTGGCCTGGGTCTCGACACCGCCGCCCGCATCGTCAGTCGCCACTCCGGCTTTCTCACCGTGGAGTCCCGTCCAGGCCGTACCTGCTTCCAGGTCCGCGTCCCCATCGACCGCGCCGAAGCCTATTAACCAAGCCCCCGACCCACGCCGAGGCCACTAGTTAGATCGTGACCTCAACCCCGCGCCAGAACGCAACATGATGCTTAACCGCCCGCGCGGCCGGCTTTGGATCCGGGTAGTACCACGCGGCGTCGGGATTCTCCTGGCCGTCTACTAGAATTGTGTAATACCGGGCCTGCCCCTTCCATGGGCAGTTCGACGTCGTCGAACTCGGCCTCAGAAACTCGCGCTTGACCGACTCCTCCGGAAAGTACGTGTTTCCTTCAACTGTCTCGAAGGTCTCGCTCTCCGCCAGCACCTGCCCGTTCCAAACCGCCTTCGCCATAAGCTACATCCCGCAATCTATCAACTACTTACCTGAGCGCACCAGTAGCAATCCAGCAGGCAAGCAGGACATTTCAGACTCAAACCATCTGCGCCTTTGTAACAGAGTTGATGCAGGAAGGAAAGCCGCCCTGCCCGGCAGCACCCAACCTGCCCCAAACCGTTCATACGGCACACAGTCGCTGGACAAGCAACACGTCAGCCTCACGCACCCTGTTCCAACAGCACCGGTCGCGCCCTCTCCGGGTCCGGCATCGCCGGCACGTCGACCGGCCTCGGCCCGCCAATCTTCTTCTTGAAGTGGCAGACCACCCCGGCCGGCTCTTCCGCAGCCTCCGCCTCGCCCTTCTTCTTGCGCTTCTTCGGCAGGTCCTCAAGGTTGTTGGGACACACCAGGTACGTCCCCTCGCTGTTCGCAATCTCCAGAACGTAAGGGCTCTTGCACTTCGGACAGACCTCGTTCACCAGCTTCAAATTCGAGGCGAAATCACACTTCGGGTAGTTCACGCATCCATAGAATGTGTCGCCCCGCTTCGTCTTCCGCACCGCAATGTCTCCGCCGTCCTTCGGGCACCGCACCTCCAGCAGCTCCTGCTTGATGTACTTGCATTTCGGATATCCCGAGCAGCTGATGAACTCCCCATACTGCCCATTGCGCAGCAGCAGCGGCCGAGCGCACTTCGGGCATGCCTCCTCCAGCTGCACCGGAGGCTTCTGCTGCACCTTCTGGGTCAGCTTCCGGATCGTCTTGCACGGTGGGTCTTCGTTGTACCCCGGGCACGCCATAAACGGCCCCCACGGCCCATTCCGCAGCACCATCGTCCGCCCGCAGTTGTCGCAGAACTCCTCCTCCTGCTCCCCTTCGCGAAGCGCGTCCGGAGAGGTCAGGTCCGGCTTTGCCGCGAAGTTCTCCCTCGTGAAGTCACACGAGAACGGCTCGACAATCACCTTCTTGCCCCTCGGCGCCGCCTCGTTGATCGCCGCCGTCATCCCCTTTACGTCGGCAACCTCCTTCGCGTACCCGGTCACATCCTCGGTCATCGCCTTTACCGTCATCGGAAACGGGAACGCCGACGTGATCTTCTTCGTTACGCCCCTCTGATCCTTCTTCCATGGCCCCGCCGCGACCGTCATCGGCTTCGCCTTAGTGAAGTTGCTGCATGCAAAGAAGCTCCCGAACTTGCCCCACTTGAGGATCAGCGGGCTCCCGCACCTCTCGCACATCTCTTCGGTGCTCTGCTCCCTCCGCTTCACGTCCTCCATGTCCGTCTCGGCGATCTTCAGCTCCTTCTCAAAGTGCCCATAGAAGCCGTTCAGCAGGTCCGTCCACTTCTCCGTTCCATCCTCGACCGCATCCAGCTCGCCTTCGAGTTGCGCCGTGTATCCCGTCTCGAAGATGTAGGGGAAGTTCTTCACCAGCAGCTCCGTCACCACCATGCCGATCTCCGTCGGTACCAGCTTGGCAGCCAGCTTCTTTACATAATCCCGCTCCTGGATGGTGTTGATGATCGAGGCATACGTCGACGGTCGACCGATCCCCTTCTCCTCGAGCGTCTTCACCAGGCTCGCCTCGTTATACCGCGGCGGTGGCTGCGTAGACTTCTGCTGCGGATCGAGCTTGTTCAGCCCCAGCCCCTGCCCGTGGTTCAAGTCCGGCAGCCGCTTGTCCGCCGAATCCGCGTCATCGCTCTCCGCTCCCGCCTCCGCCGTGTCGTCCTTCTTCTCCGCTATCGGCGCCTGTTCGTAAACCTTGAGGAAACCGTCGAATTTCATAATGCTTCCACTCACCCGGAAGTCATACGTCCGGTCCGCCTTCGCCGCAATGTCCACCGTCGTCTGGTCGAACACCGCCGGCACCATCTGGCTCGCTACAAACCGTTGCCAGATCAGCCGGTACAGACGGTACTGCTCGTCACTCAGATACTTCTTGATCTCATCCGGCGTGAAGCTCACATGCGTCGGCCGGATCGCCTCATGCGCGTCCTGCGCATCTTTCTTGCTCTTGTACGTGTTCTCTTTTTCCGGCAGATACTTCGCGCCCAGCCTGCCTTTGATGAACTCGCGCGCCTCGGTCACAGCGTCCGGAGACACCCGCGTCGAATCCGTACGCATGTACGTGATCAAACCGACTGTGCCCTCCTTCCCGATCTCGATGCCCTCGTAAAGCCGCTGCGCCACACCCATCGTTCGCCGGACATTAAAGCCCAGCCGCCCCGCCGCATCCTGCTGCAGTTTGCTCGTCGTAAATGGAGCCGTCGGGTTCCGCTTGCGCTCCTTCCGCTCCACGCCGCGCACACTCCACTTCGCCCCTTCCAGCTGCCCGATCACCTCATCGACAGCCTCCTTGTCCGGCAGAGCATTCGCCAGGAACTGCTCCTTCCCCGCCTCGTCGACGCCGTTCGAGACCCGGATCGGCTTGCCCTCAACTCCCACCATCCGCGCCGAAAACTCCTGTCCGCCCCTGTCGTTCCTCGCCGAAGCATCGGGCGTCAGCAGCGCATCAACCGTCCAGTACTCCACCGGCTTGAACGCATTGATCTCCCGCTCCCGCTCCACAATCAGCCGCAGCGCCACCGTCTGCACCCGCCCCGCACTCAACCCGCGCCTGACCTTGTCCCACAGCAGCGGCGAGATCTGGTACCCCACCAGCCGGTCCAGCACCCGCCGCGTCTGCTGCGCGTCCACCAGGTCTTCATCCACATCGCGAGCGTTGTTGAACGCCGCCCGTACCGCCTTCTGCGTGATCTCGTTAAACGTCACCCGCTGCAGCTTGCTCTTGTCCTTCATCGAAGGCAGCAGCTGAAATTTAAGATGCGCTGCAATCGCCTCTCCTTCCCGATCCGGATCCGGCGCGAGAAACACAGCATCCGCCTCCGCGGCGAGCTTCTTCAGCCGGTCCACAACCTTCTCCTTGCCCGGAGAGACGATCAGCGTCGGCTCAAACGTCCGCATCTTCAGCTCAACACCGATCTCGTTCTTTGGCAGATCCATGATGTGGCCAATCGAGGCCTCCACCACGTAATCGCTGCCCAGATATTTCCCGATCGTCTTCGCCTTTGCCGGCGACTCCACGATCACTAATGACTTTCCCATTGCTCCCTTTCACTTCAGCAGTTCAGCCCCAAACCGCTAAACCACGCAAACTAACACGACACCCTTGCCTGTCAACCGTTTCCATGCGAACCTAACACGCTTTGGGAGAGCCGCGTCAAACTCAGGCCAAACCCCGAAGCAATCGAGACCAAACCGGATACGCCCTCTCTTGACCCGAACGCCGCTGGATCTCCCTCAATAGACTGCCGGTACGCGCTTACGTACCAAGCGATTTATCCACACGTACGCCGCGCAGCCACACTGCCCCTGTTTTTGTTGTCCCGAGCGCAGCGATCGGACCCGCTCTTTTCTTTGCAATCCTTGGCGCAGCGTCCGGACAGGCTCCTTAGTCTGTCATCCTGAGCGCAGCGAATCGACCCGCTTCTCTACCCGAATGTTCAACTTGACGTCGCCCTCTCAGAACGTCCGTACATAGTTCTTTCCCGGCATCTGCCTCACCTTGCCCGCAAGCTCCAACTCGAACAGCGCCGTAAAGATCTCGGCGGACCCCATCTCCGCCTCCAACCTCTCTATCAACTCATCCAGCTGAGTCGACTCGTCGTGCCGGAGCCGCTCATACACCCGCCGCTCATGTTCCGAAAGGCCATTCGCACCGGCACCCTGGAATAAGGATGCGCCAGGCCCAGCTTCGGATTCAGTCGCCGCCCCGCTCGCCGCCTCGTCTTCTAGCGCAAGTCTTACCTGCGAAGGGAGATCCTCCCACACGTCCTCCCACGTCGCCGTCAGCTTCGCACCCTGCTTGATCAGCGTATTCGGCCCCCACGCATTCTTGTTCGTCACATTCCCCGGCACCGCATACACGTCGCGATTCTGCTCCATCGCACATCGCGCCGTGATCCTCGTCCCGCTATGCTCGCCCGCCTCGATCACCAGCACGCCCACGCTCATCCCGCTCAGCGTCCGGTTCCGAATCGGAAAGTTCTGCGGCGCCGGAAACGTCCCCAGCGGGAACTCGCTTACCACCGCTCCACCGCTCGCAACAATATCCTCCGCCAGCCGCTTGTTCTCCTTCGGGTAGATGATGTCGATGCTCGTCCCCCAGACCGCCACCGTCTTCCCTCCCGCCGCCAGAGCGCCCTTGTGCGCCGCCGTATCCACGCCCCGAGCCATCCCGCTGAAGATCACCATCCGCCGGTTCGCCAGGTCCCGGCTCAGCATCTCCGCCATCCCCAACCCATACGGCGACGGTTGCCTCGTCCCCACCACCGCAATGCCCGCGCGCGACAGCATCGCCACATCCCCCCGGACCCACAGCACCGTCGGCGGATCATAGATCTCCCGCAGCCGATCCGGATACGCTTCATCCGCCGACGTCACCACCATCCCGCCCGCCTCGCCCACCCGCTGCATCTCGTCCACCGCCGCCGATCGCGCCCGCCCATCCGCACAGAACTGAGCCGCCGCCGCCGGCATCCCCGTCCCTTCCAACTCCGTCAGTGAAGCCCCGAACATCCACCCCGCTCCACCCATTCGCTTCACCGCCCGCGCAATCCGCGTCGGACCCATTCCCGGCGTCAACGTCAACGCCATCCATCCCAGCCGCTCCTCCTCCAACACATCCTTACGCACCATCAAAGTCATTCATATCCTCAAGCCGACGTGCGCAGAACTCACACGCCCACGAACCTAAAGCGACCCCATCCGCCGGTCAATGCAACTTATGTCTCCCGCCCTATCTCGCCTTTCGCCCCCCCGTCCCCTCTTTCTTCATTCCGGACGAAGCAAGGAAATTCCGGACGCAGCAAAGAAACTACTTCTGCCTTGTCCCTTAGTCTTGTCGTCCTGAGCGCCTACTCTTGTCCTCTTGTCCTTCAGTCATGTCATCAGTAATGTCATCCTGCGCGCAGCGATCGGACCCGCTTCCCTACCGCGAAGCCGAACCTAACCTCCGCTCTCGCCGTTGCTTTCCCTTCCCTTCTTTCTTCCATTCCGAACGCACCGAGGAACCTGCTTCTCGCCGCTGCTTCCGCTCTTGTCTTCCACAACCGCCAGAGCTCCCCACGCACGATCTGCTGACCCCACCTCTTGTCATCCTGAGCGCAGCGAAGGACCCGCTCCGCACCACCCCAGCCGAGCATCAACTAAACTGGACCCAATCGTTTGCCCACTCCCGACCCCATCCCCCTCCGCGTCGCCGCAATCAGCTTCCTCAACCCCGCCCCGCTCATGTGGGACTTCGAGCACCCACCCCTCGCCCCCACCCTCGCCACCCGCTACGCCGTCCACTACACCCAGCCCTCCCTCTGCGCCCACCAGCTCCTCTCCGGGGGCGCCGACCTCGGCCTCATTCCCGTCGCCGCCCTCACCCCCGATCTCGCCGTCGTCCCCGGCTGCACCATCGCTTCACTCGATCACGTCCGCTCCATCCTTCTCCTCGTCAAACACCCTCACACCCTCACGACCATCCGCACCGTCGCAACGGACACCGCCTCCCGCAGCTCCGTCGCCTACCTGCAGGTCCTCCTCCGCAAGTTCCACGCCAACGACCCTGTCCTCCTCCCGCACCCCGCCGACCCCATAGCGATGCTCCGCCAAGCCGACGCCGCGCTCCTTATCGGCGACCCCGCCCTCCTCGCCCGCGAGCGACACACCGAGATCGAAGCTGCCGCGGGCCCCCTCCTCTGGATCGACCTCGCCCACGAGTGGCACATCCGCACCAGCCTCCCCTGGGTCGCCGCCGTCTGGGCCGTCCGACCCGAAGCCCTCACACCCGGCAGCACGTCCCCTACCCAGCTCACGCTCGACCTCCAGCTCTCCCGCGACCACGGTCTCACCCACGTCGAAGACCTCGTCCGCCAATGGACCCCCCGCATCCCTCTCCCTCCCGATACCATCCGCCATTACCTCACCCATAACATCCACTACTTCCTCGATGAACCCTGCCTTCGCGCCATCGATCTCTTCCGCCGCTATGCCGCTGAAACCGGCGTCCTCCCATCCCTCGGACCCATCCGTCTCCTCTAACCAACCTTTTAGCGACTTCCGACCACCCCAGCGCGTCTGTAAAGCATGATCTTTTCAGCGGCAGCTGCCCTCGCGGCCAGATTCCCGGCCCTAACCGCTGCCATTACCCTCGTCGCTTCCGTCGCCCACCTCCATCAGCACGGCCCGTTCCTGCATCTGCTCATCCGCTTTGGAATCCTCGGCATCTTTCTCGTCTCCATCGTCGACTCCTCCTTCGTCCCCCTCCCCATCCCCGGCGTCACCGACATCATGCTCGTGCTCTTCGCCGCCCAGCACACCAACCTCTTCCTGCTTGTCTTCGCCGCCACCCTCGGCTCCGCGATCGGCGGATACCTCAGCTACCAGGTCGGCCACGCCGGCGGCATGCAGTTCCTCGAGAAGCACGTCCCCAAACGCATATTCAAGAGCGTCACCCGATGGATGGAAAGCCACGCCATCCTCGCCATAGCCCTTCCCGCCCTCCTTCCGCCTCCCATGCCCCTCTCCCCCTTCGTCCTGGCCGCGGGCGTGCTCAACATGTCACGTAGAAAGTTCCTCACCGCCTTCACCGTCAGCCGCGCTGTTCGGCATTCCATCGCCGCTGGCCTCGGCATCTACTACGGCCGACAGGTCCTTGGCCTCTGGGCTCACTTCTCCGATAAATGGGCCGCCACCATCCTCATCGCCATCTGGTCCTTCATCCTGATCGGCTGTGGCTTCGCCTTCTGGAAGATCTACCAGACCTCGCGCTCCTTCAAGGGCCAGAACTCCACCCGTCCCGAAGCCGTCTCCACCTCCCAGGCTCCCGCCGCCTAGGCCGCCGCTACCGTCCGTCTCTCTCGCGGCGAGAACTTGCGCTTGTAGTAGATGGTCGTCAGCACGATCGCCGGAACCCCCACCGCCGTAGGCCACAGCCACACGATGACCGAGGCGGTGTGAAAGAGCGGTTCCAAAGTGACCACCGAGAACGCCGTCCACGCCGCGATATAGCTGCCGATGAAGTTCCCCAGATGCGTGTACCACCAGAACATCTTCTCCTTCGGCTTCCGAACGAAGCTCAGCATCTGCATGTAGGCCAGCCGCATCCCCAGGCACCCAAACACCACCGCCACAATGCCGAAGTTCTGCACCCACGCCGGCTTGAAAATCCCGAACAACGCCAGGCAGGCGCTCGACACGAACGTAATGCCGCCCGCGATCCAGTCGATCGGCCGCGCCGATCCACCCCGCGCCAGATCCTTCAGCTTCAGCACCCGGTACCCCGAGAACGCCGCGTAAAAGCTGAACACCGGCACCAGCGCCAGAAACAGCACCGGCCGATACAGTGCCATCGGCAGCGCCGTCGCCGCCACCATCCCCATCGACCACAGGTACACCATCCCCCACCGCTTATGCTGCTTGCCGCCCTTCGCCGTAATCAGAGCCACCGGCGCCAGCAGAAACGAGCTCGCCCCCGCCGTCACATGAACTCCCAGAAAAACCTTCATCCACATCGGATCCGCATGCGTCATCGTTCCTCCTCCTGAATCCCGCTTCCCACCAGTCCGTTCAGCGATCGAAGCGTCTCGTCCGCCCATTCCATGACCGCGCGAGCCTCAGCGATCCCGTAGCGCAGCGTCGAGAGAAAGAAAGGCAGCGCCGCCTTGCCCGCGTGCCGCCTCCTGATCTCCGGCTCCAGCAGCGTGTAGCGCAGCAGGTCCGCCGAAAACCGCTCCCGCTCCGCCATCACCTGCGCCCGCGTATCCTCCACGCTGCCATTGCCTCCAAAGAAGAGCTTCAGCAGCATCTCGTTCCGCGGCACCCGCGCCACCGGCATCACCGCCAGCCATGCCGCCAGCCGCTCCCGGCCCATGGGCGTGAGCGAGTAAACCTTACGCCCTGCCCGTCCCGTCTCCTCTACCTCGACCAGTCCCTGCCTGCGCAGCTTCGCCAGAGCCGGATAGATCTGCCCAAAGCTCTCACTCCAGAAATTGCCGATTGACACCTCGATCCTCTGCCGAATCTCATACCCCGACATGGCGCCCAGGCTCAGCATGCCTAACAACGCCTCCGTCGTAGTTGTCTTCCCAGGTGCATCCTTCTTCCTCGCTGCAGCCATATCTGGAAGATATATATCTGGCAGATAGCTCTACGCAAGAAGAAAGGGAACAGTTCCCTGTTCCCCGCCTCCAAAACTCCTCCCGCAACAAAGCCGCAGCAACCGCGAACCCGGCGATTGCCGTACCTGCCCCTAAAACTCCCACCGCAACAAAGTCGCACCCACCGTAAAGCTGGCCACTGCCGTACCTGCCTAAAACTCCCACCGCAACAAAGTCGCACCCACAGTAAATCCGGCACCCACACTGGCCAGCAGAACCAGGTCCCCCTTCTTCAAGCGCTTGTCGTCGAGCGCCGTCTGCATCGCCAGTGGAATCGTGCCCGCCGTCGTATTCCCGAAGCGGTCGATGTTGATCACCACGCACTCCTCGCCCAGCCCCAGTCGCTCGGCCGTCGAAAGGATAATGCGCTTGTTCGCCTGGTGCGGAATAAAGCAGCTCAGATCGTTCGCAGTCACCCCGTTCCGCGCCATCACCGTCTCCGCCGCCTCCGCCATCTTGCGCACCGCAAACTTGTACACCGCCTGCCCATCCTGGTGCACGTAGTGCATCTTCGCCGCAACCGTCTCCGCCGTCGCCGGATGCAGGCTCCCACCGCCCGGCATATTCAAGGCCGTCGCTCCCGATCCATCGATCTCATGCCAGTAGTCGATCAGGCCCACCTCATCGCCCACGCACGGCTCCAGCAGCACCGCCCCCGCGCCGTCGCCAAAGATCACGCACGTCGCCCGGTCCGTGTAATCGATCACCGAACTCATCACGTCCGCGCCGATCACCAGCACCTTCGAGTGCATCCCGCTCTCCACCAGCTTCGCTCCCACCTGCAGCGCATACGGAAATCCCGAGCATGCCGCCGACAGATCGAATCCCCACGCATGCTTCGCTCCCAGCCGGTCCTGCACCAGGCACGCCGTCGCCGGAAAAAACATGTCCGGCGTCACCGTCGCCACGATGATCACCTCAAGCTCGCTCGCGTCCAGACCTCTCTTCGCCAGGCAGCACCGTGCCGCCTCCGTCGCCAGATCGCTCGTCCCCACACCCTTCTCCGCGATGTGCCGCTCCCGCACCCCGGTCCTCTCCACAATCCACTGGTCGTTCGTCGCCACCATCTTCTCAAGATCCGCATTCGTCAGCACACGCGGCGGAACATACGTCCCCACCGCTGTGATCTTGGCCCTCACCGCCGCATGCGGCCGCAACGTCAAACTCAAATCCATCACCCCTCTAAAAACGAAACTTACCGGCCACGAAACTCACCGGCCGTGAACCGGCCTTCAGTCACGCTCCATTCTCGCCGACAACGCTTTTCATGTCATCAAGGCAATGGAAGAAGCACAGCCGTCACGCGATCCTTCACGCACCTCCATCAACATAAGGTCTCGGCAAGGAGCTTATACATTCGGAGGTGAAGTGTACCGGGCGACCCACTGCGCCATTGCGCAATCACCACAACATTCAGCTGAGAGGGGGGAAGTACCGGGCGACCCACTGCGCCATTGCGCAATCACCACAACATTCAGCTGAGAGGGGGGAAGTGTACCGGGCGACCCACTGCGCCATTGCGCAATCACCACAACATTCAGCTGAGAGGGGGAAAGTGTACCGGGCGACCCACTGCGCCCATAATGACCCGTTACCGTTGCTTCCTTCCGGACCTGGCGGGGTTGGCGGGATTACGTCGCGTAGGACCCGGCACAAACGAAGTTTACCATCTCGTGCGCTCACATAACTCGCCCGGGCAAAGAAGAGCCGGCCCGTAAAGGGCCGGCTCTCGATTGCTCCCAGGCCTAACTACATCGAGCCCGAGTGCGGTGCGCTGATCCCATGCTTCTGCGCAATGCCTTCGATCATAGTCACATGCTCCTGGATCACCTGCTCGCCCTGCGAAACGGAGCTCTTCAACTCCTCGTTCTTCGTCGAACTCACCTCTGTCTTAAACTCGGCGAGGTCTTTGTGATGATCCTTCACCATCGCCGTGATGTACTGCTTATCGAACGCGTCGCCCGACATTCCGGAGAGCTTCTTGTCCATCATCGCGTCTTCGCTGTTCAGCTTCGTCGGCTCCGGCACGCCTGCCTTTTCCATGAATGGTTTCATCTGATCGGAAAGCTTGGTGTGGTCGTCGATCATCTTCTGCGCGAAATTCTTCACATCCTCGCTCTGGCTCTTGTCAAGCGCGATATGAGCCGTCTGAATCTCCGCCATATTGCCTGCGGCCGACTTCTTCAAAAACATCTTGTCATGCATCGAAAAGTTCGTGCCCTTCATCCCAGAACCCATCCCAGACCCGCTCGTGCACGTCGGGCCATAGACTGCTCCGCTGCTCAAAGCCGTCACTCCGCACAGCATCGCAATCTGAATCCCTTTGTAGCTCATAGTTCATTCTCCTCAAGCGTCAATTCGCTTGTCCTGTATCTATTGGGTGTGCGAACGGACCCAAGTGTTGCTCCGGGAGACACATGTATTCGGTCCGGCTCAGTTCCAGTTAAACTTTTCTTTGCCCCATCATAGGGAGACAGGGTCCAGCTCAGCCTCCCTTCCGGCAGACTCCCCGCGGCAGATCCCTGCCGTCTCACCCCCCACCCCGCCCCACTTCCTCGCCGACCTTTACACCTTCAAGTGGACCGAGCTCAACCTCCGCCTTCCCCCCGTCAGCGCCTTCACCGTCGGCCTCTGCCTCTCCATCGGTATCGCCGCCGGCCATCCCTCAGGAGGCCTCATCGCCGGCGGCGGCGCCTTCACCGTCGGCTTCGGCGCCAACCAGCGCATCGCCGACTCCCGTCTCCTCCCCATGCTCGTCGCCATCTTCGCCTGCGCCAGCGCCACCCTCATGGGAACCATCGTCGGCCCGCATCCTCGGAACCCTCGCCGGCGCCTGGCTCTCGACCCTCCTGCTCGCCCACGTCTCCTTCACCCTCCTATCCTCGCCGCCGCCGCCACCCTCTTCGCCCTGCTCGCCTTCGCCACCAACGCCGTCAACTACGCCCTCTACACCGCCTTCCTCACCTCCTACATCGTCTTCCTCCTCTCCCTCAACCAGATCCCCGGCCCCGTCCTCGCCTACCGCCGCGCCTGGTGCACCATTCTGGGAGGCCTCATCGCCCTCGTCATCCACCTCGACGCCCTCCGCCGCCACCGCAACCACCCCTCCCAACCCTGATTGAGACGTGGCCTTCAGCACCGCCGCTGCCGCTCGCTACAGCATTTGCCCTTGCTCATGCCTTTCTTCTTCCATCCTGAAGCGCAGCGAAGAACCTGCTTCTCGCTCTTGCCTGTCTCCCCAGCTTTGTCATCCTGAGCGCAACGATCGGACCCGCTTCTCTACCGTCAGGCCCGTCCCGCCCAAACCTCGCTCCAGCTCTAGCTTTAACGCACTCGACCCACCAACCTTGGTAAACTAGAAGGCTGTGACCGCCCCCATCATCCTGGACAGCCAGACCGACCTCGAGACCCCCACCCGAACCCGCCCCAGGGTCGGCTTCGTCTCGCTCGGCTGCCCCAAGAATCTCGTCGACTCCGAGGTCATGATGGGCCTGCTCCATCACAACGGAGCCGAGCTCACCCCCAACGCCGAAGACGCCGAGATCATCGTCATCAACACCTGCTCCTTCATCGACTCCGCCAAGCAGGAGTCCGTCAACACCATCCTCGAGATGGTCGGGCACAAGCAGCAGAACGGCGGCAGGGCCCAGCGCATCATCGTCGCCGGATGCCTCGTCGAACGCTACCGCGACGAGATCCGGAAAAACATTCCTGAGGTCGATGCCATCGTCGGCACCGGTGAACTCGAACAGATCCTCGCCGCCGCAGGCCTCACACCGACTGGCCCCATCGCGAACTCCCCCTTCAACATCCTCACCGAATCCGTCTCCGCCAACCGCGCCCCCTCCTCCGTCCACCAGCACTCCCGCCCCGAATCCGACAGCCCCCAGCTCCAGATCTCGCACGCCGCCGACCAGGCCGCCACCAATCCGGGTGCCCCAGGTACGCGCAGCTTACCTGGGAGCGCCGCAACCCATCTCTCCGGACATCCCCAAACCTCCCGCCCCGAGGGCAACGCCCGCGAAGCCGCCGGCCGCTTCTCCCGCGAATCCTGGGACGGAGCCGCCACCGCCCTCCCCACCTACCTCGCCAACGAGCACACCCCGCGCATCCTCACCACCCCCCGCGCCAGCGCCTACATCAAGATCGCCGAAGGCTGCGACCACCCCTGCTCCTTCTGCATCATCCCCCAGCTCCGCGGCAAGTTCCGCTCCCGCCCCGTCGCCTCCGTCGTCGCCGAGGCCCGCTCCCTCATCGCCCAGGGAGTCCGCGAGATCACCCTCATCGGCCAGGACACCACCTGCTACGGCGAGGACCTCCCTCCCGGCGCACTCTCCGGCAAACGTCCCGAACTCGCCGACCTCCTCGACGCCCTCGCCCCACTCCCCGGCCTCAAGTGGCTCCGCTTTCTCTACGCCTATCCCAACAAAATCACCACCCGCCTGCTCGAAACCATGGCAAAGCACGACTCAATCGCGAAGTATCTGGACGTCCCCCTCCAGCACGCCAGCGCCAACGTCCTTAAACGCATGAAGCGCGGCGGCTCCGGCGACCGCTTCCTCGAGATCATCCGCAAGGCCCGCGCCACCGTCCCCGGCCTCGTCCTGCGCACCAGCTTCATCGTCGGCTTCCCCGGCGAAACTGAAGCCGATTTCGAAGAACTCTGCAGCTTTGTCCAGGCCGCCAAAATCGATTGGCTCGGCGTCTTCACCTACTCCGACGAGGACGGCGCCCAGGCCTTCAACCTCCCCGCCGACTCGAAGCTCCCCGGCCGCACCATCGAGACCCGCCGCCGCAAGCTCATGCGCCTCCAGCAGAAGATCTCCACGCGCGCCAAACGATCCTGGATCGGCCGCGAACTCGAACTCCTCGTCGAAGGCCCCTCCGCAGAGACCGACCTCCTCTGGGAAGGACGCTCCGCCCAGCACGCCCCCGAGATCGACGGCAAAATCTTCATCAACGACTTCGGCCACCACGAAACCCTGGTCCCCGGAACCTTCTACCGCGCCCAAATCACCGAGTCCCACGACTACGACCTCGTCGCCCGCATCCTCGACTAAAGTCTCCCGCCTGATCCGAGACAGGCCCCGCATCCTCGGCTGGTCTCTCGTCGTCTAAACCGCCATGACCGACCCCAAAACTCTCCGCTGCCCCACCTGCAAGACCATCGTCCTCCTCGGCTCCGCGGACGTCCCCTTCTGCTCCGACCGCTGCCGCCGCATCGATCTCGGCAAGTGGGCCTCGGGCGACTACAAAATCTCCTCCCCCATCCTCGACCCCGACCTCCTCGAAGAGCTCGAACACGCCCAGCAGCAGCGCAAACCCATGCACGAGGACAGCGACACCCCCGGCTACAAAAACTGATCGACCTCCGCTCCCGCACCGCTCTCTCAATCACCCCGCGGTACCTCTCCCTGTCATCCTGAGCGCAGCGAATGGACCCGCTTCCTTACCGCAAGGCTCGCACCGCCTCCGCCCGCTTTCCGATCCCCGCCTCGTAAAATCAACAGAGATGCCCCGCCCAGCCCCCATCAACCTCCCTCCCGGCATCCACAGGACCCGCTGGGCCTGGCTCGTCGCCACCTTCTTCGGTGCCGGGCACCTCCGCCCCGGCCCCGGCACCTACGGCTCCGTCGCCGCCGTCCTGCTCTGGTTCGCCGCCGCCCACGCGCTCCACCCCGCCCCGCTCGTCCTGGCGCTCGGAACCACAGCAGCCGCCCTCATCGCCATCGCTGTCGGCATCCCCGCCGCCACGGTCGTCGCCCGCGAGTCCGCCCGCAAAGATCCCGGCCACGTCGTCATCGACGAGGTCGCCGGCCAGCTCATCGCCCTCATCGCCCTACCCGCCGACTGGCGGCACGCCGCCCTCGCGCTCCTCCTCTTTCGCCTCTTGGACATCCTCAAACCCCCACCCATCCGCCAGCTCGAGCGCCTCCCCCAGGGCACCGGCATCATGCTCGACGACGTCGCCGCCGGCCTCCTCGCCCTCCTGCTCGCCCAGGCCATATCCCATCTCGTCTCCGTCTAACTGCCACGGATTTGCACTCACCCCAACCTCGGTCTACGCTGAGACCAGACCCATGACACCAATCCGCAAGCCCGGCAGACAAGACCACCAGACGACCTCCGCACCGCATCTCGACCGGCTCCATCCACCCGCCGCCATGCCCGGCGGCGAGGTCTCCCTCTTCGGCTCGTCGCTTCTGGCAGATGATCAGACTCCCCCCCACGCCACCATCGGCGACGTCTTCGCACGCTCCACCCTCAGCCGCCCGCAGCAGACCTCCATCCGCATCCCCGAGGGCTCCATCTCCGGCGACCTTGTCCTTCACCACACCGGCGGCGCCTCCAATCCGCTCCGTCTCAACGTCGCTGTTCCCATGGCCGACAATCTCCACCCCGTCTCCAATCCCGCCGTGGACAGCAACGGCAACGTCTTCGTCACCTTCTCCGGCCCCCGCGGACAGGCCGTTCCCGTCTCCGTCTTCCGCATCGGACGCGACTTCCAGATGCGCCCCTTCGTCCGCGATCTGCTCAACGCCACTGGCCTCGCCTTCGGCCCCGACGGCCAGCTCTACATCAGCTCCCGCGCCGAAGGCGCAATCCATCGCTCCTCCCCCGATGGCGCCGTCTCCACCTTCGTCGAAGGCCTCGGCCTCGCCACCGGCATCGCCTTCGATCGCGGTGGCAGTCTCTACGTCGGCGACCGCTCCGGCACTATATTCAAAATCAATCCCGACAAACCCGGCGACAACCTCGCCGGCCTCTCTCACACCGATCGCGAGACTTTCGTCTTCGCCACCCTCGAGCCCTCCATGGCCGCCTACCACCTCGCCTTCAACGGGGAGGGAACCCTCTTCGTCGCCGGCCCCACCACCAGCTCCAGCCAGACCATCCACGCTATCGATCGCGACGGCAACACCACCGTCTTCTTCAAGGGCCTCGGCCGCGCCCAGGGCCTCGCCTTCGATGTCCACGACAACCTCTACGTCGCCGCCTCCCTCCACGGACAACGCGGCATCGTCCGCATCACTCACGGCCGCGAAGCCTCCCTCGTCGTCTCCGGCTCCAACCTCGTCGGCCTCGCCTTCCTCGAAGATGGCTGCGCCGCCCTCGCCACCCGCGACGCCCTCTTCCACATCGACCTCGGCATCGAAGGCCGCCCGCTGGTATGACATTGCAAAGCACAACCATGTCGGACACCAACCCCGACAGCAGCAAGCCCAAAAGCGAGTCGTTTCTCGAGAGCGTCGCCTCCACCATACTCATCTTTGTCCTGTGGATCTTCGTCATCACCTTCGCCTTCCAGAACTTCGTCATCCCCTCCGCCTCGATGGCCAGCACCCTGCTTGTCGGAGATCACGTCCTCGTCGACCGCCTCACCTTCGCGCCGCCCTCCGCCTGGACTCCCTTCGTGCAATATCGCGACCCCAAGCCCAGCGACGTCGTCGTCTTCTTCAAGCCCACCACCGAGCCAAACGGCGATCACCTCATCCTCGTCAAACGCATCATCGGCGTTCCCGGAGACCGGATCCATCTCCTCGACGGCACCGTATTCCGCAACGGCGTCCCCCAGGTCGAGTTGCACGCCATCCAGCCCGCGTCGGGCAGCTACGACACCTACCGCGACGATTTCCCCTCCGTGCTCCCCAATCAGACCGGCATCACCGCCACTTGGTCCGTCGACCTTCCCTCCCACATCATTGGCGGCGACCTCGTCATCCCGCCCGGCAACTACTTCGTTATGGGCGACAATCGTGCAACAGCCTTGACGGCCGCTACTGGGGCTTCGTTCCTCGCGCCAACATCATCGGCCGCCCGCTCCTTGTCTATTGGTCCTTCCCCACGCCCGACGACCAGATCGACAAGACCAGCCTCTCCGACCGCGCTAGCTTCACCCTCCACGAGGCCGTCCACTTCTTCGACGAGACCCGCTGGCGACGCACCCTTCACGTCACCCCCTAGCCCCCACACGGCCAGTTCCCGGCTGACCAATCACCACGCAGAGCTTCGCCATCAGGCACCCGCCTGACCCCATTTCTGCACCTAACCCGGAGGACGCACACGAGGCCTCAACACCACCTTATGATCGCTGAAATCATCGCCGCCGGCTCCGAGATGCTCACCCCTCACCGGCAGGACACGAACTCCCTCTACCTCACCGAGCAGCTCAACGACCTCGGCATCCAGGTCGCCTTCAAGACCATCGTCGGCGACTCGCTCGACCACCTCACCGGAGCCGCCCGCGTCGCCCTCTCCCGCGCCGACCTCGTCCTCTTCTCGGGAGGCCTCGGCCCCACCGAAGACGACCTTACCCGCGAGGCCGTCGCCGCCGCCCTCGGCATCGCTCTCCATCGCGATCCCGGCCTCCTCGCCTCGCTCGAAAAGCGCTTCGCCGCCCGCGGCATCGCCATGCCCCCCAACAATCAGAAGCAGGCCGACGTCCTCGATGGCGCGACCGTTCTCCCGAATCGCGTCGGCAGCGCCGCCGGCCAGCTCCTTGAAACCACCTTCGAAGGGAAACCCCGAACCGTCATTCTCTTCCCCGGCCCCCCGCGCGAACTCAAGTCGCTCTTCTCGGCCGAGTGCCGGCCCCGCCTCGCCGCCGCCCTCCCACCCAGCCACATGGCTCGCCGCCTCCTCCGCATGGCCCTCATCCCGGAGTCGCAGGTGGATGCCCGCACCGCCCCCATCTACACCCGGTACACCGACGTCGAGACCACCATCCTCGCCGGCTCCGGCGAAATCCAGCTCCACTTCGTCGCGACCAAGCCCACCCTCGCCGAGGCCCAGGCTCGCGTCGACGAACTCGCCGACCGCATAGAAAGCGAGATGAACGATGACCTCTTCTCCGTTCACGGCGAATCCCTTCCCGAGATCGTTCACCTCCAGCTCGGCGTGCGCCAACTCACCCTCGCCGCCGCCGAAAGCTGCACCGGCGGCCTCCTCGCCCAGCGCCTCACCGCCGTCCCCAACAGCTCCGCCACCTTCCTTGGCGGAGCCGTCGTCTACACCGCCGCTCTCAAAACAGAATTCGCCGGCGTTCCGGCCGATCTCCTCAACACCGCCGGCTCCGTCAGCGAAGAGGTAGCCCGAGCCCTCGCCGAGGGCATTCGCGCCCGTGCCGGCTCCTCCTTCGGCCTCTCAATTACCGGACTCGCAGGCCCCGGCGGTGGCGCTCCCGGACCCGACGAAAAGAAGCCCATAGGCCTCGTCTATATCGGCCTCGCCAGCAGCTCCGAGACCGTCTGCAAACAGATCAATCTCACGGGCGACCGGGAGCACATCCGTCTCTGGGCCACACAGCACGCCCTGGAAATGCTCCGCCGAAAGCTCCTCTAACCACCACATCTCGCCCTTGCGCTTCCCACCCTTCTCTCTCTCATCCGAGCACAGCGGCAACTGCTTCTCGCCTTTGCCCTTCTTTCTCCCATTCCGAGCACAGCGAGGAACCTGCTTTTCGCCTTTGCCCTTCTTTCTTCCATTCCGAGCGCAGCGAGGAACCTGCTTCTGCACCTGCCTTCAAGCTTGTCATCCTGGAGCGAAGCGAAGGATCCCCGCACCTGCTCCTGCCTCCCCCCGACCGGGCTTGGACTGCTTCGCTCCCTTGTGCAAACCCCCAATCCTCTGTCACCAAAACCCACCTCTGCCCTTGCTAAACTCATCTCTGCAAACCATGACTCCCTGGCTCCCCACCCTTGCGCTCGCCTACCTCCTGGGCTCCATTCCCTTCGGGTATCTGCTCGTGCGCATCTTCCGCAGGCAGGATATCCGCTCCCTCGGCAGCGGCAACATCGGCGCCACCAACGTAGCCCGCTCCGGCGCCAAAGGCCTCGCTCTCGCCACTCTTCTTCTCGATTGCCTCAAAGGCGCCATCGCCGTCCTTCTCGCCTTCTATTTCGCGCATCACGCGGGCCTGGAGCACCACGTTGATGCTGACCCAGGCCGGGCCGCCGCCTTCGATCTCGCCTGCGCCGCCGCCATCACCGTCACGCTCGGCCACGTCTTCCCTGTCTGGCTGCGCCTCCACGGCGGCAAAGGCGTCGCCACCGCTCTCGGTGTCTTTCTCGTCCTCTCCCCTGCGACCATCGGCTGCGCCCTTCTTCTCTTCCTGGCCGTCTTCGCCATCACCCGCTATGTCTCGCTCGCCAGCGTACTCGCCGCCGCCGCCATCCCGGCAGCTTCGTGGTTCTTCCTCTCAGCGCGTACGCCCTGGACCTTTGCCGCCTTCCTCGGCATTCCGTTGCTCGTCATCCTTAAGCACCACGCCAATATCCGCCGGCTCCTCTCCGGCACCGAGAGCCGCTTCGGCAGCCGATCGGCGGTCGCTTGAGCCGCATCGCTGTCCTCGGAGCCGGCGCCTGGGGAACCGCGCTCTCCATCTCGCTCGCCCGCCGCGGAGGCCACGAGATCATCCTCTGGTCGCACTCCGCGCCCCTCGCCGAACAACTCAACGACCTCGGCGAAAACCTCCCCTACCTCCCCGGATTCACCCTTCCCGCCGGCATCGACGTCACCTCCGACCTCCCCGCCGCCATCTTCGAGGCCGACATCCTCCTCTGCGCCACCCCCTCCCAGCACCTCCGCGGTGTGGTCAGCCACATCGCCCCCCTCCTCACCCGCAACCAGATCCTCCTCACCGCCTCCAAAGGCCTCGAAGAAGCCACCAACCTCCGCATGTCCCAGGTCATCGCCGCCATCACCACCAACCGCTGCGCCGTCCTCAGCGGACCCTCCTTCGCCCAGGAGGTCGCCGCCGGAATCCCCACCGCCATCGTCGCCGCCGCCGCCAAGCCCGTTCTCGCCCAAACCATCCAGCGCGAGTTCTCCTCCTCCTCCCTCCGCATCTACACCAACGACGACGTCGCCGGCGTCGAACTCGGCGGCGCGCTCAAAAACGTCATCGCCCTCGCCGCCGGTGTCGTCCACGGCCTCAACCTCGGCCACAACTCCTCCGCCGCACTCATCACCCGCGGCATCGCCGAGATCACCCGCCTCGCCATCGCCTGCGGTGGCCATCGCCAGACCCTCTCCGGCCTGGCCGGCCTCGGCGACCTCGTCCTCACCTGCACCGGATCCCTCTCCCGCAATCGCTCCGTCGGCATCGAACTCGGCCGCGGCCGTCACCTCCCCGACATCCTCGCCGGCATGCACGGCAAAGTCGCCGAAGGCATCCGCAGCACCGGAGCCGCTCTCCACCTGGCCGCCCGCTATGACGTCGAGATGCCCATCACCGAGCAGGTCGACGCCATCCTCCACCACCACAAGGCGCCCCGCGATGCCATCCGCGACCTCATGTCCCGACCCGGCCGCGACGAGTAGCGCTGCCTAAAGCTGCCGTTCCATCTCATCCAACTCGGCGAAGACCTCGGCAATCGAAATCTCGATGGCCGTTCCCCCGATCGTCAGCGCTTCAGGCGCTGGTTTCAACCCACCCTCCCTGTCCAGCGCATAGGCTCGTCGTCGTCGTGGATCGACCACCCACACATTCTCCACTCCCATGGCCAGATAGTCGTCGACACGTTCCTGCATCTCACTCATGCGATCGTCTCGAGACAGAATCTCGATGCAAAGCAGCGGCGGCGTTCGCACAATCGGCTCGGCCTCTAACCTCCGTCTCAGCCCGCCGCCTCCCACCTTCGCGAACGGGGCGAAATAAATCTCTTTCCCACAGCGCACCTCGTAGCCTACTATCCCTGCACTCATCCTTTCCGTTCACACCGGAGGCACACCATGGGTTTCCCCGGGCCTGCCATCTCTCCTGATCCCGCAAAACTGGATGCCTTCATGGGCAAAGCCGTCGGCGATATGGGCGCTGCCCTCCACGCCGTTCTGGTCCTGCTAGGCGATCGCTTGGGCCTCTACAAAGCCATGGCCGACGGCCATCCGGTAACGCCCCGCGAGTTGGCGCTCCGCACATCCACCAGCGAGCGCTACGTCCGCGAATGGCTCAACGCCAACGCGGCCAGCGGATACATCCTCTACGACCCCACCTCCGCCACCTACACCCTCCCTCCAGAGCAGGCGCTCGCGCTCGCAATCGAGAACAGCCCCGCATTCATCCCCGGTCTCTTCCAGATCATCTCCGCCTGCTTTCATGATTCCGACCAGATCGAGCAGGCGTTCCGCACCGGGGCCGGCATGGGCTGGCACGAGCATCACCACGATCTGTTCCACGGAACCGAACGATTCTTCCGTCCCGGATATCTCGCAAACCTCACCACCAGCTGGATTCCAGCTCTCGACGGCGTAGAGGCCACCTTGCAGCGCGGCGGAAAGGTCGCCGATATCGGCTGCGGCCTCGGCGCTTCGACCATCCTCATGGCCAAGGCCTATCCCGCATCAGACTTCTTCGGATTCGACTATCACGCCGAATCCATCGATCTCGCGCGCGCCGCGGCCCATCGGGAAGGTCTGTCGGATCGCATCCACTTCGAGGTCGCCTCCGCCAAGAGCTTCCCCGGCAAAGACTATGACCTGGTCGCCTTCTTCGATTGCCTCCACGATCTCGGCGATCCGCGAGGTGCAGCGACCTACGTGCACTCCACCCTCAAGCCCAACGGGACCTGGATGATCGTCGAGCCCTACGCCGATAACGCCACCGAGAACAATCTCAATCCAGTGGGCCGCGTCTTCTACTCCGCCTCCACCATGCTCTGCGTCCCCGCATCCCTCTCGCAAGAGGTCGGAGCCGCCCTCGGTGCGCAGGCCGGTGAAAAGCGCATCCGCGACGTCGTCACCGCCGCCGGCTTCCAGCACTTCCGCCGCGCCGCGCAAACACCGTTCAACCTCGTCTTCGAAGCTAGACCCTAGCCCGCCATAGTCGGCGCGTGTTCAGCCGTTCTGTTCCAGATCGTCCTTCGCAGCGAAGATCGCCTTCACCGCCACGGAGATCTCGGTTCCATTCACGATCGATCCAGTCCCATCCGGACGGGGGGAGCTTTCCAGATATGCGCTGAGCGGAACAACGGTTGTAGTAGGCGCCATCCCCGGACCTCTCATCTCATCGGAATCGTACTCCAACCATCCGCTAAACTAGACCGTAGCCATGGCCTTCAACCTCTTCGGCAAGCGCGACAAGCCCACCGAACCCATACCCGACCCAGAACCCGAGGGGAAGCCCCCACCCGATCCGGCCCCCGCCGCCCCCGAGTCCCCTCGCTCCACCCTCTTCAACTTCGGCTCCCGCCAGCCTGCCCCACCCCCGCCCACCCCAACCTCCGACTCCGAAGACCCACCCGCCCGCCGCTCCTTCTTCGACCGCATGAAGCAAGCGGTCACCCGCACCCGCGAGACCTTCACCGAATCCATCGCCTCCGTCGTCGCCCTCACCCGCGAAGTCGACGAGTCCACCATCGCCGCGCTCGAGCCCGTCCTGCTCGCCGCCGACATCGGCACCACCACCACCGCCCTCGTCCTCGAAAACCTTCGCCAGCGCGCCTTCCGCACCGGCATCTCCGGCGGTGCCGAACTCAAGGACCTCCTCAAGCAGGAACTCAAGCACATCCTCGATAGCGTCGCGACTCCCGTTCTTCACCCCGCAGGCCTCGAAGTCATCCTGATGGTCGGCGTCAACGGCACCGGCAAGACCACCACCTCCGGCAAACTCGCCGCGCTGTTCACCTCCCAGGGCCGCTCCACCCTCCTCTGCGCAGCCGACACCTTCCGCGCCGCCGCCATTGAACAACTCGAAGTCTGGGCCCAACGCTCCGGCGTCGACATCATCAAGACCCGCCAGGGTGGCGATCCCTCCGCCGCCCTCTACGACGCCTGCGCCGCCGCCAAGGCCCGCCACATCCGGACCCTCATCGTCGACACCGCCGGCCGCCTCCACACCAAGTCCGATCTCATGAAGGAGCTCGACAAAATGCGCCGGACAGCAGAAAAGTTGGTCCCCGGCGCACCCCACCAGACCCTCCTCGTCATGGACGCCACCACCGGCCAAAATGGCCTCACCCAGGCCCGCCTCTTCACCGAAGCCGCCCGCGTCACCGGCATCGTCCTCACCAAACTCGACGGGACCGCCAAGGGCGGCATCGTCCTCGCCATCGCCACCGACCTCAAACTCCCCGTCGTCTACGCCGGTGTCGGCGAAAAAATGGAAGACATCCTCCCCTTCGACTCCGGCACCTTCATCGACTCGCTCCTCGACTAACCCCATCTCCGCGCGTCCCCCACAGCCCACGCTGGACATCACTCTCCCATTGCCTTACCGTTCTCCCGTAGACCTTTAGACCTTTAGCTTCCACTCCCCGCACGAAAGCGAGACGCCCTCGACCATGCTTGATCGCAGACACTTCCTCCAATCCGCCGTAAAGACCGCCACCGTCGCCGCTGCCGCCAGCCGCATCCATCCGCTCCTCGCCCAGACCTCCTCCCCCGCGCCGCGCTCCGCCAACGACAACATCCAGCTCGCCCTCATCGGCGCCGGCATTCAGGGCCAGAGCGACACCAAATTCGCCCTGCAGGTTCCCGGCGTCAAGCTGGTCGCCGCCGCCGACTGCTACGACGGCCGCCTCACCCACGCCAAAGAGCTCTGGGGCACCGACCTCTTCACCACCCGCGACTACCGCGAGATCCTCGCCCGCAAGGACGTCGACGCCGTCCTCATCGCCACCCCCGACCACTGGCACAAACAAGCCGCCGTCGACGCCCTCAAAGCCGGCAAGGACGTCTACCTCGAAAAACCCATGATCCACATCTACCCCGACGGCCCCGAAATCATCGACGCCGTCCGCTCCTCCAACCGCATCCTCCAGGTCGGCAGCCAGCGCGTCAGCTCCATCCTCTATCTGAAAGCCAAAGAGCTCCTCGCCTCCGGTGCCATCGGCAAGCTCAACATGGTCACCGCCCGCTGGGACCGCAACTCCTCCATCGGCGCCTGGAACTACACCGTCCCTCTCGACGCCTCCACCGAAACCTGCGACTGGCCGCGCTTTCTCGGCTCCGCCCCCAAGCTCCCCTTCTCCGGTGAACGCTTCTTCCAGTGGCGCAAGTGGAAGGACTACGGATCCGGTGTCGCCGGCGACCTCTTCGTCCATCTCTTCAGCGGCACCCACTTCATCACCGGTTCCAAGGGCCCAACCCGCGCCATGGCCACCGGCGGCCTCCGCTTCTGGAAGGATGGTCGCGACGTCAACGACGTCCTTCTCGCCCTCTTCGACTACCCCGAAGGCTTCAACCTCAGCCTCCACGTCAACTTCGTCGATGGCGGCGAAGAGAGCGAGGGCTTCCTCTTCACCGGCTCCGAAGGCCTCATGGAGATCGACGGCAGCAAAGGCACCGTCACTGTCACCCGCACCCCGCTCGCGACCGAGCCCGGCTACACCGTCTCCACCTTCGCCAACGCCATGCAGCAGCAGATCATCCAGCAGTACCGCCAGAAATATCCGGTTCAGCACCCCTCCGGCCCGCCCCCACAGGAAGTTCAGAGCTTCGCCGCACCTGTCGGCTACTCCGACAGCTATGACCACTTCCACAACTTCTTCAACTCCGTCCGCAGCCGCCAGCCCGTCGTCGAAGACGCAACCTTCGGCTTCCGCGCTGCCGGTGCCGCCCTTCTCAGCAATCTCAGCGCCGAGCGCGGCAGCGTCGTCCACTGGAACCCCGAGACCATGAAGCTCGCCTGACGCACACCAGATCACGGAGCCACACTATGAACCCCGCACTCAAATCCCTCGCGCCCCTGCTTCTACTGTCCCTCCTTGCCTCCACTCCTTCGCGTGCCCAGGACCCCGAGCATGCCAAGGAGTTCCGCATGCAGCACCCCGGAGACGGCCCCGGCGGCGAATCGCGCATCGCCTTCCTCACCCATCGTCTCGGCAACGATCACGCCGAAGGCATCTCCATGCTCGATATGAACGGCGACGGCTTCGTCGATCTGCTCAGCGGCGCCTACTGGTACGAAAACCCCGGCGCCAACGGTGGTGAGTGGAAGCAGCACCAGTTCCGCACCGTGGGCCTCCACAACGAGTTCGTCAACGATTGCGGCGAGTGGATCGTCGACGTCGACCACGACGGCCAGCCCGATCTCGTCACCACCGGTTGGATCTCGAACGGCCTCTGGTGGTATCGCAACCCCGGCCCCAAAGCCACCGCCGCCGGCGAGATGTGGAAGGCCGAGAAGATCACCGACAGCTTCGACACCGAGGGCGGCGCCTTCGGCGACATCAACGGCGACGGCAAGCCCGAGGTCGCTCTCGCCCACTACAACCACTCCGGCGTCCTCTGGATCGATTTCAACCCCAAGTCCGGTGACGGCAAGCCAAAGGTCCACCACCTCGGAGGCACCGCCGAAGATGGTCACGGCATCGGCATCGCCGACATCAATGGCGACGGCAAAGCCGACGTGCTCACCACCCACGGCTGGTTCGAGCAGATCGACGCCGACAACGACAAGTGGAAGTGGCACGCGGACTGGGAGCTCGGCGACACCGGCTTCCCCATCCTCGGCTACGACGTCAACCACGATGGCAAACTCGACCTCATCTACGGCCAGGGCCACGGCTACGGCCTCTACTGGCTCGAACAGGCCGGCGCCCCCGACAGCCCAAAGTGGATCCGCCACACCATCGACGAGTCCTTCTCGCAGTCCCACGCCCTCGCCCTGGTCGATCTCAACGGCGATGGAACCACGGAGCTCATCACCGGAAAACGCTACCGCGGCCACTCCGGCGCCGACCCCGGATCCTACGATCCCAACGTCGTCTACGCCTACAAACTCCCCAGCAAAGCCCAGTTCGACTCCGCAAAATCTCACGCCTCTGGCGCCCATCCTACCCCCTCCCAGGCCGCCCCTACGGCACCCGCGACTCCAGCCAATATGCAGATCGCCGACAGCGCCTCCGACCCCGTCTTCACCCGCACCGCACTCTCCTATAACGGCACCGCCAGCGCCGGCACCCAGTTCATCGCCGCCGACTTCGACCACGACGGCGACATGGATATCGCCAGCGCCGGCAAACTCGGCGTACACGTCTTTGAAAACCTCAAAGTAGACAAGACCCCCAAGGCCGTCCGCGAAGACATCCAACCCCTCAACCGCAAGTGGCCCTTCCCCGGCGAAGGCAAAGAGGTCGAACAGGAAGAAGGACCCACACCCAAATAGTAGAGGACGCAACGCAGTCCGTCCTCTCTAGTCCTGGCTCTTCTCTCTCTGGTCCTGGCTCTTCTTTCTTCCATTCCGAGCAAAGCGAGGAACCTGCTTCTCGCCCTTGCCCTTCTTTCTTCCATTCCGAGCAAAGCAAGGAACCAGCTTCTCGCCCTTGCCCTTCTTTCTTCCATTCCGAGCAAAGCAAGGAACCAGCTTCTCGCCCTTGCCCTTCTTTCTTCCATTCCGAGCAAAGCAAGGAACCTGCTTCTTGCCCTTGCCCTTCTTTCTTCCATTCCGAGCAGAGCGAGGAACCTGCTTCTCGCCCTTGCCCTTCTTTCTTCCATTCCGAGCAGAGCGAGGAACCTGCTTCTCGCCCCGGCCCACTTGGCGTACCTCCCCCACCCGCCAGCTATAATCGAATCAGATGGAGCGAGGGGCCCCGGCTCAACTCCAGGGCCTTTCCTTCGGGTAAAGCTCTCCCTGTAAAAAGCATAGAAGAACATAATGCAGCAGTCGACGTCTGAGGCATCGGGGTAGGAGGGCTAACGACCCCATCCGACCTATGACCTTTGGAGGCCAACGGCCCACGCATACCAGCCTGGGGGAAGCCCCAGGTCCGGTCCCACGAAGAAGTTTGGGGCTGAAGGCCCGGCCTATTCGCCTTCAATTGGAACCAACTGACCCGGAATGAAGACTTTACCCGTAAGCCCAGCGATGGGAATACTTTAGCCCGAGCACTTTACCTATCTCGCTGAAACGAGATATTTTAGGTGATAGGTACCCGGGGGGGGAGGGTACCTCAACCAGAAGGAAGCCCACTCCACGCGATGTCACCCACGCGGACAGACGAGCAAGACCAGCACTTCATGCAGCGAGCCTTGGAGCTCGCCGCCGGAACCGCCGCCCTCGCCAGCCCCAACCCGCAGGTCGGCTGCCTCCTCGTCCGCGACAACGAGGTCCTCGCCGAGGGCTCCCACCTCTACGAACACCGCGACCACGCCGAGATCGTCGCCCTCAAGCTCGCCGCCGACCGCGGCCTCGAGACCCGTGGCGCTACCGCCTACGTCACCCTCGAGCCCTGCTCTCACCACGGCCGGACCGGCCCCTGCGCCGACGCCCTCATCGCCGCCGGCATCGCCCGCGCCGTCGTCGCCACCAAAGACCCCAACCCGGCGGTAAGCGGCGCTGGCCTCGCCAAACTCCGCGCCGCCGGCATCGAAGTCACCCTCGGCACCCGCCAGGACGAGGCCCGCGAGCTCATCGACGCCTTCGCCCACTTCATCCGAGCCCGCCGCCCCTTCGTCACCCTCAAGGCCGCCCTCTCCTCCGATGGCAAGCTCGCCCCTTCGCCCGCGCACCGCCCTCCCAACCAGCCCCATTGGCTTACCGGCGAGGCCGCCCGCTACGAGGTCCAGCTCCTCCGCCACGCCTCCGACGCCATCCTCACCGGCATCGGCACCGTCCTCGCCGATGATCCCGCCCTCACTGACCGCAGCAACCTCCTCGCCCCCGGCGGCCTCCCCCGCCGCCGCCCCCTCCTCCGCGTCATCCTCGACACCCACCTCCGTACCCCCCTCCACTCCAAACTCCTCCACCCCGCCCATCACGATCTCCTCATCCTCTGCGGTCCCCAAGCCCAGAAATCGAGCATCGCCGCCCTCGAGGGGAACGGCGCCGAGGTCCAGATCCTTCCGCAGCACGCCGGCCTTCTAAGCCTCCCCGCCACCCTTGGCCTTCTCGCCGACCGCAACTGCATCAGCCTCCTGCTCGAATGCGGTTCCCACCTGAATGGCGCCTTCCTCACCCAGCACCTCGTCGACAAGGTCGTCCTCTTCTACGCCGAACAGCGCCTGGGCGACCAGGCAATCCCCTTCGCCCACGGCATCTCCTCCCCACAGGCCGTCGAGCAACAACTCATTCGCCCCACCCGCAGCCAGATCGGCCCCGACACCGTCGTCACCGGCTACCTCCGCGACCCCTGGGTATAACCAAACTCCCTTCTGATGCGCTAACCTTAACCCATGTTCACCGGCCTCATCGAGTCCACAGGCACCATCCTCTCCGTCGCCACCACCTCCGGGTCCACCCGCATCGACGTCGCCGCCCCCAACCTCGCCGCCAGGCTTCGCACCGGAGACTCGGTAGCCGTCAACGGCGTCTGCCTCACCGCCCTCGACATCCAGCCCACCGCCAACCCGCCGCGCTTCTCCGCCGACCTCGCCGCCGAGACCGTCGCCCGCACCACCCTCTCCTGTCTCTCGCCCGGGAGCATCGCCAACCTCGAGCTGCCCACCCCCGCCGGTTCCCCACTCGGCGGCCACGTCGTCCAGGGACACGTCGACGGCACCGCCACCCTCCTCGCGCTCGACCCCATCCGCCCCGAAGCCCCCGACACCTCCGACTGGCGCCTACGTCTCTCCCTTCCCACCAACCTCGCCCGTCATGTCGTCCCCCAGGGATCCATCACCATCGAGGGCATCTCCCTCACCGTCGCCCTTCTCCTCCCCACCTCCACCGGAGCCGACGTCGAGGTCGCCATCATCCCCCACACCTACAAGTCCACCAGCCTCCACACCCTCAAACCCGGTGCCCCCCTCAACATCGAGACCGACGTCCTCGCTCGCTACGCCGAGCAGATAAATCAACACCGCCCCATCCCCGACTGGCTCACCACAGACCATCTTCTCGCCAACGGCTACTAATCCGTGTGCGCAAGAAACGAAAAAGGCCATCCGCTAGGATGGCCTTTCTGCAGAGCGATTACTCAAATTTAGATCGAACTCATGTTGTGCAGGAACTCCTGATTGTTCCTTGTCTTGGCCAGCTTGTCGGTCAGAAGCTCCATCGCCTCGGTCGGGCTCAGAGGGTTCAGCACCTTCCTTAGAATCCATGTCCGCTGTAGATCTTCTTTAGGTATAAGCAGCTCTTCCTTACGCGTCCCGGAACGCTGGATGTCGATCGCCGGAAACACTCGCTTGTCCACCAGCTTGCGATCCAGAATCACTTCCATGTTGCCCGTACCCTTGAACTCCTCAAAGATCACCTCGTCCATCCGCGATCCCGTGTCGACCAACGCCGTCGCAATGATGGTGAGCGATCCGCCCTCTTCGATGTTGCGCGCCGCGCCAAAAAACCGCTTCGGACGTTGCAGTGCATTCGAATCCACACCGCCTGAGAGCACCTTGCCCGATGGCGGAACGATGGTGTTGTAAGCGCGAGCCAGACGAGTGATCGAGTCCAGCAGAATCACCACGTCGCGCTTGTGCTCGACTAGCCGCTTCGCCTTCTCGATCACCATCTCCGCAACCTGCACATGCCGCGCCGCCGGCTCATCAAACGTCGACGAGATCACCTCGCCCTTCACCGACCGCTGCATGTCCGTAACCTCTTCCGGACGCTCATCGATTAGCAGAACAATCAGCACGACCTCCGGATGGTTCGATGTAATGCTGTTCGCGATCGACTGCAGCAGCATCGTCTTCCCGGTGCGCGGCGGTGCCACAATCAACCCGCGCTGGCCCTTTCCGACCGGCGTCAGAAGATCCATCACCCGGCCCGAGATATGCTCCCGCACCGTCTCCATCTTTACCCGCTCCTGAGCGTAGAGCGGCGTCAGATTGTCAAACAGGATCTTATTCCGCGTCTCTTCGGGACTCTCGAAATTGATCGCCTCAATTTTAACCAACGCAAAATATTTCTCGCCCTCATGCGGTGGCCGGACGTTGCCGCTGATCGTATCGCCCGTCTTCAGATCAAACTTCCGGATCTGCGATGGGGAGACATAAATGTCGTCAGGACCGGGTAGGTAGTTGTAGTCCGGAGAGCGGAGAAAACCATATCCGTCCGGCAGAATCTCCAGTACGCCCTCCGCGAAAATATGACCTTCCTTCTCGCTCTGCGCTTGCAGAATCTTGAAGATAAGGTCCTGCTTCCGCAGGCCGCTGGTGCCGCCGATATCAAGACCGCGCGCAAGCTTGCTCAGCTCCGCAATGTTGTGCTCTTTCAGCTCAGAAATTGTCATGTTTACCTTGAAACGGATGAGAGGGATCAAACTGAGGCGGGATCTGCGTGACGAGGGGGTCTTGCGGAAGGCCAGAGAAGGGTTGCGGTGGTGAGGCAGGGGGGGAGGTACTAGGGCTAACTTCGATCTGTCCCGCAGGTTGCCGGAGATAAACGAGTGAAAGAAGTAAAGCTGCCGCGCGTTATGCCGCGCGGCGTTCTTGCAATTGTACTCTCTCGACTACCGGCTCATGCGGCTCGCTCATCGGAACAGTGTCCCTAAACCTGTCAAGAACTTCGTTTGTTGTATCCTGCAAACGGGTATTCGGCTTGTGCAACTTCCGGGTAGCCTTCGACGCCAGCTGACACAACTCGTAGCGATTTGTGACGTGCGTGAGGGCTCCGAAAATAAGGTCTGAGCGCATCGTTTCTCCTTCTGAATTTTGACCGACCTATACAGAAATTCACCCTCAGCCTTCCGGCCAAATGGCTGTTTCCAGATCTGCCTGACTTGTTTGTTCCCTAGCTGCATCGATTAGACGCAAGAGTTGCCTCTCGCGACTCGGTTGACCCTCTGCAAAATGCGTTATTAGTGAAAAAGTGAATCTTTCTTTCAAATGACAGATAAACACAGATGAGAGTAGACCTTGATCATTTGATAGCGTAGGTGCTCGCATCTCGGGCCACAGGGCGCGCGCTCCCGTTCTCCCACAGGAACGTTGGTATATATAGGTTTAGCGCGACGTTGGAGTGCGGTTCAGACGAACTCGCTCGGCACAGCCGAGGTCGGGTCACCCGCACTCCTAGGAAGGTAAATCGGCTTCCGCTCGCGGTCAATACTTTTTTTGGGAATGCACCAGAAGAATCTCCAGATTATGGGATCTCCCCACCCGTCCTGTTCCAACTGTTCGTCTACGACCAGTAGCTCCGGTCAAGCGTTCGGTACTGAATCGCCTCCGCAATGTGCTTCACGGCTATATCCCGCTCGTCTCCAAGATCCGCAATCGTTCGCGCTACCTTCAGAATACGATCGTGAGCCCGGGCGCTCAGCCCCTGCTGCTGCATCGCACGTTCCAGCAACCGCTCCGCATCGGAGGACAGCTCACAGAAGATCCGAATCTGCTGCGACGACATCTGCGCATTCGCAAACACCGCTCGCGAGGCCGCCTTCGCCGATCCCTTCGTGCGTTCCCCAGCCGCGGCAAACCGCTCATGCTGCCGCCCCCTGGCCGCCAGCACCCGCGCCCGGATCTCGCCCGATCCCTCCGCCGCCGATCCTCCGCGCAGCTCCTTGTATTGCACCGCCGGCACCTCGATGTGGATGTCGATCCGGTCCAGTAGCGGCCCGCTTACCTTGCTCACATATCTCTGGATCATCGGCGGCGTGCACATGCACTCCCTGCTCTTGTCGTTGAAATATCCGCACGGGCATGGGTTCATCGCCGCCACCAGCATGAACTGCGCTGGAAAGCTCAAGCTCATCGAAGCCCGCGAGATTGTTACCACACCATCCTCAAGCGGCTGCCGCAGCACCTCCAGCACATTGCGCGGAAACTCCGGCAGCTCATCCAGAAATAGCAGACCGTTGTGGGCCAGGCTTACCTCACCCGGTCGCGGCACGACGCCCCCTCCGATCAGACCGGCGTCCGAGATCGTGTGGTGCGGCGACCGGAACGGCCGATGCGTCACCAGCCCCTGCTCCGCATCGAGCACGCCCGCCACGGAATGGATCTTCGTCGTCTCAAGCGCTTCCTCAAATCGCAGCGGAGCCAAAATCGACGGAAGCCGCTTCGCCAGCATCGTCTTCCCTGATCCCGGCGGCCCGATCATCAGGATATTATGCCCGCCCGCGGCCGCGACCTCTAGCGCGCGCTTCGCCACATGCTGTCCCCGCACATCCTTGAAGTCATGCGGAAAATGCTGCAGCTCCTCCAGCAGATCCGTCGCCTTCACCTCCAGCGGCGTCGCCGTGATCCCCCCGTTGGCCGCCGCGTTCAGCAGCTCACGCACCTCCAGCAGCGTCTTCACGGGATACACCTTGACGCCCTGCACCACCGCGGCCTCGCGTGCATTGCTGGCCGGAATGATGAGGTTCGTGATCCCCTTCGCCCGCGCCGCAACTGCAATCGGCAGCATGCCCCGTACCCCGCGCAGCGTGCCATCCAGACCCAGTTCGCCAACCAGCAGAAAGTCGTCAAGCTCTTTGATCTGCAGCGCTCCGTAGGCGCCTAGAATCCCGATCGCAATCGGCAGATCAAATCCCGATCCTTCCTTCTTGATATCCGCCGGCGCCAGGTTGATTGTGATCCGCGTAGGCGGAAGGTCGAATCCCGAATTCTTGATCGCCGATCGCACCCGGTCCCGGCTCTCCCGCACCGCCGCATCCGGCAATCCCACCGTGTTGAACGTCTCCTCTTTCTGCATCACGGAGGAGAAGTCAACCTCGACCTCGATGATGTTTGCATCAATTCCGTAAACGGCCGCGCTGCGAGCCTTGAAGAGGGGCATGTCTTTTCTGTCTGCCTGGTCAAACCTGGATGGCGTGAATTCCCGCTGAGTCTAGCACTACAATCTCTCGAAACCACTGCCACCAAGGTTGCAGCTGTCAGCGGAGAAAGACCCATGCCGATCTATTTACCTGCCTCCCGTCAACGCTCCCGCCTCACACTCGCCGCGCCTCTTCTTGTCGCACTTTCGCTGTCGTTGCAGGCACAGAAGCCCGCCGGCGGCAACCCTGATGCGCAAGTCGTTGGTGTCCCGGAGAACTCGCGAGCCGCTCAACCCTCTCCGACCGCGGAGACCGCTTGGGCGATGTTGAACGACGCAGCCAGAGATGCAAGGCACACCGACCTGCGCATCCAATCGCTCGCCGCTCTTGGCACCCTCGGCGGTCAACCCCGCGCCGAAAAGCTCGTCCGCGAGGCCATGCACGATCCCGAACTCGACATCCGCACCGCCGCTATCCTGGCCGCCGGCCAGTCCAGAATGCAGAACCTTACCTTTGAACTTCGCTCCGCACTCGATGACCCGGAGCCGCAGGTCGCCTTCGCCGCCGCAACCACGCTCTGGAAGATGGGCGACCGCTCCGGCGCCGACATCCTCCTCGCCATCCTCGATGGCGAACGCAGCGCCTCTCCCACCCTTATGCACGGCGCTCGGCATAGCGTTAGCCGCGACCTTCATAACCCCAGCACGCTGGCCCGCCTCGGAGCGCTCCAGGGCGCCTCCTTTCTCCTCGGCCCCTTTGGCTTCGGCATCACAGCGGTCGAGTACATGCTCAAAAACAACGGCGATGCCGCACGCGTTGAAGCCATCGAACTCATCGCGCAGCAGAAAACCACACCCGTCCGCGACGAACTCATCGCCGCTCTCTCCGACAGCGATGCTGCCGTCCGAGCAGCAGCCGCCCGGGCACTCGGACAGTATCGCGATCCTGTCGCCGCCCAGGCCCTCGTTCCCCTCTTCAACGATCCCAAAGCTCCCGTCCGTCTCACCGTCGCCGCAGCCTTCCTCAACGCCATGCAACTTCCGTCACCTCTGCCCAAACACCGGCGCTGACCTCATCGCTCTACAATGCTAAGGGCAGCAATGTCAGAGTCGGCGCACCGAGTCCGCGCCCGCCAGGTTCCCCGTTTTGAACACCAGCCTCTTCGAACTCTTCAAGATCGGCATCGGCCCTTCCAGCTCCCATACCGTCGGCCCCATGCGAGCAGCTCTCCGTTTCGTCCGCGAACTCGATGCCGCTAGCCTGGTCGACCGCACCCACCACGTCGTCGTCGACCTCTTCGGCTCGCTCGCCCTCACCGGCATCGGCCACGGCACCGATCGCGCCATCCTCCTCGGGCTCTCCGGCGACGCCCCCGATACCGTGGATCCCGCTGCCATCGAGCAGAAGATTGCCACCATTCGTTCCACCCAGAGTCTCTCGCTCCTCGGTCGCCATCCCATAACCTTCGTCGAGTCCGAGCACCTGCTCTTCCATCGCGATCAGATGTACCCCATCCCCGCCAGGCCTTTCCCCTCACTCACGCCAGTCCCCGACGGCGAAGAAACTTCGACACTTCCCACACACTCTTCCGACCACGCAACAGCAGGCACGAAACCCGAGTCAAAGCCCGCCACTCACCCCAACGGCCTTCGCCTCTCCGCCTTCGACCGCGACAACCACCTGCTCGCCTCCGACATCTTCTACTCCGTCGGCGGCGGCTTCATCGTCTCGCAGGCCGAGTTCCACCCCGACGCTCCCATCGCCACCTCCAGTCGATCCGTTCCCTACGCCTTCTCAAGCGCCGAACAGCTCCTCGACCTCGCCGGCCGGCAACACCTCACCATCGCCGAACTCGTCCTCGCCAACGAGATCGCACTCCTCTCCGACCACACTATCAACCGCCCCAGCGCCTGCAACCCCTCTCGTCCCGAACACAGCGATGCTCCACAGGAGCTTTGTCATCCTGAGCGCAGCGAAGGACCCGCTTCTCTACCGCCAACTTCTGAGCAGCCCGTCCCGTCGCTCGAACTCACGCCCACACCCCAGCAGCAGGTAGAGGAGAGCATCCTCGCCCTCTGGAACACCATGCAGACCTGCACCGATCGCGGCCTCGCCACCGAGGGCGTTCTCCCGGGAGGTTTAAACGTCCGCCGCCGCGCCCCGCGCCTCTCCCAAAAACTCAACACCGTCGGCTCTAAAGATCCCCTCGCCCCCATGGACTGGGTCACCGTCTACGCCATGGCCGTCAATGAGGAGAACGCCGCCGGCGGTCGGGTCGTCACCGCCCCCACCAACGGTGCCGCCGGCGTCATCCCCGCCATCGCCCATTTCTACACCCGCTTCATCGACCCGCTCACCGACAGCGGCATCTCTGGCGAAGCTCCGCACTCCGAATCCGACAAACATGACGACCACGCCAGCAGCACCGATGCCGCAGACCCACACCGCGCCGGCCTCCTCCGCTACTTCCTCACCGCCGCCGCCATCGGCATCCTCTATAAGGAGAACGCCTCCATCTCCGGAGCCGAGGTGGGCTGCCAGGGCGAGGTCGGCGTGGCCTGCTCCATGGCCGCCGGCGGCCTCGTCGCCGCGCTCCACGGAACCAACGCCCAGATCGAACACGCCGCCGAGATCGCCATGGAACACAACCTCGGCATGACCTGCGACCCTATCGGCGGCCTCGTCCAGATCCCCTGCATCGAACGCAACGGCATGGGAGCCGTCAAGGCCATCAACGCCGCCCGCCTCGCCATGGCCGAGACCGAAGGCCATAAACTCTCCCTCGACCAGATCATCGAAACCATGTACCGCACCGGCATGGACATGCAGTCCCGCTACAAAGAGACCTCCCTAGCAGGCCTCGCCCTCAACATCATCGAGTGCTAGAACCGCTTCCTATGCGCACAGGAGAACGTAGATGAAAGACTTGACCATCGAATTGCCGAATCGTCCTGGAGCGCTGGCGGCCATGGGCGAAGCTCTCGGTAAAGCGGGCGTCAGCGTCGAAGGTGGGGGCGCGTACCTCTGCCGTCACGAGGGTGTCGGACACCTTCTCTTCGCCGACGGCGAAGCAGCTCGGCAGGCACTTGAAGCAGCCGGCATTCGCGTCGTCAGCGAGCGCAACGTGCTTGTGCAGAGGCTGAACCAGAGTGAGCCAGGCCAACTGGGGAAGCTCTCACGGCGCATGGCCGAGGCCGGCGTCAACATCGAAACGATCTACAGCGACCACGACCATCAGCTCATCCTTGTAGTCGACGATGAGACACAGGGACAGCAGGTCTCGGAAGTTTGGGAGCGCGAACGTGCTCACAAAGTCTCAGCGCGTAAAGCTCACCAGTATGCACTTGCAATGGAGTGGACTGGCAGCGACGAGGTGGGCACACAGAACTACCGCAGCTACCGTCGCGACTTCACCATCAGCGCATCCGGAAAACCTTCCATCGCAGGTTCAAGCGATCCGGCATTTCGCGGCGACGCTGCCCGCTACAACCCCGAAGAACTGCTCGTAGCGAGCCTCTCCTCCTGTCACATGCTGACCTACCTCCATCTATGCGCAACAGGAGGCGTCATCGTCGTTGCCTATCAGGACAACGCCTCTGGCGTGATGCGCGAGACACCGGACGGCGCAGGAGAGTTCGAACGTGTCTCTCTGCACCCGACCGTTACCGTCGCCGAAGCCCACATGACCGAAAAGGCTATGGCCCTCCATCACCAGGCCCATGAAATGTGCTTCGTTGCGCGCTCGGTTCGCTTTCCAGTTACGGTGGAAGCTTCCATCGTTCCGGCCACGCACACCTGAGGCGTTGGAGAGACTGGAGCCTCCACCTAGGCGCTTAGTCTCTCCACCGCCAGAGCCACCGAGTTCCCCCCACCCAAACACAACGCCGCCACTCCCTTCTTCACATCCCTCCGCATCATCTCGTGCACTAGCGTCACCAGCACCCGCGCCCCGCTCGCTCCGATCGGGTGCCCGATCGCCACCGCCCCCCCGTTCACATTCACCCGCTCCAGCCCGATCCCCAACTCCTTCGTCACCCCCAGCGCCTGCACCGCAAACGCCTCGTTCAACTCAAACAGATCGACCTCGTCGATCCCCCATCCCGCCCGCTCCAGCACCTTCTGCACCCCCGTCACCGGAGCCAGCATCACCCACCGCGGCGCCACCCCACTCGTCGCCTGCGCCTTGATCCGCACCAGTACCTTGCAACCCAACTCTGAAGCCTTGGCCGCCGACATCACCACCACAGCCGCAGCCGCATCGTTCACCCCGGGAGCATTCCCGGCCGTCACCGTACCACCCTCCTTCTTGAACGCCAGCCGCAACCCCGCCAAGCCCTCGATCGAAGCATCCTCGCGCACACTCTCATCCTTCGAAACAAAACTCGATCCCTTCTTCCCCTTCACCTCGACCGGCACCACCTCCGCCTCGAACCGCCCGTCCCTCTGCGCCGCCGCAGCCTTCCGATGACTCTCGAGCGCATACGCATCCTGCTGCTCGCGCGTGATCGAGTGCTTCTCCGCCACCAGCTCGCCCGTCATGCCCATGTGCTGGTCGTCGCACGCGCACCACAGACCGTCCTTCACCATCGAGTCCACCACCGCCGCATCGCCCATCCGAAATCCCCTACGCCCCTGCGGCAGGAGATATGGCGCATTACTCATCGACTCCATCCCACCCGCCACCACAATCTCCGCCGTCCCCGTCATCACACTCTGCGCCGCCAGCGCCACCGACTTCAGACCGCTCCCGCAGACCATGTTGATCGTCATCGCGCTCACCGTATCCGCGAGCCCTCCGCGCAGCGCCGCCTGCCGCGCCGGATTCTGTCCCAGCCCCGCCGGCAGCACGCATCCCATCAGGCACTCGTCCACACTCTCCGGCGCAATACCCGCGCGCCGCACCGCCTCACGCACCACAATCGCGCCCAGCTCCACCGCACTCATCTCGCTCAGCGCACCCTGAAATTTTCCTACCGGCGTTCGCACCGCACTCACAATCACTACATCGCGCATCTCAATCTCCCTCGTATCCGCAGCGCAAAATCAGGACGCAGCGACGATTAGAGTGTAAGCCTCAACGCATTTCACTCGCTCATTCTCGGTCCGCGTGACGGATGCAGATTCACTCGCTCACCACGCCCACATCAAACACGTAAAAAGAGCACACAAATTTTGCGATTTTTCTTGACACTGATCTTTCGAAAATCTATACCCTCGTTAGCTGCAATGCATCATCCGCAGCAGCGATGTCAAGTCTCTAGGGAGAATAGACAATGGCAACAAAGAAGGCAGCCACAAAGACAGCAAAGAAGCCCGCGAAGAAAGCCACAAAGAAGTAGGCAATCAGCGGCAAACCAAACAGGCAAACGCAAAAAAGGGGGAGCGCTCAAAGCGTTCCCCCTTTCTGCTTAAACTCGCCGGCTCACCAGCAGTCTCCTTGGAACTCTCGTACACCGCTCAGCGCCGCAATCTCTCGGCTTCACGCAGGCACGCATCCATCTGCTCCTCGCCTCCTCTGGCCAAGTCCTCTAATCTAACGTCATGCAGCACCCCGATATCTGTATCGCTGGCGCCGGCATCATCGGCCTCTCTCTCGCCCTCGAGCTCACCCGTCGCGGAGCCCGCGTCACCCTCCTGGATCGTGGGCCCGCACTCGCCGAAGCGTCCACCGCCGCCGCCGGCATGCTCGCCGCAAAGGATCCTGGCAATCCACCGCAGCTTCAGCCTCTCGCCGATCTCTCCCTCAGCCTCTACCCCGCATACCTCGATCGCATCGCGAGCCTCTCCGACCTTCGCGTTCCCTTTCAGACTGACCTCACTCTTCAGACAACAGATCTGCCCTCCGTAAACTCCATCTCGCGCTCCGAGCTCGGCATCTTTCTTCCATCCCACAACCTCTCCGATCTCCACCTCACCCTTCTCGACGAGCACTCTATCGACCCCCGCCAGCTCGCGCCCGCACTCGTCGCCGCCGCGCGGAACACCGGCATGAAGATCCTCACCGACACCGCCGTCCTCGCGGTCGAGGCCGCCGCCGCCGCCATCACCGTTCTCACATCGGACACCCGCATCAGCGCCACTCACTTCGTCGACTGCACCGGCGCCTGGGCCGCAACCTGTCAGGACGCCGTCGCCCCACGTAAAGGCCAGATGCTCTCCGTCGCTCTGCCTGATCACCTGCCCCTCTGGCTGGTCCTTCGCACCGCGGACCTCTACATCGTCCCCCGCATCTCCGGCCCCAACGCCGGTCGCGCCATCATCGGCGCCACTGTCGAGGACGCCGGCTTTGATAAGACGATTCACGCCGTCGACATCGCCCGCCTTCGCGATCGCGCCGCGCATCTGCTTCCCGCCTTCGCCAACGCGCCCATCCTCGAACAGTGGTCCGGCCTTCGCTCCGTCACCCCAGATCAGCTTCCCCTCCTTGGCGCGCATCCTTCCAACTCCCGCCACCTCTTCGCCACCGGACACTTCCGCAACGGCATCCTTCTCGCACCCGCAACCGCGCATCTCCTCTCCGAAATCATCCTTGGCGACCAGCCCTCGCTCGACCTCGCCCCCTTCGCTCCAGGTCGCTTCCTCGCCGAATCCGTCCCATGAGCTTTCAACCTTCCCCGCACAGGAGGCTGTCCTTCGCCCCACCGGTGTGACAACCGTTTCTCCACTGCGCTATAACGCTAGTGACGGAACCAAGTCACGTCCGACCCATAGGAGACCCACCGCATGCCCCCCGCCACCGCACCGAAAGGCCTCGAAGGCATTGTCGCCATAACCTCATCGATCTGTTGGATCGATGGCGATGCCGGCGTCCTCTCCTACCGCGGCATCGATATCCATGAACTCGCCGAGCACTCCACCTTTGAGGAGTGCACCTACCTCCTCTGGTTCGGCAAGCTCCCATCCGCGGACGAACTCAAGGCCTTCACCGCCGATCTAGCCCAGGCCCGCAAGCTCGACCCCAGGATCATCGACCTCCTCCGCAGTGTGCCCACGTCCGCCACCCCCATGGAGGTTCTCCGCACGGCCGTCTCGCTCCTCTCCATCTATGATCCCGACGAGAAGGACAGCTCGCACGACGCCAACGTCCGCAAAAGCTTCCGCCTGACCGCACAGATTCCCATGATCGTCGCCACCTTCGATCGCATCCGCAAAGGTAAGTCCGTCGTCGAGGCCGATCACGCACTCTCGCATGCCGCCAACTTCCTCTGGATGCTCAACGGCGAAAGGCCCTCCGACACCGCCACCAAAGCCTTCGATGTCGCACTCATTCTCCACGCGGATCATGAACTGAACGCCAGCACCTTCGCCGCGCGTGTCATCGCCGCCACCCTCTCCGACATCCACTCCGCCATCACCGGAGCCATCGGCGCCCTCAAAGGCCCGCTCCACGGTGGCGCCAACGAGGCCACCATGCGTCTGCTCTTCGCCATCGACCAGGCCGGCGAAGATCCCGTCGAACACGTCCGCCAGATGTTTGCCGCGAAAAAGAAAATCTCCGGCTTCGGGCATCGGGTCTACCACACCGAAGATCCGCGCGCGACCCACCTCCGCCGCATGTCCGAGGACCTCGGCCGATCCTCCGGAAGTACCAAGTGGTTCGACATGTCGCGCAAGATCGAGCACTTCGTCAAAGCCGAAAAAAAACTCAACGCCAACGTCGACTTCTACTCCGCCTCCACCTACACCACGCTCGGCATCGACATCGACCTCTTCACCCCCATCTTCGCCATCAGCCGAATCTCCGGTTGGGCCGCCCACGTCATCGAGCAGCACGACGACAATCGACTGATTCGGCCCCGCGCTGACTACCAGGGTCCCGCCTACCCCGCCCCGTACACACCTCTCGCTCAGCGCTAAAGCGCCCGCATCGACCTCTCGTCCTCATCAAATCTACCAGGCCGCCGTCGGCATCACCTACGTTCTCCGCACACCACACAGGCAGGAGTTCGATCCCGTCGACGATCTCTTGCGCTGACCCTGCCCGCTCCCCCGTCGGTGGGAGAGACCCGTCGCACCCCTCCCGCGTAGCCTCGCTCTGGACACGTCTGTCATCGCCACCGTGTCGGAGCCGCAAACACCTATGCCGGACATCGACATCCCGGAGTCAGGTCCTTTGAACCTGTTTCGCACTCCCCTGTTTCGCACTCCCCTGTTTCGCACTCCGTCGGTCCGCTCTACCTTCGGCTGCGGACTTCTCGCTCTGCTCGCCCTCACCCAGACCTGCCTCTCGCAGGCGCTGCCCACCGCTTCCTTCGCTGCGGACTCCACCAGCTCGACAGCCGCCGCCAGCAACAACGGTGAAGGTCCCGCCGGCATCATCCCCTACACCCGCGGCTTCAACTCCTCGCTGGGATCCACCACGCAACACGATTCCAGCAATGGCTGGTCCTCCATCCTCACACCCGGCGTCGCCTATCGCTTCAACTCCGTCTTCAGCATCGACGCCTCCATCCCCGTCTACGCCTACATCAACATCGACGCCAACCGCGGCACCCGGAAAAAGCCCATCTATCAGCTCGTCACCAGGCGAGACGTCCCCGGCGACACCTCCCTCGCCGCACACGCCGCTGCTCATCGTCTCGTCGACTACAACGCCACAGTCAGCCTCGGTCTGCCTACCGGCAACACCGCCTACGGCCTCGGCGCCGGACAGACCACCTACTCCTTCAACAATCATCTGGAGAAGAGTCTCGGCCTCTTCTCTCCGGATCTTGAGTTCGGCATCGCCGACACCACCTCGCTCAACAATCGCCGCATCCGCCGCAGCTACACCTCCGTCGGCCTCATCGCGCATCTCCAGGCAGGCACCAGCCTTGATCTGACGCGCCGTCTCAGCTTCTCCGTGGACGCCTATGAAGACCTTCCCCTGGTTCGCGGTATCGTCTACTCCACCACCGGTCGCGGCAAGAAAAAAGTCACCACCGGCACCGCCACCGCGAGCCCGGAGGATAACGGAGTGAACACCTCGCTCGACCTCCCGGTGTCCGCACACGTGACCGTCTCCGGTATCTACAGCCACAGCCTGCGCGCCCACGACGACGTCGCCGGAGTCTCCCTCACCTTCCTTCTGAGGGCTCCGCCGCATCGGGACGACCTGTCGCACTAGCGCAGAGCTGCACCAGACGGCTACACCGCTCGACCCGACAGAACCCGCGATCTCTACTTCCGGCTTGCCGGCGGAACAATGCCATTCATTCGCAGATACTCGACCAGCTGCCCGTAATGATCGAAGCCGTGCGCTACCAGGCCACCCGCCAGGCTCGCCCGTGTATCCGATTCATGCACACCGTCAAAAGCATTCTGCGGCGTCAGCGTCGCTATCGCCTTGTGAGCAAACGTAAAAGATGCCTCGAGTGCCGCCACAATCTGGTCCTTGCCCTTCAGATTGCCCAACGCCTTTACATCCACATCCGGCTTCATCCCGCTCAGCGTACCTCCATAGAAGTAGTTCGCCGAGGCCACGTGCAGCACCATCGCTCCGAAGTGGCTCACGCCCGTATACTCGGTCGTCTGCCCGTCCTTGAAGATCGCGGCGCTCGGCGCGAAATCGTACTTCTCCGCCGGCATCGCCTTTGCGAGGCCCACCATCTCCTTCTCAAACCCACTCAGGCCCGCATCAAAGCTCTTCGCCGGGGACACCATCGCGCCCGCCTTCGTCCCCGCTGCTTCCGTCTGTGCAAGCGCGCCCATCGCGCAACTTCCCATCATCACCAGCGCCGCTAACCGCAATCCTGCTGTCATGTTTTTCTCCCTGAATTAACCGGCTCAGAGTATCAGATCGAATCCACCTTCGCATCCCACGCCGTTCCTTCACTCCCTCCGTACCAGCGCTCCGTTGCCTATCGAGCACCCCACCTCCCCGACCAACTAAAATACCTCCATGGCCGCCATCTACCTCGACGCGAACGCCACCACACCTCTGCTGCCCGAGGTCGTCGACGCCATGGCCCCTTTCTGGACCACCCACTTCGGAAACCCCAGCTCCGTTCATCGCCATGGACAGCACGCCCGCTCCGCCGTCGAACACGCCCGCGAGTCCGTCGCCCACCTCCTCCGCTGCCGCCCCTCCGAGATTGTCTTCACCTCCGGCGGCACCGAAGGCGACAACCTCGCCCTCTTCGGTACCCTCTCCCCCCACACCAGCGAACCCGCCCACCTCATCACTACCGCCATCGAGCACCACGCCGTCCTCAACGCCGCCGAAGCCCTCGCCCTCCGCAACGTTGCCGTTACCTTTCTCCCCTGCACCACCTCCGGCCTCATCGAGCCCCAGGCCCTCCAGGCCGCCCTCCGCCCCAACACCCGTCTTGTCAGCGTCATGCTCGCCAACAACGAGACCGGTGTTATTCAACCCATTCGTCAACTATCCGCGATCGCCCACGCCGCCGGTGCCCTCTTCCATACCGACGCCGTCCAGGGCGCGGGCAAACTCCCTCTCGACGTCAACGCACTCGGCTGCGATCTCCTCACCATCACGGGTCACAAGATGTACGCGCCCAAGGGCGTCGGCGCGCTTTACGTTCGCCGCAGGCTCCATCTTCAGCCGCTGCTCTTCGGCGGCTCCCATGAGCGCCAGCGCCGTGCCGGTACCGAGAATGTCCCCGGCATCGTCGCGTTCGGCCGAGCCGCCGAACTCGCCCATCAGTGGCTCACAATCGACGCTCTCAACGACGGTCCGACCCACCTCATACATCTCCGCGACCACCTGGAGCGTGGTCTGCTGGCTGCCATTCCCAACTCCGGCCTCAACGGTGCCGGCGAACTCCGCACCCCGAATACCCTCAACATCTACTTCGAAGGGGTCGACGCCGAAGCCCTCGTCATCGCCCTCGATCTCAAAGGCATCGCCGTCAGCGGCGGCTCAGCCTGCCAATCCGGAGCCACCGAGCCATCCCACGTCCTCACCGCCATGCGCCTGCCCGAGTCACGCGCCCGCTCCAGCATCCGTATCTCGCTCTCCCGCCTCAATACCCGCCAGGACGTCGACGACGCCCTCGCCATCATTCCCGCAACCGTCGCCCGCCTCCGCCAGCTCGCAGCGCCCTCAGCCGCGGCAAAGCCCATCACCCTCGCCACCGCCTAGACCTTTCCATTCCGAGCGCAGCAAGAAACCTGCTCTTCGCCCTTTCCTTTCTTTCTTCCATTCCGAGCGCAGCGAGGAACCTGCTTCTCGCACCTGCATCCTCCGAGCGCCTTACAAGTACCAGGGAATATTCACCACCACGATCCTCTGATTGCCCCGCAGCAGCAACAGCAGCTTCAACAGCTGCACCCGCTGGTTATGCAAAAGGTTCTCCCACCAGTGCCGCACCACCAGCTCCGGCAGCAGCACCGCCACCTTGCGCCCCGGGTTCTCATCCTCCAGCTTCAGGATGTAGTCCATCAAAGGCGAAAGAATGTAGCGGTACGTCGATGCAATCGTCACCAGTTCCGGCTCCTGCAGCTTCTCCTGCCGAATCGGCGTCATAATCAACTCCTCCCACACCGACTCCAGACCCTCATCGCCTTCTGCATCGTCGGAGTGAACATGCACGACCTTGATCTCCTTCGATAGCAGCAGCCCGAACCGCAGCGCCTTCTCTGTGATCTTGTCCCAGCGCGCCATCGGGATCACCACCAAAGGCTCCTGCAATCCCGTCAGCCGCAGCGGTGTCACATCCTTCATTTCTCCGTTCACGCGCGTGTAATGCTTCTTCACGCTGTGCATTACCCAGATCAGCGACGGAACCAAAAGCACAGTCACCCAGGCTCCGGCGGCAAACTTTGCAATCACTACAACAACCAGCGTTAGCCCGGTTGCCACCGCGCCGAACCCGTTTACGAACATGTGCCATGTCCGGCCAGGGTGCGCCTCGTCCTTCTTCCAGTGCATCACCATGCCGGCTTGGCTCAGCGTAAACGCCAGAAACGCTCCGATTGCATACAGCGGAATCAACCGGTCCGTCACTCCCCTGAAGAGAATCAGGATCACCGCCGTAAACCCGGTCAGGGCATAAATGCCGTGCGAGAACAGCAGCCTCCGTCCACGAAGAATGAATACATGGGGCAGGTAATCGTTCGTCGCAATCGCACGCGTCAGCCGCGGAAAATCCGCAAACGCCGTATTCGCGCTCAGCGCCAGCGCCAGCAACACGCTGCCCATCGTCACGTAGTAGAACCACCCCCGGCCGAACACCGCGGACACAAGCAAGCTCACCAGGCTCTGAAAGTGGCTCGCATTCGGATCCATCGGCATGATCTGGTACTTCTTTGCCAGCCACGTGATCCCAAACAGCAGAATCATCAGGATGCCGATAATAACCGTCAATGTCCGCTGCGCATTCTTCGTTCGAGGCTCCCCAAAGGCCATTACGCCATTTGAAACCGCCTCTACCCCCGTCATCGCCGCGCACCCGCTCGCAAATGCCTTCATCAAAAGCCACAGCGTCAGATAACCCATCGTCGCCGCCTCCGGAGCAGGCAACACTGCCACAGGTAGCGGATGTCCATGCGCGGCAATCGTCTTGTACACCCCCACGGCGATCAGCGTCAGCAGCGTCCCCACAAACAGAAACGTCGGGATGATGAACGCCTTTCCCGTATCCTTCACGCCGCGCATATTCACGATCGCCAGCACCGCCAGAATCGCGAGGCACAACTCCAACGTGTATGGCTGCAGCTTCGACTCCGCCGAGGTCAAAGCCTCCACACCCGCCGAGATCCCCACCGCTGCCGTCAGAATATAGTCGATCATCAGGGCCGCCGCAGCCAGCAGCCCCGCCGCGTCGCCCAGGTTCTCCGTCGCCACCGTGTAGCTTCCACCGCCCTGGGGATACGCAGCGATCGTCTGCCGATAGCTCACATACACGATCGCCAGCAGGATCAGGATGGCCGAGATGATCGGCACCGCATAGTGCAGACCCAGCAGTCCCAGCGGAATCAGCAGCGTGATCGCCGCCTCCGGGCCGTACGCCGCACTCGTCAGTCCATCCAGTCCGAAAATCGGAATTCCAGCAGCGAGCCCAATGTGCTCAGCCCGCTCTTCGCTCGTCGCGAGCGGCTTCCCAAATAAAACATCATTGATCGACATACAGCTTCTGATGCTACCGCCTCGCTCAACCGTCACTCACAGCATTCTTTGCCCAACAACCTATAATGACCAGACAGTTTCCATCAGCTGCACCCACCTCATCCACCCTTTAGGAGCCGCCGCCATGCCCGTCGCTACCTCGCTCTATGACCTCGCGATTCCCCGCATCACCGGCGAAGCCACCTCCCTCGCCGACTTTCAAGGCAAGGTCCTGCTGCTCGTCAACGTCGCGTCAAAATGCGGCCTCACCCCCCAGTACGAAGGCCTCGAAAAGCTCTACCAAACCTACAAATCCCGCGGCTTCGAGATCCTCGGCTTTCCCGCAAACGACTTCGCCGGACAGGAGCCCGGATCCAACCAGGAGATTCAGAACTTCTGCTCCACCAGCTTCTCGGTCACCTTCCCGCTGTTCGAAAAGATCTCGGTCACCGGTCCCGACGCCCACCCGCTCTACCAGTTCCTCACCAAAGCTCAACCCTCCGCCCAGATCAACGACTCCGGCTTCCGCGCCAACCTCGACAGCTATCTCGCCACTACCGGCCCCGGCATCGTCACCAATCCCGAGCCCGGCATCCTTTGGAATTTCGAGAAGTTCCTCGTCGATCGCAGCGGTGAAGTCATCGCCCGCTTCGCCCCCGACATGCAGCCCGAAGATCCCCGCCTCACATCCGCCATAGAAGCCGCCCTCTAGGCCTCGCCGTCGCCGATCGCCGTTGCCATCGCTCCTCGCCCCCGGCCCTTGCCTCTGCCCCCACCCTCGCTCTCGCCCTTCTTTCGCTCTTGCCCTTCTTTCTGCCCTCTGCCTTGCCTTCGCTCTTGCCCTCTGCCTCGCTCTTGCTCTTGCCCTTCTTTCTTCCATTCCGAGCGCAGCGAGGAACCTGCTTCTAACCCGCCCCAAACTCATCTCCAGCCCCGCACCAGCACCAAATCACCCGCACTCGCTAAAATCGCACGCAGAGGTCCCTCAGCCAACATGAACGCATCGACCCGCCGCACCCTCCTTGCCGTCCTTCCCCTCCTCCTCACCTCCATCCTCTTCGCCCAGCGCGCGCCCATCCTCATCACCGCCGACCTCTCCGACGCACCCCGCAAGCTCTATCACGCCGAGGTCGACATCCCCGTCAAACCCGGCCCCGTCACCCTCACCACCCCCAAGTGGATCCCGGGCAATCACCGCCCCACCGGCCCCGTGGATGACATCACCGGCGTCGTCTTCACCGCCAATGGCAAGCCCCTGCCCTGGCGTCGCGACGACGTGGACCTCTTCCAGTTCCACGTCACCGTCCCCGCCGGGGTCACCACCCTCCACGCCCATCTCGACTGCATCGTCACCGCCCGCCTTTCGCAAAAGATGGCCACCCTTGAGTGGGAGAAGCTCCTCCTCTACCCCGCCAACATCCCCGTCCGCTACATTCCCATCCAGCCCTCCGTTACCGTTCCCAAAGGCTGGGGCATCGGCACCGCCCTCACTCCCACCGACGGCTACGACGCGCAGCACCCTACCGGCGGCACCACAAAGTACGCCCTCACCAACGTCGAGCAGCTTGAAGACTCCCCCGTTATCGCCGGCCAATACTTCCACGAGTTCCCCCTCGCTCCCGAGATCAAGCCCGCCCACTTCATCGACGTTGTCTCCGACGCTTCCGAAGACTCCGACCTCCGCCCCGCCCTCCTCGCCGAAATCTCGAACCTCGTCCGCGAGGCCGACGCCCTCTACAAATCGCACCACTACAACCAGTACCACTTCCTCCTCACTCTCTCCGACGTCGCCGGCGGCGAAGGTCTCGAGCACGGCCAGTCCTCCGACAACGGCATCGGCGAAAAAGGCTTCTCCGACCCCAAGCACCAGCTCGCCGAGTCCGACCTCCTCGCCCACGAGTTCACCCACTCCTGGAACGGCAAGTACCGCCGCCCCTTCAACCTCTATCAGACCGACTTCGAAAAGGCTCAGCAGGGCTCCCTCCTCTGGGTCTATGAGGGCATGACCCAGTACCTCGGCAACGTCCTCGCCGCCCGCTCCAATCTCAAGACCCAGGCCAACTACCGCGACATGCTCGCCATGTCCGCCGCCCAGCTTGACTCGAAACCCGGCCGTGAATGGCGTCCCACCGAAGACACCGCAATCGCCGCCAGCATCCTCCGCGGCGGCAACCCCGCCTGGTCCAACTGGAAGCGCGGCCAGGACTACTACCAGGAGGGCGAACTCCTCTGGCTCGACGCCGACACCCTCATCCGCCAGAAGTCCGACAACAAGAAGTCGCTCGATGACTTCCAGCACATCTTCCTTGGCAAAGGCGGCAACACCGGCCCGCTCATCGCCCCCTACGACCGCAAGGAGCTCATCGCCGACCTCAACCAGGTTCTGCCCTACGACTGGGCCACCTTCCTCCACGAGCGCATCGACAACATCAATCCCCGCGCCGACCTCGCCGGCATCGAACGCGGCGGCTACAAGCTCGTCTACACCGACAAGCCCTCCGCCTCCGAACGCACCATGTCCTCCGCCGGCGGACGCCGAGGCGGCGGCCTTAATGTCTGGTACTCCCTCGGCCTCCGCATCTCCGGAGGCGGCAGGGGGAGCGAAGACGGCGAAGTCGGCGGCAGCGCCCCTGGCGTCATCTCCGACGTCCGCTGGAACTCGCCCGCCGACAAGGCCCGCCTGGCTCCCGGACAGAAGATCATCGCCGTCAACGGTCACGCCTTCTCCGCCGACGCCCTCAAAGCCGCCGTCGTCCAATCAAAGGCAAGCTCCGAGCCCATCCACCTCATCCTCCAGTCAGACACCTTCATCACGAACGCCGACCTCGACTACCACGACGGCGCCCGCTATCCCCGCCTCGAACGGGTAGACGGCACCGCCGCCTACCTCGACGACATCACCAAACCCCTCACCCCCCAGCAGTCCATTCCCGAAAAGCCGTCGGACGACGAGGGCTCTTCCTCGGAGTAGCGAAGCCGCCACCTCCTCGCACCTCGCCCTGCCCCCCCGCTGCTCGCCTTTGCCTCTCTTTCTTCCATTCCGAGCGCAGCGAGGAACCTGCTTCTCGCCCTGCCTATCTTTCTTCCATTCCGAGCAGAGCGAGGAACCTGCTTCTCGCCTTGCCCTTGAGTATCGCCAGGAAGATCACTTTCACCGTTGCTCTTTCATGACCCAGGAGCCCCATGCACCCAAGCCTCCGCCTCACCACCCTCCTCCTCGCCACCCTCACCGCCTCCGCCCAGACTCCATCCCCCGTCCAAGCCCCCGCCAACCAGCCCGCCTCCCACTGGCCGACCAAAGACAACACCTTCCACATCGCGACCTTCCACTTCAAGGACGGTGAAACCCTCAACGACCTCAAGCTCCATTACCTCACCCTCGGCTCCCCCCACATAAACGCCGAAGGCCGCACCGACAACGCCATCCTCCTCCTCCACGGCACCGGCGGTGACGCCCACTCGCTCCTCAACCCCGTCTTCTCCGACGTCCTCCTCGGCCCCGGCCAGCCCTTCGACATCACAAAGTATTTCCTCATCCTCCCCGACGACATCGGCCACGGCGAATCCTCCAAACCGTCGGACGGCCTCCACATGCGCTTCCCCCAGTACGACTACGACGACATGGTCGCCTCCCAGCACCAGATGCTCACCGATGGCCTCCACGTCGACCACCTCCGCCTCATCCTCGGCACCTCCATGGGCTGCATGCAATCCTTCGTTTGGGGCGAGACCTACCCCCAGTTCATGGACGCCCTCGCCCCCTTCGCCTGCCTCCCCACCACCCTCGCCGGTCGCAACCGCATGATGCGCTACATGGCCACCGAAAACATCAAGCGCGACCCCGCCTGGCACAACGGCGACTACACAGCCGAGCCCGCCCTCGGCCTCCGCTCCGCCACCGAGATGCTCCTCATCATGGGCTCCGCTCCCCTCCAGATGCAGAAGCTCTACCCCACCCGCGAGTCCGCCGAAAAGTTTGTCGACGATTACCTCGCCCGCACCACCGCCCACACCGACGCCAACAACCTCATCTACTACGTCAACGCCTCGCGCAACTACAACCCCGAGCCCACGCTCTCCACCATCACCGCCCCCGTCCTCTACATCAACTCCGCCGACGACTTCATCAACCCACCCGAACTAGGCATCGCGGAACGCCTCTCCAAACAAATCCCCAACGCTAAATTCATCCTCCTCCCCATCACCGACCAGACCCGCGGCCACGGCACCCACACCGTCGCCACCATCTGGAGGCAGTACCTCATCGACTTCCTCCAGCAAACTGAAAAGCATGAAGCGAAGTGAGCTTGGACCCGATCGCCTCGTCTCAGACGCTAGAATTCTGGCCTGTCGCTTGGAGCTCCGTCGTCCCGCCTCTGACCTTACTTCGAAGCCGGTAAAACAGCAGCGCGATCACATTGCTCGCAACGGTAGTGCCGATAATCTTCATCGCATACACCCGCGAATCCACAACGCTGACAAAGGGGTAAGCCGAAATCACTAGGCTGAACGCCGTCGCGCAGAAGCCAGTCGCGGAGCTCCACCGCAGCCATCGCGGAAGCGTCTTTCGCAGACCGGCGCTCCCCACAATCGGAATCGCAAACATGGCCAGGTAGGCGAGCTCGTAGTGAGTCAGGCTGGCATTCGTCAGCACCTGGAACGCCTCCTGCGCATGCACCCCGATTCCCGCCAGCACCATCAGCAGAAACACCAGAGCCGACGTGCAGCCAATCGAGTGCACCGGCGTGCGCCAACGCGGGTGCAGCGTCGAGAACCAGCTCGGAACAAGGTGATCCCATCCAGCCGCCATAGGCAGTCGCGTCACCCCCGTAAAGATGTAGCTGGCCGCGCCCAGCAGACGGAACTGCAGAAGCACAATCGCGGCCATGGCGAAGACATTACCGACACCGGAGTTGCCGAGAGCAATGCGCAGCGTCTGCGGAATCGGGGCGATGAAGTCGATGTGCCCGGGTGTCGCAAAGGCAACCACTGACCCGGTGCCGAGGATAAACATCGCGCAAATAACCGGCGACGAGATGGACACCGACTGGCCGATGGATCGCGCCGGATTTTTGCTCTCTCCAGCAAGGATCGCGATGTACTCCAGACCGCACAGAGCGCCGAACAGCATCTGCCCGAACAGCGCCAGCGAATAGAGATTGCGCGCCGGAAGCTCAACCGCGAACGGCGCCCAGTGAATTGGGCTGTGGTGCAAAATCGCCCATGCCGGAAGCAGAATCAGCATCGCAAACACGATCAGCATCGCAACCCCACCCGCGTTGTGAATCCACTTCCCAACCTCCAGCCCGCGGAGTGCGGCCACCGTAATCGCGATAAGAATCATGGTGACGATCGAGATCGAAGCAAGATGGTTCTCCGGCAGCCACGCAGCGACCGGGCCCAGAAGGTAGGCGATTTCAGTCGGGATCGCATAAAGAATCGTCGCGGTCACAGCGATCCCGTAGACCCACAGATTCCACGCGGTCAGAAATCCGACAAAGTCTCCAAACGCTTTGCTCGCCCACGCGTAAAGGCCGCCCTCCAGAGGGATCGCACGGTTGAGATAAATGACCGAGGCGGCCACCGGCAGGTAAAACAGCAGCATGGCCCCAACCCAGGTCACCGTCTGCGCCCGCCCAAGACCCGCAGCCACACCCACCCACGCGCTTCCGACTACGCACAGAATCTGCGTCAGAACCAGGTCCCGCAGGCCAAGCTGGCGGCGAAGGTGATCTCGGCCTTTGAGGCCGCGTCAGCAGTCTGCGTCATGCTGAGGAAAATACTCCCACACCATCGAAGGAGTGGCTAGAGGAAAGTGCAGCCGGAGTAAGCCCGGCGTCCCACGTCCGGGCTGACCCTCTCATCCACCTCACTCCACACCGCCCTCACTTCACAAATGGCAGATGCAGCTTCCGCAGCACCTCGCGGATCTCCGGCTTGAACTCCGCCGCCACATTCTCCCCCGCAAACCCCGCCAGATTTACCAGCGACCGCTGCGTCGCATGCGCCTGGTTGCGAAATCCCGGCGGCAGGTACGCATCCCCCACATACCCTCCCGCGGCCGCACCCACAAGATTCGAAATCGCCGGCCGGCGAGCCCCATCGTTCGATCGATCCACCAGCGTAAACAGAACGGCATGCATCGCCCGTCTGCCAATATTGCTGTCCGCCGACGGGTAGTAACGCGGATCCTCCCGCAGCACCGCTCCGCTCACATATTTCCCAACATGCTTCGTCTGATCCTCCGCCGCCGCATCCCCGAAGTTCCGCCCAAACCCCGGTCCTCCCACCCTCCACTGCCTCGGGTAGTACGTGCTTCCGCTTCCCGGCGGACTCGCCATGTGAAACAACGCACTCGCGGAATACCCGAACAGATGCTCCGGCGCCGCTAGCTGTCGCAGCACATACTGGGTCCGCTCCGCCTGCGTCATTGGTCCCGGCGTCGCCTTCGACCCGGCATTCACCCGCGATGGCGCAATCGGTGAAGGCTGCGATGTCTGCGCGGGCAGCGAAGCCTGCGAGGAACTCTGCCCTGAATCTCCCCGGACATTCTCCGGATCGATCGCGCTAGATCCATCCCGCAGCGTCGCCGGCGAAAGCTTCGCCGCTGGTCGCGGCCCCTCAGGCAGAACATCTCCGATCGCCTGCGCAGATCCCCTTCCACTCGCGCACATCAACGCTGCCGTCACCATCACTCCTGCCACGCCTGGAAGATTTCCGGAGACAAGAGTCGACGATCGCAGCGCACGCAGTAGGGGCATGGCTGGTTTGATGTGACGGGCGGGCAATCGATCCTCTATTTGCTGGCCGAACCGCTTGCGCTATAAGTCGCCGGGCGCCACGGTCCGGACTCCATCGATCTCTGCGAAAATAGAGGAAGCATGCCTCAGCCAGAGACCATCGCCGTAGCCATGTCCGGAGGCGTCGACTCCTCCGCCGTCGCCGCCCTCCTGCGCGCGCAGGGGCACAACCTCGTCGGCCTCACCCTCCAGCTCTGGAACCAGCGCCGGCTCGCTGGACACGACGGCATGCCCGAAGAGGTCCAGGGCCGTTGCTGCTCCATCGACGACGTCTACGACGCCCGTCGTGTGGCCGAACAACTCGACATCCCGTACTACCTGGTCAACCAGCAGGCCCGCTTCGAGGCCGACGTCGTCAAGCCCTTCGTCGCCGATTACCTCGCCGGCCGCACCCCCATCCCGTGCACCCTCTGCAACAACCACATCAAGTTCGATCAACTCCTCATCACCGCCCGCCAGATCGGCGCCGACCGTATCGCCACCGGCCACTACGCCCGCAACCACTTCGACCCCGAGCGCAATCGCTGGATCCTCTCCCGACCCGCCGACCGCAGCAAGGACCAGACCTACTTCCTCTTCGGCCTGACTCAGGACCAGCTCGCCCACACCCTCTTCCCCCTCGGCGAAATGCAGAAGTCCGCCGTGCGTGAGATGGCCACGGAGGCCGGCCTCTCCGTCGCCGCGAAGCCCGACTCCCAGGAGATCTGCTTCATCCCCGGCGGCAACTACTCCGCCTTTCTCTCCGCCTACCTCGACGAACAGAATCAGCCCCTGCCAGACACCTCCGGACAGCTCGTCACCACCTCCGGCGAGGTCGTCGGCGTCCATGCTGGCATCCACAACTTCACCGTCGGCCAGCGTAAGGGTCTCGGCTTCAGCTCACCCAACCCGCTCTACGTCCTCTCCATCGATCCCGAATCTCAGTCGAACCGGCATCGCGTCACGGTGGGCTCGGACGCCGATCTCTACACCCGCGAGCTCGTCGCCGATCGCCTCAACTGGATCACCATCCCAGACCTGCCACCTTCGGTCGACCTCCGTGTTCAGGTCAAAATCCGCCACCGCCACGAGCCCGCACCCGCCACCCTCCGTCGCCTCAACGGCACCCACGTCATCGCGATCTTCGATGAGCCTCAGCGCGCCATCACCCCGGGTCAGGCCGCCGTCTTCTACCGGGAGGATGAAGTGGTCGGGGGCGGCTGGATCACCAGCCACCCCCATCCTCAACACCATCGATAGCAACAGCGTCGCGGCCTACTTTGCCTTTTCTGCCGCCCGGAACCGCTCCACAACCTCGGCCGCCCCGGGGCTGGGTGCCACGGCACTCGAAGGATCTGAATTCGTTATAAACCCAGTATCGCGGGCCTCGCTCCGAGGCACCGGCGTCGGCCCGGGTCGCGCTCCTGGCGTAGATGAGAAGGGTCGCGAGGGCGCCTGCCGTGGCGGTACTGATCCGGGCTCATGCTTTGTCCGCCCAACCAGCACGTCGATCGCCGCCTTCACCCCATTGACAACTCCCGCCACCTCCATCACTGGCATCCGGATGCCGCGGTGAACCGTGTTCCCGATGTCCGAGGTCGCCTTCAGCGCCGAAGCGACCATTCCGTCCACCCGGTCCACCTGCGCCCGCGTCTTATCGCTGGCATCTCGAAAGGTCTCGTTTGCCTTGTCAAACGTTCCTTCAAAGTCGCGAATCTTTGCGCGCGCAACGTCGCTCATATCAGCCACATTCGCCGTTACCGTCTTCACCTTCGGAGTTGCATCAGCAACGATCTGCTGAATGCTACCCGTGATCGCTGTCACCTTCGGACGAAGATCGTCGATCACTCCCTGAACACTCGCGACGATCGGAAATGCCTTCTGCTTCACTATCACGATCTCAGCCGAAACACTCTTGTAGGCCTTCCACGCCCCGATCGCAGCTCCCGCCAGAACGCAGAGGAGGATCAGGCAGAACAGCGCGATCACACCCACAAAAATTACGAGCAGGTGGAACTGATCCGAGTTCACCAGATCGCCACCCTGGAAAATCACCATCAATAATTTGCTCGTCACTCCCATGCAACTCCTCTTTTCTCACGAACAAGGGGCCGACTGTCGGAGCCGTGTCAAGCACGATCCTTGAGCCGGACCCATCCTGCAACAACTGTAACGTACTTCGTTACGAACCCTGTTCCGTGGTCGTCGTATAGGCCTGCTTGCCCGCGTCCACCGCGGCCGTTACCTTGTTCTGCTGGTCCTGCACCAGGTCCTTGCCCTTGTCGACATACTGGGACCACTGCGTGCGGCCCTTCTCGTAATAATCCTTGCCGCGGTCCACATACTCATTCACCTGCTGCTTACCCTGTTCTGCATATTCGCCAGCCTTATCGCGTCCCTGCTGAGCCAGAGCTGCCGCCTTGTCCTTCGCATCAAGAGAGGCCGCCATCAGGTCTTCACGCGTGTCCCTGCCGGCCTTCGGAGCGTACAGAACACCGACAAGCGCACCAACGCCGAGACCAGCTAGAAACCAACCGAATCCACCTACACCGCTTTCGTTATCAGACATGTTTTCTCTCCTCGTTAATCTCTGAAATCATCGACTATGAAGCCAAAAGCCAGACCGCCCGGCTCCAAAATTCAGCTCCTCAACAAAGGAACGTCGGTTCTGGACATTACGCATCCGTCAATGGGTGGATGCATACCGCTGCGGGCAGGTTGCGCCCCGGGGCGAAATCCCGCCCTCACCAGTCCCCCCGAACCCCGCCGGAGTTCCTCCCTCCACCCCCGATTCCCCTCCATCTCCCTCAGACACCGCTACAATGAGGGTTCGTAGTCAGGCTCCCGCGCTGGATCGCCATGCACTGCACCGCCAACCCGCTCCAGGAGCACAACTTTTCCCTCCCCACGCCGTCCACCTACCAAGAGGTCCTGTCATGCAAATAGCTCATCGCTACGCCGCCCTGTTCTCTCTCTCCGCGGCCCTCATCGTCACGGGCTGCAAGCAACCCGTCGCCAATGATGCCTCCGTGACCGCCGCCGTTCAGGCCCGCCTCGCCGCCGATTCCGCCATCAGCTCCGAACCCATTCAGACCTCCGTCCAGGCAGGTGTCGTTACCCTCAACGGCACCGTCGGAAGCGACGCCGCCCGGGCCCTCGCCGGCAACGATGCCTCTCAGGTTGCCGGTGTCAAAACCGTTCTCAACAATCTCACCGTCCAGAACGCCGGAAACTTTGCTCCGCAGAACCCGCCCCAGCCTCAGAACCTCCCCGCGCCGGCCCCCGCTGTGACCGTCAACGCTTCGCCCACACGCGTTCGTCCTCTCCCCACTAAGCCCACCGCCGCTGTGGAACGGCAGAAGATCTCGAGGGAGCCTTATCCCGCCCCGCTGCCCACCGCCACCACCAATCACCCCGCCGCGCCCCCATCCTCCCCGGCCCCCCCCGCCTTCCGCACTGTCAACCTGCCCGCCGGAACCTCTATCCCCGTCCGCATGACCCAGACCCTCGACAGCGCCACCACCCAGCAGGGCGCAAGCTTCTCCGGAAGCGTCGCCTCGGACGTCATGGTCGACGGCCTCGTCGCCATCCCTCAGGGCTCCGGAGTCAGCGGACGGGTCGACGCCGTCCAGGAGGCCGCCCACTTCAAGGGCAACTCGCTGCTCACCATCGAGGTCACCAGCGTCACCCGGCGCGGTGAACGCATCCCCATCTCTACCGAGGCCTTCAGTAAAGAGGGCGCATCGCGCGGCAAAAACACCGCCGTCAAAACCGGTGTCGGCGCCGCGGCCGGTGCCATCCTCGGAGGCATCTTCGGCGGCGGGAAGGGAGCAGCCATCGGCGCCGCGGCCGGCGGCGGTACCGGAGCCGGCATTAACGCTGTCACCCGCGGTCAGCAGGTCCAGATCCCCTCCGAAAGCCTCGTCCCTTTCCGCCTCTCCAACTCCATCAGCCTCCGCGTGCCAACCCGCGACTCCCGTTCCAGAAGTCAGGATCAGCAGGATCAGCAGACTCAGCCCTATCAGCAGGACCAGCCAGTCCAGCAGGATCTGCCCGTCCAGCCATCTGACGGAGACCACCCCAACCTGCATCGCCGTCCTCCCAGCTAAACACTCCCAGGCTCCCCTAAGCCTGCCTTGTGAGCGCCATCGGCCGCGGAGACACTATCGTCTCCGCGGCCCTCGAATAGACTCCCCAGTAGACGCCCCAGTAGACTCTAAACACACGCCCGTGATATCCCACCTATAGAGTCCAATTCGGACTCGACCCCATTCTTCAGTCACCGAGGTCTCGTCTTGGCGCAGGCACCCCGCAAGCCCGCAGGTTTCCTCACCTTCACCCTGCACGCGCACCTCCCCTACGTCGTCAATCACGGCACCTGGCCGCACGGTATGGAGTGGCTCCACGAGGCCGCCGCCGAGACCTACCTCCCGCTCCTCCGCGTCCTCCGCAATCTCGAGCGCGACCACATCCGCTTCAACTGCAATCTCAACCTCTCCCCCATCCTCCTCGAGCAGCTCGCACACCCCATCTTCCTCTCCGAGTTCCCCCAATACCTCCATCGCAAAGTCGTCGCCGCCCAGGAGGATGAAGCCTTCTTCAACCAGTCCGGCGAGCTCCACTACGCCGAACTCGCCCGCTTCTGGAACCGCTTCTTCTCGGAAGCTTTCGACGACTTCAACGCGCTCAATGGAAGCATCATCGCTGGCTTCAAACACTTCAACGAGACCGGCCTGATCAGCATCATCACCTGCGGCGCCACTCACGGATACATGCCTCTGCTCGGCACCGACGAAAGCGTTCGCGCCCAGGTCCGCATCGCCGTCGCCACCCACATCCGCCACTTCGGCCAGCACCCCCGCGGCATCTGGATCCCCGAGTGCGGATACCGTCCCGCAGGCCTCTGGAGCTACCCCGTCCCTAACGCCGACGGCTCCCCCGCCGCCCCCGCCTTCGACCGCATCGGCGTCGAAAAGGCCCTCGCAGAATCCGGCCTCGAGTTCTTCTTCGTCGACACCCACCTGGTCGAGGACTCCTTTGCCGTGTCCTCCCCCTACGCACCCCGCAGCGACATCAGTCCGCCCGGCAATCAAGGAGACGAGCACGACTGCCCTGACGATCGTCGCCTCTACCACCCCCACTTCGTCGACGGTCCCTACGACCATCACAACGCCGTCACCGTCTTCCCCCGCGACCCCCGCACTGGCGTCCAGGTCTGGTCCGGTGACCTCGGCTACCCCGGCGACGGCGCCTACCTCGACTTCCACAAAAAACGCTGGCCCGGTGGACACCGCTACTGGCGCGTCACCGGCTCCCGCATCGACATGAACGACAAGGAGCCCTACTTCCCCGGGGCAGCCGCCGAAAAAGTCAAGGTCCACGCCGCGCACTTCGCCCGCCTCGTCCTCGACGCGCTCCGCCCCAGCTTCGACGATGGAAGCCCGCCCATCCTCTGCTCCCCCTTCGACGCTGAGCTCTTCGGCCACTGGTGGTTCGAAGGCCCGCTCTGGCTCGAAGCCGTAGCCCGCGCCCTCCACGAAAGCAAATCCGGTGACATCTCCCCTTCCACGGTCGACTACCCTGCGGCGATCCAGCTCACCAGCTGCGCCGAGTACCTCGACCTTTACCCCCGCGAAGGTTTCCTCTCCCTGCACGAGGGCTCCTGGGGCGCGGAAGGCAACAACCAGGTCTGGCTCAACCCCGAAACCTCCTGGACCTACACCCATATCTATCCCGCCGAACTCTACGTTCGCGACATCGCCACCGCAGGCGCGTGGCGCAGCTCCGATCTCGGCACCCGCATCCTGCAGCAGCTCTGCCGCGAGCTCCTCCTGCTCGAGTCATCCGACTGGCAGTTCCTCATCACCACCGGCGCCGCCCGCGACTACGCCGAAGCCCGTTTCCTCACTCACAACGACCAGTTCAACGACCTCAAAGCCATCTGGCAGACCTTTGAAGCCAACGCCTCGATCTCCACCGAGCAGGCCACCCGCCTCGACGAGATCCAGCTCCGCGATGGCATCTTCCCCGACGTCGACCCCTCCTTCTGGGTCGCCGGCGCCCACGCCTAGCTTTACCCTCTGCTCTTCAACGAATCCGGGGTGCCCCAGGTACGCGAGAGTCTCACCCTCGTTCACCTGGTATCGGGCGCAGCACGACCGCCCCAACCCATCTCTCATTGTCCCGATTTTTTACTTGCTATTTGCAAGCATAAGTATTACGTTTGCCCGCGTGGCCCAAAAGCCAAAATCAAAGGTCCGCTCCGGTTGTCCCGTCAGCATCTCCCTCGAGACCATCGGCGACCGCTGGTCCCTGCTCATCATCCGCGACCTCATGGTCCGCGGCTATCACACTTACAAGCAGTTCCTCGAGGCCGGGGAAGGCATCGCCACCAACATCCTCGCCGACCGCCTGCACAAGCTCGAAGCCGCAGGCATCCTCACGGCACAACCAGCCCCCGATGACGCTCGCCGCATCCACTACCGCCTTACCGAAAAAGGGATCGACCTCGCCCCCGTCGTCCTCGACCTCCTCCTCTGGGCCTCGCGCCACGAAGCTACCGGCGCTCCCTGCGAGGTCATGGCCCAGATGGCCCGGAACCGCGAAGAGGTCCTCAGCGAAACGTATCGCCGCTGGAAAGACCGCGATCCCACACCGCTCCTTCCCAGGTTCGGCAGCCCAACGTTCGGCAGCGTCGACGTCAGCAGCACCCGGCGCAAACCCGCAAAGGGGAAGACTCGCGCCGCATAGCACGACACTCAGCCATACCCCGGCCCAAACTCGTAGCCCGATTGCTTCCCAAAATTCCTCTCAGGAGCACACCAACATGAGCAAAGTAAGAGTCCTCGTAGGCACCCGTAAAGGAGCCTTCGTCCTCACCGCAGACGGCAAACGCAACGACTGGAAGGTCTCCGGCCCACACTTCGCCGGATGGGAGATGTACCACCTCAAAGGCTCGCCGGCCGACCCCAACCGTATCTACGCCTCGCAGTCCAGCGGCTGGTTCGGACAGCTCATCCAGCGCTCCGACGACGGCGGCGAAACCTGGAATCCCGTCGGCAACCAGTTCACCTACGATGGCGTCCCCGGCACCCACCAGTGGTACGACGGCACACCGCACCCGTGGGCGTTCAAGCGCGTCTGGCACCTCGAGCCCTCGCTCACCGATCCCGACACCGTCTACGCCGGCATCGAGGATGCCGCCCTCTTCCGCTCCACCGACGCCGGTCAGTCCTGGCACGAGCTCCCCGGCCTTCGCAGGCACGGCTCCGGCGCCCACTGGGCACCCGGCGCCGGCGGCATGTGCCTCCACACCATCCTCCTCGACCCCTCCGACCCCAAACGCATCTTCATCGCCATCTCCGCCGCCGGGGCCTTCCGCACCGACGACGCGGGCGAGACCTGGCAGCCCATCAACCGCGGCCTCCGCTCCGTCCACATCCCCGATCCCACCGCCGAAGTCGGCCACTGCGTCCACCACATCGCCATGAATCCCACCCGCCCCGCGACCCTGTTCATGCAGAAACACTGGGACGTCATGCGCTCCGACGATGCCGGCGACTCCTGGCACGAGATCTCGGGCGACCTCCCCACCGACTTCGGCTTCGCCATCGACATCCACGCCCACGAGCCCGACACCGTCTACGTCGTCCCCATCAAGAGCGACTCCGAGCACTTCCCGCCCGAGGGCAAACTCCGCGTCTTCCGCTCCCGCTCCGGTGGCAACCAGTGGGAGCCCCTAACCCGAGGCCTCCCGCAGACCGACTGCTACGTCAACGTCCTCCGCGACGCCATGGCCGTCGACACCCTCGATACCTGCGGCATCTACTTCGGCACCACCGGCGGCCAGGTCTACGCCTCGCCCGACGCCGGTGACACCTGGTCCCCCATCGTCCGCGACCTCCCCGCCGTCCTCTCCGTCGAGGTCCAGACCCTTCCATGAACCCTTCCCGAGCCAGCCACGATGCGCGGGGCGTCGTGCCGATCCGCGTCGACCTCCCCGCCCATCTCCGCACCCTCGCCCGCATCAAAGGCGAGCTCCTCCTCGACGTCCCCGGCCAACCCACCCTGCGCTCCGTCCTCGACGCCCTCGAAACCCTCTACCCCGCGCTCCGCGGAACCATCCGCGACCACGTCACCCTCGAGCGCCGCCCCTTCCTCCGCTTCTTCGCCTGCAGCGAAGACATCTCCCACCAGCCACCCGACACGCCCCTCCCGCAAGCCGTCGCCACCGCCGCCGAGCCCCTTCTCATCATCGGAGCCATCGCCGGCGGCTAACCCGAATCGCCGTTCCGCGCGTCATCCCTGCAGCTGCCCCAACTGGCGCCTCCTTTTCTTCATCCCGCAGTGAAGCAACAGACCGCTTCTCTACCGGATTACCCGACCGATCTAGACATCGCGTTCCCTGATGTCCACCGGCCCTCTCCCTCAACCCAACCAACCCCAGCAAGGAGTCCGTCATGCAAACCGATCCATACCTCCACTTCAACGGCACGTGCGAAGCCGCCTTCAAACTGTACGAAAAAGTTCTCGGCGGCAAAATCACCTTCAGCATGACCCATGGCGACTCCCCCATGGCCGACAAGGTCCCACCCGACTGGAAGGGCAAGATCATGCATAGCACCTTGACCATCGGCAACCGGCTCATTCAGGGCATGGACGCACCGCCGTCTCATTACTCCAAGCCCCAGGGCTTCTCCATGTCCATCAGCACCAAAGACCCCGCCGAGGCTGAAAAGCTCTTCAACGCCCTCTCCGAAAACGGATCGGTGACGATGCCCCTCGAAAAGACCTTCTGGGCCGCGCGCTTTGGCATGCTTACCGACCAGTTCGGAATTCCGTGGATGATCAACTGCGAAAATCCTGCCTGACCGGGACCGTCTCGCTACGAAGCATTCTCGCAAAGACGGCGCCGTAGAGAGTGACCTCCCCCCCTCTCCTCGGCGCTTCCACCACCGGCCCTCGTGCGCGCTTCACGTCTTGTCCGCCCAACTTCACAGCCAAACCTCCCCACCTTCGCCACTCGCACCTGCTCCTCCAACCGCATCACGGCATCCAATCCCCGTGGCTGCCCCCATCTCCTCTACCTCGGCCCTCGCCTCCCCACCGGCGCTTGCCTCCCGTCG
>JAABUK010000082.1_pt1 | contig 218724 bp, 40 predicted proteins | sample 5559141 | NCBI WGS metagenome assembly JAABUK01 (sample SAMN10711869, study PRJNA513367) | rock metagenome | isolation source: Antarctica rocks | place: Antarctica: Victoria Land, Pudding Butte nord | collected 2016-01-03 | reverse complement strand
TATGCGCGTATCTATGGCAGCAGCAATGGCCATGTATGCGCATATCTATGGCAGCAGTAGTGGCCATGTATGCGCGTATCTATGGCAGCAGCAGTGGCCATGTATGCGCGTATCTATGGCAGCAGCAATGGCCATGTATGCGCATATCTATGGGCCATGTATGCGCGTATCTATGGCAGCAGTAATGGCCATGTATGCGCGTATATCTATAGTAGTAGTAATGGCCATGTAAACAAATAATCCTGAGCGGCCCTGAGCGGCCCTGAGCGGCCCTGAGAATATTAAGCCGGTATTAAGAATCCTAAATAATCCTAAGCGAGCCTGAGCGAGCCTAAGCGGGCTTAAGCGGGCCTAAGAATTCTTACCTAGCTCTAAATTATTTTAGCGCTCGCGAGCGGGCCTAAGCGCTCCGAGTAAACCAGGATTCTTAGAGTCGCTTACACTTTTGTAGATGAAGATTTATAAAAAGGAAAAAACGAATATAATAATACTTCTCGGTAACGATATTAATAAATTTAATTTTATTATTAAGATAATTCTAGCCTAAGTCCGTAAACAAGCGCTTTATATTAATAATTTTATATTTTAAAAATAAAATAAATTAATCTTTAAAAATATCGTTATAAAAGTAATAAATATATCTTAATAAACTATACCCGTTAATATTCTTTTATTATTAATTTATTAAAGGACGAAACTTAAAGTTAATATTATTAATAATAATTATTTTAATACGAGAGTCGTTCGTCTCGATTATAATAATATAATAAAAGGTAGTTCGATCGATAAAGATAATTATAATAATTATTAAAACTTACTTTAAAGCGGGTATTATATAAGAAATATTAATATCGATAATTATTATAGGTTCCTCGAAATATTTAGTTATCGATTTAATTATAAAGATAATATCCCCGAGTTTATAATTAAATTTTATAAATATATTAAAATAATATTAAAGGGGGTTTTTTATAATATTCCTCGTCTAAATATATTACGATAAAACTCCATAATAAATATCGTAATTATATTTAATCCGATTATAAATATCGACGCTTTTATTATTAAGAATAAATAAAAGTATTTAAAAACGTATCTTCGCTTAATTCCGGCGGTTATAAATATTATATTAATAATATCGCCGTTATTAGCGTAATTATTAATAACTAGAGAGTTAATATTCTCGACTTTTCTATTATATTTATAATAGAGTTATATAAAGTTTTTCTTAAAATTATTTATTTATTTATTAATTATAGGCGCTCGACGATCTTTATTTAATTTTAAGATATAAATATTTAAAAAATTTTAATAATTAAATATTAAAGAGGAGAAATATCTTTTCGTATAAATTTTAATAATTAAAAAAATTTAATTTAATTATTAAATTCTTTACGAAGAGTACTTTAAGTAATTTAAGAATATAAATATTAATTTTTAATATCTCCGAATTAATAATAAAATAGTAACTGTTAAATATAAAATTATTAGATTATTTTAATATATTTAAATCTTTTTAAAATAATAAAATTTACGATTATTTTATCTCCGATTTTATATTATCGAACCCTTTTTAATTATTAATATTAATAATTTACTTTTTTTATATCTTTTCTCGTAAATATTATTATCCTTTCGTTACGTCTTTATAATAATATATTATTTATTTTTTTATAATTTATTATCCCCGTTTTATTCGCCTTCGTTATTATAAATATACTTCTTTAAGATTTCGTAGAGTTTATAATTCTCCGACTCCTTTATATAAATAATTATATTTATATTAAAAATTGTATTTACGAATTTAATAATATATATCGCGCGATCTTAATTTATTCGATTAATATAGTATATTATTTAATTTTTAATACTAATTCATTATTTAGAGTTAAAGATAATAATATATTTAAAGGCCGTAAATATTTATTTTATATTTAAGAGTATAATAAATTTTATTAGAAATTAAAATACGGGATTCGAGATTATATTTTTTATATTATCTTTACTCTTTTAAAAGAGTTTAACGATTTTAATTTATTTTAATTTAAATATACCTCTATAAATTAAAGCGATAAACCTTTTTTATATTAAACGGATTATTTATATAATTATTAATATAATATTCCTAATATAAAATAAGGCTTATATTATAATATAAAATTCCGTTAGAAATATTTACCTAGTAAATAATAAAAACTGAGATAAAGAATATAATTATAGTAATTATTTTTATATCGATTCCTTATATTTTATTTCTAAAGATATCTAATATTCGTATTTTAAGATAATTATTTACTCCGGCGATTTAATTAATATTTTTTTCAAAGAGTAAATCTTTTAATTTTAATTTATAAAACTTTCTTTTCTTTAATTTAAATTAATTATTATTCTTTAATTTATTACTAGTTAATTTAAAGTCCTTTATATCTTTATAAAAAAATAATTTAAGGAATAACTATAAAATTTTAATATAATATATAACCGTAAATTATAAATATATCGTAATCTTTAATATAATATTTTTCTTATAACTTTTAAAGGCGAGTAAAATATTAGAATAAATTTATCGAACTCTTTAATTTATCTTCTTAAAATAATAATTTAATAATAAATAATACCGTTACGGGTAATTTAAAAGGTAATCGAAATAATAATTGAATTTAAATTTAATTAATAATTCCCCGAAAAAGGTAAACTCTAACATACGTCGTACCTAAAGTATTCGAATAATAATAATTATAATCTTTTTATATTATTTATACTCGTCTTTAATATCGTTATTATTACGTATACTCTAGATAAGACTTTTATATTTTTTACCGATCTTAATAAATTTATTTTTTATATAATATTTTAAGTATTAACGCGCCTTATTTAAACGAGAGTAATTTTTTTTAAAGACTAATATAATTTATTTATTATTTATAAACGTATTTATTAATTTATTATCGTCCTCGATAATAATTTAAACGGAGTCTCGTTAATTAAGATTTTTCGAGGTTTCTAACCTACTATTATATTATCGATCTTCTGAATCTTAATAATCGTTTTTATAATCTCGTTATTTTTAATATATACTTTATTTATTACGATTTTATTTTATCCTACCTTTTATTAAAGTATTTATTTTTTTATTTTAATTTTATTACTCGTTTTTTTTATCGTAGGAATTTTATCCGTTATAATTTTATTAATTTAATTAAGAAGTAAGGTTAAGAATATAAAATTTTAAAATTTTAAAAAATTATAATCTTCGTTAAAATAAAAAGTCTCCTTTAATTTTATTAAAAGATCGTGATTAAATTTATTTAATTTCTCGGTAAAGATTTTTAATTTAAAATTATTATAAGTTTATTATAATACCTACCTAAAAGTTTTCTTTTTTTATATTATTTATATATTTATTAAACCTAGTTAATAAGATAATAAACTCGTAAAAAGAAAAAAAGAAAAAGTAAAGTAGTTACTCGATATAAATTTTTTAAATATATTAAATCCCCTAAGGTCTTTTAAATAAATAATATATATCGCGTAATTAAAGATCCTTCGTTATTCCCTTCGTATAATATAAAATATATATTTTTTCTTCTTTAATTTTCTTTACGTCTTTATAGTTTAATACGAATAAATAATTTAAATAAATTACCGCGAGACCTTATAAAATTTAAAACCCTCGTTAACTATTAATTCTAAATTAATAAAGATTAATTATATTACTTTTTTAAGTTTTATACTATTTACGAGGTATTCCCCGTTTTAAAAAACGTTCATTTCGAATAAAATAAATATACCGAGTATTTAAAATAAAATAAAACCTATTATTATTATTTTTTATATAAATCTTTTTTCCGGCTTTATAATCTTTAATATTATTTAATTTAAAAAAAAGATAATAATCCTTTTATCTTTTATTATTCCGTTACTTTAATAAATTATATATTCAATAAATTAACTCGATTTATTAATTTTAATATTTAGACTTAATCGTAACTTTATTTATCCTTCGCTTTTTCTTTTAAGGATTTTTTAATATTTTCTTTTTCTTTAATCAAAATATCTTTTATTTCGTTTTACTCTAGGATAAATATTAATTTAAATATTTAACTAGTAATTACGCGTTTAATCGTTTTTTTATTATACGCGGTTTTAACGTCTATAAAGTCTTTTTATAATTATTTAAATAAATCGTTTATCGTAGGCGGGATCGGTTAAATTATTATTATTTTTTATATTATATTTATTAAGGGTTAATTATTTATTATAATTTAATTAACTATTTTATTATTACGCGTTATAGGGGTTCCGTTATTTTTCGTATTTTAATTATAATTATTTTTACCCTTAAAGTTATTAATAAAAACTTATAAGAATTATATCGTTTCATTATTTATACTCGTCTTAAAATTAATTAAATCGTTAGGGGTTTTAATATAGGAAACGTTATATAAAACCGATTTAAAATATATATTAAGATTAATAGATTAATTTTCCTTAATCGGGAACCTAAAGTATATATTAGGACAAGTATTTTTATTCTTAATAATCCGGAATATATATAGTATATTAAGACGGTTACTTTTCGGTCGCTTTTATTCTCGACGTTTATCGAACTCGCTTTATAAATTTATTATTTAATTAATATTCGTTAATAATTTATTTAGTAATTATTTTTATTTACCGCCTTTATTTATAATACTTATTTTATATTTATATTTTCCTAGCTTTAAGCTACGGATCTCGTCTTCGTAATTATTTTTTATTATTATTTTTATTACCCGATATTAGTCGTACGCCGTAAATAGTATCGAAAAAGGAAATAAAGATTTATTTCCTTTAAGACTTTACCGTCTTTATTAAGGATAAAAAGAGTTATTAAATTAATCTTTAATTTATTAATACGAGTTTAAATATAGGGTCGGTATTTTTATTATTAATAACTTTTTTAATTACTCCGCGGAGTTAATAATTCTTTAATAATTTAATTATAAATCTACTTCCTTAATATTTAAAATAAACTTTAATAATAACGAAGTATTTAGCCCGAAATTTTCGCTTAAATATTTAATAATTATTAATAATATTATATTTAATATTACTTTTTTTAAATTTAACGGAGGGTCGGTTAACCTAGCGATATCCGCGAGAGTAAATTTAAATATTAAATTATTATATCTTATTTTAAGATTAACGTCTAGTAGATTAAATCTTTATACGATCGCGTAATTCGTTTATTATTTTAATATAACGGGTAATAATATAACGCCTTTTATTTATATATAATTTAATACCTCGTTAAGAGACGAGAAAGATTATTATAACTAATTTAATTTTTATAATAATCTTTCGTTAATATCTTTTAGTTACTGTCTTATATTATAGGTAATACGTTATATTAAAATAAAAGAAGTAGTTCAAATACCGTCGTTATTTAAAATATTAAATAATTTTAAAGTATTATCTTCGTATTTTAAAATTAAAATAATAATAAACTCGTTTTTAATAACTTTAGTTACGTATTATTTAAAATCCGTTAAGGAGTTTAATATTAATTATATTTTAATCTTTTCTTTTATTTATTTTTAATTTTTATCCTCCGTAATAGTCTTTAAGTAAAGTTTTATTAAATTTCTAAAAATAAAAATAAACTCGTTATTATTATAATTTTCGTATTTACGTAGAGATATCTTAGCCTTAACCTTAATAATATAAAGTAAATAATATAGTTTCTAATTTTAATATATTATTTATAATTTTATAAATAAGGTCGTAATCGTAGTTTAATTATATCTTTTAATAGTAGTCGTAGATTTTAATAATAAGGCCCGTAATTAATTAAAAATAATATTTATAAATAAAGATTATTCGCGGTCGGTATTTATATTTAATTTACTCCGTTCGATCTCTTCGTTTAGTAATTATAATTATTATACCCTTTATATATAAAGACTAGCCGGAAAAGCGGTCGATTATATATATATAATAATTTATTAATCGTATATAGTACGTTTTATAATTAGGGTATTATTCGTAGTTAATAAATTTATTAAAATAAAAGAGAAGGTAAAATTAGACCACTTTATTATTTATTACAAAAAGTAGATATAACGTATTATTTTCTAGGTTATATATAAGGGGTATTATTCCGAGATAACGCGGTATATATAATATTCTTATTATGATTTTAATATTTTTTATATAAATAACTCGTACCTAATTAGGGTAAATAAATTATTAAGGGTATTTTACGTATTATTATTACTCCTTTATAAAGGGGTTAATAAAGAAGTTTTTAATAAATTATAAAATTTATTAATTTATAATTTTATTTTATAATAATAAATACTCGTTATTTCTTTAAACCCCCGAAGGTTTATTAAACCTTTTATTTTTATTTTTATTTAATATAGTAAATTAAATAACTTTAAGTTTAATATAATATATAATTTTATATTCTCGTTAAATCTTTAATTATACGTATTACCGTTATTAATATTAAAGGTTATTATATATCCTATATTATAACCTCTTCTTTAATTATATATATTATCGATAATAAAAGTCGTTAGATTCTTTATATTAATATTAGATCCCTTAGTAATCAAATCTTAAATATTATAAACTTCCGTAATATTTTAATTATTATTAAATCTCTTAATACTTTTAGTTCATTTTTATATATATATAATATTATTATGATTTTCCTTTAATTAGTTTACTATATATAAATTATTATCTTAAAAGTTATCGTCCGAGTTTAAATCGTAATTATATTTAATAAGATTAAATATTAAGAGCTCTCCTTCGTATTTAATATTAATATTTATTTTTATTAGAAGTCTTTATAAATAATCGTAATAAAATCGTTTATATTTTTTCTCGTATAATTAAATCTTTATTTAGTTTATAATAATCGTTAAAACGTCGCCTATATAAAAAACCCCGGTAAAGAGATAAAGATTAAAGGATATAAAATCTAACTTCTCGAATCTTATTATATAAAGAATTATTATAAATTTCTCTTCGCTTTAATAATTATTAATAATTCTAGTATTTATATTTTTTAATTTTATAATAAACGCTAGCGCTCGTTTTATAAAATTAATTTATACGAGAATATTTATAAAGATAAGAATATCTTTAACTTTAATTCCTTTTTAGATATAATATTAATAAAACTTTATAATAAATTATAATTCCCGTTCGTTTTAACCGGATTAAGAGAAGTTTATTTTATAATATTATCCGTCGTTATTAATTTAGATAAAGTTTATAAGAGTATTAAATAAATCCTTATATACTTCGGTAATTATAACGGTATTAGAGCGATTAGCCGGATTTATTATAAAAGTAATAAAACTTCTATATTAAATTCTAAAGATAATATTTATAATATTTATAATAATTCGGTATTACTTCGTTAGGTCGTATTTAGAATAACCTAAAATTCTTCAATATTTATATATACTCTTATTTATTTATTTAGCGAAAGGATTATACTTTATATTATACTTTTTAAATAATAGTTATTTATCGTCTCTTAATAAATATATAATAATTTTATATTATATTAAGGTAACGAAGAACTCCCCGTTATTAACTTTATTTATTTTTTAAATAATAATATAATCGCCTTTAAAATTCTTTTTTAAAATTAATAACCCGAATTAATAAAAGTTATGATAATAATAATAATATCCCTCGTAAAGATATCCTTTAAAAATAATAATTCGAGTATTTTAAATATATAATATTCCTTTTCGTTATCGAACGTATCGCCGTTTTTAACTTTATAGAATATCTCGCGAAAATATTTATAAAGTTTTTAGCGGTAGGTTATATTCCCGGTTTTATTTAATTTATATTTAATATTCTTTTTTATTATTTATTATAATTCTTTAATTTTTTAAAAGATTATATTTTTAAATATAAACCCCGTTTTATCTACGTAGTCCTTGAAGTCTATATTATTTATAAAAATAATATCTTTATTATTATAATTAATAAAATCGTTATTATTATAATCCGAGTCTTTTTATCTTTAGTTACTTTACGATTTATCGGATTAATAAGCGTTACTAGTTTATATTATATTAATTTAAAAATCGCTCTCGCTTTATAACTCGCCGTTTTTAATAATTTTATTATTATTTAATAATACGTCTTTAAGAGTATTATTATTATTTATAATAACATTATTAATAAAAATAAGATTAATATTTAAATTAAGTCGACCGAGAAAATTTATAATTTATAATAATAAAATACCGAAGCTCGTATTATAAAATTTATAATAATAGTTTATAATATTAAAAATATTTTCTTTAATTTTATTTATTATAGTTATTATAAACTAAATTTATTAATTTTAAAGGAACGAAGAATTAAGTTATTATTATAAATTATTAATATCGTAAATTATATATCGTTAGTTCTCGTTTTAAATAACGGCCTATTCGGTCGTAAATAAATAAAAACGAATTATATATTTCTTTATAATTTTGATTCCTCTTTTACCGAGCCGAGTAAATTTAGTATTTAATCTCGTAATAAAAGAATTTACTACTTTATTTATTAAATTTATGATCTTTATCTTTTTACCGGCCGATATAAATAATATAATAATAATTATATCGAGTTTTATCTTTTTAGTTCCTTATAGTCCCTTTAAGAGTCCGAGGTTATTAAATATATATAATAAATATTTTAATATACTTATTTAAGATTTCTTTAAATCGATATTTTATTATTAAAATTTAGCCTTAAAATCTATTCTTTAAAGAATATTAATTATAGTCTAAATATATAAATCTTATCTAATAATAAATCGTTATTATCGAGGGTTATAGATATAATTTATATTTTCTTTATATACGGGATTTAGTATCTTAATAACGGCTAGTTTAAATTTATATAAGATATTGGATAAAAGAGGAACGATTTTAATTATTATCGGCTCTATATTAAAATAGAATTTCTTAAACTTTTCGCGTAATATATTTTATAAATTTATTAAATTGAAACCCGACTTTAATTTCAGATTATTTTAATTATTCTTTTCGTACTTCTAGGGGCGGTTAAATATAATAATATAATTAAATAAACTAGCGTAAGGAAAGGGGTTTAATATAATAATTATTATTTATTCTTCGGTAGGAAATTTAATTATAAAGTTATCTTTCGTCGAAAAATAATATTCGTAGTTTAAGGGTAAACGGAGGAGGTTTATATAAATATAATTACCCTTTAATATAATTATTAGGGCGCGTAGTTAATATTTCTAGAATTAGGAATTTTTAATATCTTTTATCTCGTTCTCCTCCTAGTAAATAATAAATATACCTTCGGTAATTTAATATTTATTATTATTAATATATATTAAATTAAACGGTAAATTAATCTTTAGACGATTTATTATTAATATAATTTAACTTTTTTAAACTTTGTATTTTATATCGGCTAAATTATTAAATTAATAAATATATAATATATATACTCGCTTAAGATTAAATATAAATAATATTTCGTTATATAAAATAAAAATAAATCCGCCTCCGAGGTCGAAAAGAAAGTAGTAAACTTAATTATATTATTCTTTAATTTAGTAAATACGTCGAGTAGTTAATTTTAAATATATTAAAAAACGCTTAAATTACTAGTTTCTTATAGAATTTCTTTAGTCTACGCTTTCGTTAGGCGGAACGAAAATTTTATATATATTAATTACTTTATAATATAATAGGTAATTACTCCGACCTCCCGTAGTTTAATATAATAATCGAAGTATATTTACTCGATAAAGTTATTTTAGGCGGGCTTATTTATAAAAGCCCTAGAATATATATAAATTAACGACTCGTTTTAAATATCCTTTATAGTATTTAACCGGAATATTTAAATATAGAGTAATTACTCTTTATAAGAATAATCGGGAGTAGGTCTTTCTTTATCGATAAAAGTCTTAATTTAAATATATATACTAGACGACTAGTTATTTTTCTTATTTATATAAATCTTATATATTATATAAGTATTTTTATTTTTAAATTATTTAATAGGCTTATTTTAGCCTTCGAAAATAATTTTTATTTTATATAAAGAGTTCTTCTTCTTTATAAACGTAGTATTATTATCGGCTCGCTTTTTAATAAAATTATTAACTTCGTCGTATTTAATAGTTTAAGGATTTATATATATATTATCGGTAGTTTTACCGAGGTTATCTTTATTTAAATAAATAACTACAATTTATTATTTATTTAATATAATAGATTAATAAGATATTATTATTTAAAGTATAAAGGGGTATAGAATAAATAAGAATTTAAAAAAACGAAATTATAAGGTCCGTTAATTGAAATTCTTATTAATAATAATTATTTATTTACGTAAAAAGTAATCTCTCTTTATATTATTACTCCTAGCTCGGCGATTATATAAAGAAATTAAGTAAAAAATAAAATAAATTATAAATAATTTAAGATATAAAGACCTTCGACGTAGAGTAAATTTAATAAAATAAGATTACGGAGTCTATTAATTAAATCCTGAAATAATAATAATTATTTATTTACGAGGCTCGTAATTCCTCGTATATAATTATTTCTATTAATTGATTAATTGATTAATTAATTTATATACCTACTCTAGTAAAACTACTTTATTAATAAGGGAGTTCCGCGAATACTTTCTTAGTAGGGTTACTAGTAGTCTCTACTAGTCGCTAAAGAAACCTCGTTGGTTAAAAACTCTAATTTATCGATAATTTATCTCCTCTTTTTACTAGTTAATAGCCGATAGTTATAATTATTCTAAAATATTATTTATCCTTTCCCCCCGTTTCTCTTTTATTTTAGTTTTCTTAATTTTATTTATTTATCTCGTAGGCCTATAGGCCGCTTTATTATATATTTATTAAATAATCGAAGTTTACGGCCCTCCGGCCGGCGGTTTCTTCCTTTTCTTCCTTTTTTTTATAAGTTTAAGTATATCGCTAGGTCTTAATAATAATTTAAATTATATTAATTATTCTTTAGTAAAGGAGAATTAACCGAGTTACCCCGTCTTTATTATTTACCGCGCGGTTATATATATATTTTAAACCTAGGTTAATATCTTCCTAAAATCGTATATATTTATTTATTTTATAAGCTCCGCTTTATCCCTAGCTAGTTCCAGGTAAAATAATAATATATATTTTATATTTTATTTCCTTTATCTATACCGGTAACTAGCGCTACGGACTATAAATACTTTTATTCGGTATAAGAATTTATTTAATCCGATTTTATTATATTTTAATTATATTATTATAGAGTTTTTAGTCTTCTTTAATTAATTATAATAATTAAACTAGTCCCCGAATAAATCTTCTTTTTAAACCGAGTTAATAGTTTATATAAAAATAACCGTTTTATAGCTCTTTTATTTATTTAATTATTATTAACGGGCCTAGCTTTTTATTCTCTAGTCGATAATTTTAATATCTTAATATTCTTCGACGTTTTCGATTAAATTTATTTAATCTTTTCTCCTCTTTATAATTATAGTTATTTTATATTATTTTTTAAATCTTAAGGCGCGAATTATTTAGGTTTTCTTCTCCGTCGTCGGTATTAAAGATACTTATCGTTACCTCCCTCCTTTATACTAAAGTTTATTCTAGATCCGTATATTTCTTATAGTTATAACTAAATAAGTCCCTCGACTCGTTTAATATCGTATTATTAGGTAATTTAACTAGAGGTTAATTAACGCGATTACCGACTCGGCCTCGAATACTAAAACCGGGGTAATTTTAAATACTTTTAAAACCGTCTTAAAATAATTATTCTAAATAATTATTAATTTCCTTATATATCCTTTTATAGCCTTTATCGTTCTTTTTAATTAATATTATATCGGAGCCGTAAACGTTAATATTAATTTAACTATTATATTATATATCGTTTTATACTTCGCGAAGGTAGCGCTCTATATCGAGCTAGTTAAGTACTTTATAGCGCGGCTTTAATTAACCGCTTTAACCTTAATCTAGACTAGGTATAATTTTTATTTTAGTTTTAAATCGATATATAACCCTAAGACTTTAATACTCGTTTTAAATTCGATAACTACGTTCTTAAAATTTATTATTATTTCTATATTAAACTTCTTCGGCGTTCGAGATATATAAACTAACTCGTATTTCTAAGGAGTAAATAATACTTTATAAATAATTATTTACTTTAAATAAATATTATAGGCCCGTTTTAAATTCGTATAATTCTTCTTTATACTCTCGTTATAGGCGAGTAGGTAAATATTATTTATAAATCCTCCGACCTATATTAATAAATTTATCTCAGTATACTCCTCGATTAATAATATATTAAAGAATAGAAAAAGTACCGGTAAAATAAACGATTCTTATAAGATACCCGTTATTATTTTCTTTATTATATTTATTTTTCCTCTAAATATTACGGATATAATTTTATCCGATATAAAGTTTATTATCTAGTCGATAATTAAACTCGGTATATCTTTTATCCGTAAATCGTATAATAACCTCTTATATAAGACGTTATCGAATACTCCCGCTATATTTAGTAATAGTAGGTTTATTATTTTTCCCCTCCCGTTCCTACTATAGTTCTATATAATATATATTATATTTATAAAGGTCTCTAGCGCGGTTTTTATTAAATATTTTTATCTAACCCCTATTTATTATAGTAGTAATAATTCGTACTTTTTTACTATATTATTTAATCTTCTAGAGATAATTATTTCTAGCGCTTTATTAAACGTATCGAGGAGTATAATAAACCTATATAACTTTAGCTCTAAATAATCGTCTTTTTTTAATTTTTTAAAAATTATTATATTAATCTTTTTAAAGTACCTCGGGTAATATCCTTATCTAAAGTAGGCCTAGAATAAATAGACGATAATATTTATTACTTCCGTTTTTATTATAGTTTTTAAGAATCGGTTTAGGATTCTAGTTATTCCTAATATTTTATTAATAACTAGGTATTATATTATTTTATATATTTTTATCCTAATTATCTCCTAGTTTATTTTAACGGGCTTTAAGTACCTCGTTCCGTCGATATTATTTAAATTTATTATCCGTAGAGGGGGAAATAATATTCTTTATAAAACTTTTATTTTATTCTTAAAGTCTCTAATTCTTCTTTCTCTACCGTTTTTAATAACTAGGAATTAAAAGAGTTCTTTAAGGTAATTATTTTTCTTCTTTCTTTATTTTATAAATTTTTATACTCCCGTCGACTTTAACGAGGTTTTATATATACTTTTTTATTAAAAAAACGTTTTTATTCTTTAAATTATATATATTCTTTTATTATTTATTATATCTAGGGCCTCCTCCGTCTAGGTATTTCGACTTCGTTTATACTCCTTTATATATTCCTTTACCTTTAATATAATATTAATATAACGGGAGTTTTAATAGGATTTAGCCCTTTAATATAAACGGGCCTATAAAATCGTAAACTCGATAATTTCTTAAAAGTCTCCTATTATCTTATTTAGGTATTAATCGATATTTTCTTTACTTTCGAGTTTTAGTTTCCCTAGCGCCTAGTAAAGAGACCTTACGCCTTATTATATTTCCTTTCGGGTAACGTTATCCTTAATCTTTTTTTAAATATACCGAGTATATAATATTATCTCTTTTTATATTTACTCGAATTTTATTACTACTAGCCTATAATCGGAGTTATAATATAAATCTTCGCGGATTATAGAGTTATTTATAACTTAATATACCCCTTTTATAAAGAATAATAGATCGATTATACTTTTATATCCTCGGGTTTTTTATATAATAGACGTTTTTAATAGTTTTAATTTTATTTCCCTCGACTTTATTATTCCTAGGAGATAATCGGTTATAATATAATATATATATCGTTTAATATTATTCTAGTTAGGGTAGTAGAGGTTAAAATCTTTTAAAAGGATATATTTATTTTCCTCCGCTAACGCTTCCTCTAGTAATAGTAATATTAACGGATTATTAATCGAGGTATACTATATCGGTAATAAATTATATATATTATAGATTTATACCTCTTTATAATAAAGGATTCCTCGATTAATAGCCTCCTCCTCCCCGATTTTATCCGAGCGAGATTTCTTTTTATTTCTTCGCTCGCTTAATATAATCTTTATAGAGTATAGGTCGCCTTTATAATAAACTAATTCCTAACTACCCGTATCGATTCTTTTATTTATATAGAAATATATACGGGCCTTTAGGCCTCCCTTATATACTAGGTAGAAATAATTAATATTATTATTATATAGCGCTTAGGTAGTAGGATTTTAACTAGGCTTTTAAATAACTATAATATCGATATCTTTAATTTACTCGTTTTAGAGTAACTCTATTATTAACTTCGATTCCTTCCTAATATTATACTATACGACTTTAAGTTAGGTACTATAACTTATTATATATTAATATTATATCCATGAGTTCCTCGATTTCTATTAATTAATAATTATATATAAATAAAGAGGTAGAAATATTATAGTCGGTAAATAAAAGTATAAGGGTATTTATAATAATTAAAAGTATATTAAACTCTTTATAGCGTAGTCGTATTTAAAGTTAAATAAATAAAATAAAATATTAATCGTAGTAACTTACTTTTTATAATTAATTAATAATACCTCGTTTATAATTAGATATTTATATAAATTTTAGATAAATAATTTCTAAGAAACTCGTATCGTTTTAAAATAAGTAATTAATAAATATAGAGATATAGGTTTTATAATAATAAATATCTTAATCGGCGGGTATTTTAGACGTTAGCTCGTTATATAATAAATACTTTAATATATATAAATACTAGTATATTCGCCGGTTATTATTACCGAGGTATTCGGGAATAAAATAGTAAAAAGAGTAAAGTTAAAGAATCCGGGCTTAAATAAATTAATATATTAAGAATTACGATTTAGTTTCGTTATTATAATTTTATTTTATAAGTTAACCCTCGATAAATAGTCTTCGGTAGAGATAAAGTAAAAGAAATTATTATAATTATTTAATAACCTTAAATTCGGGCTTTATATTCATAAGCCGCCGAGTAGAATAAATTAATTAAATTATACCTTAAGGCGATTCGATATAAGGTATAATCTTTACTAGTATTTTTTATAAAAACTCCCGTTAATTTATAAAGTAGTAATTTTTTATTTAAAGGATAATCTTTATCCTCCTATTCTTCTTTAATCCGATTTCCGGAAATAAATTTATCTTTACGTTAATTCTTATCCGCGAGCTAAATATTTATACCGGTAGTATCGTTATCCTTAAGGATTATTATAATTATAAAGTATTTCTCGACGCGTTTAATTAAAAGAGCCTTGAAGTATTTAATTTTATATTTATAAATATATTTCTTTTTAGCGGGAGTACCTTTAATAATTATATTTTTATTAATAATAATAATATATTTTATAACGATATTATTATTAATATCTTTATTATTAATTAGATCGGGCTCGATAATAATAACCTTATACTTTATACCCGGCTTTTTCTTAAAAATAATAATAAGATTTATTTACCGTTAATAGGAGTATTTATATTAATACTCGCTTTAATTATAAAAGTATATTTCTTAAAAACGATTTTAGGCTTAATAAATCCGGTTTATTTACAATTAATTATAATAATAATACGAAGGATATTTATAAATAAAATACCTACTCGATTATTAGTACACTGCGGAATAGGGAAGGGAATTTTAACTTTTTCAAAAATCGAGAAAGAGAATTCAAAAAATTAGGACAAATATTAATACAAGAAAAATTCCCTTCTCTAAAGAAGGGAAGGGAATAGAGTAAAAAAGACCGATTCCCTTCTCTATTCCGCAGCGTAATTATTAGAGCCGATATATCCTTTATAATTAAAAATAAATATCCGTAGCCTTAATAACCCTTCTATTTAATTATATATATTCTTAATATAATTATACGGTTAAATTAAATGGAAAGCGAGTCGAGATAGTTTACGGGTAAACTATTTATTTCTTTTACGAATTAATAAATTAAGAATATTAATAGTATAAATATTAAATCTTATTCGGAAGAGATAAAAGGTTTAATTTAAATTTATCTTTAAATTAATTAAGAAGACTTTCGTCTAACGCGCGGTATAAAAACCTTTAAGAAGCCGATTATTAATATCGTTTATATTATATTATATACTACTATTTATTATAATTATAAATTAAATATTATTCATAAACTTTTACGACTTATCGCTATTATTAATTTTTAATATTATCGCTTTCTTAATAAAAGAGGGTTTCGGAATTATATTATTCTCTCTTTTATTATCGGTATAGGCGTAGAGGATATATATAAATCTTAAATCTTTTAGTAATAACTCCTTTTATTTATTTTATTATAATAATTATTAATAATCTTAATCCCGAGTATAGTTAATAAATTAGATAATAGGGAAGATTAAATATATATAAATCGGTGAAATTATAAATAAACTAAGCCGTTACTCTTTAATATCGGCGGAACGTTTAATAATAGATTATTTTAAAGATAAAGATTTAAAAAATCTAAATATTAGATTATTAAAATACTATTTATTTATTAATATAAATCGGCTCGCGGCGGGTAGCCTTTAAAGATATATTATATAATAAATCTAAATATTACCCGCGTATTTATTCGAAGAATCTACTCTTATTATTATATAGAAGATTATAAGTTAATAGGAAATAAATTAAATATTATTTAATAATATATATTATATAGGAAAGTATATTTAATAAATATCGAACTCGTTTATCGAACGCCCCCTTTTCGACTTTCTTTTCGGATATCCGATTTTACTTAATTATATATATAATATAATAATTATAAAGCGATAGTACTACCGCGGTAAATAGATATTATAATACTATATATATATAAGTATTATAGGCGGAATATTATAAACTTTAGTAAATTTAATAAATACCTACCGTGTTATAAAGTCTTCGTCGATAATTATTTATATAAGAAATCGCGAGTTTTACCCTCTCTACCTCAGCGATTTTTATAATTAACGAGGTTAACGATATATACCTAAAAAGATGACGAGGTTATAAAAATAAATAATATAAAAGAAATTAATATAAAGTCTTTTACCGTCGATATAAAAAACGTCGATATAGATATAAAGATTATTATTTATTAAACGCCCTTAAACCGGCCTAGTTATAATAATTTAAAATATAATAAATAAAAGAAGTTATTAATTCTATCCTTTAATATCGGGTATAAAGGTTTTTTATTTATATCCTTATATATTCGGGTAAAAACGTTTACGGAAGGTAGTAATCGTTATATAGAAATAAATATTAAACCCGACGAGGTAAATATTAACTTTATAAGATTTAATAAATATTCTTAATTTATTAATAAAATAGAAAGAGTATATTACCCGTTTCTAAATATATATAATTACGCGCTCGCCTAATAATTCTACGAGGAAAAAGTAACTAAAGACGGTCGCGATAGATTTTTCCGTAATATTCGATTTAAATTATTATATAGCCTCTTTAATTATAAGAATACCGATAATCTAAACGAAATATAAAATAATATTATATTTAATATCGACGAAGATAAATAAATAAAATAAATATTTAATATTTAATTAAAGATTTAAGGGACCGAGTTAAAGAATTATAATATTTTATATCGAGATATTATTAAGGCCCTCCGATTTCTTTTAAAGTATTAGTTATTTAAAAATAAAATAATATTTAAACCTGTACGCTAGTATAATAATAATAATAAAGGCGTATATACCGAGATATATATTAACGATTAATAATAATAAATATAGGAGAAGTTTCTTAATGATATTATTGTAATATTATTACTTCTTTCTACGGATAAGACCTTATTTATATAATATAAGGGTAATTAAGTTATATAATTAATTTATTTTATTATAAAGAATTTAAAGGTATAAATATAACGAGGTTAAAAACGACCGGGTTTAATACTCCTAGAACTTCTATTTATTATATTTAATAACGGCGAATATATTAAATCCGACGTATAATATAAATTTATATTAATTATACTCGATTATAAATATAATAAAAGCTTTTACCCAAGATAATCTTAAAATCTTAATTTTAAATTAACGATTAAAATCGTAATAATTATAAATCTCCTTATTATATATATAAACTAGAAGATCTAATCTTATTATCCGATTATTATAGACTTTATAATAAATTATAAAAAATAAGTTTTAATTATAAGAATTAAAAACGGCCGATAATATACGATTTATATAATATTATTAAACGAACGAGGAAACCTCTAAATTAAATAGCGCCTCTAAATCTACTTTTTAATTTAATCCTAAATTCGGCGATAGCGCGAAGAAAATATCTTAGAGAATAATAATTAATAAATATATTTAATATATAATTTTACCTAGTTATATATTACGGTTAATATATATAAAGTTATACTAGTCGATATATTATATTAATTACTTAAAGGTATAATTAATTATCTCTTTAAATAAATTACCCTAATTATTAAAGAGAGTATATTTATTATTAAGAAATTAAAGAGGGCGAAAATAAAACTAAAGAATATATTAAGAATAATATAATTAAATAAAAGATTTAATATTATTCTAGTCTTCTACGATTTAAAAAACTATAAATATTATAACGCCGTCGTATAATAAATAAATAAAAACCGAAGAGTAATTATATAATAATTAATACTAGTAATCGCTCCGCTACTAGCCGACTTATATAAAAGAGAACTCTATTACGTATAGGTATTTATAAACTTTATATTAATTATTTAATATTATTTATACGACGATAAAATACTAGGATATCTCTAAGATATACTTTATTATTTTAATAAACTAAAGGACTATTTTCGCCGATATAAACTAAATAACGGAGTAAACCCGAACGATTATTTTATTATCCTAAAACTCTACGTAATAACGTATTACGTAAAAGAAATTCGAATATTCGGCGTTACGAATAACTATAATACTAAATACGGGGAAATAATATATCGTTATTTAATTAAATCTTTCTTCGAGTTAATTCATAAACGAGAGGTCTTTAAAAAATAATTTATTTATTATATTTTTTATTACTTATAAATACTAGCTATAAAGAATAATCTATTTTATTTTATAATAAAATTATTTATTTTAAATATAATAATCTTTATAATTAAGGTACTAAAATTTAATCGCGGGATTTGATTATTTAGATATTAATATAATTTAAAGCCTTAGGAAAGAAAGAGAGCTTTAAGAATAAAATTTAATATTATATATTAATAACCGCTATCCGTAATATAAGAGAAATTATATATCGAATATTTTCTAAAGATATTAATCGTTTATATATACTAACGCTAGTAGGAGGGGGATAAAGAACCGATAATTATAAAAATTATAAACGGGAGAGAAATTAATCCTAGCTAAATCGATTTAAGTTTTATTTATCTTTATTTATTTTTATAATACTAGAAACTAGACGGGAAAGATTTAAAAAATCTAAAGAATCTAATTAAGGACCGCGTAATATATAAAATTATAATTATAATCTCGTATAACTTTTCTTTATAACTAAAGTCCTACCTAACTCCGGCTTCTTTTAACGGTATTAAATATAAATTATTAGAACGTTAAGGGTAAATTATTCTAATATAATTATACCCTCGTCGAGTTTTTAAAGATCCGTAATAAAGGCTCTCTATATAAAACTTATAATATAATAAAGGTAGAATTATAATTAATAAATTTAATTATTAAATAAAAGAAACTCGGGGGGCGTTAAATTATCCTTATAATAAAAATTATAAAGAGCGTATATATTATATTAATATATATAAATAAAACTATAAGAAAAGATAACGTATCTTATATTAATAATTATATTAATTAAGATTTATATAATTTAATCTACGATAAGGACTTTCTGATATAAGGGATATAAATAAATAATTAAATTTACTATAATTATCGTAGGCGAAGGTAGATTATATAGTTAATATAATATTTAAACTTATAATATACTATTTAATTTATAAACTACGCGCGAATAACTAAGATAATAAATATTATAGGATAAATTACGGGGGTAAATTATAATATATTCGATTATAAATAATAAGAAATCGTTTTACTATAAGATATAAATTAATTACTTTTATATTAATTAAGGCTAGAACTCGGTTTTTTTCTTATTACCCGATTTTACCGCCGGAATAAATAAATAATAAAATAATACCTCGATATTAACGAATATACGGAAGATTATTAAATATAATAATTATGGACGGGCTAATTAAGAATAAGATTAAGAAACTTTAATAATATAATATAATCGGCGAAGATTATAAAAGCGAAGCTAGGTATTAATAAAACTATATATTCGTTAATCTTTACGCGATTATGAAAATAATTAAAGACTATAAATCTCCTAGGTTAAAGACTAAATATAATAAATATAAAGAATTATCTATAACTTATTTTCGCCGGTATTTATAATAAATTCGCCTATATATTCGGCGATATCCTTAAATAATAAAAGAACTAGTATTTATTTTTCCTCGCTTAAAGAAATAATTATAATAAAAGAAAACGGGTAAAGACTAAATAACGTTATATAAATAATTAAGAAGATTAGGGACTCTTAAATACCGAGTTATTAAAAAAATTAAATAATAGGCCGAACTTTATTTATATAAATAAAAATATTAATCGGATTAACTTTATTTATTATATAAAATTATATATTAAAAACGGTATAAACTAGAGTATAATTTATATAATTTAAGATATTTAGAAAAGTAGTATATATACGGGTTTAATAAATATAGACGATCTCGATTTTAAAAAAATTATATTCTTAATTAAAACCGACCTAGGTTATAATAATAAAAAAGATACGATTATTTACGCCCGTCTTAATTTACTAAATATAACTATCTCTAATAAACGGGAATAAAGAGTAATATTAATAAAAATATATATTTAAGGTATTAAATATTTTTCTTTTAATATCCGAGAGTTATTAATCGAATATTATATAATATATATAATAATAAGCCCCCCTTAAAGGATCGAGACTTTTAACCGAAATTTAAATAACTTATATAACGAGGCTCTCGATATATAACTAAAACGAAAATATTAGGTTTAAGTAGAAAAAAGGGTATTAATTATAATAATAAATTTAATAATTTAAAATAACTAGTTTCTTTAATATAAACCTCGAGAATTAATATTTATAACGTTTAATAAATATTAATTATATTTAATAAACTAGGATTAGACCTCTAGGGTTTAATCCTATTAAGTCTAATTTCTTAAAAATAAATAATTTCCTCTTTTTCCCCCGACCGCGTGAATTTTACTTTTATTAATAATTATTATTTTTTAATACCCTTTTTCCTCTTTATTTAATCCGACTAAAATTATATATAAATTCATAATTTATACCTTAATAATATATTATCTAATAAAGTAAATTTACGATTTATAATTAAAAGATATTTAATATTAATCTAGTTACTTTTTAGGATTATTATAAAGATAATATATTTTATAAAGATTTATAACGGAATAATCGTTACTCTAACTCGGAATTAAAATATAATTATAATAATTCGGATTCTAGCGATAAAGAGAACGAGTAATTTAAAAATAATAAAAAACGGAGTTATTTTAAAATCTTCCTAAATATTAAATATATAAAGATAAGAATAAATATCTCGGACTATATATAATCGAATCTAATTAATTTAAATATAGGTTAAAATTATTATAAATAAATTATCTCGTAAAAGATTAAATAAAGGGAGGCTTTAATAGTAAAATTAATTTATATTCTATAATTATTTAATACTTATAAGAATTAATATAAATATAATCTTTACTTCTAAAATAATATAAAACGCCGGATAAAGGTAGAGTTTTATAAAATATATATTATTATTATTCATAACTACGAGAAGTTTTTAAAAACGATCGTTTTAATTAAATATACTCGTAATCCGGGTAAAGATAAAGAGCTTTAACTAGATAATAACCCTTAATAAATTAATAATCGGATATAATATATATAAAACGTCGTATTTAAAAACTAGGGGTTTAAAATCGGAATTAAATTTAATAAAATTAATAATCGACCTACCCTACCTAAAGTATAGAAGGTTAGATTTATTTAGGTAAATATTTTATATTAAAGTTAACTTAATATATAATTATTTAATTTTATTAAATAATAACGCGCCTACGCCTTAACGATCGTACGAATTATAATAATTATTATATATATATAGAACGGCTCGTAGTAAAACGTAATCTCCTTTACTACTAAATTATTATACCGCTAAACTTTTATATATCTCGATATCTCGATATAATTTAATTTAATAACGTAATTAATAAAAGTATAAATTAATAATAAAAAAGGTAAATAAGCGAACCCTATTCTAATAAAAATACATATTTATATAATATTCAAATTATTAAAGAATAATTTTATTAACGAAGAGAATATAAGAAAATTCTTTAAACCCCTCCTCGATCTCTTAATTATATTTATTATTATAATAATAATATATACTATCTTAAAGTACTTTATTAGAGAGTATAAAATTAAAAAATTTAAAGAAGAGAGGGCCTAAAATAAATACGTATATTCTTTTTTATTATTAATAAATATATTATAATTAACTAACGAGAGTCCGTATTAAACTAATAAAGAAGAATATAAAGGGTAGAAATAAATCTCGATAATAAAAGATATAAAACTTATATTCGTAGGGTATTATTAAAGGGAGTAAAGAATATTATTAAAAGTATAAAAAAATTCGACTTTAATAATAATATAACTATAATAAACCTTAATAATCGTTAGATATATAATCTACCCTTCGTTAATAATTTAGATAACGATAAATAAATTAACTCTTTAGATAATAAACTTTAAAGTAAACTTTATATATTAATTAATAATATAAGAAATATATAAGTTAATATATATAAAGTAATAACCCTAAAATAAATAAATTAGGCGTTTATAATATATCTCTTTATAACTTATATACCTAATACCCCTAATCTTTACTACTACCCGAATACCGGTATTAAATTCCTAATATATAAATTTAATAAAGTATAATTATTTTAGATTTAATTAATTTATTATTTATAATAAAATATCGCCCCCGACTCGCTTTTATCCTTACTACGGAATCTTAAATAAACCTCCGCTAGAATAAAAAAATCTAATAATAATATAAGGGTTAAAATATAAACCGGTTCGCGTAAAGTTTCTAAATTTAAAGGGAAGTATACCCTTAATAAAATATATATAAAAAATAACTAAAAAATTTAATTACCTTTAAATTATAAAGATTTAAGAAATTCTAGGTTACTTTTATACCGGAAGAACCTAATCGGGTTTAGTATAAGAGAAATAATATTAATTTAATTATATCGAGCGATAATAAAAATAAATATAAAACTTATATTAAATAACTAAGGAAGAGGTTATAAATAATAATAAAATTTAAAAAGAGTAAAATTAGGGGAAAATAAAAATAACGATATAATTCACGTAAAGTTTAAAAAATAATAATATATTAATTAAATAATATAGTAAAGAAGTCGGAAAAAGGTAAATAATAACTATATATTAAATAAAATTAATAATTATTTACAGAACTCTAATAAACGTATATTTAGTATTAAGCGCGTAAATTTATATAATATTAATATTAATAACGGTAGCGGTAAAGGCGGCGATCTAGGTTACGGCGGTAAAATTATTAAAAGTTAATAAATCGATAAAAACAAAGAAACTATTAAAATTAATAAAACTATAGATAATAATATAAATAAATAGGACGATAATATAAACTTATATATTTAATAAACGTATTATCTTAATAGCGATATATACGCTTATTAAATACGATCTATTAATAATAACTTACGCGTTTAATAAATATAATACTCCGACTATAATATAATCGCCCGATACGATTCGCGCGTATTCGTATTTAGTATAACCGTATAAAATATTAAATAATAACTATTAATAAAAAAAGGCTACTCTTAGTAACTCTTAATAAAAATAAATATTAAAACGATCTCTAGGGCTAGTATATAAACTAAATAGATCTAAATATATTTTACGTATTTTTCGGTAGAATACTAGATCCCGGTTTTACCGATATAGGACGAAGATTATATCTAATTATTTATAAAAAAGAATAAGATTACTTTCTTTTATTTATTAAATATATTCTTAAAATTAAAATAACTTTAACTTATACTTTTTATAATATTAATCTCGATATAAATTAGATATAATTCTTCGATATCTAGTATAACGGGTAGGTTACGCGTTTATCTTAAAAGAATAAAAAAACGTATAATTATTATTTTATTCTAGATAATAAAAGTTATTTAAATTATAAATTATAAACGAAACTTATCCTTCCTAAAATTAACGCCTTTCTTTAATAAACCTGAAGTTATAAACCGAGTAATTTACGATTTATAAATTTAATATTTATTTTCTTTATAAGGCTTATAACTCCGCCCCTTATATTTATTATAAATATAATATTATAGGCCGATAACGACTATCGATAACTAAATAAAATAATAAACTAGAATAAATAATATAAATTAAAGGCTTTTATATCGTGTTTACTTCTATATTTATTTAATATATAAAGTACTTTAATATTAATATAGTAATTACCCTTAAGAATATATATTATATATAGTATTAAGTTAACGTAAAGGTTAAATTCGGTTTAGATATTAATTTAGGTAGTATAGCTTCTATAATTTAATACCCGTTACTAGTAGTTATTTCTAGAATACCTACGTTCTTTTATTATATACTTAATTATTATATTTAATAATTATTTATAATTTATTAACCGGGTATATTAAAGGTTAATTCTTCTAGGTATAAACGATATATAATATCGTAATTATTAATAACGTAGAGGTCGGAAAAGGAATAAATAATTATATTCTTTATAACCTCGTCTTCGCTAGTAAATAACTCTCGGTAGAAGGCGTCGTAATATAACGAATATAATTTATTTATAAATTTTATAATACATAGAGTATCCGAGTTAAATACTATATTAAATAGAAAAAATATCCGAGTTAAACCCGAAAGGGAAACGTATTATTCGATTAATATTAAATTATAAATATTTTATTCTCTTTAACTTCTATTTTATTTATATTTTATTATATTTTATTAAAAGTATAAGACGTTAAATATTTTATTATTTAAATATAAATCCTTTATAAACGCTTTTATATATATTAATCTACTTTTTTAATAATATAATTATATCTTAAATTAAAAGCAATAAGAAAGAAATACTAGATATAATTAAAAAAAAATTCCTTAAATTATTTATTTTTATATATATCTAATATTATTATATTCTAGTTTTTAGATTTATTATAATAACTACCCCGATACTACCCCTATTTATTATTATATTTATATTAATAAACTATAAGGATCGGATCTAGTTAGTATCTCGCGCCGTTTATTTTAACCCGGATTCCTCTTCTTTAAATTATTAAGATACTCCCGGCGCTATATAAAATAATATTTTATTAATTTATAATATATTCGCTAGTAAAGGTTCTCTTTATATAAATAATTATAAATAAAATAAGGATTTTAATTATTATCGAATAATATAAAGATATGATTTAATCGCTAGATTTAATAACGTAATTCTACGTCTTATTAATATAACTCGAAAGCCGGCGGTATAATATATATTATTAATATATTATACTATATATAATAGGTCCGCTACCGGATATAATTATCGATATTCGCTTTAATAGGTAGTATTTAAAATATAATTTAAATCGATCCCTTTAATAAACTTAATATATATTTATTAAAATAATAAAAGAAAAGAGGATTTTAATAACTAGGGAGATATAAATAAGAATAATTTGAAGATATTATATTATAAATAAGTTATTTTACGGTATAATAAAGAGGTAAAAAGAGTTGAAGATATAATAATTTAAAATAGATAAGATTTCGAGTCTAGTATTAACGAGATTTTAACCGATTCGGTAAATTTTTATTTAATTCGGTTAAGGATCATTAAATTAAATTAATAAAAATAATTAAAATAATACGATAACGACGCGTTAAAGAAAATATATTTTTCTCTAAAAATTTCGCCCTCTTTTTATCCCGGATTCTAAATAATCTCCTTATTAATTTTTATATATTATTATTAAATAATAACTCTACGCTATAAATTTCTAATAGAGTCGATTTAATATAGTAAATAAATAACGGGTAAATCTTAATAATAGCGAAAGATTAAAAATCGAAAATTAATATAAAAACTACTACGACGAAGGGGTAAACTACGAAAAAGGCGAAAAAATAAAAAATATATCTAAATATACGACTAGATAAAACGACTATAAATATAATAATATATTAAATTCCTTTAAGGAGATTATAATAAAGATATATAAAATAATAACGACGAAGGAAGTAATATAAAAAGGTAAAGAAAACGCGTAAAGAAAAATAACTACGATTTTAAAAATATTATTAATATATTCGTAAATAACTAGGTAGTCCTTTCTAAAATAATAATCAATATTAATATTAACGAGTATTCTTCTCCCGATATCCTTAGCCCTAAAAAGGACTATTTATTTATAATTATTATTAGAGTAAATCTTCTTAATTATACGAAATATATATAATTAATAACTTTTATATAAGAAACGAAATAAATAAACTTTCGAAATAAAATTTATATTATAACCGTAAATTATATTAACTCTTTTTTAATAATAAAAGTTAATATTATATTTAATAGAAATAATCTTAAGAGTAACTTATTATTATAAAGGCGTAATAAAAGGATAACGATATTTACGAGAAAGAATATTAAAAGGGTAGATTAACGGTATTAATAATTAAAAAGAGTTCGATAATATAAAGGAGATAAACTAGTCGTGAATTCTATAAATCTAAAAAGATCTAGATATATTAAAATAATCTAATAATTCTATATTTAATAATTACGGTCTTACTATTAATTCGGAGATATTAAAGATTAATATTTATATTTTTTAATTACCTAAAGTACTCTTTATAAAGAATTCTATAATTAAATTTACTTTTTCTAGTCGTTAAAATTTATATAGAAAAATATTTCTCCTCCTTAATACTTAATTATTAAAGTCTTAGAGTATTTATATCTTAAAATTAAATAAAGATCGTCGAGCGCCTATAACTAATAAATAGGTAAATAACTTTAAGAAAAACTTTATATAACTTTATCGTAAATATAATAGGAGAGTCGAGAATATTAATCCTCTCATTATTAACGATTATATTAATAACGGCGAGGCTATTAATATAATATTTATAACCGTCGGAAATTAAACGAAGATATATCCCTAAATACTTCTAATTTTTTTCAGTAATAAAAGCGCCGATATTTATAATTAGATTAAATATAACTACGACGTCCGTTTCGGAGTTATATCGTAATATATTTAAATAAATAACGTTATAAAAAACGCCCTTTAATACTACTTTAATATATTTATAAAATTTAATTATAAACTCGGGGGTACTATCTTTATAATTAAATTAAAAACTAAATATTTCGAGGAGCCTATAATAATTATCGGTATTAATATCTTTTATATAATACCCGGCCTAAAGTAAACTTTAATAATTATTATAATTATCTTTATTAATCGGACTACCTCTCGTTATTTTATTACGGTCGAGACGAATGACTCCCGTATTAAAATGATTATCTTTAATAATATTAACTTTATACTTCGTCCTTTAATAAACTAATAATAAAAAAATATTAACGGGGGTAATTTACCTAAATACGTTTACTACTTCCGCGATAACGTTTCTAATAATTAATTTAGTTTACTCTTAAGGCACGAGGTTATTAATATAAAGTATTTATTTACGGATTTAGGCTAGAATTATCCTAATAATAAAGTTAAATTCATTATCGTTATCATTAAGAAATATTACTATATTCGCTTCTTCCCTTCTATAAATTCTATAGTTAATAAAAATAATAATCTTATATTTAATATAATTATAATATTATAATATTATTTACCCCTTCGAGAATAATATTTACCTCTACTCGTATATAATTATTTAAAGTACTACTCGACCTATTTATTATTATATATTAATAAATAAAATTAATATTTTATTAGATTAATTCTAGGTAATACTCTACTTATACTACTATTAATACTAACGCGTAATTACTCCCGTATCGCTTTATAAATTTAGTTATTTATAAGAATATTTTAAACTAATAAAAGATAGTCCCCGTAATATATTATATTTATTTAATATCTAAATATAGTAAGATTTATATCGATATAATTACCGCTAAAAGAGTTATATTTTAAAAAGAGCGACGGAAGTAAAGTAAAGAGACGTAATCTTATTTTAATAAAATAAAATTATAAATTAAATAACCTAAACTCTAGTTATTCGAGCCTAAAGACTAAATAAATTTTAATATATAATATATTTAAATTTATAAAGTCGTATAAGAATATTTATTAAATATCGTAAATAATAAATATATTTAATAAACGCGGTAGATTAATAATATTAGTATATAATATTAATATAAATACGCAAATAAGTACGCGATTAATATTACTATATATTATATCTAACCTATAACTTAAACTATATAAATTAAATAATTAAATAAATTATTTACGAGTTTAAGCTAGTTTAATATATAATTTACTAATAAATAATAATAAGATATTTAATAAACCCGCTCGGAGTTATAAATAATAGAATATATAGGTATTAGATTTAGAAGAAGCTTATATAGTCTCCCGCTTTACTAATATCGACCTCTCTACTTTCTAAAGTATAATAATAATATTTTAGATTTTATTAATTATATTCGTTATTATTTTCCTCTTCCTCGTACTTTTAACTAGTACTAGTATAAATTTATTATTAATTAATTATACCTAGGAGTTTAGAGATATTTTTCTTAATTATATTATAAATTATTTATATTTATTCTTTAATTTTTATTAAATTCGGTATATTTCTTTTTATTTAACTAGGTATATTTTATTTTAGAATTTATAATATTTAGAATAAATTAAATAACGCTTCTCCTTCAAGGTTCCGGTACTATATTTATATTATTAATATAATTCTATATATATTCTATATTTATACTAGTCTTTATATATTAAAGTTATATAATTATATCTTTAATATTTAAAATATTATTTTAGGTCGTTATTTTAATTCTTTTTTATTTCTCGTATAATAATAATTACTCGTTTTTTAAGAAATTATTTATTATTAATTTATTTATTATATCCGAGTCTAGGATTTCGAGGAGGAGTATTAAATACTTTTTTTTATAATTATATTCGTTTATTTTAAAGGCGAATCCCGATTATTTAATATTTATAATATTTAAATTTAGGTATAATTTATAATTATTTTTCTTTAATATCTTTTATTTATAAAAGTATAAGCGACTTTAAGAATTCTAGTTTACTCGGAGTATTTAAACCCGCTCGCGAGTACTAAAAAAGTTTAAAGTTAGTTAAGAATTCTTAGGCCCGTTTAAACTCGTTTAGAGTTATTTAAAATTCTCAAAACTATTTAATACCGGCTTAATATTCTTAAGGCCGTTTATATCGGTAAAGCGAGAGACCGCTTAAATGAAAAAGTATAACGGATATAAGATTTATACGGAAAATACGTATTTAATACTTCGACTCTTCTTATACGGGCTCCGTATAACCGATAGTTATTAAATATTAAAGAACTAGTACGTATTAAATATAGCGCTAAGCTAGCGCTATATTTTATATATATAAAGTTTAAGGTTTAAGCTAATACTCGTAGAGTTAGAAATTAGAATAATACCGAAAAATACGCTTTATACGTATTTATCGCATAAATCTCATATTCTTTATATTTTTCGTTTATATAGTCTCACCGCTTTATCGATATAGAGCCGCTTAAGGCCGCTTAGAATTATTTATTTATATAATTATTACTACTTTACTACTATAGATATACGTATATATATAACTATTTTTACCCATATAGATATACGTATTTATAACTATTACTATTATTATAGATACGCGTATATATAATTTATAGATATATATATTCATAGTTATTACTACTACTATAAATACGCGTATTCTCATGAGATAGTAACGGTCTCTACGGGACCGCGCCTTCGCGCTAGGCGAGACGGGGCTAACGTTAATCTTCGGGCGCGGCGGAGATTCCGCTCTTTATATTCCTAAATAATGATATTATTATATTAATTCGAGTTTAACGCAGCGGGTAGGTAATTTATATAAAAAAATTTAATGAAATTTTTAAACTTCTCTTTTTTCTCTTTAATAATCTTCTTATTAATATATATTTTTATTTTATCTTTAAACCCCGTTTATTCTTTTCGAATCTATATTATTATTTTATATTTTTCGAAGATAATATATTATACGCGTAAAGTACCTATAATCGTTTATATTATTTTAAAATTTTCGAAATAATCGAATAAAGAATTTTATATTAATTCGATTTTTTCGAAGTAGATTTATTTTTTATTAAATTAATTTTATCGAAGTATTATAAATTAACCCGCTTCGAATTTTTCGAGTTTTAAAGATTTCGAGTATAATATTCGAGCTAGAATTAATATTTAATTTTTTTAAAAAATATTCTTTTTTTAATAATTTAATTTAAATTTATTAAAGTAATATAAGATAGTCCCTTCGAGTTTTTCGAGGTTCGAGATTTTCGAGATTAGTATTCGTTAATATTTGATTTTTTTAAAGGGTATTTACCTCGGAATATATCGCGTATTAATTAACGGCTCCCGTAAATTCGAGTTTCTCGAAGTTTAAAAGATTCGAAGAAATATTAATTCGAATCTTTCGAAGTATAATAACGATAAATAAACGGATATAGTTTAGTAGTAAACTTCGACGTATTCGAATCCTCGAACTTTTCGAATTAATTTACGTAGTAAAAAATTCTAGAATAATAAAACCCGTTTTTATAAATATATTACTTATAGGAAGAGCCGTTTAGTTTATAATTTTTAAAACTCGATTTATTCGAAGTTTAAAAATTAATTTAAAAATTTCGAAAGTAATACCCCGTATCCCGTATAATAACTCGGAGACGGACGATATTTTACTTTATAATTATCAATTCTAAATATATATTTTTCGAAGATCGAATTCTTCGAATACCCGAAGTTAATTTAAAATTTTCGAAGGATATTTATATTAAAGTATAAATATTTATATATAATTTCGTGGATAAATTAAATAAAGATCGGGCGCCGGTTTAATTTTTTCGAGGCTTCGATTCTTCCGAATTAACTTTTTTATAAAGGAAGTCTAAGATAACGGATAATAAAATAAAACTATTAATTCGTAATATATTAAATTCGTATTTTTCAATTTCGAATATTTTAGAGATTAAGTTAATTCGAGTTTTGTAAAATTATAATAATAATTACGGATTCCGGTAGGGCGTTAAATCTCCGTATTATATACTTCGAGTTTTTCGAAGTTCGAGATTTTCGAATTAATTATTAATAAATAAAGTCTTTAAGATCGTTAGATATCTTTAAATTTATTATTACCGAAAAAGAAATAATTCGTATTTTTCGAATCCTAAAATTTTCGAATAATATACTAACTCGATTTCTTTAAAGATTATAGCCGATACGGTATATAACGCCGAGGTTTCGGCCTTTTAATTTCGAGAGTTTAAATAATTTAAATAAATAAATAAGCTTTTTTTTCTCTTTAATTTAATTAGAAAAAATTTAATAATTCTTTAAAAAAACCGAACCTCTCTTTTAAATCTAAAATTTTGTTTTAAATAATATTAATTTAATATAAATAATTATTAATCTATATAATATTTTAATATTAATTAAAATTGAAATTAAAAATATATCTAAAAATTAATATAATTTTTAGATATATAGGAATAATTTAAAATATAAATAATTATTAATAAATATATATTTTATTATAATATATTTTATTTCTAATAATAATAATAATAATAATAAATTAATTATTAATAAACAAAATATAATATATATATATATATTATAAATTATATAAAATCTAAAGTATTATTATTAATTATAAAAGTATATAGTTATTATAAATAAATATTAAGACTTATAAAGAATTTAATAAATTTAAATTATTATTATTATTCTAATAAATAAATAATTTAATTAATTAATTAATTAATTATTAAATTTTTATTATATTATTAAATATTAATAAAAGAATTCGTTTATTAATAAAAAAAAATTAATAAAAAAATTAATTTACAATAATTAAACTAAAACAATTAAATATTAGTTAATAAATAATTTACAATAATTAAACTAAAATAATTAAATATTAGTTAATAAATAATTTACAATAATTAAACTAAAATAATTAAATATTAGTTAATAAATAATTTAAAATAATGAAACTAAAATCATTAAATATTAATTAATATATAATTATATAATTATTAATAAATAATAAATATTTATTATTTATTAATATAAAATTATATAATTATTAATAAATAATAAATATTTATTATTTATTAATATAAAATTATATAAAATTATAAAATATAATTAATTAATAATATTTCTAAAATAATTATTAATTAATAATTATAAAAAAGAGATAAAACTTTCAATATTTTTATATTTTTATTCATGAATAATTTTTAACGATTATAAATATAATTAAAAAATAATATAAAATATATTAAATATATACTTTTATTTAGAATTATATATAAATTTAATAAAATTATCTTAAATTAATATATCGATTTAAATTAATTAAGAAAGATATTTTAATAATAATAATATTAATTAATATAAATTAAAATATTAATAAATATTAACGTTTATTTTATTTTCTTAATTTATATTTTTCGAATCGTAATATATAAAGATTATCGAATATATTTAATAATATTAAAATAAAAATAGTTTATTTTATTTATTTATAAATTTCTTAACTCGTATTCTTCGAAATTATTATTTAATTTAAATATTTAGAGTTTAATCTTAATTCGAGATCTTTAAAGGTCGTGGATATATTAAAGAATTTAAAACCCTTTAATTCGAGGTTTTCGAGGGTTTTAAATAAATAAATAAAAATAAATTTATAAATTTCTTTATTAATAAACTCGAATCTTATTTAATTACTTAAATAATAAATTTTTTTAAAACCTTCGAGTATCGAAGTTTTCGAATATCGAAATCTTTATCCTTTTTTTACGTTATTAATTTAATAACTACGAATCGGGAATAATTACCGGATTATTAATTTTCGTATTTTAAGATATATAATTCTTTGAATTTTATTTTTCTCTCCTTTATCCTTTTATAAACTCTCGAAATATTCGAATTAATTTTATTATTATCCTAAACATCTATTTTATTATAGGAATTAATCGGTATATTATTAATTTATTCTTATTTATATATCTTAATACGTTTCTAATAAATCCGTAGTCGTAAATATCTTTATATTTCGAAAAAGCCGAATCGGCCGAAGGTAGTTATTTCGAAGAAATTAAAATAACCTTAGAAATTTACTCCTCCTCTTTTATTAATATTTACCCTTTTATTAATATTTACCTCTTTATTAATATTTATACCTTTATTAATATTTATACTTTAAGAATAATAGGATAATCGTTAAAGAAGTAAACCGGTATATATTTTTAATCTTTTCGAAAAGAAATTAATATTTATTTAATAATAAATAGACGAAGAATATTCGATAAATATTTAATAATAATAAATCGAGAAAATCGTCCTCGAAATATCTAAACCTAATTTATTTTTTAAATAAATATTCTAGTATTCTAAGATATATAAATATTAAATATATCGAAATAATTATTATAATCGTATTTTTTAAGCCTTTTTATCTTCTTATTTTATAATTAACTCGGTATAATTATTACGGAAACTACGGCCTGATAAAGAAGGGCCTAAAGATATAATATTTTATAATTATATTTTCGAGGTATGTTATTATCGAACCTTAATTTAATCGAAATTTATTAAATTTTAATTAGGATATAATAATCGAAGAATAATTTTATAAAAATAATTTCTTTATAACCCCTCGTTTAAGGCGAAGTAAAAAAATTTAAAAATATCGAAGTTTAATAAATTCGAAGTCTTTATTAATATTAATCTAACCTTTATTTTATTTAGATTTATATACTCGTTTTATTTTTCGTTTATATTTCTCGAAGGGCCTTTTTAATAATTATATTAATTAAAATAAATATTCTCTTAAAGAAGATAATAAACGGTAATTTTAATTTAAAAAAAATACTAATTCTTCGAGCCTACTTTTCCTTCGAGTTTCTCGAATGAATTATTTTTAATTATAATTTATAACCCCCAAGAGTTATTTCAACCGATATTTTAAACTAGATTTATAAAATCTAGTTCCTACTCTTAAAGATTAAATAAATATATAACTAATTTATTAAAATAAGGAAATAATAATAATAGGATTTAAGAGGATATAAATACCGATATTTTCGTCGAAGAATAAAAACCTTTCGAAGTTTTCGAGTTTCGAAAGATTCGAAGGAGATTAAGTTATATTTATTTAATTTAATATTCATATATATAAATAACTCCTTTCATAAATATAATATTTTCTCGTAATAAATTACTCGGGTTTTATAAAATCTTTCCTCGGTATAATCGGATTATTATTCTAATTATATAAATATCGAATAATATAAAGCGAAGTATAATTAATATTTTAACTATTTTAATCGTAAAGTCTTCTAAGTATTTATTATTTATAATTAAAAAATTATTAAGTCCTACCCCTTTAAAAGGAATAAATATTATATACTTTAAGACTTTCGTTAATATCGAGTAAATTATTCTAAAATTACGTTAAGAAATATTAAGTTTTTTATAATAAAATTAATCGATTATTTCGAGCCTTCGAAAATAATATATTTTATTCATAATATTTTTTACGGGATATTATAATCGTTAAATTTTCGAAAGATCGGACCATTATAAAAAGGCTTTATTTCGAGTTATTCGAAGTATAATAATAATATATTTAATTAAAGATTTCGATAATTAAAATAAAGGATAAAAGGTTTTATTTTTATTAATAAATTAGGCTCGAAGAAATCGTAACTTAAAAGAATTAGGATTAAAAAATCTTTAATTTACCTCCGAATTAATAAGTCTTCCGAGATTAAAATATAATTAAGATCTTTTTATTTTATAAATCTTAAAGATTAATATAATAATATTTTAATAAAAGAATTTTATCGAACCTTAATAAGTATTAGAAAGAGATAATATAAATTAAAGATATTATTATATATTTTTTCGCCTCTCTTTATATTTAATAATTTAAACAATTCGAAGTAGGTAAAGATTAATAACCTATATAAAACTCGATTTCTCCGTTAAATCGGAAAAGTCTTTTAAGTTTATTAATATTTATAATTTATATATTTATATATATCTCTTTAATTATTATTTAAAAGTTTAAGAATTTAGCTTTAAATTACTCGAGATATTTTAATAAGAATATATATTTTTTCTTATTATATCGTCTTTATATACTTTAAAATAAAGATTAATAATAATAAATTCCTTTATTAATAATTATTCGAATCTTTAGAATATTATTAATTTCCTAGGTCTTTTTTAACGTTATAATATTAGGATATAACGACTCGTATTTTTAAAATATAATTATATATTAATAATTTTAACCTTTAGTTTAAACGGTTCGAGTATTTATAAATATTATAAATTTATAAATTAATTAATTTTAGTATATATTTACCTAGATTCTTAATTTAGTCTTCGAAATCTTTAAACGCCGTATAAATATATTTCCGGAAAAACTTGATTTAATTTTCGTAGGTATTAATAATCTTCTTTTTTATTAAATCTTCCGTTATTTATTTAATTTATTCGAAGAATTTCGTTATTAATAAATCTTAACCCTCGATATTATCGGAACCGAATTTATTTCTTATCTTAAATCGGAAAATATTAATATACTCGGTATTATCGAGCTCTTTTATTTATTTATTAATCTTTTATTCCTTATAAGAGAAGTAAAGTTTTATTAATTAATTAAATATATTTATTTATATTCTTAAAGAGATTAAGATTTTCTAAAATCCGATAAATTATTTTATAAGAAATTCGAAAGATTAATATAGGAATTAACCGAAGGATAAAATTCGGATTAAGATTAAAATTAATCGGTTAATTTTATATTTTAATTAATTTTAAGCTTCGGTTAAAACCGAAGCTCCCTACTCTAGTTAATTCGAAGATTAATTCTTTAAATTCTTTTTTCTTTCGAATTTTACGAGATTTATTATTTTCGAATAAATTATATTAAAAAACGGAGTTTAAATAATTTAAAAAAAATCTTTATAATTAAAAGAAAAGTCTAATAATATTTATTTTAAATTTATAGGATAAAGTTTAAGATTTTCGAATACTTTAATAAATTAATAATTTTTATAAATATCGTAATATTTATATTAATACGAGGCGACGAATTTTCGATAAAATTATAAAATATAAAGCCTCGTAAATTTCGAACCTTAAAAATTAGAAATAAAATATTTAATTAGGTTTAATAATACCGGTAATACCGAATATTATTAACTTTTAAATATTCGAGATTTTAGAAATAACTCTCTCGCTTTAATAATATCGAGGTTAAATCTTTACTTCGAAAAACCTAAGAAAAAGATAAAGATATCGAATCTTTAATATAATTATTTTAATAATAAAACTTTAACCTTAAAGTCTTTAATATTAAATATTTTATATACTTCGAGGATTATAATTTAATATATTAATTTATTATATTAATTAAAGTCTTTAAATCTTTCGAACTTTATAATTCCTTCGGAAAATTCGAATTATTTATTAATTATCCTTATTACTTCCGCCGGGACTTCGAATTCTTCGAGGGATTTAAAAATTATAAAGATATTTTATATTATAATTAAATTCTTAGTTTATAAACTCCTTAATACCTCTTTATTAAGTTAATAATTAAAGGATAAATCTAGAACTCTAGAGTAAATATTGAAAAAGGCCGAAGCGCGATCGACGAAGAAAAAGATAAGACGAAAGCTAGGCTAATAGGATTTCACTACCTTAAAGTTTTAAGGTTACGAAATTAATTAAGATAAAAAGAAATAAAGATAGTAAAGATAAAATTTAAGGTATTAAAATAGGGAGTAAATATAAATTATTAACGCGTTTTAACGGGACGAAGATATTATAATAAGAAAATAAAATTAATAATTAAATAAAAGGGTATAAAGGGGTATAAAGGGGGTGTAAAAACTTTGAAAAAAATTAATAATAATTATAATAATAACTATAAAAAAATATAGAATATAAGGAGGTATAATAAATAATATACCGTAAATTATAATTAATATAGATCGCGCTAGGAATAGTTTTTAATTATATATAAGTATTAATAGAAGAGTATAGGCTTTAAAAAACTTAAATAAACTCGTTAAAATAAAAAGTTTAAAAATTTAAAATAAAGAGTATATTTATATTATTAATATAAAACTAGGCTAATATTACCCGTAGATATATATTTATCTTATCGAGATATATAACCGAAACGAACCTCCTTCCCCCGGTAATAACGATTAACGCGAAAGCGAAGTAATTAATAATTAAAATAAATAATATTAAAGCTAGAGGGTAATCTAGGAAGGTAATTAATTTTTAATTAATTAAAATATTCTAAAACGAAGTCTACCTAGTAATAGAGTCGATTATTAAAATAAAATAAATAATAAAAAGAGACTTCGTTTTATATTATATAATAATAAAGGTAAAATAAAAACTAAAGAAAATAATTAAATAAATAAAAAATATTAACCCCTCGGCGAGAGTATTAAAATAAATCTATATAATAATAATATATAATATAAGGAAGGGGGCCGTCGATATAAATAATTAAAAAACGATAATAAAGATATTAAAGAAAGATAATTATAAACTAAACCCGAGATTAAATATCGTAAATATAAAATAATTAGGATTCGCTCTTAAACTAGACGAATACGACCGTGAGAAAAAGTATTTAATACTCTTTCTTAAAATCCCGGACCTAGATATAATAAATAGATTAATAGCGGACGGGTTCCTAAAAAGCGAATAACTATTATTATATAAGAAATAGGAGAGAATAAATAACCCGAGGTAATATTTTAATTATTAAAGATACGATTATATAATTTTAATCTATAAAAATTAACCTAGATACGGGATATATATAAAACTCTATTAATTATACAAATATAATACCGAGAGCCCGAAGGAAAAGCGTTATATAGTTTATTTTAAATATTATAAATCTTAGAGTAGAGCGTACCTAATTAAATAAAAAAAGATATACCGAATCTAATAAAAATTAAAGAATAAACCTAGGTAATTCGCGGTATTATCGAGGATAATAACTTTAAGCTCCTAAATATAATTAACTAGTAATAAATTTATATTAATACCGGCTAAAGATACGAGAAAGAGGAAAGTAATAATAAATATAATTAATAAAGTTTAAAATATTATTATTATACCTAGAAAAATAGGGAGGCCGAGATAAAACGATAAATTAATAATAATACCTAGGTAAATGGTCCTTCAAGTCCTAAATAACCTCCTAGTAATAATATTCGATTAATTAAATTAAAACCGCGTCGGCAAATCGAAAACCGGCTCTAGTTACTCGGGGCTATTAGGTAAGCTGCCTCGGGCGCTCGATATAGACTTAAAGCGCCTGAATGGCCCCGAGCGCCCGTTAAGCGCCTACCGAGTACCCTTCGAGTATAAAACCACTCGACGGGCGCTCGACGGGCGCCCGAGGCCGTTATAAAATAAACGTCGGGCTCCCTACGAGCGTAATTTAAGCCCGGAGCTTCAGGGGCCCTAACCTTAGAAAATCACGTGATTTAAGGCCTAAAATTTTGAAAAATCTTGATGTTCTATGATCGCCCCTATCGACGGTAGCGACCCCCCAGAACCACCCCTAACGCCAGCAAATTTTGATGCCCGGAATCGATCGATTCAGGCGAAATCCTCGCGGGGGTGATGCGCAGGCCATGCGCCAGGGCATGCGCCAGGGGTTTGGGGGTGCCACAGTAACAGTTGTGGGGGTGCGACAGCGACAGGACCATCGCCATGAGGGGAATGTGCCATGGCCATGAAGGGAATACGCCATGGCCATCAATGGAATGGGGCCATGGCCATGAACAGGGGCCATGGACGAGGGTCAAAGTTGGTGGCGCACCCCTAATTTAGCGCCCGTTAGTGGCAGTTTTAGGCTTGCTCGGTATACGCCCGAGTGGCCCTAGGCCCCTTAGCTATATGCCTCGGGCGCTTATCGAATCGGTAGATAAGTATCGTATTTAAGGCTCTTAGGGCGCCCGTCGAGCGCTCTAAACTACGATCGAGCCATTTTTCGTTTTGCCGACGCGGCTAGAACTAATACTATTAAATAATTAAGAAATAAACGAGGAACTTATAAATATAATATTAATATACGATAAATTATAATATTTAATTTAAAATTATATAATATAATATTAAAAAGGAATCGAAGCTAATAATAGGGTTATTTTAAAACGAGTAAATTAAAGATATTAATATTATAATTATTTAAGAGCCTAGTTAGAACCCTATTACCTAAATATTATATAACGATAATATTAATTATTTCTACCTAGTATATAAGGGAGGCCTAAAGACCCGTATATACTTCTATATAAATAAAAGAATCGATATAGATAATTAAGAACTAGTTTATTATAAAGGCGATTTATACTTTATAAAGATTATATTAAAAAAGCGAAGAAATAAAAAGAATCTCGGTCGGATAAAATTAAAAAAGAGGAGGCTATTAATTAAGGAATCCCTTATTATAAGAAAGTATAGATTTATAATATATATAACTTATTATTAATATAGTATATATCGATTAATAATCCGTTAATATTATTATTACTAGAAGAAGTATCAACGGAGGAGGGCGAATATATCTTTTTAAAGAATTTTAACCTTTATTACCCTAGCTAGAATAATACTAGGTAATATATATATTATATTATAACCGATTATCTCTTAGGAATAATAAAGTCGAGGGAAATAAAATTAGAATTACCGGAAATATTTATTATATAAAAAGCCCGAGGATATAAAAATATAATCGATTTATTATTCCTTATAAAAGGAGCGTATTAAGTTATAAATAACTTTATAATTTATAAAGACTTATATTATAACTCCGATTATAAATTAATAATAACGGAATTCGAGTAAATATAAAAAGAAGTAATATTATATATTCGTCGTATTTAAAAGAAGATTAAAGATAATATTATTTAAAAGGAAATATAATAAGGTATAAAGTCCCTTTATTAAATATTAAAGAAATTAAAACTTAAAAGTAAAAAAAATATCGATTAATATTTAAATAAAATAATAAAAGACTTTTAAGAAATTATCGAGTTTATAATCTTATAGGCCCGTTTATATTAAAAAGCCAAATCTTATTAAAACTCTCGTTATATTAAAACTATATTAAAGGTAAAGGAATATATAAAGGAGTATAAATAAAATCGAAATATTAAGACGGGGGAGGCTTTAAATATAATAAATAATAAAAGAATATATATAATTCGAAGAACGAAGACGTTCTCTTAATAAAAGAGTATATATAAAGTTTTATTAAAGTCGACGGGAGTATAAAAACTTATAAAATAAAAAAGAGAGAAGAATAACTACCTTAAAAAACTCTTTTAATTCTTAATTATTAAAAAAATTAAGGAGGAAAAATTAAAGACTTCGAGGGTAAAATAAAAACTTTATAAAAAATATTTTTTCCCCCTTTACCGACAGTAAACTTAAGGGATATCGAGGGAATAAAATACCCGGAGCCTATTAAAATAAATTAAGAAATAATTAAAATAAAAGTATATAAAATAATATAATACTCTACGGCCGATAAAGTACTAAGAATAATTAAAATCCTAAATTAATTTATAAAAAATATAATAAAAACGGAAGTAATAAATATTATTATTTATTTATAAATTCTAGACCTACTTTAAATAAAGATACTACCCGAGGTACTTTAAAAAAGTTAATATAATAATCTTTAAAAAATCGAAGAAAGGCGATTATTTAGAGCTAAAATTATATAGATTTATTATACTCCTCGATATACTTAATAAAGCGCTAAAAGTAGTTATTTCTAAAAGATTAAATAATATAATAAAGGAGTACGAATTATTATTATTATAATAAATAAGAGTTAAACGAAAACGTTTAATAAAAACCGCGTTAGAGACCTTTATAGATATAATATATATTATATAAAATTATAATAGGAACGGGAGGGGAAAAATAATAAACCTATTATTACTAAATATAACGGGAGTATTCGATAAGGTTTTATATAAAAGGTTATTATATAATTTACGAATAAAAGGCGTTCCGAGTTTAATTATTAACTAGATAATAAACTTTTTATCGGATAAGGTTATATCCGTAATATTTAAAAAAAGAACGAGTTTAATAAAAAAGATAATAACGGGTATTTTATAAAAATTACCTATTTTACTAGTACTCTTTCTATTCTTTAATATATTATTAATCGAGGAGTATACTAAAATAAACCTATTAATATAAATCGGAGGATTTATAAATAATATTTATTTACTCGCTTATAACGGGAGTATAAAGAAGAATTATATAAATTTAAAACGGGCCCACGATATTTATTTAAAGTAAATAATTATTTATAATATATTATTTACCCCCTAGAAGTACGAGCTAGTTTATATATCTCGAATACCGAAGAAGTTTAATATAAAAATAATAATAAATTTCAAAAATATAATTATTAAATCTAAAGCGAGTATTAAGGTCTTAGGATTATATATCGATTTAAAATTAAAATAAGAATTATACCTAATTTAAATTAAAGCTAGGGCGATTAACTAAAGCCGCGCTATAAAATATATAATTAATTCGATATAAGGCGCTACCTTCGTAAAGTATAGAATAGGATATAATATAATAATTAAATTAATATTAACGTTCGCGGCTCCGATATAATATTAATTAAAAAGAATAACGGAGGCTATAAAGAGATATATAAAGAAGTTAATAATTATTTAAAATAACTACCTTAAGACGGTCCTAGGAGTATTTAAAATTACCCTAATTCTAATATTTATAATTAAATTAATAATTACGTTAATCGACCTCTAGTTAAACCGCCTAGTAATATAATATTAAATAAATCGAAGGACCTATTTAATTACGTTTATAAAAAATACGCGGATTTAGAGTAAACTTTAACGTAGGGGAGGTAAGTAACGATAAATACCTCTAATATTAATAATAGAAAAAAAAGCCTAAATACTTCGCGCCCTAGGATTTAAAGAATAATATAAAGTAGTTATAATTATAAAGAGGAGGAAAGATTAGATAAATCTAATCGAAGACGTCGAAGAATATTAGAATATTAAAATTATTAACTAAAGGGTAAAAGATTAGGCTCGTTATTAATAACTAGATAAATAAAAGAATTATAAAAAAAGATTTTTATATAAATTATTAACCCGGTTTAAAAAAGAGATTTATTTAGAGATTAATTTAATTATTATAATTAATTAAGGAAGATTAAAAACTTTATAATAATATAATTAAAATATAGTAAAATCGGATTAAATAAATTCCTATACCGAAGAAAAGTATTTATAATCCGTAATATTAATTATTAATATAGATAAAGCAAATAAAGTATAAAGTATATATTATTATTTTACTCGGAATTAGTTAAAGAGAGAGCGGAGCTAATAGAATAAATAAATATATACGATTTTAAAAAGATATTAACGTAGATTTAAAATATATATATAACCGCGCGGTAAATAATAAAAACGGGATAACTCGGTTAATTTTTTTTTATTAAAGAATAATTAATATAGTTTAAATTACTATTAAGACTTAGTAATATATTTAAATTTATAAAAAAAAGAAGAAAAGAAAGAAACCGCCGGCCGGAGAGTTACCTCTATTTAATTAATAGTATATTAAAAATTAACTTTGTGAAATTTCGCGATACCCTATTAAATCCAAAATCCAAAAATTAGAATCCTGACTATCGTACTACGAATACGCGTCGTATAGTTACTAAAATTTTAGAAGATATTATTTAACTATATTTCTACTATCTATAAAACTCTTAAATAGTTAAGATATATATATATAGCGGTAGAGGGAGTTTCGCTGATTTTCTACGAAGGTTTAGCGTAGGTCGGTAAATCTAAAGTTTTCGCCGACTTATACTAAACCTTCGCAAAAAATTAGCGCGAAATTAACGAAACCCTCTCTACCCTAATAACTATAAGTTCTAACTATATAAAACTTAATAATATTATAAAACTATAATTAAATTATAATTTATAAAGTTTTAGTAGCTATATAACGCGTATTCGTAATATAGTAGTTAAGATTCTAATTTTAGGATTTTGGATTTAGTAGAGTGTCGCGAAATTTCATAAAATTGATTTTTAGTATATCATTAGTTAAATAGAGGTATAAATATCGATTATTTAATAAATTTACAATAAAGCGACCTATAGGCCTACGAGATAAATAAATAAAATTAGAGAAATTAAAATAAAAAGGAAACGGAGGGAAGAATAAATAATATTTTAAAATAATTATAACCCTCGGCTATTAACTAATAAAAAGAGGTAATAAATTATCGACAAATTAAAGTTTTTAACCGACGAGGTTTTTTTAACGATTAATAGGCGCCGTTAATAACCCTATTAAAAAAATATTCGCGGAATTCTCTTATTAATAGAGTAGTTTTACTAGAGTAAATATATAAATTAATTAATTAATTAATTAATTAAAGGATATCTTTTATTTATTTTATAAATAAAAATATCTAAATTTAAATCTTATAGTTATTATTCGAGATATAATTAATAATTAAGATATTCGAGTACTCTATAAATTTTTTAATAAATTTTATCGAATTTATTAAGATTTATAAATAAGAATAAAAAAACTATATAATAATACGAAAGTACGAATATATCGAATTTAAACTAAAGATTTAAAATTAATTATTTATAATTTATAATCGTATATAAAAAAAATATTAATAATAATTATAAAAGAGTTAAAATTTCTTTATTTCTAAATATTTTAAAGAAAACGAGTAAAATCCTATTATTAATTTAAATTAATTTAATTAAAGAGGCTCGAAGGCTTCGAGATAAATATAATAAATATAAAATTAAAATTATATATAAAATATTTATATTAAAGGATTTTACTTCGAAATTTTCGTATTAAAAAAATAATAATAAAATAAAAATAATTTATATTTATATTATTATTAAAAGATATTATAAAATTTATAAAATAAAATCTCTTTAAGATAATAATAATAATAAAAATAATAATAATAAAAAAAAGACTTTATAAATTTTATATAAAAAATTCGAATTTTTAATAATATCGAAGTTTTTATCTCGTAAAATTAAATATAAATTTCTAGTTCTTCTTTATTATAAAGATAATAGATATTCGAAAATTTCGAGTATTTATTCGAAAATTTCGCTAGAAAATTTCGGATCTTTTTTTAATTTTCGAGGTTTAGTTTAAAACCGTTATTATTAATCTAAAAATCGGATTCTTTTTTTAAAATTATAATTTTATTATTAAAAATAAAGCTCCTTTATCGTAAAATAATAATAGTATATTTAATAAAAACTACGATTTATTTAGACTCGAAAATTTCAAAGTCGAAAATATTAAATAACTACGTAAAATCTTATCTATCGGTATTTAAAACGTTTACGCGGGTAATTTTTAAAAGCGCGAAAATTTCGAAATATTTATATACTTTTTAAAATATACGAAAATTTCGAATAATCTTTATTTTAAATAAATATAAAAGGCGTTTTCGAGCTAAAACTCTATTCTAAAGACGGATAAAATTTTCGAATTAATTTAATAAACTTTATCCTACTTTATTCTACTACGGGCCTAAAGATAAAACTACTAATATAACCTAAACACTAGGAATATCGCGACCGCCGGGGTCGCGGGGATCGGCGCCCGCCTAGCCGGATCCGGTAAAACGCGAAGGCGCAGTTAGGACCGTTACCAAGTGCCATTGAAGGCCGCATTCATGGCCATTCTTGCCCCCATAGATGCGCGCATACCCCCATTTATGGCCTATACATACGCGTCTAGTCTCCTCATTGGCGACACAGAAGAAATACACCACGGGAGTCAACTTTTGAGTAGCAAATCGTCAATCAGCCTTGTACAGAGGATTGTCTTGCCAAAGCCAGACCCTCCATGTATCCAGAGTATCTTGGGCTTGCCGATCTCGTTCGTTAGCAATGACCAATCTCCCTGTTGTTGACGCCATAGTATCCACTTACAAGTACCTCTATGCCGCGAACCTTGAGCCTTTTGGTAAGTCTCGGCAGTCGAGACTGCTCCTTACCACTCATGGACTTGAGGCCGTCGCTCTTCATCTGACACTTGAGGGGGTTCAATCTGCTGTTCTGCTGGCAACTATGTCTGCAAATTTCGTGCTGAGGCTGCGTGTCTCCAGGATGAGTTTGAAGCACTAACGTGGTGCTCAAGGCACAGCACTCCTCCTGTATGGGCTTCGCCGATGTTTTATACTGTCAGTAACCTCTATTGTCAACTGCGAGTGCTACATCCGTCTTTTATATCTACCAAAGGCTTCAAAGTGATTAATGTGTTTCCATAACTAGAGAAAAATTTAACCGTTCAGTCTTTTACCTTGCAGAAAAGCTATGGTACGCTCGTGTAGGTGTTTTTGGATGTATACTTTACGTGAGAGTGAAGGTGGTTGTAATTCCCACAGCCGGGTAAAGATCGGAACAAAGATCTCTTCAATCACTCCATTCATATAAAACGCCCTGGGTATACGCCTTCCCTTAGAAGAATGTCACGCTTTCATAATCGTCTTCCTCATGTTGCTAAATAAAATAGCTATTCTAACCCTTGCAACAACCACCTCTCCCACCATCCTCTCACTGCCAGCACCGCCTCCCTTCCATCATCCCTATCTTCCTTTCCATCCGGATTTCCCAAAATAGCGGTATATGTCCAGAATACAGCCGCGACCCATGCTGCAACCGCTATAGCCATAGCATAGATTGGAGTGAATATGTTGGCGAGTATCAGCCTAATCACATTGCCCGTGCTAGGACTGGAGAATGTGGTTGCATCGTGTACAGAGAATATGAGGTATAACTCGAGTCTCGGTGAGGGGGAGAGAAAGTGGTAAAAACGAGCTGTGAGAGGCCATTGTTTCATGCAAAAGCAGAATGGAGATAGTAGGAGGAGTATGATGGTTATTAGGAGGGTGTAGAGGGCTATTGGGAGGGACAGGAGAGGAGCGAGGCTGGACATGTAGATCTGTTGTTATCGATAAGTGAGTTGCGACTAAAGCATGAATGAGAATTCAATGGACTTACCAATATCCACACAGCGTGCCTCTTCGGTTCATGGCTATCATCTTCCTCATCCTCGTCGTACTCATCGCCCGTATAGCTCGTTGCCGTGTTCTGGTAAGGTGACATTTGTGAGCGTTGTGTATGTGTTGACTGACGGCCGCGTGAGCCTTTCTCAACATCTTGAGATGTTTGCTGCGGTTGGCCTGAATCCTGGGTTCGGATGGGGACAGGCTTGGCTTTCTGGGCGCTTCTGCCTCTCGGTGGGTGTGTCGCGGGTGGTGCTCGCAAAGGCCGTTGCTCCACCTCGGTCTTCTTGTATACATCCTGTGCCCTTTCGGTAACATTGCTGCCATCGGAAAACTTCTCCTGAGTTTTCGAATACCTCTCATTCATGACGACACACTGTGAAAGCAGACGGCAACACAGGAGTAATGACAGAGGCAAGGGTAGCTGAAAAGTCAGAGGGGAGTGAGTGCAGAAGAGATGGGGAATGGTCTTCTTTTCATCTTGGGAATTAGGAAGACTTGGAAAGCCTTGTCTTCGGCGCTGCTATGCGACATCACTGGGCAGTTCTGCTTGTTGGAGGCGGAGAGGTCTTGGAACTGCTTGGCTACAGCCAAGATGCTTGGTATAAGCTTGGCAAGCCACGAGAAACAGTGAAGTGGACTCGCACGACTTTTGTTGATTGGGTGAGCACTTCAAAGGAGCCTCTGGAGGTCTCCCGGGGACTGTATTGTACATTAAACAAGTACAAGTCCATGTACTATTGTCATTGACGACGGTAGCGGGTGAGGTGGCACGTTGTTGCTGTAGGCAGGGATACACCAAGAGGAAAAGTGTGTATGAGTAAGCACTTTTCCCGCCCCCGCTATACGTCCACTTAAACCACTGAGCACCAGCTGATGATGAGAGCACATCTGTGAGCGGAAGTCGGAACACTGTCTCTGGTTGATACAGTTGTGAAAAATGACTTCACAATCCACTGGAGATCCGTGATAATGCTTTGAGGTTGGGGATGTTTGTCGTTCTACCAAGATGCGAGCTATATAGAGGAATATCACAGGGTGAAGTTGTAGTCTAGGTACAGCGAACGTATCTACCTAAAAGTCCAAATCGCTATGCCCTTCAATGCTCTATGGTGGTCGTCAACGTCATTCTCTCCTGGTAAAAGGTATCAAGAAAGAACTTTAACGCCGCCCGATGCAAATGCAATACCATGCCTATTCAACCCAAGCCTCTTCCCAAAGCACAATCCGCTAAGCGTAACGCACACTCGGCTGTACATAGCCATGTTGAGGCGGATACCCACCCCATCCATATGGTCCTCCTCCATTAGCTCCTAACCCTCTCCCTTGATGAGCACCGCTCATCCAGGCACCTTGAGGCACCGGACCACCGCCCCATCCTTGCTGCATAGGCGGCGGCATTGGCTGGGTCCTGCGTGGTCCTCTGGGTCGCCTGCACCGTCTTACAATGCAGCTGAGTATGGAGAGGATAATGAGACCACCAATGCCAGCGCAGATGCCAATGACGAGGTTCTTGTTGTCATGTATCCAGCTGCCGATTTCTTTGGCTGTAGTGGAACCTTTGCATTGACCCTGTTACACTTCATTAGCATGATTTTTGGAAACAAGATAGAAGGGTCTTACGTTGCTGCATTTCCCACCACCACCGCATACAGTGCCGTCGAGGAAGTTTTGTTGCATACTGTAGCACACTCCTGGACCAAATTCAGGCGAAGCACACGAAAGCGTGCAATCTTGGCTATTGCAAGCATAGGTGTCATTCTTGGTAGTGTAGGACCCCATGAGCGTCTTGCATTGCTGATCCCTTGAAGTACATTGGCCGCTAGCACATTGCAAACTTTGCGAGCTGTTCCCACAGCTTTGACCATCAGGCGCAGACAATTCGGGAGGGCAAGTAGCATTGGTGCCAGAGCAAGTTTCCTGAGGGTCGCACTGGCCTGTGCTGGCTCTACATACTGCACCGGCGCTGGAGAATTGGCAGTTGCTGCAGCAGTCCTGGTTCGAGTCGTCGCAGACGGCGGCGCCTTTGAATTTGCACGTAGTAGGGTCGCAGCATGTGATTTTACCGCAGTTCTCCGTACCACCGCAGTCGCATTCCTCGCCAGCCTCTACAATGCCGTTTCCACATTGTTGACCAGTAATAGTAGTGACGCCTTGGTTGTTTGATAGACACTGGCTTTTAACGCTGTTGCGGCCAAGCGCAGAGCAGATATTTCCAATTGAGCAGGCGCTAAATGATGAAATGCCTTCAGCGGTCGAAGGATTCATAATGTATTTGGATCCGGCATCGCAAGTGTTAGCGCTTAGTGGGCAACATTGCTGGGAATTAACAGTCGAGCTGTCTGCACAAGTCTGAGAATCACAATCATGAACGGCTCCGAAGGTGTGACCTGATTCGTGAGCAATGACTTGCCACTCGGTCGAAGTCTTAGCAACAACATTGGCCCCGCTGACTACTTCACCCGAGCTACTGGTGACGTCTCCCACGCAAAGTTGACCCAGCCAAGACAGACCGACCTCAGCACCTGTTCGGCAGGTAGTCAAGAGCGTCCAGTAGGCGTTCGTATCATTCCGGTCACCCCGCCACTGCGAAAAGCTGTTCAATCGATCTGTAATGGAAGAGTTGCCTCCACAGCCAATGTTCCATGGCGTTGCAGCGGCCGCTGTGCCGGGACATTCCGCAGGGCTGACAGTCAGCGACTGAAGCCCTAGCGAGATGTTGAATGTCTTTTCGTACACATTCGAAGCAGAATTGATCTGAGTGATGACATTGGCGTGTGCTGTCTCGGAAGAATTAAAAGATCCAGTGTAGGTGCAATCCGTAGCCACACCAATCAAGGCCACTTTGCGGGATGTAGGGCAGCCAACGGTGCTTCCAATAGAACTTTTCAGGTTGACACTACCTGAATTACCTCCTGAAGGAATACCGTTGGTGTCGATCTGTCTCTTTCCGAATAACGAGTTGATGGGCGCAGAAGCCCAGAATCCCACGTCTCTTTTAAGTACTGTCAGCCTAGGATCGGAGTTGAAGCGCAACTCATGGGATTTGCAGGATTGGTGAGAACCCTCTGATCGTTTTAGCTCCGTGTGGCTGCTAGACGGGTTCCTGGCAATGTCCGAGTCCCGGAATATGATCATGTACTCATCGTCACTGTGTTCTACCTCGGGATCCAGCTCATGCTTCGTAGCCATGTAATTTGAGCGTAGCTGTATATTGTGGTGGTCATTCATGATAGTGAAGGCTCCCTCAAATAGCGGGTTGACTCCATCTCTCCGAATCATAATCCTAGCCCATCCCATATGCGTCCACCTCCCATCAAAGTAATCCTGGACCCATGCCTCCCCTTTGAAGACCTTGTGAGCCAGTCGATTGATGGACTCTGTTCGCAGTACCTCGCCATCCTGACCAAGATACTGCACTGATGCTCCTTCGGGTAAGATGTCGTGATTGGGTTCCAGGGTGAGTTTAACCTGCTGTTTCCCCTGATGCAGGTTGAAGTAGAGGTTGAATTGTGAGTAGGCATGCACGCGGGAAGAAGGGGTTTCGATTTCGGGGTTTTCCACGAGCGAGAGATAATTAAGAGGGTTTCGAGCTTGGGAACGAGCTGTAGGAGATGGTCAGTACTGGGGCGACCATGTATCACAGGCGCAAGGCTTACCGTTTACAGCAGCAGTCCAGAGACACAGGGAGCTAATGATGGTCCCGATTCGCCATGGTACCTTCATAGTCTAATGAAGTAGCAACAGTCTACGACTGCACTCGAAAGTTGTGGGGATGATGGAGACGAAGTGTGGATGATAGTCATGCGTGATGAAGAGTGTAGGACTCGGATTAGAGATGGAGGTGAGCGATCGATTCGATTTCAGGATATGGGGAGTGGGAGCGTCAGCCAGCGCCGAAATGTAGCACTCTGCTGAAGATCTGGGCCGTCCGTATTCCGTGCCAAGCCGAAGGTCGCTAGGCGCAACAAAGAAGGAGGGTGGGAGGCAAACTTGGGTAAGCAGTCTACTGGTCCCAGAGTCTCAAGCGAAGATCAATCCTGTAAGAGGATGACTGTGAAAGGACCTCGTGGTCAAGAGTGAAACGTTGTGTAGGTGTAGGTATGTATTACGAGTGTATTGTTTCAACGCGTGAACGATAGAACTACTTTTATGTTTCGTTGCGATTCAAGAGATGGCTATTTATTGGCTTGGCTGCCACCCTTTTTTTAGACTAACCGCCGATTGGGGGTCCTTCTTGGCGGCCTAAGCCTCTGTGGCCTACGAGTACGCAGTACGAGTCTTCACATCTTGGTTTGCGGCCATAAAGTACCGAGACATGTGATTGTACCCTGCTTGAATATACGGAGTACTGTAGTTCTAGATCAGACAGACGCTCCCACGCCCAGCCTGAAATTTCTCCAGGTTTGCCGACCAGGCATTGCAGCACAATCAGGAACGGGACCATCACCTTTACCTTGCTCGCGGAAATTGATAGCTTCAGTCCTCAACATGATTGATAATCTCTGGACTAAGAAAGGTTCTGTTGATCTGACATGACACAAGTACGGCGCTCAAGCTTGCGCGAACAGACCCAGCGATGCCACCGCTAATCCCAATTCAGTTTCTACTTCTTCCTTGACGCCTGCACAATCTCAATGATCTTGTCTACCACGCTTGGATCGGAGAGCTGAAAGGAATCAGTACATATCTGTCCGTGGAATCACGGGAATGCTTACAGTAGAAGTGTCTCCTAGAGAATCTTCCTCTCCGGAGAGGATCTTCCGAAGGATACGTCTCATGATCTTGCCTGATCGTGTCTTGGGCAGGTCGTCAATAATAAAGACTGCTTTTGGTGCGGCAAAGGGACCAATTGACTTCCGGACTTGGAGTACGAGATCCTTCTTGATTTGATCATTCGTCTCGTTGCCTTCCTTCAAAGAGACAAAAGCATTGACTGCTTGACCCGAAAGCTCGTCGTTGATACCAACAACTGCGGCCTCAGCAACTTGGTCTGCGAACCGTTAGCAAGAATGTGCGCGACTAGGGCATCATCGCTTACGATGCTCGAGAAGCGCTGCCTCGATTTCAGCCGTGGACAGTCTGTGTCCTGACACGTTGACGACATCGTCGACACGGCCACGAATCCAGTAATATCCCTCGTGATCGCGGCCAGCGCCATCACCCGTGAACTACCAACAAAATCAGCCACAGCCAGGAAGCCCTTACTTAGCGGACTCACATAATAGCCCTTATACACATTAAGATAGGTGTCCATGTATCGCTTGTGAGCACCCCAGACCGTTCTAGCCATGCTAGGCCATGGCTTCTTGATAGCCAGAACACCCTCGACGTCATTTCCATAGATCTCTTTGCCGGAGACTGGGTCGATGATCGCTGGCTCAATACCAAAGAAGGGTAACGAGGCACTTCCGGGCTTCGTAGGAGTGACACCACCAAGCGGTGTTATCACGTGAGAGCCTGTCTCGGTTTGCCAGTACGTCTGTCATTCCATTAGCGGAATGCCTTGGTGGGGGATACGTGAACGCAACTTACATCGACTATGTGAGCTTCCTCCTTGCCAACAATCTCAAAGTACCATTTCCAGACTTCAGCAGCGATGGGCTCTCCCACTGAGCCCAAGACTCGAAGGTGCTTCATTGGGCACTTAGCATGCGAGTCCCCGGCGCGCTTCAGCAACCTCAGTGCGGTTGGGGCAACGTAGAATTGTGTGACCTGGTGCTTATCGATGACTTCCCAGTATCGGGAGAAACTTGGATAGGCTGGGGTACCCTCGAAGACCACAGTAGCGACACCGAGAAGAAGGGGTGCATAGACGACGTATGTATGCCCAGTGATCCAGCCCACGTCACCACCACAGAAGAACCTGTCACTCTCGTGGATATCGAAAACATACTTGCCGGTTGCCGCTGCCCCAAGCAAATACCCAGCTGTGGTATGCATGACACCCTTCGGTTTTCCTGTTGATCCAGAGGTATAGAGTAAGAAAAGTGGATCTTCTGAGCTCATTGGCTCGGGAGCAATGTAGTTCGGCCACTTTTCAGTCTCCTCGTGCCACCAAAAGTCGCGACCTTCAGTCCAATTCTTGGACAGATCGCAATCTGTGCGTTTGAAGACCAAGCAGTGTTTCACATCTGGGCATTGCTTGAGGGCATCATCAACGATCTTCTTGGTGCCGATGATTTTACCGCCTCGTTTGCCCTCGTCGCTAGTGATGACCACTTTGGAATTGGCATCGATAACGCGATCTCGGAGAGAATCCGATGAGAACCCGGCGAACACGACCGAGTGGACAGCCCCGATTCTAGTACAGGCAAGGAATGATATCAAGGCCTCTGGCACCATGGGCAGATACAGCGCGACTGTGTCACCTTTCTTAACACCCATGCCTTTTAGGACATGGGCGAGCTTGGAGACCTCGCGGAGGAGCTCCCCGTATGAGATGATACGGCCCTCGCCCGGCTCGTCAGCCTCGTATATAATGGCTGGCTTATCGGGATTCTTGAAGGCATGACGATCCACGCAATTGTACGAGGCATTGAGCCTGCCCTCAAGGAACCATGCAACGTCGCCATTCTCGAAGCTACCGGAACGTACGGTTTCGAAGTCTCGCTCCCATGTGAGAAGGTCTCTTGCCATTTTCGCCCAGAACTTGTCTGGGTCTTCGATTGACTCCTTGTACAGCTCCTGGTAATGTTCCACGCCGTCCAGGTGGGGTTTGGCAGGATGTTTTCTGTTTGGGATTAGACATAGGTCCAAGTGTGTGGTGGACTATGTACTCACTCGAACATTGCCTCGGGGATGTTGTAGGTATCTGCGGGATACGATTAGGATTAGGGCATTCGTTAAATGTACCATTGGCCTTACCTATGTTGTGGGCCTCTGCCACCACCATCTTGGGGGGGGCGACGTCACCTTCACTCATGATTGCGGGCTGCTCAAGCTGTCGTGGTGGATTCCTTTCCACTGTATCTGATGGATGGGCGGCGCCTCTGGATCGACCAAGTTGTAGGTTATAGGAATGGTCCTCGTACCACTTGACAAGTTGCAGGATGAAGTAAGACGGAGACAGAGACGGAGGACCTGCGAAACTAGATGATGTAGATGCATGGGCATCAGGACTTTGAGGGCTAAGACCAATCACCTTCAGCGCTGTCCGCCCTCCACGCGTGATATTGCGGGGTGAGGAGTGAATTCGAACCCCCGGCCAAACGGATAGTGGGGCTCCAAATCCTGGGGTGGGTGGGGCGGGGCGCAAAGATGACGCTGGAAAGGGCTTGGCGCTACCGCTTCGGCCTAAAGCGGACCTGGCCTGGGCCTGGCACTGAAAACTGCCAATCCCATTGCTGTTTAGTAGTTTCATTAAGGTAGTGTGGTACATCCAATGTTATTGTTGTGTGAACTCTAAGGTAAAGTATGCTACGAGTACATCCGCCGAGGCCTCATGGAGCAGCCTTAACCGTCATATTCTTCATGCTCCTCCCTTGCCAGCACAAGCCTTTTCTTGTTCTGCTGCTCCAATAGCATCAACTACAATTGACAGTCCTGCGTCTCGTATCTATTTCCGCTTCCTGGAGCCTCGTATACCATCTCTCCCCTGATCCACGTCTGTATGACCTTTCCAGAGTCATCCAAAACCACAAAGTCAGCTTTCCTGCCCTCTTCTATTACGCCTCTTTCGTTATCCTCCATAAGAGCAGCAGTGTTTTCAGACGCACATCGAACTGCCTCTGCCAACGGGCATCCGGACCATTCATGTAGATTCCGCACACAATCATCAACGCTAATACAAGAACCAATCAGGGTCTCAGTCCCCTCGAGTGTGACCTTGTTTCTCCTTTTTCTACGCCGATGAGGTATCTTCGCATGACCAGGATATACTCCATCGGGCAATCCTGCCATCTCAACGGCATCGCTGATAAGGACACATCTCTCTCGATTGGTGCGAAATGCCATCGTTAAAGTCGCTTCATGGAGGTGGATGCCGTCGGCTATGAGTGAGAAGTATGGAGATTCTTGTGATGCAATCAGGCCTGCCTAATCAAGTTTATAAAGAGTCAGCATCTTCTTGAGTGGTTCGACAGTCGACACCCTGAGATTTGCAGGGGTCGATTGGAGAGCAAAGATCCCGGATTTCTGCTCGGAGTATCTCACGGAACGAATTGCGATGTAAATAGACTCTAATCGGCCGAATGTACATACTACGCCTGGTGATCGATGAGAGAAAGCGTTCATTGCTTTAAAGACATGTGTTAACATCCTCGCCCCAGCACCGAGAACTCTTATACCAGTATCGTAATCAGCCGCTGTATGACCTAGGGAAACGACAATCTCCCGTTGAGTCAGATCCATTATCAATTCCTGGGCATTTCCCATTTCTGGTGCCAGCGTAATCATTTTTATGGCGGAAAGAGCATCATCGTCGCCGTAGATCGACATAATAGTGGTTTCTGCGGGATTTTGCATGAGTGTTGCGTCTAGCGATGGGTTAATAGATTCCGAATGCGAGGATGGCGTGACCATTACCATATGCTCCTTTCTTGAGGGGGTTCAGCCAGGGGCCTTCGCAATGGGCTCCAAGTAGGTCCGCCCCCCCTGCAATCGCTCGTGGCTTGAGATGAGGCAATACTTTCCTGTAGGTATCGATGCTGACTGTTGGTAACGTTACATAAAAGGCACTGATTCCTTTGGTGGTGGCAGGATACCGAGAGACTTGCTCCAGATTGTTGATATAGCTCTGAGAATCCTTAAAAGTAGTAAAGTGCACGCCTGGGCAGCCATTGATCTGTAGTTCCTGGTATGCTGGTGCCACAATATGATGCTCCATGTCTATCATACTCAATGATTCTTTATGTGGTTTTCGGACGATGTAGCCAGTGGCCAGGTCCACATAGAAATCTCGCAGTATCTCTTTCCCGTGGGCGCAGACCCGTGCATTGGTGATTGCTCTGATCCTGGCCATCGCTGAAGGGGCATTGTGTAGACGAGCAAATTCGAAACAAACGTAAAGTTCGATAGGTGTTGAAATGAGAAGCAGGAGGATAGTCTTCCCTTTTTGCTTGCAACGCAAAACAACGTACCAAACTGTAGAAGAACCAAGAAAAGGTAGCCACTAGGGGGACAACGTATGAGATAAGCGGGACAAGAAAAAGAGATAGACTCCTCCTAAATTGTCAGACCAACATGACACGCAGGCTTGCATAAGGGTGGTGGTTTGAGCTTCTTTCATGCCCAATCTAACCAATATCCAATTGCCGGCATTATTGAAACGATCAGTGAGGGGATCTCACTTCTCGAGAAGCGTCCTTAGTTACAGTCACCTTGTGCCTTGAACAAATTCCATTACGCCTTGAGGTTGCAGAACATGTCGGTCGGAGTTCATGGAGCAATGATACGTCACTCTGCAGGGTGGAGATTAGCGCCTAACGCGTGTGAATATTCCTTGGCTCTCCAGCCTGCCAACTACTCGTACCGTTGCGCTTCTAAGGATTCTAGGGTACTAGTCCTTCCAATTGTGTCCAAGGAATTGCAACACCACCTCTACCGACGCCCTTTGATGGTTATACATCCTCAGAGACGCCACTGCCGTCATGTCTGGACAACAGCAGCAACATGTTCCTGGGGGCTATTACAGTGGGCGAAATAAGATCCCCGACATCAAGACCTTCGTTCAGAACCTCGACAAAGACAAAAAGGACAGAGATGCAAAGCTTGAAGAGCTTCACAAGCTTGAGAAACAAGCTGGACAATCGGGAGCTCCAAGTGATGCCCACCCTCACAAGGAAACCAAGGCCGGAAAGCCAGGAACAATGAAGACAGTCCACGACCCTACAACTGGGAACGAGGTCCAGATTGAGGATGTTGATAAAGATTTCATGAAAGCTGTTGAGAACCCTCAGCTGTCAGTACCGAACGCAAACCTCGGCAAAGATACTACAGTCAAGACGGATCCGTCCCAGTCCAATCCCGAATACAAACACAATCAAGATGTAACAGCACCGCCAGACCCTGTCGCTGAGGGAAGTACCTCCGATGTGCCCATTCACGGAGAGAAGACAAACATACTGTTCCATCCCACCCCTTCTGTCAGCTATGAACCCATGTTTGCTGCTCTCGAGACCCGAGCTTCTGGGCTATGCATTGGCGTTTTCATTGCTATTGTACTGCTGGGGAAGATGTTCGGTGGTTCACTGAAAGGCCTGATTCCGACAGCTATGTGCATTGTTTCTGGCATATATCTCTGGATGAAGGAAGTCGTCCGTAGCGGGCGCGAGGTAGAATGGTCAAGTGAACAGTCCAGAGGAGAGACTGTAAGTCCTTTGGACGATAAAAGCTGACGGCCTAACGCGGAACTGACGAGTGCAGGCAACCGCAAACCTCCTTCCCGAGTCTGTTGAATGGATGAACACTTTACTGGGCATAGTTTGGGGGTTGATCAACCCGGATATGTTCGCTGGAGTTGCGGATACCCTTGAAGACGTAATGGGCGCATCAGTGCCTGGTGTCATAGAAAACGTTAGGGTGGCAGAAATCAATCAAGGCAACAACCCTATTCGGATATTGAGTCTACGAGCACTTCCAGATACACATGTCAAAGAGTTGAAAGAGAGCGTCCACGCGGAAAACAAGAAGAACAAGGATCCTCAGGAAGCTGCAGCTGACGAAGAGGGTGGAGACTATTACAACCTCGAGGCCTCTTTTGCCTACCATGCTAAACCTAGTGATGCCAAAGATACCTCTTCCAAAGCACGCAATATGCACATGCAGCTTGTGTTCTATCTGGGAATGAAAGGACTTTTTGGTGTACCGTTGCCCATCTTTGTTGAGTTACAGGGACTGGTGGGAACCGTAAGACTACGGCTTCAAATGACGCCTGAGCCTCCGTACCTGAAGAACCTCACCTTTACTCTGATGGGGTTGCCTCAAGTCCAAGCCGGATGCATTCCTATGGTTCAGAAGGGGGTCAACATCTTAAATCTACCCTTGATCTCGAATTTCGTCAACTACGCTATTGGTGCCGCTGCCAGCATGTATGTTGCGCCAAAGTCAATGTCTATCGATCTTGGCGCAATTCTCCAAGGTGATGAAATTGCAAAGGATACGCTCGCATTGGGCGTCATGTGGATTCGGATCCACCGAGCAATTGGTCTAAGCAAGCAAGACAGACGTGGAAGCAAGGGTGGAGGATCCGACCCGTACATCACACTCACGTTCTCAAAGTACGGCAAGCCAATGTACTGCACGCGTGTCATTACTGACGACTTGAATCCAATATGGGAAGAGACTGCAGCCTTGCTCGTGATGCCGGAGTACATAAAAGCGGATGAGCAGCTTAGTGTAGAGCTCTGGGATTCTGATCGTTCCAGCGCAGATGACATTGTTGGCAAGGTCGAACTGTCCATGCAAAAGATGATTCAACACCCAGGTAAAATGTATCCTCAAGTATCAAAGCTTACAGGGATGGAAGCCGACAGCGAAATGCCGGGAGAGCTGCATTGGGAAGTTGGATACTTTACGAAGCCCAAATTCAGGCCTGCCCTACGTACCGACGGCAAAAACCCGAATCTTCCTGAGTCGCTCAAGGACAACCCAGAGCTCCAAGACGATAAGGGGGTCCTGAACAACGCCGACCAGGATGCGGTCGCACACACTCCCCCCGATCCGCTGTGGCCTAGCGGTATATGCAGCGTAGTCGTTCACCAGATTGTCAACCTGGAATTGGAGAACCTCCAAGGCAGCGACGGCAACAGGAAAGGCAGAGAATATGAGCCGGCAAGAGATGCTGGTGATAACACTGATGAAATCAGCAAGAAGCTCCCAAACAGCTACTGTACGATCTTGCACAATGACCAATTGGTGAGTGTCTTCGGCAGATAACCATCACATCCACTAACATATTGCAAGGTATATCGCACCCGAGCGAAGGTTGTCAGCAGCAAGCCAATCTTCAATGCTGGGACCGAGAGATTTATGCGTGATTGGAGGTCTGGAATTGTCACAGTCACCGTCCGTGATCAGCGCCACAGACAACACGACCCTATCCTTGGTGTCGTGCCATTAAAGCTTTCGGAGATTCTCTCCACAAGTTCCCAAGTCACTCGTTGGTACCCGCTGGATGGTGGCATTGTAAGTACCTGGTACCTGACGTCCATAGATGCAATTGTTTAATTGAATTAGGGGTTCGGTCGCATCAGAATATCTCTGCTGTTCAGGGCTATTGAGACCCGCTTGCCTCCAAACATGCTCGGTTGGGATGTCGGTACATTCGAGTTTACTTCGAATAGAATATTAGCACTCAACTATCACAGCAATGCGAAATTAAAGATGAGAACAGGCGGTAGCGTGGGCCAAATTGGTAGAACTCAATGCCAGAAACTTTCCGAAGGTGATGGCGTCTACTGGGATATCGCCAAAAAAGAAGGCAGAAACAACGTTCGATTGCCCGTGAAATTCCGCTATCGATCCCCTGTGGTTTTCGAATTCCACCAGTCAGGGAAGCGTGGAGCCGCTGCATATGCAATCATATGGCTCCACCACCTAGTGGATAATACAGAGAGCAACGTGAATATACCCATCTGGACCACTAAGAACAGTGCCCGGTTGACTCAGAATTACATTACCGAAGAGAACATCCGCGCGAAGGAGTTCTCGGGATTGGAGGACTTGACTGAGATAGGCCGCTTACAGTTCCGATGTCAATTCAAGGCTGGGACCGACGAAGATCATGAGCGCTTTGTCGTCGACAATGATACTCGCGAAACTTTCGAGACTTGGGAAGCTTGTTTAGCGGAAGGTGTTCGTGACAAACGCGTGACTAAGGAAATGCCACCAGCTGTGCAAGAGCTACACGACAAGTCTTTGACCGAAAGCCGCGATGTGCTCAAACAAGCTGATCCCGAAGAGCGTCAAAAGTGGCTTGCGAAAGACGGTCAGGACTGGAGCGGTGCTTTCACGCATGATCCAAAAGCGTACATGGACTCCCAGGGCCGGAAGAAAGCAGAACCTGGTGCTGATCCACCAGTCCATAATCCTCATTTCCCAAGCGATGATGATGATGATGATGATGACAGCGACTCTGAGTCCGATCTCGGCGTGCAGGATGGCCAGAGCAAGATGTCTGGAAAGATGACGAACGGCACTGCTGCAAACCGTGCAGAAGGAACGACGATTAGAGAAGACGAGAAGAATCGTGAGATTGCTAACAAGCGGACGGAGAAGAGACATAACAGGGGCTTGTTGCAATGGAAGCCTGTCAGGAACCTTGCGTTCGCAAAAGATGAGGCCAAGTTTTCTGTGAAGAAGCTGCAGAACAAGCTAACAGGCGGGTTATCTGGAAGGGAACCCGACGTGGAGACGGAAACATGAGCTCTTTGACATTGGAATGTTGCTTGCGTTGTATGTAGACTTACGAGAGCCCACTTTAGTCTTGTGGGAGAAAGCAGAGAGGACGTAATACTATTCTTATAAAAATTCAAAACCTCCAATTTCGTAAGTCATTGGCAACTGATCGCTCGATTTTGACTGCCACCACCGCTATTTTATTGCACGGGTGGCACTACTCTTTTTCAGCCCGATTGCTTTTGCCGTTTCGTGATGTCCATACCAGCCTTACGGACTTTCCTTCGAACCCAACCAACTGCAACCAACACCACCTCTGACCAAGTCTAACCCTCAGCTTTCTTCATCGACCTCCCGCACTATCATGGACAGTCCAGAACCCCAATCCCAAGGCGGTGACGCCGAGACCCCAAGCCAAAAGCAAGCCCGCCTCCGCCGCGAGCGTCGAGAAGCGAAGATACAAGCAGGAGGGTCAGCACGATTAGAAAAGATCACAAATCTCTCTGGCAGACAGAACCTTCCTGGTATGCTCCCCCAACCTTCAAGGGTGCTGAGGTCTCTACCTAACAAGCTGGCAGAATTCCCACCCGTACCTGCTCCCACCGGCGCAAACGACGACCCGGACGAGGTCGACCTCTCCACTCACCCCTCCGCTGCCCCCACCCCCAACACGAATACAAACTCCAATGATGGCGCACCCTCACAGGCCGATATTCGCGCTCTCCTACGCTCGCAGCAGCCGGGCGGTGAGCCTCAGCAACAACACGGCGAAGAAGACCCCATGATGAAAATGCTGCAGCAGATGATGGGCGTTATGCCCGGCGCTGACGGTCAACAACCAGGGGAAGGAGATGGGGGCCTACCGCCAGGTTTAGCTGCCATGTTGGGTGCTGGTGGTATGGCGGGGATTCCCGGTATGGGACCAGCTGCACAGAAGGAGGATGCGTATGGGTATTTGTGGAAGATTGTACATGCTGTGTTCGCGTTGGTACTGGGGATCTATGTTACAGCTACTTCGCATGCGTTCACTGGGGGTGTCACGAGGGGAGAGATAAGTGGAGCTGGACATGAAGGGGGTGTAAATGTATTCTGGGTGTTTGCTACGGCGGAGTTGGTGTTGCAAAGTTCGAGGTTCTTTCTGGAGAAGGGGCGAAGTAGTTCGCTAGGGGGATGGATTGGGATTGTGGGGAACATGCTGCCGGAGCCGTGGAAGGGGTATTTGACGTTGGCGGCGAGGTATAGTGGTATTTGGAGTACGGTGGTTGAGGATGGGATGGTGATTGTTTTCGTTGTGGGCTTGGTGGCTTGGTGGAAGGGTGCTGTTGGTTGAGAGAAGAGGAAGATAGATTCCCCCAACGAATGAAAAATCCCGACAGAATTTTACTGGTCAAAGGGTTCCCCCCCTCCTGCAAGTATCGTAGCCTCGGAGAGTGAAAGCCCAGGCGAAACGACTATTATGGGCACAACAGGGCAGGATAATCAAATCTCTTGGATCGATGGTAGTTATAGAATCTAGAACGCTCCAGGGACCCTCATTGTCATATGAGCCTCTTCTATGCCCTTCTTGCCCTCAAGAATATCTAATCTTGATTGAATCCTGTCTATCGACATTTGGGAGTTGATGCTTCGTTTTGGACGTTTCCCAGTGACGACCGAATGTCCGGATACGGTGATTACCTCTCACACTTTGATTAAGCCGCTGGCGATGTCTCTTCCCCAAACGCTGGTTGAGGGTACAGAAACATGCCTAGAGCATAGCAAGGGGCTCCTGTCGAGTTTGGGTCTTGACTTTACCAGCATCCGAGCTTCCAGACGCAGTCGAGCTTGACGTACATATTAGCGCACAGAATCTGCTTAGCAGAGGTTGCAATGCTTGTCTCCTTCAGTCCGGTAAAGCGTGAAAGCGCTCATGGGCAGGCATAGCAAATGGTGGCATCACAGCACCACAGACTTTGCAAGTTTCGCCTGGGTCATGCATGCCATCCTCGCTATCCCATCCATCGTCAACGTTGGGGCTGTCCTGCGTGAAGGCTCCGAAGTCTTCTGACCCAAGAGCAGTATAGTCTAAGGGTTGGTCGTGAACAGCATTGCCGCTGGCATCATCCAGACCTCCCATATCAGCCTGCCAATCCTTGAGTTCGTCTTCGTCCTCTGAAGGCGCTATATCAATATCCTCAACCTTCCACTCCTTGAGTACATCTTCTTGTCTTCTGAACATCCTTCCGATGTCACGACCAACACCATCTTTGCCATCGCTAGCGGTCACTGACATATTTGTTGCACAAACGTTGACCAAACTAAGATTCCATCCCGATTTCTCTGGATGTAGCTTGCGAAAAAGGGGCATCAGGGCTTCTTCGACGAGCCTCTCAGCTAGATCGTCCACGGCAATGGAGAAGTTGAGTACGAAGGTCGGCATGGTTCCAGACTTGGATATGCGAGTGAATGTCCTGGATCGGGTCCCGTCAGGGTTCAACGGCGATCTTGGTCGTGTAGAGAGCCGTAAAGCTTTTGGATGGGCAATCCATCTGCGAGATGCAGTAGCACTGACTGGCTGTATTATGTTGTGGTCTTCTTCCTCGGAAGCAGGCTCCATATCGGCATCATCTAAAGGGGCAGTAAGATCCAATCGCATTCTTCTGATAAGGCTTCGGGCAAGCATTCTCAGCTCTTTCCTAACATCTTCAACTTCATCGAGCCGGATATAGCTGTCCTCCTGCGCACTGCGTTAGCCACGAGAACGAGATATGCGGCATTGATTACGAACAATGCTGATTTGCTGAGGCACCTCCTTTGCCTTTGCTACTTCGGTATCGTCGACACCATTGATCAAGCCCCACACCCGATCCCCCAAGTCTCTAGGTACTCCGGGGCCAGCGAGGATTCGGCCGAGCAGCTCCGGCCCCATGCCATCACACCTCCGTGCATCTCGTACCTTGACGTTTTCTTTCGTACCGCCATAGACGAGACCCGCGCTAAAGGCAGCTGGACGTTCTAGTACGTGGTTCCGGATCTTCTGAGCTATTTTGAAGCCAATGCCTGGTACTTTACCAATATCATGTTCATCAATGAATATTGTCACGTTACTCTCGGCAACGCCAGGAACAGAGTGATAAGGCGGGATAAGAGTAGTCTGGCCCTTGGGCTTGTTGAGATTTCCTACCAATTTAGAAATGAGTTTGTTAGTGCTGATGCCAACAGTACAAGTATAGCCTTTCTGCTCTTCTAATTGATGCCTCAAGTGCTGAGCGAGGTAGGAACCAAGACATAGGCGGAGTAGAAGGTCATCAGGGTTGCTGCAAGATGAATTAAAACTGATTGCTGGCGTGATCCCGTCTAAGATTGGTGAAGTGGGGTATGTATGACCAAACCCCTTGGAAGCATCAAAGGCAAAGCCGACTGTAGGGTCGTTACGATCCAAGTGAAAGAAAGAAGCGGTCAAATGATTGTGGTTGAGAAGGTCAGCATTGTAATCAATCAGATCAGTCACGTCCATGAACACCTGCCTTGACTCAGCTACAATCTTGCCTTTCTCGTTGTATCTCTGTAGTCTGAGAAAGGGCTTACTTCATCGAAGCCAAGCCTTTCGACTTTGTGACTCCATGTATAGCTTCTTAGGAAATTGTAGTTATCTTTGGATGCATTACGAAAGCGTGTGAGATCCTCGCCGAGGACGATGATCACATCAGGGCATCTTTTGCGAGCCTCTCGGACAGGCTGGAGCTTGTACAGGCCTCTGCGGCGGGCCTCATAGTTGCAAGTAACGATAATCTGCTTTTGCTGTACGGCGAGTGGCAGAGACTTTAGTTTTGGGTCTTCCCGTTCGAAAACAGCAGCATAAAAGCAATCTTAGCGAACGGAGGTCAGCCTGTAGGGTAAGGGGGGAAAAGCGTGCGTACGAACCGTAGTCCTACTCGGTAATCAGATAATTGAACAAGATTATCTTCAATACTCGTAGGCAGAGTTATGAAGGGAGTGAGGCTGCTTACGAAATGTATAACTATCCTGCCGTCGTGCCTCTTTGGCGCCGCATTTTGCATCTTGGCCGCGGCGGACTCATTGTCACTTTATTGTTAGACGGCCTTAACAGGGTACGAATGTGCGAGAGGGTCAAGGGAGAGGGTCAAGGGAGATACATGCTGAGACTCTTTGTAACGAAGCATCTCAGATATGCCGAGGGTGCGTTGAGTTTTTCAAGTCAAAGGGTCTCGGAATAATCTCGGGCAGAGCAGGGCATTCTGAACGATGGATGATGGCAATACGATCACCAGTAATAGCTTCTACAGCCTGTCTTTTAGGATTACGAGTCACTTCGGACAATTCGGCCTTTAGTATTGTCCTTGTCTTCCTCGGAGTGAGGCATGATATCTCGCATGGTATCACATCGAGTTGGAGCCGGAGGAAGAGGCAGTACTCGTCACATAAGAACTAGTCTATTTTTGGATGGCAAGAGTTGTGGCTGGTGCAGAAGGCTTTTACTGGACCACGGGCGATGGGCGATGGGCGATGGGCGATGGGCGATGGGCGATGGGCGATGGGCGATGGGCAACCGAGGAAGGCTACTGGGAGATCCGTTGTGGCTATCGTTGGAGTGAGTTGTAAGTACTATCTAATCCTCTCCAATCAAACAATTCCTCGCTAAAGAGTAAAGAGTAAAGTACGATAGTAACGTCGATCGCTCTGATCCTGCCGTCAATACTTTACCTTCTTGCGTATCGTCTTAGCGGTCTGTTAGTTTTCCTCCAAATAATGTCTTGGTCACTAATGTCCGACATTACGAGTACACAAATATACTTGGCCGTCGTGTCTCTCTTACACGAGTAGCCGCCTATTCTTCAAGCTGCCCGTTTACTGACTTCTCCACCGAGGGGAACACTGCCTCGTCCTCAGCTCGCAATCCTCTCACATTACATGCTTGACTCTTCGGGGCAGCAGCCGTCATGCTAGCCCTGTCCATGCTCTCCCAAGACCCCAACCGCCAAAGTCCGGACGCATGCGCGACCTCTCTACCAGCAAGACCAAGGGAAACATCACCACAAACATCCGAGCTTCGAAAGCAAGTCGCTATGCTCTCAGTGATGCCGCCAAACAGGCCATCGCCGGCAAAAAGACCAAAATTGTCGCTTCAGACCTCCATGACGCCCTCACCGGTCGCGCAAAGGCCAGCCGCATCCCTCAACCTCCCTGCCTCTGCCACACACTCACCTACAATCCGAAATACCCATGCAAACAAGTTCGAACCGCCTGCTCCCACGCCTTCATCGGCTGTGCAGCCACAGGTCAACTTTCCAACCACCTCGTATACGGCCTCTTCAGGGCAGTCGCCCTTCCCACAAGATGCGCCCTACACCCTCCCTATCGGGACTCACAGTATCCTCCGCAACAGTCCGTTACCAAAACGTCATCTATCAGCCACATCAGCCCGAGCGCCAAGACGGATGTTTCCACCTGTGAAACGGGTGGCTTTCCAAGAGAAGCTTGTTGACTTAGTTCCTACGCCCGATGTTGAAGACTCGTCAGACGTTGAGACCGAGGTGCCTTCGACGGAGGATGAACACCAGAGAAGAAGAGAAACCATAGAAGCAGAAGATGGGCATGTTGTTCAGGGAAGGCGAAAGAGGAGGAGAGAATGGGTTTGGCGGCCTATGGATGATGATGTTTTGGTAACGCATGATACACACCTGTCAATGGATGGGGTAGACACGCCTTTGTCAGCGAAATCACCCGCGCTATCGGTGATTGAGAAGGACCATTTTGGCACAGGTGGCCCCCGAATAGTTGCGAAGGAAGCCGAAATTCGGTCACACCAATGATATAACATGCTGCGATGATCAACAAAATTACGAACCTGGCATTATACCACTGGACTGTGGAGTTGTAGATGAAATGGGCCATTCATAGGCATAGACATACTATTTTAGTTGTTTTGGTAGATATTGATTCAAGCCATTGAGACTCCGTAGCTGGCTTTTGTGACTCTCCTATGCTGATAGAGACTCTGTTCTACGTTGGCAGAGAACGCTCAATGCTTTTGGCAAGGCCACCATTAACTAGTACCCGTAAGACTAAGTATGTACGTTCACGGCGTTGCCCTGCTCATAGCGATCAAACGCTTCACCCCAACCTATCATCATCGAGTCAGCTTTGCTCCTAAACCGAAACCGTTCGAGAAGAGCTTACCATCCAGTTCCCACATTCATCAGTCTTATTCGTCATAATCTCCACATGTATAGCCTGCGCTTGTTCGAAGTCCTTAGCCTCTACGGCTTGCGAAAGCTCTACCATATTTGCAATCGTATCGTTCCTCAGCAAGTCCTCGTTGTTAAGATGGTCAAACAGAATGTTCAATCTCTTCTCGGTGTCATTGACCTGGGCTTTGAAGGAAGCCGGTGCTCGTGATTTGACTCGCTGCATGTCCTGATTCAGAACCTCGTATAAGCGTCGAGCGTTAGCGGGAATGTGACTTCGGTCACCAGGCGCTAATCAAATGTTAGTCGGCTGCTATGAGGAGCTCTTGCCAAGTGTTGAGACTCACGGTACTTAGGCGTGGATTTGCGCTGAGCCAGGGCAGTGCCTGGTCGAGAACCCTGAGATGGTGCTTGAGACGGTCCCGAAGGAGGTACAGCGGCCCGTGGAGGTGGCCCCGCTGAAGGTAGCGGCTGCTGAGGCGCATTTTGCTGTGGTGCATTATATTTCTGCTGTGGAGCGTAAGGGTGAGCAGGGGGGGGTCCTTGCTGGCCTGCCCGAAGCATCATCGGAGGTTCTTGCTGAGCAGGCATTTGCGCTGGTTGCGTCGGAGCATAGCGATTGCTGGGAGGCGGCGCAGATGGTGAGGCGTTATACGGTGAAGGTCCACGGGGAATAGGGGCCTGTTGCTGAACAGGTAAAGTGGATGAAGTTTGCTGTGGAGCGTATTGATTCGCAACAGATGAGGGTCTTTCAGGTTGCTGATATGAGGTGCTCGTTGATGGAGATGACATCCTTGGCGGTGGAGCTGCAGGTCCCTTCGGTGGTGGGCCAACTGGTGGTGTTGACTTTGGAGGTACCCCGGATGAAGGGCCAGGGGTTGGGGGCTGCATTGGGTGATAGGCTGAAGGTGCATATGCACTAATCCCAGGAGTGCCGCGTCGAGATGTGGGGGGCTTGAAGAAGTCCTCTGGGGTGTCATTCCAATTGCTCATGTTTGTTGCCTTGGAAGGTGGTGGAACGGAAGGCGATGCATTGAGATTCCGTGGAGGAGGGCCGAGGGACGAATTCTGATAAGGTGCATTAAAGCTGGGTGGCGGTACCATGTCCGGCTGTTGGCGAGGCTGTTGCTGAAATTGTCCCTGATAACCTTGTTGTGGGCCATACGTCTGGCCGTTGGTGGGAGCGTAGGGATTCTGAGCCAGTGGTGCTAAGGCTGGGGCATATGGATTCGGCTGGGCACCTGCAGGAGCTGGCCTGGCTGGGGCTTGCTGTTGCGGCTGCAGGTCTGCCTGCGGCATTTTCTGAGACGTTCGACTGGCGGGCTGCTTGGGCATTGTCTGTGATGCAGCCTTTCGTGTTGCTTGCTTCACCCGACTTTTTGCTGCTTCCGCAGCTGGATAGTTACTAGGTAACAAATCAAGGTACCTCTCCGCAATCTGGAGCTGTCCATGAGCAGAAGCAATGTCAGCATACTCGGTGTATTTATCGTACAGAGTGGCCAGTTTCCAGTCTGATTTAGCGTTCCGGTCATTGTCCTGGTAGTTGGTTACTTCTCGGAAGACGGTCACTTTTTCAATGAAACTTTGTAACGAATGTGCGTGGATGGAAAAGGAAGAGCCCTGGCTCTCGCTTCGCAGCCCTGCACCCTCATCCTCTTCCAATTCCGCAATCCAGATAGAAACAACTTTTTCCAGCTTGGACCCTGCGAGGTAGCAGAACGAGGCGTCCTTTCGAAGACTAGCGTCACCTCCTTGGGCTTTCATTTGCTCATCGAGTCGATCTCCTAAAGCTTCGCACAAATCCGAGAATTCTTTGGCATCAGCGTATGTGCAGAGAGTTGCCATTATCTCTTTCCAGCTGTCTAGGTCGGCGTTGTGCACCAAGTCCCAGAGATTCTTCCCGACCACTGAGGCCAAAAGACGTAGGTAATTGGGACCTTCGGCTTTCCGATTGAAGTAGGCCTTTTGAGCCTTGTCGATGCATTGCTGGCCTCCACAGATCGCGATCATGAACGCATCTGACATCAGGTCTTCTTGCAAGCATATGTCCAATGCTTTTTCGAATTCGCCAACTAGAAGCGCTCGTGTGATCCTTCGATCCGATTCAGACTCGGAGCCCGCGTATAATTGAAAAGGATTGTTGGTCTTTGCGCCTTTGGTGGCTGCAAGCTCAGAGAGGAAGCTATCACCATCAGCACTGTTGTCGAAAAATGCTGATAAGCGAGTCGATTCTGGTGCCGAGGGTTCTTTGAGTGTTCCTGGTTCTTCGTCTTTCGTCCCGTTCATCGAGAGTTTCGAAACACCATCTGCAGCCTCATCTTCTGGATCTGAAAAGCCGAGATAGTCGACAAGGTCCTTTCTGGTGTTCTTCGACGTAAGAGTCTTAATAACTTTCCAATCTGCTGTTTCTGCGTCAGACGATGCCTCTGAAATCCGACTTTCGCAGATACTGTTCAGATCATTCTTATTCAATGCTGTTTCAAAGGACTCTGTAGACGAAACAATGCCGTCGTCGACCGCAAATGTCGAGATGCGAACCATTGAGCGTCTTGGTCCTTCAGACGCACTTGCTTTAAAGCTCACTACCTTTCCTCCAAAGCCAAATGAGGCCCCACATGGCCGCTGTAACCATTTCGGAGCCTTTTTCAGCGTAAAGGTTGGACCTTGTGGTTGCGTTTGGGCTTTGCTGAAGAAATCGTCATCATCCACGGTCTGTGACTGACTGCCAGTAGCTCCATCTGCCTCGGGCTTGGTATTCTGAATGGATTGAACAGCGATTTTGCCGTCAAAAGAAGCCGTAGCCATGAGACCAGGGTTGTGAGGGTTCCAACGGGTCTGGAACGTCCAATTCGTGACAACCGGGTATTCGCCGTTAGATTCACCAGTCTGTGGGTTCCAGCAGATATTTCGATTGTCTTTCCCGCATGAAAGCAGTAGATCGCTGTCTTGCGAGCACCAGGAGAGCGAAAGTACACCTCCATCGTGTCCTTGGAGAACCTGAAGATAGTCAGTCCATCTCCTTCGGTAGTCTGGGAGATACTCACCTTTTCTGGAGCGTTCGCATTTCTAAGATCCCAAACCAGAATCACGGGATCAGTATCATTGGGAATCGCAGTCATTAATCGAGTGGTCTGTTCGACTGATCAACAAAGTTCCCTGCCAGTGGGTGGGTCCGTAATTACCTTGACAGGGTCCCAAGCTATTGCACTGACGGGCCTCCTGCCCAGGTTGTTCAAAGTCAAGCTTTCTCTCTTATTCTTCACATCCCACACAGTCATTGTTCCCCCACTGCTGCCAGTTGCCAATATATGTGCAGTCCGCTTATTCCAGTCAAGACAGTCAAAATCGTCAGCCCGAGCAACGGCGTTACCCATGCGGAATGGACTCCCAACGTTGTTCAGGTCGGAGATGAACAGCTCGCCTTTTGCTCCAACGGTGGCTAGTAGCTCCGATCGGAATGCGTTGAATTGAAGTGCTTTGATAGCACCGCTATGCTTGGAAGTCCGTGACATGAAGGCATCCCCCTCTTTACTGAGAAGCTTGTCGGCGTCCCATAGATCCAGGGAGCCATTATCCAGCGCTCCAGCGATGATGCCCCTCGAAACTTCTGCCTCTCCTTTTGTCCACGCTATATCGTTGAACCTTGAGTCCGTACTTATGCTCGCCGACGGCTGTAGCTCTTGCCCTTGCCGACCACCATCCAGATCCAGGTCCCATAGCTCAAGTTGCGTGTCGTTGGAGAAGCCTTCGTCGACAGCTCCTGCCTTTGTACCTGTGACTATAAATGGCGATGTAGTCCCCGGTGACCAAGTGAATGTAGCTGTTCGGGGTATTTCGCGTAGACCGACCATAGCTGCAAAATATTTAGCTCTAAGCCCCTAGGATGTTCTCTGGCAGTGGCGTGAAGTAGGACTTGGACAAAAGGGCAGGCGGAAAAGTAGAAATGACTCAGATGATTGCCCCAAGGCTCAATCACATATACTTCATGAAGAAGGTGTCATAGGACGTTGCTGTTTTTGGAAAAGTGGTTAATCTTTGGGGCAGCGTCGGCATTCCAGGCACCTTTCTCCGTCTATCAATCGGGCCCATGCACAAACCTGAGGTAGTCGGGCTACGATACAATAATGTTTTCTTGTTACTTTCAAAAGACATCATCTGCGTCATCTTCGGTATTACTCTAGAACAATGACGGACGCAGTACGTTTCTACCATTGGGCCCTCACGTTCAATGCTGATCCCCCTCAGTCTCGTCTGAAGTCAACAGTGTATGTCGCTGGTCTTGATAATGCGGTCAATGATAAGATCTTGGCCAATGCCTTTCTCCCATTCGGCGAGATCGTGGATGTTACTCTACCAGAGCCCGAGCTTCCTTCAGCGACAGAGCCCCACAGGGGCTTTGGCTACGTCGAATTCGAAATCCTTGAGGACGCAAGAGAGGCAATAGACAACATGGATCAGAGTGAGCTCTTTGGCCGCGTCATAAAAGTGGCGCCGGCCAAGCCGCAGAAGGATAGCCATGAGGGTCTCGGTTCGAAAATTGCCATTTGGGAGCAGGTAGTTCAATGAATCTGATCGGATCATGCACTACAAATACTGATATCCTCTAGGAGGGCTACTTAGCGAGACATGCCGTGAGCGAAGAAGATAGGATAGCAACAGGGCAAGGAAGGCAAGAATTGGAAGCTGTTCTCGAAGACCCAATGCAAGGTCTTGAGGGACTTGATGTTGCAGGACCACAACCAACGTGACATTGAGGCCACCAGCGAGTTTTGGAAGTATTCGGTTGAAAGTGGAGCAGACCATGGCCGTTGATGGGTACTGCCCTTCTTCGAAAACACTTTCAAGGAAGGCAAAGGCACAGGATATGTTTGTACCCGCATGAGCTCCTGCTATCCGTTTGAAAGACTGAATATGATGGGATTCGTCCAGTATTTAATAAACTCTTCGCCATCATGCAAGCTGCTTCCAACACACCTAAAACCTGTGCTGCTTCTGACCTCCCTCGTTCTCAACGACGACTCATTTAAAGCTTTCGGTCCGATTCGTCTTGTGAAGGCGTAGTGTCTTGTCGGTGAAGAGCTTGCTGATCAGGCTATAGCCTGCAAAGCCGATGGCAACACTGGATTTCGCCCATTAAGTCACTGTCCTACCGAAATGACATGAGCAGGAACCTACGCTAATACGACGCCTGTAGCCACATGTCGGATTAGCAATTGCAGTACTACTTGTGTCTGACGTATGTATCCTACCAAGTGGCATAAGCTCCGGGGGAATCTTCCTTAGTGTGCGTAGACGCTGCGAAATTGTATGTGCTAAGCAGGATGCACGGTTAGCATTGTAGAGGTGTCATCTGCGATTGCGCTAGCTTAAAAGCTTTCATCGAATTAGCATACCGCTATGCTCCTCTTTCTATAGGCTGTCAGTCATTCATGGCTCTTTCAAAGGGCAGTCAATACATACCGGCATGGGCCTGAACAGAGCCCTGGAGGGCTGCAACCCCAATGGCCGTGTGGGCTGCATCCTCAACATGCGTGTTGGATACATGATTGCGATGGTTTGAAAAATAGCGAGCGGTATTTTCGGTCTCTGAATGCTTTGCAGAGGGAAGTGATGCTGAACTCGCCGCTAAACAGTCCGGAAGTGGAACCGCAAGAAGGACGCTAATGGAGCTGCCAAGGCCAAGGTACTTGACGACCGTCACTCCACTCTCTGTCTCAATATACATTCAATAGCTATTGTCACAGCTAGTAACAAGTCACCCTCCCCAGCAAACGTCCTTCAAGATGGCCGATGACGAAGACAAGCTCGTGACCAAGCCTTTCAAATTCGTTACTGGTGAGTGCACCCGTCCTAAACATTTGTCTTGTGGATGCTAATGTACACTGTAGCGGGTGGGTTCCCATACCCTCAATGATTTTCAGTTAGACGCTTGACAGCTTGAGAAATTATCTACGAGCGATTCAAAGCGCTCTGCAGCAATTGACGGAGCTTCCGCTGACCGCGACATCCGTGATAGGCTTTGATGCCAGATTCCCCAATCAGAACCAGTAGGTATTCAGACCAGGATCGCCCAATGCTCATGATGCTTATACCATCAAAAGGACGAAGCACTGCTGGCAAAACTACGTCGACTATCACAAATGCATCCTAGCAAAGGGCGAGGACTTTGCCCCATGCCGCCAGGTATGTCACAATTGAATGACATTCTCGTTCGGGCACTAAAGCAGTATTCAGTTCTTCCTTGCCTATCGGTCTCTTTGTCCTAGTGCTTGGTGCGAACGCTGGGACGATCAACGGGGTACAAAATCCAGGGCTTGTTATGTCAGACTGAGACGCTGATACAACCTACAGAGAACGGCAACTTCCCAGTCGACCTCGAGTAAACATCCGAGAAGATGTGGTGTGGGAGGACAGAGACCGATAAACGCTCAGGGCCCACGTCTACCTTTTTGCTTGGCATCTCAGCACAAGAATAGTCTTAGATCATAATGAATTATTACGTTGACCCTGCAGACTAGATGTTCGGATTGATGCTTTCGTATTCTACAAGCCTCTCCCACCCGATGTTTGAGATCTAGGCTCTTATGCTCCCCACAAAACACCCTTGATGCTTGCATAATATACATATGTACCGCCAGACATTGTACGGGTAATCACACAGCCTTCATCGCACCTCCTCTAGCCTGCTCCAGCAATGCTTTCTCCTGCCTTCGGGTCTCGTTCAATCTCGCCTGCGCCGCCCTATCCCTCTCACTGCTCCTCTGAAAGTCTTCCTCTTCTCTTAATTCTGCCAACTCGTCTGGAGTCGCCTCATATGGTTTCGAGTTCGTCAGCTCCAGCAGCTTAGACAGTATCTCGCTCTCATGTTTATGTTTCATGTCAATTGTTTCTACCCTATTCGAGGGAGAATGTCCGGAAGGCGCTGTAGACGGATCCGTAGACGAAGAGGCGGCTGGCGACGCTGTAGCGGAAGGAGATTTTGATGGAGAAGCGAAGTGTATTGAAAGTGTAGCGGGACTTTCTTGGTCCTGGGTGCGATTTATGGTCATCGACACTGCTGGGTTGTGATATTTAAGACGGGGTAGGGCTTTGCGCCAGATTTTGCGAGCGCCAAAGTGGCCATCGTTGATCTTGTAGGCGAAGTCAAGGTGTATTCGTTCGACCTCGTTGGACAGTATGGCTGCTCCAGGTCCTATTCTTATGTCGAGAAGCTGTTCAAATAGTTAAAGCGTGCTTCTAGAACATTGCACACCTCGTACCTACTTTCTGTGTGAATCGTTAGAGAACTTGACAGTAACACTAGCAGCGGAGAGACTTACAGCTCTCAGCTTCTTCATGCGCCTTGCGACGTTTGCCATCGCTTCTTACTGTTCAACATTTTCTTTGGATTAAGTCGGCGATTTGGATCAAGCGCCGACAATTACCCCTATTCCAATGGAAACCCCACCAATTTTTTCTTCGAAAATCGCCAACCACGTATCGTAGCGCTACCTTATCAAAACTTCGGTAGATAAGGTACTAAGGTATTCAAATATAGTACTACTATATCTAGGATTCTTAGATAATCAAAATCTATATTTATATATACCTTATATATAAGATAACTTTAGTATAGGTCGGCGAAAATTCTATATTCACCGACCGATATTAAAGTGACTACGAAACTAGCGAAAAATTAATAAAATCTTATAACTAAAATAAGATACCGATTTTATTTAAAAACTTAAAATATTAATTAAATTAATTTATATATTATTTTAATAAAAGAGTTTTATTAATAAAAGAGTTTTTTAAATAATTTTTTAATAAAACTAGTTATCGCTAAAATAATTAATAAAATAATTATATTATAACTTATTATTATAATAGAATATATACGAACTAGTAATACTACGTAGGATATTTACTTTATTCAATATAGTAAATATTATAAATATAGATTATACTCGCTATATTTATAGAAATAAATATATAGAGTATATATCTCTTAATACGATTTCTTTCTAATATATATATAGTATATTTTTTAATAAATTAAAACTTCGTATTTAATTTCCCTTAAAACTTTTAATTATAAATTCTAAATATAGATATTTATTAAAATATTAATTAAAATTATTAAATTCATCTAGTTATATTTATTTATCTATACGAAACTTATTATTTATTAATTCTTAATACTCTTTTTTAAAAGAATTAACCTAGATTCTATTAATATTATATTAAAGTATTAAACGGAGAGTTTTGATATTTTAAATATTTTTAAAATAAATATTTTAAAATTATAAAGAGCCCTAACTCTAAATATTCAAAATAATATTAAATATAAAATAATAATATATTATATATACCTACGCCTCGTTAAAGGCGCTAGTATATTATATATATCTATACTCCGCTACCTCTATAATATTATTATTTATCGATACGAGATTCTAATCTTAATATCGCGGGGTTTTAATTTTTAATAATTTTATATCGAGTTAATATTCCTCTATATTATTAGAATCCCTAGAGATTAATTTTATTATTAAATTCAAGATTTAGAAACTACTTAATAATAAACCCTATAATTATTTTATATTTTTTATATTATTACTAAACCGCTAGCTCTATATTAACGGTTTTAGGTATTATATATCGATAAGTCTAGAAAATTAATTCTATAAAATCGCTACTTAATTAGTATAAAACACGTATTTTGTAGCCTTGGCAAATCTTAGCGCTAAGATTTTCAAGTTAGAGTTAAGATCTGCGCGGGAGCGCTAAACTTAATTATAAAAACAGCTTTATAACCCTAGAGAGTAGCGCTAGTGAAAATCTAATTAAAAATTCGGAATCTAGGCTAAAAACAGATTTAGTAGAATATTTATATTCCTATATAGGGGCCCTAGTCTAGATACTCTTAGAAGTTAAAGTCAAAAAAAAGTTATTAAATCGGTATAATATCGCTACTTAATCGGTGTATAATATATTTAGAATACAGGATATAAGTAGGTACGTATTTCTAGTATTTTATATAATTTCGGTATAAAATACGTAAAAATCGGGGTTTCCGGATTTATTAATATAATTCTAATTTTTTAACCTTTTTAAGGAAAAGGCCTATTATTATTATAATATCGGGTTTAACCTCGAGACGTCTAGAAGAATTTAATAATAATAATATTAATTAACTCTTCTCTAACGACCTCTATTATAAAGACGGTAGTGAATTCGGAGATATTATTACCTTCGAAGAGACTTTAAATATATAATTTAAAATTATTAAAAAAGAAAACTATTATTTAAAATAATAATAAAAACTAGAGGTATTATAAATTTAAAATTAAAAGTTATATAATTCTATTATCTCTATACCCGCTAGCGGAGTATTAGTAGAATTTATTATATTTAATAAAAGTCCCCTAATTATTATACCTACCGGTAGAATAATAATAAATTTAATTATATTTAATAAGAATATCTTTATTAGAGCGAAAATACTATACTCTAATAAAATACGTTTTTATAAAGGTACGAGCGAAGATATATATTTATACTAGTTCCGCGACGTGAATATTAAATTTTTAATTAATTTTTAATATTTCACTACCGACTATTTAAAAATTATATATTATATAGACTTGTTAGAAAGTAACTCTTTAATATAGTAATATAAATATTATAATTTATATAGTTTAACGAGTATTATATTTAGCTTTTTTAAAAAGTTCCTTTTTAATTTAATAATAAATTTAATTAATTATCGTCTCCTCGTTTATAAAAAGTAGGAGGAAGTTAAATAATAATTTATTTAAAAAGTATCGTTATTTAAAACCTACTTTAAGGAGATAAAAACCTAATTATTTTTATTCCTAAAAAAGTATAAAGTAAATTTCTTTTTAATTAAATTTAAATCTAAATTTGAAAATAAAATTCTTAATACTAGTAATATATTCATTTAAAGGAAAGAAATTCTTATTTAAATTAATATATAAGAAAAAAAATTAGAGTATATATAATTAATAAACAACTCTAATTTTAATTCGGGTTCCTAATTAAAGAATTTTAATAAAGGAGAATTTATAATAAATCGAATTATTAAGTTTAATACTAGCGATAATATTAAATAAATATATTTAAAAAAGAAGAGTAATAAATATAAAACTAATATCGTTAATTCTTTATATAATAAAATTCTTTATTATTATTATAAAACGGAAGGCTATATTAAATCTAAATATCCCGATATAAATAAACTAGTTATATACGTCGGCGCGGTATTAATAATAAATAATTTAATTTAATTTACGCCTCGGAAGAAAAGTAAAAAAACGATTAATAGAAATATACTATTTTATTCTTTTTAAAAATTAGATTATTTTTTAAAATAAAGTTAAGTAACTTATTATTTTAATTAATTTTAAAACGTAAATTTATTTTATTTTATAACGATTTATTAACTAAAATAATTTAGAATTTTATAATACTACTTTACTACTAGTTAAAGTTATTAACGAGTAAAGTATATATTATTATAATATATATTAATTAAATTATTAAATAGTCGATAATCAAAATTAAAGGTATAAATATAATACTTTATTTTATATTATAAATTTTAAAGATTTAAATATTATTCTAGATATATTTAAATTATATTAATTAAAAATATTAATTAATTTTAAAGTAGATTAATAACGGTTTAAAATTAATTCTAGTAATTTATAAATTAAGAAACTAGTTAAGTTTATTAATAGTTTTAAATATAAACCGAATATATTCGCGGTTATATATATTATAATAATATAAAGTGAATAGGAAGAACTTCTTAATCTAAAGATTCCTAAAGAATTTATAATATTTTATAATATTTTTTCTAATAAAAAGGCGAGTACCTTATTTATTTTTAAATAAAGAGACTATATTATTAAAATAAAAGTTAATAAAAGATTATTTTATAAGTCTTTTTATAATTTATTTTAAATTAAATTATCGGAGTTATAATATTATTTAGAATCTTTATTTTATAAGACTAGATTCGTTATTTAATTTTTTTAATTAAAATATTTATTTATTTTATACTTAAAAAGAATAGTAGGTTACGTTTTTATATTAATTATTAAGATTTAAATATAATAATTATTAAGAATTAATACTTATTATCTTTAATTACCGAGATATTAAATTATTTATATAGTTCTAAAATCTTTATAAAATTAGATTTTAAGGATATTTATTATAGGATCTAGATTAAGAAAAGTAATAAATAAAAAATTATTTTCCGAATTTACTATAATTATTTCGAATATTTAGTTATATCTTTTAGGCTCGCTAATATACTAGCGATATTTTAAGTTTATATTAACTATATATTTATAAATTTAGTAAATATAATATATATAGTATATTTAAATAATATCCTAATTTATAGTATTAATCCGGCGGAATATTAATAGTATATTAAATAAATATTTAAATAATTATATTAATTCTAGTTATTTATTAACTTTAAGAACTACTAATTTAATATTAAAACGATCGAGTTTTTAGATTTTATTATATTTATTAATAAAATGACTATAAACTCGGAACGCGTTAAAACTATTAAGAAATAACTTTAACCGAAAATTTATTAAGAAATATAAATCTTTTTAGACTTTATTAACTTTTATAAATAATTTATTTATAATTATTTTAATATATTTACGTTATTTACTAATTTATATAATAGTAGTAAAATAAATAAATAAAATTATTTATTTAAATAAATAAACGGCGCTATAGAAGCGTTTTAAATTTTACGAGATATATTCGTAAACGCGCTTTTTCTATACTATTATAATCTAATTAAATAATTATATATAGAGACGGATATTTCTAATTTTAGCTTTAATTTTATATTATTATAATAGAATAAAAATAATTATTAGCGCTCTATAATATTCTAGTCGCGGAAATTAAATTCCCCGAAATAAAACTATAAAATCTATAATTAAGAATTATTCATTATTATAGCGGTAATAAAATAATAATAATATTACCTAGAAAATAGCCTATATTATATTAAAATCTAGATTAATTATAATAACTTAAAGAGTTTTATAAAATAGAAGGAATTGAATTTTAAATAGGCCCTTTAAATATTTAAATTAACTATTTATAATATTAAGATCTTTTATCGGGCTAGAAAATCAAATTTTATCGATATATTATCGCGGTATTTTAATAATAAGAGAGTATCGTCGTTAAATATTAAATTATTATTAATACTTTAAAATAAACTTACTCTTTAAATTAATAATTAACTAGCGGAAAATAATAATAAAATAATTATAATTATAACCTCTATTTTTTAGATTATAGAGTTAAGAGTAATAATTCTAAAGTAAGATATTATAGTAATATTAAAAAATTATATATAATAATCCTAAAAGGCCTATTAAAATATTAATTCGGGAATTATAAATCTATAATAATTAAATAAACTTTTTTCGAACTAAAGCGAATATATTAAAAAACCGCCGTTATATAAAGAATAAAATATAGACTATAGACTTTAAGGGATTATTAAGATATAATAATTATTTTTATATATTAAGGGATAAAGCTATAAAGGAAGAGTTTATAAAGAAATATTATAATAATTTTTTAATAAGTTATTTTAGTATTACGAAGTTATATAAATTATTTACCCGAAAGTCTTTCTAGGAGGGTAGCCTAAAGTAAATTATTAATTATATAAAAATTTATAATATATATTAACGGACGAAGGCGCCGCGATATTATTTATATAATAAATTAAATTTAGTTCCTATTACTATTTAATTATAAAAAGAGATTTCTATAGATTTTATAATTAATTTACCGCCTAGTAAATATAAAAGTACTATTTATAATATTATTTTTATTATTATAAATCGATTTATTAAAATAGTTAGGTATATATTTATAATTATTAAAATTAATATTATTTAACTAACGGAAGTATTTTATTTTAAAATGATTTACTACTATAATATACTTAATGATATTATTAAAGATAGAGGCTTTATTTTTATAAATATCTTTTAGTTAGTTATATATCTTTATTCGAAAATTAAATATTATTTAAATATTATCTTTTACCCCTTAATAGATAAATGAATAAAGTATTAAAATTAAATACTAGAGTATTATTTACGTATATTTATTAATAATAAATAAATAAATTAAATTAGATTATTATTTATAATAGAATTCTTAATTATATAATATCTAAAGTCGCTAGCGTAGAGCTAGCGGCTTAGTAATAATATAAAAGATATAAAATAATTATAGGGTTTATTATTAAATAATTTTTAAATCCTAGATTTAATAATAAAACTAATCTCTAAAAATTCTAATAATATAGGGGAATATTAACTCGATATAAAATTATTAAAAGTTAGAACCCCGCGATATTAAAGTTAGAACCCCGTATTAATAAATAATAATATTATGAAAATAACGGAGCGTAGGTATATATAATATACTAGCGCCCTGAACGGGATATAAATATATATAATATATTATTATTTTATAATTACTTTCTTTTTTAGGTCTTAGTCCCTAGGTATTTAAATATTTTAATTAAAAAATCTTTATTAAAAAATCTTTAAACCCTCTAAAAGAAATAAGGGAAAAAAGTTATCTAGTATTATAATATTATTATATAGTAATTTAAATATAAAGCTACGTACCTAATTCTTTAATATTTATAATATTAATTACGGAATAATATTCAATCAATTAGTCGAAGTTTATTAAAAAATCTTTAAACCCCCTAAAGGAAATAAAGGAAAAAAATCTTCTAATCTATACTATCGGTCCTATAGCGCTAATATATAATACTAGTCGCGGAATAATACGAAACTATTCCTATAGTACTATTAAATAATACTAGTAATGGAAAAGTAATACTATTATACTACCTCTACTATATAATAGTACTAGTAGTAAATAAATAATATATTTATAAAACTATCTCTATAGCGCTAATATATAATAATAGTAATTAATTAAGTAATATTTCTTTCGTCTCTATAGTACTATTATATATAATAATAACGGAGCGAAATAGTATATATAGTCGTTTTTATAGCGCTTATAGTATTTATAATAAATATAATATATTAGATTATTCCTATAATATTTATAATATTAATAACGGAATAGCGATAGTTACCTTTATTATATACTTCTATTATACTATAAAAATACTAATAATAAAGTATTATATATAAATAATATAGCTCTAATATTATACCCGGAGATTAGTAATAATATAACTACTATAATAACGGTTATATTAATTAATAAAAGCGAGGTAGCGGAGCGGAGGCGCGTATCGATATATTATAATAATAAAGTATTTAGCGCGACGGTTTATTATTAAAATAAATTTATTTATTTATTTATTTTCTCTCTTCGTAACTCTTTTAGTCTTTTTTATATATTATTACTCTAGCTTTATAATAGCGTTCTAGTATTATAACTAATATATAGATAATACTCTCGTTATATATAGCTTTTTTCTAACTCTATAAATAACTTTTATTTACCGATAATATTAATTTATTTATATTAATATAGTTTAGTTATAAATATATTAATAAATATAACTAGTCCGCTATTAGCGCGACTACGTAATACTAATTATAATAGTAATTTACTATATTTTATAACTCCTTTACCGGGTTTATTTCTACTAGTTTAATAATAATTATATTCGAGGTACGTCCCCTCCTTATATACTTTATTATATTAATCGCTACGGAATCGATTATTATATAAAGGTAAATTATAACCGTAAGCTTTAAAGTAGTATATATTAATAATAATAAATCTCTAAACTTTTCCGAAGGAAGGTAAAGAGGTTTATATATCGATATATTTATATCGGTAATAAGACTCCTAAAGAAGAATATAAATATAATTTAATAAATAAAGAAATTACCTAGTAATATAAAATATATAATAAGATAATAATAATTAGTAAATAAACCTCTACTATAATCGCTAATTTATAGAATTAATTAACGACGGCGAATTAGTATATTAAGGAATTAAAGGCGATGAATAAAGTTCTCGAAGAAAAGGCCGAGAGTTTCTATTAATATAAACGGGACCTAGAGAGCCCTAAAGAAGATAATATTTTTAAGAATTATATTAAAGAGATTATATCTTCTTCTAGTAATTCCGATAATAACTAAATCTTTTATATAATATAATAGCGATATCGAATTCTTTTTTTCTTAAATCGGCGCTAGTTAAGTTTACCTAGATATATTATTTAATAATATATTCAAAATAGTTATAAGGACTATATTTAAAGTAAAAGTATTTTTATAAATATAATATCTTATCGCTATCGTATATAAATAGTTTAATAGTAAATTAAATTTAATTATACCCTAAAATCGTATAATAAGGTTATAAATATAGAGGAGAATATCCGTTATATAAATATTAATATAAAAGTAGTAATATTTATTTTTAATATCGGCTCTATTTACTCCGTCTTATTATTTTATATAGCTAGGTAACCTCTTTAATTATATTTATATATTTATATTTACTACCCGCCTATTTAAAGGCTTTAATTAATTTATTAATATTAATAAACTCTTCGTCTAATAGTTATTAATTATATTCTTCGCTTTAATTAATTTATTTAATTTTATACTAGATACTTTCTTTATTTTTAACTTTATTAATTACCTCTTCTACCTTTTATAATTTATTATTATTAATAAGTTCGGGGGTTTATATAAAAGATTCCGCCGTATTAATATAATCGCGAAGATAATATAACTTAAATAACGATATATAAAAAGTATTATGAATTCTATATATAGAAGGTAGTAGTAGGCGGTAAATTTATACTTTTATTTTATTAATAATCTTAAAGAGCCCTATAAACTTATAGGATAATTTTTTATTTAGGCGCTTTTACTTTAGATTCTTTATTATTAATATAATTAAATTACTAACTTTATAACTTTATAATTTATACGTTTTATTATATTATTTAATTTAATACTCGGTAGTATTTTAAAAATACTCTATAGCTTTATTTCTTAAAGTTTATAATTATTATATTTTATTATTTATAGTTAGTACCCTTCTTTCCTTAAAGTCGTCCTCGACCTCTTAACGAATTTTAAAATAGTAACCGTATATATAAAAAAACGATATCGTTCCGACGACGGTACTTTAATTATTATTTATTAAAAATTCTATTATAAATAGTAATCTAGCCTAATTAATTAATTTATTATTAATAAATATACGTAAAAAATATTTTAATATTTAATTTTAGCGCTTTATCTACCTATCCGTTTAAGGGTAAAAAATAATATTTAGGCGTCGTTTAATTTTCGAATAAAAATATATAGCCGATTAAAAGGCGCTTGTAAAAATAGAGCCTTTATCGCTAATGATACTATTAGGTATATTATAGCGGTAAATAATTTTAAAATAAAATACTTTCGCTAGTTAAACGGTATCGATTTTAATAATTATAAATATATATTTAATTATTTTAATAAATCGATTTATAACGATAAAGATAGTATTATAAACGGTACCTTTATATTTATTAGGCGGTAAATTAATTATAAAGTTTATAGAAATCTCCTTCTAAGACTAAATAATAATAAAAAACGAATTTAATTTATTATATAAATAATATCGCGGCGCCTTCGTCCGTTAATATATATCGTAAATTTTAATATAGTCCGTAACTTACTTTAAATTACCCTCCTATATCGGTAAAGCGGTGAGACCGTATAGAGGAAAAATGCATAGGATATGAGCTCAGCGCGCATTTTACGTATAAAGCGTATTTTTCGGTATTATATTAATTTCTAACTCTACGAGTGTTAGCCTAAACCTTAAACTTTATATATATAAAATATAGCGCTAATTTAGCGGCGTATTTTATACGTACTAGTTTTTTAGTACGTATTATATACCGGCTGTACGGAGCCCGTATAAAAAAGTCGAACTGTTAAATGCGTATTTTCCGCATAAATCTTATATCCGCTGTACTTTTCCGCCTGAGCGGTCTCCCGGTTTACCGATGTAAAAAAAAATTTCGGGTAAATAATTTATACGACTTCGTAGTACTAAAATAATTTATTAAAGAATTATTATAATACTTCTTTATAAACTCTTCTCTTAAAGCTTTATCCCTTAATATATAAAAATAATCGTTATATTTTAATAATCCCTTAAAGTCTATAATTTATACTTTATTCTTTATATAACGGCGGTTCTTTAATATATTCGTTTTAGTTCGAAAAAAGTTTACTTAATTATTATAGATTTATAATTCCCGAATTAATATTTTAATAGGTTTTTTAGGATTATTATATATAGTTTTAAATACTATTATAATATCCCGCTTTAGAATTACTACTCTTAATTTTATAATTTAAAAAGTAGAGGTTATAATTACTTTTACTTCCTTATCTTTTTCCGATAATTAACTATTAATCTAAAAAGTAAGTTTATTCTAAAGCGTTAATAATAATTTAATATTTAACGATAATACTCCCTTATAATTAAAGCGCCGCGACGGTATATCGATAAAATTTAATTTTCTAGCCCGATAAAAGATCTTAAAGTTATAAATAATTAATTTAAATACCTAACGGGCCTATTTAAAATTTAACTCCTTTTATTTTATAAAACTCTTTAAGTTATTATAATTAATCTAGACTTTAATATAATAGAGGCTACTTTTTAGGTAGTATTATTATTATTTTATTACCACTATAATAATAAGTAATTTTTAATTATAAATCTTATAGTTTTATTTTAAGAGATTTAATTTTTATAACTAGAATACTATAAAGTACTAATAATTATTTTTATCCTACTATAATAATATAGAGTTAAGGTTAAAATTAGAAGTATCCGTCTCTATATATAATTATTTAATTAGATTATAATAGCGTAGAAAAGGCGCGTTTATAAATATATCTCGTAAAATCTAAAACGTTTCCGTAGCGCCGTTTATTTATTTTAACGGATTTATTTTCTCATTTACTTTACTACCCTTAAATAAGTTTATAAACGGCGTAGTTATATTAAAATAATTATAAATAAACCGCTTATAGAAGTTAATAAAGCCTAAAAAAACTTATACCTCCCGATATATTTTCGGTTAAGGTTATTCCTTAATAGTTTTAATACGTTCTAGGTCTATAGCTACCCTATTAATAAATATAATAAAATTTAAAAACTCGACTATTTCGGTATTAAATTAATACTTCTTAAGGTTAATAAATAACTAGAATTAATATAATCGTTTAAGTATTTATTTAATATATCGTTAATATTCCGCCGGATTAATACTATAAATTAGGATATTATCTAGATATACTATATACGTTATATTTATTAAATTTATAAACACACGATTAAAATAAACTTAAAATATCGCTAGTGCGTTAACGAGCCTAAAAGGTATAACTAAGTATTCGAAGTAATTATAGCGAGTTCGGAAAATAATTTTCTATTTATCGCTTTTCTTAATCCGGATCCTATAATAAATATCCTTAAGATCTAATTTTATAAAGATTTTATAACTATATAAACGGTCTAATATCTCGGTGATTAAGGGTAGCGGGTATTAATTTTTAATAATTATTATATTTAAATCTTAGTAATCTATATAAAGACGTAGCCTACTATTTTTTTAGGTATAAAATAAATAAATACTCTAGTTAAAAATATTAAATAACGGATCTAGCCCTTATAAAGTAAGGATTCTAAATAGCGCCGTAGCTCCTATAATTTAGTTTAAGATAAATTATAAAGAGGTTTATAAAGCGGTTTTTTATTAATCTTTATTTTAATAACGTAATTCCTTTATTTAAAAATAAGTAGGGTACTCGCTTTTTTATTAGAAAAAATATTATAAAACCCTATAAATTCCCTAGGAACTTTTAAGTTAGGAAGTTCTTCTTATTCGCCTCGCGTTACCGTAGCGTATATAACCGCGAATATATTCGGTTTATTTTTAAGATTACTAGTGAACTTAACCGGTTCTTTAATTTATAAATTACTAGAATTAATTTTAAACCGTTATTAATCCGCCTTAGAATTAATTAATATCTTTAATTAATATAATCTAGGTATATCTAGAATAATATTTAAATCTTTAAAGTTTATAATATAGAATAGAGTATTATATTTATACCCTTAACCCTAACTATCGACTATTTAATAGTTTAATTAATACGTGTTATAGTAATATATACTTTACCCGTTAATTACTTTAGCTAGCGGTAAAGTAGTGTTATAAAATTCTAAATCGTTTTTAATAACGAACCGCTATAAAATTAAATTAATCTATACTTTAAAGTTAATTAAGGTAATAAGTTATTTAATTTTATTTTAAAGGGTAATCTAACTCTTAAAAAGAATAAAAGAATATATTTCTATTAATCGTTTTTCTTATCTTTTTTCCGAGGCGTAAATTAGGCTTAATCGTTTTTTATTAATATTATACCGACGTTTATAACTAATTTATTTATATCGGGATATTTAGATTTAATATAGCCTTCTACTCTATAATAATAATAAATAATCTTATTATATAAAGAATTAGTAGTATTAATTTTATATTTATTATTTTTCTCCTTTAAATATACCTATTTAATATTATCGCCGGCGTTAGGTTTAGTAATTCGGTCTATTATAAATTTTTCTTTATTAGGGTTTTTTAATTAGGAACCCGAATTAGAATTAAAGCCGCCTATTAATTATATATACTTTAGATTCTTTTTTTATATAATAGCCTAGGTAAGAATTTCTTCCCTTTAAATAAATATACTACTAGTATTAAAAATCTTATTTTTAAATTTAGTTTTAAATTTAGTTAAAAAGAAATTTACTCTATACTCCTTTAAAAACGGGGGTAATTAAGTCTTTATTTCTTTAAGATAAGTCTTAAATAACGATATCTTTTAATAAAACTATTATTTAATTTCCTCCTACTTCTCGTAAATAAAGAGACGGCGATTAACTAGATTCGTTATTAAATTAAAAAGAAACTTCTTAAAAAAGCTAAATATAATACTAGTTAAACTATATAAATTATAATATTTATACTACTACGTTAAAGGGTTACCTTCTAACGAGTCTATATAATATACGATTTTTAAATAATCGGTAGTGAAATATTAAAAATTAATTAAAAATTTAATATTCACGTCGCGGAACTAGTATAAATATATATCTTCGCTCGTACTTTTATAAAAACATATTTTATTAAAGCGTAGCGTTTTCGCCTTAAGAAAAATATCTCTATTAAATATATTTAAACTTATTACTATTCTACCGGTAGGTATAATAATTAGAAGACCTCTACTATAAATAATAAATTCTATTAATACTCCGCTAGCGAGTATAAAAATAATAGGATTATATAATTTTAAATTTTAAATTTATAATACCTCTAATTTTTATTATTATTTAAGGCGACGATTTTCTTCTTTAATAATTTTAAATTATATATCTAAAGTCTCTTCGGGGGTAATAATACCTCCGAATTTATTATTATCTTTATAATAAAGATTATCGGAGGGGGGTTAATTAATATTATTATTATTAAATTCTTTTAAACGTCCCGAGGTTAAACCCGATATTATAATAATAATAGGTCTTTTCTTTAAAAAGGTTTAAAAAATTTAAATTATAATATTTAAAGCCGCTAGCGTAGAGCTAGCGGCTTAATAATAATATAAAAAATATAAAATAATTACGGGGTTTATTACTAGGTAGTTTTTAAATTCTAGATTTAATAATAAAATTAATCTCTAAGAATTCTAATAATACGAGGGAATATTAACTCGATATAAAATTATTAAAAGTTAAAACCCCGCGATATTAAGGCTAGAACCTTATATTAATAAATAATAATATTATAGAGGTAGCGGAGTATAGATATATATAATATACTAGCGCCTTTAGCGGGACGTAGGTATATATAACGTACTACTACTTTATAAATTAATAATAATTAGAGTACCGCCGTCGGAACGACGGTTTTTTTTATATATATAATTATTATCCTAAAATCCGTTAAGAGGTCGAGGACGACTTTAGAGAAGAAAAAAACTAATTATAAATAATAAAGTATAATAATTATAAACTTTAAAAAATAAAATTATAAAGTATTTATAAAGCGCTACCGAATTCTAAACTAAATAGTATAATAAAATATATAAACTATAGAGTTATAAAGTTCGTAATTTAGTTATATTAATAATAAAGAACTTAAAATAAAAGCGCTTAAATAAAAAATTATCTTATAAATTTATAGGGCTCTTTAAGATTATTAATAAAATATAAATATAAATTTACTACTTATTACTACTTTCTATATATAGAATCTATAATACCTTTTATATATTATTACTTAAATTATATTATCTTCGCGATTATATTAATACGGCGGAATCTTTTATATAAACCCCCGAATTTATTAATAATAATAAATTATAGAAAGTAGAAGAGGTAATCGATAAAATTAAAAATTAAAAAAGTATCTAGTATAAAATTTAATTAATTAATTAGGGCGAAGAATATAATTAATAGTTATTAAATAAAGAGTTTATTAATACTAGTAAACTAATTAAAGTCTTTAAATAGGCGGGTAGTAAATATATAAAATAATAATATATTATATATATTTACGCCCCGTTGAAAGTATTAATACGTTATATATACCTATACTCCGCTACCTCTATAATATTATTATTTATCGATACGGGGTTCTAGCCTTAATATCGCGGGGTTCTAATTTTTAATAATTCTATATTAAATTAATATTCCTCTATATTATTAAAATCTTTAAAGATTAATTTTATTATTAAATCTAGGATATAAAAACTATCTAGTAATAAACCCCGTAATTATTTTATATCTTTTATATTATTACTAAATTATTAACTCTACTTTAACGATTTTAGGTATTATAGTTTTAATCTCTCCTACTTTTCTAAAGAAAATTTTTATTATTATTATAATATCGAGTTTAACCTCGAGACGTCTAAAAGAATTTAATAATAATAATATTAATTAAACCCTCTCCGACGACCCCCGTTATAAAGATAATAGTAAATTCGGAGATATTATTACCCCCGAAGAGATTTTATATATATAGGTTAAAATTATTAAAGAAGAAAATCGTCGCTTTAAATAATAATAAAAATTAAAGATATTATAAATTAAAAATTAAAAATTATATAATCCTACTACTTTTATACCTACTAGCGGAGTATTAATAAAATCTATTATTTATAATAAAAGTCCTTTAATTATTACGCCTACTAGTAGAATAATAATAAATTTAACTATATTTAATAAAGATATTCTTATTAGGGCGAAAATACTATACTTTAATAAAATACGTTCTTATAAAGATATAAACGAAAATGAATATTTATACTAGTTTCGCGACGTAAATATTAAATTTTTAATTAATCTTAAATATTTCACTATTAATTATTTAAGGATTATATATTATATAAACTCGTTAGAAAGTGACCCTTTAATATAATAATATAAATATTACGATTTATATAATTTAATTAATATTACGTTTAGTTTTTTTAAAAAGTTTCTTTTTAATTTAATAACGGATTTAACTAATTATTATTTTCTTATTTATAAAAAGTAGGAGGAAGTTAAATAATAATTTATCTAAAAAATATCGTTATTTAAAGCCTAGTTTAAAGAGATAAAGATTTCATTATCTTTATTCTTAGAGGAGTATAAAGTAAATTTCTTTTTAATTAAATTTAAACCTAAATTTAAAAATAAGATTCTTAATATTAATAATATATTTATTTAAAGGAAAGAAATTCTTATTTAAACTATTATATAAGAAAAGAATCTAAAGTATATATAATTAATAAATAATTTTAATCTTAATTCGGGTTCCTATATAAAAAACCTTAATAAGAAAAACCTATAATAGACCGAATTATTAAATCTAATACCGGCGATAATATTAAATAAATATATTTAAAGGAGAAGAGTAATAAATATAAAATTAATATTATTAATTCTTCGTATAATAAGATTATTTATTATTATTATAGAATAGAAGATTATATTAAGTCTAAATATCCCGATATAAATATATTAGTTATATACGTCGGCGCGGTATTAATAAAAAACGATTAAGTCTAATTTATACCTCGGAAGAAAAGTAAGAAAAATAATTAATAAAGATATACTCTTTTATTTTTTCTAAGGGTTAAATTATTCTTTAAAATAAAATTAAATAATTTATTACTTTAATTAACTCTAGAGCGTAGATTAATTTAATTTTATAATAATTCGTTATTAAAAATAATTTAGAATTTTATAATACTACTTTACTACTAACTAAAATAATTAATAAATAAAGTATATATTATTATAATACGTATTAATTAAACTATTAAATAGTCGATAGTTAAAATTAAGAGTATAAATATAATACTTTATTTTATAGTATAAATTTTCAAGATTTAAATATTATTCTAGGTATATTTAAATTATATTAATTAAAAATATTAATTAATTCTAAAGCGGACTAATAGCGGTTTAAGATTAATTCTAATAATTTATAAATTAAAGAATCGGTTAAATTCACTAGTAGTTCTAAAAATAAACTGAATATATTCGCGGTCGTATATATTATAATAATATAAAGTAAATAGGAAGAACTTCCTAACCTAAAGATTTCTAAGAAATTTATAAAGTTTTATAATATTTTTTCTAATAAAAAAACGAGTACCCTATTTATTTTTAAATAAAGAGACTATATTATTAAAATAAAAATTAATAAAGAACTACTTTATAAACCTCTTGATAATTTATTTTAAATTAAATTATCGGAGCTACGGCGTTATTTAAAATCCTTATTTTATAAAGACTAGATCCGTTATTTAATTTCTTTAGTCGGAGTATCTATTTTTTTTATATTAAAAAAGAATAATAAATTATATCTTTATATTAATTACCGGGGCTTAAATATAATAATTATTAAAAATCGATACCCGTTATTCTTAATTACCGAGATATTAAACCGCTTATATAGTTTTAAAATTTTTATAAAATTATATTTTAAGGATACCTATTATAGGATCCGGATTAAGAAAAGTAATAGATAGAAAATTATTTTCCGAACTCGCTATAATTATTTCGAATATTTGATTATACTTTTTAGGCTCGTTAATACACCGGCGACGTTTTAAATTTATATTAACTATATATTTATAAATTTAATAAATATAACGTACGTACTATATCTAGATAATATCCTAATTTATAGTACTAAACCGGCGGAATATTAATAGTATAAATACAATTAACGCTTTATAAAAGACTATAAAAGAAAATTTATATAAATCTCTATACGTAATTACTTAAACCTCCTCTTTAAAAAAGATAAAATGAAAATTAAATTAATAAAATTTCACTACCTTAAAGAGTTATAAAATTAGTTAAGATAAAAGGGAATAGAGGTAGTAGAGATAAGATTTAAGATACTAGGGTAGAGAATAAATTACTAGTATATTCTAATACGACGAAGACGTCGTAATAATAAAATAGGACTAGTAGTTAAATAAAAGAGTATAAAGGGGGTATAAAAACTTTAAAAAAATTAATAATAATTATAATAAAGACTATAAAAGATATAGAATATAAGGAGGTATAATAGATAATATATTATAAATTATAACTAATATAGATCGCGCTAGGGATAGTCTTTAATTATATATAAAAATTAGTAGAAAAGTATAAACTTTAGGAGGCCTAAATAAACTCGCTAAAATAAAAGATTTAAAAATTTAGAGCGAGGAGTATACCTACGCTATTAATATAAAACTAGGCTAATATTACCCGTAGATATATATTTATTTTATCGAGATATATAACCGAAACGAACCCTCCTCCCTCGGTAATAATAACTAGCGTAAAAGCGAAGTAATTAATAATTAAAATAAATAATATTAAGGCTAGAGGATAATTTAGGAAAATAATTAACTCTTAATTAATTAAAATATTCCGGAACGGAGTCTACTCGGTAACGGAGTCGATTATTAGAGTAAAATAAATAATAAAAAGAGACTTTATTCTATATTATATAATAATAAAAATAAGATAAAAGCTAGAGAAAGTAATTAAATAAATAAAAAGTATTAACTCCTTAATAAAAATATTAAGATAAATTTATATAATAATAGTATATAGCGTAAAGAGAAAGGCCGTCGATATAAATAATTAAAAAATAATAATAAAGATATTAAAGAAAAATAATTATAAACTATACCCGGGATTAAATATTATAAATATAAAATAATTAAGATTCGCCTTTAAGCTAGATAAATATAACCGCGAGAAAAAATATTTAATATTTCTTTTTAAGATCCTAGACCTAAATATAATAAATAAACTAATAACGGACGGGTTCCTAAAAAGTAAATAACTATTATTATATAAAAGATAAGAGAGAATAAATAACCCGAGGTAATATCTTAATTATTAGGGGTATAGTTATATAACCCTAATTTATAAAAACTAATTTAAATATAGAATATATATAGAACTTTATTAATTATACGAATATAATACTAAAAGCCCAAAGGAAAAGCGTTATATAATTCATTTTAAATATTATAAATCCTAGAGTAGAGGGTACCTAGTTAAGTAAAAGGAGATATACCGAATTTAATAAAAATTAAAAAATAAATTTAAATAGTTCGCGGTATTATTAAAGATAAAAATCTTAAGCTTCTAGGTATATTTAACTAGCGATAAATTTATATTAATACCGGCTAAAGGTATAAGGAAGAGGAAAATAATAATAAATATAATTAATAAAATCTAAAACGCGGTTATTATACCTAGGAAAATAAGAAGGCCGAGATAAAATAATGAATTAATAATAATACCTAGGTCAATAATCCTCTAAATCCTAAATAATTTTTTAATAACGGTATTCGATTAACTAAATAAAAACCGGCTAGAGTTAATACTACTAGGTAACTAAGAAATAGACAAGGAATTTACGAATATAATATTAATATATAATAAGTTATAGTATTTAATTTAAAGTCGTATAATATAATATTAAAAAAGAATCGAAATTAATAATAAAATTACTTTAAAATAAATAAATTTAAAATATCGATATTATAGTTATTTAAAAACCTAGTTAGAATCCTACTACCTAGGCGCTATATAATAATAGTATTAACTATTTCTACCTAATATATAAGGGAGGCCTAAAGGCCCGTATATATTTCTATATAAATAAAAGGATCGATATAAATAACTAGGAGTTAATTTATTATAAAAATAACTTATATTTTATAAAGATTATATTAAACGAGCGAAGAAATAAAAAGGAATCTCGGTTAAATAAAATCGGGGAGAAAAAGGTTATTAATCGAAGAATTCTTTATTATAAAGAAATATAAATTTATAATATATATAATTTATTACCGATATAGTATACCTCGATTAATAATCCGTTAATATTATTATTACTAGAGGAAGCGTTAACGGAGGAAAGTAAATATATTCTTTTAAAAAAATTTAACCTCTACTACCCTAACTAAAATAATATTAGGCGATATATATATTATATTATAACTAATTATCTCCTAGGAATAATAAAGTTAAAGGAAATAAAATTAAAAATATTAAAAATATTAATTATATAAAAAGCCCGAGGATACGAAAGTATAATCGATTTATTATTTTTTATAAAAAGAGTATACTAGGTTATATATAACTCTATAATCCGCGAAGATTTATATTATAACTCCGATTACATCGGCAAACCGGGAGACCGCTTAGGCGGAAAAGTACAGCGGACATAAGATTTATACGGAAAATGCGCATTTAGCAGTTCGACTTTTTTATACGGGCTCCGTATAGCCGGTATATAATACGTACTAAAAAACTAGTACGTATGAAGTACGCCGCTAAATTAGCGCTATATTTTATATATATAAAGTTTAAGGTTTAGGCTAACACTCGTAGAGTTAGAAATTGATATAATACCGAAAAATGCGCTTTATGCGCTTTATGCGCGCTGAGCTCATGTCCTATGCATTTTTCCTCTATGCGGTCTCACCGCTTTGCCGATGTATAGGCTAGTAGTAATAAAATTCGAGTAAATATAAAAAAGAATAATATTATATATTTAATATACTTAAAAAAAGATTAAGGATAACGTTACCCGAGAGGAAATATAATAGGGTATAAAGTCTCTTTATTAGGCGCTAAAGAAACTAAAACTCGAAAATAAAGAAAATATTAATTAATATTTAAATAAAATAATAGGAGGTTTCTAAAAAATTATTAAATTTATAATTTTATAGGCCCGTTTATATTAAAGGGCTAAATCCTACTAGAACTCCTATTATATTAATATTATATTAAAGATAAAGGAATATATAAAGAAATATAAATAAAGTTAAAATACCCGGACGAAGGAGGCCCTAAATATAATAAATAATAAAAAAATATATATAATTCGAAGAACGAATTTTTTTTTAATAGGAGAGTATATATAAAGTCTCGCTAAAGCCGATAAGAGTATAAAAGTTTATAAAATAAAAAAGGGAGAAAAATTACTATTTTAAAAAACTTCTTTAATTCTTAATTATTAAAAACGGTAAAAAAGGAAAAGTTAAAGATTTTAAAAATAAAATAAAAACTTTATAAAGAGTATTATTTCCTCTTTTACGGACGGTAGATTTAAATAATATTAATAAAATAAAGTACTTAAAGCCTATTAAAATAAACTAGGAGATAATTAAAATAAAAATATATAAAATAATATAGTACCTAGCTACCGATAAAATACTAGGAATAACTAGAATCTTAAACCGATTCCTAAAAACTATAATAGAAACGGAAGTAATAAATATTATTATTTATTTATTCTAGGTTTATTTTAAATAAAAATACTACTTAAAGTATTTTAAAGAAACTAATATAATAATCTTTAAAAAAATAAAGAAAAGCGATTATTTAGAACTAAAATTATATAGGTTTATTATACTTTTTAATATATTTAATAAAGCGCTAGAAGTAGTTATCTTTAGAAGGTTAAATAATATAATAGAAGAGTATAAATTATTATTATTATAATAAATAGAGACTAGATAAAAAGGTTTAATAAAAACCGCGCTAAAGACCTTTATAAATATAATATATATTATATAGAACTATAGTAGGAACGGGAGGGGAAAGATAGTAAATCTATTATTATTAAATATAGCGGGAGCGTTCGATAATATCTTATATAAAAAACTATTATACGATTTACGGATAAAAGATATACCGAGCCTAATTATCGACTAAATAATAAACTTTCTATTAAATAAAACTATATTTATAATATTTAAAAAAAGAACGAGTATAATAGAGGAGGTAATAACGAGTATTTTATAAAGATCGTTTATTTTACTAGTACTTTTTTTATTCTTTAATATATTATTAATCGAGGAGTATATTAAAATAAACCTATTAATATAGGTCGGAGGATTTATAAATAATATCTACCTACTCGCCTATAGCGAGAGTATAAAGAAGAATTATATAAATTTAAAACGGGCTTATAATATTTATTTAAAATAAATAATTATTTATAAAATATTATTTACCCTCTAGAAATACGAGTTAATTAATATATCTCGAATACCGAAAAAGTTTAATATAGAAATAGCGATAAATTTTAAGAATATAATTATCGAACCTAAAATAAATATTAAAGTCTTAGGGTTATATATCGATTTAAAATTAAAATAAAGACTATATCTAACCTAGATTAAAATTAAAATAATTAATTAAAGCCGCGCTATAAAGTATTTAACTAGCTCGATATAAGGCGTTATTTTCGCGAAGTATAAAATAATATATAATCTAGTAGTTAAACCGATATTAATATTTACGGCTCCGATATAATATTAATTAAGAAGAATAATAAAGACTATAAAGGGATATATAAAGAAATTAATAATTATTTAGAATAACTACTTTAGGACGGTTTTAAAAGTATTTAAAATTATTTTAATTCTAATATTTAAGGCTAAGTCGGTAATTATATTAATCGATCTTTAATTAAACCGCCTAGTAATATAATATTAGATAAATCGAGGGACCTATTTAATTATAATTATAAGAAATACGCGGATCTAGAATAAACTCTAGCGTAAAGGAGGGAGGTAATAATAAATACCTCCGATATTAATAACGGAGAAAAAAACCTAAATAATTCGCGCTCTATGATTTAAAGAATAATATAAAATAATTATAACTATAAGGAGGAGAAAAGACTAGATAAACTTAATCGAAAATATCGAAGAATATTAAATATTAAGGTTATCGACTAAAAAATAAAAAACTAGGCCTACTAGTAATAACTAGATAAATAAAATAATTATAAAATAATTATTTTTATATAAGTTATTAACCCGGCTTAAAAGGGAGATTTATTCGGGGATTAGTTCGATTATTATAATTAACTAAAAAAGACTAAAAACTTTATAGTAATATAATTAAAATATAGTAAAATCGGATTAAATAAGTTCCTATATTAAATAAAAGTATTTATAATCCGTAGTATTAACTACCGGTATAAATAAAAGAAATAGAGTATAAAGTATATATTATTATTTTACCCGGAACTAGCTAGGGATAAAATAAAGTTTATAAAATAAATAAATATATATAATTTTAAGAAGATATTAACCTAGGCCTAAAATATATATATAACCGCGCGGTAGATAATAAAAATAAGGTAGCTCGGCTAATTCTCCTTTATTAAAGAATAACTAATATAGTCTAAATTATTATTAGGACCTAGCGATATACCTAGGCCTATAAAGAAAAAGAAGAAAAAAAAGAAACCACCGGCCGGAGGGCCGTAGACTTTAATTATTTAATAAATATATAATAAAGCGACCTAGAAACCTATAAGATAAATAAATAAAATTAAAAAAACTAAATAAAAAAAAACGGAGGGAAAGAATAAATAATATTTTAAAATAATTATAATTATCGGCTATTAACTAATAAAAAAAAGAGATAAATTATCGATAAATTAAAGTTTTTAACCGACGAGGTTTCTTTAGTAATTAATAAAAACTACTAGTAACCCTATTAAAAAAGTATTCGCGGAACTCCCTTATTAATAAAGTAGTTTTACTAGAGTAGATATATAAATTAATTAATTAATTAATTAGCGGTATATTAAATAAATATTTAAATAATTATATTAATTCTAGCTATTTATTAACTTTAAGAAATATTAATTTAATACCGAAATAGTCGAGTTTTTAAATTTTATTATATTTATTAATAAAATAATTATAAACCCGAAACGTATTAATACTATTAAGGAATAACTTTAATTAAAAATTTATTAAGAAATATAAATCTTTTTAGGCTTTATTAACTTTTATAAATAAATTATTTATAGTTATTTTAATATAATTACGTTATTTACTAACTTATTTAAAGGTAGTAAAATAAATAAGAAAATAAATCTATTTAAATCAATAAACGGCGCTACGGAAATATTTTAGATTTTATAAAATATATTTATAAACGCGTCTTTTCTTTATTATTATAATCTAACTAAATAATTATATATAGAGATAGATACTTCTAACTTTAACTTTAACTCTATACTATTATAATAGGATAAAAATAATTATTAACACTTTATAATATTCTAGTTACGGAAATTAAATTCTCTAGAATAAAATTATAAAACCTATAATTAAGAATTACTCGTTATTGTAATAATAATAAAATAATAATAATACTACCTAGAAAGTAGCCTCTATTATATTAAAATCTAAATTAATTATAATAATTTAAAAGATTTTATAAAATAAAAGGAGCTAAATTTTAAATAAGTTTATTAATTATTTAAATTAATTATTTATAATTTTAAAATCTTTTATCGGGCTAAAAAATCAAATTCTATTAATATACCGTCGCGGCGCTTTAATTATAAAGGAGTATCGTTGTTAAATACTAAATTATTATTAATACTTTAGAATAAATTTACTCTTTAGACTAGTAATTAATTAATAGAAAGAAATAATAAAATAAAAATAATTATAACCTCTACTTTTTAGATTATAAAGTTAAGAATAGTAATTCTAAAGCGGGAGGTTATAATAATATTTAAAATTATATATAATAATCCTAAAAGGCCTATATCGGTAAATTTTAAAAATAAATATTAATATATTTTAAAAATTATTGACTCTATTAGAAAGTCGTTTATAAATTTATATTAAAACTTTATATTAAATACCGACCCGAGGTTTAATAGAATTAGTAAATTAGAGGTCCGGGTAAAGTCCTATTAATAAATAGTATTTACTATTAATAGATTTAGTAACTCGATAAATAGTTAATAATTTAAATATTAAATAAATAGGCCTATTATATACCCTATAATATATATATTTATATATATATTAATATATATTATAGTATACTCTATAGTATACGTAATAGCGTACGCAGCTTGTGTATACTATTAAATAGTATACGAATAATATACGTAAAGGTATTTTAAATAGTATATAATATATACCCCCCGTAGTAGTCTTTAAAACATTAGACGAAAGCTCTCTATAATATATTTAATTATAGTATATACTAAGGTATACGTTAAGGTATACGCCATAGTATATAATATACTATAGTATTTATATATATATACTCTCTAGATATACCCGAGTAACGCCCCCGCGAGAATTTTCGTTAAAATTTATTATTCCGGGCCCGGTAGGTCGTTAGCGTTAATAATCGTCGCTAAAGATCGCTATCGTTAATAATATTAATTATAGAACTTTATTTATTTTAGCCCTATAATAGGGCTGAGCTACTATTAATATATTATTAATATATATAAGTTACTAAAGTTATTAATCCTATTAAAATTAATCTAGAGTTATTAAATTTATTGAAAATTATTTATTTAGACCCCCGATTTACTAAACCTATTAATAGGATATTAATAACTTTATCCGTAAATTAGAACTATTAATAGCGTCCTATTAATAACTTTTCTAAATAAAAGTTATTAATAGAATACTACTAGCCCTATCCGCGCGGGCGATAACTTAGATTTTAGTAGAAGTTTTTGAAATTTATCGATATATTAAAATATTAATTCGGGAATTATAAATCTATAATAATTAAATAAACTCTTTTCGAATTAAAACGAATATATTAAAGAACCGCCGTTATATAAAGAATAAGATATAAATTATAGACTCCGAGAGACTATTAAAATATAACGGTCGTCTTTATATATTAAGGAATAAAGTTTTAAAAGAAGAGTTTATAAAGAGATATTATAATAATTCTCTAATAAACTATTTTAGTATTATAAAGTCGTATAAATTATTTATCTATAAATTCTTTTAGGAGGGTAATTCAAAATAAGTTATAAATTATATTAAAATTTATAATATATATTAACGGACGAAGGCGCCGCGATATTATTTATATAACGAATTAAATTCGCTTCATATTACTATTTAACTATAGAAGGAGATTTCTATAAATTTTATAATTAATTTACCGCCTAATAAATATAAAGATACTATTTATAATATTGTTTTTATCGTTATAAATCGATTTATTAAAATAGTTAAATATATATTTATAATTATTAAAATCGATATTATTTAATAAGTAGAAATATTTTATTCTAAAATTATTTAATTATTAGCGATAGAGGCTCTATTTCTATAAGTATTTTCTAGTCGACTATATATTTTTATTCGAAAATTAAATAACACTTAAATACTATTTTTTACCCTTAAATAAATAAGTAGATAAAGTATTAAAATTGAATATTAAAATATTATTTATATATATTCATTAACAATTAATTAATTAATTAGGCTAGATTACTACTTATAATAGAATTCTTAATTAATAATAATTAGAGTATCGTCGTTGGAACGATATTATTTTTCTATATATATAGTTACTATCCTGAAATTCGTTAAAATGTCGAGGACGATTCCTAGAAAAAAAAATACTAACTATAAATAATAGAGTATAATAATTATAAGTTTTAAAAAATAAAGTTATAGAGCGCCTATAAAGCGCTACCGAATTCTAAATTAAATAATATAATAAAATATATAAACTATAAAGTTATAAAGTTAGTAATTTAATTATATTAATAATAAAGAATTTAAAGTAAAAGCGCCTAAATAAAAAATTATCCTATAAGTTTATAAGGCCCTTTAGGATTATTAATAAAATAAAAGTATAAATTTATCGCCTATTACTACTTTTTATATATAAAATCTATAATACCTTTTATATATTACTATTTAAATTATATTATCTTCGCGATTATATTAATATGGCGGAATCTTTTATATAGGCCCCCGAATTTATTAATAATAATAAATGATAAAAGGTAGAAGAAGTAATTAATAAAATTAAAAATTAAAAAAATATCTAATATAAAGTTAAATAAATTAGTAAAGGCGAAGAATATAATTAATAATTATTAAACGAAGAGTTTATTAATATTAATAAACTAACTAAAGTCTTTAAATAAGCGGGTAGTAAATATAAATATATAAATATAATTAAAGAGATTACCTAGCCGTATAAAATAATAAAATAAAATAAACGAAATCGATATTAAAAATAAATATTACTACTTTTATATTAATATTTATATAACGAATATTCTTCTCTATATTTATAATCTTATTATACGGTTTTAAAATATAATTAAATTAAATTTATTATTAAACTATCTATATATAATAGCGATAAGATATTATATTTATAAAAATACTTTTTATTTTAAATATAATTTATATAAATATCTAAAATATATTATTAAATAATATATCTAGGTAAATTTAACTAGCGCTAATTTTAAAAAAAAGAATTCGATATTACTATTATATTATATAAAAAGATTTAGTTATTATTAGAATTATTAGAAGAAGATATAGTCTCTCTAATATAATTCTTAAAGATATTAATTTCCTCGGGACTCTTTAGGTCCCGTTTATATTAACGGAAACTTTCGGTCTTTTTTTCGAGAATTTTATTTATTATCTCTAATTTCTTAATACGCTAGTTCGCCGTCGTTAATTAATTCTATAAATTAGTAATTATAGTAGAAGTTTATCTATTAATTATTACTATCTTATTATATTTTTTACGTTATTAAGTAATTTCCTTATTTATTAATTTATATTTATATTCTTCTTTAAGAGTCTTGTTATATTATTAATATATATTATTTTAGAGTTTATAATTATAATTTACCTTTATATAATAATCGATTCCGTAGCGATTAATATAATAGAGCGTATAAGGAGGGGATATACCTCGAATATAATTATTATTAAATTAATAAAAATAGACCCGGTAAAGGAGCTATAAAGTATAATAAATTATTATTATAATTAATATTACGTAGTCGCGTTAATAACGGACTAGTTATATTTACTAGTATATTTATAACTAGAATAAATTAATATAAATAAATTAATATTATCGGTAAATAAAAGTAATTTATAGAGTTAGAAAAAAGTTATATATAATAAAAGTACTATCTATATATTAATTATAATACTAGAATATTATTATAAAGCTAGAGTAATAATATATAAAAAAGACTAAAGAAGTTACGAAGAGAGAAAATAAATAAGCGAGCGAGTTTATTTTAATAATAAACCGTCGCGCTAAATATCTTATTATTATTATATATCGATACGCGCCTCCGCTCCGCTATCTTATTTTTATTAATAAACATAATTATTATTAATCTCCGGGTATAATATTAGGGTTATATTATTTATATATAATACTTTACTATTAATATTTATTATAGTATAATAGGAGTATATAGTAAAGGTAGTTACTATTATTCCGTTATTAATATTATAGATACTATAGAAATAATCTAATATACTATATTTACTATAAATACTATAAGCGCTATAAAAATAATAGTATATACTATTTCGCTTCGTTACTATTATATATAATAGTATTATAGTAACGAAAGATTAAGATACGATAAAATCGGATTAAATAAGTTTTTATACCGAATAAAGATATCTATAGTCCGTAGCGCTAACTATTAATATAGATAGAGGAAATAGAGTATAAAGTATATACTACTATTTTATCTAGAATTAGCTAGAGATAAAGCGGAGCTAATAAAATAAATAAATATATATAATTTTAAAAAGATATTAATATAGGCCTAAGGTATATATATAGCCGCGCGGTGAATAATAAAAACGGGATAACTCGGTTAATTCTCTTTTATTAAAGAATAATTAATATAATTTAAACTACCGCTAAAACTTAATAATATACCTAGATTTATAAAAAAGAGGAAGAAAAGAAAAAAACCGCCGGTTAAAAAGTCGTAGGTATCGATTATTTAATAAATTTATAATAAAGCGGCCTATAGACCTACGAGATAAATAAATAAAATCTAAAATTAAAATAAAAAGGAAACGGAGAGAAGAATAAATAATATTTTAAAATAATTATAATTATCGGCTACTAACTAGTAAAAAGAGGAAATAAATTATTAATAAATTAAAGTTTTTAATTAATAAGGTTTCTTTAATAGTTAATAAACGCCGCTAGTAGCCCTATTAAAAGAGTATTCACGGAACTCCCTTATTAATAAAGTAGTTTTACTAGAGTAAATATATAAATTAATTAATTAATTAATTAATAGGGACGAAAGAAATATTATTTAATTAACTACTATTACTATATATTAATACTATAGGGATAACTTTATAAATATACTATTTAATTATTACTAATACTACTATATAGTAGAGATAATATAATAGTTTTATTCTTCTATTATTAATACTATATTATAATATTATAGAAATATAATACGGGGTCAATATAATAATATATAGTATAAAAGATATTAATTATTCTATAGAGGATTTGGCCCTAATATACTAGAATCCTAGTATTACTCTAGTCTCGATAGAGCTAGCGGTAGGGCTTAGCCCGCCGTTTTAATAAATATTTATAATAATACTCTTACTAAAGTCGACCCTATAATAGAATAATTTCGTATCGTTCCGCGACTAATATTATATATTAGCGCTATAGGACCGATAATATAAATTAGAAAACTCTTTTTCTTTATTTCTCTTAAAGGGTTTAAAGATTTTTTAATAAATTTCGATAAATTAACTAAATACTATCCCGTAACTAATATTATAGGTATTAAAGAATTAAATACATAACCTTATATTTAAATTATTATATAATAATACTATTATATTAAATAACTTTTTTCTCTTATTTCTCTTAGGCGGTTTAAAGATTTTTTAATAAATATTTTTTAACTAAAATATTTAGGTACCTAAGGACTAAAATTTAAAAAAAAAAATTATAAAATAATAGTATATTATATACGCCTACGCCCCGCTAAAGGCGCTAGTATATTATATATACCTACGCTCCGCTACCTCTATAATATTATTATTTATCGATACGGGGTTCTAGCCTTAATATCGCGGGGTTTTAATTTTTAATAATCCTATATCGAGTTAATATTCCCTTATATTATTAGAATCTTTAGAGATTAATTCTACTATTAAATCTAGAATCTAAAAACTACTTAATAATAAACCCTATAATTATTTTACGTCTTTTATATTATTACTAAACTACTAGCTCTACGCTAGCGACTTTAAATATTATAAAATATAAATATATAAATATAACTAAAGAGATTATTTAATTATATAAAATAATAAAATAAAATAAACGGAGCCGATATTAAAAGTAAATATTACTACTTTTATATTAATATTTATATAACGAATATTCTCCTCTATATTTATAACTTTATTATATAGTTTTAAAATATAATTAAATTAAATTTATTATTAAACTATTTATATACGATAGCGATAAGATATTATATTTATAAAAACATTTTTTATTTTAAATATAGTCTATATAAATACCTAGAATATATTATTAAATAATATATCTAGGTAAATTTAGCTAGCGCCGATTTAAGAAAAAAAAATCGATATTATTATTATATTATACGAAAGATTTAATTATTATCGGAATTATTAAAAGAAGATATAATCTCTTTAATATAATCTTTAAAGATATTAACTTCCTTAAAATTCTCTATATCCTATTTATATTAACGGAAACTTTCGGTCTTTTTTTCGAGAATTTTATTTATCGTTTTTAATTCCTTAATACGCTAATTCGCCGCCGTTAATTAATTTTATAGATTAACGATTATAATAAAGATTTATTTACTAGTTATTATTATTTTATTATATATTTTACGCTACTAGGTAATTTCTTTATTTATTAATTTATATTTATATTCTTCTTTAAGAGTTTTATTATTAATATGGGTATATTAATATATAGACTTTACGCCGCGGAATAGGGAAGGGAAGGGATAAAACTAACCCTTATTCCCTTCCCCGGAGTAGGGAAGGGAATGGATAAAGAAGGGAAGGGAATACTAAAAGAAAATAAGGAAGGGAAGGGATTATTTATTATTCCCTATCCCTACCCTCCCTATAGGGCTGGCCATATATGCGCGTATACATGCCCCATTACTGCCCCCATATATGGCCATGTATGCGCGCATGCATGCCCCATTGCTGCCCCCATATATGGCCCATGTATGCGCGCATGCATGCCCCATTGCTGCTCCCGTGTGGCCCATGTATGCGCGCATGCATGCCCCATTGCTGCCCCCATATATGGCTATGTATGCGCGTATGCATGCCCCATTGCTGCTCCCGTGTGGCCCATATATGCGCGCATGCATGCCCCATTGCTGCCCCCATATATGGCCATGTATGCGCGCATGCATGCCCCATTGCTGCTCCCGTGTGGCCCATATATGCGCGCATGCATGCCCCATTGCTGCTCCCGTGTGGCCCATATATACGCGTATATATACTCCATTAAGTGGTACAAAGATTAGGATAATTCGGAAAGCGGTCAAGAAACGCCAAGCTTTATATCTGATTTGGACTAGCCTTTTAGCACTAGCTATATATAGCTTATAAGGGCAAGAATAGGCCATATATAAAAGCAGCAACGGGCCATATATGGGGGCAAGAATGGGCCATATATAAGAGTAGTAACGGGCCATATATGGGGGCAGGAATGGGTCATGTATATGAGTAGCAACGAGCTATATATAGGGGCAGGAATAGGCCCTGTATAAGAGTAATAATAGGTTATATATACGCGTATATATACCCTATTACTACCTCTATATATGGCTATATATACGCCCATGTATACCCCATTGACACTCTTATATATGGCCTATATATATACCTATTACTACTCCCAAATATGGCCTATTACTACTCTAAAATATGGCCTATATATGCCCCCATATATGGCCTATTGCTCCGCGTATTACTGCGCTAGTCCAAATTAGGTATAAGGCTTGGCGTTTCTTAACCGCTTTCCGAATTATCCTAATCTTTGTACCACTTAATGGAGCATATATACGCGCATATATAGGCCACACGGGAGCAGTAATGGGGCATGCATACGCGTATATATGAGCCACACGGGAGTAGCAATGGGGCATGTATACGCGCATACATGGCCATATATGGGGGCAGCAATGGGGCATGCATGCGCGCATACATGGCCATTTATGGGGGCAGCAATGGGGCATGCATGCGCGCATACATGGGCCACACGGGAGCAGCAATGGGGCATGCATGCGCGCATACATAGCCATATATGGGGGCAGCAATGGGGCATGCATGCGCGTATATATGGCCATATATAGGGGCAGTAATAGGGCATGCGTACGCGCATATATAGGCCATATATAGGGCAGCCCTATAGGGAGAGTAGAGAAGGGATTCCTTATTATTCCCTTCCCTTCTTTACTCCGGGGAAGGAAATTACCGAGCCTTTATTCTTTTCTTTTCTCTTCCCCGGTTCCCTTCCTTAGTTAGGGAAGGGAAGGGATTCTCTATTTTATTTCGTAACCTAATAAAATTCTTTACCTTCCTTCGGAAAGACTTAGAGATTTATTATTATTAATATATATTATTTTAGAGTTTACGGTTATGATTTACCTTTATATAATAATTAATTCTATAGTAATTAATATAATAGAGTATATAAGGAGAGGATATACCTCGAATATAATTATTATTAAACTAGTAGAAATAGACTTAATAAAGAAGTTATAAAGCGTAGTAAACTACTATTATAATTAGTATTATATAGTTATATTAATAACGAACTAGTTATATTTATTAATATATTTATAACTAGAATAAATTAATATAAATAAATTAATATTATCGGTAAATAAAAGTAACTTATAGAGTTAGAAAAAAGTTATATATAACGAGAGTATTATTTATATATTAGTTATAATACTAGAATACTATTATAAAGTTAGAGTAATAATATATAAAAAAGACTAAAGGAGTTACGAAGAGAGAAAATAAATAAACGAGTAAATTTATTTTAATAATAAACCGTCGCGCTAAATACTTTATTATTATTATATATCGATATGCGCCTCCGCTCCGCTATCTTATTTTTATTAATAAACATAATTATTATTAATCTCCGGGTATAATATTAGGGTTATATTATTTATATATAATACTTTACTATTAATATTTATTATAGTATAATAGGAGTATATAGTAAAGGTAGTTACTATTATTCCGTTATTAATATTATAGATACTATAGAAATAATCTAATATACTATATTTACTATAAATACTATAAGCGCTATAAAAATAATAGTATATACTATTTTACTCCGTTACTATTATATATAATAATACTATAGAGACGAAAGAAATATTATTTAATTAATTACTATTATTATATATTAGCGCTATAGAGATAACTTTATAAATATACTACTCGTTTACTACTAGTACTATTATATAATAGAGGTAGTATAGTAGTTTTATTTTTCTATTATTAATACTATATTATAATACTATAGGAATAGTTTCGTATCGTTCCGCGACTAATATTATATATTAGCGCTATAGGACCGATAATATAAATTAGAAAACTCTTTTTCTTTATTTCTTTTAAAGAGTTTAAAGATTTTTTAATAAACTTCGATAAATTAACTAAATACTATTCCGTAAATAATATTATAGGTATTAAAGAATTAGGTATATAATTTTATATTTAGGTTATACTATAATAATATTATTATATTAAATAACTCTTTTCTTTTATTTCTTTTAGGGGGTTTAAAGATTTTTTAATAAATATTTTTTAATTAAAGTATTTAAATATTTAAAGACTAGGGCTTAAAAAGAGAGGTAATTATAAAATAATAATATATTATATATATTTACGCCCCGTTAAAGGCGCTAGTATATTATATATATCTATACTCCGCTACCTCTATAATATTATTTTTTATCGATACGGGGTTCTAGTTTTAATATCGTAGAGTTTTAATTTTTAATAATTTTATATCGAGTTAATATTCCCCCGTATTATTAGAATCTTTAGAGATCAATTTTATCATTAAATCTAGTATTTAAAAATTATTTAATAATAAACCTCGTAACTATTTTACGTTTTTTATATTATTACTAAACCGCTAGCTCTACGCTAGCGGCCTTAAATATTATATAAAATAAAGACTATATTAAAGTCTCCCGCCTAAATTAATATTATAAATATGTTTCGGATTAGCGTAGAGAACTCTAGAGGGAATACTAGAATAGAGTAAAATAAAATAGGGCGTAGAGTAAAGATTACGGTTCGATCTCTACTCTAAATTAGAATAGAGTAGAGTAGAGATTTATTAAAAGATCTCTACTATATTAAGATAATAATCTTAAAGATATATTATAGCTACTACTATCTTTATAAATATATATATTTATAATTACTACTACTACTATCTTTATAAATATATATATTTATAACTACTACTACCTCTATAGATATATATACTTATAGCTACTACTACTTTTATAGATATATATATTTATAGCTACTACTACCTCTATAGATATATATATTTATAGCTACTACTACTTCTATAGATATATATATTTATAGCTACTACTACCTCTATAGATATACGTCTTAATAACTACTACTACCTCTATAAATATATATATTTATAACTACTACTACCTCTATTATAAATTAATAATAAGATATATTATAAATTATACTATAGAGAGTCAATGATTATTATTATTCTTTACTCTTTACTTTTTAATTAATTTTAAATCGAAATATTCTTTAAAATAAAATATTAAATTTAAGAGAAAATACTAATATTAAAATATATTAATAAATATTCAAAAAGGGTTAATTCGAAATTTAAAATTAAACTATTATTTAAACGTCCTCTTAATTTTAAAATAAACGAATTAAACTATATCTTTAATAAAACTTTTAGTTATATTTAACTTTAGGTTAATAATAGTTTTAATTTTAATATTAATTTTAATAATTATTAAGTCCGAGCGTTTATTTTTTAAATACGCGTATTTATAGAGGTAGTAATAATAGTAACTATAAATATATATATTTATAGGAGTAGTAGTAGTTATAAGTATATATATTTATAAAGGTAGTAGTAACTATAAATATATATATCTATAAAAGTAGTAGTAGTTATAAATACGTATATTTATAGCGGTAGTAGTAACTATAAGTATATATATCTATAGGGGTAGTAGTAGTTATAAATGTATATATTTATAAGAGTAGTAGTAGTAGTAGCTATAAATATATATATCTATAGCGATAGTAGTAGTAATAGCTATAAGTACGTATATTTATAGAGGTAGTAGTAGTTATAATACGTCTCTAGGGTTATTATAATAATTATAGGAAATCCGTTTTAGCGTAGTAGAGATTCCTTAGTAAAACTTTACTCTATTTTACCCTACTTTAGGCCCTACGCTAATAGATCTTTATATTAAGTTAGAGTAGAGATTATACCTCGATCTCTACTCTACCCTATACTAATCCGAAGTATAATTATAAAGAGTGTAAGAAACTTAATAATTAATTTATTTAACTTTAATTATTCTTCGTATTTAACGAGAATATTATATTAGTTAATAAATAAACGATTTTTATTATTATTTATATAAGAGGTAACGCGTAGAAATATATTAAATTATTTTTAAAATATTATATAAAAGACTTAAATAACGTTAATAATTCGAATATAAAACTTTAAATAAAGAACTTCTCTTAATTTAAAACTAAAATTCACTATATATTTAAACTTTCTAATAAAAGTAATATAATAATTCGTATTATTTAACATTTAATATAGCGAAGATCTACGTCCGATTACTCGATATAATTTTAATATTATATAATATTAACGGACTAAAACGATACTACTTTTATAATAATATATCGATAAGAATTAAAAGATAATATTAAAAACGAGTTTATATAAATAAAAGCCGAGATCTAAAACCTCTATATATTTATAAAATAAATAATCGCGATCGATAATAAATTATATAAATATATAATAAAGAAATATTATAATAGAGGAATTAATAGATAAAGATATTTAGGAGTTTATAATAATAAATATAATTTAATTAACTATTACCGTCGTAAGAAATTTAATCTATATAATTATATATTAATAAAACTCGATTTTACTAAAAAGGGACCTACGAGAGGATTCTAGAAAAGAAGTAAATAATAATATAAAGAAAAGAAAATAATGAATTATTATAATTATAATAAACCGGGCTATATTACTAGGAATTATTATTCGAAAAATATAATAAATTAATAATAATTAAATATATTTAATAAAGAGATACTAGATAATATAATCGAGTCCTTTAAAAATTTAATATAAAATAATATAAAGTTTAATAACTTATTAGAGAAATAAAGAAATATTAAAAAAAAAATTAAAGAATTCGAGAACTCGAAGAATTAAATAATAATAATAATAAAACTCTAAAGAAAGATTTAAAGAAAGGATAAAAATAAAAATATAATATAATAAATTTTAAAGAATAACTTTAGGTAGTAAACTACCTCGATAATTCTAGAATTTAATTTATCGTATTAAAAGAGAAACTCGAAGAATAGAAAAAAGAGAGAAGATAACTCTTTAGAATATACTATATATATAATAAATATTACCTACGATATAGAGAGATATACTAATTAATATATTTAAACGAATACTATAAATATTATTACGATAACTCGGGAGAGCGAAAATATATCGTAAAACTAGAATAGAATTTTAATTAATAGACTAACTACGTTAGAGATAATTATTTATAATATTTAATAAAAAAAAGAGAGAATTAAATTTTCCCGGGTTATAATAAAGATTAATAATTATAATTACGAAACTAGATAAATTATAATAAGGAATTAAAAAGTTATAACTAAAGCGAATAATATTATTATTTAACCGAAGGGTATAAAAGATACTTCGAGTTTAAAAAATACTACGAATTCTTATTTTCGTCGAGAAAAGACTAGTTCTTTATATTAAAGAGAAATATAAAGAGATTTATATATTAAATCTCAAATAGTATTTATATTTAACTTAATATAGTATATATATATAAATACCGGTAAGAGTTAACGGATATAAAGTTATTATAATAATAGACTCGGGAGCGACTAGTAACTTCGTATCTCGAATAATAATTTAAGTAATTAATTTACTAATTCGGGAGAAAAAGAAATAATATAAACTTTAACTAGCCGATAAATTAAAGTTATTAATAGAAAGAATAAATAAAAAAACGTTCCCGCTATTAATTATTATTTAATATTATTATAAGGAAATTATTTTCGATATAATAAAAATAACTATTTATTATATTATTCTAAAGATACTTTAGTTAAAGAAATATAATCTAATAATTAATTAAAAGAAAAAAAAATTATATTTTCGTATATTAAAGATATCGCTAGTATAATATTTATATATTTATAAAGGATAATTATAAATAAAAAGTCGAATTATAACCTAGTCGAAGTTTATAATACTTTATTTTTAAAGAAAAATAATTTTATATTAAGATTCAACTCGATATATATTAATTAAAGAGGTTAATAAAATAAATAAATTAAAATTTCTAAAGATAAAAATGAACCTCCTAATATCCTTAAAAAGTATTAATAATAAAAGTATCTCTTTTAGGAAAAAATAACTATAAAAGTATTATTTAAATATTAGTTATAAGATTATAAAATCGAACTCGAATTAAATAAATAATTAATATTTAGACCTATTTACACTTTATTAAAAAAAGAACTCGGAGTATTATATAGATATATCGACGAGAATCTTAAAAAAGAATTTATTCGAGAATCTAAATTACTAGTAAATTATTTAATTCTCTTTATAATAAAAAAGAATAGAAATTTACAATTATATATAAATTACCGAAAATTAAATAAATTATAATAAAGAATTAATACTCTTTATTAAATATTAACGAGTTATAAAATCGGTTTATAATAATAAAAATCTTTATATAACTAGATCTTCGAGGCGTGTATAATTTAATTCGATAAAAAAATAGAGGAGTAGAAAAATATCTTTAGAACTAAATATAATTATTACGAATATTTAAGAATACTCTTCGGATTTACTAACGCACTAGTAATTTATTAAATATTAATTAATAATATTATACGAGTTTATTTAGATATAACGGTAATAATATACCTCGATAATATTTTAATCTACTCTATTAATAAGGAAGAATATATTTTATCGGTAAATTTTAAAAGTAAATATTAATATACTTTAAATATTATTGACTCTATTAGAAAACCGTCTATAAATTTATATTGAAACTCTATATTAAATACCGACCCGAGGTTTAATAGGATTAGTAAATTAGGGGTCTAGATAGAGTCTTATTAATAAATAATATTTATTATTAATAGGTTTAGTAGGTTTAATAACTCGATAAATCGTTAATAATTTAAATATTAAACGAATAAACCTATTATATACCCTATAGTATACGTATTTATATACGTATTAATATAGGCTATAGTATACCTTATAGTATACGTAATAGCGTACGTAATTTATATATACTATTAAATAGTATACGAATAGTATACGTAAAGGTATTTTAAATAGTATACGATATACACCCCCCGTAGTAGTCTCTAAAACATTGGACGAAAGCCCCCTATAGTATACGCAATTATAGTATATACTAAGGTATGCGCTATAGTATACGATATATTATAGTATTTATATACGTGGTTTCCCCGGATATACCTAGGTAATACCTCTACGAGAATTTTTATTAAAACTTATTATTCCGGGCCTAGTAGATCGCTAGTATTAATAATTATTATTAAGAGTCGCTATCGTTAATAACGTTAATTATAAAACTTTATTTATTTTAATTATATTCTAAAACTGAGTTACTATTAATATATTAATAATATATATAGATTATTAAAATTACTAATCCGGCTAAAATTAACCTAGAGTTATTAAATTTATTAAAAGTAATTTACCTAGATTTCTAATTTACTAAATTTATTAATAAAACGTTAGTAACCCTATCCGCGCGGGCGATAACTCAGGTTTTAATAAGAGTTTTTGAGATTTACTAATATTAATATATATAAAATATCCTAATTTATTTATTATTAACTAGATTTCTTTTAAAATTAAGAAAGTATAAATTTTATAAAGAATTAGTCGAATTCTTTAAATTTATAATTAATATTAAAGATATTTATATAAACCCCGAAAAGATTAAAAGTATTAAAGAATAATTTATATTATATAATATTAAGACGGTATAGAGTTTTTTAAAATTTATAAACTTTAATAGAAAGTTTATTAAAGACTATTTTAAAAAGACTTTATTATTAATAAATATTATAAAGAAAGATATTACTTTCTAATAAAGAAAAGAATAATAATAATTTTTTAAAATATTTAAAAAGGTTTATAGAAAGCCGCCGATATTATATTCTTTTTAAAATAATAAACTAGCTCGGATTAAAATTACTATTTTAAACTTTATAATAAGAGTTTATATCCTCTAATAAAATAATAATAAATAGTACCCTATTATATATTATTTACGAAAGATATTATTAATAAAATAAAACTATAATATTTATAATAAAGAATTACTAGTAGTAGTATTAATATTGGAATAATAAAGGGTATATATAGAAAACTATTTAAACTTTACTATTTTTACAAATTATAAAAATCTTCTTAATTTTACTACTATAAAATAACTAAATAGAAGATAAGTTAAATAATTAGAATTATTAAAATAATATAAATTCAAGATCTTCTATACCCTAGGAAAGAATAACGGTCGCGCCGATATATTTAATAAACGAGAGGACTATATAGAGGATAAGAATATAGTATTATAATTAGTCTTTATTTAGTAATAAAATAAATCGCTAGTCCTAATATAATAACTAGTAGTAATACTATATATTTTTATTCCCGGAATTATTAATAATATTTAAAAAGAATATAAAAACGATATCTTAACTAGAATACTAAGAAATTAGTAATTATAAATTAAATTATTAGAATATAATAAAAGAATCTATTTTCCTAAAGAATATTTTAAGGAAATTATCCGCGACTATTATAATAATCTAGTTTAAGAATACTCTAGAGTTATTAAAACTATAGAATTAATCTATAAAGAATACGACGCGCTAGGACTATAATCGTATATCGAAAAATATATTAAGAAATATATCGAATACTAGTAGAATAAGTCTACGAAGTATATTAAATATAGTTAGATCTAATTCGCCCTAGTACCGAATATACTATAGGACGATATTATTATAGACTTCGTTATTAAATTACTAAAATTAAAGGACCCTATAACGAACGAGGTTTTTAACTCTATAATAATAATTTAAAAGAAACTTAATAAATATATTATAATAATACTAATTAAGGAAATTTATAAAGTAGAATAATATTAAGGGACGTGATTAGTATCTGGATATTTATTAAACTAACGGCTAGGTTCATTAAATTATAGCCTAGCTATAATATAAGAGTAGGCCAAAATAAAAGATAAAGGACGAAAGTTAGGGTAGGGCCAGCTACTATCTAAATAAAAACTAATATACGGAGTATTTATTTATTTCCTATCCCAGTTATATTAGGATAGAAATAAGGAAACTAATTTAAACCTAAATTAAATTTAAGGTAAATTAAACTAGGTTAGGTTAATAAGACTATATTATAATAATAACCCCCTCTTTAAGGTCGAGCTCCTACGAGATAAGTAATCGATAATAACGGATAAACAATAAAACGGGGAATAGGCGGCGGTATACGAATAAGACTAGGCGTTAACATTATTATTTATAGACGATAACGGCGGGGCTAGGTTATAGGGTACTATTTATTTATATAATAATATAAAGTATCGGTCGAAGCCGATACGAAACGATAGCCGAGGGAATAATAACGGATAAGGAATAAATTAAGGTATAGGCTAAAATTAACTTCTTAAAAATCGGACTAGGACGAAGATAATAAAGGTTCCTTATACTAATACCTCTAAACGGTATACGGTAATTCGTAGAGGCTAGCGGCGCTAGGATTCGAGATATAATACTTATTAATAGATTATTAGTAACGGGTAAAGTACTAGAAGGGTTCTTATATAACGACGTAGCCTTCTTAATCGACGTAGTACTTTAATAAAGGTAGATTATAACGGCGATCGTACTTAGAATTTAAAATACCGTTAACGTACTACTTACGTTAGCTATCTTCGGTAGTTATAAATTCTCGGATAGACTAGATTTATTTAAGTAAAGGGTTATTAGTTATTAATTATAATAAACTAGTGTAAAAGACGGGGTAAACTTTTATAAAATATAAAAAATCTAACTAGACTATAAAAGGATTATTAAAAACCTTAGAGACTCGGAAGGGGCCGATATTATAATCGTCGAGCTTAACTAAAGAGTATATAATATTTAGATTCTTAGTATTTAGCCATATTTAGTCGTTTATTAAATATATTGGATATAGGCGCCTTCGTTAGTTAGCCGAGGATTTAAAGATAATTTAAACAATAAATATTTTATCGCGGAGGTAGTCGTTTAAGGTTTCTATTTATATTACGAATTTATCGGTAATAATTAAATAGGTACGGGCTTAAGTAGTAAAATCTTAGAGTAAAAATTTAATAGGCTCGAAACCGATATATAAATATTAATTATAGTTAGTTAAAAAAGGCGAGGCTAGAGTACTAGAAAAATTAATATTATTATTAGAAAACTCCGCTCTAAGGAGCTATTTTACCTAATCATCCTATATATAATTAATATATACACGGAGGTAGTATTTTATTATAGTATTAAACCGCTCGGTTTAGTTATCCGTCTAAGGATAATACCCGGTAGATATATATTAATCGATTTTAAAACGTTTATATAAGGCCTCCTAAAACTCCGATATAAATTAAGATCCTCGATCCGAAATAAAAATATCTAGTAACTTATAGAGCTTTTATATATTCTAATAGAAAGCGTCGTAGGCTTCGTTTACTTTTATTAATATAATTAATACTAGGTACCGTATCTTAATTAAACGGTCTACGAAAATTAAAATATACCGATAAATAATTCCTATAAAGGTATAAGGCGGTAGGGGATTTATATAATCTATCGAGATATCTCTCTAACGTCGTTACGGGGGCGGTAATAAGCGTAGTTATTTTTAAATATATTAACGGGAAGGCTTAATTCTTCGGTATATATAATAATTCTTAACGAATCGCTAGATAGTAGTATAGACGTTAGGCTATTAATAGGCCCGACTAATTAATTCGTAATATTTAATACAACCTAGGTAACTACCCGCGATATTATTATAAACTAGTTAAATTAGACGAAGGCGTAATTTATTAGAATTCGGAATATATCTCTTTCCTCGGAAATAAAGAACTTTATCCTTATCTTCGTATTTAGCGAGGGGAATTCCGTTATAATAGCGCGTTCTAGAACGTAGTATTTCTAGGACTTTAAGGGCGAATTAATCGGCTTAATTAATTATATCCTATAATTAATAAGTCGGGGTATTATATAGGTTTTTATTTAAATTAATAAATTAATCTTTATTTAGTTTAAGCTCGTAGGATATAAATAGGGTCTAAAATTTTAAATCGATATTTATATCGAGGTTTATCGAGGTCGTATAAATTAATATAAAGTATAATTAGAAGGGCTGGATAAGAATCTCTAAATTTATTATTAATATAACTAGAGTAACTAGGACTAAGGCTAGGGTCGTTATATTTAACGATATATTATAAATATAATCCTTAAGGACTTCTAGGGTTAGGTTTTTTCTTTTTAATATAATTTAATACTAATATTAATATTTAGGGTCTAATTTATCCCCCTCTTTAAGGAGATCTTTTAACCGATATATTAATACGTTAGGTTTACTACCTTCTTTACCGGGCCGGTAGGTAATCTTATAATTAAAACGGGATAAAAACTTACTTTACCTCGCTTAACGGCGAGATAATACCTTAGATAAGGTAAAATATTTAAAAGTCTTATAATTAGATATTACCTCGATAAAGAGAGTAGATCCCTCTAGTTTAAGATATTATTCCTCGAATACACGGACGATTACTATAAACTCTTTATTATAGATTTTATAATTATACTCGGTAGGGTTATATTTCTTTAAAAAGTAAATAATAGGACGAAGGATATTTTAATCGTCGTACTAGGATAAAACCCCTTTAGATACGTAATTACTTAGACATATTCATTTTTACTATAATCTTACGGTCGGGGTCGAAATAAATTAGGATAATATTAAAGGTAAAAGCCTTCTTTAAGGTATTAAAAGTTATTTAATATCGAGTACTCTACTCGAAGATAATACCTTTCTTAATTAAGATTATAAATAGTATAACGAGTTTACTAAACCTATAGATAAAGCGCCGATAGAAGTTAATAAACCCTAGGAAACTTTAAATATCCTTAATATTAACTAGCTATAATTAATTCAGGATCGTATCGATCTTTTTTAAATTTATTTTAATCCTTTAAATAATAATAATTAATCCTAGGTATATAACTTCTTTAATATAAAAATCATATTTAATAATATTTATTTAGAGCCCCGCCTCGCGGAGCTTTTAAAGGATATATTTAATATAGATTTCATACTCTTCCTCGATATCGCTATAGATTAAAATATCGTCGAGATATATAATATAAATCTTATCGAGAAATTTACGAAGAGTATCGTTAATATAGTATTAAAACGAGGCAGGGTTATTATATAATCTAAATAATATAATAAGGTATTCGAATAGGCCGAATTAAATACGGAATATAATAAATTCTTTATCGCCCTCCTTAACGCGGAGGCGATTAAAAGTAGATATAATATTTAATTTAGAAAATACCTTAATACGATTTAATCGATTTAAGGTTTCTAATATTAGGGGTAAAGAGTATTTATTCTTTATAATAATAGTATTCAGCCCTCGGTAATTAACGTAGAAATATAAGCCTCCGTTAGGTTTCTTTATAAATAAGATAAAAAACGCGGTATAAAACCGACTAACTCGAATAAAATCTTTACTAAGGTTTTTATTTAGGTAACGGCGGAGCTTTAAGATCTTATTACAACTTATATTATATAAACTAGATAACGGAGGTTATAACCCTTCTTTAAATTTAATAATATAATTATATAACTAATACGGGGGTAAGGTATTAACGTCTTTTCTTAAAAAAATATCTAAGAATTTATAATACCGCGTAGGTAAGATCGTAACTAGGTTAATATTCTTATTATCTCGGTAGGCTTAAAGCTTTTCTTAAATAACGACGGAGACGAGGTAAAACTCCCTATTTATTTTAAATATAACTCGGTTTTAGGCTTAATCGTAAATATTTAATTTAAGATTTTAATTAAGGCGGGGTTTAGGTTTATAATATTTAGGTTCTTAATAAGGCTAGGTATTTAAGGTCGAGATTTCTTCTAAAATACCTAAGAATCGATCGATTTTTATAAATAATAAATTAAATATAGTTTACTCGTTAAGCCTAACGAGCCGGGTAAATAATCGAGATCTTATTTTATATATATTAAGAATAACTAGGTATTAGGTTCGTTATTCTTAATATTAAGATTTAAAATAAAGCGAGATTAAATTACGATATTTAATCTTAAACGTCTTTCCTTATTTAACGGTAATAATAATATAATTATACTCGTTATTATAACTAGTTTTTATAGGAATAAGTAACTAGGACTAAGGCGGGGAAAACTCCTTTTAAATCTAAATTTATTATTAATAAACCTAAAACTAGGGTAACTCCTTTTAAGTTTTAGGTTATTTTATACGAGTATTAAATTAAACTAAAAACTAGGTTTATTTCTAATAAATTTAAAACTAGGTTAACTCTTCTTAAATCGAGGTTTACTTTTTATAAACCTAGGACTAGGTATACTATTAATAAGCCTAGGACTAAATTTTTTTTTTTTAAATTAAAGTTTACTTTTTATAAGTTTAGGATTAAGTATATTATTAATAAACCTAAAGTTAAAGTAACTTCTCTCGAATCGGAATTAATTATTTAGTAGTAGCGTTATCGTCTATAAATAATAACGGCTCTCTATATACTAACGACTCCTTTTAAGTCGGGGTTTATTCTATACGGGTATCGGATAAAATTAAGAATTAAGATTCTTAAGTCTAGAAACTTTCTTAAGGTATAAAAAAGAGTTTATCTTCCGCGAAGACTTTTACGGGATTTAGGGTATAATTTCTTAAATAAAAATATAAAGCGAAGGTTAAGGAATTATTTAAGAAATCGGTAGTAACTTTATAATAATAAAGATATAATAAGCCGATTACGACGGGGTATTAATTAAACTTAATAATAAAGAAGATTATTCGTTTTTAATAATTATAAATATTTAAAATCGCTTCTACGATATAAATAATACGTTTTATAACGGTAAATACACTATTAAAGAGTCGGATAATACGAGGATAACGAAGAAAACGAAGGGGTAGATATTAAATATACGTAAAATTATAATTAATAAAAAAGTAACCGGATATACTAGTATTAATTAAGGTTTTAATTTAAATTCGGGACTAGTTATTCCGTAGTTAATAAGAAATAACTATATATTTATTACGAAAAGTAGGGTCGGTTTTAAAAAGCTATATAATAAACTTAAACGAAAATTTAATTAGTAACGAAGGTAAATTAAACGATATAGTTAATAAGTAAGAAAGTATATATAGGGTTCTAGGTACTTATAATCCTAATACGCGATTTTATACCGGGATTATTCTTTTCCCGCGTTTAAAGTAATTCCTCCTATAATACTTTTATCGTCGTCGACGATAATTATAATACTAGATCGGAGACTAGCTAGCTTAATTAAATAGGCTCTTATATTATACCTAGGCGATTTATAATAAAAGTAAAATCTTTATTTCTCGTAGATAGTTTTAATAACCGGGGTTCTCGTTAATTTACTTTTAATAATAATTTAGGTAGAATTAAGGTTTATTAATTCCCTAAATAAAAGAGTTAAAGTTATAATAACGGGTATAAAAGTACTCGTTATAATAAAGCGGGCTATAAGGGTAGAAGTTAATAAAGATATAATAGGCCTCCTCGAGGTTTATCCTAATTTAATAAGAGTAGTACTCTAACGAGGTAAACGGTACTTAATCTATTAAAGTTTTTAATCGATTTCGGAGTATATACGGACGTACTTATCGAAGGTATATAATCGTTAGTTATTAATTTTCCTTTAGGAGATAAAGGCCTATTAGGTAATATAATTAACGTTATTTTTTATAATATTAATTAAGGATTTATTCTTTATTCGAGAACGTTCCTTCTTTTAAATAACGAGGTTAAAATATTTATTAAAAGATATAAAGCCTTATTTAAATTCCCGGATATAATTCCGAGTATTTTTTTATTTAAACGGGTTATTATATACTTCCCGTAGCTTCTTTCGCTAATCGGTAAAGTTAGTTAAGATATAAAGACCCTCCTTTTAATAACGGTTTATTAAATTAGAGACCTTTTTATCGATAATTAACTTAAGCTCTATATAAATAATCTTATTATTATCGGTAAAGTAATAATTATAATTAATATATATCCGCTATATTAACGTTTACTTTTAAATATCTAATTTATCTTAGTCCCCTTTATATTCCGAGATATCTAGGAGCTTTTCGGATCTAGGAGGTATTCGAGATCGGGAGGGGGTAAGTTATTAAATATTTAAGAAGAAAAACGAGCGTAGGCCTATAATAATAGTATTATTAAAAGTATTCTTATCGAATACCTAAAGCGGGGGCTAAGGTATAATTTAAGTTATAATAAATACGGCCTAGGCTATTACCTAAACGATAATATAAACTAGGGATTACGTATTTAATATAAGAAGAAAAAGAGGCGTAGATAAGGATAAAATATCGAATAAAGAATTACTCTCGACCTAAATATATAAATAATCGAAGGTATTTAGGAAGTTAATAGGGTTATTCTAAACTTCGATAAAGAATTATCGTACGCGGTCTTCGGGGTTAGGGGGTTAATCCTTTATAATAATTATCCTAATATTAAAGAGTATTAACTAGGTAGTTAATCTTTTATAATATTAAAAGACGGGATTAATATCTAGATATTTATTAAATTAACGGCTAGGTTTATTAAACTATAGTTTAACTATAATATAGGAGTAGGCTAAGATAAAAGATAAAGGACGAAAATTAGGGTAGGGCTAACTATTATTTAAATAAAAGTTAACGCACGGAGTATTTATTTATTTCCTATCCCGGCTATATTAGGATAGAAATAGGGAAACTAACTTAAACCTAAATTAAATCTAAGGTAGGTTAGGCTAGGCTAGGTTAATAAGACCATACTATAATAAATAAATCGTCTTTATATTACTAGATTAATTAATTAAGAATTATAATATCCCTAGGTTAATTACTTTTAACCGAGATAAAAAATTTATTATTAACTACTAGAAGATACTAGTTAATACTATCGGAACTAAATTACGAATATTAACTATATATTATCTATAAATAAATAGATAAATAGAGCGAATAAACTAGATAATAAAAATATATTTACGATATTACGTTAATAGGAAGTAAAATAACTAGGTAAAACTTTTATTTATAATTTAATTAGCGTTTAATAACGCGTAGTTTAATATAATTAAACTTATACTATTCTTTACTAACTACGGGAAATATACGAATATATTCCTAGAATTTAGATAGAGACTAAATATATAAAAAGCGTTAATCTATATAATTAATATAAAGATATTATATAGGAAGATATAAACCTAGATTAATTAATAAATACTCGAATAAAGATAAGAGTCGACGAGTATCGAAAAGAATATCCTTAAATAAAGAAGAGGGATAAAGTATATTTCTTAATAAAAAATATAAAGAGTAAAAGACTAAATAAGAAATTAAATTATATTAAAATCGAATTATTTTTAATTAAAAAGAGTAAAAAACTAGTTAATTATAAACTAAACCTTCTAACCGATACTAAAGTATATTTAATATTTTATATCTTTTTATTAGAACTAGTAAACTCTTTAATATCTTTATAAAATACTTTTTATTTTTATATCGAAGAAGAAATAAAATTCGAGGTTAAAAAGATTCTAGAATTTAATTATAAAAATTAGAAATATTTTATTAAATAGAAATAGTACGATAATTTAAAGAATATATATAAATTAAGAATAAATTTTATAAACTACTAGTAACTCCTTAAGAAGTTCCGCTAGGATCGGAGAGAGAATAAATAATAACTAATTAATCGTAATTAGTAGGTAGTTAGAATTACTCGGAGGAAATATTAAAAAAAAGATTCTCCGAGTTAGCGGAGATAAACCTTTTTCTCTCCTCCTCTTTTAACTCCGCGATATTTATTTATTTTATCATTATTAATCCTTCTTTCTTATTTTCTAGAAATTTTAATTATTATTTAAAGCGATTTATTTTCGCGTATTACTCGACTAGTTTTAAACGGGCTTTATAAACTTCTTTTTCTATTTTTAAATACTTATTACGAATTCTTTATAATATTAATAATAATATAATAAGATTATAATCCCGCTTTAAACGAACGTATTTTATATATTTCTCCAATAACTCTCCGACTAGATAATTCTTCGAATCTTTTATATAATATTAATAAAGATATATTATAAAGTTAATATTTTTTAAATTATTTAATAATTCTTTACGACGGGTTATTAAATTATAAAAATTAACTCGACGAGATAATATAATAAAAAAGTAAAATATTTTCGAGACGAAAATTTAATAGAGAGAGAAATAATATTACGATTTACTATTATAATAAGATATATATAAACTAGTAATACTACGTAGAATATTTATTTTACTTAATATAATAAATATTATAAATATAAATTATATTTATTAAATTCGTAGGAGTAAATATATAGAGTATATATCTCTTAATATAATTTCCTTCTATTATATAAATAGTATATTTTTTAATAAATAAAAACTTCGTATTTAACTTCCTTTAAAACTTTTAATTATAAATTCTAAATATAAATATTTATTAAATTATTAATTAAGATTATTAAATTTATCTAGTTAAATTTATTTATTTATACGAAATTTATTATTTATTAATCTTTAATACTCCTCTCTAAGAGAATTAACCTAGGTCCTATCGACGTTAGATTAAAATATTGAACGGAGAGTTTTAATAAAACGCCCCGGAGTCGCCTTTAAAATATATTTATTCTAGCGCCTAAGGGCCTTTTAGAGACTCGTTTAGAGATTAATTTAAAGACTCTATTTTATTAATTAATATAATTACTCTATAATAGCGCCCCTCTATTATTAGCCGTCGGATATTAGTATTAATTATTTTAAAATACTATTACTTTACTTTAGAGGAGGGTTAAGGAAATAGATTATAATATATATATAATATTATAACGGTTCCACGTATTAGATTATAACGCTTATTTATTTATATTTATAGATTATTTTATTTATAATACGTCTATATTTATAATACGTTACTTTATTTTTAACCGGGTTTTAGTTCTATTTAATTAATTATAAAATACGAAATAGAGTCTAGTTTAAAAATAGACTACCCGTACTAGTTTATTAGGTACTAGGTATTAGTAGTTTATAAATATATCGGTATATTAACCCCTATCTTTACTAGGCGTAATATCGTAGAACTACCCCCGCGAGAAAATCGGCTAAATCGAAAGATTCTGGCCTTAAAATAACGAAAGTATTAATATTTCTCTACTATATACATTCCCGAGTAGTAGCCTTGGCGTATTAAGAGGTAATACGACCGTACGGAGTTATTTAACCGTACGGGTACACTTTACCTAACTCGTAACCATTAATTGTAGGTTAGATAGTAGATATATAGTATTAAAATAAACGCGTTAATATATATATAACGCCTCTTTATTTTACTATGATATTTCGAATACCTTTAAGCTAGTAAACGTAAGATTTTAAATACGTACTATTTTATTAATCTACTAAGTATACGGTCTACTGACGGTATCGGATATTTAATATAGTATTTGTACCGCTACCAGCAATCATAGCCCTCCGCTAAGGTAGTCTTTCGCACTTATTTCTCTTCCGTTCTAACCTTCGCAACTCGATCGATCCGCCTCGGAGAAGCTTAGAGTATTATTTAAATAACATTCCCTCAAATTGTACTAGCTTTACGCTACGTGGTTGTGGTCTAGTAATCTGATTTATGATTCTTGAAAAAAAAATTAGTGGGGTTTCCAAAAGTTGAAAAAAGGCCTATCATTATTGGTATACAAATACGCGCTAGTTATATTCCGTGCTCGAAGTCCAATGCGCAAGGCTACTCTACATTTTTCCTCATGGGAAACACAAGCGTCCGTAGTGAATTATGCGTATTGAAATGTAAGGACGACCTCACTAAAGTCAAAAGCAAGGCTTTTGATGGTATACGCAGTACTTAGCATACCGCGGTAAGAAAGGTATGATACGTCATTTGTAGCTAAATAGTACGTACACTATAGGTCTATACCGTACCATTGACACCATTGAAAGCCTTGGTCAAAAGGTATCATGCTCCCCTTGATCTAGACTATCATGAATCTTCTCGCACTGCTTTCTTAAAGTTCTTCTTTACCCCTTTCATACTACGCCTTGGCCTGACAGTCGCCCTTGACGACCCCGGCTTGTTACTGCAAAGCATCCATGCACCCATCGGCTGACGAACACCGATATGTCTTCCATCAGGGCTGACGACCTCAACCCGCGGATAAGGTCTTGCATCGAAAAGATCGCGGGGTCCAAACCCTGCCTCCATATCTTTCTTTCGAACTTGAGCCACAAGCTCGACCCAGCCACAGCCTTCGATGAGCACGTCAGTCGAAAGAACGATAAAGGGCAACACCTTGGGGTTTATTCCAGCTGCAGCAGGTCGGGTCAGTGGACCAGCGCGCTGCTTTGTGACGTCCCATTTCAATGGAAACGTTCCTGCTGGATCCATCCTACTACCAATAGCTGTCTTGGTAATTGTGGGAACTCCTGAACGTTCTTTCTGGGTATGAATCGCAACCACTCGTTCTGTTGACGTGACATGAGATTTGAGTGGTACAAATGGGTAGGCCAAAACCGGGACATCAGTCAACGGTGTAATACGTACAAGGCCCCCTATAAGCAGAGATTGTCCAGGTTTGATTGTAAGTTGCTCTGGCTTGACTCTGTGACGCATCACAAGGTCCGCTTTGTGTTCGTCCTGGACGAAAGCCTCGAGATCACCTCGATCTAGACCCGGAAGGTCTATCAACTCCCCTTTCCCACCGCCAAATGGGATTCTGATTGGGGAAGCCGTGGTCCCCGGGAGTGATGAGACTAAAGGGAGGACTGGATATGGGGTTTCTAATGGCGCAGGAGGGAGTAGGGAATCTCCCAGGGGCCGCTCATTTGCCTTATCTGCTGGCTCTTGGTTCGCTCCTTCGCCCCGGACATTGTATCTAGACGTTTTAATTGAACCGGGTGCCTCTGCAATGTCATCGTCTTTCAGGCCTCGCTGAGCAGCTTGTCGCACAGACTCAACGCTAACTTCCTCATTGCGGCCTTTGGGAAAGACATTCTCGAACAGGTTGCTTTTGCCCACATTGACCTTTCCGACCATCCATCCACCTCCTCCTCGGTTCCAAATGTCTTCTTTGACCTGCTTCGTCCACCATCCCCTTTTTGAGCTGACACATCGTACATTCCCAAGGCGGACATTTTCACCTAATCCACCCAATGCATCACGCAAGACCCGTACTATGTACGGCATTAGGCTATCCACCTGCTCTTTCTTCGGAGCCAATAAATCCGAACGTGTAATGATAAAACTCATTTCCGCCTTGCGTCCATACTGAAAGTGACTAGTCTTTGCTCTCCGATTCACCGATCTTTGAGGAGCCAGGGATAGATACCGCTGTATGGACGGAATGAGAGAAAGTGGGAAATCGGCGGCATCTAGAACGTGGTAGATATGATTGTAACTATGCGGAGACTCTGAGATGATCTCCTGGAGAGATCGTATAGTTGGATGTATCACAGAGGTACCGGAATGATGATGCGTTAGGTCGTGACAGCGATTACAGATAGGTGTTGGTATCGTTTTGGAGCTCTGTGCTACTGTAAATAGATCAGTAAGCAATCTTGGGAGGAAGTAGCGTTTCGGTACCTTTTTCAGAAGCCTTGGGACCAGTCAACCCCAAGTGAGCTAGCAAAGATGCATCTGCGGTCCCTATTACGTGATCAAAGGTTTCCGATTCTCCTGTGTGTCCCCTGCAAACGGGTTGTCCATTGCGAGCAATGAAAGCTCTCACGGACTTGCGGTTGGTGCTGTAGAATCCAGGCTGATCCGAGCTAATGGTTTGGGTCAATGCGCCACACCCTGGACATGATCTTGGAAGCTCAAGCAGCTGCGAAGGCGTTGGCAGGCCTTGCACCGACAAGCTTTGCGCTGGTGGTATGACGGTCTCAATATAGAGCTTGCGCTTTTGCGGCCTCGAAAGTTGTGCGTTTCGACTTCGGCCAAGAGAGAGGCTTTCATAGGGCCGCAGTAGTGAGCAAAGGAACAGTGGGATCGTGATACTCGAAGGCTTCACTCGAAAGACTAAATGCCTGACCGATGCCATCAAATGCTAGGATCTCCCGCAACATCTGTCAGGAAGTACTAATTTTGCTTACCGCACTAGTAATGCTGACTAGCATATGTGAACAGGGTCTACGTTAAGGAGCCAGATTCTGCAGCCTGCATTCAAAAGACGCATGAATATGGCAGTCGATTGGCTCTCTATAAACTCCCTGACGCGATCGCTGAATCGAGATCACACATATTCAATTTCATGAAACCACAGCCTTGCCTTTGCCTTTGCCCGTCACTACCGGCACATCTCCACTGACTTCTTGGCCATTGTCTTCGGCTTGGTCATCAACTTCGTTGTCGCTCATGAATTCGTCGTCCTCATCAAAGCCAAAGTAAGCTCTCGTTGCGGTAGGTGTAGATTTCGAAGATGAGGCGATCATGCGTTTCGCGGGCATCGACCCTGGCGTCTCATAATCAATCCCCTCGCTCGCTTGAGCAGATGTGCCACCAGAGCTACCACGTGAAGCTCGTTTGAGATTATCGTGGAAGTCTCCGGATTTCATGGCTGCCAACACTGCTTCCCTCGCTCTCTCCCCAGCCTCTTCCTTATCCTCCATCCACTTCCCATCGACCTTGCCTTTTGATCCATTTCGAATCTCCTCCTCCCTTCTTTCAGCCAAGACTACAACCTGCTCCCAACGCTTCTTGCGTGCTTCCCTTTCCTTTTTCTCCATATCCGGTTTCAGCGCTAAATATTCCGCAAGGTTTTTCGCTTCATTGACAGTCCGCAGACGCCGGCCATCCAAGTTTCGATTTGAGCTGTTGTTATCGCCCTGGTTTTTCTTCCGTTTTGAGGACATGCGGCCGCCCGCTGCACGAAGCTGAGAGCCAAAGCCGCCTTTCCCACCGCAAAGCGGCACTGAAAGACGTAGAGGGAGCATAGTATCATGATCGGTAGAAAAAAGCGAAGAAACTGGATTGTCCGAGGGCAGGAACTCCTTGTTTGACGTAGTAGTGAGTATGAGGCGAGAATCCAGGTGTGGAAGCCGATTTGAGATTTGTTGCCTCAGGTCTGTGATGGGTGTGGAGCATTCGACCGGTAGAGACAGTGTGGATGGTAGACCCAAACCAGGGAACGAGGTCAATAAGATGTTGATCATTTGGGAAGCCATGCTGAAACTTTGGTGTTGAATGTGGAAACCAAATTGAATGTTATGAGAGATGGCAGTATGGCACCAGATAGATTACAATACACTAGTGCAGCCGCCGAGCCGCCGCTTATATTAGCGACGATGTTGCTCGTCTAAACGTCCCACAAAAGTTTCTGGGCATTCACCCAGAACGACAATTACAAGCTCAGCATCGATCAAAGCGATTCCCCAAAATACGCCAGCAACTCGCGATCATGTACGTCGTTTCTCCGCAAAATTCGAATTGGATCAGCTAACACTCTCTCAGGCTTATTCCTAAGGCCGACCGAAAGAAGATTCACGAGTACCTCTTTCGCGGTACGTGTGGACGAAGGCCGGCATTTAGAAATTTGTCGCTTGCAAAATCACTAATACGGTATTGCAGAGGGTGTACTCGTCGCAAAAAAGGACTTCAATCTCCCCAAGCATAATGAGATTGACACAAAGAACCTATACGTATGTCGAACCTTGTCAGTAATAGTCTCACCACTCTAAATTGCTCCAGGTTGTCAAAGCTTGCCAGTCCTTGACCTCCCGTGGTTACCTCAAAACCCAATTCTCCTGGCAATGGTACTACTATACCCTCACTCCTGAGGGCCTTGACTATCTACGTGAATGGCTACATCTACCTGCTGAGGTTGTACCGGCAACACACATCAAGCAACAACGCTCTCACGCTCCTCCTAAGGGTATGATGGGTGGTGACGATCGCGAGCGTCGTCCTGGTGGACGTGGAGGACCCCGTGGCGACCGCGGAGACCGTGAGGGCGGATACCGACGACGTGAAATGGGCGATGCCAAGGAGGGTGGTGCACCTGGGGAGTTTGCTCCCAGTTTCCGTGGCGGGTTTGGCAGAGGTCGTGGCGCTCCTCCTTCTTAGAGGTGCCTCGACAAACATTACCGGTGGACTATGTTGATTGAGCGGCTGGACGGTAGCGTATTCGGTCGAGTGGGAGAAATCGCTGGGGCAGTTGCTGTCGAAGGAGGCTGATGACACTGCAAAATACTTAATGCAAGAGAAGAGTCCTACACAAATTTCGAAGTCCCCTTCGTGATCCTGCCTCATTCGTGACTAGATTCTGCGCTGATGTAAGTCCCCTATATCTGCGCTAATTTTAATACATCAGTTCTTAGCCTTTTCTCCTCTAAACTTGTCATAGCGCAGCACAGCTCCCATCAAAACTTGAGCGCCGTTGGCGCAGTCTTCTGGCGAACAGTACTCTTCTGGATTGTGCGATACTCCATCCTTGCAGGGGACGAAGATCATAGATGTCGGCACACGTTTGCTGGTGAATACAGAGTCGTGTCCGGCACCGCTAATCATTGCTTGGGAAAGTTTCCCCTGCTCGTCTCCGAAGAGGTCCCTCGTGCTGTTTTCAACACAGCGAATGCAATCTTCGTCGAAATTGATCGCCTCGCTTGGAGCGTCCAAACTCCAATACACAGAACATCCTTTCCCAATAGTCCCGCCCTCATTCAGATCGTCTACCGGTTCATTACTCGCAATCTTTTCAAAGTCTGTCTGAAGCTGGTTTTCTAATCTCATCAAGCGATCATCTTCACCCGCTCGAATGTCAAGGCTAAACTGTACGGTTCCAGGAACGGTGTTGGTACTGCCAGGAGTCAATGTCAGAATTCCAGTGCTTGCCAGGCATGAGTGCTTTGTTGCGAGTCTATGGGAGTGCACGATCAATTTCGCCGCCGTGAGCATTGCATCTGATCTGTTGGCGAAGTCTGTTGTCCCTGTATGACAATCGCGACCTTTCACCGTCACAGTATGCCACCTGTAAGCTTGCACTCCGTGAACGATGCCTATTTTTTGTGATTGCGCTTCTAGACGAGGCCCCTGCTCGATGTGTAGTTCGAAATGGGCTCCAATTCGCATCGCTTTGTAGGTTGTCTCCATGTCTCCCAAAAAGCCGATCCTTTTGAGCTCTTGCTTCATTGTCTGCTTTCCACCTGCAACTTCCTGAAGACTATGAGCCCTTTCGAGTGGTATCTTCCCAGCCCATACTCCGGAGGCTATCATGGAAATTGGAAACCTTGCTCCTTCTTCGTTAGTCCAATTGATGACACCGACAGGATATTCGGTTTCAATCTTCTGTTCTTGCAAGACCCTGAGCATTTCGACGCCTGCACAGACGCCCAAAATCCCATCATAGCGGCCTCCAGTAGGCTGTGTGTCTAGATGCGAACCAGCACACGTTGGCGTCCCCTCGCGTCTTCCCTTTCTAATGGCAAAGGTATTTCCCATGGAATCAACGCTAACATTACATCCAAGGGATTTGGTAGTCTCCACAAACCAATTTCGAGCCATGCGATCTGCAGGCCAGAGGGAAAGTCTTGACATGCCTGTCTCCGTTTGGTCTCTAAGCCGAGGTCAGGCTCCAGAATACTATCAAGTCTGCCCAACAAATGGCGAGCTCTCCCAATTTCGCAGTAATAAAGACGATCAATAATAGAGACGTTGACCTACTCGCCCCATCTTTGGCCCTGGCCCCATTGGCAAGTATGATGTATATCAGCCCATAGTCTATCCTGGTTGACCTTCACGTTCGGTGTAGTCCTAGACACACTCCTATAAGCAACTCCCGCCGACGACCGTATCTTCGACGTGGAAAGTAGTCTTAGACCATTCCCTTGGATCCGTAGCACGGTCCTTCTCACGCGACAAATGCTCATTGAATACATTCAAAACACAGTCTGTACAGACATATACAATAACATTGTTGTTATCAGTCCGCATCTCTAGGTAGCTCTAGGGGCCGATCGACTGTTCCGGGGGGAAGCTGTCTATTCTAGTGGGGCTTGGCTGTGGCCATCTTTCCATCTTGTCTCTCATTCTCTACAACAATGTTTACATCAAAGTCCTCCCTTCTGTTGCTTCGAGATATGCTGACCAAGGTACCTGGAGTAGGACATTATACTGCATCCTCTTGGCCATTGAGTCACTTCGATAGGCATCTTTGCGATACTGGCCAAATATCATCACGACTTACTGCAGATCATCCTATTCACGGCCAAGACGGCCTTTTGCAAGATCAACATAAGAAAATATATAGTATTGGAAATGTGGAGAGCCCATGAGCTCTGTCAGCTTCTGTACTCTGACTACAATCAACAAGCGCAACCTTAGCTTTGATCAATGCCTTCTTGGCCTGCTCGATTACACCTTGGCTCATCTCCCTCAAGTAACAGCCCTTCACGTCCAAGGTCAAGCGGCGTGAAAACTCTGCACCGGGATCAAGCTTTTGGGAACCTGTACAGGGATTCGCCACTGCACGGCGTCCCTATCCTAGCTTCATCTGACTTGATCGCTCCTTCCCATCCACATCAGAGGCCAAGACATGGACGTTCACACAGCCATCCCCTATCTTCGATCTTTAGTAGTGGCAGGAAGCCCGACCGACCAAGCGACGACGACCTCCTTGATGATACTCTAGATACTTCTGATGGTGGCTTGCCGGTGCTCTCTGCCCGACCTGCTTCCAGAGATTTGATGGCTACAACAAACGGGGCTCCCTCTCAAGCTGGAGAGAACGACTTAGTCACAGGCAAATGTGGTACGTGCGACTCTTTAGTGAGATGGCCGCGGCACTTAGACGTTTTTCGCTGCACGGTGTGTCTTATGGTCAACGATTTGAAGCCATCAGCAGGGCCATCGGCAGTGGCTCGTACTGCTGAAGCTACGAACGGCCCTGCGACACCTGCAAGAACAGGCCCGTCAAAGAAAGGTATGACGGATTACCTCATTACATGTTATTTCTCTCTGACGATTGAGTCTAGTCGCCCGGCTATCCTTACAAACAACTCGAAACCTCGTCGACGAAAGCCTGCGCCTCTATCTGCAGCAACGCCTCGAACACGGTCTGAAACATACCACTGAACAGCTTCCTGAGCGGGGGAGCGAAACGAGCAACGCAGGTCGATCAATGGCACTGTCTTCGGGAATCAATGGCGACCATTCCAACGTCGAATCATTGGTTCATACCACCCCATCCCCTTCCAGAGCTCCACCCGCACCCCCGGCACAGTACGCTGCGGTCAAGTTTGCGGACGGTGCTTCTGGGGATTCTCAACAGCATGTGCTGGACTCTTCTCGATCTATGTTCCGGCTGCTGGAAAACTATATTATAGCATGCTTCAGTAGTGTTGAATGTCTGAATGTGTCGTTTCTAACGTACATGCCCCAAGTCGTTAAAGCAGCCAGCGAAGGCAACGTCGTGGAGCGATGTATAACATTCAAGCCCGAAGACAGTGCTACCTCTGAGACACCTTTCCCTGAAATCGATGCCAAGACATTGCTTCTTGGAGATTTTGCTGAGAACGGGATGTGGTGGACAGGACGGAGCCAAGTCGAACAGCATCGATCACGAAGCAACGCCTTCCGAACAATAGAGGCAAGTTCGGAGGGAAAAGTCAGCTTGAGAAGCCCGTGTATTAATTGGTCAGATCTGGATGAGTGGTATCACACTGTCGTATCTGTCGGACGCTCGTGGAGAGACAGACTACGGGTCTTGCGGGAGAGTAGCTCATTGAGCGAGAAGGCAAAGCAATCGCTGACTAGTATGTCCGCGGAGCTAATACAGCAAATTGACAACGAGGTTACTGATGCCTGTGCCCACGTCCAACGGGCACTGTTAAAGGCAACGGAGAACCTTCTTCGTCGGCCGGGGCGGTCACTGAGAGCCGCTAAAGATTGTCGTTTCCTCCTCATACTACTCTCAAATCCTCTAATATACACTTCAGACTCCAGCAAATTCGTGTCTTCAAGCACACGGATCGTTGAGAAGACTGAAAGTCAAGATAAGTCTACAGCCCCAAGAACGCCCATCGCAACTTTGAGAGAACCTTCAGCGTCTGCTCGGGGGTCACCAAGCACCAGTAGTGGGAGTGCGGGAAGGCATTCAGGTATTATAAAACGTATCTTGGGTCTCCTAGCCAATCTTCCCAGCGAAATCCATCAGCATCTTGTGAACTGGTTTTTGCGATTCTCGGAAGCTCATCTTCGAAGCCTTGTAGATCTCGTGGGCGGATTTGTTACATATCGACTCTCAAGGCAACATGGTAGGAAACGCTCCAGCAGCCATGATCCTAGTGGAGGGTTAATACCCAGTATGACGGGTCTTGGTGCAGGAACGTCTGCTCATCTCCATGCTGCTCTCGGCGTTTCCGTGGCACCGAAGTCACCAGAGAAAACTGATATGTTGCTCTCGTACAGCGAGGATTGGCAAGTTAAGGCTGCTGCACGGGTTATGTCCTTGCTCTTTTCCGCAAGTATTCAAGGATCCTCTCGCGTTCAAGAGGCTGGTAAAGCTATTATGTCAGGAAAGGGTCGAATTATAGCTGGATCCACTCCTCATAGTCGGGCTCATCGACATGGCCAGCTTCTCCCAACAAATGCCTTCTACAACACACGTCTGGACTATATTGACCTTGTGACTGACTTTGAGATGTGGGAGTCTCGGAGGGGGAAATTCTCGTTCTGCCAGTATCCAATGTTTCTGTCAATTTGGGCCAAAATACGGATCATGGAGCATGATGCACGCCGACAAATGGAGATCAAGGCTCGCGAGGCCTTCTTCAACAGCATCATGAATCGAAAAGCCATCAACCAATATCTTGTACTTAAAGTTCGAAGGGACTGTCTCGTTGAGGATAGCCTCAGCGGCGTGAGCGAAGTGGTCGGTCAAGGCCAAGAAGAGATCAAAAAAGGCTTGAAGATCGAATTCAAGGGCGAAGAAGGGCTAGATTCTGGAGGACTCCGAAAGGAGTGGTTCCTTCTCTTGGTCCGAGAAGTCTTCGACCAAGAACACGGATTGTTTGTTTACGACGAAGAGTCACACTACTGCTATTTTAATCCGAACACGTTCGAAACGTCGGACCAGTTCTTCCTGGTCGGAGTTTTGCTTGGCCTTGCAATCTACAATTCCACTATCCTCGATGTTGTGCTCCCACCGTTTGCTTTCCGAAAGCTCCTCGCATCTGCGCCAAACTACACAGGGCCTGCAACAACCTCATCACGGCCCGCTTCTGGTTATACTCTCGAGGACCTTGCTGAGTTTCGGCCCTCACTTGCGAACGGTCTGAAGCAGATGCTAGAATTTGACGGCAACGTTGAAGAGACGTTCTGCCAAGGCTTTGTTGCTGTTGTAGAGCGCTACGGTCAGCGTGAACAGGTCTCACTCTGCCCCAACGGTGAAAGACGAGCCGTGACCAATACCAACCGCCGCGAATTCATCGACCTGTACATACGCTACCTCCTTGATACCTCTGTTGCTCGACAATACGAGCCCTTCAAACGTGGCTTCTTCACTGTATGTGGAGGCAATGCGCTGTCTTTATTCCGGCCTGAGGAGATTGAGCTTCTTGTCCGCGGTTCGGATGAGCCATTGGACGTTGCAACGTTGCAGACCGTCGCTATTTACGATGGCTGGGGCAAGGGCAGAGATCCAGCTGACGAATCAGCAGTGAGATGGTTCTGGGACGCATTTGCGAGGGCCAACGCAAAGGATCAGAGAAAATTGTTGAGCTTCATTACAGCCAGCGACCGAATTCCGGCGATGGGGGCCACGAGTCTCGTCATTAAGCTTACATGTCTAGGCAATCATAGCCAGAGATTCCCAACTGCTAGGACGTGTTTCAATATGCTGGGTCTGTATCGATACATGAGCAGGGAGGTACTGGAGGAGAAGCTATGGAGAGCGGTCGTTGAGAGCGAAGGATTTGGAATGAAGTGATGACCAAGATACCCATAATCGTTTAGTCCATGGCGTTATTCCATGGCGTTAGAGTGGGTGTTTGGTGAGCCTGGTATGTAGCAGGTGTGGAGCTACGGCCGCGACGCGACCGTCAATCGAAGCATTGAATAAAGAAGGATGGAACCAAAGCCATGCATTGTGGCACTTGGCCGGTAAAACCCCCATAATCTAGCAATTATGCCGCTTATTTGCAGCCCAAATGTCCAATTGTTTTGCTCAAACCCCCCCCTCTTCAAAGTTGCGTTGAATAAACTCAATATTGATATCATTGGCTTTTCGCTCAGCTACAGCGCGAACGAATGCGCATCTCACCCCCTACGAGCTTCAGTCTGTGTGTCCAATGCTGCTAACCATCAAATCAGGGCCAAAAGATGTTTTCTCCTGCATGGCTTTCACTCTGCTTCCCGACACTTGAAAGCTCACGACGACAAACGAATGTGGCTATTGGTATCATGCATGGGGAAGTCGGCGCGACTGATGCAAGTGAAGGCTACACCTTACATGATTGAACCAGACTTCTTTGATCTATTTTGAACAAAGTATTTCATGCTGTCTAACCACACTCGCCCACAAATTAGCCAGGAGCCGTGTAAGGCGTCACGCTGAGGTCGACGATTTGTGAGGACCTCTGCGGTTCATAACGGGATCAAGAATAATCACCATCTGGTGTTCATAGCATGCTGTTGCTTCTGAAAAGTTTTGCATGAGCTCTAGATATCTTTCTGTCTGTGGCTGACGCTCATTTCATACAATCGATCACCTCAATACATAGCACGTCAACCCCTAACGATAACGCCAGTATGACTCGGTGTTGTGGCGCTTCCACGTCTTCCTCCTCCCTGCCGTTGTCTTGTTGAACTTGTGGCCCTTGCCCAGACCACGAGACTTCTTGCCAGTAGCCGTGAGACCTCGAGATTCGCGGTGCTATGATTTTGTCAGTACAAAGAGCGTGAATTTGGCTGGGCCACAGTCTCACCTTGTGGACGGGCTTAACAATCCAGTTGATGCGGGCATCGCGACGAATGGCCTTGTGCTGGGGGTCGACGAGGATAACCTCGAAGTATTTGTAGGTAGAGTCTTGGTTGATCCAGTAAGAATTCAGGACTCTGAGATTGGCGCAGCGACGTCCTACACGCTCCTCTGCCGTAGATTTGAGCGAGCGTTGGTACTTCAGCTGATTAACACCCTGATTGGTGGGTTTGCCTGCGACGCATCACATATTAGCACTACTCCAGCTATAGATGTACAAAACCTAACTGACCGTAGGTAGCACCCTTGGGCACTGGCTTCTTGCGCCCTCCTCTACGTACGCGAATACGGTAGATGACATATCCTTGCTTGGCTTTGTATCCCAGGCGGCGAGCTTTATCTGGGCGAGAAGGACGGGAGGCGCGGTGGATGACATTCAATTGTCGTAGCTATATTGATGCACTCTCAGCAGTGTTCAATGAGTGTATAGCAAGACACGTGTAGTGCCACATTGGGTATTCCACCCCCCACATTGTAGGGTGTAGATGGTGTAGAGCCTCATTGGAGGTCTTGCGAGCGCTGTCTTACCTCCCAGCAGCGGACTCGTAGTAGGAAACGGAGGATATCGGACTGCTTCTTCTTCTGAAGCTCTTCGACGTATTTGAGGGCGCCCATCTGCGTTTGCTCTGGTCAGCCATTATCCGTTCCACACGGAGTCGGACACGATTCCCATAGCGCTACATGCATCTCAGTAAGGAATCAGATGTGTAGAAGCGTACCTTGACTTCCGGTATCGATTCGTCGTTGTCTTCGTAATGTGGTAGAGGAGCTTCTTGCTTGTGGGCGGAGTCGAAGTTGTGGAGCGGCTGAAATTTAAGCGACTCGCTGACTCATCTAACGCTATCTCTCCACGCTCTCCTTCTCCTATCTTTGAAACGGTGCATACAATCTTGGTAGGATTTCATCTCTTGCAAACTTGTTTTGTGTTATGCTGCTCTCAACTATATAGAATCCATAGCAAGACCCGGCGCTCAAAGCGGAACTATAGCTTTCAGCGACAGCAAAAAAGTCTCAACCACCCCCCTTTTCGTGATCACCATTCGCTCTTCTCTGGTATATGCTTGACCATGTGGTGTACACTTCTTCCGACTCGTTTTGCTGCTACTCCCCATCCATCGAATTCGTCCTCGCCGACCTTCCCAACTTCCTGCTTAGATGGAACCACAGCGAAAGGTTTCCACAGATCATCGTCCTCTTCTGGTAATATCACACCCGCCGCTATATCGCTCGAGGACTTGCTACTATTATGGAGAAGATGATGGACTTCGAGTTTCGTCTTCTCTGCCTGTTTGTTGACGACTCTGTGTACCGTTTGTCTGCCTGCCTCCCAATTAGACTCCGTTCTCAGGCTACCGTGTGTAGATGCGACCCGTTGACACATCCTATCGTAATGCTCGAGGAGCTGGCGCGAATGAGCGATCCCCGACTTGGCATTGTAGAAGATACTGTGAGCTGCGAGTTTGGTTCTTGTTGTCTCCTTAGCTCCCATCGTAGTCTTGTCAATGTGTTGTCGTTGACTCTCAGTGAGAAGTGTAATGAGTGAACCTTGTAGCCGAGTGTCTCGTGTTGTGCTGCACATCCAATTAGCTGAAAGGACCCGCGTTGTGACAGCGGGGGTGTTCATTTGTACATCTCCGAAGCGTTCTGATCAAATAGTCTGTATAGTGTTTGCTTCTGCTGCTCCATCGCTTCTGTGAAGTTCGCAACCGCCGTGTTGCTGCGTTTTGTTGTTTCCTTCGCCACAGCCAGGAATTGTCTGACAGGTCTGTGAGTCTATGGTCGCAACAACAAGTTCTTGAAGCTGGTCTTACACGCTCATTGAATGACCAGCATCCTCCTCAGAGTCAAGTACATCGTCTATTTGAGCGGCTTGCTGGCTGGTTCGGCTGGACTTGGACTTGTTCGTTTTCTTGAGATCGAGGTCTGCATCAACTAGATAACAAGGATCAGCTGGATCTAAGTCAACAGATTTCCGGTGGGTTATTCTACCGTTTGATCGTTTGCCAGCTTTAGCCATGGCAATTGGTAGGCTTCAATTCTTCCTGAGTAGGTATCTTGTTGCACTGCTACCCTCGTTGTTGCAATTTGGAAATGAAAAACCGCTAGAAATGCTACTACGTGCTGATGACTTATGGTCAAACGGAGCATCACTACAGCGAATTTACATTAAAAAATCGTAAAAAGCATTCTATCAGGCACATTCACATTCACTCCAGCTCATCAGTGCGCACTTGGAAATGCTACTTTTCATGACAAGGTTATGCAGCGAGAAGCACACAGCGTATTCGAGTTGGTCTTCTTCTGTGTGCTGTTCTAGCTAATAGCCCAACTATGAATGAAATCATCTTGATATCTGCACTCGTAATGTCTGTGATCTACCTGGAGGTGTCCAACTAGCATTCTGGGTCGCTGCTATAATCCCTTATATTCCGAATAGTTTGGAGCATGGACACTATTCTATGCGGTCGTGTCGTCATAAAGTCATTGGCAGTCTCATTTCTTCAGACGCCTGTATCGGAGTGGATATAGAAGCCATGGTGTATGGCAAAGGTTCACTGCAAGCCTGGAATTCTAAACCCCCCGAATGTCTGCAGAGCCCTGAGGGTTTCGCATCTAGTAAGTTGTAAAGCCTGGAGGAAAGTTTTGAAGTAACTTTGTCCCAAGTCAAGTGACCACACTCTACTCGGCACCTGACCATGCCGCTCGTGAGATAGGTGAAAAGACCTGCTGATGATACGAGAAGCTCTCAAGGACCTAGTGATAAACCTTGCATAGCTTGATTCCAGTCTCTGCCAAGTAAGCATGATGGCTGGACTCCACCATTGCTACTATCAGGCCTGGAGGTAAATGAGGAGGAGTGACGAAGATCGGGCATGTTGTAGTCAGGAAAATTGAAAGATGACTGCATATTGAGCATCTGCTGGACTCCTTGACGGTACTCCAACGGATATTGTTCTAGCTGTCGCATATCAAGACCTTGCGGAGGATAAGGTTGTGCATAGAGCTGGGAAAAGGCCATAGCGTTCATAGCATTACCATCGCGACTGGGGTTCCAGACATGGTCGAAACCGTCAGCGGCAGCCTGATTTGACCCAGATGATGCAGAAGTCGGCTGCTGTCGCTGTTGACGACGATGAACGTAATTGTCGACATCACCGCTCAAGGCACTCGGCGCTGCACTACCAGGAATCTGCAGTCCTCCAACAGGTGTCTGGAACGATGCTGGGTTTATAGCAGACATCCAGATCCGGGTCTTGTATATCTTGAAGAGATCTGTAACAAGGGAATTGAAGTTGATGTACTCGTCGGCGAAGTAGTAGAAGGTCAGCTTCTTCCAGTCCCTATGAGCAGCTGATTAGTACCGATCCTCAATCTTCTTTGGATCTGCGTCACTCACATTTGGAATTCAGATTCTAGGATCTCCATATTAAGCCGATGCTCAACCACTTTTTGCTGACATACACGCTTCGCCTTCGCCTCATTGCCCTCTTTGTCTCTCAAGGTTTGGATCTCATGAGCTTGTGCTAGGCGCTTGATCATCTTCGGCTTCAGTTCGCCGCCAGGCAGTTCTTGTGCGCCAGTCTGACTGGGAGAGCTCCCCATGCCTCCCATCGCACTGTTCGAATTGTTAGGCTGGCCATTTGGATTTGGCCCCGCCACGGTTCCGTTTTGACCATGGCGAGAAAATACCATCAGCCAGGTGTAATGCTCCTGCATATACTTGTCTTTCAGCTCCTTTGCCTCCGCGAATGGTATACTCTCGCTGGCTACAGTTCCTAGGTCTGCGCCTCTGTCTGCTTCGACAATGACCAAGTCGCCTTTTCTGACCTGGAGACCAGTACCTTCCTGGACGTAGAACACGTCGGCTCTCTGGGCCTTGAACGTGACCATATAAAGTAACTGACTAGGTCGAGGCTGGGCATGGCCGAGGTGCTGCGGCCGACCATACTGACCCTGCATATATGCTTGGTTTATGTTGGTCGCAGCGAGCGAAGATCCGTGATTTTCTGCGGTACGCAGAGAAGGGTCTCGGGAGAAATAGGCCACTGCAAAATGCCGATTGCGTAAATGTTCGAGTTCCAAAGAATGCTCCTCCATACGCTGGGTAGGGTAGAATTGAGGCGAATGAAAAGGGGTATACTCACTACCATCGCCTTGGGACGGGCGGGTCAATACTTCTCCATATCCTCCAGGGCTTCCATACCTGCCATTGGGCCTGGGACCAAGGTCTGCAGCAGTGGGACCGTTCGGAGAATCGCCCGCTGAGCTGACAGAGTTCTGGCGAGTTGGTACGTCTGCGAAAGAATGACGGCGGCTTTGTGGCGCCTCTCCGATGCCGCCGAAGCCAAGTGAGCTCTGCCAGTGTCCCTTTTTGACGCTTTCCACAGTCCGGTTTTCTGGGATTCCAGGGATGGCATACTGTGTATTTGATTTAGTAGCGTACTCACAAGATCTCCTCCCATTCAAACCTTCGTATTTGAACAGCCTAGGGACATCTGCATCATCTACTTCGAATAGAGCGAAATCGGATTCTTCGGGCATGTTGTCCCTCATGCGCTGCTGATAATTCTGGCCCGTGCTCCGTGGCGCTTTTGTTGCAGTACTGGTCGTCGCTGTTCGGTTGCGATTCGTAATAGTCCCTCGTTCAATTTGATCCGCAGCTGCTTGGCGGAGCATCGCATTTTCCTTGGCGAGCTGCTCGATTGTACGGGCCTGTGTCGTCGAAAGCTGGACGCCAGATCCGGAACCATTTGAGCTCTCACCATCGTCATCAACCTCGCGAAGCTGTCCTAGGAGAGATGGGTCATGACTCAACTCACCAAGCATGCTTGGGCGCGAAGGTCTATGCTGTAGGCCGGCGTAAGAGGAACCATTGCGCTGACGTCCGTAAGCCCCATACCCATTGTGATTAGTAGGGGGGACAATCGAAGACTCTGGATCCAATTGACCAACGGAATAAGACTGTGACCGGTACGTTTTCAGTGTTGGCTGCAGCGGAATGGCAAATGGGATTGCAGACTCCAATGCGTTGTCTTGACCAAGTGGAGGGCTGCGTAATGGGTCTTCGCTGTAGAACCCAGCGGATCCAGGAGGTACCATACTCGTCGGTGATGGCAACACCTCTGTCAAGCGCTGTGGTGGCCCTTTTTGGTTATCATTGTTCCAGATAGTGTTCCCCCATGGAAAAGATGTGCTGGTGGAGTGACCTCGGCCAACATTTGGTCCTGTACTAGAGCCGTTGTTACTGGCCCGATGCTCGCCCGTTGGTGCTGCCGAGCTAGGGCTCGCAGGTGAGAAAGTCCCATTACCACCCAAAGAGCTTATGCGATTTGGGGCTTGCTGTGATTCGGTCAGCCATGACGCACGGCGCGTAGGCTTTGGCCCGGGATTGCTGGTAACCGGACGTAGCTGAGGGAGATGGTCCAGCTCGTCATCAGAGGACGCAAGTGCCTCCGAGTCCGGTGTGGAGCCACGGATGCCAGCCTTAGACCTGTCGAGAAACATTGATGCACTGCCACCAGGAAAGCCCCCGAAGGAGGTGCGCTTTGCTTGACCAGCTTGGGCCTGCGATGTCGGATTGGATGTCATCGTTGCAGGGTACAGGTGATCGTCGATACTAAGTGATGTTCAAACCCTTGAGATCATCCTCTGGCCAATTGTCTAGTTTCTGTTAGGTCAAGAATGTAGGACAGCGCTTCAAGTCAGACGACAAAGGAAGGTTTTGGTGAGGGAAAGGAGTAAGCGAAGCTAGTTGGCCCAAAGTAGGTGGAGGAATGTGTGAGGTGAGGGGAATCCGACGCCTGCGCACACGTGATGTAGAATCTCCGAGAGTTTGTACACAGAGGCTTGTGCACCGAGTAGTGAATATATCAGACCCGGGAATAAGGTGGGGTAGTAGGACTGCAAGGCTGCCGCGGAAGAGGGATACTAACAGTGAATATCTCAAGTGGCTGTTAATCATTGAGATACGAATCAGCGATGCCACCCACTTCTTGAGGTATAGAGACTGTCGGTCATTGACTTACGCAGTAGCTATCCTACCAAGAAGTCGCAGAGCCGACAATCAAGACAGGCCTGACGACGCGGTTTTAAGACGACAAGTAGTTCGAGGGTCTGGTGATTTCAGCAATTCGTAGATAGATACGAGAACAATGCAAGAGGTAGTGTCTAATTGACGAAGACCTCTCTATAGATTAGTACCCTCCTGGACAAATAGCTTAGTTCGTGGTTCTGAAAGGCGTGTGGGAAAATAGAAAAGTCTTCCGTAGTGGAGGTGTATCGGTCTATGTCGTAGCTTCCCTGATTACAGTCTTCGGGCACGTGTTAGTATTGGTTATACAAGATACACAGCAGAAACGTTTTTCTGGTAGCGCAACTTGTGCTTGCAGTGGCTCATGAATCCACAGCCTCATGAATTTGCCCCGGATGAACAACATGGCCCCTACAGCAATTCTCCTGCGCCTCGAAAGAATAATAACGACAACCATGGAGGATGCAAGAGAACACTTGAGAGCGATCTATTCCGGGAGATAGTGATAGCTCACCTAGTCGCTATAATTATGCACAATGTATTCAGGTCCCAGCTCTTATTAATGTACGCGAAATGAGTCGAAGGCGAAAGCCGGAGGGCACTGAATACCTTGGAGTAATCAGCAATCAGAGTTCGGATAGTGAAATCTTCTAGAACACTGTAGGAACCCTCAATGGCAAAGTTTTCAGGAGGCTGGGGGGGCTCACCATGTAAGAATGGACATGGAAAGTATGAGAAAGTCTATGTGTACATGGGTAGAGCCGAAAATCCTCGGGGGACGTCTTTTGTGCTCTTCTAATCTCCCCTAGTCTCTATTGCAGCTCTGAGCTGGGTCCATGCGACTGTTGTGCCGACGGTCACTGTGCCTCAATCTTTGTGTTATTATTCGATCTTCTCGGTGGTGGACAGTCTCGAGATGGCGGAGGATGATCCTGTACGTTCGTCGCGAACACTGCGTAGACGCTGCACTCGGATAATCAGGTGGCTGAAAGTGCGAATGCAGCGAGGGTAGAGGAAAGCCTGGCTTGGGTTCGAGAGTGTGAAGGATTCAGGAGGGCAGGATTGGATCGGATTTTCTGGCCGTTAGTGGTCAAGCTTGGGTGGGATGGTCTATCGCCAACCCAAGAAGGCCAAGATGCTTCGACATATGTCTCAAGCGATTTAATAGCCTCGACTGCGGATTTGATGGGAAAGATGGTTTGATGTTGGGCTTGATGTGGGAATGTGAATATGAATATGAATATGAAGGTGAAGGTGAAGGTGAAGGTGAAGGTGAAGGAAGCGATTCCCCGACCTTTGGTTAGCTAAGGTAGGATGAACAACATGGCCCTGGCGACCCCGCAAAGTTGCAACGCTAAAAACGGAGGCGTACTTTTAGGCCCTAAAATTGCGAAATTTCTGAGAAGAACTTTCCCAGAACTATACGAGTAGCGGCGATCATCGAGTTCGGTGCTCACGGTGCTTTGGTCTATACTCCATAGGTTGCGTGTCTTTCTTTGGGTCTTGGAATGTATGCAGTGCAGGTTACACACGGGGCTACTTTGCCTCGAGGGGAAACGGATCATGTGCACAAAGGCTCATTAACATTGCCTTACTTTTCTGCATGATGCTACGCAACTGGCAAGTTCGTGGCAAGGCACTAAAGAAACACCACGGGAAGGGTCTACCCCACTTCAAAAAGCCATCTTTCCAGACGACCTGCACCTCAATCCGCTTGAGCTTTGAAACGGAGTGCTGAAGAAGATCGACGAACAACTCCCTCTACTCGTAATGTTAAGTGATTTAGTGTGTTGGCGCCCAGATACTCGAGAGCGCATAGGCTCAAGCCACTGTCGGACCCTATTTCAGACCCAGTCAATTGGTATGTGTGGGGTACAACAACCTAGGGACCATTACATGCAGCAAGTACCCGAACATGGAGCTATGCCATTTTCGAGCATCTTGCATAAAGTACCTTATTTGACAACCAAGCTACCAAAGTCCGCAAGTCACGCGGAGAGCCACGTCTTGGTATCAGGATCAGTGATCGCGATGCAAGGAATACTGACTTTCTTCCGTCTTGGGGGCGCAGAATGAATTCCTGATGCCTTCTTGTTGTAGCAGTATCCCTTTGTAGACCGAGCGCCATGCAAATCACCAGCGATAGAATTAGCCATACTGTCAGATTTGCCTAACCTTTCACGGTGTCAAGGCTTCCTTTACCCACCGTTGCTGCGATAGCGTCAGGTCCTCTCTGCTCTTTCAACTTCGCTTCAAACTTGGCGAATTCTTGCATAGCAATTTCTTCCTCTTGGTCAAGTACTTGTGTTACCCCTCTGACTTCTTCGATCTGCGAAGACGCCTCGTCAGTACAAGGGTATTCGACCAATGCGGGTCAAAGTAGACGTACGTAATGCATCAACATGCTCTCAATGCCATTCTTCAACGTCACAGTGCTCGAATCGCACGTCCGACAAGCTCCGCGGAGCTTGAGCATGACATTCCCGTTTTCGAAACCACGAAATTCAATGTCGCCTCCATCTTCCTGGATTGCAGGTCGTATTCTGGTCTCCAGAAGCTCCTTTATCATCCCTACCACCTCACTATCCTTCTCATCATAACCAAGCGTATCTTGCTCGCCTCCTTCTTGGCCTGCATCTGCGGACTTGTTCTCAACTGTGTTGACTATCTGTTCCCCGGAGGTAACTGCTTCAGTAATCAGGCTAAAGACCTCTGGTTTCACGTGCGCCCAGTTCGCATCTCCAGCTTTGGTAACGGTGATAAAGTCAGAACCATAGAATATCGACGTGATCCCGTCGATATTCAGCAGCCGCGCAGCTAGAGGAGAGGGATGCGGTGGAGCCAGAGTAGATCTTGGGGAGAGGTATTCGAGGAATGGGGACGACAAGGTTTCAGGCAGGATAGTGTGGTTCGGAAGAAATTTGAGTGCCTTCGATCTTTTAGCAGCTGGTTTTGGTCGCATTGGTTCGGATGCTCACATCAGCGTTCGGCGTGTTTTCTGTTTGTATGAAAATTGTTCGTAAACTTCCAGCGATCGCATTGGCCTGCAAGAAGGATCTTGCTGTCGACCGCCGCACGAGCGGCCTTGTCGGTGTCCTGGAAGGAGTGAGAGTATTCGATCTTATGCTTTGATGGAATGCTCTGTGGCATTCTAAGGCTGCTTGCGATATTCTTCTTGCGTTGCGCAAAGCTTTCAGAGGCAGAGAAGCTTGAGGTATCATACTCGACATAATTGAGGATGTCGTCATGGATGTCGATGCAATAGGTCGAAATGGCGGAGGGTTTGGGGCAAAAGGACAATAAACTCGTTCGACTCGGTACGTCATCCTTTAATAATGGCATTCCGGGCCGCTACCCCTATTCCAACAATGATAGATCGTTTTTTAATTTTTGGAATTTTGGATGCCCCACCAAATCTAAAATCCGAAAATCATAATTTAGACTACTACCTTACGTTATAACCACTTCTCGTAAGGCTAGAGAAATCTTAGGAACTACTATTTAACTATATCTCTACTATATTATAAGTATTTAGATAGTTAGGATCTATGGTCACTAGGGTATATAAGGTTTCGTTGATTTTCTGCGAAGGCTTAGCGTAGGTCGGCGGAAACTTTAGATTCACCGACCTACGCTAAGCCTTCTTAGAAAATCAGCGCGAAATTAATAAACTCTTAATTACTACCTTATCGATTTTAATTATTTAAAAGCTTAGAATATACTAGAGTTATAAATGTATAGTAATCCTTAGAGTTTTAATAGCTTTATAATAAGCGGTTATAACGTACCTTAGTAATCTGAAATTATGATTTTCGGATTTTGGATTTGGTGGGGCATCCAAAATTCCAAAAATTAAAAAACGATCTATCATTGTTGGAATTTTTGAATAATGAGTCGCCCGTTTGGCTGCTAGTCCGGTGAACAAGTGCGAAAATGGTCAAGGTTTGTGGTGTATGCAACATTCAACTTGCTAAATACAAATGCCCATCATGTCTGTTGCAATAGTGAGCACAGCCAGTCCATTCTTCTGGACAAGGACAAGCTAAAAGACTCGAAGTTGCTCAATTGAATGCTACCAAACCCATCAGATCGCACACGCAAAGGGCGCAAGTCTGGCTCCAACGCAGCCACTGCCGAATGGTCTACCATCAAAGCCTCCTCCAGTGGCATTCGCCTATCCCCCACCATCGCCCGGCAGTAATGGAGGACGCCCATTGACTGGCGACATACTACTTTCTCTTCAATCCTCAACCGATTTTCAACGTCTATTCTCTCGATATCCTCATCTACGCGATCAGCTGAGAGAGATATATGATGCTACAACACAATCTCCAGACGAGAATCCCGACAGCCACCAATACCCAAACGGCAAGCGATCCTATCGAGCTCGGGGAAGAGGCAAGAATCGAGGGCGAGGTCATGATCGAGGATCAGGAGCGCCGTGGTCTCAACAGAAAGGCTTCAGAGCTGGCCTCCACCAAATGAAAAGGCTGAGAAATGCCACCGGAGTTGACGGGGACGGACTCAGAGAGTTTTCAAAGCTTGTGACGGATTTGAATGCGATCAAGTCTACGGGGGGTCCATAAGCTTACAGGTTTCGTATCATTGACGGTGTCCGCCGAATGATCGCAATGTCAAATTATAGCAAGAGCCGATGATAAGCTTCAAAACTATCAGGCCGTCATTCTCCGATACATCCCTTGTTTGCTATCTACAGTGGTAAGGTGTTCCTCCCAAGACACCGCGAACGCCTCGCTAATGCTCTGTGAAGGCTGCAGGTGCTGGCCTTGACATTCAATAACTCCTGGTCTGTGACAGTAAATACACGATGATCACAAGATTCCAAAGACTTTTCCGTTAAATGCGTCATCCACAATCCTTGGTGAGTTGTAAGCATCCTCTACAAATGTAGTACGTCATAAATCATAGCTTTCATCGTTGAAACCAATTGAACCGCTTCCTGTTTGTCTCGCCGGCATCTGGGGCCTCCAACTGTGTACTGCGTTCGTAGAGTCGCTAGAGTTCGCTTGTCAGCAATTTTGAACGTGAAAGCAGTTTTAGTCCTTGAATCCAAGAAGCCTGAAGCATCCAAAGTAAGCCTGAGGTAGGAACGGAGAAACTCACATCGTCATCTTTGCAAAAGCGCCCATCAAGCACTAGTCGCTGGATCTCTTCATTCCGACTAATGTTAGGGTAGACTACTTCCTGGCTTTTTCGGATGCCGTTTATCACCTCGCCCATGATCTCGAATTTCTTCCAATTAATGCGTTCGTTGTCCTCGAGAACGTAGGTGCGATTCCCTTGCTCGGCGAGGACAAGATCACGGCGGTGCAAAGGCAAGAACGGGATACGCGGGAATGAAGTGTTCCCATACGCCAGTCGATACGCGAAATGGCTTTTCTGAGTCCCCATAAGGATCTCGAGTCGCATGAATTGTTTCTGTGCCTGTGGAGGGACCAGCTCTCGAGTCTGTGCCAGTCGATGTACGGCTGTACCGTTTATGCCGGCTATAATGGCGCCCAGTGCATTGTAGTTGTTGAGATAGCGTAGTTGCCACGCCACACCCATGAATCTTTCGAGAGTTTTCGCCCTGTGCTTTGGCTTGTCACGGAGTAATATCATGTTAGCGACCCAAAATGCAACGTGATTGAAATGGTGGATCATAAGATTGACGTGTTCCAGACTCCTGCATTCCCTCTTTTGCTCGGTGGAGAGGCTAACGTGCCTTATCAGGTCTCGAGGTCTGATCGAGCAGAACATGATCCAATCAACGCGTGTGAGTTCTCGGGCAATCTGCTCTTCCGGTATTTCCATGAACTGATGCCATTGAACCTTTGTTAGCATGTTGCGAGAAGTGGGCATCAGAAGCTGCGCTTGACGCTTTGCATTCTCAACCGTGTTGACCAGTGTCTGAAAAGAGCCGGTGGATTGACTGTCAGATCGGCTGATCCTAGAGGTCGAAGATGGCGTTGCAGAGATTCTCGAAGGGTGGGATGTGGTACCCGTCTCGGAACTCGCATTGTCAGCTATGTCTTCGGTAGAAGAATCCGCAGTGAGCGTGGAAGAGTCGGCATTGAGTGTCGAGGCCGTGCTCCGGACTGACGACATTGTCAGAAAGCTTTCCATGGTGTTGGCCCTGGTTCTGCTCCTGTCCGAGCACGCCCACTCGGTGTCATCATCCTCAGACACAACGCCGAGATACGGATTGATCTCTTTGCTAGCAACAGCATATTCTTGAGATGCCTCGAGACCCTGCACAAATCCCGCCATAGTCCGACGAGTCAAGGGGTGAGCAAAGTCTCCAGGGTAATTCGATATCCAGTCCTTGAGAATATTCAGATACCTCAACTGTGAAGTCATACGGGTTAAATACGGGATGTTTTTGTCATCCAATTCCTCGAAATGACGGATGATAATAGTGATCAGTGAGTATGGCGCCGCGAACTTCCTATAAAGACACAGAAAGATGGCTGCAAACTTCGAATCGGACTTCGACTTTGGCCGAGACAGCAGCCGATCGACAAGCTCTTCAAAGGTGCTGCCCGATTCTTTAGCTCGATCGTCGTCTGTCGCGGGCGTCCTAGCTTCCATCTCGTCGAGAGGGTCGATATCAGCGATGTACTCCCCTTGGTTTCTACTGTGCTTGGAGACAGGGTCTGCAATCGTACCCAGCGGATATGAGGAATTCGAGGCATGAGGCCTGAGAGGAATCTCAAAGTCATTGGACAGATTTTCTGCGCCTTGACCTTCGATAGTCTGGCCGGTCGATGCAACCTCATCATCCCTGTCTTCTAGGCAAAGTCGTGTTTCGGGTGAAGCATCGGAGTTCCCTCGATATGTTCGAAGAGCCTCTGAACGATCAGATTGAGGGATCTCTGCGGCGGCTTGGCCCAAGGATTGATATGTTGGTGCAGCTCCCCCCGCACTCCGAACAACACAAGCGAGCACTTCAGACGCAGCTCGAACATGTTTACTCTCAGCTTTGGGTGGAAATGATTCAGGGTCACCGTTAGACTGAGTACTAGTCAGCGCGCGAGGGCGCGACAGGCGTTCTGTCTTGGTAGCTTTTTCTTGGATCTATTAGCCAGGTCACATGGGGCTCTATTTGAGAAGTCGAGAGGTTCAAGGCAATTATGGCCATCTGAGGACTTACGACGCCTTTCTAACATGATAGTCCGCAAGATAACTGATATGCATCTCTTGTGGGTTTCTGGTGCCGAGGCCGACGTTTGAAAAACCTCGGTTTGAATGCTGTTGCAAAAGCTCTCTACCTCTTCTTGGTCAACCTCCCATGACTTGAAAGGATTGTCACATTTTGCAGAGACAAGGACAGCGGGCAGGGAATCAATGGATAGCGCTTCTGTATTAGAATGCGTGATGTTAGCCTGAGTGCTTTGTATATTGCGTCAAAAAAGAACGCTTCGGAACAAACACGACAGATTCCCACGAGTATTCATGTGGGACGGCGGGAGCAAAGGAAATACCGACCGACTCACTTAGTAGGCTAGGCATTCTAGCTGTACTACTCTGATCCATCACATCATACAGAACCAACACGCCATCAACGTCCGGCATCTTTTGATCACCCAGTCTTTCCGGCCAATGCACACCTTGTTCTGCAGAAATATGTATATCTTGTAGGCCCACTTCGAGAAGTCGGACGATTGATATTTTGCCCTCTAGCGAGACCTTTTTACTAGCCACGGGCGATACAAAGGCAGTCTTAAGGTCCAATGCACAATGCACGAAAGTTGACTTGCCCACAGCGCGGGCACCGAGTATTGCAATCGCGACCTCTTGCACTTCATCCGAGCCTCCAGCCTTCACATCGATATTAGCACGAGATCCACGTAGCCTCTCGGAGTCGCTCTCGCGCAGTAGTTGAGGGGCATGTTGTTTCGTAGTCGGAGACCAAGGAGAGAAGATTGGTTCTCGAGAAGAATCGGAAGCCTGGATCTGTCTCCTGAGCCTTTCCGTGGCTGATTGCTGAGAGCACCTTTGCCGCTGTTGTTGCTCTACAGCTTGCGGGACACCCAATGTCGCCGATCTTACATGTTCCTTGTACTGTGGGCGGCCCTCAGGATTGGGAGTGGGAGAAGTCTGAGAATTGCGCGACCCCTTCGGAGCCCCTCCAAAGGACCTGGTCTTCTTTGACGACCTTCCCAACTCCATTTTCAGATTAGGACTGGCATGATTTCGAAGATACTATCGTCTATCGAGTCCGATGAAGACACCTGGAACGCACAGCAAGGGAGGCATTGAGCCTTGGCACCGCAAGCCTAATATTTGCACACATGCATAGCCATGCCGAATAGAGTAGAAATTGGCAGTAACTCCTGCAACAGTACACTGTATGAGGACCCGGTGTGGTCTTGCATAGGGCGAGGCAGAGTTTCGTGGATAGCGCTCCTCGGCATTCTGGGGTAGGTAGCATTGACAGTAGATTATGAAACCATTGATTTTACGCGCTAACCGGATGGCCCGCACACCTTATTTAGGTGGGGCAACCACCAACATCAAATAGAAGAGTACTTTATGTAGACCTATTATAGGGCCAAAGACTAGTATATAGTAGAGTTGTAGACCGGTATATAAAAGCTTTATATTAGGGCTATAGATAGGGGTATAACGGAACTATAATAGAGTAAATAATAGGGTTATATACGGACTATAAAATAATAATAAAATATACTATAAAGTAGTAATAGAGTATATATAGCCCTATTATTTCTGAATATAGAGCCTAGTAATAGCTCTACTTATACCCTCGTATATAACTCTATAATATACTCTATATTATACTTTATTATTACTCTATAATATAATTTATTATTACTTTATAATATACTTTATTAATACTTTATAATATATCCTATTATTACTCTATAATATACTCTATAATATATTTTATTATTACTCTATAATATACTTTATTACTATTTTATAATAGGGTTTTAATATAGAGATACCCTCTTTTCTTAAAAAGATACTCTTTAATTTCTTAGATAAATACCCCCTCTATATCCGGTTAGTACCTATAGTTACCGTAATACTGCGGCCGCGTATTGTTCGGGCGACGCGGGCGTATAGTAGTAAAACTACTATTTTATCCTTAATACTATTAGCGACGACGACGTTATATTTATTTAAATTCTAAATAAGTAGATCTTTAAATATAGTATATAACTAGGTAATATAACTAGCGTTTAATAATAGAATCGCTATAGAGTAAATATAAATAAGGTTTTCGTTATTTTCGTTTTTATCCTCGCCGAAAAACGCGCCTATAGTAGAAAGATCTTAAATCGTTTAAATCCGACGTCTTTTTTAAAAAAAAAAAACTCTTTTAACGTCGCTAAGTTAGCTTAACTACTAAGCTAATTTATTAAAATTTATCCTCGATATTAATATACTATATCTACGGCTTTAAAGGCCTAGTAATATTATCGCTTTAACTAAAACTAGAGCTAGAGCTAGCGTCGATATAATAGAGGTAGCTAGCCTAGCCCCTAGTTAATATATTAACTAGGAGAGAAACTTTCCGCGTTAAGTTCTTAAGTCTAAATTAATTATTATAAAATAAATATTAATAGTAAGATCGGTCTCTTTATACTCGATTTAATTTATTATAATTATTTAACTCCGTCTCGGTATAACTCCCTCTTTTAGTATAACTCCCTCTCTTAATATAACTCCTCTTTTTACTCGGGGTATAGATACGGGCGATCTCGGTATAAAGATTCGGGAGGATAAAATACTATATTATAAAAGATATTTATCTACCTATTCGAAATAAAAAGGGCGTCGTCGAGTAATTTATTTAACTATAAGTTTAGCTCTCGTCGGAAACTCTTATAAACTAATAAGTCTACTTTTAGGGTATATAATTATTAACTTTTATATCTTTATTAAAGAGGGGATATTCTAGCTATCCTCTATCTTAATAATTAACTCTCGCGTTAACGAAAAAGCTAGTTTAGTATATCGCTAGTAAAGATAAATATCTTCGATTTTAAAAACGCTAGTATTACTTTCTATCCTTACTTTTACTTTATAAATATATAGTAGTCTAGAATATCTAATATACGTATCGGTATAAACCTCGAGATTATTATTTATTTTAACTAGCTACGCGATTATCTTTTTAAATATAAATAATATTACTAGAGTTTTTATATCCCTAAACGGAGGAACCCGATATTTATAGAGAAGGCGTATTTTACTTATTTCTAACTTATTAATATATATTTTGAATTAACGAATTAGGAGGTCGTTAACTTTATCGACTATTATTTTAAAGTCCCCTATATAAATTAGCCGGTATATTCATAGGAAAATAATAACGTATTTTATTTATCGAAAATTTTAACTCTCTCTTTAAACCCTAATAACCGCTTTTACTTTTAAAACTAATATTATTCTAGAAATAAAGAATTTAATTAATAAAGACCTTAATAAACTTCCTTTTATAAAGATTAATCTATATCTTTACTAGATATTAATAAATAGAGGCGTCTTTAAAGAGATAGTTCTTATATAGTTACTATTATTTATTTTCGAAATTCTTTTTTATATGAATATAAATAATAGTAAACTAGGCGGTATAGAACTTTTCCTAGTCCTCTTTCGTTTTAAATTTATCTTTATAAGTAATAATAACGTTCTTATTAATATATTAAATATATAGTAAATTAGGAATTCCTAGGAAGATACGAAAATAAACTATTATTAAAGCCTTCTCGCGGTCGGTAATATTAACGAGCGGATCTAGAATATCGAGTTCTAGAATTATATCGCGATATTATTAAAGAGCCTAGATATAGTCTTTAGTCTCTTCCCGTACTAGGAAATAAAAAGTAATATAAAATAATATATTTAAAATAATCGTCCCGGTAATAATAAATAGGGGAAGTTTATATTTATTCGTTTTATAAATATAATTTATAATAACGACTTCCTAATCCTAATTCTATTTTAGAATAATATAATATAACGTCTTTAAAAAGAAGAGATAAAATACCCGATCTTAACGGTCCTTAAAATACCTAACCCACTAATCGCCTATATATAGATCTTCTATTAATATTTATATAGGAGTAAGATTTCCTAAGGCCTTTCGCCTTATTTTAAACTTCGCGTTATAAATATCTTTTACTAGAAATATTAGATTAAATAAATCACTTATTTTAGTTTCGAGCCCGTTAATAATCTACGCTAGTATAATATATATCTTCGTCCGTTCTTTAATAGTCTATTTAACCGCTATCGTTATCGTTATAATTTAATAAAAAGAGTATAAGATTAAGAGAGTTAAGTTATAGTTATAAGAATTAATACTTCTAAATACTAGTTATCTAGAGAATTCTTTATAGCGGCGTAGAGGAACGGATAACTAGTATAACGAGAGGTTATATATATATACTTTTTACCTCTAAAAGGAGTTTCTTTTTTATCTTTATTATATATTAACTAGACTTTACGTTTTACCCTTTTTTTATTTATTTTCGATCTTCGCTAAACGACCGTATAGCTCTACTTCTTCGTATATTCTTATATAATCTTAATAAAGAAGCTGAGGGAGTTATCTAATAAATTATTCTATAATAATAATAGGTTTATAATTATTATTATAGTAGAGTAAATTAAATTAAAGAAGTATTTATTTTAAATATAAGAAATAACGACGCGAGGGTCGCGATATTTACTACTAGCCTACGGTAGATATACTAAATACTATAGTAACTACGGGCACTAACCGGATATAGGGGGGGTATCTATTTAAGGAATTAAAAAGTATCTTTCTAAAGAAAGAGAGTATCTCTATATTAAGACCCTTATAATATTATATATAATTTAATTATTTATCCTATTATAACTTCGTTATACCTTTATTTATAACCCTAATATATAGTTTTTATATACTAGTTTATAACTTTATTATATACTAGTTTTTAATTTTATAATAAATTTATATACTCTTTTATTTAATATTAATAATTACTTTATTTAAATAAAATATATAAGTTATCTAGTTAATACGTAAAATTAATAATTTTAAAATCTATTATAAAGTATTTAAATACGGAAACTATTAATAGAAATACTAAATAAATAACTCGTATATTTAAAATTATATAAAATAACTATTAACGTCGAGTAGAATAAATTATAAATATAAATCTATTATAAATCTATTATAAATAATTAAATTTAAAACTATATAAATAATATAGTTTAATAGAGTTTTAATTTCTTATTATTTCTTTATTATTATTAGAGTCGTTATTATTCTAACTCTAATTCACTCTTTAATTTAATATAAATTCGAGTTAGAATCTAATTATTATATTATTACTACTAATTACTATAATAATTTATATAGAAAAAAGATATGAAATCTTTATAATATTATTTATATATCGAGTTAAAATCTAAATAACTATTTTAAGATAATTAATAAAATTGAATTATTAGAATATAATATTATATATATTATTATACTACTTTTTTATATAACCTCGATTCTAATTATTCTTATAACGTATATCGATATAATATATACTAATCTCTAATATACGGGGGTTTTAATAATTATATATTAATCTAATATACTTTAGATTTTGAATTTTTAAAAATTAAATTTTTAATTAAATTTTTTTATTTATTTAAACCCCGTAATTATTTTAAATCTTTTATATTATTTAAATTTATTAGTTAAATACTAGTAATCGAAGTTATTTTCAAATTTAATGTTTTTACTTTTTAAAGGAAAAGATTTATTATTATTATAATATCGGGTTTACCTCTACGCCGAGCGAAGAAATATATTAAAGATAATTTTAAATAATAATAAGATATCGATAACTCTTTTTAAGAGTTTATTTTAAAGGAAAATATTATTTTAAAATAATATTTTAAAAGTATTAAAATACAAAATCGTTATTTAAAATTATTAACGCGAATTAATTACGTTAGAGACTCGAAATAATAGATTTCGTAATTTAAACTCGTTAATAATAATTATTAAAACGATAATTAACTAGTTTATTATTTTATTTACTTTAAATATATTTATTAAAGCGAAAATACTTCGCTCTAAAAGAATATATTCTTATAAAAGTATTAATAAAAGAGAGTATTTATATTAATTTCACGAAGTCGATATTAAATTCTTTATAAATTTTAAATATTTTATTATCGACTAAATTAGAATTATTTATTATATATAATCGCTAGAGAGTAATTTTATATTATATTATACTAAGACTAGCTTTATAATAACTACTAAATATAGTATATAAATCCTATATAAAGAGTATACGGCGTAGTTATACTATTTATATTATAGTATTATATTATAGTTTCCGGTACTCCGGAGCTTTTTTTAGAAATAAAAAGCTCGGAGCCCTCGCTTTAACTCTTTAAAGATTAATTCTATTATTTTAAATATAAAGATTATTTTCTTATTAAGACTTTATACTTATTTTTATATTATTATAAATATTTTAAATATTATAACTTAATAATTTTAATCTCTTTTAACCTTTTTAGGTAGTAATTTATTAAAAATATAAAAAATCTTTTTAGAAATAATTATCCCGAAGGCGAGATATATAAAATTAATACTTTAAATAAAAATATAAAAGATTTACCGGAGAATACTAATTTTACGATAGATTAATAATTTATAGAATTAAAATATAAATAGAAAGCCCTCGAAAAAGAGGCCTCTATTATTATAATTTAAAAGAATATCGAAAATTTACGATATATTATCGTAGGTAAAGGAGATAAGGAAATCGAAAATAATCTTTAAAAATTAAATATAAAAGACGAAAACGGCCAGATAATAAATTATAATTAAATCGGTCTTAATATAAATTAAAATAATTTATAATTATCGAAACTATAGGATTTTTATACGAAGAATCCGTAAAATTATTAAGAATAAATTTATAATATAGAGACTATATTCCGTTTAATACCCGTAAACTTTCGAATAAATAAAAAGAAGATTTTATATATAATACCTTATTTAAAGAGGTAAATTAAGAAGTTATAAAATAAATATAAAGAACTTTATCTAATAAATATATTAATATAAAAGTTCTTTATAGACTATTTATTTAACGTAATTAAGGACCCTTTAAACCGAGTTATAAATATAAATTTTAAATATTAATATACTCGCTAGAGAAATAATTAATTAATATAAAATTTTAATATTTATTTTAATATCTTAAAAACCGAACTACCTCCTTATAATAAAGAATAATAAATAATTTATCTAATAACTCGCTTAAAACCTAATATTTTAAAAGAAGTTAACCGAGCCTAAAATATTTTTATTAAACGAACCGAATTTATATCGCTTATAATATATTATAAACGTAATCTTAGTCGAGACTTTAAATATAAAATAATAATTAAGATAATTAATTAAAACCTCGGAAGAGGTATAAAAAAAATTAAAGGGCGGAGATAATAAAAATAAATTTAATATAAAGAAATAAGGTTCTAATAGTAGTAGTTATAAAAATATAAATAAAATATATACGACTCGCGCGAGTAATAAGAATCTTAAGGATATTAAGTATTTTAATTATTATTAATTCGGCTACTACTCTAATAAATATCTAAAGAAGAAAATAAAGACTATTAATTATATTAATAATTATATCGCCGAGTTAAAAAATAATAAACCTTTAAGGAAATCTTTATCCCGAGGGAATAAAAAGAAATAAAAACCCGATCGAGTATAAATATCGATAACGAAGTTATTACGAACCTAATTAATATCAATATAAAAATTATTCGTATTAAAATAAATAAAGATCTAGGAGCGGAGATAAATATTATTAATAAAATATTTATATAATAATATAACCTAGAGTATCTTAAGAGCGAGCCGCTACCGACTTTTAAATAAATAAGCGGGTAATCTATTTATTACTATAATATTTATAATATTATTTATTAATTAACCGATTTATAGAGATAAACTAGAGAGTATAATAATATTTTTATAAACATACTAGTTATAAAAAAGGAAAAGATTTAAACTAACTATAATATATATATTTAATAATTCGGTATCGCGCTAAATATATATATATTAAAATTATTTAAGGATTTTATAAAATTATTAAGGACGTAGTTAATTATATATATATTAATTTATATTAAGATTAGTCCCTTTAATTAAGATCCTATTAATAAAAATAAGATTAAGAAAAATAATACTATTATTAATATAATATTTTCTAATAATTTTATTATCGTACCGCCTACGCTTCCTCACGAATTTATAGATTTTAGCGATATCTTTTTAAATAAAGAAATAAATCGAGTATCGTTATATAAAAGCGGCGATTATATAATTAATACTAAAAATAACCCGTTATACGGGCCTCTTTATAATCTATCGAATTTAGAATTAATAAAGTTAAAGAGATATTTAAACGACGCTTTAATAAAGAGTTAAATTAAATATTTTATAAACCCCGCTAGGGCTCCTATCCTTTTTATTTTAAAGAAAAATAATAAATTACGATTATATATCGACTACCGAGGTCTTAATAAAATTATTATTAAAAATCGTTATTTATTATTTTTAATTAGTAAAACACTAGACCGCTTAAATAATATTATATAATTTACGAAACTTAATTTAAAAGATATTTATTATCGAATAAAAATTAAGGAAGACGATAAATAAAAGATAATATTTCGTACGCGATATAATCTTTTCGAATATATAGTAATATTATTTAATTTAACGAATATACCTACTACTTTTTAAACCTATATTAATAAATCGTTAACGGGTTTAATAAATACATTTTATATCGTTTATCTAAATAATATCCTAATTTATTTAAATTTAAAAGAGGAGTATATTAATTATATATAATAAATATTTAAACGCCTACGAAAATATTCCTTATTCGCGAGTTTTAAGAAATACGAGTTCTTTACTCGGTTAATTAAATTTCTAGGGTTTATTATAAATACCGAAGATATATCGATAAATAAATATAGAATTAATATAATTTAGTCCTAGCCAAAACCAAAGTTCTTTTATAATATATAAATATTTTTAGACTTTATTAATTTTTATTATCGATTTATTTATTATTATTCGTAGATAATAGGCCTATTAATAGGTCTATTAAAAAGTAGTTAAGATAATAGAAAATTTAGTTTATTTAAATAACCTAAAGAGGTAGAGTAAACGTTTTACCTACTTCGCGATTTATTCTTATATATACTTATTTTAATATACTTTAATCTAGAATTAAAAATTCGGATTAAGATAAATATTTCTAATTTTATTATAATTACGATTTTAATATAATTATAAAATAATAATAAATAATATCCCGTCGCTTTCTAGTCCCGTAAAATATAAGATTTAGAAATTTAATATAAAATTTATAATAAAGAGTTACTCGTAATTATTATAATATTTAAATAATAATAATACTACTTTAAGGGTAGTTTATATAAAATAAAAGTCTTAATTAATTATAATAACTTAAGGGTTTTTATAAATATTAAATAATTAAATAATCGCTAGGCGCGTTAAATAATAAGACTCTTATCTTTTAATTTCTTAATTTTATATTATTTTAGGAAAAGTAACCTAGCCGATAACTCTTTATATTATTTTAATTATAAAGACTAGGATAACTTTTTAAATAATATATTATTTATATTATAATAGAAGTTATTAAATTTAGAAGGTATTAATTAAAGCCCTATTTTCACTATAATATAAAATATATTCGTAGATATAAAAGATCTAGATATAAATAATACTTTACTAGCGTTAAATAATATATCCGTAAATATTATATAAAATTTAATATATATAAAATTTACGTTACTAGGGTCTTTAAGGTTTATTATAAAAAAGATATATTCTTTAATAATATATTTATCTAGGCCTAAAGAGTTAATACCTAAACGGGAAATTCTAAAGAGTTTAAATAAAACGTTTATTTAAATCGATTATAATATAATAAAGAAACTATTTAACCTTATCGTTAGAATTATAAATTATAAATTATTTATTCTATATATTATTATTAAATTAATAGTATTTTACGAAACGGTTTATAATATTAAGAATTTATTAATAATTAAAATAATTCGCGCTTTATAAAAGAATAATTTCTTCTCGTAAATAAAAATCGCCGAAATCGTATAGACGGATTATTAGCGTTCCGCCGGAGTATAGATTTTAGATTTTATATTAATTCTTAGATATAATAATAAGATTTATATAATTAAAGAAGAATTAATCCGCGAAGAATTATTAGAACGATATTATAACGATATATTAACGGGGTACTTTAGTATTAAAAAGATAATAGAGTTATTTATTAGAAAATATTTCTAAAATACTCTTAAGACCGACGTATAAGAATATATCGATATATATAATATATATTAGCGGGTTAAGGTATATCGATACCGCCTTTATAACGAGATTAATTCTTTATTATATCTTATGGGGTCGTAGAAGGAAATTATAATAAATTTTATTACTAGTTTACCTCTAAATAAATAATATAAATATATTTATAATACGGTCTTTATAGTTATAAATAAGTATATAAAGATATTACGATATATTTTAACTATTAAAATAATCGACTTTACGGGGTTAATAGAGTTAATATTCGAAAAAATTATCCTAAAATTTAAAGTTCCTAATAGGATTATTTCTAATAAAGATTCTATCTTTATAAATATATTTTAATTAGAGGTATATTATTTAATAAAAATTCAAAGGCGCCTAAATACTATATTTTATTTATAGACGGATAATTCTAGAACTAAACTCTAGAATATTATTTAAAACCCTTTTACTTAAGCGAGTAAAATAGTAAATTTTAAAAACTCCTACTAAAACCCTAGTTACCGACCGCGCGGATAGGGCTAGTAGTATCCTACTAGTAACTTTTACTAAAAAAAGTTATTAATAAGACGTTACTAGTAGCCTTAATTTACGGATAGAGTTACTAGCGTCTTATTAATAGATTTAATAAATCAGGGGTCTAGGTAAGTAACTTTTAATAAATTTAATAAATCGGGGGTTTAGGTAGTATCCTATTAATAACTCCAAGTTAATTTTAATAGGATTAATAATTTTAGTAATTTATATATATTATTAATATATTAATAGTAGCCAGCCCTATTATAGGGCTGAAATAAATAAAGTTCTATAATCGTCGCTATTAACGACAGCGACCCCTAACGACGACTATTAACGCTAGCGACCTACCGGGCCCGGAATAATAAGTTTTAATAAAAATTCTCGCGGGGGCGTCACCCAGGCACATCCGGGGAGTATACGTACATGAATACCATACCATGGCGCATGCCATGGGGGGCTTTCGTCTGATGTTTTAGGGGCTGCTGCGGGGGGCGTATAATCGCATGCTATTCAGGATACCTTTGCGCATGCCATTCGCATGCCATTCAATGGTATGCGCAAGCTGCGCACGCCATTGCGCATGCCATGGGGTATACTATGGCCTATACTATGGCCCATACTATGGCGTATGCCAATACACATGCAAATGCGCATGCTATAGGGCATATAATGGGCCTATTCGTCTAATATTTGAGTTACTAATTATTTATCGAGTTACTGAACCTATTAATAGTAAATACTATTTATTAATAGGACCCTACCCGGACCCCTGACTTACTAATCCTACTAAACCTCGGGTCGGTATTTGATATAGAGTTTCAATATAAACCCGTAGACGGCTTTCTAATAGGGCTGATAACACTTAAAGTATATTAATATTTACTTTTAAGATTTACCGATATACGGGGGAGAAATACCGTCGGTATAAAAAAGAATTAAAAAATTAAATACTTTAAGAGAGTATTTAATAAAAGTATAAATTATCGCGGTCGAGGCGTAGAAATATAATTATAATAAAAAGTATAAACCGAAATTATTTAATATAAATAACTTTATATTATTATTAACTAAAAACTTAATATAAAAATAATTAAATAAGAAGCTCTTTTATAAAGTAATTAAATTATTTAAAATTTTAAATACCGTCGGAATATAAGTATACCGCCTAGGATTATTAACTAGTTATTATATTTATAATACTTTTTATATATCGCTTCTAGAATTATATTATTAATAGTAGAGTAATATTTCGATTCTTAATATACCTATACCGGAATTAATAAATAATACGAACGAATAAGAAATAAAAAAGATACTAAAAAAAAAGAAAATAAAGGGCGAGGTATTTTATTTTATAAAATAACTAGGATAACTAAAGACCTTTAATAAATATATTAATATAGATACTTTAAATAACGCGCTAGAACTATAAAAAGTATTCGAAGAGAATATAAAGATAAAAAAGGTTAAAAAATAAAGAGTAAAAAAAAAAGTATTATTAATTATTAACTACTACTAGTTATTTCTTACTAGTAAACTTCGAGCGAGACGTATCTTTATAATTAACGGGGCGCTTATAAATAAACTTATATTTAAAGTAACTAACTTTCTTAATATTAAAACTCGATTATTTATAAATAAGACCGGGGCCGGGAAATCGAATTAAAAAATAAAAAGTAGAAGTAAAACTAAAATTAAAATTATTAACTTTATCTTTAACTTCTTCTTTAGAAGTCTCGCGAGAAGATATTAATTTATCCGATATATAACGACTTATACCCTCTATACCGCCGTATTAAAGGCGAGACTCTACGGTATTTTTAATTAAAAGAGTTTTACGATTAAATATTATAACTCTTTATATACCGTTAAAGAATAAAATAGAATCGATAATATCGAGATTATTAATACTAGGTATATTAAATTAATCGGTAGTAGGATTAAAGCCGAGAGGAGAGTTATATTCGGAGACGTTATATATATATTATATATAAACTTCGTCTTTAATTTCGTTTTTATTATCGGCTTTATCTTCGTTTATCGATTCGAGAAGATCGTTAAGTTAATATTATATAATTTTATTTTAGGGCGTATTTATATCCCGGGTAATAATCCCTCCCTAAAAAATTATTAATATACGAATTATATCTAAACTATATTAATTTATTAAAGTATAAAAGGTATTATCTATACCCTCGATATTTATAATAAACCGAGATATTAATTATAATATATTCTTCCCCCTTTTAATATTATTATTCTTAAATTTAATCTCCCGAAGGAAGATTACGATATCTTTCGTATACTTAATAATATATTTACGAAGATATTTATTAGGGCCTCGGTATTCTAAACGGTTAAAAAGAAAATTTATAAGGATATAAAATTTAGACGGAATCTAAATATATTAATATAATTCAATTTCGGAAAACTAACGATTTATAGGATTATATAAGTATTTATTTTTTATATAATAAATATACTTTATATATAATATTTTATTATATAGGACGTAATTATCTAGGTTTATCCGCTTAGAATAACGGAGGTATAAAAATATGGATAAAAGCGGGGTAGGAGTAAAACGGGCGGTTATTTTACGAGGAGCGAGAGTTAAAGATATATTAAATATCTAAATACTATCGTTAATATTATATATCGTAGAGATTAAACTAATATATTAAATATTAAAATAATTTAGCTATATATATATCGCTAATAAATTAAGATATAGAACTAATAATTTAAAAATAAAATAAATATTACGATAATATTGATTCTTTTAAAATATAAATAAATACTTTATTTAAAGATAGAATAAGTTATTTATTTATTTTAATAATTATAAGATTAAAGAAAGAATTTATTTAAATTATAATATATTAGCTCTAGTTTTACCTACGGAATATATATATAATATTTATAACCTCGAAGAAAAAGCTTAAAGATACGGCCGAGATTATTATAAATTAATAAAAGTTTAAATATAATATATTTATTAATAATAATATATAGAAGTTTATATATATAAAAGATAATAGGATATTATAGAAGAAGAAAAACTTAAAGATTAACGAAGGTTTTATATCTACGTTAAGACCGTTACCTATATATATTTACTCCTATAACTAGAGTTCTTCCTAAATAATAAGGTAGAATAATTTATTCTACCGCCGATATTATTAAAGCCCTACTAGTAGTAAAGATTTATAGTTTTTAATAACGATTATAATATTCTTTCCTTTACTTTTCCCTTTAGGTTTTAAGGTTTTTATTAAATACTAGATATAATCTATAACTATATAACTACGCTAGTACGCGAGACGTACGCGACGTATTATTAGTTTTAAGATATAATTTATTTCTCTCTCTTTTTCTTATTAGGTTTAGAGGTTTTTTATTAATATATTATTACTATTAAAATAGGAGATTAATAGAATTAGATAAAAGGTATAAATATTACGCGTATACCTTATTAGATTTGGATTCTCTTATATTATACTCTTTCGTTAAAATATTAAAGCGTTAAACTAGTATTTACTAGTTTCGAGAGCGAAACCTCTAAAAGGGGAGGTAATTATTATACTATATTAAAACTAACTTTATAATAACTATTAAATATAGTATATAAATCTTATATAAAAAGTATATAGCGTGGTTACGCTATTTATATTATAGTATTATATTATAGTTTCCGGTACTTTAGAGCCCTCTTTAAAAATAGAAGACTCGGAGCCCTCGCTTTAACTCTTTAGAGATTAATTCTATTATTTTAAATATAAAGATTATTTTCCCATTAAGACTTTATATTTACTTTCATATTATTATAAATACCCTAGGTACTATAATTTAATATCTTAATATATAATAATATAAATATTATAATACTAATAATTTAAAGAGTATTATTTTCTAATATTTTAAATAATATTTATTTAATTTAATAACGAATTTAGTTAACTATTACCTCTATATTTATAAAAATTAGAAAGAGATAAAATAACGGGTTAATTAAAAAGTATTTATATTTAAGATTTATTTAAAAGAGTTAGAGGTTTATTAACTCTTTTTTAAAAAAAAGTATAAGATTAATATTTTCTTAACTAATTTTAAGCCTAAATTAAAGAATAAGATTTTAAATATTAATAATATCTTTAAATAAAGAGAAGAAATTGTTATTTTAATTATTATATAAAAAAATTAAAATACGTATATTTAGGCGGCGATTTTAATTCGGGTTTTTATTTAAAAAATATTATAAAATCGAATAAAGAAAAGTTATTGAAATATTTAATTATAAAGTTAAAAAGAGTTTTAAAAAATAATATTAATATAACGCGTACCCTAGATAAAAGTATAAAATAAAAACTAAAAATATTATATTATATTAAGACTAGACCTTAGTAGCTAGGATTCGGGCTAAGGACTATATATACAATATATAGTCTTTACATTAACCTTATTAGTTAATATTATAATTAAATATATTATTATATAATTAATTAATTACTTTTAACTCTTAAAGTTTCTATAAAATTAATTCTTTTATTAAATAATAAAGATCTTTATTAAATTTGTATATTTATTTTTATATTATTATATATACCCTAGGTATTATAGTTTAATAATTTTAATCTCTTTAAATCTTTTTAAATAATAATCCGTTAAAGGTATAAAAATAAATTAAATATAAAGTAAATATATTATTAATATAAGTTCCGTAGACGAGTTTAGAGAGCCTATTATTAATATTAAATTAAATAATATAAAGTACCGTCGAGGAATCCTTCGAAAATATACGACGTTTATTATTATTAAATACGAAAATAAATAAATAAAGCGCGAAATCTAAAGTTATTTTTACGATAATAAAAACGAGTAATTATTAATTATATTATTTATTATTATATTTAAAGATTTACCCCCGGTAGTATTCGAAAGTTATTGGATAATTAGTTATAATTAATATAATCTAGTAATATAGTAAGGGAATTTACGTTTTAATAAACTCCGGGACTTCTATAAAAAAAAATATATAAAACTACCTCGATTAAATTTATAATATAAAAATAATAGGAAGATTAATTAATTAATTAATTTATATATCTATTTAAGTAAAACTACTTCGTTTATAAAGGAGTTCTATAGAATATATATAATACTCGATACCGTTATTAAATAACCGTTAAAGAAATCTTTTAAAAGGATAAAAACTTTAATTTATTTTTAATCTCGGTTCTAGATATTTTAACCTATTAACTAGTAGGTTTTTTTATATATTACTAATTCTTCTTCTAGGTTTCTTCTTTATATAAATATTTAAAATTAATAATTTTATATTAATTTTAAATAACTTTATTATTTCATTCTTTATATATACCCGTTCTTTTAAAACTCGTTATTTATCTCCGTTACGGGCCTAAGCCCTTATAATATATATAAATATAACCGTAGCTAAATATTATATATTTTATTATACTAGTATATTAACCCTATTATCCTTTTTTATTATTATTTTATATTCTTTTACCTTTATTTTTAACTATATACGCGTAGTTATTTCTTTATTATAATAGACTTTATATCCCGCTAGTATCTTAATATAGTTACCTAATTATTAAGGTTATAACTCCTATATAAATATTAATATCTAAGAGTATAAATAAAAGTCCTTTTATTTATATAAATTTCGCTTTATATATTTATATTTTATTTATTTATTAATAACGGAGGAAAATATTTAATTTTATAAAACTTTATATAATAGTTATTTTATAATTTTTAGGGTAAAGGAAGCTCTTTATAATTCGAATATTATTAATATTTAATAAATAGTTAAACGGGAGCCTTTATTTAAGCCTAAAATTTCGGCTTTATATATATATTTATTCTATACTCTTTTTTATACGTAGGTATAATAAATATATTCTTTTTATAATTCCTTTTTTCTAATATATCGGGCCGCGATTACGGTTATTTTTCTAATTAATTATATTATAAAGAGTTCGTTTTTTATCGCTTTAATTTATTAAAGAAAAGAGAAGAAGGAGGAGGAGGAAAAAAAGAAAAAAGAATTTCTTTTTATTAATATTATAGTCGCGTTAAGAATATAAATACTACTATAAAATAAATTTAATATATCGCGATATAAAATCTCTTAGTTCTCTAGACTACTATAGTAATAATTAAAAATTCGTAACTAGTAGGATATATACCTAGATCTCGTTACTAATTTAATAGGAAGATATTATATATAATACCTATATTAAAAGACTATATTAAAGATATTTAAAATAGTTACGAAAATAGTTACCTAACGGAGAGTTTTAATTAAAAGGTATTTTCTAATTTCCTTTTTAATTATATTAAGAATTTAATAAACTAATAACTAGATTTACCCTTTTATAGTAAAGAGTAATTAACTACTCATCTATTAATACGCCTACGCGACGATATTATACGAGAAATTAATCGGTTTCCATCCCTTTTTATAATATATAACGAATTTATAATATTTACGGTACGATTTAAATATAACGTAATAAAGGATAAAAAGAAATATAAAAATAATAATTAAAACAATTATTCGAGCTCTTATAAAAAACTAAAAATAGGCGATTATAAAAATAAAAATAAATTGAATATAAATAAATAAAAGAAAGATTTATTAAAATCTAAAAATATAAATAAATAAATTATATTTTATAAATAGGACCTTAGCGAGGTCAAATATTATAATTATAAAAAATATAAATATAAATTCTTTAATTACCTTAAAAAGAAGTCTAGAATAATCGGCTATATAAATAATTATAAAATTACGAGAAATAACGAACTCTTAAGGAAATCTCCGTCTTAAAGGGATAATAAAAAGTAGTTATTTCGTGGAGTATATATATTAATTATTATATACTTTTTAATCTAAAGAATATTAAATTTATAAAGTATATAATTATAAACGATATAAATCCTAGAGTAAAGATAAATATTATTAATAAAAGTTTTATAAAGTAGTATAATTTTAAATATATAGAAAATACGCCGCTCCTATATCCGAAGTAAATAAGTAGATAAATAATTTACTACTATAATATTTATTATATAAACTATTACTTTATTAATTTATAAAAACGTTTTAAAATATATAATAATATTTTTTATATTATTAATAAAAAGGGATTATTTATTATTTTAAATATACTAGCTTTAGAAAAGGAAAGAATTTAATTAAATTTTAATATATATACCTAAAGATTTGATATTATTAATAGTATATTTAATTTAGAAAAATTTAAAAACTTCGTTAAGTCTTTAAAAATTAAGCTAGCGATTTATATATTAATATATATAAAAATAAGTTTATTTAACTCGGAATAAAAGGATAAAATAATAACTAAATATTAAAGTAATATAATAATAAATATAATATCCGTTAATCGTAATACTAGTGTACCGCTAGTATTTTTAAAAGAATTTAGTAGTTTTATTAATATCTTTCAAGATAAAAAAATAGACTAGTTACTTTTATATAAAATAACAATTATATTATTAAAATTGAAAGAGATTTATTTTATAAATCTCTTTATAATTTATTTAATATTAAATTAATAGAATTAAAGAGATATTTAGATAACGCTTTAACGAAGGGTTAAATTAAATACTCTATAAATTTAATAAAGACCTTTATCTTTTTCGTCCCAAAGAAAAAGAGTAGTTTACGATTATATATTAATTATCGGGGCTTAAATAAAATTACTATTAAAAACTATTATTCTTTATCGTTAATTAATAAAATATTAAATTATTTAAATAACGTAACCGTCTTTATTGAATTTAATTTAAAGTATATTTATTATTATATTAAAATTAAGGTAAATAAAAAATAAAAAATAGTATTTTATATATAATATAGTTATTTTAAATATATAATAATATCTTTTAAATTAATAAATATAACTACTACTTTTTAAACTTATATTAATAAATCGTTAATAAGGATAATAAATATATTTTATATAATTTATTTAAAAGATATTCTAATTTATTTAAATTTAAAAGAGGAGTATATAAATTATATATAGTAAATACTTAAGTATTTATAAAAATATTCCTTATTTACGAGTTTAAGGAAATATGACTTTTTTATCTAATTAATTAAATTCCTAGGATTTATTATAAACAACGAAGGTATATTAATAAATAAACGTAGAATTAAAACGATTTAATTTTAACCGAAATCGAAATCTTATTATAATATTTAGGTTTTCCTCGGCTTTATTAATTTTTATCGTCGATTAATTTATTAATACTCGTAGATAATAAGGTCTTTAATAAGTTTATTAAAAAGAAATTAAAATAATAAAAAGTTTAAATCTTTTATATAATTAAAAGAAATTAAATATACGTTTTATATATTATAAAACGGTTTCTTTTAAATATCAATATTAGTATATTTTAACCTAGAATTACGAATTCAAATCGAGATAAATACCTTTAATTTTATAATATTTATAATACTTTTATAATTATAATAAGATATAAAGTAATACTCTATCGTATTTTAATCGCGTAAAATATAAAGTTAAAAAAAAGATACGAGATTTATAATAAAGAGCTCCTCGTAATTATTACGATATTTAAATAATAACGGTACTATTTTAAAAATAATTTATATAAAGTTAAGGTCTTAATAAATTATAATAATTTAAAGAGATTTATAAATATTAAATAACTAAATAACCGTTAAATAAGATAAATTATAAAATTCTCATCTTTTAATTTTATAATTATATATTACTTTCATGAAAGTAATTTAGTTAATAAATTATCGCGATATCTAAATTATAAAAGTTAAAGTAATTTACTAGATTAATTATTATTTCTATTATAGTAGAAGTTATTAAATTTAGGAAAAACTAGTTCTGGCTCTATTATCGCTATAATACGAAATATATTTATAAATATAGAAGATCTAGAAATAAATAGTAGTTCGTTTATAATTAACCGATTAGTCGTAGGTATATTATAAGGTTTAATAAATATAAAAACTATATTATTAAAATCTTTAATATTAATTATTAGAAAGATATATTAAATAATATATTTATCTAGATTTAAAGAACTTAAACCTAGATAAAAAATTCTAAGAAATCTAAATAAAATATTTACTTAAATAAATTATAATATAATAGATAAACTATTTAACTTTATCGAGTCGCTAGAGTTATAGGTTATAAATTATTTATTTTATATATAATTACTAAATTAATAATTATATACGAAACGGTTTATAATATAAAAAGTCTATCGATAATCGAATTAATTCGTAAATTATAAAAGGATGATTCTTTATTATAAAATAAAATCGCTATTTATTAATAGGCGGATATTATATATTCCGTCGAAGTTTAAACTCTCGATTTAATATTACTCTTAAATATAATAATAAAATCTATATATTTATAAAGGGATTAATCCGCGAAGAACTATTATTAATATTTTAATAATATTTTAATAGGGTACTTTAGTATTTAAAAAGAAAATAGAAAATATTACTAGGATATTTTAAAAACTAATATACGAAAATATATCGAGATATATAATCTTTATTAACTAGTTAAAGTATATAGGTATCGTTTTTATAATAAAATTAATTTTTTACTTTATTCAACTAGCCCGTAGAAAGAAATTATAATAAATTTTATTACGAAGTTACTATTTAATAAATATAAAGAACGCGTTTATAACTCGGTATTTATAATAATAAATAAGTATACTAAAATATTATAGTATATCTTTATTATTAAAACTATTAACTTTATAAAATTAATAGAGTTAATATATAAAGAAATTATCTTTAGGTTCGGAGTATTAAAGAGTTTTATATTCGATAAAGAATTCGTTTTTATAAATACTTTTTAATTAAAAATATATTATTATCTAAAGATTAAATAGTATCTAAATACCGTATTCTATATATAAATAAATAATTAAACGGAATATTAAACTTAGATATTAAAGTATTATCTAAGAACCTTTTATATTAATAAATAAAATAATTAAATAGAGTTTCTTTTAATAGTTAAATAAATATATTATAACGTATAATATATAACGATATATATAATATTATTTAAAGTATTATATAATTATAATTTATCGATCGAGACGTGTCTTAAGGACGAGATATTTAAAGGAGAAATATCGTCCGTAAAAAAAAGAATTAAGAAAATAAAAAGGTCTAAAGAATACCTAAAAAAAATATTAAAAAATCGGAATAAAGATATAAAAACGTAATTATAAAAAATAAATAAATTAGAATTAGAATTATTTAATATAAATAACCTAGTATTATTATTAATAAAGAATCTTATATAAAGTCGATTAAATAAGAAATTCTTTTATAAGTTAATCGGACTATTTAAAGTCCTCGATATAATTAGGTAATAAATATATCGCCTAGTATTATTATCGAATTATCGTATTTATAATATTTTTTATATATTATTACTAAAACTATATTATCGTAAATAGGATAATATATTAATACTAGATATACCTCTACTAGAATTAATAAATAATATTAAAGAATAAAAAGTAGAAGAGATTTTAAAAAAGAGAAAAGTAAAGAATATAATTTAATACCTAGTAAAATTAATTAATTAATTAAATGACTTTAATTAATAAAAGAATAAGGACGCTATCGTATATACGAAAGAATTATATAAAATATATAATTAAAAAATAAGGGTAGAGAAGAAAGTAAATAAAAAGCGAAAACGTTATTAATTATTAACTATAACTAATTATTAGTATTTACGGGTATTATAAACGACCTATTCTTTAATTTTAATTATAATAAATTTTTTATACTATCTCTTCTTTTAACCTACGGATAATTCAAGAGATATAGATAATATTAAATTTATTATTTCTTTCTTTAAACTAGATATATAAATATCCTTTTTTTAAATATTAATATTAAGACTTTTAAATATAACCTCCTCCTTTTTTAAACCTATATCAGAAGATATATTAAAAGATATATTAAAAAAAGTCGTAGAGTCGAGTTTAAAAGATAAAGATATAATATATAATATATCGCGGGTAAGAGCTAGATCGACGGCGGGGTTAATAATAATTTGAAAATTTATATTAAAATTTAAATTTAAATTATTTAAATTATAATCCGATTTAAAGAAAGACTCGATAATATCTTCAATTAATAAACTAGACTAGAAAATATTAATATATAACGAGTATTAACCTCGTATATTATTTATATTATAACGAATTATATTTTTAATTCTTTTTAAAGACGTAATAATATAAGCTATAAATTAAAGACCTATTTATATTATATTAACGGAATCGAATTTATTAATTCCTATTATACGTATATAAATCTTAACGGATTTTTTATAATATATAATCCGACGGCGAAGCGTATTTAAAGAGTTATATAATTAATACTAAATAAATAAAATATTAATACGCCCGCGGTATAATAATAAAATCTCATAATATTAGTTACGTATCTTTATAAAATAAGGTATATTAAACCGGAAGGTAAAGATAACGTAATATATAATAATAATTATATACTATATTTACGCGGTTATTATAAAAGAAGTTATTGTAATTAATATATTTTAAATAGTATAAATAATAGGCTTCTAAGAGAGTAATAGAAAATTATAAATATTTAACGATCTCGGGACGAAGAGTTAGAATAAATATCTAAAGAATCGATATTATTAAAATATTAAATCGTAATAAAGAGTTATTATTATAATATATATACCCTATTAAATAAAATAAAATAAGAATTTTAGAAGTTAATAATAAATAATAATAATATATATATATAGTTCTTTTTAAATAAGATAAATATAAACGAGACTAGTATTAATAAATAAATAAAGTTACTATATTTATATTTAAATTAAAGATTATTAAAAAGAAAATTTAAAAAGAGAAACTAGAATATATTAATTTAAACTCTTATATCGAAGTATATATAATAGATTTACGTTTATACTATAAATAAATTTATAGAAGTTATATTATTAATTAATTAATAAACTTAAATATTAGAAGTATATAAAGTTATATATATAAGAAGTTAATATAATAGTATTAAAGAAATAAAGTATTAAGGGCGGAGGCCGAAGTTATAATTAATATAAAAATTTATTATTATTATACGATTTATTAGTAGACTCTTTTTAGAACTATTTTATAAAATTTAAAATTTCCTTGAATTCTTATTAGTCGATAATTTATTTATCGCTTATCGAGTATTATAAACGAATATTTATTATAAGCGAGCTTCGCTTTTCTATAAATAAAATAAACTAGGATATTATTAAAGTTCTCCGTTCAATATTTTAAAAATAAAGTCGATAGGACCTAGGTTAGTATTTATAGAGAAGAGTATTAAGGATTAATAAATAATAGGCTTCGTATAAATAAATAAATATAACTAGATAAATTTAATAAACTTAATTAATAGTTTAATAAATATTTATATTCGGAATTTATAATTAAAAGTTTTAAGGAAAGTTAAATACGAAGTTTTTATTTAAAGAAAAAATATATAATTTATATAAAAGAAGGAAATTATATTATTTATCTATTTATTCATTTATTCCTACGTTAAATAATTAAGTAGTTAAACATTTTGTTTTATTTATTAATCTATATACTACGTCGAGTAGTAAATAATCTTTTAACCTATTAAGTTTATTAAAGTTCGGAGAGAATTTTAATTATAATATTACCCTTCCTTTTTAACCTTCTTTAATTTTAAAGATAATTTTATATCTTCTCGTTAAATAAAGTAATATAATAATTTATAGAAATAGGTCGTTTTTAAAGGTTTTATAATTATAGTTATTCATATATACTACGCGATATATTAAATCGAATATCGATTATCCTCTTTATTAAAGAAATATAAAGAATATATTAAAACTAGAAAGAAGTACGAGCTCTTAGAATCCGTTATTAGTTTTTTAGTTATTAATAAAACTTTAGAGCGCTTAAAGCGTAAAGAAGAAAAGATTTAAATTATATAAAAAATAATTAACGAGGCCGCTTCTATAACGAATAATATTACTCGTTAAAAGAATACGAAGTTAAAGAGATTTCGCTAATAAAAGAAATTCTTAAAGAAGTATAAATAAAAGATATTTAATAAAGGCCTAGCGAATATAAAGGAGTTAAAGAATTTAAAAGAATTTAAGAAATTTAATAAAATAAATATATAGTAGTTAATACTCTTTATTTTAATAATTTTATATCTTTAAAATCCTTTTCGTTAGGAATTTACGATTAACTTTTTTAAATTATAATTCCTAAAACTTCTTCACAAACTCCTAGTAATTAACGAGGTTTATTAATAACTCTTAAATATTTTCCGATTCGTTATATCTTATTTATTTAACGAGGTAGTTTTAATTTTTATAATTTAAAATCTTTTTTATTTCGAACTCCGTTTCTTTTTTAATCTAGATATAAAAAATATTTTATAAAGATATCGTAGAATTTATTAACTCTAATAAAGATATATAAGATATTAAATATATTTTAACGTCGGCTAGAAGATTTAATTCGTAATTAATTAATTCTTTACTCTTTTTAATAAAAAATAATCCGATTTTAATATAATTTAGTTTCTTATTCGGTCTTTTACTCTTTATATTTTTTATTAAGAAATATACTTTATCCCTCTCCTTTAACTAAAGATACTCTTTTTAATATTTATATATTATCTCTCTCGTTCGAGTATTTATTAAATTAATTGAAATTTATATATCTCGATACAACGCCTTTATATTATTTATATAAATTAAGGTCTTTTAGATATTTAATCCTTATCTAGGCTTAAGAAATATATTAATATATTTATTATAATTCGCGAAGAATAGTATAAGTTTCGTTATATTAAATTAACTATTATTAAATATTAGTTAAATTATAAATAAAAGCCTTACCTAATCGTTCTTTTTCTTATTAATATAATATCGTAAATACGTCTTTATTATCTAGTTTATTCGTTCCGTTTATTTATTTATCTATAGATAATATATAGTTAATATTCGTAATTTAGTTCTAATAGTATTAACTAGTATCTTCTAATAGTTAGAAATAAACTATTTATCTCGGTTAAAAATAATTAATTTAGGGATATTATAATCTCTAACTAATCGATCTAATAATATAAAGGCGATTTATTCTACTTTATATATTTCTTTTATTAGGATTATTATAGCGTATTTATTAAATTTATTATAAACGATTATAATAAAGTTAAAGACCTCGTTTACAATAAAATCCTTTAACTTTAGTAATTTAATAACGAAGTATATAATAATATCGTCCTATAGTATATCCGGTATTAAGGCGAATTATATTTAACTATATTTAATATACTTTATAGACTTATTCTACTAGTATTCGATATTCTTTAATATATTTCTTAACGTACGATCGTAGTCTAGGTATATCCTATTTTTTATAAATTAATTCTATAGTTTTAATAACTCTAGGGTATCCTTAAACCCGGTTATTATAATAATCGCGAATAATTTCCTTAAGATAATCTTTAGGAAGATAAGTTTTCTCGTTATATTCTAATAATTTAATTTATAATTACTAACTTCCTAGCGTTCTAGTTAAAATATTGTTTTCGTATTTCTTCCGGATATTATTAATAATCCCGGGAATAAAGATATATAATATTATTATTAATTATTATACTAAGACTAATAATCTATTTTATTATTAAATAAGAATTAATTATATTATTACGTTCTTATCCTCTATATAATCTTCTCGTTTATTAAATATATCGGCGCGACCGTTTTCTTTTCCTAAAGTATATAAGATCTTAAATTTATATTATCTTAATAATTCTAATTATCTAATTTATCTCCGGTTTAATTATTTAATAATAATAAAATTAAGAAAGTTTTTATAATTTATAAAGATAATAAGGTTTAAATAATTTTCTATATATACCCTTTATTATTCTAATATTAATACTATTACTAGTAATTCTTTATTATAAATATTATAGTTCTATTCTATTAATAATATCTTTCGTAAATAATATATAATAAAGTACTATTTATTATCTTTTTATTAAAGGATAAAAGTTTTTATTATAAAGTTTAAAGTATTAGTCTCGATCCGAGCTAGTTTACTACTTCGAAAGGAATATAATATCGGCGGCTTCTCATAGGCCTCTTTAAATACTTCGAAAAATTATTATTCTTCTTTTTTTTATTAGAAAGTAATATCTTTCTTTATAATATCCGTTAATAATAAAGTCTTTTTAAAATAGTCTTTAATAAAACTTTTATTAAAGTTTATAAATCCTAAGAAACTCTATATCGTTTTAATATTATATAATATAAGTTACTCTTTAATACTCTAAAATTTTTAAGGCTTATATAAATACCTTTAATATTAATTATAAATTTTAAGAATTCGATTAATTTTTTATAAAACTCGTATTTCTTTAATTTAAAGAGAAGTCTAGTTAATAATAAATAAATTAGGACGTTTTATATATATTAAATATATTCTTCCTTATTAGTAAAATAGATTAAAATATTATCGAGGTATATAATTATCGCTATATTTAAATATACTTATATAATATTATTAATTAATACTTAATAAGTTATTAGTACGTTAGTAAATCCGAAGATTATTATTAAATATTCGTAATAACTCTATTTAGTTTTAAAGGTAGTTTTCTACTCCTCGTCTTTTTTTATTCGAATTAAATTATACGCGCCTCGAAGATCTAGTTATATAAAGATTTTTATTATTATAAACTAATCTTATAATTCGCTAATATTTAATAAAGAGTATCGATTCTTCAATATAATATTATTTAATTTTCGGTAGTTTATATATAATTATAAACTTCTATCCTTTTTAAATTTTAAAAAGAATTAGATAATTTATTAATAATTTAAATTCTCGAATAAATTCTTTTTTAAGATTTTTATTAATATACCCGCGAAGTACTCCGAGTTCTTTTTTTAATAAAGTGTAGATAAGTTTAAATATCGGTTATTTACTTAATTCGAGTTCGATTTTATAATTTTATAATTAATATTTGAATAATACTTTTATAATTATCTTTTTTTAAAAAAGGTATTTTTATTATTAATATTCTTTAGGGATATTAAGAGGTTCGTTTTTATCTTTAGAAACTTTTATTTATTCACCTTATTAACTTCTTTAATTAATATATATCGAGTCGGATCCTTTTATAAAGTTATTATTTTTCGAAGATAAAATATTATAGGTTTCGATGTTACGATCTTTAGGTCGTAACAGATATTACGCCTACTACGATACTAGTAGGCATACTCACTATACTCATATTAATCAGTATCGCGAGTAGGGTATACTTATTATACTTATAATCGCGAGTATATAAAGTATATTACTCTTGGTACGATTTCCTTCTATTATATAAACTACGTACTTTCCTAGTAGATAGGAGCTTCGTATTTAACTTCCCTTAAGACTTTTAATTATAGATTCTAAATATAGACGTTTATTAAACCATTAATTAAATTTATTAAATTTATTTAGTTTTATCTTATCCCGATACGAAGCCTATTATCCTTTAATCCTTAATACTCTTCTCTACGAGTACTAACCTAGGTCCTATTAATATTATACTACGGTATTAAACGGAGAGTCTTAATACTTTAAGTATCTTTAGGATAAATATCTTAAAATTAATAAAGGCCCTAGCCCTAAATACCTAAAACGATACTAGAAGATATAATATTATAGAAGAAGGGGACCGTATTAAGGTTACCCGACTAAACTATTATTATAGAGAGCGCGAGAAGCTTAACGACTAGTTATTATAACTTTAACTATTCTTCGTATTTAACGAGAATACTATACTAGCTATTAAATAAATAACTTTTATAATAACCTATATAAGAGGTAATATATAGAAATAGGTTAAATTATTCTTAAAGCGTTATATAAAAGTAGTATATAATACCGATAACGTATTAATAAAACTTTAGATAGAGAATTTCTCTAGGTTTAAAGCCGAGATTCGCTATATATTTAGACTATCTAACGAAAGTAGTATAATAGTTCGTATTATTTAATATTTAGTATAACGAAGGTCTATATCCGATTACTCGGTATAGTTTTAATATTATATAATATTTACGGACTAAGATAATACTACTTTTATAATAATATATCGACGAGGATTAAAAGATAATATAAAAGACGAATTTATACGAGTAAAAGCCGTTATAAAGGACCTCGATATATTTATAAAATAAATAATTAAAATTAATAATAAGCTATACGAACGTATAATAAAGAAACGCTATAACGGAGGAGTTAACGGATAAGGACGTTTAGGAGTTTATAATAACGGATATAATTCGGCTAGTTATTACCGCCACGAGAAACTTAACCCGTATAATTATACGTTAATAAAACTCGATTTTATTAAGAAGGGACCTATAAAAGAATTTTAAAAAAGGGGTAAATAATAATAAGAGGGTAAAAAAGTAATAAATTATTATAATTATAATAAGCCGGGCTATATCGCTAGGAATTATCGTTCGAAAAATATAGTAAATCGATAATAATTAAATATACTTAAGAAGGAGATACTAGATAGCGTAACCGGGTCCCTTAAGAATCTAGTATAAAACGATTCTATATTTAACGATTTACTCGAGAAATAAGGGGAGATTAAAGAAGAGATTATTTAAAGAATTCGAGAACTCGAAGAACTAGATATTAACGATAATAAAACTTTAGAGGAAGATTTAAAGGAAGGATAAAAATAAGAATAAAGTATAATAAATTCTAAAGGATGGCTTTAGGTAGTAAATTACCTCGATAATTTTAAAACCTAATTTATCGTATTAGAAGAAAAACCCGAAGACGAGAAGAAGGAAAAAAGATAAACCTTTAGAATTAATTATATTTATAATAAATATTATTTAAGATATAGGGAGATATACTAGTTAATATATATAAACGAATATTATAAATATTATTACGATAACTTAGGAGAGCGAAAGTATATTATAAAATTAAGATATAATTATAGTTAATGAAATAACTATATTAAAGATAATTACCCGTAGTATTTAATTAAGAAAAGGGAAAACTAAGTTTTCCTAGGCTACGATAAAGAATAATAATTATAATCATAAAACTAGATAAGGTATAATAAGAAGACGAAATATTATAACTAGGATAAATAATATTATTATTTAATTAGAGATTACGAGAGGTACTCCGAGTCTAAAAAGTACTACGGATTCTTATCTTCGTCGGGAAAAAACTAATCCCTTATATTAAAGACAAATATAAAGAGATTAATATATTAATTTTAAAATAATATCTATACTTAGTTTAGTACGGTATATATATACGAATACTAATAAGAGTTAACGGATATAAAGTCGTTATAATAATAGATTTAAGAGTAATTAATAATTTTATATCTCGAATAATAATTTAGGTAATTAACCTACTAACTCGAGAAAAAAAAGAATAATATAAACTTTAATTAATTAACGGGTTAAAGTTATTAATAGGAAGAGTAAGTAAGGAAATATTCCCGTTACTAATTATTATTTAACGCTATTATAAGGAAATTACCTTCGATATAATAAGAATAATTATTTATTATATTATTCTAGGAATACTTTTATTAAAGAAATATAATTTAATAATAAATTAAACGAGAGGAGTATTTATATTTCCGCGTATTAAAGATATTATTAATATAATACCTATACGCCTATAAAGGATAATTATAAATAAGAAGTCGAACCGTAGCCCGGTCGAAACTAGTAATACTTTATTTTTATATAAAGATAACTTTATAAAAGGATCCGACTCGATATATACTAACTAAAGAGGTTAATAGGGCGAATAAATTAAAGTTTCTAAAGATAAAAACGAACCTTTTAATATCCCTAAAGAGTATTAATAATAGAAGTACCTTTTTTAAAAAGAAATAACTATAAAAGTATTACCTAAATATTAATTATAGGATTATAAAATCGAACTCGAATTTAATAAAACGCCGATATTTAAACCTATTTATACTTTATTAGAAAAAGAACTCGGAGTACTTCGCGGGTATATCGACGAGAATTTTAAGAAAGAATTTATTCGAGAATTTAAATTACTAGTAAGTTATTTAATCCTCTTTATAATAAAGAAGGATAAAAGTCTATAACTTTATATAAATTATCGAAGGTTAAACGATATTACGGTAAAGAATCGGTACTCTTTATTAAATATTAACGAGTTATAGGATCGGTTTATAATAATAAAAATCTTTATATAACTAGATCTTCGAGGCGCGTATAATCTAATTCGAATAAAAAAAGGCGAGGAGTAAAAGACTACCTTTAGAATTAGATATAGTTATTACGAATATTTAATAATACCCTTCGGATTTATTAACGTACTAGTAACCTACTAAATATTAATTAATAATATTATATAAGTATACCTAGATATAACGGTAATTATATACCTCGATAATATCTTAATTTACTTTACTAATAAGGAAGAATATATTTAATATATATAGGATATTTTAACTTATTTATTACTAGCTAGACTTCTCCTTAAATTAAAGAAATACGAATTTTATAAAGAATTAATTAAATTCCTTAGGTTTATAATTAATATTAGAGGTATTTATATAGACCTTAAAAAGATTAAGAGTATTAAGGAATAATTTATATTATATAATATTAAGACGGTATAAAGTTTCTTAGGATTTACGAACTTTAATAGAAGATTTATTAAAGATTATTTTAAGAAGGCCTTACTATTAACGGATATTATAAAGAAACATATTACTTTCTAATAAAAGAAAGAATAATAACGATCTTTTAAGGTATTTAAAGAGGCTTATAAAAAGCCGCCGGTACTATATTCCTTTCGAAGTAACGAACTAGCTCGAATCGAAACCGACGCTTCGGATCTAATAATAAGCGCTTATATACTCTAATAAAGAGACGATAAATAATACCCTATTATATATTATTCGAGGAAAATATCATTAATAGAATAAAACTATAATATCTATAATAAGGAATTACTAGTAGTAGTATCCGTATTAGAATAATAACGGGTATATATAGAAAGTTATTTAGAACTTATTATTTTTATAAATTATAAGAATCTTCTTAATTTTATAATAATAAAATAGTTAAACCGAAGATAGGTTAAGTAGTTAGAACTATTAGGATAATATAAATTTAAGATCCTCTATACTCTAGGAAAGAATAACGGTCGCGCCGATATATTTAATAGGCGAGAAGACTATATAAAGAATAAAGACGTAATAATATAACTAGTCCTTATTTAATAATAAGATAAATCGCTAGTCCTAGTACGATAACTAGTAGCGACGTTATATATCTTTATCCCCGGAATTATAAATAGTATCTAGAGGGAATACGAAAACGATACTTTAATTACTACGTTAAAAAGTTAGTAACTATAAACTAAACTATTAGAATATAATAAAAAGACTTATCTTCTTAAGGGATATCTTAAAGAAATTATTCGCGATTATTATAATAATCCGGTTTAAGGATACCCTAGAGTTATTAAAACTATAAAACTTATTTATAAAGAATATAATATACTAGGACTAAGGTCGCACGTCGAGAAATATATTAAAGAATATATCGAATACTAGTAAAATAAGTCTATAAGGTATATTAAATATAGTTAAATCTAATTCGCCCTAGTACTAGAAATACTATAGAACGATATTATAACAAATTTCGTTATTAAATTACTAAGATCAAAGGACCTAATTATATTAAAGGTCTTTAACTCTATAATAATAATCTATAATAAATTTAGTAAATACGTAATAATAATATTAATTAAGGAAATTTATAAGGCCGAATAAATCGCCTTTATACTACTAGATCGATTTATTAGGGATTATAAAATACTTAGGTCGATTATCTTTAACCGAGATAAATAGTTCACCTCTAACTATTAGAAGATATTAATTAATATTATCGGAACTAAATTACGAATATTAACCGTATATTACCTATAAACGGATAAATAGATAAAGCGGATAAACTAGATAATAAAGATATATTTACGATATTACGTAAATAAGAAATAGAATAATTAGGTAAGACTTCTACCTATAGCGTAACTGGCGTTTAATAATACGTAATTTAATATAACGAAACTTATACTATTCTTCGTAAACTATAGTAAATACGTTAATATATTTCTAAATCTAAAATAGGGACCTAACGCGTATAAGGTACTAGTTTATATAATTAATATAAAGGTATTATATAAGGAAATATAGGCTTAAATTAAATTAATAAATACTCGGATAAAGTTAACGATGAATAAATATCGAAAAGAGTATTCTTAATTAAAGGAGGGGGATAAAATATATCTCTTAATAAAAAATATAATAAATAAGAGATTAAATAAGAAACTAGACTATATTAAAATCGGATTATTTTCGATTAAGAAGAATAAGAGACTAGTTAATTATAAACTAAATCTTCTAGCCGACGCTAAAGTATATTTAATATTCTATATCTCTCGATTAAAGTTAGTAGATTTTAAGATACCTTTATAAAATACTTTTTATTTCTAAATTAAAAAAGAAACGGAGTTCGAGGTAGAAAGGATTCTAGATAAAAAAAATTAGAATTATCTTATTAAATAAAAAGGATATAATAAAATAGAGAATATGTAGGAGCCTATTATTAATTTTATAAACTATCGATAACTCCTCTAGGAGTTCTATTAAAGTCGTAGAAAAAATAGTCGATACCTAATTAATCGAAGCTAGTAGGTATTTAGAATTATTTAAAAGAAATATTAAACGGGAGGTTACTAGACGATATTTTCGTAATCTTAATAACTCGTTACTCGTCCTCCTTTAATTTTATAATATTCCTTTACTCGGTAATTATTAGTTCTTTTTCTTTATTTCCTAGGTACTTAAGCTATTATTTAAAACGATTTACTCGAGTATATTACTCGGTTAATTAGGTACGAGCTTCGCGAACTTCCTTTCGTATTTATAAACGTTTATTACGAATTCTCCTTAACGTTAATAAAGAAATAACGAGATCGTAATCTCGTCCTAGGCGAATATATTTTATATATTTCTCCGATAACTCCCCGATAAGATACGCCTTCGATTTTTTTATATAGCTCTAGTACGGACGTATTACGATATTAATATCTCTTAAATTATTTAATAGTTCCTTTCGACGGGATATTAAGTTATAAAGATTAACTTTATAAAGTAATATAATAACGAAGCTAGGAAACTTTCGGGATTAAAGTTTAATAAAAGAGAGGATAATATTACGATCCTTAAATTATAATAAATATTACGCCTACTATAATACTAGTAGGTATATTTACTATATTTATATTAATAAGTATCGCGAGTAGGGTATACTTATTATATTTATAATCGCGAGTATATAAAGTATATTACTTTTAATACGATTTCCTTTTACTATATAAACTACGTATTTTCCTAGTAGATAGGAACTTTATACTTAACTTCCCTTAAGACTTTCAATTATAAATTCTAAATATAGATATTTATTAAATTATTAATTAAATTCATTAAATCTATTTAGTTTTATCTTATACCGATACGAAGCCTATTATTCTTTAATCCTTAATACTCCTCTCCACGAGTACTAACCTAGGTCCTATCGACGTTATACTACGGTATTGAACGGAGAGCCTTAACATTCGACCGGGCTATAGTTTAACTTCTTATTTATAATTATTCTTTATAAGTATATAAATATTTTATTAACGACGTCTTTAATATACGGAAATATAAATACTTCTTTCTTCTAATCGATTATTAGATTATATTTTTTTAATTAAGGTATTCCTAGAATAATATAATAAATAATTATTTTTATTATATCGAAAGTAATTTCTTTATAATAATATTAAATAATAATTAATAACGGGAACGTTTCTTTATTTATTTATTTTATTAATAACTTTAACCCGTCGGTTAATTAAAGTTTATATTATTCCTTTTTTTTTAAATTAGTAGGTCAATTACCTAAATTATTATTTAAAATACGAAGTTATTAATCGCTCCTAAATCTATTTTCATAATAACTTTATATCCGTTAACTTTTACCGGTATCCGTATATATATACTATATTAAATTAAATATAAATATCGTTTTAGAGTTAATATATTAATCTCTTTATATTTCTCTTTAATATAAGGGACTAGTTTTTTCCCGACGAAAATAAAAATCCGTAGTACTCTTTAGACTCGAAGTACCTTTCGTATCCTTCGGTTAAATAATAATATTATTCGTTTTAGTTATAGCTCTTTAGTTCCTTATTATAATTTATTTAGTTTTATAAATATAACTATTAATCTTTATTATAGCCCGGGAGAACTTAGTTCTCTCTTTTCTTAATTTAATACTACGAATAATTATCTCTAACGTAGTTATTCTATTAACTATAACTATATTTTAATTTTATAATATACTTTCGCTCTTTTAAACTATCGTAATAGTATTTATAATATTCGTTTAAATATATTAACTAGTATATCTCCCCGTATTATAAATAATATTTATTATATATATAATTAATTTTAGATAATTATTTTCTTTCTTTTTTCTTTTCTTCGGGTTTCTTTTTTAATATAATAAATTAAATTCTAAAATTATCGAGGTAATTTATTATTTAAAGTTATTCTTTAGATTTTATTATATTTTATTCTTATTTTTATCCTTTCTTTAAGTCCTCTTTTAGAGTTTTATTATTATTATTATTATTTAATTCTTCGAATTCTCGAATTCTTTAAGCGATCTCTTATTTAATATTTTTTTACTTCTTTAATAAATTATTAAACTTAATATCGTTTTATAATAAATTCTTAAAAAACTCGATTATATTATCCGGTATCTCCTTTTTAAATATATTTAATTATTATCGATTTATTATATTTTTCGAATAATAGTTCCTAGCGATATAGCCCGGTTTATTATAATTATAATAATTTATTATTTTCTTTCCTTTATATTATTATTTACTCTTTTTTAAAAATTCTTTTATAAGTCCTTTCTTAATAAAATAAAATTTTATTAATATATAATTATACGAGTTAAGTTTTTTACGGCGGTAATAACTAGTCGAATTATATTTATTATTATAAACTCTTAAATATCTTTATTTATTAATTCCTCCGTTATAGCGCCTCTTTATTATATATTTATATAATTTATTATCGATCGCGATTATTTATACTATAAATATATCGAGGTTTTAGATATCGGTTTTTATCTATATAAACTCGTCCTTAATATTATTTTTTAATCCTCGTCGATATATCGTTATAAAGATAATATTATTCTAATCCGTTAATATTATATAATATTAAAATTATAACGAGTAATTAGATATAGATCTTCGCTATATTAAATATTAAATAATACGAACTATTATATTACTTTTATTAAAAAGTCTAAATATACGGCGAATCTCGATTTTAAACCGAGAGAAGTTCTTTTTCTAAAACTTTATATCCGAATTATTAATATCGTTTAATTCTTTTATATAATATTTTAAAAATAATTTAATTTATTTCTACGCGTTACCTCTTATATAGGTAATAATAAAGATCGTTAATTTATTAATTAATATAATATTCTCGTTAAATACGAAGAATAATTAAAATTAAATTAATTAATTATTAAACTTCTTATACTCTTTATAATATTAATTTAAGCGAGAGAGTTTAATACGGTCCCCGTTTTTTATAACATTATATTTTTTAATATTATTTTAAATATTTAGGGTTAAGGTTCTTTATAATCCTTAGATATTTATCTTAAAGATATTTAAAATATTAAGACTCTCCGTTTAATACTTTAATATAACGTCGATAAAACCTAGATTAATACTCGTAAAAAAGAGTATTAAGAATTAAAAGATAATAAACTTCGTATAAATAAATAAATATAACTAGATAAATTTATTAAATTTAATTAATAATTTAATAAACGTTTATATTTAAAATTTATAATTAAAAGTTCTAAGGAAAGTTAAATACGAAGTTTTTATTTAAAGGAAAAATACGTAGTTTATATAAAGGAAGGAAATTATACTATTTATTTATTTACCTACTTATTCCTACGTTAGATAATTAAATAGTTAAGCGCTTACCTATTTATTAATCTATATACTACGTCGAGTAGTAAATAATCTCTTAGCCTATTAAGCCTACTAAGGTTCGGAGAGAATTTTAATCGTAATAGATATTTAACGAGTTTATAAATTATTTAATTAATTCCTAAATCTAAATAAAGATTCGGTTATAAAGTTATATAAATACATTTCGCTTAATCCGTTATAAACGCGCCGAGTAAATAAATTTACGTTATATATACGCGTTAATAATATTTATTTTAGAAATATTCTTTCTCTTATTCGTCTAATAACTTTAATAGGTTTTATCGAGTATTTATTAATATATACGTCGACGGTTATTAACTTATACGAATATATACTATTATATTTCCTTATAAGAATATAGAAATATTATATTTATATTTTATTTTTAAATTATATATACCGATCCTATAATATTCTTTCCCTTATTTATTCTACTAGGTTTAGAGAGTTTTACGAATAATTATTATTAACGAAAAAGAATATTTACGGAAAGTTATTAATCTTTTATATTAATATTTATCGGGAAATATATATTTTGATTATATTATTTATTTATTATTTTTTCCTTTATTTCCTCTACGCGTTTAAAGGTTTTTCTTAAATATTTTAATATTTAAATTCGGGGCGAATCCTTTAAAGAGGGAGATAATTATTATATTATATTAAAACTAGACCCTAATAACTAGGATTCGGGCTAGAGACTATATATATAATATATAGTCTTTATATTAATTTTATTAATTAATAACGTAGTTAATAAATTATTAATATTTTAACTAAATATATTAATTAATTAATTAATTAATTTATATACTTACTTAAATAAAACTACTTCGCTTATAAGGGAGTTCTATAGAATATATATAATACCCGATAACGTTATTAAACGGCCGCTAAAAAAATCTTTTAAAAGGATAAAAACTTTAGTTTATTTTTAATCTCGGTTCTAGATATTTTAACCTATTAATTAATAGGCCTTTTTATATATTACTAGTTCTTTTTTTAAATTTCTTTTTCGTATAGATCTTTAAAATTAATAATTTTATATTAACCTTAAATAACCTTATTATTTTATTCTTTATATTTACCCGTTTTTCTAAAATTTATCGTTTATCTCCGTTACGAGCTTAAATCTTTATAATATATATAAATATAACCGTAACTAAATATTATATATTTTATTATACTAGTATACTAACCCTATTATCCCTCTTTATTACTATTCTATACTCTTTCGTCTTCATTCTTAACTATATATATATAATTATTTTTTTATTATAACGGATTTTATATCTCGCCGGTATTTTAATATAATTACTAGGCTACTAGGGTTATAACTCTTATATAAATATTAATATTTAGGAGTATAAATAGAGGTTCTTTTATTTATATAAATTTCGCTTTATATATTTATACTTTACTTATTTATTAACGACGGAGGAAAATATTTAATCCTATAAAACTTTATATAATAATTATATTATAATTTTTAGGGTAAAGGAAGCCTCTTATAATTCGAATATTATTAATATTTAATAGGTAGTTAAACGGGAGTCTTTATTTAAACCTAAAATTTCGGCTTTATATATATATATTTATTCTATACTCTTTCTTATATATAGGTATAATAGACGCGTTCTTTTTATAATTCCTTTTTTATAATATATCGGGCCGCGATTACGGTTATTTTTCTAATTAATTATATTATAGAGGGTTCGTTTTTTATTACTTTAATTCATTAAAAAAGAGGGGGAGAGGAGGAGGAGGAGAAAAAAAAAGAAATCTCTTTATTAATATTATAGTCGCGTTAAGAATATAAATACCGCTATAAAATAGATTTAATACGTTATAATATAAAATCTTTTAACTCTCTAGACTATTATAAATAATAATTAAAAATTCGTAATTAATAGGACGTATATCTAGATCTCGTTACTAACTAACTAAATATATTATTATATAATTAACTAGTTACTTCATCGGCAAAGCGGGAGACCGTACGAGAAGAGTCGAGGTACTAAATGCGCATTTTACCGGCTTTAGGCGGAAAAATAACGAAAAGATAACGTTTAAAAAAAAAAAAAAATTTTTTAATAAAAAACCTAAAAATAGTAACTTCGGATTTAAGATTTTAAATCCGTGATTTTCTACTAGCGCCGGGTAACTCGCTAAGGCTATATAGAGCGCTATAACTACGCTAATCTAATTTAGATTTTAAATTACGTCGATTCACGAAAATTATATACGCGCGTAATACCCCCTAAGCTAGCGCGGTATTATAGACTATATAATTCATTTATAATTATATATATCTAATTATTTACCGGTACTACTTAGACTAGTTTATTCCTATTTATTTAAATTTATTCAAAATGAGTCGAGGTACTAAATGCGTATTTAGATACTTTAGACGAAAGTAGGTATTAAATCGATCTCTAGGGCTAGTATATAAGCTAAATAGATCTAAGCGCCTTTTCCGCCTTTTTCGGTAGAATACGGGCTCACCGCTTTATTGATATTCTAGCTCTTAGAGTTTCTTAGAGATTAATTCTTCTATTAAATAATAAAGATCTTTACTAAATTTATATATTTACTTTTATATTATTATATATACCCTAAGTATTATAATTTAATAAAAAAATTAATCCCGATATTAAGAATATTATTTATTTCTATTATAGAAAGAATAGTTATTATAAATTTAATTATCTAGATTTTAATAAACTAGCGATTTATATTATTATAATATTATTAAAGAAAAATTAGGCCCCGTTATTACTTTAAAAACGGGGTAAGAAAAGTAAATAAAAATTAAATTTTATTATCTTTATAAAGAGCTAGACTAATCTTCGGGGTAATAAAAAATAGTTTATTATTCTACTCGATATTAATATAGAGATTAATATAATTTTATAAGAATTCGTAATCTAATAAAAGTTAGAACTTTTTTACGCCGTTTTACTACTAGCGAAAATATTATATAAATATATATTATTATAATACCCAATAACTAAATTATTAATTAATCGGAAAGAAATCTTTTATAAACTTTATTACTAATTTATTATCGAGTAAATTTAAAGGCGTTATTTACAATATTATATTAATTATAATATATCGGTTTACGAAAATAATTAAGTATATACTTTATATTAATAAAATTAATACCGTTAAATTCATAGAAGTATTTTATATTAAAAGTATCTACCGCTATAATATATTTAATAATATTATTAGCGATAGAGATTTAGTTTTAATTAATATCTTTTAGTCGGTTATTTACTATTATTTAAGAATTAAATAATATTTAAATACTATTTTTATTCGTAAATAATCGAGTAGATTAAAATTATTAATTAAATATTAAAATACTATTTACGTATAGTTATTAATAATAAATAAATTAATTAGGCTAAATTGTTACTTATAATGAAATTAGTATATATAAATAATTAATATACCTTTATCGGAATAATATTATTTTTTCTTATATATAAATATTATCCTAAAATTATTTAGAAAATCGAGGATAATTCCTCCGAGGGGAGGGTATCTACTATAAATAATAAAATTAAAATTTTATAAATTTTAAGAGATAAAGCTACGAGACGCCTTTATAATACTATTATAATTTAAATCAAATATTAAAATAAATTATACTAATCCTAAAAATATAAAGTAGGTAATTTAGTAATATTAAAATCTAAAAATCCAAAATAAAAGCGCCTAAATAAAGAAATTAATTTATAAATTTATAAAGTCTTTCCGGATTATTAATAAAATAAGGTCGTAGGTATACTATTTACTATTATCTATAATATATCGGATTTATAATATCTTTAATATATTATTATTTAAATTATATTAATTACGCGATTATAGTAATATAACGGAATTCTTTATATAAATTCTTAAATTCATTAATAATAGAGAGCTTTAGGAGGTTAAGGAAATAATTAATAAAATATAAAATATAAAAAGTATTTAATATAAATTAAAGTAAATTAATTAATTAAAGTAAAAAATATAATTAAGAATTATAAAACGAAGAACTCTCTAGTACTAAAGAATTAATTTAAATTTATAATAAATTATCGAGTAATAAATATTATTACGTAGAAATAATTAAAAAAGTTAATAAAATATATAAAAAGCCGGCGCGTAGTAAACGGAGCCGATATTAAATATTATAATAAATATTTTCCTCTATATTTACTAATCTTATTATATAGATTAGAAATTTTTAAATTACCTAAATTATTTAATATAATATATTATAATTATAAGATATTATATTTAAAAGAATACTTTTATTATAAATATAATTTATATAAATATTTAGGGTATATTATTAAATAATAAGTTTAAATAAATTTTACTAGCGCCGATTTAAGAAAAAAAGAATTTAATATTATTATTATATTATATAAAAGATTTAGTTATTAATAAAATCTTTAAAAGAGGATATAGGATTTTTAATATAATTTTTAAATACTTTAACTTCCTCGAGAATCTTTAGGTCTCGTTTATTTTAATAAAAGATTTTAATTTCTTTTTCGAGAACTTTATTCATCGTCTTTAATTCCTTAATATATTAAATCGCCGGCGTTAATTAATTCTATAGATTAATAATTATAATAGAGATTTACCTACTAATTATTATCGTTTTATTATATATATTATATTACTAGACAATTCTCTTATATATTAATTTACGTTTATATTTTTCTTTAAATATTTTCTTATTATTATATATATATTAATATATAAACCGCCCTACTTTTCCTCGGAATAATTAAGGAATTTATAATTATTAATATATACTATTTTAGAGTTTACGATTATAATTTACTATTATATAATAATTAATTCCGTAGCGATTAATATAATAAAGTATATAAAGAAGGAATATATCTCGAATATAATTATTATTAAAATTATAAAAATAGACTCGGTAAAGAAGTTACTAAATATAGTAAATTATTACTATAATTGATATTACGTAGTCGCGCTAATAACGGACTAGTTATATTTATTAATATATTTATAACTAGAATATATTAATATAAATAATTAATATTATTAATAAATAAAAGAGTTTTATAGAGTTAAAAGAAAATTATTTATAATAAGAATATTATCTATATATTAACTTTAATACTATATCGTTATTATAAAATTAAAGTATATATTTATAAAATATTAAGGGACGGGATTAGTATCTAGAGGTTTATTAAATTAACGATTAAATTAATTAAATTATAACCTAGCTATAGTATAGGAGTAGATTAAGATAAAAGATAAAGAACGAAAGTTAGGGTAGAGCTAACTACTATCTAAATAAAAACTAGTATATAGAGTATTTATTTATTTCTTATCCCGATTATATTAGGATAGAAATAATAAAACTAGTTTAAATTTAAATTAAATTTAAAATAAATTAGGTTAGGTTAAAGTAGGTAAAGTTATATTATAATAATAACCCCTTCTTTAAAGTCGAGCTCCTATAAGATAAATAAACGATTAATTTAATTAATCAGATTTTATAACCCTAACTCTTATTTAAGGTTACGAAATAATTAAAATAAAAACGCGTCGGAGTATTCGAGTTATCGATAATAATAGATAAGAGATAGGACGGGGAATAAGCGGCGGTATATAAATAAAACTAAACGTTAACGTTATTATCTATAAATAATAACGGCGGGGCTAGGCTATAGGGTACTATTTATTTATATAATAATACGAAGTATCGATCGAATCCGATACGGAACGATAACCGAGGGGATAATAACGGATAAGGAATAAATTATAATACAGGCGGGGGTTAACTTCTTAAAAATTAAACTAAAATAAAAATAATAAAAATAGTTTATATTAATATCTTTAAATAATATATAATAATTTATAAAGATTAGCGGCGTTAGGATTCGAGATATAATATTTATTAATAAATTATTAATAACGGGTAAGGTAATAAAAGGGTTCCTATATAATATTATAACCTTCTTAATTAACGTAGTATTTTAATAGAGATAGACTATAACGGCGATTATATTTAGAATTTAAAATACCGTTAATATACTACTCTCGTTAGTTATCTTCGGTAATTATAGATTCTTGGATAAACTAAATTTATCTAGGTAAAAAGTTATTAATTATTAATTATAATAGGTTAATATAAAAGACGGGGTAAACTTTTATTAAATACGGAAAATCTAATTAAATTATAAGAGAATTATTAAAAATTTTAAAGACTCGGAAGGGGCCGATATTATAATCGTCGAGTTTAATTAAAGAGTATATAATATTTAAATTCTTAATATTTAGCTATATTTAATCGTTTATTAAATATATTAGATATAGGCGCCTTCGTTAGTTAACCGAGGATTTAAAGATAATTTAAACGATGAGTATTTTATCGCGGAGGTAATCGTTTAAGGTTTTTATTAATATTACGAATTTATTAATAACGATTAAATAAATATATATTTAAATAATAAAATCTTAAGGTAAAGGCTCGGTAGGCTCGAAACCGATATATAAATATTAATTATAATTAATTAAGAAAGGCGAGGCTAAAATATTAAAAGAATTAATATTATTATTAGAAAACTCCGCTTTAAAAAGTTATTTTACCTAATTATCCTATATATAATTAATATATATACGGAGGTAATATTTTATTATAATATTAAACCGCTTAGTTTAGTTATCCGTCTAAACGTAGTATTTAATAAATATATATTAATCGATTTTAAAGCGCTTATATAAGATCTTTTAAAACTTTAATATAAATTAAAATCTTTAATTTAAAATAAAGATATCTAGTAGTTTATAAAGCTTTTATATATTCTAGTAGAAAGCGTCGTAGGCTTCGTCTACTTCTATCGATATAATTAATACTAGGTACTATATCTTAGTTAAGTAATCTACGAAAATTAAGATATACCGATAAATAATTCCTATAAAGGTATAAAGCGGTAGGGGATTTATATAATTTATCGAGATATCTCTTTAACGTCGTTACGGGGGCGGTAATAAATATGACTATCTTTAAATATACTAGCGAGAAGGTTTAATTTTTTAGTATATATAATAATTCCTAATAAATCGTTAGATAATAATATAAACGTTAGGTTACTAATAGGCCCGATTAATTAATTTATAATATTTAATACGACCTAGGTAATTACCCGCGATATTATTATAAACTAATTAAATTAAATAAAGGCGTAGTTTATTAGAATTCGGAATATATCTCTTTCCTCGGAAATAGAGTACTCTATTTTTATCTTTGTATTTAGCGAGGGGAATTCCGTTATAATAATATATTTTAAAATATAATATTTCTAGGACTTTAAGAGCGAATCGATCGGTTTAATTAATTATATTTTATAATTAATAGGTCGGGGTATCGTATAGGTCTTCGTTTAAATTAATAAATTAATTTTTATTAAATTTAAGCTCGTAAAATATAAGCGAGGTTTATAATTCCGGATTAATATTTATATTAAAGTTTATAATAGTTATATAAATTAATATAAAATATAACTAGAAGGGCTAGATAAAAATCTTTTAATCCGTTATTAATATAACTAGAGTAATTAGAATTAAGGCGAGGGTTATTATATTTAATAATATATTATAAATATAATTCTTAAGAATTTCTAAGATTAGGTTTTTTCTTTTTAATATCGTCTAGTATTAATATTAATATCTAGGGTCTAATTTATCCCCTTTTTTAAAAAGATCTTTTAACCGATATATTAATATATTAAATTTACTATCTTCTTTATTAGGCCGGTAGGTAATTTTATAATTAAAATAAAATAAAAACTCGCTCTATCTTACTTAACGACGAGATAATATCTTAAATAAAATAAAATATTTAAAAGCCTTATAATTTAATATTACCTCGATAAAAAGAGTAGATCCCTCTAGTTTAAAGCGTTATTCCTCGAATATACGGACGATTATTATAAACTCTTTATTATATATTTTATAATTATACTCGGTAAGATTATACTTCTTTAAAAAATAAATAATAAAACGAAGGACGTTTTAATTATTATACTAGGATAAAACCCCTTTAAATACATAATTAAATATATTTATTTCTATTATAATTTTACGGTTAGGGTCGAAATAAACTAAGATAATATTAAAGATAAAAGCCTTTTTTAAGGTATTAAAAGTTATTTAATATTAAATACTCTACTCGAAGATAATACCTTTTTTAATTAAAATTATAAATAATATAATAAGTTTATTAAACTTATAAATAAAACGTTAATAGAAGTTAATAAATTCTAGGAAACTTTAAATATCCTTAATATTAACTAGTTATAATTAATTTAGGATAATATCGATTTTTTTTAAATTTATTTTAATCCCTTTAATAATAATAATTAATCTTAGATATATAATTTCCTTAATATAAAAATTATATTTAATAATATTTATTTAGAGCTACGCCTCGCGGAGTTTCTAAAGAATATATTTAATATAAATTTTATACTCTTCCTTAATATCGCTATAAATTAGAATATCGTCGAGGTATATAGTATAGGTCTTATCGAGAAATTTACGAAGAATATTATTAATATAATATTAAAACGAGGTAAGATTATTATATAATCTAAATAATATAATAAAGTATTCGAATAAGCCGAATCGGGTACGGAATATTATAAATTCTTTATCGCCCTCCTTAACGCGGAGCCGGGTAAATAATCGAGATCTTATCTCGTATATATTAAAAGTAGCTAGGTATTAAGTTCGTTATTTTTAATATTAAAATTTAAAACGAAGCGAGGTTAGGTTATAATACTTAATTTTAAATATCTTTCTTTATTTAACGGTAGTAATAGTACGGTTATATTCGTTATTATAATTAGTTTTTATAGGAATAAATAATTAGGATTAGGGTAAAGAAGACTCCTTTTAAATCTAGATTTATTATTAATAAACCTAGAATTAAAGTAACTCCTTTTAAATATTAAGTTATTTTATACGAGTATTATATTAAATTAAATTAAGGATTAAGTTTACTTTTAATAAATTTAAAACTAGGTTAACTCTTCTTAAATCGAGGTTTAATTTTTATAAATTTAGGATTAAATATATTATTAATAAACCTAGAACTAAAGTAACTTCTTTTAAATCGGAATTAGTTATTTAATAATAATATTATCGTTTATAAATAATAACGGCTCTTTATATACTAGCGACTCTTTTTAAATCGGGGCTTACTTTATACGAGTATTAAATAAAATTAAAAACTAAGATTCTTAGGTTTAAAAATTTTCTTAAAGTATTAAAAAGAGTTTATTTTCCGCGAAGACTTTTATAAAATTAAAGATATAATTTCTTAAATAAAAATATAAGGCGAAGGTTAAAGAATTGTTTAAGAAATTAGTAGTAACTTTATAATAATAAAGATATAATAAACCGATTATAATAAAGTATTAATTAAATTTAATAACGAAAAAGATTATTTATTCTTAATAGTTATAAATATTTAAAATCGTTTCTACGATATAAATAATATATTTTATAACGGTAGGTATATTATTAAAGAATCGGATAATATAAAGATAATAAAGAAGACGAAGGGGTAAATAATAAATATATATAAAATTATAATTAATAAAAAAATAACCGGATATACTAGTATTAATTAAGGCTTTAATTTAAATTCGGGATTAATTATTCCGTAGTTAATAAAAAATAATTATATATTTATTATAAAAAGTAGAGTCGGTTTTAAAAAGTTATATAATAGATTATAATAAAAGTTTAATTAATAACGAAGGTAAATTAAATAATATAACCGATAAATAAAAAAGTATATATAGGGTTCTAGGTACCTATAATCCTAATATACGATTTTATACCGGGATTATTCTTTTCCCGCGTTTAGGGTAACTTCTCTTATAACGCTCTCGTTATTATTAATAATAATTATAATACTAGATTAAAAGCTAGCTAGCTTAATAGAGTAGACTTTTATACTATATTTAAACGATTTATAATAAAAGTAAAATCTTTATTTCTCGTAGATAATTTTAATAACCGGGGTTTTTATTAATTTATCTTTAATAATAGTTTAGGCCGAATTAAGGTTTATTAACTCTTTAAATAAAATAATAGAAATTAATCTAGTAACGGGGATAAAAATACTCGTTATATTAAAATAAATTATAAAAGTAGAAGTAAACAAAGATATAATAAACCTCTTTAAAATTTATCTTAATCTAATAAAAGTAGTACTCTAACGAGATAAACGGTACTTAATCTATTAAAGTTCTTAGTCGATTTCGGAGTATATATAAATATATTTATCGAAGGTATATAACCGTTAGTTATTAACTTTCCTCTAGGAGATAAAGGCCTATTAAATAATATAATTAATATTATATTTTATAATATTAATTAAGGATTCGTCCTTTATTTAAGAATATTCTTTTTTTAAGAAACGAGGTTAAAATACTCGTTAAAAAATATAAAGTCTTATTTAAATTCCCGGATATAATTCCGAATATCTTTTTATTTAAACGGGTTATTATATATTTCCTATAACTTTTTTCGTTAATTAATAAAATTAATTAAAATATAAAGATTCTTTTTTCGGTAATAGTTTATTAAATTAAAGGCCTTTTTACCGATAATTAATTTAAACTCTATATAAACGATCTTATTATTATCGGTAGAGTAACGGTTATAATTTATATATATCCGCTATATTAATATTTACTTTTAAATATTTAATTTATCTTAGTCCCTTTTATATTCCGAGATATCTAAAAACTTTTCGGATCTAAAAGGCGTTTAAGATTACGAGAGAATAAATTATTAAATATTTAAAAAAGAAAACGAGCGTAGGCCTATAATAATAATATTATTAAGAATATTTTTATCGAATACCTAGGGCGGAGGTTAAGATATAGTTTAAATTATAATAAATACGGCCTAGGCTATTACTTAAATAATAATATAAATTAAGAATTATATATCTAGCGTAGGAGAAGAAAGAGGCGTAAATAAAAATAAAATATCGAATAAAGAATTACTCTCGATTTAAATATATAAGTAGTCGAAGGTATTTAGGAAATTAATAAAATTATTCTAAACTTCGACGAGGAATTATTATACGCGGTTTTTAAAATTAAGAGGTTAATTCTTTATAATAATTATTCTAATATTAAAGAGTATTAGTTAAGTAATTAATCTTTTATAATATTAAGAGACGGGATTAATATCTAAAGATTTATTAAATTAATAACTAGGTTTATTAAATTATAACCTAACTATAATATAAAAGTAGGTTAAAATAAAAAATAAAGGACGAAAATTAGGGTAGGGCTAGCTACTATCTAAATAAGAGTTAATATATAAAGTATTTATTTATTTCCTATCCCGACTATATTAAGATAAAAATAGGGAAATTAGTTTAGACCTAAATTAAATCTAAAATAAATTAGGCTAGGTTAAAGTAAATAAGGTTATATTATAATATAAAAGAGGCTAACGATATTATTAAAAAAGAAAATAAATAAAAGTATTAATTTTAATAAATAATAATTATTGTATTAAAATAAAATATTATCGCCGAATATTAATACTACCGCTATTATTCCGCCGTTTTATTCCGTTATTTTAATATTTATACTATATTTAATTTCCGAGTATAATATTAATATTATATTATTTATATATAATATTCCGTTACTAGTATTTATTATAGTATTATAAAGATAATATAACGAGTACGCTACGGAATAGGGAAGGGAAAGGAAGGGAATAACTTTTACTCCCTTCCCTTCTAGTAGAGAAGGGAGCGGAAGGGAAAGAATAAGGACTATTAAGGAAGAGAAAAGATTATTTATTATTCCTTTCCTCCCTTTCCGGGTAGGGTTAATAATATAAATAAACTTAAATATCTACCTAATACGTTTACTAGTTATATTAATCTTTATTTATATCGCGATTAATAGTAGATATTAATATACTTTAAGTTTCTAAAATACGTTTTAAAATTGATAAAAAGAGGGTTTATTTTAATACTACCGTAGTAAAACGAGCGCTTTATAAGGAAGGATATATACTTATAAATTTAATTAATACTAGTTAATATACATTAAATTTTTCGAATAAAAATATACTACTTAATTAAAGTAGATTATAGAATTTAATATAGAATTTATTATATATTAACTACGTAGTATTTATATATAAAGATCGTTAAGGTTATTTATATTTAATAACGTTATTATTCGTTAGATTTATTACTAGCGCCGCGCTAGTAACGGCTTTCTAAAACGCCTCCGCTTTTCCTTTATTTCTAGACTTAACGAACTACCTATTTTATAGATAACTTCGTTAAATTATTTAACTCCTTTACTATTTAATTATTTAATTATTAGTTCTTATATTATTATATTTAATTCGGTAGTAAACCCTATTTATTTATTACTAGATTATATAACTCTTATTATTAATAACTCTTAAATAAGATTTTAGATCGAAGTCCTAATCTAAATAATATAAAGATTAATATAAATAACTAGATTAATATTTATAACCTTTCTTTATAGTAAAGCTCTTTATAATAATAACTAGTATATTATAAAGAAGAATAATCTAAAGTTTAAATAAATAATAAATTATAGTTAAAGAAAAAGAAACGTAAGACTAATTAATATCTAGATACGACTTCGGTTTAATATTAAACTATAAATCGTCGGAAACGTTAATCTTATATATTTAATATAAATAATTAATATTAATAATTAATAAAATAAATCCTTTCGGAAATTCTATATTACGAAGAGGCTAGAGAGGGCGTATATTAAATTTATAACCGAAGAGAAAAGCCGAAGAATAACTTTCTAGGAACCCTAATATAATAAAATTAAGAAAATACCTTTTATTATTATTAAAGATAGACGCCGTTATTAAACGCGTAAAAATTATAAATACGAAAGTAGTTTAGCGAGCCTAAAAGAAAGTAAAAAATTAATAAAAATAAGACGTTCTTTTAGAATAAGAATAATAAAGATTATTAAAGTAGGTTAAAATCTAAACGATTAATAAAAGATTTATATTAATCTTTATATTAATATATCCTATTTAAAGCGGATACCGTTAATATATAATAGGATTACTACGGGTAAATATAGGTAGGTTATTATTTAAGTAAACGGGGTTTCGTTAATTAAAGAAATAGTAGTTAACGATAATAAAAATATAAATTAGGTCGATAAATAGCCGCTAGAGGATATCGATAACTCTTTAAATATTAATAATTATATTCTTAAAGTATATTAATAATTAGATTAAGACGAAATTTATAGTATTTAAAGCGAAAGTAAAAAGTAAACCGAGGCTCGTAATATTTAAATCTTATTTAATTTATAAGTAAAATCCGGGGACCGATCGACCTATAATATTATTAAAGGATATTAAATTATAGTATTTAAATTACTCTATATTAAAATTAATTACTATAATAAATACCGTTTTCGCGTATATATATATAAAGGGTTTTTATATTATAAAAGATATAATCTTAAGGTATATTATTTATATTAATCTTTATCCGGCTATATATTAATTATAAATTAATATAAATAAAAAGGCTTATTAAAGAGGGACCTATAAATTTATTATATTTTTACTCTTACCGAATATACCGTCTAGAAGAATATAGCCGCTTAACTTAATACGAATCTAAAAAGATATAAGCGGTATAGCCTTAATAAATAAAATTGGCGTCGTAAAATAAATATAAGTCTTATATTTACTTAAATTAATAACGGGTAGGTTATAATATTAAGACTATATTATCTTTACCCCGATAATTATAAATACGAAAAGTATAATTAAAGACTGAATAAAAATATAAAAAAGACGCGGAAAGTATTTAGGATAATACTAGGGCCGGAGTATACCTAGGTTATAAAAAAGACGAAGGATATTATTCGTTTTAGAGATTAAGAAAAGATTTCGAAGAGGATAATATAAATTATCGAATCGGGAGTATTTTTAAGGCCCTCTTTAAGTTAAAAAGAGGTTATATTATCGAATAAAGTTCTAAATATAAATATAAAGAGTATATCTAGTTATATATTTAAATATTTAATATAACTAGTTTATAAAGTTTCTAGTCGTAATTATATTAATCTTTATACTAACTTTATTCGATTTATATTATATATTTTTATTTCTTATATCTCCTTTAACTCTTTTTATACTTCGAAGCTTTACTCGTCTTTTTATAACCCCTTAAAGATTTTAAAATAAAGCTAGATTCTTTATATAATTTTAATAAAATTTATTTATTTTCTTATTTATCCTTTAACTTTTTAAACTTATTAATTACCTCCGGTTTAAAGAATAATCCTATATTCGATTTCTTCCTCTTTATTAAATAACTAGACGTAAAGTCTCGAATAAAATATATATATTTCGAATTACTCCCGTTTATTCGGTACTCGGAAACTTTAATTTTTAAATTACTTTCCCGAGCCTTTTTATTATTAATATAGTTTTTACGCGTATTTATATTATTTTATAAACTTTTATTTAAGAGCTAGATTCTTTAACTCTTCTTTAATTACGAGTTAAACTAGTAATTAAGACTAAAGATTCTTTACTTCCCTCGTTTTTATTATTAAATTTTAAAACGGTAGTTTCGTTTACGAGATTATTATACCCGCCTTCGTCTTCGTTATTTATAAAGTCGTTATTATTTTTTATTATAGCCTTATCCCGCCTTTATACCTCTACTTCGTACTCTTTAAAAATTATTATTTCTTCGTAATCTAAATTTTATTAAGATATTATTATTTCGTTTTCTTTAAATTAAAAGCGATTAAGGACTATAAAAACTAAGAACGTCTCGGGACTATAAGATTTTTAAGTTATATATAATTAAATAACGATATTAAATACTCGCTTATATTTAACGCCCGTATAAGGTACGGCTAGGATATTACGGGCTATATAAAAGAGATAATTAAATATTAACGAAAGATCCTTTTATTTATTAAATATAAATTTACCGTTATCGTTATTAAACGTTATATATAATTAATAGGTATATTTATTAATATAAAGATTAATATAAATAAAAGACTTACTCGCTTCCCGGTACTTTCGAAGTTTTTTACTCCGACTTTTTAGGTTCGATAACGTTTTATTTTTATCTTTAATTAGATATTTAAGATTATTTACCTCGATATCTTTTTTAGTATAAATCTTCTTTTATTAAATAACCTACGGGCGCCGGTCGAATTACTCCTTAAATTATTTTTAATAGAAATCCTCCTACTTTTATTTAATCTCTTTATTTTATTTTTAATCTTTAAATATAATTATTTTTCGAATTAATTTTAAAAAAGTTATTATATTATATAGCCCGCCTAAGGTTAACTAGGTTTAAGAATAATATTAATTAAGTTTATCCTACGCCTTTTTTAGACCCTTTAATATAAATCTCTTCTAAGGCGTAATTTTCTTTATAAATTTTTTTTCTTTACTTTTAAGATAATTAAATAACGCGTTATAAACCGAAAAAGCTATATAAATAGTCGGCGTATATAATATATTTATCGTTTATATATATTAATAGAACGGTTTATAAAGTTCGATAAGGTATTTTATTTAAATTTATTTATCCTTATTTAATTATAATTATTCCGTTTATTTATAAAAAAATTCCTTTAATACCGGCCTTAGCTTTAAGGCGCGGATTAATATATAATAAATTAAATCTTATCTAGTCGCTACGTCCTAGAAGAGTTTTAACGTTATAAATTTATTTCGACGTTTCTTATCGTATATCTCTTATATTTAATTCGGCCCGGTTAATTAATACTTCTCGTTATTTAACCGCTTTTAGATATCCTAAAAGCGTTTACGCCGTTAACTATTTTTATTAAAATAGGTAAAGACTTTACGAATTTATATCCCTTAATATTAATAGAGAAATAAATATCGGTATAATAATTAATATATTATTTAAAATATAAAAGTACCTTTATTAAAATAAACGGGATCTTAAGTTCTTTCTTTATTTTAGAAAGTTTTTATTTATTTATTTTATTATCTTAATCCTTCTAAAAGTCTTTATTTATTAATAAAATCTTAATTATTTTAAGAAGTTCCTTTAAGCCTAGTTAAATAATATATAAAAGATATAAGACGCGGTAAATTCCGGTATTCGTAAAAGTATCTTAATTATTATAGAAATTACGGATTTTATCTTCTAGTTCCTTTCTTATAATTAAAAACTAGGTCTTTTCTTCCGGTAATATAATTTCGAGGACTTAATATATACTATTATTATTAAAGGCGTTATCTATAATAATTAATATTATCCGATCCTTTAATTTATAATAATAAATAATAATATTTAAATACGAGGTTAGATTAATATTATTATACTTTCCCTTTACGTACTTAAAAGCTAGGAGTACCTCGTAGTATTATTATCGCTAGTCGATAAAGTATATATTTATAACTATATAACTCTATCGGTTTTTAGAAGACTATAAATCTAGCGCTATAATAACTTTCGTACCGTCGTTAAGTAAATTCCGAAGGAGTTAATCTTAAATATTATTATACTTCTTTATAATATAATTTTTAATTATAGATATAGAAGGGAGAGTAATTAACGAATTCGCGTATTTAAACGCTCGTTATATATCGATATTATTAATAGATCGTAAGGAGAGCCTAAGCCTGATAACTATTTATATAAATAATTTAAAAAAGTCTTTAAGTATTACTTCTCGGCCGTTAAACCGTAGTATATTAACCTTTCTTTTACTTCTTTATAATTAGGATTATAAATATTTATATTAATCTTTATATTTATATACTAAGCGGGTTAAAATATACCTAGTCTCTAAAGGATAATATAATCTAGATCGGTTCTATACCTAAGTATAAAACTTTCCTCTTATATTAATTTAATATAAGATACGTTTTTATATTATTCTAGGCGTTAATCTTTATAATTATTCGGTTATATCTTTTATAAATATTTCTCGGCTCCCTTATACCTACTATAGTACTATTATAGAAGAACTCTTATTCCGGAGCCGGTTTAGGCGACGTCTAGGAGAAATTAGGTATATAACCCTTATATTTCTAATTCTCTTACTTAATCTTTTGGGTACGATACTACTCTTATTTATAAAATTATTCGAGAAAGACGGTAGCTATTTCTACTATATATATATAATAGCGTTTATCGGAACCTTTAGTCGTTAAGCTCTTTATAAAAGAAGTATCTTAAGTAACTAAATTAAGAATAAAAGAATACTAACTATTAAATTTAGAATTATTAATAACGAAGCTACTACTTTAAGACATTCTGAATACGTATTTTAAAAACTAGTAAAGAAAGTAGGAAAGTAAGAGGAATTATTAACTCTTTTACGATTATATAGTCTATAGAGGTACGTTATATACGGTAGTTATAACTCAGCTATATTAATACCGGATAAGAAGATTATAAAGATAAATCTATATTTATCTTATACGTTTTAGGTTAGTATCCCGCTAAAAAGTAACTTTAAATATATAATAAATTAATATTCTAACCCTCCTTTAGAAATTCCTTTTAAGATTTAACTATATCCTTATTAATTTAGGTTAGTAGTTATACCTCTAGTCGTTAATAAAAGCGTAGCCGATATTAACCTTAAATTACTCGATAATCTTAATAATAACGCGAGAGTAAATTAGAGCCCTCGATTACTAAAAACGCGACGGAATCTAAAGGTAACGAGGAAAGTACCTAGCGTATAAAAAGTATATATAAAGAAACCTCGGGTAAAGAAAGTCGCGGTACGAGGTAAAAAACTAAAGAATAATAATTAATAGGACCTCTATAATTAAAATACTATTTAATTTAGCTCTTTAGTTATTACTCTATAAAAAATCAGGCTTTTTTAGAAGACTATTAATCTTTTAATCCCGAAGTTACCCTTTACGCGCCTTATACGCGAAATTATATATACCTCTTATAAACGTTATTTTCGTGTATAGTTTATAGGTCTAAACGCGTTATAGGAGGCCTCGGAGGCGATATTAATTAAGGAACTCGCGAGTAAATAACTTAGTATTATCTTTATAAATATATAGTATTAATCTTAATCGTAATAACTAATCTTTACGCGATTTATAGTAAACGGATTATTATAGCCCCGAAGGATATATAGTTTATACGGCGATTAAAGGCTATATATACTAGGTAAGAATATATTATAACTAATATCCGAAGGTCGACGCTTTATTATATTTATCCTAATCTTTATACCGATTAAACTAGTACCGCTACTTTTACTACGAAATTTAGACTTAATTATAAACTTTTAGACTTTCGATTCTATTTTAGAATAATCTATTAATCCTTTATAACTACTACGATTAATACTATAATTTATTAGTACGAGATAAGATAAGAGACTATCTTAGTATAGAAGTCGTTACCGAAGGAGTATAACTTTTTATTATAAGACTAAAGTGAATAATAACTAGGGATCCCACTTTTAGCGCTATAGATTCGATTATTCTATTTATTTATAATCTCGCTTTCTCTTATACCGAAGCTATATTAACTATACTATTAGAAAAGTATTTATCTTGATTTAAAATACCGTATAGTATATTTATATATATAAGGCCGGTATATTCAGCTACTAATAAACTAATTAATCGTAATCTTCTCTACGTTCATCTATACTTTAGTCTTTATAAATAAGGTGAAATTAAATAAAAATAGGTTATAAGTTAATAAGATATTAAGTTATTATAATCGTATAATCGTTAACGCTTAAAATACCAAGTGAGTATATTAGGATAAAGATTAGGATAATTAATACTAATTTAATTTATAGAAAATGGCTCCTCAGCCCCTAAATTATATAGTAATTAATCTACTATATAGAGAGGTAAGATTATTAGGATATAGATTAAGATAAATAATATTAATAAAGTCTATAATAGTCGCCTAAATACTAGGGCTTTAGAATAGAAGATATATAAAATAACCCTAGCCTTCTAGTAAATCTTACGGTATAAATATCAGGATAAATAGTTCTAATGAAATATACGAACCGTAATTATTCGGTCCTATATAAGAATAAATCGACTTCGACGATATCGTTAATACGAATTAACTAAATATACTAGATTAATTCTCTTAGCCTGTCTACCTTAAATTAAAGGATATAATTTAACCGATATTTATTTAACTATATAAACTACCTATACCTAGGAATAAAGTAGAAGATAATAGGTATAACTCGGGTAAAGACGTTAAGATTAAAGATAACGATAGTACTAGCGACGATAACGAGGCGACCGTCGATAGTAATAACGATATAATAGGGTTAGAAGGCTGTATAAACTATATAGATAATAATAATATATACGAATAGGCTGAGGATGATCCTAAGTATTAACGGCCATACTAAAAATACTAATACGATAGTTACGAATGCGTTATCGAAAGGTAGGATTATAAAATAGGGGATATATATCTTTATTATCTTTATCCGGCTAATTCCTCGAATAATACCTAGATTTAACTAGTAATACCCGAAGACTACTAAGAGAATAACGATCAAGATAAAGATTAGGACGATTCGGCCTTAAATAATTAAGATAAGCCTAAATTCGATAGTATTAAATCTTATATAAATTATATAGAAGAGTATATCCTATACTTTTATTTAAAAGAAGTTGGTCCTATCTTCCGAGGGTATAGGAATTACCGGTAGAATAATTTAAATTATCTTATACTCGATCACTTTTATAATAATTAAGATATAGAAGATATAATAATAAAGGAGGATATTTAAGACCCTTCCGATTAGGATAAAGATCGGGATAAAACCCGTAGTAATAAATAACTAGAGTAGATCCTTTATATTAATAAAAATAATCTACCGAGACCTAGTACGGGCGAAATACCTCTCGATTATTTAAAGGGTATTATTAAGGAAATATATATTACTCGCTAGGTAATCTTTAGGAATTTAAAAATAAATTAAAAAATAGTAAAAAAGAAAGAGAAAACGAGTAAGATATAAAAGATTAAAGTTATAGTTAAAGATAAAGGTTCGTTATCTTACTATATATCCTAGCTTTATTATAATCTTTATATTAATCCGCTATTATAGAGGCTCCTTCGAGATATAGACGTCCTCCGGGAAAGACTAGAATAAAATAAGATAATAAATAATTTACCTTAATCTTAGCTTTATCGTAATAATTATATTAATATTATATAATTTATTAAGGTCTTAAAGTATATAACCTTATACGTAAAAGCGCTAGGAGTATCTAAGTTTATAAGTTTTTTCTTTATACTAGATATACTATAACTTTTATATTAATTTCTAGATATTAATACTAGCTATATCTTTATCTTAAGGCTCTTTACTTATTAATTAGACCCTTATAAGAATACGGGCGGTTAAAGCTTTATTTAAATTTTTATTTAAAGGCCGCGCTTAAGCCCTAAAAAGAAGGAGGGGAAGAATAAATTAAATTCCTATATTTACCCGACGACGTATAAAGCCCGGTAATAAGTTTTATATTATCTTTAACTACTTTTATCCTAATTAAAGTATTAATCCCTATTAACGAAGATACTCCGGGAAATTAAAAGATATTAAAAAACTTTCGATTTATTAATTCTAGAAGTACTCTTTTCGTATCTAATCCGCGAAATCTATTACTAAAACCTTCTTAAAGATATACGATTTTAGAGTAGTATATTTAGCGCTTTATAAAAGGTTATAAAAGGCTATCTAATATATATATTCTTTAATAAATTTATTCTTTATATTATCCCTAGATAAGCTAAGATCTAATTTATTTAATAACTAATTTATATATTATATACGGTAAGCGTATCACTCTTTAGCCGAAGGATATTAGGTTATTAAAAACTTTAACGAAAATATTAGGCGGGTAAATAAATATTAATAATTAAGGCGAGAAGGGGTTTCGCTAGGAGATAAGATCTTTATTAAAAATTAATATAAAAATTATTATAAAGTGTTAAAGTAGTAGATTCCGACAGGGATTAATTAGTAAATAAATATTTACGATTTTATCGTGAAATAATCTAATTAATTATTTAATAATAGTACGAATAATTAGTTTATATATTAATATATTACGATATAAGAGTTCGTAGAAAGATAAAGGTCTTTAACGAAAATATATAACTTCGAAAAATAAACTAAAATAAATAATAGTTAAGAATCCCGCTTTTAGCGTTATAGATCCGATTATTCTTACTACCTCTTACTTTAGTTTTACCTATACCTAAACTATATTAACTACGGTATTAGAAAAGCGTTAATCTTGATTCGAAATCACGTTTAGTATATTATATATATAAAGATTAGTATAATTAACTACTAATAGCCTAGTTAATCGTTATTATCTTTATATTTATCCCTATATTTATCTCTCTAGGTAAGTTCGATTTAAACTAAATTTTACTACTACCTAATAACGTATCTAGCTATCGGAGTTATAGTATTATAAATTTAATTATTATTTAGTATAATTATTAGGATAAAGATTAGGGTAAATAATATTGATTCGATAAATAGAAAATACCTCCTGTACTTCCTCTTGAAGTTAAATAAGTAAAGTCGTTACTCTTAATACTATTACTAATAGTATTAATTATACGTATTTAATATAGTAAATACCTCCTCTTCAGGGCGATAGATTTATAGTATCGGATATATTTAAAATAAACGTAAAATTACCGGGATAAAGATTAAGATAAATTATACTAATTTAATTTATTAAATATAGTCGCCTATATTATAAGCCTTTTATTCGGGACTAGGCCTTATAATAGATCTTTAATTATAAGTAAAATTATTAGTATAAATCTTAAAGTAAACTATACTTACGAAATATATAAAATATAGTAGACCGTACCTTAATTACTAGGAGTCGGAGGGATAGGATATAATATCTTTAATTTCGTTTATAAAAATCGCCTTTAAATACCTCTTAGAGGTTAATAAAATCGAGAATCCTTTAATTCGTTACCTATATTATATACTTTATTAATATCCTACGAAATAACGTAAGATAATAATCGGTATAATCGTAAAAACCAGCCTAATAATAATAACGGTTTAGAATTAAATCAGTTTTATATAGAATACGAGCGTCGGGTTATTTATTATTTATACCTATATAGTAGCTTTAATCTAATTAACGCGTATTAATACTATAAATAGAATAAGCTCTTTTATATTCTCGAAGATAAAGATAAAGAGGAGGGTCGTATAAAGAGTAAAGAAGCGTTAATACCGCTAAGGAATCTAAATAAGAAAGGAAAATCGGTACTACAGAAAGAACTAGACGAATCGAATTAAACTAGTTTTATAATACTAGAAGCAGATTAGGATAAAGATAGGGATAATCTTAATAATTAAACTAATTTAGGTTTAAGGTCGTATATATTATACTTAAACCGGAATTTAATATATAACTATAAATATTTTAACGCAGTATATAGAAATTATATAAATTAAGGATTCGAATATCTTTTTTAGGACTCGGAAATCGACTCGGATATAAACGAGGATCCGTTACCGCCGAATATAATATTAAATATTAATATAATATCTTTTAGTACTCGTCGATAACTTAAAAATAATATTAAACTAGAATTTAACGCCCCGACTACTCGCTAGGTAGAAGGTTAATAAGTAGTAAAAAACAAAGAGTCTATAAAGGAAAAAAACGCTAAGAATATAACTAAAGGTAAATATTTACTATTTTATTATATATCTTAGCTTTATCCTAATTTTTATATTAATTTATAAATCTAGATATAGTTATTAATAGACGCGACCGGCCTTAAAGGAATCTAGAGACCCTACGAGGTAATGAATATATTACCTCCTTTCCGGTTTTATTATAATCTTTATATTAATCTCTAATTATTTATAAAGTCTTTAAAGTATAGAAATCTAAATTTAAAGGTAAACCTAAAGGTAAGCCTAAAGATAAATCTAAATATATAAATATAACTAGAAATAGTACGTATTTTCCCCTCTATAATTCTATATAAGTAATATATTAATATATATAAATAGGGAAAGGAAAAGGTCTCTAGTTAACTTAAATAGTACTATAAAATAACGGGGAGGGCTCGAGTATTAATCCTTTATTAACTTAACCTCTACCTAGTAGTAAAACCACTACGAGATTAATATTTAATAAATTTCTACGTAAAGCCGCTTCTTATATCCCTAAGGCCAAGCGGAATAAGAGGGGAAGGATAAATTAGATTCCTATATTTACCCGACGACGTATAAAGCCGGGTAGTAAGTTTTATATTATTATTAATTATTTTTATCCTAATTAAGGTACTAATCCCTATTAACGAAAGTACTCTAGGAAATTAAAAGATATTAGAAGATTTTCGATTTATTAATTCTAAAAGTACCCTTTTCGCGTCTAGTCCGTGAGATTTATTATTAAGACCTTTTTAAGGATATACGATTTTAGAGTAATACAATTAGCGCTTTATAAGAGGTTATAAAAGACTATCTAATATATATATTCTCTAATAAGTTTATTTCCTATATTATCCCTCGATGGATTATAATTTAAATTATTTAGTGGCTAATTTATATACTATATATAGTAAACGTATTACTTTATAGGCGAAGGATATTAGATTTTAAAAAACTTTAACGAAAATATTAAGCGGGTAAATAAATATTAATAATTAAAGCGAGAATAAGATTCGCTAGGGGATAGGATCTAAAGGAGGGCTTAATATAAAGATTAATATAATTTTATACGCGGAGGATACCTATTAGAAATTAATATATAGATAACTACGATTCGTCGTTCTAGGATACTATAGTATATATTAGTTATTTAGATCGAGGGTAGTATAGTAGTTAATCTATTTAATCGCGCTATTAAATCTTGATAGACTTTATTTATATTATCGTTATTATAATAGCCCTAAAGATACGCGTAGATATGGCCTATTAATGGGAATAATAATTAATATAATTTTTAACACGCTGTTAGCGACCCTAAAGATATCGATTATTTATATTAATTATTATCCTAATTAATAAGGTATATATACGCGTATATATAAACTATATAGGGCCAGCCCTATTAAGAAGGGAGGAAAGGAATAATAGGGAATCCCTTCCCTTCCCTAGACTAGGGAAGAGAATAGCCTTATACCTATCCCTTCCCTTCCCTTCCCCTTCCTCTAAGGAAGAGAAGGGAAGGGAAGGTAATTCCTACCCTATTCCGCAGCGTAACCGAAGTATAGAAAATTAGATTTATTTAGGTAGATATTTTATATTAAAGTTAACCTAATATATAATTATTCGATTTTTTTAAATAATAGCGCGCCTACGCCTTAACGATCGTACGAATTATAATAATTACTATATATATATAGAACGGTTTATAATAAAACGTAATCTCTCTCGCCGCTAGACTATTATACCGCTAAATTTTTATATATTTTAATATAAAATATACTCTAGTTTAATAGCGTAACTAACGAAAATATAAATTAATAATAAAAATAAAAATAAACGAATCTTATTCTAATAAAAATATTTATTTATATAATATTTAAACTATCGAAGAATGATTTTAATAACGAAAAGAATATTAAAAAATTCTTTAAACCCCTCCCCGATCTCTTAATTATATTTACTATTATAATAATAATATATATTATCTCGGAGTACCTTATTAGAGAGTATAAGGTCGAGAAGTTTAAAAAGGAGAAAATTTAAAATAAATACTCGTATTCTTTTTTATTATTAATAAATATATTATAATTAATTAACGAGAGTCCGTATTAAATTAATAAAAAAGAATATAAAGGGTATAAATAAATCTCGACGATAAAAGGTATAAAACCCGTATTTATAGAATATTATTAAAGAGGGTAAAGGATATTATTAAAAGTATAGAAAGATTCGACTCTAATAACGATACGGTTATAATAGACCTCGATAATTATTAAATATATAATCTACCTTTTATTAATAATTTAAATAACGACGAATAAATTAACCTTTCGGATAATAAACTTTAAAATAATCTTTTTATATTAATTAATAATATAAAAGATATATAGATTAATACGCGTAAAACGATAACCCTAAAATAAATTAATTAAGTATTTATAACTTATCTCTTTATAACCTATATATCTTAATACCCTTAATCTTTATTACTACCCGAACGCCGGTATTAAATTCCTAATATATAAATTTAATAAAGTATAATTATCTTAGATTTAATTAATTTATTATTTATAATAAAATATCGCCCCCGACTCGTTTTTATTTTTATTACGGAATCTTAAATAAACCTCCGCTAGAATAAAAGAACCCGATAATAATATAAAGATTAAAATATAAAATAACTCGCGTAAAACTTTTAAACCTAAAAAGAAGTATATTTATAATATTATATAAAAAGAAAAATAACTAAAAGATTAAATTATTTTTAAATTATAAAGATTTAAGGAATTCTAGGCTACCTTTATACCGGAAAAATCTAATCGAGTTTAGTATAAAAGAAATAATATTAACTCGATTATATCGAGCGATAATAAAAATAAATATAAGGTTTATATTAAATAATTAGGGAAAGAATTACGAGTAATAATAAAGTCTAAAAAGGGTAAAATTAGGGAAGGATAAAGATAACGATATAATTTATATAAAATTTAATAAATAGTAGTATATTAGTTAAATAATATAGTAAGGAAGTCGGAAAAAGATAGATAATAACTATATATCGAATAGGATTAGTAATTATTTATAGAATTTTAATAAACGTATATTTAGTACTAAATACGTAAATTTATATAGTATTAATAATAGTAGCGGTAGCGGCAAGGGCGGCGATCTAGGTTACGGTGGAGAAATCGCTAAAAGTTAATAAGGCGATAAGAATAAAAAAACCGTTAAAATCGATAAAATTATAAATAACGATATAGATAAATAAAATAATAATATAAATTTATATATTTAATAAACGTATTATCCTAATAACGATATATATATTTATTAAATATAATCTATTAATAGTAATTTACGCGTTTAATAAATATAATACTCCAACTATAATATAATCGCTTAATACGATTCGCGCGCATTCGTATTTAATATAACTATATAAGATAGTAAATAATAATTACTAATAGGAAAAGACTACTCTTAGTAACTCTTAACGAAAATAGGTATTAAAACGATCTCTAGGGCTAGTATATAAACTAAATAAATCTGAGTGTATTTTACGTATTTTTCGGTAGAATACTGGCTCCTCGCTTTACCGATATACCCGTTATTATTATTTTTACTATACTCGTTCTTCCTTTAAATATTATAAATATAATCTTATCCAATAAAAAATTTACTATCTAGTTAATAATTAGGCTTAGTATACTTTTTATTTTTAAGTTATATAATAATCTTTCGTACGAGACGTTATTAAATACTCCCGTTATATTTAATAATAATAGGTTTATTATCTTTCCCCTCCCGTTCTTATTATAAATTTATATAATATATATTATATTTATAAGAGTCTCTAGCGCGGTTTTTATTAAATATTTTTATCTAACTTTTATTTATTATAATAATAATAATTCGTACTCCTCCGTTATATTATTTAATCTTTTAGAGATAATTGATTCTAGCGCTTTATTAAATATATTAAAGAATATAATAAATTTATATAATTTTAGTTTTAAATAATCGTCTTTCTTCGATTTTTTAAAAATTATTATATTAACCTCTTTAAAATACCTTAAATAGTATTTTTATTTAAAATAAATCTAGAATAAATAAATAATAACGTTTATTACTCCCGTTTTTATTATATCGATTCGAGATTCTAGTTATTCTTAGCGCCTTATCGATAACTAGGTATTATATCACTTCATATACTTTTATTTTAATTATTTCCTAGTTTATTTTAATAATCTCCGAGTATTTTATTCCGTCGATATTATTTAAGTTTATCGTTAATAAAGGGGGGAATAATATCTTTTATAAAATTTTTACTTTATTTTTAAAGTCTCTAGTTTTTCTTTTTTTACCGTTTTTAATAATTAAGAATTAAAGAAGTTTTTTAAAATAATTATTTTTCTCTTTTTTTAATTTTATAAGTTTTTATACTCCCGTTAATTTTAATAAGACTTTATATATACTCTTCTATTAGAAGAATATTTTTATTCTTCGAATTTTTTTATTTTTTTTATTATTTATTATATCTCGGGTCTTTTTCGTTTAGGTATTTCGATTTTATTTATACTCCTTTATATATTTCTTTACTTTTAATATAATATTAATATAATAAAAGTTTTAATAAGATTTAGCTCCTTAATATAAACGGGTTTATAAAATTATAAATTTAATAACTTTTTAAAAACCTCCTATTATTTTATTTAAATATTAATTATTTTTATTTTTATTTTTAAACTCTAGTTTCTTTAATATTTAATAAAGATATTTTATACTTTATTATATTTCTTCCTAAATAATATTATCCTTAATCTTCTTTTAAATATAATAAATATATTATAAAATTATTTATAACCTAGTATACTCCTCCCGTAAAGAATTATAAATCGATTATATTTTTATATCCTCGGGCTTTCTATATAACGGACGTTTTTAATAATTTTAATTCTATTCCTCTCGACTTTATTATTCTTAAGAGATAATCGGTTATAATATAATATATATATTATTTAGTATTATTCTAGTTAGGGTAATAAAGATTAAAATTCTTTAAAAAAAATCGCTTCCCTCCGCTAACGCTTCCTCTAATAATATTAATATTAACGGATTATTAATTAAAGTATATTATATTAATAATAGGTTATATATATTATAAGTTTATACCTCTTTATATTAAAAGATTCTTTAATTAATAACCTCCTCCTCCTCGACTTTATTTAACCAAGATTCCTTTTTATTTCTTCGCTTTTTTAATATAATTTTTATAGAGTATAAATCGCCTTTATAATAAACTAGTTTTTAATTATTTATATTAATTCTTTTATTTATATAAAAGTATATACGGGTCTTTAGGCCTCCCTTATATATTAAATAGAAATAATTAATATTATCGTTATATAATATTTAGATAATAGGGTTCTAATTAAGCCCTTTAATAATTATAATATTAATATTTTTAATTTACTCGTTTTAAAGTAACCTTATTATTAATTTCGATTCCTTTTTAATATTATATTATACGATTTTAAATTAGGTATTATAATTTATTTATATTAATATTATATCCGTAAATTCTTTATTTATTTCTTAGTTATTTAATAGTATTAATTCTAGCCGGTTTTTATTTAATTAATCGAATATTATTATTAAGAAGTTATTTAAGACTTAAAGAATTATTTATTTAAATATTATTATTATTTTATTATTTTATCTCGGCCTCCTCGTCTTCTTAAATATAATAATAACATTTTAGACTTTATTAATTATATTCGTTAACATTTCCTCTTCCTTGTATCTCTAGCCGATATTATCGTAAACTTATTATTAATTAATTATACCTAGGAGCTTAGGAGTACTATCTTTAATAATACCGCGAACTATTTAAATTTATTCTCTAATCTTTATTAAATTCGGTATATCTCTTTTTACTTAATTAAGTATATTTTATCTTAAAATTTATAACGTCTAGAGTAAACCGCGTAATAATTTTCCTTCGGGCTTTCGGTATTATATTTAAATAATTAATATAATTCTATATATATCTCGTATTTAGGCTAGTTTTTATAAACTAAAATTATATAATCGTATTTCTAATAATTAAAATATTATTTTATATTATTTATTCTCTCCTACTTTTTATATAATAGTAGTTATTCGCTTTTTAAAAACCCGTCCGCTACTAGTTTATTTATTATATTTAGATCCGAGATTTTAAGAAAGAGTATTAAATATTTCTTTTTATAATTATATTCGTCTAGTTTAAAAGCGAATCCTAGTTATTTTATATTTATAATATTTAATCCCGACTATAATTTATAATTATCTTTCTTTAATATCTTTATTACTATTTTTTAATTATTTATATCGACGGACTCTTTCTTTATATTATATATTATTATTATATAAATTTATCTTAATATTCTCGCCGAGGGGGTTAATACTTTTTATTTATTTAATTATTTTCTCTAGTTTTTATTTTACCTCTATCGTTATATAATATAAAACGAAGTCTTTTTTTATTATTTATTTTACTCTAATAATCGATTTTATTATTAAATAGAACTCGTTCCGGAATATTTTAAGTAATTAAAATTTAATTACTTTTCTAAATTATCCCCTAGCCTTAATATTATTTATTTTAATTATTAACTATTTTACTTTCGTATTAATTATTATTATAAAGGAAGGGGGGTTTATTTCGGCTATATATTTTAATAGAATAAATATATTTCTCTAGGTAATATTAGCCTAGCTTTATATTAGTAATATATATACTCCTCGCTTTAAATCTTTAAATCTTTTATTTTAATAATTTTATTTAAACTTTATAAAGTTTATATTTTTCTATTAATTCTTATATATAATTAAAGACTATTCCTAGTATAATCTATATTAATTATAATTTACGATATATTATTTATTATACCTCCTTATACTCTATATCTTTTATAATCTTTATTATAATTATTATTAATTCTTCTAATATTTTTATTATAATTATTTATAATAAACTAAATAAATATATTATAATAATACTAGTAGAAGAAATATATAAAGTAGAATAAATCGCCTTCGTATTATTAGATCGATTAATTCGAGATTATAATATTCTAAAGTTAATTATCTTTAACCGAGATAAATAGGTTACTTTTAATTATTAGAAAATATTTATCGGCGTTATTAGAACTAAGTTACGAATATTAATTATATATTACCCGTAGATAAACGGTTTAAAAAAACGAATAAACTAGATAATAAAGATATATTTAAAATATTATATTAAAAAGAAGTAAAACGATTAAGTAAAACTTTTATTAATAATTTAATTAGCGTTTAATAACGCCTAGTTTAATATAACTAAACTTATGTTATTTTTTATTAATCACGAGAAATATATAAATATATTCCTAGAATCTAGGAGTAAATTAAAACTATAAAGAGTTTTAATTTATATAGTTAGTATAAAAGTATTATACGAGAATATATAAGTTTAGATTAAATCTACGAATACACGAATTAAGATAAAAGTTAATAAATATCGAAAATTATATCCTTAATTAAAAGAGGGGGATAAAGTATATCTCTTAATAAAAAATATAAAAAGTAAGAAATTAAATAAGAAAATAGATTATATAAAAATTAGATTATTTTTAATTAAGAAGGTTAAAGAATTAGTTAATTATAAATTTAATTTTCTAGCCGACGTTAAAGTATATCTAGTATTTTATATTTTATTATTAGAATTAGTAGATTTCTTAATACTCTTATAAGATATCTTTTATTTTTATATCGAAGAAGAAACGAAATTCGAGGTTAAAAGGATCCTAAAATTCGATTATATAAATTATAAATACCTTATTAAATAAAAGAGTTACGACGAGTTAGAGAATATTTAAGAATAATTTATTAACCGTATTAACTACTAGGGACTTTTACGGGAGTTTTAGAGGTAATTATTTAAGAAAGTTATTTAAAGATCTTAAAGGAAAAAGCGTTAAAATCTAAATATATATTAACGCCGGAGGTATTAATAACGATATATTCGACCTCTATAAATTTCTTAAATTTCTTTAGATACTTTAATTCCTTTATATCTTAAAGACTTTTATCGAATATCTTTTATTTATACTTTTTTAGAAATTTCTTTTATTAGCGAAACTTTTTTAACTTCGTATATTTTAAGTAAATAACTTCGTTCGTTATTTTTTATATAACCTCGGTCTCTTTCTCCTCGCGTTTTAGATATTCTAGTATTTTATTTATATTATTAAAATTAATAATAAACTTTAACGGTTTATGCTTTTTTCCGGTTTTAATATACTCGCTATATTTCTTCGATAGCGATAATAATCGGTATTTAATTTAGTATATAACGTAGCGCGTATAAATAATTATAATTATAAATCTTTTTGAAATAACTTATTCCTAAAGATTAATATATTATTTAGTTTAACGAGAAGATATAAAATTATCTTTAAAGATAAAGAAGATTAGAAGAGAAAAGTAATATTACGATTAAGATTCGTTTCGAATTTTAATAGATTTAATATATTTAATAAATTAAGAACTCGCTCGTTATTCGACGTATTTTATAGGATAGTAAATAAATAAGCGCTCGACTATTTAATAAAAATAAAGTATAATCGAGTAAATAAATAACGCGATTTCTTTTTATTATATAAATAATATACTTTCTAATAAATAAAAACTTCGTATTTAACTTCCTTTAAAACTTTTAATTATAAATTCTAAATATAAAAGTTTATTAAATTATTAATTAAGTTTATTAAACTTATCTAGTTATATTTAATTATTTATACGAAAATTATTATTTATTAATCCTTAATACTCCTCTCTAAGAGTATTAATTTAGGTTTTATTAACGTTATATTAAAATATTAAATAGAGAGTCTTAATAGTTACTCAAAATTCTAAAAAATTAAAGAAAAACGATTATTTAGAATTAAAATCGTATAATTTTATAATACTCCTAAATATACTCGGTAAAATATTATAAATAATTATCTCTAAAAAGTTAAATAATATAGTAGGAAAATACGAATTTTTATTATAATAATAAATAGAGGTTAGATAAAAGTATTTTATAAAAACTATACTCGAGACTTCTATAAAAATAATATATATGATATAAAACTACGATAGGAGTAATAAAGAGAAAATAATAAACTTATTATTATTAAATATAATAAAGATATTAAATAGTATTTTATATAAAAGATTATTATATAATTTATAAAGAATAGGCGCTCTAAATTTAATTATTAATTAAATAATAATTTTTTATCGAATAAGACTATATTTATAATATTAAAAAATAAAATAAATATTATAGAAAAAATAATAATAGTATTTTATAAAGATCGCTAATCTCGCTAGTACTTTATTAATAAAGCGGGAGTCTTTATAAAAAGAGTCGAGGTACTAAATTCGTATTTTCTTAATTTAGGCGGAAAAATAACGAAAAGAGAATATTGAAAAAAAAATTGAAAAAAACCTAAAAATAGTAACTTCGGATTTAAGATCTTAAATCTATAATCTTCTATTAACGTCGGGTAGCTCGCTAAGATTATATAAAATACTATAATTATACTAGTCTAATTTCGATTTTAAATTATATTAATTTATAAAAATTATATACGCGCGTAATACTCCCCCTAAGCTCGCGCGGTATTATAGACTATATAATTATTATATTACTATATATAACTAATTATAAACTAGTATTATTTAGACTAGTTTATTCTAATTTATTCAAAATTATTTAAAATAAATCGAGGTACTAAATGCGTATTTAGTAACTTTAGACGAAAGTAGGAATTAAATTAATCTCTAGGGCTAGTATATAGGCTGAATAGATCTACTCGCCTTTTCTATCTTTTTCGATAGAATATTAACTTACTACTTTACCGATATCTTTCTATTTTTTAATATATAATTAATCGAGGAATATATTAAAATAGATTTATTAATATAAATTAGAGGATTTATAAATAATATTTACCTACTTATTTATAATTAAAATACCGAGAGGAACTATATTAATTTAGAATAAATTTACGATATTTAATTAAAATAAATAAGTATTTATAGGGTATTATTTATCCTCTAAAAATATAAAATAATTTATATATCTCGAATATCGAAGAAGTTTAATATAAAGATAATAATAAATTTCGGGAATATAATCGTCGAATTAAAAATAAACCTTCGAGTACTAGGGCTATATATCGATTTAAAGATAAAATAAAAATATATTTAATTTAATTTAAAATTAAAATTAAAATAGTTAATAAAGGCCGAGTTATAAAATATCTCGTTAAATTAATATAGAGCGCTACGTTTATAAAATATAAAATAATATATAATATAATAATAAAATTATTATTAAGATTTATAACTTTTATATAATATTAATTTAAAGAAACGACGAAAGTTATAAATAAATATATAAAGAAACTCGTAATTATTTAAAATAAATTTTTAAAGATAATTTTAAGAGTATTTAAAACTATTTTAATCCTAGTACTCGATATTGAAATAATAATCGTTTTAATTAAACTCTAACTAGACCGTTTATTATTAAAGTATTATATAAATCGAGGAACCTATATAATAATATATACTAGAAATAAATATATTTAGAATAAACTTTAACGTAGAGGAACTAGGCGGCGATAAACGCCTTTAATATTAATAATAAAAAAAGAGGTTTAAGTACTTCGAATCTTAAGGTTTAGAAAATAATATACGATAATAATTATTATAATAAAGAGAAAGAACTAGACGAACCTAATTAAGAATATCGAAGAATATAAAAATATAAAAATTATCGACCGAATAATTAAGAATCAAACCCGTTAATAATAATTAAATTATTAGGTCAATTATAAAGTTATAATCTCTACGAATATTATAACTCTAATTTTAAAGGAGGATTTATTCGAGAATTATTTCGATTATTATAATAAATTAAAAAGGATAGAAAACTTTATAATAATATAATTTAAATATAATAAATAAGGTTTAATAAATTTCTTTATTAAATAAAAGTATCTACGGTTTATAATACTAGCTATTAATATAAATAAAGAAGATAGAATATAAAATATTTATTATTATTCTCCCTAGAGCTAGCTAGAAATAAGGCGGAGTTTATAGAATAAATAAATATATAAAAGTTTAAGAAGATATATCTATAAAAGTATAGAGTAGGCTTTAAGCGCTATAAGCGCTCGTAAGCCGGTTAAGCTAGTTTAAGCGGGGTAATACTATATCTTAACTCTAAAGCGATATAAGCGCCCCTGAGAATCTAACGCGCTCCTGAGAATATTTTTGGCTCGTGAGAATACCTAAATTTAGAATGCGCCACTAACATGGCCCCTATGTATGGCCCCACTTATGGCTATGGCCCTATTCCATTCATGGCCATGGCGCATTCCATTCATGGCCATGGCGCATTCCATTCATGGCTATGGCGCATTCCACTTATGGCCATAGCGCATTCCATTCATGGCCATGGCGTATTCCATTCATGGCCATAGCCCTATTCCATTCATGGCCATGGCCCCATTCCATTCATGGCCAAGGCTCCCACTTATGGCTAAGGCCCTGTCACCGGCGCATCCTATAGCTGTACCTGGCAGAACGTCGCCATATATCTAGTATCGCGCAGCCCGGGCGCCACCCCCGCGTAGATTTCGCGCGAATCGATTGAATCCGGGAATCAAAAGTTACTGGCGTTGGGGGTGGTTCCGGGGGGTCGCTGCCGTCGATAGGGGCGATCATGGAACATCATATATACGCGTATGTATAGGCCATAAATGGGGGTATGCGCGCATCTATGGGGGCAAGAATGGCCATATATGCGCATATCTATGGCAGCAGTAGTGGCCATGTATGCGCATATCTATGGCAGCAGTAGTGGCCATGTATGCGCATATCTATGGCAGCAGTAGTGGCCATGTATGCGCGTATCTATGGCAGCAGTA